>Ga0209164_1000019_pt1 | contig 492028 bp, 422 predicted proteins | sample MTBNYHSulfiMetaG_FD_187458 | JGI IMG/M metagenome (GOLD analysis project Ga0209164, IMG submission 187458) | Enrichment culture microbial communities from rom New York Harbor, USA that are MTBE-degrading - MTBE-NYH (New York Harbor Sulfidogenic)... | ecosystem: Environmental > Aquatic > Marine...
TGATGACTCTCCAACGGAAAATTGCCCGCACTGCGCGCCTCATCCCGAAGAGACCGGATAAACTCCGGAAAATCAATCTCCACCGGACAACGTTCACTGCACCGGGCGCAGGTCAGACAGGCCCAGATGGTCCGATCAGACGGCTCCTGCAATTCGTAGAGTGTTCGTTCAATGATCTGCCTGGGCGAAAAATCAGGAAAAACCCTGGCAACCGGACAGCTTCCGGTGCAAACCCCACAGTCCAGGCAGTAATAGGTTTTTGTGGCGTCAACCAGTTCAGCTATTGCACCCATTGCGGTCCTCTGCTGTTTGAGCATCCGCATCAGGCCGTTTTTTAAAATAGGGAATACATCCGGCCCAACGTTTCACAACGCCATTTTTTGTCTTATGTTCAAAGCAAAAATCAGACAACCCTTTGATTTATATCATATTTACAGCTTCTTGAAAAAACTTCGGCAGCTTTTCACCGGTAGTCCAATTGCGCCTTTAACAAATTTATATTTAAATAAAAAGTTTTTTATGAGAAATATACCAGATTTTACAGGACCGGCTCCCTGTCGGCGGGCCCCCGCGTTCATGCATTGATATTGTTAAGTTTTATTGTTAAACATCCATGAATCTTTCAGGCAGGGGAAGGAAACCGCCCAATGAAATTATTCGACAGCCATTGCCACCTTGACGACAGACAATATGAGAATGACCTTGACGACGTCCTCACTCGGGCACGGTCCGCCGGTGTAAAAAGAATGATGACCATAGGGATCGACAAAGAAAGCAGCCGCCGTGCGGTGTATCTCGCAAAAAACCGGCCCGATGTCTTTGCGTCGGTCGGCGTTCATCCCCACGACGCCAAGGATTGCTCGGAACCGGTGCTCGACTATCTGAAAATCCTTTCCAAAAGCCCGATCGTGAAGGCATGGGGAGAGATCGGACTCGATTTCAACCGGATGTACTCGCCCCGAAAGGACCAGGAAAAATGGTTCGTCCGGCAGATCGAAATCGCGGGGGAGCTTCATCTTCCGCTGATTTTTCACGAGAGGGAAACCAACGGCCGTTTTTTTGAGATGATAACAACCTGCGGAGTCGCGGGGAAAAAAGCGGTGGTACACTGCTTCTCCGGGACCGGGTCGGAACTGGGCCGATATATCTCCCTCGGCCTGTATATCGGCATCACCGGCCTCATCACCATAAAGGGACGGGGAGCGACACTTCGCACTCTCGCCCCTCTTATACCGATCGATCGGCTCCTGGTGGAAACCGATGCCCCCTACCTGACGCCTGTGCCTCAAAAAAACCAGATACGCAGAAACGAGCCGGCTTTTGTACGATCGGTTCTCCTGAAGCTGGCGGAAGTAAGAAAAGAAGATCCTGAATACCTGGCCGATCGGATATGGCAAAACAGCTGCCGGCTGTTCAATCTGGATCCCTGAACTTTGGTATTCGCCGCGCGTCCTCCAAACAAAAACTGCTATTGCGATCGTAGGTTATTTCAACTCGCAGCTGATAAAAAAGGATCGGATTAGCAGTAAAAGCCGCTACCTTTTGGCTGTCAGATGGGTAACGGCGCTTTCCAGTCCGTCCAGCGTAAGTTCGTACATGGGAAATATCTCGCGGATCACGGTGATGGTCCGGGTGTAATCCCAGATGTGCTTAGGTGTGGGGTTCAACCAGGCGCGTCGGGGAAATGTTTCGGACAAAAAGCCGAGGCATTCGATGCTGGGCCGTCCGCTTCGTTCTTCGATATGGATGGAGCCGTCCGTGACCATCAGTTCATATGGCGCCATGCTGGCGTCACCGATGACGATCAAACGGGTTTGTGGATCGAATCGGGTAAGGTTTTCAATTTTCTGGGGTTTTTTGCATCGCGCAGGATCTTCCCAGATATGTTCATAGATGGTGTTGTGGAAAAAATAGGTTTTTATATCCTTAAACTGGGATCGGGCATAGTCGAAGAGGGTCTGAACCGCAGAAATGTATGGATCCATGGACCAGCCGCCGTTGTCGATGCAAAGTACGACCTTGAGGCGGTCTTTCATGTGCCTGTCGAACACGATTTCGATTTCGCCGGCATTTTGGGTCGTCCGGTAGATGGTTTTGTCTATGTTGACACGGTCCTTCGGCCCTGCCGGCACCATGTGTCGCAGGCGTTTGAGGGCTTCTCCAATCAGCGGCCGGGTCAGGGGACCGCTGCCCGTATAGTCTTTATACCGCCTGTCCAGAGCCACTTTTACTGCCGATCTGTTTCTGGATACCCCGCCCACTCGCATGCCCCCGGGGTGTACTCCGGAATGCCCAACCGGCGCCGTTCCGCCGGTACCGATCCACTTACCGCCGCCATCGTGCCTTTCCCGCTGACTGGCGAGACGTTTTTGGAAATATTCAAGCAACTGCCCGGGCGTCAGTTTCGGCGGGATCGACTGATCGAGATCCAGGGCTTGCGCCAAGGGTATCGGGTCATTGAGCCAATCATGGAGCATGGCCCGGCCCACTTCCGACAGGTCGATGTTTTTGTATTCCGGCATTTCGATCCCTTCGAAGTGGCGCGCAAAAACCTGATCGTACAAGTCGAAATGCCGCTCGCTTTTAACCAGAATAGTCCGGGCGGTCAGGTAAAAACCATCCAGGGAGCCCGCAAGCCCCCGATAGAGCGCCCGGTGAAGCGTCAAAAACGAAGTCGGTGTAACGGGAATCCCGGCATCTCTGAGCTTATAAAAAAAATCGACAAACATGTTCCCAGATTACGCTACTATCTCAATAAGTTGAATATGTCTTTTGGATTCAGGCTGTTTCGGCCGTTCTTTAGTACCGCTTGCTCCGGTTCGTGCGGTACAAAGCGGTTTCGTGGTCATGGCTTTTTTTGAACAAAACCCCGAGAAAAGGAATGCGTTCCGCCAGGACCGTACGATTAAAATCAGGATCGGATAGCAAGGCCCTGATCCAGTTTATCAGTTCCCGGGTCGCGGGCTTTTTTTCGATACCCTCGATTTCCCTCAACCGATAGAAAACAGAGGTGACATTTTCTATAAGGTTGCGGTCGATATCCGGAAAATGGACCCTGACGATTTCGCGCATCATATCCGGGTCCGGAAAAGCGATGTGATGGAAATTACACCGCCCTAAAAACGGGTCGGAGAGGTCTTTTTTTGCATTGGACGTGATCAGAATTACCGGACGGTGCCGGGCGGTTATCGTTTTGTCGATTTCGATGATATCGAAGGACATCTGGTCCAGGACATCGAGCATGTCGTCCTGAAAATCGGTGTCCGCCTTGTCGACTTCATCGATCAGCAGCACCGTTCGAATATCCGATGTAAAGGCCTGGCCGATCTTTCCCATTCGGATGTATTCCTCGATGTTGCCGACGTTTCTTTTCGAGTCGCCGAAGCGGCTGTCATTGAGCCGCGTCAGCGTGTCATACTGATAGAGCGCATCGACAAGTTTCATGTTCGATTTGACGTTTAAAATAATAAGGGGCATGTTCAGGCTCTCGGCGATGGCATGGGCGAGCATGGTCTTGCCGGTGCCGGGTTCTCCTTTGAGCAGCAGCGGCATCTCCAGCGCCATGGAGATGTTGACGATGCCGGCCAGTTCATCGTCAAGGACATATCGAGTCGCACCGGCAAATCGACGACGGGATGGGGTATTCACGATTTGGGCCTCGTTGAAGTCTTTTAAAGTTTTATTTTCTATTTCTCAGGTTTTCGGAAAGGGCCCTCGTCAGTTCGAGGACCTTTACGGCATGCTCGATGCGCAGTGATCCGGCACCGCAGCTCGGTGTTATCAGGGACTGCTCCTGAATGGACGCCCGGGTGATCCCGAGCGCTTCCAATCCGCAGACTTTTTCCTCCCAGGAGGCCGCCAGCGAAGAGACGGTTTCCCTTTCAATGTCAGCGGCATTGAGCGTGGGCACGATACCCCAGGCCAGGATACGTCCGGTTCTGAAAAAATCGATGATCTGATCCCGGTATAGGATGAATCGGTCGAAATAAGAATACGCGTCGAAATTGACAATATCGACGCAGGATTCCAGGATCATGGACCAGTCCGTATTGGCGCAGACGTGGATGCCCGCAAGTCCCCCTTCCTGCCGGACGGCTTCGAACACTTCATTCAGGCATGCCGTGATCTGATCCCGGGTGATGCTGATGAACTCGGAGGATCCGAATCCGGCAAGTGCCGGCTCATCGAAAAAGACGATCACCGGACATCCGAACTTCGAAAGTTGCCTGACCTGCCATATGGCCTTCATCGCCAGAAGCTTGACCGCCGCGTCCTGCAGCTGGGCGTCGTAGAAAACGGCACGTCCGTCCTGATCTTTCAGACCCGTAGTAAAGGTGATGGGTCCGGTAATCTGTCCCTTGACGGCAACGGGCTTCACTGAAGGGGTATGCAGGGTCTTGAGCAAAGCGAAAAACCCGCCGGCGGTGTCCGGTTTTAGAATAAACCGTGACTTTTCCAGATCCCGGACGCCGTCGGAAACCGCCATGTAGTCTTCATAGAAGTCAAGCAGCTTCCGTTCGAAATCCTCTGCGCCGGTATTGATGAATATCCTGTTTTCTTCTGACCTTACACCTGGAAATCCGGATAAAAACTGGGCAATCATTCCTTCCTGCCTGTACACAGGCAACTGAACCCAGATAGGAATTTGAGGCGTATATTTCAGCACAAGCCGTGCGGCTTCCTCGTGGTTTTTGAGTGGAAGGCTTCCGATCAAAACCGGCAGGCATTTTCCTTTAAAATAAACGGCCATTCGTTTTTTTCTCCCGGCTGATTTTCAAATGAGCACCATCCTACCACGTCTGTTGCCCGGTGACAAGACATGCTGGCCTGTGTTCAGCAATTTTCGGTGAATGACCCCTGCGCCTTCCCTTTCCACCGGCGGGTGTAAATCATTGACACCCCGGATAACCGGTGGTATAATTTTTTTATTATTGCTCGCTAGTTGCATGTGGCCAATCAAACGACATCCATGCCCGAGGTATCCACAAAAATAGCGAGGGTCCCTTATTAGAACTTCGAATCCTCAGGCGGCGGCAAAGGTCGCCGAATTGCAACAGACGCCGAGGGAATCCCGTGGCGGAAGTCATTTCCATCAACGGCAAGCTGCAGCTTGCAGAAGAAAAAAAGGCTGATCTGATACGGAGACGCAAGATCCTTGCGGTACAGAAGGCTTTTCAATGCACCCACTGCGCCGCAAAGTGCCTAAAATGCGGCACGCAGATCGGGGTAGGAAGCGTCAGCAAAGATAAGGCCCCTGAATATCGAGTGCCCTATAACTTCTGTGAAAGCTGTTCGCAGGAGTACCTGAGCTACATCGATCGCCTCAAAGGGCGCGGGGATTCGGACTGCTACTGGCACAATGATGCGTGGCTCGACCTTTGGAAAAAATTTATCGATTATCAGGCGGCCATCGACCGCTACCTGAAGTCAAAAGAATTTATTCAACTTTTATATGAAATCAAGCAGATTAGATCGGATAAATAGGGAGGAGCTCCATGTTCGGAATCGGAATGCCGGAACTTATCATCATCCTAATTATCATCATGATCATTTTTGGCGCCGGCAAGCTGCCGGAAATAGGATCAGGGATTGGAAAGGGTATCCGCAATTTCAAGAAGGCCACCCAGGAAGTTGATAAAGAAGAGACCAAAGAGACCACTCAGCTTGAAGATGGAAAAAAATCCTGATCCATCTCCATGAATCCGGTCGTCTCTTTTCCCCCTTGTTCATGTAATGACCGGTATCCAAGAAGAGGACCGGTTCGACCGGCTCCGGAGTTACATCGCCGAATCGATGTTGTCCGGCCCGGATCCACTAAAACGGGATGTCATCATTCTGTGTTTCCGGAAATGACGGATCGGAGCGGTCCGGCGCCGGCGGTTCAAAAGGTGCACGCGTTCTCTCTACAGATTCCCGTGAACCGATGAATTGAACATCCGATGCGACAATCTCCGTAGTGTAGCGTTTGTTCCCGTCCCGGTCTTCCCACTCCCTGGTCTGGATACGCCCCTCCACGAAAACCTGACGTCCTTTGGAGAGATATTCACCACATAACTCACCCAGTTTACCCCACGCCACGACGCGATGCCATTCGGTTCGCTCTTTTTTTTCTCCGGTCGTTTTGTCTTTCCATTCATCTGAGGTGGCTATGGTGAAATTGGCAACGGCAGTACCTTCAGCGGTATAACGGATTTCAGGATCTTTCCCGAGTCGTCCGAGCAAAATTGCCTTGTTGATGCCTGCCATGTTCTACCTCCCGGTGTTTGGAACACCCTCTTGGATGTTATTTTGTTGTATGCGTGTCGGTCGGCGTCCGATCATTGAAATCTGATACTTGAAACGATCGGATAAGTCAACCCGGCAGAATTCTGCGGGCAGGGATCTCGACCGGTCGCCCTGTTTGCTTCGCGGTCCATTTCATAAATTCATTGAGGTATTTTTTTACCGCTGAGACACAGAACACACGGAGAAATTCAGATTTTTTTCTTTTAATATAAAAGTGTTTTCCCTGTGATCTCAGCGTCTGTGGTGAAACAGTCCCGGAAAAACCGCAACCGTATTTATGCCAGTATGAACTTAGCGGGTGGCGTCTACCATCTGCTGCGTGCGTCGCAAAAACTGGCCGATCAGGGTTTCTTCCGCCTGCAACGCGCCGTGGGGGCAGATTTCTATGCAGCAGTAGCACCGGATACATCGGTCATAATCAAAGACGATTCGTTCTTTCTTTCGGCGGATGACCTGCGCGGGGCATATCTGCAGACATTCGACGCACAGCCTGCACAGGTCAGGATCGACCCGAGGCCGCTGGACCAGGTACCTGCGCATGAACCGACTGAAAATATTCGGTCCGAATGTGAGTCGGCCCAGCACCGGAAACACGAAATCCTCGATCCGCATGAAATCACCTTGCATATCAGCCGGTTCGGCGATCAGACCGAGGTTTTTGGCCGCAAGATGCGTCGGCAGGTTTTCCGGATCCAGGTCCAGCATTCTGCAAATCGCCTCATCGACGGCCATGGCGCTTTTGCTTGCAATGATTGTGCCGATAGGCCTCGGAGTCCCGCTTCTCCCCGGCCCTTGGCCCTCCAGTGCCAGGATACCGTCGACCAGGGTAACGGCGGGATTTACGACGTGGTGGATCTGGACCAGGAGCCTCGCGAACGTCTCTCTGTTGACGCCGCATCGCATGTGCCATTCGGGCTTCCGGGTTCCGACGACGCAGCCGAAGGTGTTTTTCACTCCGAGGGTGAGAAGCATCTGGGAATGGGTTTTGAGCTTCGGAAGGTTGATGACGATATCCGCCTCGAAAATGTCGGCGGCAAGATCGATGGTGCCGAAAGGCTTTCCGATGTTCCGTCTAACCGTGGTCCGAAAAGGTTTGAAATCGACGGAAAGGCCATCGAAGGTGTCGCGGTATGCGCCTTCTTTCAGCACCCTTTCAAATGACCCCATGGCCGGGCTGTCCGAGATTTGAACCCGGCCGCCTCTGGCAAGGACGTATTCGGCAGCTGCCCGCACAACCAGGGGATGTGTCAGGATGCCTGTTTCCGGCTTTGCCGGGGAAAGCAAATTCGGCTTGATGAGAACGCGGGTGTTTTTTCGGACCGATCCTGCGGCAAGGTCGTCTAAAAGGTCAAAAACCGCAGATCTGACTTTGCCGTCGTATGCGGCCCGTTTGAAAACAACGCGTGGCATTTTTACCGGTTATCCTTAGAAAGGCTCCCTGTTCGGCAAAGCCCCGGAAAATCACGTTTACAAATATCATTTGACTTGTTATATGCAAACACTTTTTTTGGAAAAGGGATTGAAAAACAAGCTGACAATTTTTCTATTTTTCAATGAGGCCGTGTGGCGGCATGTTTTTTGAGAGGCCGAACCGTATTGAATTCAGAAAAGCCGTTTAAAATTCCAAAACGCGGGTACACGTTCGTCATGTTCGCCGCAATGCTGTGGGCCGTCTCCGGGTCGTCCTCCAAGTTTCTTTTCACCGGCGGTGTAACGCCTTTTCAACTCGTCCAGCTGCGCACGACCATTTCCGCCGGCCTGCTGCTGCTCTTTTTTCTCTTTACCCGGCCGGGCCTGCTGAAAATTTCCCCAAAGGACATTTCCTACTTTGCTGTTCTCGGCACATGCGGAATGGCCGCGGTTCAGTTTACCTATTTTTTCGCCATCAGCAAAATCCACGTAGCGGCCGCGATCCTGCTCGAATACCTGGCGCCGATTTTTATCGCGCTTCACTCTGTCCTTTTTTTCCGGGATCGGCTGAGCATTCCCACGATCCTTGCAATCACAGGCGCCACCGTCGGCTGCTATTTCGTGGTGGGCGCATACGACCTGAAGATTCTGGCCATGAATCACCTCGGCATCTTGAGCGGACTCGCTTCGGCTGTCGCTTTTGCGTGGTACTCGATTCACGGCGAATACGGCATGCGGCGCTATGATCCGTGGACTGTCCTGTTTTACGCACTCCTCTTTGCTGCAGCGGCATGGAACCTTCTCCAGGCACCCTTCGGTGCATTTTTTCAACCCTATCAACCGATCGAATGGGGCTGGATCCTTTTCATCGCGACCATGGGCACCATCGTGCCTTTTGCGCTGTATTTTCACGGCATCAACCTTATCCGCTCGACCCGGGCCAGCATCACCGCAATCCTGGAACCGATCGCCGCGGGTGTCATATCCTATTTTTTTCTCGGCGAAACCATGGGTCCTTTGCAGCTTATAGGCGGCATGCTCGTCATCGCCTCCATCATCCTGCTGCAGGTCGGGCAGGAATATGATGAAAAAGCGCCGGAAATTATCCGCAGTGCCGATCGATCGGAGGACCCGGCTGGAAAGCGGAATTTATAAAAAAACAGAACCCAACCCATGGCGAATCCGCATGAAAATCACCATGTTCAGAAAGGGGGGAACGATCTCCTCTTCGCCTTTGTGTTGAACCTAGCCTTTGCCGCCATCGAAATCGCCGGCGGGCTCTGGACGAACAGCCTGGCGATCCTGTCCGATTCCCTCCATGACCTGGGAGACAGTTTTTCTCTGGGGACGGCATGGTTTTTAGAACGGTACTCGAGAAAAACACACGATGAGAAATATTCCTACGGGTACCGGCGCTTTTCTGTGCTCGGCGCCTTGATCAACACCGTCGTGCTGATCGGCGGATCTCTCGTGATTCTCTCGGAAGCGATCCCCCGCCTTCTTCGCCCCGAAGCGCCCCATGCCTACGGTATGGCGCTTCTGGCCGTCCTCGGCATCGCGGTCAACGGTCTGGCCGCCATGCGGGTGAGCCGAAACCGCTCTTTAAACGCCCGCATCGTAGCCTGGCACCTGATGGAAGATCTGCTGGGATGGATAGCGGTGCTGATCGTCAGCATCGTTCTGATGTTTAAAGAAATCTATATCCTTGACCCGATTCTGTCGATTCTGATCACCGCCTATGTCCTTTTCAACGTGGTAAAAAACCTGCATAAGACCCTGAAGCTGTTCCTGCAGGCGGTGCCCGAGGAGATCGATTTTACGACGCTAAAAAGCGCCATCCTGGCCGTCGACAGGGTAAAATCGATCCATCATCTGCACGTCTGGTCACTGGACGGAGAGCACCATGTCCTGACCACCCATGTCGTCGTCGATGCCGAAGCGACCATGAAAGACATCCAGCGCGTCCGTGGAGAGATCAACACCCTGCTTGCCGGGATGAACTTCGAGCATACGGCTGTCGAGGTCGAATGCGAAAACGACACCTGCCGCATGCGGGAAGAGTGAATCCTTTTATTTGGGGATATCCCTAAATAAAATAAAATATTTTTACCTAAAATAATTTAATTATTTAAGGACGTCCCTAATATTTCTTTTCAAAAGAAAGGAAATATGTTATAATAAATTTATATGGTCGATGGTATGCCGGGACAGGCATCAGGAATCTTAAAACGGAATACCGTTGCTGTAACATTTCCATAATAAAGGCAAATCGACTGGAAGGTGAAATATGCCGGAGGAACCAACAGGCGCCATTTTGCAGCGCGATAAGAAAACTTATGCAATCGTGCCCAGAATCCCCGTGGGATTGCTGAGCCTGGAGAATCTGGAAAATCTTGTCCGTGTCGTCGAAAAGCACCGGATCCCCATCGTCAAGATCACTTCCGGTCACCGCCTGGCCCTTGTCGGCATCCAAAAAGAGGCCGTGGAAAAGATCTGGACCGACCTGGGAATGGATGTCGGAAAGGCGACGGAGCTGTGTCTGCACTATGTTCAGGCCTGCCCGGGAAACGCCGTCTGTAAATTCGGCGTTCAAGACTCGCTGGGACTTGGGATGGAGCTGGAAAAGCTCTTTGCCGGAAGGTCCCTTCCGGCAAAGGTGAAGATCGGGGTGTCCGGGTGCCCTTTCTGCTGCGGGGAAAGCCATGTCCGTGATATCGGCCTGTTCGGGAAAAAAAGCGGCTGGACTTTCATCTTCGGCGGCAATTCGGCCGGCCAGCCGCGGATCGGCGACGTGATCGCCGAGGACATCGGTCGTGAAGCGGTCATCGATCTGACCAAACGCTGTCTGGACTTTTATGCCGAAAACGGCAAAAAGCGGGAGCGTACGGCAAGATTCATCGAACGGATCGGTATCGATGAATTCAAAAAAGCCGTCGGATGACAGAACGGTTGCTTCAGATTTGACACAGGGGATCAAACAATGGATTTCAAAGTGCTGCTTACCGTTTTCAGTGCCGTGTTTATCGCCGAAATCGGAGACAAGACCCAGCTCGCTACATTGCTCTTCGCCGCCGACCGGAATGTAAACAAATGGACCGTATTCGCAGGCGCATCGCTTGCCTTGGCCGCCGCTGCCGGCATCGGCGTTTTAGCCGGCAATTTCATATCCCACGCAATCGGTGAAAAAACCCTTCGATATATCGCCGGCATCGGATTTGTCGGCATAGGCATCTGGACCCTTTTGAAAGCATAGAAGCCGGGGGATACCAGATGCATCCGGCCGATGCTGCGACTCAAAGCAATCGACAACGGCAAAGGGAGAAAAAAATAATGACGCTTACAAACCGTATTCTGATCGCTATCGGGGTCATCGTTCTGGACAGTCTGGTATTTTTCATACCGGTAACCGCCTTTTTCATGGCCTATATTCTGATTTACAATCCTTACTGGTTCAGGGACTTTTTAAACCGAACAAACGGAAAGGAGCCGGGCGTATGATTCGAGAGATCCCAGCGAAGGCACTCGATGCCGGGGGATTCATCAAAGAGAAAATCGAAGAGATCAAACAGATCGTCGGGGATGGGTTTGCGATCAATGCGCTTTCGGGAGGTGTCGATTCGTCGACGGTCACCATGATTGGGCATCGTGCCCTTGCAGAACGGCTTAAAACCGTTTTTATTGAAAACGGACTCATGCGCCGGGGAGAATCGGAACGGGTTGTCGGTCTTTTTCATACCCTTGGCGTCCATGTGGAAGTGGTGGATGCGAAAGAGGATTTTTTCGCCGCGCTCAAAGGCGTCGTCGATCCGGAGGAAAAGCGGGAAGCGATCACTCAGGTGTTTTACAGGAAAATATTCGGCCGCATCGTCAGAGAAAGCGGTGCAAAATATCTGCTGCAGGGCACCATCCTTACCGATATCGACGAAACTGTTGCGGGGATAAAGCGCCAGCACAATGTCTTTGAGCAGCTTGGGATAGATCCGCAGGAGACCTTCGGATACCGTATCCTTGAGCCGCTGCTCCAGCTTCGAAAAGACGGGGTGAGAAAGATCGGCCGGGCTCTCGGACTGCCGTCGGAGGTGTTCGAGCGCATTCCTTTTCCAGGGCCGGCGCTCTCGGCGCGTGTGATCGGAGAGGCGACCCCGGAACGGATCGAAACAGTCCGCAAGGCGACCGCCATCGTCGAAGGCCTGCTCGAAGGCACCGGTGCATTTCAATATATGGCGATCCTGCATGAAGACCGTGTGACCGGTATACGGAACGGAAAACGGGACTTTGGTCAGCAAATCGAGGTGCGATGCTGGGACAGCATCGATGCGCGGACAGCATCGCCCACGCGCCTGCCCTTCGACACTCTCGAAAGGCTTGCCGCGGAAATCCTCCGCAGCGTACCCGGCATCGTCAGCGTCACCTATGCCATTTCACCGAAACCTCCGTCGACCATCGAGGCAGTCTGAGAAGCGCCGAAAAAGCCGGGCTACCATGAACGTCGACTTGAAATTATGTGTGAGTTTTTCTCCGAAAGAACAGCCAGCCGGTTGTCATAGAATAAATTTTTTCAAAAAAATAAAGTCTTATGAATTTCTGAATGCGGGAGAGGCCTTATGAAGCGAGTCATACTGATAACTGGCGCGACATCGGGTTTCGGCGAGGCATGCGCCCGGCGATTCGGCAAAAACGGCTGGCGGCTCGTTCTGGCGGCCAGACGGACCGAACGCCTTAAAGCGTTGCAGGAAAACCTGGGAGGTGAAAAATCGGCGCACATCCTGACGCTGGACGTCCGGAATCGGCAGGCGGTCATGGCCGCCCTGTCGAATCTGCCGGAAGATTTTTCCGAAATCGATGTTCTCATCAACAATGCCGGTCTGGCGCTGGGGCTTGAACCGGTTCATCTGGCGGATGTTTCCGACTGGGATGTCATGGTGGACACCAACATCAAGGGGCTGCTTTACTGCACACGCGCCGTGGTACCGGGTATGGTGGATAGAAAACGAGGGCATATCGTAAATATAGGCTCTATTGCAGGCGATTGGCCGTATCCCGGAGGAAACGTTTACGGAGCCACCAAGGCCTTTGTCAAACAGTTTTCCCGTAACCTGCGCGCGGATCTTTGCGCGACCGGCATCCGGGTGACCAATATCGAGCCGGGCCTCGCCGAGAGCGAATTTTCACTCGTTCGATTCAAGGGCGATGCACATAAAGCCTCCAAGATATATGAAGGCACCCAGCCTTTGACACCCGGGGACATTGCGGATATGGTTTTCTGGGTGGTCGGGCTGCCGCCCCATGTCAACGTCAACCGCATGGAAGTGATGCCGGTCTGCCAGGCATGGTCCGGCCTTCAAGTCAGCCGCGGCACTTGAAACACGACGGGTTTTCCCATATGCCAGATGCGAATCCATCTTGTTTGCACAAAAATGTGTGCATTCCGCCCCGAATATCGTGCACCCGGAAGACCGGGGCACACATTCCCGGCCTGCCGCAGGTTCCACGGCGCTTCGACACGGCGGATTTTGCATAAAAGCCATTTCAAAACCCCGTCTGAGGCCCGCTGGTCCGCCGCGGCCGTGGAAAAACAGGGCGTTGACCTGTGGGCCCGAGACGGTTTTTCAGATACCCACTGGTACAAATTCCACCATGCTGCAAAGGCGTATCCGGCATTTGTCGCCGATATGCTGAAAGAATATTGACACGATTTTGGCAACGATCTATACTTAAATACTTCGTCCGGTTTTTTTTGAACGTATTCGAACTGATTCTAAAGATGTTCAAGGAAACCATGACATGTGCGAGTTGCCATTGACAATCGAATTAAGGCCCCCGGAAGGTGGATACCAGCGCCGGGGGCCTTTTATTTTTCGCCCTTTCACTTAACATATCGGCTTTCAGTATCTCTTTTTTGTCTCCGCAAAGGAGGTCTCATGAACTATGTGATAATCGGAAACGGAGCCGCGGGAACAGCGGCGGTCGAGTCCATCCGGCAGATGGACTCCGAAGGGGAAATCACGATGATTGCGGACGAAAATAAGGTCCCATACTGTCGACCGATGATCAGTCTTGTCCTCGAAGGTGCGATACCCCCGAAAAAGTTGACCATCCGACCGAATACGTTTTATGAAGATCTTAAAATCCAGACGGTTTTTGGAGACCGGGTCCGGCAGATAGACCCGGAACAAAAAACAGTGACCGTTCAAAACGGGCGATCGTTTTCTTTTGATAAGCTCTTGATCGCCTCGGGTGCGGACCCGAGGCCCATCAAAGCGAGCGGGCTGAATCTGAAAAACATATTTTACATGCGCACCTCCGCTCACGTGGAGCAGATGCTGAAGGCCCTGCCGGATGCCCGAAGCGCTCTGGTTCTGGGGGGAGGGCTCGTAGGGTTCAAAGCCGCCTATGGTCTCATCCGCAGGGGATTGAAAATCACCATGCTCATTCGCTCCGGATACCCCCTGTCCATGCAGGTTGATGAGTCGGCAGGCCGGTTGATTTTAGACGAACTCATCGCCCGGGGTCTCGAAGTGAAACTGGAGGCAGACGTCTCTGCATTCGAAGGAAGCGCTCAGGTTTCGGCCGCCCGACTTTCCGACGGATCCATCATCCCCTGCGATATGGTCGTCATCGGGAAAGGCGTGCTGCCGGCTCTTTCGTTTGTCCCTAGGGATCGAATCGAGGTGGATCTGGGTGTGCGAATCGACGCATATATGCAAACCAGCTCCATCGATATCTTTGCGGCCGGAGACGTGGCGGAAGCAACGGATATCGTACGAAAAACTCCCTGGATCAATGCCATATGGCCGGAAGCGGTCTCCCAGGGCCGGTGTGCCGGAATGAACATGGCCGGCCGTCCCGTCCGATACAAAGGGAGTCTCGGCCGCAATGTGATCCGAATCTTCGGACTGGATGTCATGACGGGCGGCATCGTCAACCCTCCGGCAGATTCGAACTGCGAAGTTTTTCAGGGCATCGACCGGCGCCGCAAGACCTATCGCAAACTGGTATTTCAGGGCGACAGACTCACGGGGTTCGTCATGGTCAACGACGTCGAGCAGGGAGGGGTACTGGTCTCTCTCATTCAGAGCGAAATTCCGATCACCATCTCCCGAAAAAAAATGCTGGAACCATCCTTTAACTTCAAGCATCTCATGAAATATTGATGAGAAAGGAGGCGCCATGAAACAAGTTGTGGTTCATCCCGAGCGGTGTGTCGGCTGTATGCAATGTATGGCTGCCTGCGCGACCGCTCACTCGAAGTCGAAACGCCTGTTTTCGGCGGTACTGGAAATCCCCCTCCCCAAACCGCGTGTGCACGTCGGGGTCGGCCTGTATGATGAGGGGTTCCCGAACCGCTGTCGTCATTGTGATCCTGCACCCTGCATGCTCGCATGTCTTCCAGGCGCGATCTATCGAGACCGGAAAATCGATACGGTACTTATCGATCCGGACAGATGCATCAACTGTGCATCCTGCGCAATGGCCTGCCCCTACGGCGTGATTCGCTATCATGAAGATCCGTCGGCGCCTTTGGGAAAAGTCGTTGCCGTGAAGTGCGACAACTGCAAAGAACGCCAGATGCAAGGATTTGTCCCCGCCTGCGTGGAAGTCTGTAAATCAGGGGCGCTGACGTTCGAAGAGATGGCCGCGGCGATGAAGAAAAAAACCGATGCGGTCTCTCGCAGCATATCGATCGGCGCGGAAAAATGCGAACCGCCGCCTGGATTCGGCCTGCTCAACACCATCAAGAAAGTCCAGGTGGAACTTCGCAACGGCTGACCAGAAGCACTCGGATACCGCACACATTATGAACCATTTTTCTATTTTGAAGGAGATGGCTATGACTACGACATACCAGACGCATACCATTACCCAGGATGGGCAGTTGTTGTTAAAAAAAATGCAGCGCGATCAGGTGGAAACCGTTTGGGATCGGTTTCAGGCGCAGCTGCCCCAATGCGGCTATTGCGAGATGGGCTTGAGTTGCCGCAACTGTGTGATGGGACCCTGCCGGATAGACCCCTTTGGAGAAGGCCCGGCCAAAGGGGTATGCGGCGCCGATGCGGATATCATCGTCGCCAGAAATCTGGGCCGCATGGTCGCAGCGGGCGCTGCCAGCCATTCGGACCATGGTCGGGATCTTGTGGAAGTGCTGGAAAATGTGGCCAAAGGAAAGGCTCCGGGATATGAAATCAAAGATGAGGAAAAACTGAAACGTGTCGCATCCGAATACGGGATCGATCCCGCGGGCAAAGACACATCACGGATTGCCGAAGAGCTCGCCCATGCCCTGCAGGAGGATTTCGGAACCCGCAAAAAATGCCTGACCCTGGTGAACCGCGCTCCGAAAAAAAGACGGGAGATCTGGGAAAAACTGGGGATTACCCCGCGGGGCATCGACCGGGAAACATCCGAGATGATGCACCGGACTCACATGGGGGTAGACAACGGGTGGCAGAGCCTGCTTCTGCACGCCCTGCGAAACGCGCTTTCCGACGGTTGGGGAGGATCCATGATCGCAACAGAGGTTTCGGACATTCTTTTCGGAACTCCGAAACCAAGTGCGACATCCGTCAATATAGGCGTACTTAAGGAGGATCATGTCAATATTGTCGTCCACGGGCATAACCCGGTCGTTTCGGAAATGATTTTAACGGCGTGCCAGTCTCCCGCACTCATCCGGCTTGCCGAAGAAAAAGGGGCCAAAGGAATCAACCTGGTAGGGCTTTGCTGCACCGGAAACGAGCTTCTCATGCGCCATGGTATTGCCATAGCCGGCAACCATCTCATGACGGAGCTGGTCATCGGAACCGGGGCGGTGGAGATGATGCTGGTGGATTATCAATGTATCATGCCGTCTCTGGGCAATCTCGGCGCTTGCTACCATACCCGTATGATCAGTACCAGCGACAAGGCGCGATTCCCGGGGATGGAGCACCATGAATTTCATCCGGACAACGCCGCCGAGAAAGCCGGTGGACTCATCAAAGAAGCCGTAGAAAACTTTACAAATCGAGGTGAGGTATACATTCCGGTTGAGCCGGTGCCATGTGTGGGCGGTTTTTCCGTGGAGACCATCGTCAGTGCGCTGGGCGGAACGCCGGAGCCGCTCATCGAAGCGATCAAGGCCGGAAAAATACGCGGTGCCGCCGGCGTGGTGGGCTGCAACAATCCAAAAATCAAACATGATTTCGGGCATGTCACGCTGACCAGAAAACTGATAGAAAACGATATCCTGGTGGTGGATACGGGTTGTGCGGCGGTAGCCAACGCGAAAGCCGGCTTTAAGGTCGCCGAAGCCATCCAATACGCAGGAAACGGCTTAAAAGAAGTATGCGGCGCCCTGGGTATCCCGCCGGTGCTGCATGTCGGAAGCTGCGTCGACAACGTACGCATTTTGGTTCTGGCATCGGCCCTGGCCAATGCGCTCGGAACAGACATCAGCGACCTGCCGATTGCCGGAGCCGCTCCTGAATGGTATTCGGAAAAGGCCGTGTCCATCGGTGCCTATTTCGTCGCCTCCGGCGTGTACACGGTCCTGGGGCCAATGCCGCCGGTTGCCGGAAGCATGAACGTGGTCAGCCTGCTGACAGAGGGACTCAACGCCGTTGTGGGTGCAACCTTTGCCGTGGAGCCGGATCCGGAAAAAGCTGCCGTACTGATCCGACGGCACATCGAAGGCAAGCGCAAAGCCCTGGGCCTTCCGTCTCTTACCGTATAGGGACTGCTCATAATTCGGCCGGAATCGGAACCAAAAAAGGCGGGGGATTCCATGAGGATTCAGGGGTTCAAGGGATCCGGGATTCAAGTGATCAGATATCGTCTTGTCGCCATAAGCCTGTCCCTGGTGGTAGGAGCGTGTTTGATGGCGCTCAAGTTCTATGTTTACAGGCTTACCAACTCGGCGGCCGTTCTCTCTGATGCCCTGGAATCCATCGTCAATGTCGTGGCCGGCGCCTTTGCCCTGGGAAGCATCCTGGTTGCCGCCAGGCCCCCCGACAGTACGCATCCTTACGGGCACGGCAAAATTGAATATTTCTCCGCCGGCTTCGAGGGGGCGCTGATCATTCTGGCGGCGCTGGGCATCTTCAAAACGGGAATTTCGCATCTGTTCGAACCGGCGGTGCTTCCCCGATTGGGACACGGCCTTCTCATCTTGCTGGGCATCAGCACCCTCAATCTGATTCTGGGCGTTATGCTAATCTCCGTGGGCAAGCGGACCTCCTCCATCACTCTTATCGCGGACGGCAAACACGTTCTCACCGATGTATACACCTCCGCCGGCGTAATGGCGGGGCTTCTGCTGGTCAAACTGACAGGTATTTACTGGATCGACGGTGCAATCGCCTGCCTGGTGGGCCTGCATATCCTTGTCTCCGGCTGGAAACTGGTTCGTCACTCCTTCGAAGGTCTCATGGATGCCGCGGAACCCGATTTGTTGAAAGAGATTGCCGCTCTGCTTGTTGCAGAGCGCAGGGACCCCTGGATCGACATTCATCAACTCCGGGCATGGCGTTCAGGAGATTTCGTCCATATCGACCTTCACCTGATCCTGCCTCGGGACCTCTTACTGGAGGAATGCCATCGGGAGGTCAGGGAACTGGAAAAAACCCTTGTTACGTATTTCGATGGAAGGGCAAGCGTGCTGGTCCATATGGATCCTTGCGAGGACCCGGATTGTCCCATCTGCAGCCAGTTCCTCTGCAAACTGCGCGCGGAGGAAAAAAAGGGGCTTCGCACGTGGGATATGGAAACATTGACCATGCCGGGACAACAGGCGGCGGTTGAGGATAAACGGGCGGAATCACCCACGGAGGGGTGAATTTTCAGCAGGCAGATGCCTCACAAACGGACAAGGCGGAGCCCAAAAGACTCCGCCTTGTCCGACGGCATGAACAAACGGGCAACTGGTGTTAGTCTTCCTCCCAAGAAATGCATTCGACAGGGCAGCTTTCGATGGCTTCCTGGATGCAGTCTTCATCGCCTCCTTCGGGCTGAATCACTTCTGCTTTCTCCGTTGATTCGTCAAACCCGAAAACATCGGGACAAAGCTCGACACAGCTCTGGCAGCCGACGCACTCGTCCGCATCAATAACGACTCTTTTTCCCATGTCATAACCTCCTTATCAATTTTCTGCGCGAGTCTACAGACAGCACTTGGGGTCTCCCTATATCATTTTCCGACGGCAAGACAAGGAAAAAAATACGATACACGGAGGCAGGACTCGCAGCAAAGGTGGTCATCTATTGCGTTTGATCGAAATGAAAAGAGACGTCCGTCATTCGGACCCCTCTTGATCCATCGAATCTTTCAGCTGATCCAAGAGTTTTTTTGCGGCTTTTTTCTGCTCCGGATAGGCGGATGCTTTTTCAAAAGCCAGTCGTGCCCTTTCGAAATCACCGGCATTCCATGCGGCGTATCCCATCATCAAGGCCGCCTGTCCGGAGCTCTTCCCTTCGGGTATTGAACCGAAAACGTCGATCGCTTCCCGGTAGGCCTTCATGGTATACAGGATATTGCCTTTCAGCATCAAAAGAAAACTTTCCGGGGCATGCTGCAGCCCCTTTTCAATCCAGACCAAAGCCTCCTGGAACCGGTTGCTCTGCATATAGGCTTCGGCGACATGCACCAATATTTCCGTGTCCATCTTTTGTGAAAGAATTGCCTCATAGAACCGGGCGGCCTGGATCGGAATCCCCACAGCCGCGTTCAACTCCGCCATGAGCTTTTTCTCTGGATCGGTCAGCGGCGTCATCAGACCGTATACGGTCAGGGATACGAGGCCGTCCTGATATCGGTCGGCTGAAAGATGAAGATGGGCAAGAGCTTTCCACCACTTGGGATCGACAGGATATTCCCGTATCAGCCGGTTTGCAAACGTGATGGCCTGTTGTTCCATGTTCATGTTCAGATACTGATAAAACAGCGCCTCCTGATATGGACGCCTTTTTTCTCCAGACGTCTTTTCCGCCAGATCCTCCATCAGAGGCAGGGCTTTTTCAGGCCGCCCGGCGGGCAGAAAGGCCTGGACGGCGCTTTCTTTCCATTCCAGAGTCATCGCATCGGGGTGACGGGAAACCAGGCGGTCGAAAACACCGGCGGCGCGTTGAGGGAGATCGGCAGCCAGGAAAGCTACAGCGGCATAATACAGTATGTCGGGTTTCTTATTTTCCGCCGCCTCATATCCCTGCAAGAAGCTTTTCCCGGCTTTTTCATACCGACCCAGATCGTAATTGCACTTGGCCAGGTTGATCCACGCCGGATCAAATTGGGGGTTTTTTTCAACCGCCGACTCATATAGCCGGCACGCGTTTTCCGGCTGGCCGGCCATCAGATAACAGTTGCCCAGGGTAAAATCGATCAGATAGTGCGTGGTCCCTTTCACGCCGGCATCGGCAGAAGCCGGGTTTTTGAGGCCCTGTTCCCGGAAGGTCTTGAGCACATCGATGGCTTGGGCGATCTCCTTTTTTTCCAACAGCCCGTAGGCCTTTTGAAGAACAAACCCCGCTTCGGGCGGCAGGCCGGACGAGGGCGTCGCAAAGGCTCTTCCAAAGGTAAGAACCACCAGGAGCAAAACAGGCATGATCCTGCCCGATAGCGACGGCACTTTTAAAATCCGATTCTTGCGGGGGTTTGACGTCATCAAGTTTCCAGCTTGAAATGTATCGTTGTGGTAACCCATGTGTTCACCGGATCACCATGAACGGTGCCGGGTTTAAAACGCCAGGAAGAGATACATCGGGTGACGCTGTCATCGAAAATACGCTTGGGCGCTGCATCCACTATTTCGATCCGATCCACGAATCCGTGATCGGTGACGAGGAATTTGACTTTTACCCACCCCTCAATGCCCCTTCTTCGGGCGTGCAGCGGATAGACGGGCGGAACCTGGGCGGTGGGCGTTAAGGGACTGTCGAGTTCATGGACTCCATAGGCATCTCTGGGTCCAGGCAGATCGAGAGGGCCTGTTTCCATAGGAATGATCGGCAGGGTCCCGGCACCCGCGGGCAGCTTTGGATTGATTTCAAAAGGGAGTGTCAGCTTCATGGGAGGCGGCTTTTGCCGCACCATCGCGGCCGCTACCACCCGCAGCGGTTTCTTTTGTTCCTCCGGTTTTTTTTCCTCTTTCTTTACCGGCGGGATTTCTTTTCGTTTGACCCGAACCACATCGATTTTGGTAATCGAATCGACGCGTTGTGATTGGACCGGTTCACTCTCAAAAAGCATCGGCAAAACGCTCAGCAGCACGGCGTTTAAGATAAGGGAAAACAGAACGGCCGCCGCCCAGCGACCGGCAGAATCCAGCGGTTGAAAAATGTTTTTTGCATTCTGCATGGGCGATGAAAAGACCTGCGCCAGCAGCGGTTCGTCTCTATTGCGCCGCCGAAGGAATGCTGGCCGCGATGGAAATATTCTTGGCGCCGGCAAGTTTGCAACCGTCCATCACCTGGATGGCGATGCCGGTACTGCTTTCCTTATCCGCCACGATGACCACGCCGCCTTCGGGATTTTCCGCGAGGGCGCGTTCGACATTCGCCCGGACCGCCCGAATGTCTATCTCGCGCTTGTCCATGAAAATGCGGTTTTCCCTGGTAATGCCGACAAGAATATTTGATTTTTCTTTGCTGACGGCGGTGGAGGCAGTCGGCCGATTGATTTCCACCCCGGTCTCCTTCACAAAACTGGTGGTCACCAGAAAGAAAATAAGCAGGATAAACACCATGTCGATAAGCGGCGCCATGTTGAGCTCCACGCCCTGTCTTTTTAATTTTCTTGCGGCGGTGATATTCAGCATGCTCTATGCTCCGGTGCTGCCTGCATCCCTACACGTAACGCTGCAGATAAATCCCGACCGATGCGATGCGTCGCTTCAGATTTTCGGCGCGACGGGCAAGAAAGCCTTGCATATACATCCCCGGGATGGCCACCAGGAGGCCGGTTTCGGTTGTGATGAGCGCCTCGGATATGCCGCCGGCCATGGCCTTGGCGTTTCCCGTCCCGAAGATCGCAATAATATCGAAGGTGGCGATCATGCCGAGCACGGTGCCCAGAAGGCCCAGCAGAGGCGCCATGGTTGCCAGCACCCCGATGACGGACAGATGGCGGTCAAGTGAGGAGACCAGAGTGACCACGGTTTCGTCGAGAACATACCGGTCCACCAGCGCATTTCCGCTGCGACGTTTTAAAAATTCGGTGACAAGCAGTGTTGTGACGCCTCTGTACTGTGCGGCGTCCGGGAACCGGTTGTCCCGGACCAGTTCGCCTGCCATGGTTCTGTTCATGTTCTTTAGATACAAGCGGCGGAAAAAAAAGGCGCGATCGATGATCAATGTCCACATCACGACGGAAATAATCACCAGAGGAAGCATGACGATCCCGCCGGCGCTCAAGAAGTCATCGACCCGGTAGATATGCTCGAGAATGCCGTGGATCAATTCCCGTTCCTTATCTTAAAAACCGTGTTGACAAAAGATATCGCCTTTTCTTCCATCTGTCCGATCGTGCTTTCCACCTTTCTGTTCAGCAGCGTATGGCAGAACATGATGGGGATCGCCACGGAAAGTCCCAGCATGGTTGTGACGAGCGCCTCGGATATGCCGCCGGACATCATCTTCGGATCTCCGGTGCCGTAAAAGGTGATGACATGAAAAATATTCATCATACCGGTCACGGTCCCCAGCAGTCCGAGCAGCGGGGAGATCGCCGCCAGCATGCCGAGCGTGGAGAGGAACCGTTCAAGGTGCGGCACCTCGTTGAGAATCGCCTCCTGAAGCGCATTTTCCATGTCCATGCGGCTCATGTCCTTAAAGCAAATGCCGGCCAGAAGCACCCGGGCAATCGGTTTTTGCCTGAACTTTTCGCACAGGGCCTCGCAGGCCTGCCACTTCTCCTCAAATACCAGACGGGTGAGCCGAAGCATGAAATTTTCTGCATCCATATGGATTTTAAAAAGATAAACAAGCCGCTCGAGGATGATGAGCAGCGCCAGTACGCAGATGCCCAGGATGGGCACTACAATGGGGCCGCCCTTTGGAATCTGCTCCCAGAGGTTCAAGCTGTGGGCGAACTGTCTGACGGCGGCGCCCCTGGAAATATCGATCGGAACATCGTCGCATTTGCCGTCCATATATTGTTCTATTTTCTTGGCGACACGCCCCTTGGGGAGTTTCGAAAGGGCAAAAAGACGCTGGCTCGCATCGGAATAAAGCAAAAACCCGGTTTCCCGGGCAAGCCTGTAGGCGGCGGAGAAATTTCCCACGATCAGAATCTTTCCGGTGGTTTCTTCTCCGGCCCTGTTGACAATAATGCCGGGTTCGGTTCGAACTTCACCGGATCTCTGAATTTCGTCAAAAAGCAGATCAACCATGTGCCGGATCTCGTCCATGCCCGGAAATGTAGTCTGGCCGACAATCGATTTCAGAAAGTCCAGACGCTTGAGCGACAGGGCGTTATGGAGGCTCTGGCCGACAAGCCCATCAAGATCCCTGGCAGCGGCGAGAATGGATCCGACAAGCTCGCGGGCCGTTCCTTCCTTTTCGCCGACCTGCGATGTCAAATCCTTTTCTTTTTGCACCAGAGCGCTCAGCCGATTTTCGATCCCCTGGGTCTCTTCGTGAAGCGTCCTGTTGCGGCGCTTCAGCTCTTCGATCGCATTCTTCAATGCCTGCTTGTCCGAAAGGATACGGGCGCTGCTTTCAGCCACCTCTGCTCTTGCTTTTTGGGCTTCCTGCTTTGCTTTTTCCAGTATTTCGGCTTTTTTTTGTTCCGCTTCCCCGGCGAGCGTGCGCATATCCCGGGCCATCACCGTCCCGTGCACGGCTACTAGAAACCCCAGCCCCAAAATCAAACAGACGGCAATCCGTTTCATTTGGATTCAATCCTTCCTATCGGCAGATTCAACACTTCGGCGGAGCGCCGCTTTGCGCCGATCTCAACCGCCGCGTTTACAACGCGTTTATACGCATCGGGCAGTCCGATCCATTGTTGCTGCGCCGGATTGTAATATCCGATTTGCTTCCGATCGAAAGACTGGAAAAAAAGAGAAAGTCGACCCAAACGGAAAACGTCGACAAGAATCTCCTTGCCCTCGAGCGGGATGCGCTCCTGGTAGACCTCCACGGTATTGCCGTACTCGGCTTCGATGAGCAGCGCCTCCATCAATTTTCGGAATTTTTCAGCGCTGGAAACCCGGTCATCGTCGAGAACGCCTCGAAGATTTTTGGCGCGGTCCCGGCGTTCTTTCATGAGAAAAGGCAGATCGGCATCGATGTGGCGCTCGAGCCGCAGGAAAGCGTCCTGCAGGCAGGGCGCCAGCTCCCCGGCGATCCGATCGATCTCATTCACTTTTCTCTCAAGAGCCTCGCAGGCGGCGCTGCGGGTGGCGGTCTCCTCCTCAAGGCGGGTCTTAAGAGCGGTCAATTGCGCCTGCTCCGATTTTAGGGCTTCGTACTCGGCTTCGAGGGCCGCCTTTTCAGCAGACCACTGATCCTCTGCTTTCTGTGTTTGCTGTCGGACGGCGACGGACTCCTGGACCGGCTTTTTTACGGCATCCGGGAAGTCTTCCGCCCGGATAGACCGTGCCGTCAGCACAAGGAAGATAGAAAAAAAGATGAATGCCTTCACAACCAGATTCCTCCCAAAAAACCGGATCCACTCGTCTGCGATCCAAAGCGGTCTCTTTTTCACCGAAAACAGACTGGCTACAGCCGGGTATTATATGATAACTTAAAGAGATTATTCAATATACTTAGAAAGTACGGTGGATAAAGTCAAGCAAAATATCCACCGCATGCGATGTCCGGCGCCCTGCCGCCCGGGTTCATTTCAACTTGAAATACACTCCGTTTAAAACAGCGTTGACCGCCAGACCGAGCGGCTTCGGCAGATCATCCATCGCAACGATTTCCTCCATTCGGCCGATCGGTTTTTCCGCGATTTCTTCTGCAATCCGGCGGCAGGAGTCTTCGAAGGCTGTCAGGTCCTGTATCAGTCCGGCTTGATGATCGTCGCTGACAGCCAGGGCAGACTCCATAAATCCCGCATAGCGGGGATCGAGGAGCACAGCTTCCACGGCGGATGCAAAGTCGCTGCGGCTGGCGATGCAGTCGCACAGATGGGTTCCAACCAGTCCGAGAACCGTCATTTTTCGTTCTTTCAAGCGATGGAAGACATTTCGTTTCGTCTCGATGCCGTTTTGTTTGAACACCGCTTCCGTAACTCCGGCATAGACGGCCCGGGCGATCAACTCACCCAGCTTCGAATGACCGCCGGCGTTATCAACCCGGCTGCCGGCACCCTGAACCACGATAATCTCGTCGGTGCCGGTGCCGGTAGCGCGATGGGGCAGAGGCGTATAGGCGCTTCTGACATCCATGTCAAAAAGGGCGGCGGCCTTTCCTTCCGTGGCTGAGATGACGGCCCGGGTCATAGCCCGCGGGCTCAGGGCCATATTGGTCATGACGATGACATTGATGGTGCCTGGTTCATAGTAGCCCGCCTCATCCTTTGCCATCCGTACGGCGTTCGTGCGGACTCCGGCGGTGACGAGGGCGAATACCGTCATGTCCCTGTAACTCTGACGCTGAATGGACAGGTTTTCCATGTCCGCACCGGTAAAGAGAAAGCTCGCACTTTCCTCGGTTGTCCCGAGTATGTTTAAAATACGTTTTCGAATGGTTTCGAGACCTCGATGATGGCCGAGGCTCCAGCAGGGGGGTGATGAATAGTGGTTCGCCACGGTGCGGATACCGGTGCGCTGGCCTTCGAGGGTGGACACAACGGCAATCGGTTCGGAAAAATCGATGATCAATGTCTTGTTGATGAAGTCTTCTATGGTGCTGGTGGCAATCCGTGCGCTTTTTACGTAATCGAGCGGCAGCTGAATCGCTCGGGTTTCGATGATTTTTTCCGGAAGAACCCGGTGCGTTTCATTGGAAAATTCCTCCGTATAGATGGCCGAGGCCAGCCACGACACGAAATATCCCGTGTTGGTCGACGCCCTGCAGGTAAGATCGCAGGGAAAATAATAGATTTGTCCGTTTTTTACGGCCTCTACGTCCTTCCAGCCCGGCTGATTAAAAAATTTTCCGGCTGCTTGCTCGTCTCCGCCGCAGCCATAGACCACCTGTGGATTAAAGGCCTTCCACTGTTCGAGAGTCACTTCCACGACAGGACCTTCTTTCGTAAAATCAGGCGAAATGCCGCCCGCGGCCCGGATCAGTTCGTTTTGAAAGGAATCTTTTCCGGGTGTCATAACGCGGTCGCGCCCCATCAGACGGATAACGCGTTTTCTTTTGTCCCATGGGATGCCGCTTACCTTGCGGCGTATCAGGTCCAGGTCCCGCCGAATGCTTTCGATGACGGAGGCAGCCTGATCGCGGCAGTCGAATATCCTGCCGAGCAGCCGGATGTCCTCGATGCTGTCGGCGATACCGTCGGTGTGAATATGGATGAGATGAACCGGTTCGTTTTTAAAAGCGTCGATGACGTCGCGGTGCAGGTCGGAGATGAAAATGATTTCCGGCTGCACCCGTTTGATCCGTTCCACCGATGGCGAAAAAAAGCCGCCTATGACAGCCGTGCGGACCGTCTCCGGCGGGTAGGTTTCATGGTAGGTAATCCCTTTGACGGTGTCGCCCGCCCCGATTCGAAAGAGCGCTTCGGTGACCGATGGCACCAGGGAAACTACCCGTGTCGGCCGGCTTTCGATCGTTACGTGCGTTCCTCTATCATCTGTAAAATTGACGGGATACGCCTGCGCAGCCGACGCTGTGAGAAGATAAGCAGAAAGAAGCCAGACAATAGTCGATAATCGAAAAAGTCGCGGTGTGTTTTTTCTTTTCATGTTCCCGTCCTGATTCTAAGAAACCGTAGGGGAAGTAGGGGAAGGGCTTGCCCCTTCCTAAATTCAATTGAAATCATTGCCAATTTAGGGATGGGATAAACCCAGCCCCTACGATCAAACCGAAAATACAGGCTTTTTGGATGGATACTAGTTATAGCTCAATTTAATGCCGGCGTAAGCTGAAAAACCGGGCGTTGCATAACTCCACGCTTCTTCATAGTACACATCGAACAGGTTGTCGATGCGACCGTAGATCTGCAGGTAATCCGTCAGGTCATAGCTGGCTGAAAGGTTCACCAGGGTGTAAGCGTCCAGCTTGCCGACAGGGTCTCCGTTTTCATCCGCGGCGTATTCGCTTTCGCGCCGTTCATCCACCCAGTAAACGTCCAGGTTCACGGCCGCCTTTTCCAGGAAGCGGTAGCGCGCGTTGAAATAGACCTTGTTATAGGGGCGGCGCGACAACTGAACGCCGTCCGGATCTTCCGTGTGCGTATAGCTGTAGCTGAGCCCCAGATCCAGATCCGCCATCGGCATCCACTGCACAAAGGTTTCGATGCCGGCGGTATCGGTCTCGCCGTCTGCCTGCTGGTAACTGGAGGTAGCAAAGTCATAGTCGATGCGATCGTCGAAGACCATGTCAAAATAGCTCAGTCCGAGCTTGACGGTATTGCCGAAAAACTTCTGCTCCACCCCGAGGTCCCAGGCAGTGCTCTTTTCAGGATCCAGGTCTTCGTTGCCGTAGGAAGAGTAAAGTTCGAACAGCGAGGGCGCCCTGAAGCCGGTGCCGAAGCTCGCCTTGAATGTCGTTGCTGTCGGCTGATAGGTATAAGATGGTGCCAGACGGTAGGTGGCCTCTCCGCCGAATTCCTTGTGATCATCGTATCGCAGGCCGGCGATGACCACCAGGCTTTCCCAGAACCGAAGCTGGTCCTGTATCCAGTAAGTATTGATGAAGGCTTCCTTATCCCTGATGCTCGACCACTGGCTGATGTAATCCATTCTTTCCTTATAATGGCCCGCACCTAAGGACAGCACATGCCAGTCATTAAAATTCAGTGCACCCTGCCATCCGATTTCATCGTAACTGCCGTCGTAGCTGTAGTCATCGGCACCGTCGTTGTCCACGGCGTCGCGCTCGGAGCCGGAACCCTGGTAGTAAAGCGTGGATTCCAGAAATCGATCGAAAAAGCCGTTGTTTACATCGGCCCGGTAGATGAACTCCTGGACTTTGACGCCGGCCTTCTTGTCGCCGTCCGGATCCGGTGAACCGTACGAATCGAACCGGTCGCCGGCATAACCGGACCAGGAATAGTCATCCAGGTCGGTGTCCGAATCCTGATAGCGCAAGGTCAGGTTGATATCGAAATCCGGCGTGAAATCGTAGCCGAATTTTCCCGAAAGCGAGGTGTTTTCCCACCCGTCCTCTTCGTCGGTGTTGCCTCCCTGCGGGATGTCATCATTATCATGGTCTGCAATGGAATAGCCGTCGGTGTCGGTACGGGAGGCGGCCAAAGAGAAGTTGAACTTTTCATGCCCCCCCGAGGCGCCGCCGTAGAATTTTCGGGTATTGTACGATCCGTACTCCCCGCCGGCATACAGGGAAGGCTTTCCTTTTCCTTTTTTGGTGATAATGTTGATGACGCCGGCCGTGGCGTTGCTGCCGTAAAGGACGCTGAGCGGTCCCCGTACGACCTCGATCCGTTCGATGTTGTCGACGGTAAGATTCGCCAGGTTGGCGCTGCGGTTCGCGTCGGACGGGTCGTTATACATGACCCCGTCTACAAGAACCAGGGTGTTTTTGGAGTCGGCGCCCCGCAGAAAAACGGATGTCTGCGTACCCGGTCCGCCGTTTGCCGCCACATCCAGACCCGGCACGCCCTTTAACACCTCTTCAACGGTTGTCATTTTTTTGGACTCGATTTCCTGCGCCGTGATGACGGTAACGGAACTGCCGCCGACATTTTCCAGGGATGTTTCCATCCGCGTCGCCGTCACCACCATGTCTTCCAGCGTCGTGGCGTCCGTTTCGGCCAGAGCAGCGGATGCCAGTAATAAAAACATCAGCCCATAACAGATCGACAACTTTCTCATCTTGCCCCTCCTTTCCGACGTACACAGGGTTAGTGATACGTGGGGCCGGTCAAAAAAAATCCCCGGACCCGATTGAATATCGATCCGGGGATGTCCCTTTTTTATCCGTGGATCACAGGCGCACTTCTGTCCGCGAAAGTATCGGCCGGTTTGTTCAGGCAGGTCTTCTGACTCCCCCGCCCTTTCAGCGGCCTTCCCAGGGCTTACAATCAACCCAAGTGGCGCACAGCGGCTGAAAAGGTTCCCCTATCCATGTGATAGGGGCAGGGTCACAGCGGCGGGCCCGTCCCGTTTTTAACGGAGTTCCCTCTTAGGCTCACGAGGAGCACCCGAACAAGCTTACCGCCCCGCAAAGCGAAAGGGCAGTATCGGGTTCTCTAAAAACCCGGGAGCCAAAAGTCAAGATATTTTTTTTGTTTTTTTCATCTCCGGTGCCTTGCGGCCAATCCGTCATGCAACTCTTTGACTCCCGGCCCCTTATGGGATACACTAACCCATGGTTGCGGTCGAAAAATCCGGTCCCTGTGAACGGTGATTTGAAATTATGCCTGAATGAAAACGATCGGATTAGAACGGCTTGCTCATCTGATGCACCGGGTATCGTAACGCTATGCGAAAAAACCGATACGTTTTAAAAGGGTTGATCGTCGGGATACTGGTCGCCCAGGCTGTTTCGACTTTTCACGTCCACGGTTCGAACCTGGACCTTGATCGAACCCTGACGGCCGTCGGCAGGGAGGGGTATCTCGCCGTCCCGACGCATCATCTCCAGCCCGGCCTGAGATCCTTTTGTTCCGCCTTCTGGGGCGGTCTTTTTTTTACCCTGAGCACCGGCCTGACCATTACCCTGCTGGCGATCTTTGCTGCATGGACCTGGGATCGAATCTTTCACAGGAAAAAAAGAGGGTTGGTATTCCTCTGCGCCCTGTGGGCAGGTTGCATGGTTTCCGCTAACAGTCAGGGTTTTTGCGCAGTAGCGACGTCCCTGTTTTTTTTTATTCCCCTCATCGTCTTCGGCGCCTGCATCCGCTGGATGCCGCGTGAAAAAGGGGGGAAACCGTATGTAGTGGTTTCTTTTTCCTTTGTCCTGGCCGCTCTTGCCGGCATCCTTTTTTTCAATGCGGATTCCGGGATATTCATCGGCATTCGGGACGGACTTCTCCTGACGAATCGACCGGGCACAAAAATCAATGCCTTCTATTATCGTTATACCATGTATCCGGCTGAAGTCTTCAAGTCCCTGGACCAGAAACTGATCAAAACATGCCGGCTCGTGTCCTTCGGCGACAATCAGGTTCTGGCCGGCCGGTTGCAGCAGGCACTGGAAAAACAGGACTATCTGAGGCTGACTGGGCCGGGAGCAGTCGATCTGACAGTAGAAAAAACAGAAAAAGTTCTGATTCTGGCGAATAATGGAAAGGCACTGGTTCGAACCACTCCTGAAGATTTTCTGCGCAATCCGAAAAAAAATCTCACACAATTTTCAGAAAAATGTGATCCCCATGCCTTTCTGCGAAGTTTTACGTTTTTTTCCCTGTTTTTTCTCCTGCCGTTGGCTTTTTACGGCATACTGTTTGCCCCTTTGCGGTTTTTGACCGGACGTTTCCTGCATCCGGTGCCTTCGTTCATCCTTACCTCGACGGTATGCCTGCTGCTCGGAGCTGTTTTGCTTTTTATCCTCCTGCCTCAAAAAAAAAGCTTTTCGTCCGAGGCAGCCCTGGCTAAGGCACTTAACTCAGGTTCGCTCTTAATAAGAACCTGCGCTTTGAAGCATGTCGATAACCAACGGATCGATGTCAGCCGGTTTTTTTCTTACCGCCGCATCCTGACAAGCCCTTTTGCGGCCGAGCGCTACTGGCTGGCAAGGGCCCTCGGGAGAAGCCGCAGCCCGGCCGCGTATGAAGATCTCCTGTCTCTGCTCGATGATCCTGAACCCAATGTGGTCTGTATGGCCTGCCGAACGCTCGGCATGAAAAAAGAAAGGCGCGCCGTTCAAGCCATCGAGAAACGGCTTCGGACCTCTGACCACTGGTACATCCAGTGGTATGCCTATAAAGCCCTTAAGGATCTTGGATGGAAGCAAACAAAGTCAAGGCAAAACCTCTTGTTATCTCCTTCGCCGCTCTGACGGCAATCGAGTGGCTGGTCCATTCGCTGGCATCCGATCACGGGACAGGCAGGTGGCTCATGATGGGCCTGATGCGTCTCGCACAGATCGCCGTACTGGTGACGGTGATCCGGGCCTGGGGCGGCGGGCTCTCCGCTCTAGGGTTGCAGCGGCAACGCGTGCCATCAGGTCTGAAACGCGGTCTATTCTGGTCCATGGGATTCGGAAGCATCGCGCTGGTTGCTTTTTCCCTTTTATTGCCCTTCGGATTTGATCCGCTTATTTTTTTTCGGACTCCTCTTCCGGATCGCCTGTTGCCGCTCTGCCTTTTTCTTTTCGTCGGCGGCATTATCGGTCCGTTTGCCGAAGAACTTTTTTTTCGCGGACTTTTATACGGATTTTTGAGGCGCTGGGGGATAACGGCGGCGGTCTTGCTCAGTACCCTGGCCTTCGTGTCGGCTCATGGAACGGGCAACAGGATTCCGGTTGCCCAGACGGTCGGCGGGATTCTCTTTGCGCTTTCTTATGAATTCGAAGGAAACCTCATGGTCCCCATCACGCTTCATATTCTGGGGAATATGGCTCTTTTTGGACTGGCCATGACCCTGCCCCATTTTTTCGGCTGACCGGATACGATTTTTAACCTGCCTGTGGCAGAGGACACCGGTCGCAACCCCTTCCTCTTCTCATTTTCGGCTTGAACTTTTTCCGACCGAATTCACCACTTTTTGTGGCACAGGCGTCACCCTCGGAAAGGCGCCCAGAGGACTTTGATCCACCAACAGCACGCACCCATAGGCCTCTTCAAGGGTCTGGAAAGTCAGAACTTCATGCGGAGGGCCGAGACTTATGATCCGTCCCTGTTTGATCAAAAGAAGCCGGTCGCCATACATGGCGGCCAGGTTGACATCATGGGACACCATGACCACGGTGACACTCTTTTCCTCTTTGAGCCTTTCCATGAGATCCATGAGGCGCACCTGATGGGACAAGTCCAGGGCGGCGGTCGGCTCATCCAGAAGGATGATCTGGGGCTGCTGACAGATTGCCCTGGCGATAAAGACGCGCTGGCGTTCACCGCCGCTGAGCTGATCCAGCTTGCGGTCTGCAAGGTGCGCCACCTCCGTGAAGGCCATGGCCTGGCGGGCGATGTCCAGGTCTTCTTTTTCTTCCAGGCCGAGCATGCCGAGATGCGGGGAGCGGCCCATGAGCACCACTTCCATTACGGTGAACGGAATATCATCCACAACCAGCTGGGGAACGAACGCGATCGCCCTGGCCAGGACTTTTCGGGAATAGCTTCGAATCGGACGGTTCAGGATTTCGATACGGCCCTTCTGAACTTTTTCGATGCCGGACAGGGTTTTCATCAGGGTGGTCTTGCCTGAACCGTTGGGCCCGATGATGACGAAAAAGTCTCCCTTTCGGACCGAAAAAGAGATGTCGCTGAGAACCGGGCAGCTGCCGTATGCATGCGCAAGGTTTTCTATGGTGATGGCGGTTTCGGTCATTGCCGGGCAATTCCGTAGGTCGGGACGTTCATCGTGGCGCAAGGCCGGATCGGTCTTGCGATGTTGCAGGGTCGTCCCGTGTTTCATCGTTTCGATCGTTTCAGCAGATAAATAAAAAGCGGCGCTCCGATCATGGCCGTGATCACGCCGGCCGGCATTTCGCCGTGTTCCGGAAGGATCCTTGCCAGAAGATCGCAAATCACCATATAAGCGCCGCCCCCCAGCACACAGGAAGGCACCAGAATCCGGTGGTCCGGTCCCAGGGTAAGGCGCAGCAGGTGGGGGATCACCAGCCCCACAAACCCCAGGGGGCCGCAATGGCTTACCGTCACGCTCACCATAAACGAGGTGCATATAAGCAACGTGAGGGTCATGGTCTTGATGTTCACGCCCATGGAATGCGCCATCTCTTTGCCCATCAAAAGCAGATTCATCGGGTGGGAAAGGCAGAAGAGCAAAATAAAACAGGGAAAGAGCATGAGCGAAAGCATGCCGACCTGCGGAAGATCCGCCATGGAAAAGTCCCCCATCAACCAGAACATGACGTTGTGAAGCTTGGTGTCCTGGATCATGGAAATCAGAAACATGATAATTGCGGAACAGAAGGCATTCACCATGACGCCCGACAGTAGGAGGGAATCCTTTTTCAGGACACTTTTTCCCGAAGACATGAGCAGGACGATCAACAGCGTCGTGATGCTGCCGGCAAAGGCCGCCAGGGTCACTCCGGGAAAGCGGGCGAAACCGATCAGGATCCCCGCAATGGCGCCGATGGCGGATCCGCCTGAAATGCCCAGAATATAAGGTTCGGCCAGGGGATTGCGAAGCAAAGCCTGAAAGACGAGTCCTCCAAGAGAAAGGGTCGCTCCTACCAGGGCCGCCAAAAGAACGCGCGGCATACGAATCCGCCAGATAATGGAGTCCATCATGGAGCCGGGCTCGCCCCGGCCGAGCAGGAGCGGCCATACTTTTCTTATCGGCGTTTCGCTGCTGCCCAGTGAAAGTCCGAGAAACATCGCGGCAATAAGGAACACCATCAGGAGAAAAGAGATGATCAGCAGCTGTTTGGGGAGAGACCCGGACGAGAGGCTCACGTCTATTCCTCATACAATTGCGGATGAATATGGCGGGCCAGCATTTCAAGACCGTCGACCAGGCGGGGGGTTGCCCTGTCGAGTATATTCGATTCCATCAGAAAAATACGGTTGTTGCGAACCGCCGGCATATCCGTCCAGCGGCTCCACTCCGCCTTGACCTGTTCAAATGCGCCGCCCCGTGTCATAGACGTGATGATGAAGACTTCCGGGGCAAGGGCAAGAACCTGTTCCTTCGACAAACGCGGATACGGTATCGGCCCTTCGGTCAGGTTCCTTCCGCCCGAAAGCGTGATAAGCTCGTGAATGAAGGTGTCGGTCCCCGCCGACACAATGGGTGTAGTGCCGATCTGAAAAAAAACGCCCGGACGGCTGGTCGATTCGGCGACCCTGTTTTTTACGCGGGTGATTCTGTCTTGAAGCTTCTGGACGACTCTTTGCGCGATTTCATCGGCATCCAACAGCCCTCCGATCTCGATGATCGTTTCTACGACGGAACCTATATTACGAAAATTGACGGCATAAACCGGAATACCCAGAGATTGGAGCCGCTCGATGACTTCTCTGGGATTTCCGTCTTTGACTCCGATGCACAGGTCCGGCTTCAGGCTGATGATTTTTTCAACGTCAAGCCGGGTAAACGAACCGACCCGGGGCATGTTTGCCGTCCCTTCCGGAGGATAATCGCTGTACCGTGTGATCCCTTTTAGGCGGGACTGCTGACCGATCGCGAAAATGATTTCCGTAATGCTCGGCGCAAGGGAAACCACCCGCTCGGGTCTCACGGGAATGGCAATGCGTCGACCCAGCTGGTCGGTTACGGTTCTGACATCGGCGCCACCCTCTTCCACAACGACACCGCCCAGGACGACAAGACATAAGATCTTTGCAAGAAATCTTTTTCGAATAAAAAACCCCAAACCGATCATGCTTGTTCGGGGGTTTTTCGTGTTTTTTCCAGAGGTCATTTTTCCTGTTTCCGCGAAACTCGACGATGGTTCAGGCAGGTTTTCTGACTCCCCCGCCCTTTCAGCGGCCTTCCCATCCCGATTCCGCCGGAACAGTGGCGCACGAAGGCTGAAAGAGTTCCCTTTTCTGCTTGAAAAAGGCGGGGTTACAGCGGCGGGCCCGTCCCCGAATGTACGGGGTTCCCTATTAAGCGCAAAAGCAGCACCTGAACAACTTGTAACTTTAAAATTCATAAAGACTATCTGTCAGCGGGGTGATGAAAGTCAAGAAAAATATTCGACTCAGGAAAAACCGACGAGCCTTCCCCCCTGATAGAGGCAAAAAGCACCCAGCCAGGCCAGGGCCGTACTGTACAGAACGCTGAAAACAGCCCATCTGAAGGAGCCGGTTTCACGTCGGATCGCATTCACGGTAGCTATGCAGGGAATATACAGCAGCACAAAAACCATCATGGACAGGGCGGACAACGGGGTCATCCCGGAAAGCCGGAGCTTGCTTTGGAGGGCTTCCGGCCTGTTTTCATCAACCGCATAGAGAACACCCATGGTGCTGACAACGATTTCCTTTGCAAAAAAACCGGACAGCAGCGCGACCCCGCCGCGCCAGTCGATTCCGATGGGACGGAGTATCGGCGCAATTCCTTTTCCAATTCGGTTAAGCAGCGGTTCCTCCGCTGACTCGTGTTTTGTTTCTAAGGTGGCTTCACCAGACCCGGTAAATTCGGTTTGAGACAGGGCCGGTTCGATGTTTGCCGAGCGAGGAAATGTCGACAGCGCCCAGACCACAACAGAGCCGACGAGAATCACGCCGCTCATCTTTTTCAGAAATATTTTGCTTCGGTCCCACATATGAATCAAAAGACTGTTCGGTGTCGGAACTCTGTATGGCGGCAGTTCCATGACAAACGGGGCGTCTTCTCCCCGGAGCAGCGTGGAGCGAAAAAGGCGGCCGGTGATGATAGACAGAACGATGCCGAAAAGATAGACGGAGAAAATGACCGTCCCGGCGTGTGAAGCAAAGAAGGTGCCGGCCAAAACGATGTAGACCGGCAGTTTTGCCGAGCAGGACATAAAGGGAGTGATCAGGATCGTCAGGATGCGGTCCTTTTCACTTTCAAGGGTCCGCGAAGCCATTATCGCGGGCACATTGCATCCGAACCCCATGAGCATGGGAATAAAGGATTTGCCATGAAGCCCGATCAGGTGCATGATTTTGTCCATCAGAAAGGCTGCCCGGGACATGTACCCGGTGTCTTCGAAAACGGCGATGCAAAGAAAAAGGATCAGGATGTTGGGGAGAAAAACGATCACGCTGCCTACTCCGGCGAGGATACCGTTGACAAGAAGATCCTTGAGCAGGATATCCGGCAGGATGCCGTTCAGGAAAGCTTTGAGAATGGATACAGCACTGTCGATCCAAAACTTCGGATATTCACCGAGGTTGAAAGTCAACTGGAACATGGCCCATATGAAAAAAACGAAGATGGGAAATCCGAGGAACCTGTCCGTGAGGACAAGATCGATGTTTCGGGAGACGTCCACGCGACGTCTCGTGGATGTCGTCAGCACTTCCTTGATGATGCCTGCGATGAAGCCGTAGCGCTCGTCCGTCATGACGATTTGCGGGTCGTCGTCGAAACGTCCGATCAGATGCTGGCGAAGTTCCTGGGTTTCCGTGAGAATTTCCTGTGCATGGTTTTTTATTCCCTCGGTCACCCGTTTTTTGACCACGGCGTCGTCCTCGAGCAACTTGATGGCTGTCCAGCGCAGGTTGTAAGTGAACGACCCATCCAGCCGCTCCTCGATGAATTGTTTCAACCGGGCGATGGCCTCTTCGATGTCCTTGCTGTATTTGACGCGCCTTTTCTGGGGAATGACCTCTCCTGATTCCGCCAGCGAGATGGCGCTTTGAAGAAGCGTGTCGATCCCTTCGTTTTTGCTGCCGACTGTAAAGACAACCGGCACGGCAAGCAGTTCGGACAATTTTTTTCCATCGATGATGCTCCCCTGGGCCCGTGTCAGATCCGCCATATTCAAGGCAAACAGAACCTTGCAATCGAGCTCCCTGAGCTGCGTCGCCAGATAGAGGCTTCGTTCGAGGTTTGACGCGTCGATAATGTCGATGACGACGTCCGGGGTTTCATTCAGGATAAAATCACGGGCAATGATTTCTTCGATGGAAAAGGGCGTCAAGCTGTAGGTGCCGGGAAGGTCAATGATTTTAAGCTCGTAGCCGTAACGAAAGACGGTCCCTTCTTTTTTTTCCACTGTCACGCCGGGCCAGTTACCCACCTTTTGTCTGGTACCGGTGATCATGTTGAAAATAGTTGTTTTTCCGGAATTGGGATTCCCGGCAAGGGCGATCGTGAGTCGCTGGTCTGCCATCAGGCGGGTGTCCTATGTCGCCTTGTCGACGGTAATGGTGGAGGCTTCTTCGACACGGAGAGATATATGATAGCCTTTGACGACCAGCTCAATGGGATCTTTCAAGGGAGCGTATTTTTCTACATACACCTTGGCGCCCTTTAAAATTCCCATTTCCAGTATTCGACGCCTCAATATGCCGTTTCCGCCCACGTGAACCACGGTTGCGCTTTGGCCTTCTTTTAATTCACTGAGTCTCATCAACATCGCTCTTTATTTCTTATGAGGTTCGATCGAACCTGAAAAGTTTACCTAAAAATAATAATATAAAATGAAATCGGCCTATTGTCAATTTTTAAAATGAATGTCCAGATTCATACCGGCGGCCAGCTCCAGAAGCTCGTTTTTTATTTGCGCGATCGGCTCTTCGGCAGGAACATCGGCTTCGAGGAAAAGGTCGAACAGGGGTGCTCCTGAAAGCGGCGCCCGAATCACCTCGGTATTCAGGGTTCGTATGTTTATATTGTGCCGGTGCAGGACACGAACGATTTTCTGAATGATTCCCGGGTGGTCCATCGAAACCAATTCGAACTTCAAGGGCAGGGTCGCTCTGCAGGGCCGAGCGGCCGGATCTTCGGCTTTGTGGAGCAGCATCTCGAGACCGAGCCCGCGGAGGCTTTCCAGGTCCGCCTCGATGGCGGTCAGTTCTTCGGGCCGGCATGAAAAGAGGGTCATGATGGAAAAGCATCCGCCGAGAACCGCCATGCGGCTGTCTTCGATGTTCGCCCCGCGCTCGAAAAGAAGCGTCGATACGTCGCTGACGATACCGGGCCTGTCCTTTCCCACGGTAAAAAGGATCATGTATTTTTTCATTGATACCTCCGGTTCGAAAAAATTTCGACCTGTCTCTTGTGGGGCGGCCGATCAGTGACGGCCGATCACCTGCCCTTGAATTTCTGCGGCCCGATAGGAGCTGCGTACCAGCGGTCCGCAGGCCGCTTCGGCAAAACCGAGGGCCAGTGCGGTTTCGCGCCACCTGTCGAAGATTTCCGGCGCGATGTAACGACGTACCGGCAGATGGGATTTTGAAGGCTGCAGATACTGGCCTAGGGTAAGGATGGTACAATCCACCCGGCGCAGATCGACCAGGGCGGCGTGAATTTCTTTATCCGTTTCTCCCAGCCCGAGCATAAGTCCCGATTTGGTCGGCAGATCCGGAGCAAGCGCGCGAACCTTTTCGAGCAGGGTAAGGGATCTTTCGTAGTCGGCCCCGGGCCGGGCCGCAGCGTAAAGGCGCGCAACCGTCTCCATGTTGTGGTTGACGATATCGGGAGATGCCGACAAAACCGTTTGAAGGGCGGACGTGTCCCCCTGAAAGTCCGGGATCAGCACCTCGACCCGGGCACCGGGAATTTTTCTGCAGATCGCGATAACGGTCTGTGCAAAAAGGGCAGCCCCGCCGTCGGACAGGTCGTCGCGCGTCACCGAGGTCACGACGATATAGCGAAGATGAAGGCGTGCAGCCGCTTCTGCGACACGTTCCGGTTCTTTCGGATCGGCAGGTCCGGGGATACCGTGAGTCACCCCGCAAAAGCGGCAGTTCCGCGTGCACCGGTCGCCCAGAATCATGAAGGTCGCCGTTTCCCTGGCAAAGCACTCCCACATATTGGGACATCCGGCTTCCTCGCATACGGTATGAAGGCGGGATTCCCGCAACAGCGCCCGAACCCGACCGAAAACAGAGCCGGACGGCAGGCGCCGCCTGAGCCATAAAGGTTTCGGGATACTTCCGTTCAGTTTCGGGGAGATGTCAATGGACATGTTCCCCCGGTCTTTCAGGTTTTTCATCCCCGGCCCCGTCGCTCGAAAATGAGACACCGGCCTCGTGCCCTCGGAGTACAGCGGCCGTTTGCGCCCGCAGGTCCGACGGCCTGCAATCGGTCAAACTCGTATTGAAAACGGCCTCAATATGCCCTTTTACGCTTTGCCGAACCCGGATGACGTCGGCGTGCCGCCGGCATTCTCGGCACAGGGAGGTAACGCCGACGCCTTGCAATCCGCATGGCCGGATCCAGTCGAAAGGTTTCAGTGACGGATCGATGTTGAAAGCAAGCCCGTGAAAGGTGATTCCCCGGCGCACGGCGATCCCTACGCTGCCCAGCTTGTTTCGGCCGACCCATACGCCCCGGTTTATGGGGTTTCTCTCTGCGGCGACCCCCCATTGCAGGGAAATTCGGATCATGATCTCTTCGAGGTGGTGGACAAAATCGACGATGCCAAGCCCCGACTTTTTCAGATCGACGATCGGATAAAGCACAAGCTGTCCGGGCCCGTGATAAGTGATATCCCCACCCCGTTCCACGTGGATGACGGGTACACCCGAATTTCCAAAAACCTTTTGCGGTGCGGTTATGTTTTCGATGCCTCCCCGGCGGCCCACTGTAAATACTGGCGGATGCTCCAGTGCAAGAAAAATATCCTTTTCGATCCGTCCCGTTTTTCGATCTTCAACGAGACGCAGCTGAAGCGCATGCGCTTGCCGGTATTCTATCACAGGCAATTCCAGATACAGGGCGCAGCTATTTGTTTTTTGTGGGCAACACGGAGAATCGTCCATTCGTCGTAATAGATCAGCCTTTTAAAAGACCGCCTGCCAATCTGTAAGGGTTCATAGGTTCAGAGGCACATTGTTTTGCCGGGATGAACCTGCTGCGCCAACCATCATCCGGCCAGACACGGTCTTCGCGCGGCTCCTGTTTCGTCGAGCCTTCTGACCTTGCTGCGATGGGGGGCCTGATGCAGCATTTCCGGAGACTCGGCCGCTTCTTTTGCAATCGCCCTGCAAGCCTCGATAAAGCGGTCGAGGGTTTCCCTGGACTCGGTTTCGGTGGGTTCGATCATCAGGGCACCCTCGACGACCAGCGGAAAATAAATCGTCGGGGGATGGAAGCCGTAATCCATCAGGCGTTTCGCGACATCCAGGGTATTGATCCTGCCCGAATCCCAGCGCTTGTCCGAAAAGACGCATTCATGCATACAGGGCCTGTCATAGGCAAGGTGAAAAGTCTTTTTCAGCTTTTCCTTGACGTAGTTTGCATTGAGCACCGCCAGCCGGCTGGCGGTACGGAGGTCTTCGGGGCCCATGCTCAGAATATAAGCATATGCTTTGATCAGGACGCCGACATTGCCGTAAAAGGCGTGAAGCTTGCCGATCGATTCAGGAAAGTCCTCGACCAGGCAGCAGGCACCGTCGCTTTCGATTATCCGGGGAACGGGCAGATACGGTTCCAGATGTTTTTTCACGCATACCGGTCCGGATCCCGGCCCGCCGCCGCCATGGGGCGTGGAAAACGTCTTGTGAAGGTTCAGATGAAGTACGTCGATGCCGATGGCCCCCATGTCGACAATTCCCATCAGCGCGTTCATGTTTGCGCCATCGCAGTAAACAAGACCGCCTTTTTGATGCACGAGTTCGGCTATCTTTCGGATGTGCTCCTCATACAAACCCAGAGTGTTCGGGTTGGTGACCATGATGCCGGCCGTCTCCTCGTCCATCACCCTCGCAATCGCATCCGGAGAAAGAATACCGCTTTCGTTTGAACGAACGGAAATCGGATGAAAACCGCACAGTGCGGCACTGGCCGGGTTGGTGCCGTGGGCGGTGTCGGGTATAATGACCCTGGTCCGCAATTTCCCTTTGCTTCTGTGATAGGCATAAAAAATCAACATCCCGGTCAGTTCGCCCTGGGCGCCGGCAGCCGGCTGGAGGCTTACGGCATCCATGCCGGTGATCTCGGCGAGGTATCGCTGCAGATCGGCCATCAATCGAAGCACCCCTTGAGACAGGTTTTCGGGAAGCAGGGGATGGGCGCCGGAAAATCCCTCCAGAGCGGAGAGCTTTTCATTGATTTTCGGGTTGTACTTCATCGTGCAGGAACCCAGCGGATACATGCCGGTATCGACGCCGTAATTCCATTGGGAAAGTCGTGTGTAATGGCGCACCACATCGACTTCGCTTAAATCCGGGAAATCAGGGGCTCTGTCCGCAGCCTCCCCGGGCAGATTCTGTGTTTCGACATCGGACACCGGAAAAGAAAATCCGCTTCTTCCCTTTTTCCCCATTTCCCAGAGCAAGGGTTCGTTCAGTATCAAACCGGTTGTGCCGAGAATTTCATTCATGCGGTCACCTCCCTGACCAGGGCGTCCATTTCCTCACGGGTTCTCATTTCGGTTACGCACAGCAGATAATGACCGGTAAGTTCCGGATAGAACGTGCCGACCGGAAAACCCGCCACAATTCCCTTGTCGAGCAGCCTTCGGTGGTTGGCTTCAAACCCGCTCGGAAAGGCGGCCACAAACTCGTTGAATACGGGACCGTCGAAAGGGATTCCGAACCCTGCTTCTTTTAAACGCTCTTTCAAATACAAGGCCTTGTCATAGTTGAGGCGCGCCAGATGCCGGATGCCGGTACCGCCCAGGCAGGCCATGTAAATTGCGGCTGTCAGGGCGCACAGGCTGTTGTTGGTGCAAATGTTCGATGTAGCCTTCTCCCGCCGGATATGTTGCTCCCGGGTGGCCAGCGTCAGCACGAAGCCCCGTTTTCCTTCCACGTCTTTGGTCTCGCCGATAAGGCGGCCGGGCATGTTACGCACATAGGCCATTTTGCTCGCAAACATGCCGAGGCAGGGTCCGCCGAAAGATTGGGGAATCCCGAGGCTCTGGCCTTCCCCGCAGACGATGTCGGCACCCAGGCTGCCCGGGTTTTTGAGCAGACCGTAAGCCAGGGCTTCTGTGAAGCACGTGACAAACAGGGCGGATCTTGCATGAGTTCTGTCGGCGGCTTCGAAAAGATCCTCGATGCATCCGAAAAAGTTCGGCGACTGAATCGCAACAGCCGCCAGGTCCTCGCAGCCGTCGATTTCGCTGAGATCGGTCTTGCCTTTTTCGTCAAATGGAAGCTCGACGATGTCATACCCTGTGGGACTGAAATAGGACCGTACGACGCGTCGGTACAGGGGATGAATCAGCCTGGAAACGGCCACTCTTTTTCGCTTGGTGATGCGGACGGCCATCAACAGAGCTTCCGCGAGGGCCGAAGCCCCGTCGTACATGGAAGCGTTTGCGACTTCCATACCCAAAAGCCGGGCTGTCAGTGTTTGATACTCGTAGATCGCCTGCAGCGTTCCCTGGCTGATCTCGGGCTGGTAAGGCGTGTAAGCCGTACAGAACTCGGACCGGCTCAGCAGATAGGGAATGACCGCCGGGATGAAATGCGCATAGCTTCCCGCGCCCATAAAGACCTTGTATCGGGGCGGGACGGCCATCGAACCGGATAAGGCCTCCATGCGGGTGGTCAGCTCCCACTCGCTCAGAGGACCCGGCAGGTTCAGCCGCCCGGCTCTGCGGCAGTCCTGGGGGATGGTTGAAAAAAGGTCCTCCAGCCGCTCGACGCCCGAAACCTCCAGCATTTCGGCGATGTCTTCCGGGGTGTGAGGGAGGTAGCGCATTTATTTTCCTTTGAGCATGTCGCAATAGGCATTGCAGTCCATAAGGGTTCCCATTTCAGAGGGGTCGTCCGGTTTGACGACGATCATCCAGCCGTCCTGGTAAGGGGAGGTGTTGACACGGTCCGGTTCGTTTTCGAGTGACCGGTTCACCGATGTCACCTCTCCGCCTAACGGCATGTAAAGCTCGGATACCGCTTTTACCGATTCCACGGCGCCGAACTCCCGGCCTTTCTGAAAGGACCGGCCTACATCGGGCAGATCGACAAAGACGATATCGCCGAGCTGGTCCTGGGCGTAGTCGGTGATGCCGATCCTGACCATGCCGGCCTCGGCCCTGGCCCATTCGTGATCCGTCGTATACCGGACATCGGCTGGGAAATTCAACTCGCTTGGATCTTTCATGGCGTCGCTCCTCTGGATTTTTGATATCAGGCCTTTAATGTGCTCTCCAACATTCCGCTTGAACCCCGGACTCCTTGAGCCCTTGTCCGCCGCAGGCGGATCATAGAATAATCAACTTTTGGGGAGGTGATCCCTGTTTGTACATCCGTCGATGCATCGGCTCAGAAAATGTACGGCACCTTTAAATGGTAACTTTTGTATACCACAAAGGTTTCAACAGACTGAACATTTTTGATTTTGGATACATGCTCGGTATAAAATTCGAGCAAGCCGAATCCCTCTTTCAAAAGGACATGCAGGATCAGATCGAATCGGCCGGTAACCACGCACACGGATACGACCCCTTTGAGCCTGCTGAATTGTTCTCCTTTTCTGACAAGATCCATGGTGTTCAATTTCACCCCGATCATCACAAGCCGGTGCCCCGGAACGGATTCCGGATCTACCAGGCCCGAAATCTCCAGGACCCCTTTTTCGATGAGCTTATTGACCCTGGAACGAACCGTATTTTCCGAAAGATGAAGCTGTTCCGCAATTTTCTTGTAAGATTTCCGGCCGTCCCGCAGGTGTTTCAGGATGGCGATAATGCCGTCGTCGATCTTCATGGATAAAATAAATTCATGTGTTGTTTATTTAAAATAATTAATATGAATTTGATGTTATTGTCAAACTATATTTGATTAATTCATGGTTTCATCAAATTTGTTGACTTACCTTGTAAACTGTGGCCATGATTTGTCCCGTGCCGGGGCACGGAAAAAAGCCGGCACGATTACAGAAAAAGAAGGCGCTTGACCACTCAACCTTTATTTAAAAAAGCATCCAGACGCTCGTGGCGTAATGAATTTATCGACACGATAGAACGGGTACAACCGGATAAGAGGAAGAAAAAAATATGGCCGTTAAGGTAGTCGTTGTAGGCGGAGGACCGGGCGGCTTTGCGGCCGCCTTGAGGGCGGCTCAACTGGGCGCGGACGTCACTCTTGTGGAGAGGGATAAAGTGGGAGGCACCTGTCTGAACTGGGGATGTATTCCCTCAAAAATCATGAAAACGACGGCAGAAATGTCGGATGCTTTTCGAACGGCCGCGGAATTCGGTATTCAAACGGAAGGCCGGTTTCGCATTGACATGCGAGGCCTTGCCGCCAGAAAAAAACGGGTGATCCAGACCCAGGCCAAAGGGATGCTTGCGCTTCTGTCGCAGCATAACATTCGATGGTTCAATGGATCCGCTTTTCTCTCAGGAGGCCGGTTGGTCACTATAAGCGGACCGGACGGAGGCATCACGGAAACGCCGTGGGATCGACTTATTCTGGCCCCCGGCTCCAGTCCGGCGCCTCTGCCGGCGCTTTCTTTCGACGGAAAGCAGATTATTTCAAGCAATGAGGCGCTCTGCCTGCAAACCGTGCCTTCTTCGATGCTGATCGTGGGAGCCGGTGTGGTGGGGTGTGAATTTGCCTTTATTTTTTCATCTCTTGGCACAAAAGTAGTACTGGTGGAGGCGCTCACGCGCGTGCTTCCGCTTCCTTCGGTGGATGAAGCGTGTTCTAAAATTCTTCTCAGAGAGATGAAAAAGAGGAACATTGAGGTTCTGCTCGGCCATACCGTTGAGACCGTGGAAAAGACGGGAGAACGGCTGCACATCAGCCTGAGCCAGAGCAAGTTTTCCAGCTGCGGTGAAAAAGATGCCGTCCGACCGGTTGGGGTGGAAACCGATCTGGCGCTCGTCTGTATCGGCCGCCGGCCGAACCCCGAAAATATGGGGTTTGATCAGCTCGGGGTGCACACGGATGATAGAGGATGGATCCTTGCCGATGACCGGATGGAAACCAATATTTCCGGAGTCTATGCCGTTGGAGACGCTCTCGGGCCGGACAGAGTCATGCTGGCGCATGTGGCCTCGGCCGAAGGTCGAATCGCCGCGGAAAACGCCATGGGAAAAACACGCATCATGCGATACAATGTGGTTCCGGCTGCCATTTTCACCACCCCGGAAATCGCCTGCGTGGGAATGACCGAAACACAGGCAACAGCAACGGGATACCGTGTTCATACCGCCGATGCCCTGTTTCGCAGCCTCGGTAAGGCCCATGTCATCGGTGAGATCGCCGGAGAGGCGAAGATCGTCTTCGACGCCGATACGGGCCGGATCCTCGGCGTTCATCTTGTCGGAGCCCATGCCACGGAACTGGTGGCGGAAGCCGTGGTGGCCATGGAAAAGGGTGCAAGCATCAAGGATTTGGCGGAAGCCATCCACCCCCATCCGACTCTGAGCGAAATCATGGGTGAGACCGCGCTAAAAGCCCTCCAGGACCTGCAGCACGAATGACGGACGGCCCCCCGCCGTACCCGGCGAGAAGGGGGACGGTCAACACCCGGCCGATGATCGCCGGAACGATTAAAATAGGCTTGCCGCCATACGGAATAGCTGTTAAAATCCGAAAACCTCGTCTGAGGCCCGATGGCTGCGTTGCAGGTTTCCTCAAAATGCTCACATACTACCGTGTATGCTCCGCTTTTTCGTCAACCTGCGCCTTGCCCTCAAACCGGATCCAAGGTTTTGAAACAGCTTCTAATCTCTGCAAGAAACTGTGTAACGCGACACAGAACCCGACATGTTGCACCTGCAGGCCGAACCCGCACCGGCCGGTCCGGCTTTTGAACCCTGTTAACGAACGGCCCGGCAATCGAGTGCAGGAGGTGCTATGGAAGTTACGACGATCGCTTATTTTTCCATGGAGATGGGGCTGCATCCTTCCATGCCCAGCTACAGCGGGGGCCTGGGAATTCTGGCAGGCGATTCGCTCAAAGCTGCCGCCGACCTGTTTATTCCTTCCGTCGGCGTTACCCTGCTGCACCGCAAAGGGTACTTCGACCAGCATCTGGATGAAAAAGGAAACCAAAGCGAAACCCCCGTGACCTGGTATCCGGAAGAATTTCTGGAACCCCAAAAGCCTTTGATTACGGTGGATATCGAGGACAGGCAGGTACGGCTGCGCGCGTGGCGGTATGTGATTCACGGTGGCAGCGGTCATGATGTGCCTGTCTATTTTCTGGATACGACCCTTCCCGAAAACACCCCCTGGGATCAAACGCTCACCGATTATCTGTACGGCGGTGACAGCCACTATCGCCTCTGCCAGGAAGCCATTCTGGGCTTCGGAGGGCTGTCCCTTCTCCGTGCCATGGGTTACAGGAACATACAGGTCTATCACATGAACGAAGGGCATTCCGCGCTGCTGACCCTGGCCCTCCTGCAGGAGCGGATGCAGGAGCGGGGGCATCGTTTTCTGGGCCAGGAAGATATCGATGCGGTACGTGCCCGATGCGTCTTCACCACCCACACGCCGGTGCCGGCCGGACACGACAAATTCCCTATGGAGATGGTGCGGCAGGTCATCGGTGCGCAGCGGGCGGATCTTTTGCTGTGTTCCAGGGGCTGTCTCGACGACGCCCTCAACATGACCTACCTGAGCCTTTATTTCTCGCGTTATGTCAACGGGGTCTCGCATCGCCATGAAGAAATCTCCCAGACCATGTTCCCCAACTATCCCATCAACTCCATTACAAACGGGGTTCATGCCCCCACCTGGGTCTCTCCCCCCATGAGGCGCCTTTATGATCAATTTATTCCCGAATGGCGAACGGATAATCTTTATTTTCGCTATGCCATCAGCATCCCGCTGGAAAACATTCTCGCTGCCCACGCTGAGGCAAAGCAGATGTTGCTTGACCAGGTATGGCAGCGTTCTGGCAAAAAGTGGGATCCAAATGTGATGACCATCGGTTTTGCCCGTCGGGCTACCGCCTACAAAAGGGCTGATTTGCTCTTTTACGATGAAGAGAGATTGAAGAGAATCGCCGCCCAGACCGGCCATTTACAGCTTCTCTGGGCCGGCAAGGCCCACCCCAGGGATGATAACGGCAAGGCCGTGATCCGGAAGATCTTTGAAGCAGCGGAACGGTTGAAAGAATGGGTGAAAATCGTATATCTTGAGCAGTATGACATGTCGCTGGCCAAACACCTGTGCGCCGGTGTCGATCTATGGCTCAACACCCCCCAAAAACCCCAGGAAGCCTCGGGGACGAGCGGAATGAAAGCCGCTTTAAACGGTGTACCGAGTTTCAGCGTCTTAGACGGTTGGTGGATTGAAGGGCATGTGGAAGGCGTTACCGGCTGGTCCATCGGCGACAGTTGGGAATTGGAAAGCAATCCGGCCAAGGAGGCTGGCTCGATTTACCAGAAACTGGAGAATCAGATTCTTCCCATGTTTTACAGAAGCAAGGCTGCCTATGCCTCTGTCATGCGCGCCTCAATCGCCATCAACGGGTCTTTTTTCAATGCGCAGCGCATGATGCTGCAATATCTGCAGAACGCCTATCTCCCGCCGAAAGCCATCTTTCAAAGAAGCGGTACTTACGGAATCAATGGCATTCTCTCGACGCCCCTTTTGCCCTATGCAAAGTTGCGGAGCCCGGATGGGTCATGAAGGAAGGGGTTTATTCCGTTTTAACCCAATGTTTTTTAAGAAATGGTTGCGGACGGGTTCGGACCACCGAAAATCGGATGACGCCGGGCGGCCAGGTTCACCAGACGGCTGCCGAGAATGCCGTAAGTCAATCCGATGGCCTCCGCGGCATAGACAAGGCTCGTATCCGGACTGATATCCGCATTGGGATTCATATCAAGCACGTAAAAGATACCGTCTCGCAGACGGAGGTCGATCCGTGCATAGTCCCTACAACCGGTCACCTTATAAGCCCTGACGGCGGTTTGTTTCAGCAGGTGTTTTTCATGGTCATGCAGTTCGGCCGGAATACGAAGTTCGATTTTTTCGTAATGCGGTGATCCGGGTGTAAATTTGGAGTCAAAGCTGCACAGTCGATCCCTCAAGTTATCAAAGGCGCTGAAATCCATTTCCGCAGGCGGCAACATCTCAATGGTTCCGTTGCCCCAGATCGTAACGTGGAATTCACGGCCGTCAATGAAATCTTCCACCAGGGCCGGCTGCTTGAAAACATCCTGGACATAGGCGATGCGCTCCTTGAGCTCTTCGGGATTCAAAACAACCGATTCGGCATCGATGCCGCTGCTGCAATGCTCGAAGGCCGGTTTCACGATGGCGGGAAAGCAATTCCATCCGCGTGTATCACGGCATTGAAACACCTGCCATCGGGGTGTGGCGATACTTGTTTCGTCCAAAAGCGCCTTTACCGCTGCCTTGTCCCAGCTAAAGGCGAGGACTTCCGGAGGAGATCCCGTGTAGGTGAACCGCAGGTCTTCGAGCAGCCGGGCGGCCACGGCATCGCTCCGGGAGATGCCGGGCAGTTCTTCGCACCAGTTCAGTACAATGTGCTGCCGGGGATCGAACGGCTGCAGGATCCCGGCCAGGTCGCTGTTTTCCACGGGAACACAGACGACCGGGTGCCCTTCCCTGCGCAGCGAAGCGGCCATGGTTTCCACCGCTTCGAGGGCCGATGCAATATCCGGGGATTCCCAGGATGGATCCACGTTATGTACGATGACGACGGGCAGGTCGGTTTTACGCGCTTTCGTTTCCATGCGGCCTAAACCCTTTCGAAACGGCTATTCGGTGCCCAAAAGAAAAAACCCGGTAAAAGGTCTTCCTGGAGCATAATTAGATTGCCGACCGTACACCGCGTGAATGTCAGTCGAATGAGAAAAGAACCGGGGATGATTAAATCGCATGAGATACGCTCCTCCACAAGGCTCCTTCCGGTTCGAATGAAAAGAGGCACACGGACGTGCGCGACGATATTTTCGCGCACGCTAACATGTCATCAGCGGTGCGTCAACTTTTCTTTTACTTATGCGGACAAGAGGTAACGCGCGGTTTGATAATTTCCGGCGGTAATGTTATTCTTTATCGGATACCGGCATTCTGTTGCCGCTTTCTCTCCGCCCCGTCTTTATTCTTATAGGGGGGTTTATCGTATGAATTCCAAATCCACGCATGAAGATCTTGTAAGCCGGATTGAGTTTCTCGAAAAACAGCTTGCCAGGCACAGGGGTGCCGAAGAAGCCCTCTGGCTGGAAGAGGCCCGCTTGGAAGCATTGCTAAAACTCAATCAGATGAGCGATGCTCCTCTAAAGGAAATTACGGATTTTGCTCTTGAAGAGGCTGTCCGGCTGACAAAGAGCGATATCGGATATCTTGCATTTATGAGCGAGGACGAAAAGACTCTCACCATGCATTCATGGTCCAAAAATGCCATGAAGCATTGCGCTGTGATTGACAAACCCAAAGTTTATCCGGTTGAAACAACCGGCCTCTGGGGAGAGACGGTGCGCCAACGTAAACCGATCATCACTAATGACTATCTTGCACCGAACCCCCTGAAAAAGGGTTACCCGGACGGTCATGTGGCGATATGCCGCCACATGAATATTCCGGTCTTCGATGGGGACAGGATCGTCGCAGTCGCCGGTGTAGGAAACAAAAAGGCAAAATACGACGATTCGGACGTCCGTCAGATGAAATTGTTGATGCAGGGGATGTGGCGGCTTATTCTTAAGAAATGGACGGACTGGGAGCTCAAAGAAAGCGAATATAAATTTCGGAAGCTGGTTGAAACCGTTGGGTGCGCCATCTTCATCCATCGAAAAGACAAGATCCTGTTCAGCAATCCCGCATCGGAAAGCATATTCGGCTACAGTCGAAAGGAGCTTCTTTCAAAAAATTTTTCCGATCTCGTTCATCCCGAATACCGGGCCATGGTCAGGGACAGGTGCCTTGCACGCCAGCGCGGCGAACAGGTCCCGCCGCGCTATGAAATCAAGATACTCAAAAAAGGAAGTCAATCCGGTTGGTGTGATTTTACCTTTTCGATCATTGAATTTGAAGGAAACCCTGCTGTTCTGGGAATCGCGGTGGATATAACGGAGCGCAAACGCGCCGAGGAAGCACTTGAAGAATCTGAATTGAAATTCAGACAGCTTTCCTCTTACCTGTTGACGGCGCAGGAAAACGAAAGAAAACGAATTTCCTTCGAACTCCACGATGAGCTGGGGCAATCTCTTATGGCATTGAAACTCCAGATAGGTTCGATAGGACGAATGCTTTCTTCCGACCAGCAGCACATATACAGGGAATGTCAAGGGGTGCTCGACGACATTAACCAGATCGTCGAAAACATCCGTCGGCTGATAAGAGATCTGAGCCCCGCTGTCCTCGATGATTTAGGACTTCAGGGAGCGATCCGATGGATGGCCGACGATTTTGCAAAGCTTAATGGATGCAAGGTTTCGTTGCATATGGACAACATCAACGACATGTTTTCACATGAAGCTCAAATCATTCTTTACAGAATTTTCCAGGAAGCGTTTACCAACATCGGAAAACATGCCGCAGCCGCTCGTGTTTCTATAATGATTCAAAAATTCTGCGACCACGTTCACTTTGAGTTGCTGGACAACGGCAAGGGCTTTGACACCGGCAGGCAACTTTTTAAAATGCCCAGTGAAAAATCGATCGGGCTTGCAGCCATGAATGAACGGGCAAGAATGCTGGGAGCCTCTTTTGATATCCAAAGCCGGGCGGGAGAGGGCACCCGGATTATACTGAAAGTTCCGGTTGTCTTGACAAAAAAGGAAGATTGCAAAAATGACGCCCTATCGTATTGTGCTGGCTGACGACCACAAAATGTTTCGGCTCGGAGTGAGAAAGATCATCGACGCCGCCGATGATCTTGAGGTGGTCGCCGAGGTTGATGATGGACTGCAGCTGCTGAATCTGCTGAAAACAACGGATATCCAAATGATCATCCTGGATATCTCCATGCCGAATCTAAGAGGCATCGAAACAACCCGTGAAGTGAAAATCATCAGGCCTTCGGTGAAAATCCTGATTCTGACCATGCATAAAAACAAGGAATATATGTATCATTGTTTATCCGCCGGTGCAGAAGGATATCTGCTCAAGGAAGACACCGATGCGGAACTTTTTTCAGCCATAAAGACAATCCGCCAGGGCGGAATATACATATCCCCTATTCTTTCCCTATCCTTTGCAGACGAGTTGGCAAAAATTTGTACGGGGATGCATCCTGCGCCGATAGAGCGGCTGACCGTGCGTGAAAGAGAAGTTTTAACCCTGATCGCCGAAGGAAAGACCCGAAGAGAGATCGCCGACATCCTTTATATCAGTGTTCATACCGTCGGCCACCATCGGGCTAATATCATGAAAAAAATAAACGTCAAAAAAACTGCCGAACTCGTAAAATATGCCATCAAACAGGGCTATGTCTGGGAACAGCCATGATTCGCCGTTTCATGCTGTTGACGAAAATTCCTGTCTTTATTGCTCCCACCCGCTTGCATGGCGACTGGTCGATAGCAGACCGACCAAGAAAATGGCCGTTCCAGCTATGTTAAAATAACATTTTCGCTCATCTGAAAACGACGAAAACCGCCATTTTTTCTTTCCCAAAACAAGTCTATAGAAAAAAAGGGGCTTCAGCATTTTTTACATCATAAACCCGATATAGACAAAGGAGGGAAAAATGACCGGTTTAGAACGCGTCGTGGAAACATTGCAGCACAAGGAGCCGGACAGGGTCCCGGTATGTGCGCTTTTTTGCGGGGCCTGTCATAGAATTTACGGATGCACCTTCGATGAATTCAGCCGGGATGGGGAAATTGCAGGAAAGGCATTCGTACAAGCGACCGAAGTCATCGGACACGACGGCAATGTCCTTCTGATGGATTTGACGGTCGAGGCCCATGATTTCGGGCAGGATACACAGTTTTTGAAAAATGACACCACGCGCCCGAACTACGATAATCCGCTGGTAACAAAACCGGAGGACTATCTTACCACTGTCAAACGCATTGACGCATGTAAAACAAAGGGCCCCGGCGGCATTTCGCGAATGGAAGAAATGCGAAAAACCCTGGACATCGTCATGAATGAGACGGCAGACAAATATGCCGTGGTCGCCTTTGTTTACGGCCCCTTGGGCATCTTAAGCATGATGCGCGGGGCGGAAAAGCTTTTTTATGACTGCGTCAAACATCAGGACGCCGTCAACAGCTCCCTGAAAGTCATCACCGAAGTGGTTATTGATTATGTCAAAGAGCTGTGCAAGCTCAAACCGCACGGCGTATGCCTCGACACCCTTTTCGCTTCCCAGTGCATCATGAGCAAGAAATTGTGGAACAGCACCGAGGCGCCTTTTGCCAAAAAGATATCCGACGTGGCGAAAAACGCAGGATCCACCTTCTGGGTGCACAACTGTGGAAACGGCGTTTACTTTGACGCCCAGTGTGAAGCCATGGATCCGATCGGCATCTCCTACGCCTATGTCCCCAGCGATTGCTCAAGTTATGAGGATATGAAAGCAAAATACGGAGATCGGTTGGTGCTCTTCGGTCATGTCAATCCGGCGGAGCGACTTTTCCTTGGAACAAAAAGCGAACTGTTGGAAGAATGCAAAAAAGAGATCCAGATGCTCGGGGAAAAAGGCGGATACATTCTCGCGCCGGGATGTGAATTTCCCCCCAACGGACCGGTCTTAAGAGCCATGGAAATGGTCGAAGGCGCCGAACGTTACGGACGATATCCTTTATAATAAACACGGGGTTCGGATTTTGCCCCTCATGGTCAAGCCCGACGCAATCTCCTGGGAGCTTGCCTGAACTGCAGTGCGCCGCCGCCGGTCGATAGGCCGGCGGGGCAGCCCCTATCCCGGAAACCGTGGGAAAAAGGCCATCGTCCATTCCTCGGTCCTGTTTTTTTTCGTTGGTTCTTATGTGTGCTTTAAAACGAACCTTGCGCTGCGCTTTTGCGGTGCGGCTCTCAGGCTGAGCAGCGCCGCACGCATTATTTTGAAACGAAAATGACGGAGAGCTTCCGGTACTTTCTTGCAAAAAAATGTCCTGCAACGGACAGTCCGGGCGTTTCTGCCCGGATTGACATCGCTTCGGGATACTGGTAGGGGCTTGGATAGCCGGACGCTTCAATTGCAAAACAGGAGGTTTCATCATGAGCCGCATCGCCGTGATCATCACGGATCTGTTTGAAGATTCGGAATACACCGATCCCGCCTGCGCTTTTAAAGAAGCAGGCCACACGATCGTTCATGTCGGATTGAAAACCGGACAGATCGTAAAAGGAAAGAAACAGGATACGCCCGTTAAAATCGATGTTGCGGTCGGAGAATGCGGGGTGAAAGATTTCGACGCGCTGCTGATACCCGGCGGGTATTCACCCGACAAGCTGCGGGTGGATGAAAAAGCCGTGGCCTTTGCCGGGGATTTTGTGGCAAGCGGCAAGCCGGTGTTCTCTATCTGCCATGGACCACAGCTTCTGATCACGGCCGACGTCCTCCGGGGGCGGACGGTGACCGGTTGGAGATCCATCGTACAGGACATCAAGAATGCCGGCGCCCGGTTTCTCGACCAGGAGGTTGTCGAGGACGGAAACCTGATCAGCAGCCGTCATCCCGGAGACCTGCCGGCTTTCATCAAAGCCTGTCTCGCGGCGCTGAAGGCCTGAAGCGGAAGTTACGCGGGGCCGAGGTCAACCAGCCAGATCCTCCCACCCTTTTCATCAGGGTACGATCCAGATAGCACGCTCCGGCGCCTTGTTGATGACATAATGGGTGACACTGCCGGTAAAAAAGCTGCCGCTGATTCCCCGGCGGCCCATGATGATCGTGTCGTAACCTTCGGCACAGATTTCCTTGACAATCTCGGCACCCGGATTGAAAAAACCCCTTGCCGTTTTTATTTGAACCCGGCTTTCATCTATTCCAAAATCGGCAAATTTTCGGCATGCCTTTGCATAAAAATCGTCTATACAGCGCGTGTCGCTCCGGTCCAATGCAAGTTCCAGTTCTTCGGTCTTGTCGGTATCAAAGTCGATCCCGCAGAAATCCCGCAGCCTGGGTCGAACATGAAAGAGCGTCAGCTTCCGACGCGGCTGACCACCGAGCATAAATGCCAGATGGTCAATGGCACGAAGGGAACATTCTGATCCATCTACAGGCACCAAAACCTTGTTCGGGTCAATGTCCCCACCGATTATCCAAACCGGGGTGACTGCCGCGTTCTGCAAAATGGCGTTCGATACGCTTCCCATGAAAAATTCCTGTATCGCGGTAACGCCGCGCCGGCCGATCACGATGGCGTCCAGGTGCTTTTGTTGCGCATAATCGATGATGTCTTTGGCTATTCCCAGCCGCCGCGGGAGCGTAAGCACGGAAATTCGGCTTTCCGCTATGCCCAGCGATATCATATACTGCTGGAGTGTCTCCAGCAGATCACGGCAGCACAAAAGGTTTCCGTGCATCACCTGATCGAGTTCTTGCTGAGCCTTGAGGGATTTACCTGCTTCATCTTTCAAGAAAAGAGAAACAGATGGTTCGACGGTCACCAGCACATAGCTGAACTTTTTCAGGTCGGCGGATATCTTTGTGGCGTATCTGACGGCGGCTCTGGATTGCGGAGAAGCATCCACCGCCACGAGTATTTTCTTTTCCATAACGTATTCTAATGCAGAATCTGGCTGAGAAAGAGTTTGGTCCTTTCGTAGCGAGGGTTTTCGAAAAATTCTTCCGGCGTGTTTCCTTCCACGATTTGACCGTAGTCCATAAACAGCACCCGGTGGGCGACGCTTCTGGCAAATCCCATTTCATGTGTCACGACGATCATCGTCATCCCTTCCCGGGCAAGATCGATCATGACATCGAGCACTTCCTTGATCATTTCCGGGTCAAGCGCCGAGGTCGGCTCATCAAAAAGCATGACTTTCGGATTCATGCAAAGGCTCCGGGCGATAGCAACCCGCTGCTGCTGACCGCCTGAAAGCTGACCCGGATACTTTCTGGCCTGATCCGCGATATGAACCTTTTCCAGAAAAACCATGGCGGTTTCCTCGGCCTGCTTTTTGGGAATCTTTCGTGCCCAGATGGGACCCAGAGTCAGGTTTTCCAGAATGGTCAGATGAGGAAAAAGGTTGAAATGCTGGAATACCATGCCGACTTCGGCACGAACCTTTTCAATATTTTTGATATCGTTGGTCAGCTCGATCCCGTCCACGATGATCTGGCCTCGCTGGTGTTCCTCGAGACGGTTGATGCAGCGAATCAGGGTGGATTTGCCCGATCCCGAGGGCCCGCAGATGACGATGCGCTCCTTGCGTCTGACCTCAAGATGGATATCCTTGAGTACGTGAAACTCGTCGAACCATTTGTGCAGGTTGCTGATGCGGATGATGATATCGTTTTGTCGCACGGGTTCCGGCTTTTCGGAAGCCTGGATATTCATGAATCGACCTCTTTATCTTCCGCCCGAGCCCAGTTCCCGCTCAAGGCGTCGACTGTAGTCGGACATAAAAAAACAGCAAATGAAATAGACGAGAGCCAAAAAAATGTAGGCTTCGGCCGAAAAACCCATCCATTCAGGGCTCGACAGCATGGTCCGGGTGGTTTGAAGCAGGTCGAACAGAGCGATGATCACCACGAGGGAGGTGTCTTTGAAAGCCGATATCAGGATGCTCACGGTAGGAGGAATGACGATCTTCAGTGCCTGCGGCAGGATGACCAAACGCATGGTCAAATAGTAATTGAGGCCCAACGAATGGGCCGCCTCGTATTGCCCCTTGTCCATTCCCTGCAGGCCACCGCGCACCACTTCTGCGATATAAGCGGCCGTAAAAAGGATGATCGCCACCTGAGCCCGAAGGATCTTATTGAAAGTCACCCCCTCGGGCAGAAAGAGGGGAAACACCACCGAAGACATGAAGAGCAGGCTGATCAGCGGAACCCCTCGAATCAACTCGATGTAAAAGACACACAGGATTTTGATCGCCTGCAACCTGGACTGACGACCCAAGGCCAGCAATACCCCCAACGGATAGGCGGCGGTCAGCCCGAAGACAGCCAGCAAGAGCGTCAGGGGCAGGCCGCCCCATTGGGTGCTTTCCACCGGCTCTAAACCCAAAATCCCGCCCTTCATCAGTATGCCCATGATCATCAGACCCAGTAGCCAGCCATAGCCCAGTTTCCTGGTCCATCGCCGGCGGTCCCGGCTGTAGATCAGCAGCCCGACCAGCAGAATCATGGCCGAAGCCGGGCGCCATTGCTGATCGTACGAATAGAAGCCGAAGGTGATGAACCGGAAATTTTGGGTGATCATCGACCAGCAGGCGCCGCCCTCTGCCCTGCATGTCTCACCGCTCGTCATCCAGTGGCTGTCGATTAAAGCCCATCGTATGAATGGCAACGCCGTCTTCCACAGCAAAATCAGCATCAGGACGGTAAGAAGGGAATTGAACCAGCCGCTGAACAGATTTTTTTTCATCCATCCGATAACACCGACCACGGTCTTGGGCGGTTTTGCCTCGATGGATCTTTGTGGATCTGCCCCTTGCATTTTTTCCATATGCCCGTCGCTTTTTTTGAAAACGGCTTTCATGTCTGCGCCGTGCGCCCTGTTCCTTACGCCGTGTGTCTATCCCCTGTGAGCTATCGCTCCACCAGCCTGATCTTTTTGTTGTACCAGTTCATAAAAGCGGAAGTCGCCAAACTGAAGATCAGGTAAACGGCCATGATGAGAACAACCCCTTCGATCGCCTGGCCGGTCTGGTTGATGGTGGTACCGCATACCGAGACAAAATCCGGATAGCCGATGGCCACAGCCAGGGAGCTGTTTTTTGTCAAGTTGAGCATCTGGCTGGTGAGGGGCGGAACGATCACCCGCAGGGCCTGGGGCAGAATCACCAGTTGCAGCACCTGAACGGGTTTTAGGCCGATGGATAGGGCCGCCTCTTTCTGGCCGCTGCTTACCGACTGGATGCCGGCCCTCACCACCTCTGCCACAAAGGCCGCCGTATACAACACCAGCCCCAGAAGCAGTGCGGCGAATTCCGGGCTGATGGTCATACCTCCATGAAAATTGAATGCTTGCAGCACCGGCATGTTCATGGCCGTCGGGGAACCGGAAGCCAGCCATACCAGGGCAGGAAGCCCGGTAATGATGCCCAGAGACACCCTGAAGACAGGAAAGGTCCGACCCGTCCGGGCCTGTCTTTTGGAAGCCCAGGTTCGAAGCACGGAGACGATCCCTATCGCTGCCACCAGGGCAACGGCCATATAGGAGTATGCCGGGTGGGATTGAGGCACGGCAAGAACCAACCCCCGGTTACTTAAAAACACCCCTTTTATCGGATTGATGGCTTCTCGCGGATGAGGCAGCATTTCATAAAAAAAAGCATACCAAAAAAACAGCTGCAACAATATCGGAATATTCTGAAATATCTCGGTATAGGCCGCAGATAATTTGGCCAACAGGTAGTTGCTGGAAAGTCGGGCGATACCGATGAGGGTCCCCAGCACGGTGGTCAGCACAATGCCGATGGAAGAGACAAGCAGGGTGTTGAGGACCCCCACCAGTAAAGCTTTGGCATAATTGTCCGCCGCTGAATAGGAAAGCAGGAAGGATTCGCCGATTTCAAAAGAGGCCTCTTTTTTTAAAAAACCGAATCCTGTGGCAATGGACTGGCGCTGCAGATTGGTGATGGTGTTGGTAATCAGGTAGTACGCCAGCATGCCCACGCCGGCGAGCACCAGGAGCTGAAACAGTAACGCCCGCTTGTGCGGATCGTGCAGCAGGGGTACCCTGGAGTGCGCTTCGCCTTGAGCCGTTTTGCCTTGCCAGATCACAGTCGCCTACCCCGTCCTGTAAGGACTCTCTGTCCGAATTGGTTTTCTTTGTCAAGTAGATCTGCGGGGCGCTGTCTGGAATTAATTGAGCTGTTTTGGCGGCCGTTGCAGGAGACTGGAGGCCGATTGCTGGGGCCTTTTTACGGTCCAAAACGCCAGGCTCCTGCAACGGTCGAATCGCTCAATTGGGGTGCTACTTAAACGGCGGTGAATACATCAATCCACCCTCTGTCCACAGGGCATTGAACCCGCGTTCCAGCTTCAATGGGGTGTTGACGCCGACGTTGCGCTCAAAAACTTCTCCGTAGTTGCCCACCTGTTTGACGATGTTATAAGCCCATTTTTCATCCAGGCCAAGGGCTTTGCCGTTGCCTTCGCTTGCTCCCAGAAAGCGCTGAATTTGGGGATCCTCGCTCTTTAACATTTCATCCACGTTCTTGGAGGAAATTCCCAGATACTCGGCATCGATCATGGCCAGAACCGCAAAGTTAACAATATCGTACCATTGATCGTCGCCGTGACGCACGGCAGGAGCCAGAGGCTCACGAGAGATGATTTCCGGCAGAATGATGTAATCATCGGGGTTCGGAGCCACGGCCCGGATGCCGGCCAACTGAGAGGCATCCGAGGTCAGGCAGTCACATCGCCCGGCAAAAAAAGTCTTGTTTAGCTCTGTGTTGCTCTCGATCACCACCGGCTTGTAGGTCATCTTGTTCGAGCGGAAATAATCCGCCACATTCAGCTCGGTGGTGGTGCCGGGCAGCACGCAGATTGTAGCGCCGGCAAGCTCCTTTGCGCTTTTGACATGGAGTTTCTTGGACACCAGAAAACCCTGGCCGTCATAGTAGTTGACCTGCACGAAATTGAGGCCGAGCTCGGTTTCGCGGGTCAAGGTACGCGTGGCGTTTCGGGTGAGCACGTCCACTTCCTTGGACTGCAGAGCTGTAAACCGCGTCTTGGCGGTAAGGGGAATGAACTTGACTTTTTGGGCATCGCCGAAAACCGCAGCGGCAACGGCTCGGGCCGTGTCCACATCGAGTCCCTGCCAAACCCCTTTGTCATCGGGCTTTCCGAATCCAAAAAGCTCACCGTTTACCCCTGCAATGACGTGCCCCCTTGCTTTGACTTCGTCGAGTGTTCCAGCTCCTGATACGCCCGCCATCATCAGAATTACAGCCAAAATCATCATCGTTGTCCATCTGACGCTTTTCATGGTCATACCTCCTTTAATAGTTATCGGTTGGCCTTTATCATTCATCGAAACGCCTGCACATCCATAGACCGGCGGAAAAGGTAAGCAAAAGATTGAAGGAACCCGCACAAATTGCGGGGAATGTATTCAGTGATTCGGATTCAAGACGATAAAACGCATGAAAATGGAATAGTACATTGGTTGCACAACGCGCAGGTTTTTGCAAGTGCAAAGTGACGCTCAATTTCCTTTTACTTGACAGAAGTGTTTGCCAGCAGATACTAGATCATAGAATAAAAAGCCGGTGCCGAACCTTTGCCCAATCGCCTCGAGGCAATCGACGCGATTGGCCCTGGAGAAGGTTCTTTCAATAAATTCACGGAGGAACGATACATGAAAAAAAATCAGCCACTCCTTTTCTTTGTCGCGGCCGCTCTCTTAGCTCTGGTTTTGGTTTCATTCGGCTGTTCAAAACCGTCCTATATCCATTTGGTCTACACGCCTCCCGGAAAATCCGATGTGTTGAAAGGCAAACGGGTTTATGTGCTCGTCAAAGACGGTCGAACCACCGAAAGCATATTCGGCGAAAACATTCGCAAAGACTTCCGATACTTTACCGGAATTTTCGCCTTATCCGTCCCTTCTGGAGAAAAGGATTACCGCCGGTTGGGGACTTTCGATCTTACCGGCCTTTGCCTGGAAGCGTTCAAAAAAAGGCTCGAACGATTTGGTCTGGAGGTACTGCCTGCGCAGGAAAGCGGAAGCCCGATGCTCGAAATTACGTTAAGACGGTTCTTTCTCGATCAAAAAGGCAGGAATTATGAGGCGGAACTGGCTTATAACACCAGGATAATGGTGGACGCCAATGTTCTGGCAACCCAGCGATTTACCGGAAAAGCCGAAAGGTTCAAAATATTGGGCACCGGTGGAGCCGAAAAAATCCTCGGGGACATATTCACGGAAATGATCAACAACCTGGATATTGCCAAACTTTTTTCAGATGCAGGTCTGTAAGCAGGGAGAACGACATTGAGAGAAGGTAAATGCCCTAAATGCGGTTCGGAGGAAATTTATGCCGGACTCGATGTGGCCCCGAAAAGCGGTCCGTTTGCAAGCAATTCGATCCCCATCGGACTCTTTTCGGTTGCAGCCCTTGACAATTACGTGTGCGCGCAGTGCGGATATGTTGAAAGTTATATCGCCGACCATGAAAAAGTCAGAGAAATCTCGCGGAAATGGCGGAAAATAAGAGCGCCTTTTTCTTCCTGATAGGAAAAAGGGAGAAACCGCCGCCCACAGGGATATCAAGTGAAAGTATCACAAGGAAAGTTTCGGATAACAGGACTCAAGCGCTTTGGAAAAATAACCCGGGTGCTGATCAAACATGGTCTCGGTGATCTTGCGGAACGTCTGTCTGGCAAAACGGAGAAAACGCCGAAACCTGTCAGCGACCGGGAGTACTTTGGAGCCGGTTTTTTTTCCCCCAGACGGATACGCCTTGTTTTAGAAGAACTGGGTCCCAGTTTTATCAAACTCGGCCAGCTCATGAGCACACGCGCCGATATTTTCCCAACCGAATACATCGAAGAGTTCAAGAAACTGCAGGATCAGGTGCCGCCGATTGCTTACGAGGAAATCAAAAGGGTCATCGAGGAAGAATTAAGGCGTCCGATCAATGAAACATTTCAAGTCATAGAGCCCGTATCGATCGCGGCCGCGTCAGTCGCCCAGGTACACAAAGCCTCGCTTTTTTCAGGCGAACAGGTAGCGGTAAAAGTCATCCGGCCCGGCATCGAAAAGCAGATTCGCGATGATATTCTTCTCATGTATTATGTTGCCGAGATGATGGAAAAAACATTTGAAATCGGCCGGGTGATCGGGGCCCTGAATGTCGTCGAGGAGTTCGAACGTCTGATATTCAGAGAGCTGGACATGCTCATCGAAGCCGGAAGTATTGAAAAGTTCGCAACCAACTTCAGAGAGATACACGAAATCTACATCCCCAAAGTCTTCTGGAACTATACCACCCGATCGGTTCTGGTCATGGAGCACATCGAAGGAATCAAAATGGACGAGGTCCAAAAGCTGGAAGCCTGCGGGATTGATCCAAAGGAAATTGCAAGAATCGGCCTGAGAACTTTTTGCCGCCAGATCATGGAAGTCGGTTTTTTCCATGCGGATCCGCATCCGGCCAATACAATCGTCATGGCTGACGGACGGGTCAGTCTTATCGATTTCGGGATAACCGGTTACCTGGACGAAGAAATGATGCTTCAACTGGCCAATCTTTTTCTCGGTTTTGCCGAGCGCGACTATGACATGGTTATGGATGGCCTCGTGGATGCGGGGTTGATTCACGAAGATACCATCGATCTCAACAGCCTCCGGACGGATCTGAAAGAACTAGCGGAAGCTTTTTACGGTCGCTCCCTGCTGACGATCTCGGTCAAAGATGTGTACGATCAGGCGATTGCACTGGTCTACAAGTATCACATCCGCATGCCGAGAAATCTTCTGCTGCTGGGAAAAACTTTTATTCAAACAGAATCTCTCGGTAAGATTCTGGGCAGCGACGCCAGTCTTTTGGAAGTGGCCAAGCCCTATGCGGAAAAACTTCTCAGACGCGGCTATGACGCGAAAAGAATGATCAAAAATATCCGTCATGACACCCTGCAAATGGGCCGAATCATGAAAACCATGCCGAAGGTTTTTCAACAGGCTCTCAAACAGGTCGCGTCGGGAAAACCGAGGATTGAACTCTGGCATACCGGCTTCGATCAGATCGACACCAAATTCGAAAAAAGCGTCAACCGTCTGACGATCGGAATGATCATCTCGGCTTCGATTATAGCGGCTGCCCTGGTCCTGAATTCGACACAAACCATCATGGAGTTTCGACTGAATTTGTTCGGTCTTCGAAGCATCCCCATAACCACTCTTTTCGGGCTTATCGGCTACAGCATCGCAACGGTTCTCGGCATCTGGCTGATCATCATGATCTTTCGTTCCGGCAAACTCTGAAAAAAAATTTCGCCTATCCTGTTTGAGTCCCCCGATTTTTCGGTTTTCACGAGAGCTTGATTATTGGTAATAACATGTGTGAATTTTAGAGAAGTTTTCCAATAACCCAGAAAAAAGGAGATGTCGCATGAGCGAACCGGTTCGCATTTTACCGAAAGAGGCAAAGGAAAAAATGGACTCCGGGACAGCCCTGCTCGTATGCGCCTATGAGGACGAGCAAAAATTCATGAAAAATCGCCTGCAAGGGGCGATTTCGGTAAATGAATTTAAAGAGAAGCTGACTTCCCTTCCCAAAGATACCGAGATTATTTTTTATTGCGCCTGAAAGCAGGAAGCAAGCGCGGCCGGTCTGGCCGCCAAATATCTTGCGGATGGCTACTTGAATGTAAAAGTGCTTGGCGGCGGGGTCGCAGGCTGGAAAGCGGCCGGATACCCGATGGTAGATTAGGCCGACTCTGAACAAGGAAAGCCTGTCAGAACCTTAAATAGATATTGGAGAACTTGTAAGAAGCGAAATATGCTCATTTATTATTGCAGAAACCCGTTTAAGCCGAGCTAAATTTCATCAACTAATTGATATAAATCAATATTTTAAAATAGACGCCAAGATTGGGAAGAAACCGGTATTTCATGGTTGACAATTACCTGACTGTTGACGTGGAAGAGTATTTCGAGGAGGCGCCCTCGGCCGGTACATCTGAACTGGAATTAAGGCTCGAGCTTCAGATTGACAACTGCCTGTCGCTTCTCGAAAGAACCGCTTCAAGGGCTACATTCTTCTTTGTCGCAATCCGCGCCGCAAGATATCCGCATCTCGTACACAGGATAATCGGATCCGGCCATGAAATCGCGTCGCACGGATGCGTCCATGATTTTTTTTATGCCTTACCCTTTGAACAACAGATCGTGCAGGTGAAGGACAGCAAAAAAATCCTCGAGGATATTGCCGGCCAGGCCGTTGTCGGCTTCCGTGCTCCATTTTTCTCCATCATCCGCAAAAATGCCTCTCTACTGAAGATAATTGCCGGTGCGGGATACGAGTACGACAGCTCCGTGTTCCCCGGATCGCATCCAAGATACGGATGGCCGGATGCCTCTGCAACGCCCTATTTGATTCGCATCTGCGACAACCTTTCATTGCTCGAGCTGCCGCCTACCACGGTGAAGCTGCTTTTCTGGCGGATCGGTCTTGGGGGCGGCGCATACCTTAGAATTCTTCCGCAATGGATGACAATGAAAGCGCTTCGCAAGACGGCCGCACGGAATATCCCCCTTGTGCTGTACTTCCATCCATGGGAACTCGACCCTGAGCAACCCCGCTTGTCACTAGGAGCCTCTTTTGCGTTTAGACATTACAGCGGGTTGAAGACGACCGAACAGCGACTTGGCAGGATATTGTCAGAATTTCGCTTCACCAATTGTTCTTGTGCGCTGTCGCAGAAATACGACACGGTTTCTTTACCCTGACGTTGCAAAAGCCGGAGGGCTTCAGAGCCAAGGCGTCAAGGGTGAAGTTGTAGTCATTTACTACGAACCCTTGACAACGCCGGAGTCGCTGAAATTTATGGCGACTCCTCGGTCCCTGAGATAGGCCTTGAGCTGCGGAATGGAGATCATGTTGAAGTGAAATACCGAGGCTGCCAGCAGAATCGAGGCCCCGGCCTGGACCGCGTCATAAAAATGTTCCGGCTTGCCCGCCCCTCCGGAGGCCACCACTTCCGCGGAAGTTGCCGATTTGATTTTCCGGATCAGGGGGAGATCATAGCCTGTTCTCACGCCGTCCGTGGTTTTGCTTGTCGGAAGAATCGTGGAAACGCCGTAGCCGTCGACCTTTTTTGCCCATTCAATGGCATCTGCCCCCGTTGCCGTCCGGCCGCCGTCGATATAGACTTCATATCCCGACGGCAAGGCGTGATTCACCGCCGCGTCGATCGCCACGGTCACGCGGTTCCTGCCGAACTCCTTGACCATCTCCTGGATGACTTCGGGCCTTCGAAAGGCAGCGCTGCTCGTGGATATCTTGTCGGCCCCCGCTTTTAACACAGCGGCCGCCGAGGCGATATCGCTGATTCCTCCGCCCACTGTGAAAGGGACGGTCGCCGCATCGGCAACCTTTCTGACCACATCCAGCATGGTCGCCCTGCCTTCAACCGTAGCGGTGATGTCCAGAAGACCGATTTCATCGGCGCCGGCCTTACAATAAGCGATGCAGCACTCCACAGGATCACCGGCATCCCGGATGTTCACGAACTGAATGCCCTTGACGACGCGACCGTTTTGCATATCCAGACAGGGCATGATTTTTATGGTGCTCATAATCATTTCTCCTTTAGAAAGAATTTTCCGGCAAAAGACAACGTGCGGGTCGGCATGGATACCGTATCCGCATCTTTCTCACATTTCCCGATAAAAAATCAACAAGATCCCATGAACTGGTTTCAAAACCTCGCGAATAGGGTTTGATTTTGTCAAAAACATAATATATAGTATATTCAGTTAGTTATACCACTAGATTTTTATAGTGTTTTCGTGTAATAGGCTATTGGGAGGTGCCCAAAGGCTAAATACACTCGCTTCATAAAAGACAAGCAATGGCAACTGCTTGAACCGCTGCTTCCCAAGCACAAGCGCAGTTCAAAAGGTGGACGGCCGCCAATCAACAACCGAGACGTTTTGGAGGGCATTCTCTGGGTACTGCGTACAGGAGTCCGATGGAAAGACCTTCCCGATCGATACCCAGTCCTTCTACCTGTTAGCGACGTTTAAGGCTTTGGGAAGACCAGGGTGTCTGGCTTGATGTTTGGCGAAAATTTCTCTCCATGCTCGACAAAAAAGGAGCGCTGGACTGGCAAGAGGCCGTTATTGATGGAAGCTTTGCCCCGGCTAAAAAAGGGGGCCCCTTGTTGGCCCTACCAAACGGGGCAAAGGAACGAAGTGGATGGTGGTGGTCGACGGCCAAGGTATTCCTATCGGAAGCACACTTGCCTCGGCATCGCCCGCAGAAGTCAAACTCGCCGAAAAAACGCTCGAAACCATAAACGTACCTCGCAATGGCCGAGGTCGTCCGAAAAAACGCCCCCTTCGTTTGATTGGCGATAAGGCCTATGACAGCGATCCACTTCGAAAACGGCTTAACATATTGAAAATTGATCTTGTCGTTCCGCACCGGAGAAACAGAAAAAAACCGAAAATGCAAGATGAAAGAAAGCTCAGGCGTTATCGGAAAAGGTGGAAAATTGAACGAACTTTTTCCTGGCTCTCTAATTTCCACCGCTTGGTCGTGCGCTATAATCGCCTGATTGAAGTTCAGCGGCTTCTTTCACCTTGCCTGCCTTATGATTGTGCTAAATAGGTTTTGAAATGGCTTTTAATAGGGATATGAAACTGTCTCTACGGTGTCGAGACAATTGGAAATATAACACTTTTACAAAAAAACTCCATTAGACTATAGACAATTCAAGGGGGCAATCGGAAAGAAAATTGGAAAAACGACCCACGTCAGCCTATGCTCGTGGTTCAAAATTTTTCACGGGGTAATCCATGACCAACCTGCCGGAAAAATCGCATCAATCGGAAATTATCCTTTATCAGACCGACGACGGCAAAACCAAAATCCAAGTGCGTGTGGAGGGTGAAACGGTTTGGCTTTCCCTGAATCAGATGGCGGAACTGTTCCAACGGGACAACTACGTGATATCCAGACATATCCGGAATTTTTTTGAAGAATCGGAGCCTTTTTCCTCTGTCTTCGCAACTTGGGCGAATGTGGGCGGGTTGGTCAGCGGGGAAAGCGGGAATGAAACCGGATGGCTCAGAAAATGCCCGTAATAGACAGAAAATTCAGAGATATGGCTTTTCAAGGCCCGAATATAGGTTTTCTGCCGGATGGGCTGGCTTGGGTCAAAGATGCCGGAGACAATAGCTGTAAAGTATTTTATCTCGGTGATTACATTATGAGGCTGGAGAAGGTTTACGGCAAGCTGTTTTACGTCCAGCCATTTGTATGGCGTACCTTTTAGGGCGCGATAGTAGAGATTGAAGCCGTCGATGTAATGGGTATCGGCCCAAAGATAAACGCAAAAAACAGCTTTACATCTTACAGGGGTTGCCGGGGATCGGATATGAAAGAGCGATCCGGCTTCTGGATACGTTCGGCAGTGTGGAAGCCGTTATTTCGGCCGGCAGCGAGGAATTGCAGGCGGTCGATGGTATAGGCAAAAAGATTGCCGAAAAGATTAAATGGACGGTCAGCGAAAAGATTTTATTCTACGGTGCCGGTGGTTCTTATTGACAAAAATCATAGAAGAAGGGATTTTTAGATGAGGCCGATGACCGCCCCTGTCATGCAGGTGGCAAGTGTACCGGCCGCGATGGATTTCATCCCGAGCCCTACGATCTCATCCCGCCTTTCGGGCGCCATGGTGCCCATGCCCCCGATCATGATCCCCAGAGATCCGAAATTGGCGAATCCGCACATGGCATAAGTCATAATCAGCTCCGATCGATCGCTCAGCGTCCCCGAAGGCAGGTTGGCCAGTTCGAGATAGGCCAGAAATTCGTTTAGGACCGTCTTTGTTCCCATCAAGGAGCCGGAAACGACCGCTTCGGACCAGGGGACCCCCATGAGCCAGGTCACCGGGGCCATGACATAACCAAGGAGCTTCTGGAACGTAAGGGGTTCTCCTGAAAAACTCGGGAAAAGCCCAAGGAAAAAATTGATCAGATGGACCAGGGCCACCAGCACCAGCGGCAGGCCCCGAAAGGCGAAAACATAGCTGAGACCGGGAACCTTTTCTTCAAAAGGCATAGAAAACCGTCAGAACCTGATGTCGGCGACATCCAGCGCATGCAGGGGAAGCAGAATCCCGTCCATGCTTTTAATCCGCTGGGCCGTGTCATAGGCCGCGAAAGCGTTGCTGTGAACGCCGGGGCATACGGCCGGCCCGTTTTTGGGGAAATTGTCGCGGTGGCAGCACATGCCCGGAATAATCGCCGTTCCCTGTGCGGTGGCGACCCTGACCGTCTGGCAGCCCGGCGTGTGGCCGGGGGTGAGAAAAAGATCCAAACCCGGTAAAATCGTCATATCGCCGCTCACGGCGACGATATCGAGCCCCTGAATAAATTCCGGATCATACCGGTAATCCAGCGGATGCGGATTCAGGCAGCATTCGATCTCAATGGATTGAATGTAAAAGACGGCTTTTGAAAACAAGGGATTCTTTCCGCAATGGTCGTCGTGCAGATGGGTATTGATCACGATGTCGATATCTTCGGAAGAAAGATTTTCAGACGCCAGGGCCTCTTCCATAGACATGGGAAACAATCCCGTTTCCTCTATAAACTCTTTGGGCGTAACAAAGTCTTCCAGGCCCGTGTCAACAATAATCGTCTTTCCGCTGCCGCGAAGCAGAAAAGCCCACATCGGAAGCCATATCCGTTTTCCGTATCCTCTCTGATAGGTCATGATGCCCTGATCCACCTGTCGAATTCCCACCAGAAGGCAGGCGAGCGAGTACGCCATCTTGACTCCTTTGAAGCGATCTGACATCAATCAGATGCTTTTCTGTAACTGTTTCAATAGGTTTTCATAAATTTTCGACTATAAAAAGCTCCCCTTTTTGTCAAGCAAATACAGGTGTCAGTATATCGTTGACATTGTTCTCGCTAATATGAAAAATAGGCTCATTTTAAAACCATCAATTTGAAAGCTCGTGAAATGGAATGCAATAAGGAAAAAAACCTCTCGGGTTGCAACTGCACTTATGAGCCCTGCGGCAAAAAAGGAATCTGTTGCGAGTGCCTTCGCTACCACCTGAAGATGCGGGAACTGCCGGCTTGCTGCTTCCCGCCGGGTGCGGAGCGCACATACGATCGATCCTTCGAGCATTTTTCCCGGTTGGTTGCTGCAAAAAAGGTATAGACACCGAAAGGTTTTGTTGCTATTGGTAGAAGTGTTTTTTATCGGAAGCAAGCGGCTGGAAAATATTCTATGCCGGCTTTTACGGGCGCGGTTCAAAAGAGTTCGTCCGCATGACGGATTCAGCGACCATTTAAACAGCGGCAATTTGACCGACAAGGAAAACGAACATGGACTACCAGAAAGAGTTGAATCTGAAAACTGAAGAAGAGATGGCCATATATTTCGACATTTTTACCGGAACCGACGGGTACTCCGACGCGATAAAAGATGTAAGGATAGGAAATGCTTTTAACATCTATTTTCTGGTCGAAGAGGGAACGACTCTGCCGCTTCGCTTGAAGATTCAGAAACAGGTTGAATTTAACCTCAAAGGTGTGAAAAGCCACCGGGATTTTGGTGAAGCCGAAACCGTTTCCATAGAACAGTTCGACAAGGTTTACGGGCTTAATATAGCGCCCCGCCCCATCTTTGACCGGTTGGTTGTTTCCAGCGCAGACGGCGTCGGAGGAGATACTGTCCATGTGCTTCTTAAAATTTTGTGATCCCGGATGTGCCTGAGGTGCAAAACGCCTTTCAGAAGGCATCTTATCAAAGATCTCTCGACGGGCTATATTGTTTGTGAAGATTGCGGCTTCGCCGTTGAAATTCTGACCGTAATCGCTTACGATCACGGAAAATACATCTGGGAATTAAATCCGGCGTGGCCTGTTTTTTCTTCGTTCGAAGACCTGATGTCCAAGGTCTTGACGGCGACGAGGTGTTCTCTGCCGCCTTGTACGATTATTCCCGGCGTTCCATCCCTCATCCTGACACGCGCTTTCGATCTCCTTCATTCGATATCGATCGAGAATAAAGATCTCGTCCATTAACTTTTATCCGCTTTACGGTCCTGCTTATCCAAGGGCAAACGCAACGGGTCAAAAAGCCGAACCAAAAACTTGTGGAAATAACTACCCGGACTATCATGACAAAGACAATGAACCGATATCCATGCATACCTAAGTTTTGCATTCGAACCGGCCGATTTGCAGGAACCATTTTATTGTTAACGGTGATGCTTTTCTTCGTTTTTTGCCTCCCCGCCCGGTGCCCTGCACAGGATCAGGCAAAAGAAAGGGAGGTTCCCGAAGAACTGAACCCGGATATTGAGTATCTGCTTGATTTTATTGGCTCTGATCCCCGCGAAGCGTTTGATCCCGGTCGTATTCTTAACCTATTGAATTTTGTAGCTTCTCCGAAAACGGACGGCACGCGGTACGTGGCGGATAAAAAATTTGGCGCTGCATCTTCCTATTATAGTTTCGACATGCAGGTGGGCTTGGAGCAGCTTCTTCAAATGACTTACAACGATGCCATTCCGCCCCATGTATTCACCCCTTCCTCTATAAGATTATCCTACTGGAAGGAAGTTTCGGGGCAGCAGAAACAGTTCCCGGAACTCTGGAAGAAGCTCGACAATCTAAGCGAACCGGTAATTGTCCGCGGCCTCGAACATATCGAGAATACCCCCGATCTTTTCGCCGGAGCGTATTATGGATACGACCTTCATCGAGCCCTTTGCCTTTTCGAGCATGCCGGCAGGCCTGTTTTTGTTTCCCTATCGAAACAAAGCGCTGTTTCCAGTGTGGGGAAAAAGGGGGTTGTGCTTGGATCAGACGACAGCTGGGATTATTTTTACACGAATGATCAAGGCCTCTCAAAAGCCGGATTCGGATGGGTTCGCTCCCACATGTACGATTCCTACGCCATCGTGATCTACTATGTCGTGGATAAAGAGGCTCCGCTGTTGCGATATGGCATATTCAAATGGATCGATGCCGGATGGGCGAATATGAATTTTGTAGAAAGCAGCCATATCTTCAGGGGGCTTGAGCGATTCGGAAAAACATTCAAGTCGATACTGGAAAATCCGTTTCTCCCTCAGCCGCAGGAAATGGCCGACTTGTTTTCCCCTTTCAAACACCTGTCTGAAACGGATATGAAAAATCAACTAGCGGTTTATCTCGATCAACTGCAACGTCGATATCCAAGCAGCACGGTTCTGTCCAGGGAGGGCCTGTCGAACCCGGCGCAGCGAAGCGCAATCGTTGCCGGAATGAAAAAAGAAGAAATGCAGTCGATTATCGAACTCGAATATATGAAATATCTTTTAGGACGCGATAGCTTGATCGGGAGGCAGGCTTTCTTTACTGGAAAAAGGAAGAAAGGATAGCGGTTCCCGCCGGTTGGAATCAGGAATAAATAACCCTTAGCCGGGTCGTTGCGGCCCATTGATCCAATGTCTGTTCAAGCCAACCCCTCAATTCTTTTTTCATGTAAAAAACGGGTTTCAAAAGATCGTCGTCGAACGTAATGTTGCAATCCTGTACTGCAATGGCCGCGATCCTGGTTCCCGGATAAATCCGGATACCGGCTGTGATTCTAACCACGTCCAGAGGAAGAGATTCTACGAATTCAAGGCTTTCCAAAACGCTTTGTTTGGTTTCATCCGGTCCGCCCAGAAGCAGAAACCCCATTTGCCGAATGCCGCAGTCGGCAAGAATTTTGCTGGTGCGACGGATATCATCGAGCGCAAAACGCTTATTAAAGCCGTCAAGTACTTTCTGACATCCGCTTTCAAAACCCAGGCTGACCTCCTTGCATCCCCCTTTGGACATGGCTTGGATCAAATTTCCGGAAGCCTTTCCCGGATACAGGATGCATCGCCAGGAAATGGGCAAACCGGACCGGGACAATTGTCCTGACAGGTCTTCGGCATAGGAGGCGGGCAGATTGAATGTATTGTCCACAAAGAAAAAACTGGAAAAACCGGCGTCGTGCCAGGAGGCCAGATGTCGCACGACGCGCTGGGGAGAGCGGAAACGAATCCTTCGCCCTTCAATGGCGGAAGTGGAACAGTAGCTGCAGTTCAACGGACACCCGCGCCGGGTCTGTACGGGAAGATAAAATGCGTCGCCTTTCGAATTGGATATTCGAAAAAATTCGGGATCTGGAAAGGGAAACATATCCAGTGTTTTTTCAAACGACCGCTTCCCCTGCAAACCACCTGTTTTTAAAAATACGCCGGAGAGACCGGAAAAATTGCGACCGGACTGAATTCGCCTCAATAGTTCCGGAAACGCCTGCTCTCCTTCTCCCTGGATACCCATATCCGCATCCAGATACGTAAGCGCCGCATTCGGAAAAATACTGTACCCTGCCCCACCAATGACAATAGGCGCACGGGAAATCCCGCGGCATGCCGATACGGCAGTTTTTGCCTGGTCGAGAAGAAATTTCGGATCGGTCATGTTTTGATCGTCAATGTTTCTCACCGATATGGCGATCACATCCGGTCGAAATAGATCCACGGCCCGGCCGACGGCCGAGTGGACATCAGGCTCGGTTAGAAGGTCTATCATCTGCACATCGTGTCCTGCCATCCGTGCAGCCATTGCCACACAGCCCATCCCCATCGGTATGACAGGCATGTTCATCTCTTCACGGTTGGCTGAAATAAAAAGAATTTGCATTATTTCCATTCTCCTTTAAAAAAGCTGCCTTTCAACCAGTTGTGACTATTTTCATTTTCAAGCCTTCGAATCAAATATTTTTTATAGGTCAGAGTTCTGAAAAACAGACAGGTGGTTGTCATGCAATCAAATATTATGTATAATTAAACTGTTACAAAAAAACTGTCTAAAGGAAATTTTATATGAACCAGGCGTCCTGTGATCTTTTTTGTCATGATCTACCTTCGCTCCCGCAGCCGAAGAAAGTCGGGACAGTGCTTATCACCGGCGCGACAGGATACATCGGCGGCCGGCTTGTTCCGGAACTGATGGCCAGGGGATACCGGGTGCGAATCATGGTAAGACGGTATTCCCCGGTTCATAGGGAGCGATGGCCGGATGCGGAGATCGCCATTGCAGATGCTCTGGATGTGAACGCCTTAAAAACCGCATTGGACGGCATACACACCGCATATTACCTGATCCATTCCCTGCTTCTCGGGCCGAAGCGGCTTGAATCCGCAGAAATTCAGGCCGCCCTCAACTTCAGGCACGCATCGGAACAAATGCGCGTTCGCCGAATTATTTACCTCGGCGCGCTGGGAGACAGACAGGCCAGCCTGAGCGTCCACCTCAGGAGCAGAATGAAAGTGGCCCGGTCTTTAGCCCAGGGCCCGACTCCGACAACAATTCTGCGTGCGGCTGTAATCATCGGATCCGGAAGCGCCTCTTATGAAATCATCAAACACATGGTCAACAACATGCCCGTTCTTTTTCTTCCTCCCTGGGCTCGAACGCTGTGCCAGCCGATCGGCATACGGGATGTTATCAAGTACCTCGTCGGTGTTTTGGAAAAACCCGAAACAACCGGGCAATCCTATGATATCGGAGGCATGGATATCTTGACCTATGAGAAGATGTTGAAAATTCTGGCCCGTCTTCTCGGCAAAAAACGGCTGTATGTTTCGTTTCCTGATCTGGGCGTGAAATTTTACGCCTATTTTTTAAGCCTGCTGACCCCGGTTCCTGCCCCGATCATTTTCAGCCTTATAGAGGGGTGCAAAAACGAGGTTGTTTGTCGGAACAACGACATAAAACGCATTCTCCCCTTCCAGCCCATCAGTTGTAAAGAGGCGATCGTACGAGCCATGACCCGGGAAGAACAGGATAATGTGCATACCAGATGGTCGGACGCATATCCCCCTGCGCATGAGCTCGCCATCAAGTTACATGAACTGGCCGAACCTCCCCGATACACCACCATATACTCGATGGTGACTCCGAAAAGCGCGGAGTCGTTGTTTGAATCTTTCTCCAGAATCGGTGGAAAAAAAGGATGGTTTCATACCAACTGGATGTGGCGTATGCGGGGCATGGTGGACCGGATGCTGCTGGGGGTCGGCACATCACGTGGAAGAAGAAGTTCTTCCAGCTTGAGGATAAATGACGTCATCGACTTCTGGCGCGTTGAGGATCTTCAATACGGAAAAATGCTGCTCTTGCGGGCTGAAATGAAACTGCCCGGACGAGCCTGGCTGGAATTTACAATCGAGCACATCAATGACAAGAACCGGCTGTCCGTAAAAGCATATTACCAGGAAAAAGGGTTTCTGGGCAAACTATATTGGTATATTTTTCTTCCCTTTCATCACGTCATCTTCATCAACCTGATCAAGCAAATCGAAAAAAGGAGCTGATGGAAGCAGTTTAGGGAAGAATCCGACAACGTAAAAGGGCTGGTCAACCCTTTTATCGCCCCTTTTCCATCCGGAGGGGAAGCGTTAATCTAAAAACAGCGCCCCGGCCGCCTTCGCTGGCCACTTCTATATCGCCGCCGATGCTCCGGGCAAAGATCAGGGCCCCGGCCAGCCCGATGCCGTGGCCTTTCCGTGACAGGGTACGGTCGCAAACCTGACCATATCGCTGGAAAATCAACTCATAATGCTCGGGCTCTATGCCCGGGCCGTCATCGGCTACCTCTACAACAAGGTTGCCCCTGTTTCTGCTCATCTTCAAATAAATCCGATCGGTTCTGTGATAAATCGCGTTTTTTATTAAATTGCCCACAATCTGTCGGAACTTGACCTCATCCTGAAATATTTCCAAAGCCAGGACACTGGAATCGAAATTCAAAAAAACGCCGTTGTCCGATAGAAATTGAACGCATTCCTCATTTCCCCTGGAGCTGCCGATGGGTTCGGGCCGCTCGCCGGTCATGGTTTCCAGCGCATCGATCGAGACCTCGAAAAGGATCGGCACAGGGCAAAAATTTCGGCACATGAAGTATCCTGATTCAGATCTTCCAATCTCCAAAAGATCGTTCAGCATCCCTTGGGCTTTTTTTACACTTCTCAATATTCGCCTCAGGGTCCTTTCCTGGCGTTCGGACAGAGAGCCGTATTTTTCCCTTTTTTCCAGGAGGGCCCTTGCCCCGGTCTCAATGATCGAAACAGGATCCTTCATCTCGTGAATCAAAAATTCTATCTGAATTTCCCGAAAGCACAGATCGCTTCGGTTTGATAAAACATCCTTGTCGCCGTGTTGCTGGGTGCTATTTCCCATCGTTGATATCCAATAACGACAAAACGCTGGCAACTATTCGGGTTGACAGTTCAGGGTTCAGGTTCTTAGATAGCCGAAGGGCAGGAAATACGCCTGCCGATCCGGTTCAAACCACCGGAAGCATGCCCGGCTTTGGATCCGCCCCTGCGGCCGCAAACCGTAAAAGCACGGAAGTTCCGCCGGATTCGAAACAATCCTCATCGCTTCGGCAATGAACGCAATTCGAAATGGTTCCCGGACACGCGTCCTCATTGTTCGGCATATATCTGCATCGCCGGGAAGTCATTTGTATGTTGAAATGATATCTTTCGGAAAATATCTTCATTCGCAGCAGATCAAATCCTTTTCCTCCAGCACCGAAGTCGTAGGGTTTTTTGGAAGCGTATTGTAAGGGTTCTTTCGTCGTAAGATTGCTTTCAAAGATAAGTCGCTGATTTTCATCGGTAATACCAACACCAAAATCCCTTACTTCCAATTCAGGACCATCGATGCCTCTTCGAACCGATACGTTTATGCACCCGCCGTCAGGCGTGTTTTCAACGGCGTTTCGAATCAGGCCTTCAACAATTTTAGATAAAACATCCGGTGGTATCCGAACGGCCGGCACATCGCCCAGCTGCGTAACCAGGCGGCATCGACGGTGTGCGAAGAGACCCTTCAGGTGCTGAAGCCGCTTTTCAACAAAACGGTCTAAAAAAATCTCCTGTGCTCTTGATTCACGTGGCCCAAAAACTTCTTCCAAACGGCGGCGAATCTTCGGTATGGCCTCGTCTTCTCCCAGGTTCTCGGAAACAATCGCCTCCAGTTCATCCGCACAGGCATCCAGCAAAACCGATATCAACCCATGAGTCCGATAATCCCTTTCACGCAGAATATCTTCGATCTCATACTGCATTTCAAGAATTCGATCGAGATTTCGCCGGGCACGCGCCATGATCCTGTGCCAGCTGGAATCCTGCTGCGCCGGAATCCTTTTGGACAGCAGACCCAGAGATGCGGAAAGAACGGAAACAGGCGTTTTCAACTCATGAGACAAATGATGAATCACGCGATCTTTTGCGCGGTTCAAACTTTTCACCTCTTCGTATGACCGCTTGAGTTCTTCGTTGATGCGTGCGTTTTCAATCGGCAGGGCAACCGTGCCGGCGACGGCGCTGAGTAATTTCAGATCATCCTGATTGAATGCGCCCCTGTCCTTGTTGACCGCACACAACACGCCGATCATCCGATCCTGAAGCCACATCGGCACCACGAGCATGTTCCGGGTGTTGTATCCTGCTTTTTCATCGACCTTTTTGAAAAAATAGGGATTCGTTGAGGTATCTGGAACGATAATGGGATTGCCTGTCCGGTACACATACCCGGCCGTTCCCTTGTCGATGGGAAATCTGATTTCCCGGAACTTTTTTCCGGCTTCGGTATCGTCGTAGGTTGCGGCACGAAAAAAGAATTCATTTTTTTCCTTATCGACCAGAATAACGGCGGCGCCTCCTACTTCCATCAGGTTCTGAATCTCCTGGGTAGTAAAATCGAGGAGTTCATCCAGGGTCTGAAATTCCTGCAACGCCTTGGCAATGCGGAATAGTGCCTGGTTGGTTCGATCGACTCGCTTTTCCCGGGTGATATCCCGAAGAATCGCCACCCGTCCGGACGGCTCGTTTTTTTCGTAAAATACGGCCGAACTCAGCAGAATATCCAGTGCCCGGCCATCCCTTGTGAGAACTTTGGTCTCGACGCCATGGACCACATTTTCATCCAAAAGTCGGCGGGTCACCTCATGGGCACCGGTTTCAAGATCAACGGGAACAAAGGGAATGCGCCGCCCTCTCAGGTCGTCCAGAAGCCATCCAAAGACATGGACAAAGGCGGGGTTGACGTAGGATACGGTGCCGTCAAGATGCAACACGAAAACCGGATCAGGCAGAAAATCGAGCAGCGCCATGTATCGACGCTCCTCCGGCGCCGTATCGTATTCCTCTTTGTCTCTTACCATGCCGATCAGTCCCGCAATCCGTGCCGCCGGAAACGCGGCTGCGAATCGATATAAAACAGCTACACCGGGGTAAAAGCATCCGGTGTGCGAAGGATATTCATTGCAATCCCCCTACTTTCTTTCGTCAATGACCCGCTTTGCTTTTCCTTCGCTTCGAGCAATGATTTTCGGCTCTTCGATCTTCGCTTTCACGCTGACGCCGATCATCCCTTTCACATGATTCTGGATTTTCGCTTCGACTTGCTGCCATTTTTCAGGGCCTGCCGCATAGATTTCCGGTCTTGCTTCGACACGAACGATTAACTCGTCCAAGTATCCTTTCTTTCTGACCACCAGCACGTACTGAGGTTCCACTTCTTCGATGTCCATCAACAGGGATTCGATCTGGGAAGGAAAAACATTCACGCCGCTGATGACAATCATGTCATCGGTTCGCCCCAGCACCTTTTCCATTTTCACGAAGGTCCTTCCACAGGAACACTTTTCACGGCGAAGCCGTGTGATGTCTTTCGTGCGATACCGTACCATCGGCATGGCCCTTCTTTGCAAAGATGTCAGTACCAGTTCTCCCTTTTCACCCGGAGGCACGGGCTCCAGGGTGAGCGGATCAACAACCTCGGCGAGAAAGTGGTCTTCATTGATATGAATTCCGTCCTGAGCCTGGCAATCAAAGGCAACTCCGGGCCCGCACAGTTCCGTCAATCCATAGGCCTCTTGCGCTTTAATTCCTAAACGATCCTCGATTTCCACGCGCATTCCGATGGACCATGGCTCTGCCCCGAAAATTCCGACACGAAGTTGCATGTCTTTAAAATTCACCTTCATCTCTTTGCCGCGTTCGGCAATGGTCAGCGCATAAGAAGGGGTGGAGCACAGTACAGTGGTTCTGAAATCCTTCATGATCATTATCTGACGTTCCGTCTGGCCGGAACTGGTCGGAACCACTGCACACCCGATCGCCATAGCGCCCTGATGGAACCCCAGACCCCCCGTGAACAAACCGTAACCATAGCAGTTTTGTAGAATATCGTCCGGTCTGACACCGGCAGCCCACAGATTTCTGGCCATGCATTCGGTCCATTGTGCCAGATCGTCCGTTGTATAAGGTCCTGTAACCGGTTTTCCGGTTGTGCCCGATGACGCATGAATACGAACCACGTCCTTCATGGCGACGGCGCACAGGCCGAACGGATAGTTGTCCCTTAGATCATTTTTCGTGGTTACAGGCAATTTGCTGACATCTTCGAGATGATGGATGTAATTGGGTTTGATTCCCGCTTCCTCGAATCTGCGACGGTAAAAAGGCACCCTTTCATTTGCCCAGGCCACGGTCTCTTTGAGTTTTTCCAGCTGAAATTTCTGAAGATCCTTCAGTGGCATGCATTCGAACGTATCATTCCAGGCCATTCTTTATTCCTCCTTAATTATACCCTAAATTTTGGCGATTGGAACCGCAACCGCCTTGTATCATGCCGCAACGGAAATACCGAGCCCGAAAGCCTTTAAATTGGTTTCCACAAATGCGGCTTTTGTTTTTGTTTTGATTGCCTCCTTCACGCTTTCCACTGTTACGGGAAAAAAAGGCAATCCCACGAGCGCACCGAGCAGAACCATATTGACAGCCATCACGCCGCCGGCCTTTTTTGCAAGCGAGACCGCATCGAAGGCGATCAGTTTTCCGGCTTTTTTTCGTATCATATCCTGCAGTTCATCCAGGTCCGGATAGACCCCTTGCCCGATAGCGACTGTAAAAGGGGGCAGCGGAAAGAGATTCGTAATGACAACGGTTTTTTTATTACAGCGCTTAAGCGCCCTGAGCGTTTCGGCAGGTTCGAAACCGACGACTACATCGGCCTCGCCATCAGAGATAATGGTGCTTTTGGCTTCTCCAAAAATAACAGCCGACTCAACAACGCCGCCCCTTTGGGCCATTCCGTGTATTTCGCTCATTCGAACGGGTACATTGGAGGCAAGCGCCGCCTCTCCCAGCACTCTGGAAGCGAGAAGATTTCCCTGTCCGCCGACCGCTACAATGATGAGTCGTGTTGTCTTCATGTATTGCATCCTGTTGATGGCGGTTCGTTGATCACTTTTACTAATCCGAACATTTTTATTTAAACATAATTTCAACTCACCGTTAGTCAGGTCTATCCGGTATCCTTTAAAGGTATGATGGCGTGTTCCGGGCAGATCTGTGCACAGACCGAACAACCCACGCACAAAAGAGGATCGATTTGGGGTCTGTCATTTTCTATATAAAAAGCGGGACACGCCAGGTCGTTGATACAGTTTCTGTGATTTTTACAGGCATCGCCGATCGTAAAAGGCTTCCCAAAAGGAACCTGGAGCGCTCTGGCATAGAGGGAACACATTTCCCTGGAAATAACGACCGAAACACCCTGAAATCGAATGGCCTCCCTCAAGGCTTCGATACTTTTTTTGATCCGGTAGGGCCGAATCACGCGGACATGGGTTACGCCGATCGCCTTTACGACATCCTCGATGGAAATCCGACCGTACCCTTGGCAGCCCAACTTTTCCATGTCCACGCCGGGATGCGGCTGGTGGCCGGTCATTGCCGTTGTGCCGTTGTCGAGTATCACAAGCGTAATGCTGTGATTGTTAAATACGGCATTGATCAAGCCGGGTATGCCAGCATGAAAGAATGTGGAATCGCCGATAAAAGCAACGACTTTTTTGCCCGTGGTTTTTGAAAAACCGCAGGCCGTTCCCACAGACGACCCCATGCAAATCAAAAAGTCCCCCATGGACAACGGCGGTAAAAAGCCCAGGGTATAGCAACCGATATCCGTAGGAAAAACGGTGTCGATCCCTTCGGCAGCCTTTTTCACCGCATAAAAGGTGGCCCTGTGCGAACAACCGGGGCATAAATTCGGAGGACGTTGCGGGATCTCGGGAACATCGGACAGGTCGATACCCGCAGCCTCTGTATAGGGAATTTCAAAAAAAGCTGCAATGCCTCTGCGGACCATGGCCGGGTCATACTCGTACAGACGTGAAAACAGGTCCTTGCCCTTGCCCCTGATCGGCAGTATCAGCCCCTGCTCCTGGGCCAGCGCTTTTACGGCCTCCTCCATATAGGGCTCGCCTTCCTCGACCACAAGCACTTTTGTACAGCGAGTCAAAAACATTTTGACGACAGCCGAGGGCATCGGATGGGAAAACCCGACACGAAGAATTTTGATCTGATCTTCAGCTTGTAAATCCCTCACCGCATCGGATACATAGTTATAGCTGACGCCATTGCAGATGACCCCCCACGTTCCCTTTCCCTCGATAAAATTATAAGGCGATGTCTCAGAAATCTCCTTTGCTTTCTCCATATTGGCGAGCAGCTTGACATGAAGCTGCCTGGAAACTGCGGGAACAGTCACAAAATGGAAAGGGTCCCTTTTGAAATCACCTTTTGTAACCCGATGCCTCAGAGCGCCCAAACTCACGGGAGCAGTCGAGTGGTTCAAACGCGTCGTCGTTCTGAATATCACCGGTTCCTGAAGCCGTTCTGAAAGGTCGAACGCATAGAGGATCATATCCTTTGCTTCTTCCACCGAGGATGGTTCGAGAATGGGAAGGCCGGAGAGTTTTCCATAGTACCGGTTGTCCTGTTCGTTCTGGCTGGAAAACATGAAGGGATCGTCGGCGCATACAATGACCAGCCCGGCTTTGACACCGACATACGCAAGGGTCATGAGTACATCGGCCGCCACGTTCATCCCCACGTGTTTCATTATGCACATACTGCGCACACCGCAATTGGCCGAAGCAGCCGCGACTTCCAGTGCCACCTTTTCATTGGTGCAGTATTCGAAGTACAAATCGGTTTCCTGCATCACCTGAAAAAAATTTGCTGAAATCTCCGAGGAGGGTGTGCCGGGATATGTCGTCGCAAAGGCGACTCCGGCCTCTATCGCACCCCTGGCAATGGCCTCATTGCCGAGCATGAGCACATTCAGTCCCGGCTTGTCGGTCAACAACTTGTGCATGTTTTTTTCCTGCCCTGTTCGATAATCCATCTATAGGAGTTGTGGTTCATGAATCTACCCGCTTCGACCATTTGCCAGGATATCCAGCGCATGTCAACATCTGCCTCGGCCAAAACAAAAAAATGTTAGAAGCCGTTTCAAAACCTTGGATCCGGCTGGAAGGCAAGGCGCAGGCTGACGAAAAAGCGTAACATACACGGTAGGTTGTGAACATTTTGAGGAAACCTGCAACGCAGCCGTCGGGCCTCGGACGAGATTTTGACATGGCTTCCAGGGAAATCCCTGCCCGTCCATTTGGCCTTGGTGATACTTAGATATAGAATTTTGCTGGAATCACTTAACTTGATAATATATTGACAAAATATAAGCTTGGTGGTAGGCGCGAGAAAATGATCGACCGTCAATGAATTCTATTTTTCAGACAGCGGGGTACGCGCTCACTGCCCGCGGGTTAGAAATGATGGAACCCGTGAAGATTTTTTAATCGCCCCCTAACCTTGGGATATCAAAACCAGAAAGGAGTAAAACCAAATGAAAAAATTGGGAATTTTTTTATTAACCGCGCTTTTTGTTGTCCTGTTCACTCTGCCCGCACCTGCGGTGGAGCACCAGTTCGGCGGTTACTGGCGCACCCGGTTTTACAGCCAGCAGAATTTTACCGGAGAAGATGACACGGAAGCCAATGATCTTTCACAGACAGACACGAGAACCCGTCTGTACTATACGGCGATACTCAACGAAAACCTGAAGCTCGTCAACCAGTTCGAGATGGACACGGACTGGGGTGACGGCGGTGCCGAATACGGCGACATCGGCGCCGACGGAATCGCGATTGAGGTCAAAAACACCTATGCCGAGATCACGAGCGGCAGCTGGCTCAGCCGCATCGGCACCCAGGGGCTGGTGCTCGGCCGCGGGTTTTTGTTCGACGATGACGGTACCGGCATCCTGGCCATGTACCGCGGAGAGGGGTATGCGATCCCGTTTGTGTGGCTGAAGGTCAACGAAGGCGGCATGGGCAAAGACGCCAACGAGAAAGACGTCGACGGCTTTGTCGTATCGCCGTCCATCCAGGCGGGCGATGGGTGGAACTTCAATCCCTATATTCTGTATATCTATTCAGATGACGGCAGCGCCGTGGTTCCGGTTTGGGGGGACATCAACTGGTGGCATGCCGGCCTTAACGTCGATTTTGTCTCAGATGCCTTTTCTCTGTGGGCGACCGGCATCATGCAATGGGGGGATATGGAGGTTGCCGGAGACAGCATGGACTTCGGCGGGTATCTGCTGGGTCTCGGCGGCAGCATCCCCATCGGCCCGGTTTCGGTTTTCGGCGATTTTGTCTATGCATCCGGCGATGACGACGCAGCCGATTCCGATATCGACGCATTTACTCCGCCCGCCGGCGCCTCCTACTACTGGGCCGAAATCATGGGTCTCGGCATCTTCGATAACCAGGCGTCCAACAATTCAGGGGGCGACGTGATCAGCAATATTTACTGGTTTCACCTTGGAGCGGGATTTAATCCTGCAGAAAAGCTTAAAGTGAAACTCGATCTCTGGTATGCTTCTCTTGTAGAAGATATCACCGACGCTGCCGGAGACAGCCTGGACGAACAGCTCGGCACGGAAATCGACCTTACGCTGACCTATGAACTGGTGGAAGGGTTGAATCTTGATCTGGTGGGCGCCTATCTTTTTGCCGGCGAAAGCACGACGGAAGATGCGAACGACGACGCCAATCCTTATGAAATCGGCGCGCAGCTGTCTCTCAGTTTTTAAGATCATTCCGCCTGCATTCCACAGCATAGGATCCCCATGAATGAACAAAGCCGGAGACGGAAAAAACTTCCGGCTTTGTTCATGTCCACTCTTACCCTTTGTTTGCACAATATACCCCAATCAATATTGCATAAACAACATGGCAAAGAACAGCGAATGGTCCGTTATTACAATCGATATTAATGTGAAAAAGAGGTTCTGGATATTCCACGAAACGAGTTCAAAGAATGGGATCTGTCTTGCCATGTTGTTTACCCGACGGGAAGGACGCTCTATTCGAACAGGTACCGGTTGATTTCCTTTTGCACCAGCCAGGTGGCCCAGCATCCGAACCCGAGACTGAAAACAAAGGCGATGATGTCACCGAGAAAACCGAAGAACCAGGCTGCACTGTTTAACATCAGCACGCCGGCAAACAGATGGCGGTTGCTCCAGCGACCCCGGGTATAGGCCGGATGGCGCGTCAGGCTCCAGGCGTAAAGGGTTTCGAAAAAAGAAAACCCCATTCCCACGGTCAAAACACCGATGATCAGAACCTGGCCGGACCTGTAGCGGGTGGCACGGGTCAGGGTATTGACGGCCGTTGCCATTCGGGGGACCAGAACAAGGGTGTAACACCCGAGGGTGATAATCATCAGCAGCCAGAAGCGCGGTAGCGGAATCGGTTTCAAGAGACCCTGTTCGCCCTTTCAAAATCATTTCATTCCGCGTTGACTTTCTATCTCGGCTGAAACGGAAGCCGCGGCTTTATTCCTGGGTCGGCCCTCGAGCGAGATGATTTCGCGCCTGTGCACCGGTCGGCGGTACCGGCTTTTTTGGGAGAGACTTTTCGCCGGGCATGCGTCCACGCAAACGCCGCAGTAAATGCAGGCAAAGGGATCGCAGCTCCAGGTGGATGCCTTTTTATCTGCTGCAATGCATTGTGACGGGCATTTGGCGGAGCATATTCCGCAGATATTGCACTTTTGCATATCGTTGACAAGCTCCCCGCGTACCCCCTTGAAAGGTTCCCGTACATGCAAGGGATAGCGTCGGGTGGACTTTTTGAAAACCAGGTTCCGCAGGATATTGGGAGTCATTTTGAACATCAGCCGGCATCTCCTTTCATCGCTCGGTACAACTGATGCATGGATCAATGGACAGGGTTATCACCGGCACATCGGACAGATATACGCCGGGCAACATGGCGAGCAATGCCGGTATATTGGCAAATGTGGGAGTTCGGATACGCAGGCGGTCCAAGTTCTTTTCTCCGGAGCCCTTGAAATAATAGAGCAACTCGCCCCGGGGCTGCTCGACCCGCATAACGGTTTCCCCCTCGGGCTTGCCCTTGACCTTGGCACGGATCTCGCCGTCCGGCAACTGGTTCACAGCCCGGCGGATCAAATCGATGCTGGCAAGAACCTCCCGGAAACGCACCTTGCCGCGGGCATAGCAGTCTCCGTCCGTTTCAACAACCGGCTCGAAGTTCAGCTCACCATATACGGCATACCCGGTTTGGCGCACGTCCTGCGCCACCCCGCTGCCGCGCAACGTGGGCCCCACGGCGCCCAGTTCATAAGCCTGTTGCCCGGTGAGAACCCCTTTTCCGACAGTGCGCCGTCTGACGGTGTAGTCGTCCAGCATGGTTTTCTCGAGCCGATTGATCTCTTCCTCCACCCATTTCAGTTGTGAAAGCAGCCACTGAATCTGATCGGCGCTTAAATCCCGGCGCACGCCGCCGATCACGTTGACCGAACCGATCACCCGGTTGCCGGTTGTAGCCTCGTTGATGTCCATGATTTTCTCGCGGATGCGCCAAAACTGCATAAAGAGACTTTCAAACCCGAAGCTGTCGGCAAAAAGCCCCAGCCACAGCAAATGACTCTGGATTCTGTGCACCTCGGACCAGATGACCCTCAGAAACTGGGCACGCGGGGGCGCCCCAATTCCCATCATCTCTTCGATTCCCATACAATAACAGTGGGCGTGAATCATCGAGCAAATTCCGCACACCCGCTCGACCACCTGGATCATCTGGTGAAAATCACGAATCAATGTCAGTGTTTCCAGGCCCCGGTGGACAAAGCCCAGGTTCGGAGCGGCATGGATGATGCGTTCATCTTCGACGGTCAGCGTCAAATGGATGGGCTCGGGCAGCACGGGATGCTGGGGTCCGAAAGGAATCACGGTTTTGTACATCAAACATTCTCCTCGTCCTGGCTCTGATTATCCGGGGGCACTGGGTGTTCCTGTTTCTTGTCGGTCCTGACGGTAAAACGGCAAAAGGGCGTTTTGAGAGCTTCCTCTTCCAGGTACAGCGAGCCCTGAAAGTCCAAAACCAGTCCATTAAAACGCAGGCCGAAAAAATCCTGGATCTCGTTTTCCACCAACAGGGCGGCAACATATACCGGCGAAATGCTGGGGACCGGAGTTGTCTTGACTACCGTAAGCCGCAGGTGTTTGAGGGCAAGGTTCCTGTCGAAGTGGTAAAGAATATCCACGGTATTTTCATCGACTTCAACACAAGAGAGTGTCACGAGCCGGTATCCCTCCACTTTTAGCCTGGCCGCCTCTCCGACAAGCGTGTCCGTACCGATCGGTATGATCTGCTCCCGCATCAATCAGGCTCCTTTCCTTTCCTGCTGAACCGCTGTTTCTCGAGCGTCTTGAATTTTTCCAGGCCGCTCACGACCCCGTCGATGATGGCTTCGGGTTTGGGCGGACACCCCGGCACGTAAACGTCCACCGGGATCACCTTGTCGATGCCGCCCACCACGTTGTAGGCTTCCCGAAATACACCCCCTGACAATCCGCATGAGCCGACGGCGACCACCACCTTCGGACCGGGCATCTGCGCATACAGGTTGGCCAGAACCTTTTTGTTTCGGTGGTTGACCGTTCCGCTTGTCAGCAGGATATCGGCGTGAAACGGATTGCCCACATTGATGACGCCGAATCTCTCCACATCATAAACCGGCGTCAGGCATGCCAGTATCTCGATATCGCATCCGTTGCAGCTGCCGCAGTCAAAATGCAACAGCCAAGGGGATTTGCAGCGCATCCGATCGATGAGTTGCTTGATCATCCTCATGAGCATCATCCTTGATACAGCCATATCAGGTTCACTAAAGACAGCGTCAACCCCACGCCCCACACATAACTCAGCATCCAGCGCCAGTTCATTCGGGTGGTGACATTGTCGATCAGCACTTCCAGAAAGTAAGTAACCACCAGCAGGATTCCCATCCCGATCCAGCTGGTTGTCCAGAAGAGCGCACAGAAACAAAGAAGGAGGACCATGTCAAACCAGTGGCCGATCTCGACAAGAGCAAGAACCGGTCCGGAATAATCGGTGAGCAGCCCCTTGACGATCTCCTGGTGCGCGTGATGACTTGCGGACAAATCAAATGGCGACTTGCGCAGCTTGATGGTCAGCGCATATCCGAGCACAATGAACAAAAACGGCAGCTTCAGAAGCAGCGGCTCGGGCCAGCCCATGACGTCCGTCAGTTTGAAGCTGCCGGTCTCAAGATAAAGGCCGACCACGACTAAAATCAGTAACGGTTCATAGGAAAGAATCTGCAGCAGTTCGCGGTGGGCGCCGACCTGGCTGTATGGAGAGGTGGAAGACAGGGCGCCGACGACCAGAAAAACGGCCCCCACGGCCTGGACAAAGAGGATAAGCAGCAGGTCGGATTGCAGAAAAAAGAGCACCAGGGCGATGCAGGATGCCGCCACATAATTATATGCACAGAAAACCTGCCACACATTGACCACCAGGGATTCTTTGAAAAGCAGTTTGGCCGTATCATAAAAGGGCTGCAACAGCGGCGGTCCGATGCGCGATTGCATCCGCGCGGTCAATATGCGGTCGATCCCGCTGATGAGCCCGCCGAGAACCGGACCAGCGATCAAACCGCAGGCAATCAGGATGATGGTATTCATCACAGTGCACCTCCGATGATCAGGGTCAGCAGGATTCCGCCTCCGAGATTGATCCATCCGGTCAGCTTGTTCTCGCCGAATATGGTGTTCAGGTAATAGTTTTTGGCTTCGGCCTTGACCTTCCGGTTCATCGGACCCCGGAACATGGACGGTTCGCTCGTCTGGACGCCGCACAGATAGGGAGCGACGATCCTGGATCTGAATGCCCGCTTGAGGGCGAAGACGGCCAGGACAAGCCCTGCCACGGCCACCATGCTCAGCGGCAGGACGGCGAAATTTCCGTATATGTTCTCCAAAACACCCCGTTGAACGGCGTATGTCGGTGCGTACAGACCGCTTAACACCGGCACAATCATCCACAGGTACAGCCAAGGAGCGCCTACACTTAAAAATCCGGCGCCGGCGCACAGTGATCCCAGAGCCAGCCACGTCAGGATCGGTTGACGTTCAGGCCGGAAATATCCCGCAAATGGGTCGCTCATTAACGTACCGCCCCAGCGTGCCCAGTACATCACCGTCAAAGCGCTGCCGAGCGCGATCATCACAATGGCATAAATGTTACGGGCTGCTGCTTCCATCGCCATCCACTTGCTCAGCAGAATACCGAACGGCGGCATGATCATCATGATAACGCCGACTACGGTGATCATAGCCGTAAACGGCATCACCCCGTACAGACCCCTCATATCCTCGATGTCCCTGCTGGCGATGTGCTGCTCGATGGCACCGACGCTCAGAAAAAGCAGCGCTTTGATTACCGCATGGAAAACCAGCAGCAGCATGGCAGCGGTCAGGGACTCCGCTGAATTGAGTCCGCAGCAAGCAAAAATGAGCCCCAGGTTGCTGATTGTGGAGTATGCCAGCACCTTTTTACCATTGCTCTGTCCTACGGCCAGCGCCGCACCCGCGAGAAAACAGAATGCACCGAAAACTGCCACGCTCTGGCTGAGAAGCGTTGCGGAAAAAGCCGGCGCCAAACGCAGGACAAGATAGACGCCCACTTTCACCATGGTGCTAGAATGCAGCAGGGCGGAAACCGGTGTCGGAGCCACCATCGCACCCAGAAGCCAGATCTGGAATGGAAACTGGGCCGATTTTATAAATGAAGCCACACACAACAGCGACAGCGACAGCAGGTAAATTCCGGAACCGGCCTTCGAAGGAATCAAGATGCTTTGAAGATCCAGAGCCCCGGTCTCGTGATATACCGCTATGAGCCCAAGAATAAAGGCAGCCCCCCCGAGGCTGTTCATCCATAAAGCCCGCAGGGCGTTGCGGGTGGCTATGGCGGTTCGATCGTGCCCGATCAGCAGAAATGAGCACAGGGTAGTTAATTCGAAGAAAAAATAGATCGTCCCCAGATCGCTGAAAAGCACCAGGCCGTTCATGGCGCCCAGGAACAAGAGCATAACGAAAAAAAAACGATGCTGCCGCGATTTTAAAATATTCGAATGTTTTTCATGGTTTTGCATATAGGGAATAGCCTGGAAACAAATGATGGACCCGACGATGGATATGATTAAAACCATCATCAGCGAAAGGGGATCGCAGTAAATGAGCGTGCCGGACAGGGGGCCTTTGATGAGATAAAACTCCAAATAGGCGACCATCAGGATCTGAAAAACGGCGAGTGCAATGATTACCGGGTGTCGAAACCTGAATCCATAATAGGCGATGATCATCATCAAAAAGAAATCCGCCGCCTGGATGATTCGGTGCAGATCAAAACCGAATATGGAATCAGCATGCAAACGAAAGGGAACAAGAAAAGCAAGGACCGCGGCGGATGTGATCAGCAAAGCGCCAATCGCCAGCACGACCGCAGAACGGATAAGTTTTGTTCGAAAGACGGCACACAGTATGGCGCCGACAAAAGGAGCCATTACCAAAAGGGCGATGAGCAAGATATGAAGGTTCATGACGCGCGATCCTTTTTAACGAACGATGCCGAGCTTACTGATTGGCGCCATCGACTTGACCAGGGTCTGATACATACCGCTGATCGCCTGAATCGACAACCAGAAGGAAGGAGACCCCTTGCTCCTGTCAGCAAATTTGCAAAAGCCATGCCAGACAAGCCCCTGCTTTGGTTTACTATTTACTTGGATTAATTACATTATCACGCAAATCTGGTTTTCGTTCAAGCTTCCATGCACAGAAGCTGTCAGGCCTTTTTACTAATTGGAAAAAATTTGTAACGGTTCGCCTTTTCGAGAAAACGGCCCGTGCGGCCGCCACCCGGCGGTTTTTTCGGAGATTCGAAAAGTTCGGCTTGACACGGAAAAAATGATTATGTAAATTAATTAATAATTATTATTTTTAAATTAAACTTCTTTTTAAATAAGAAAGCGCTGCCATGACCGAACGACCCGAGCCGGCTGATGTCAAATCGCGGATTGATCAGATGCTTGCAAAGCTGAAAGATCACAAATTCCGTGTCACCCCTCAGCGTCTGGCCGTGCTGAGGGTGCTGGCGGCCAGCGAAGTACATCCGAGCGTCGAGACGGTTTATGATAAGGTCAGAAGCAGATTCCCCACAACGAGCCTGGCCACGATTTATAAGACCGTTTCCCTTCTGAAGGAAATAAACGAGGTTTTGGAGTTGGGTTTCGCTGATGGAAGCAACCGGTATGACGGCAACAAACCCTTCCCGCATCCCCATGTAATTTGCACCAAATGTAAAAAAATCATCGACCCGGATCTGAGCAGTCTAAAAGACCTGACCCGGGAAGTCGTTGAGGAAACCGGTTTTGAGATCATCACGCATCGGCTCGATTTTTTTGGAATCTGCCGAGACTGCCTGAGCAAAAAAACAGAAAGAAAGGAGAAAATTGATGGATCAAAAGAAAAAACTTACGACCGCTGCCGGCGCTCCCGTCGCCGATAACCAGAACACGATGACCGCCGGACCACGGGGCCCGGTACTGCTGCAGGATGTATGGTATCTGGAGAAGCTCGCCCACTTCGACCGGGAGGTGATTCCCGAGCGCCGCATGCACGCAAAGGGGTCCGGTGCCTACGGAACCTTCACCGTCACCCATGACATCACCCAATATACCAAGGCCAAGATATTTTCCGAAGTGGGAAAGAAGACCGAACTATTCGCCCGTTTTTCCACGGTGGCCGGTGAGCGCGGCGCCGCAGACGCCGAGCGGGATATCCGGGGCTTTGCAGTCAAATTCTATACCGAGCAGGGAAACTGGGATCTGGTCGGCAACAACACGCCGGTGTTTTTTATGCGCGATCCGCTCAAATTTCCCGACCTCAATCACGCGGTCAAACGCGATCCCCGTACCAACCTGCGCAGCGCCCGCAACAACTGGGATTTCTGGACCAGCCTGCCCGAGGCGCTGCATCAGGTCACCATCGTCATGAGCGACCGAGGCATCCCGGCTTCCTACCGTCACATGCACGGCTTCGGCAGCCACACCTTCAGTCTGATCAACGCAAAGAATGAACGGTACTGGGTCAAGTTCCACTTCAGAACACAGCAGGGAATCCGCAACTTGACCGACGAAGAGGCCGCAAAGGTGGTCGGCATGTGCCGGGAAAGTCACCAGCGAGACCTCTATGAGAGTATCGAACGGGGCGACTTTCCCCGCTGGACCCTGTTTATTCAAGTCATGCCGGAAAAGGATGCGGCAACATGTCCCTATCACCCCTTCGACCTCACCAAAGTATGGTTCCACAAGGATTATCCGATGATTGAGGTGGGTGTCATGGAACTCAACCGCAACCCGGAAAACTACTTTGCCGAAGTCGAACAATCGGCATTCAACCCGGCTGCCATCGTGCCCGGCATCGGCTTTTCACCCGACAAGATGCTGCAGGGGCGTCTTTTTTCCTACCACGATGCCCAGGTCTACCGGCTCGGCGTGAATCATCACCTGATCCCGGTCAACAGGCCCCGCTGTCCCTTCCACAGCTACCACCGCGACGGAGCCATGCGCGTGGACGGCAATCATGGCAGCGCCATCAGCTATGAACCCAATAGTTACGGCGAATGGCAGGAGCAGCCGGATTTTTCTGAACCGCCTCTCAGCCTGGAAGGAGCCGCCGACCACTGGAATCATCGCGTGGACGAAGATTACTACACCCAACCGGGCCTGCTTTTCCGCCTGATGAACGCCGAGCAGAAGGCGGCGCTTTTCGGCAACACCGCCCGCGCCATCAAGGAGGCGCCGCGGGAGATCCAGATCCGCCACATCGGCAATTGCCTGAAAGCCGACCCGGATTACGGTAAGGGGGTGGCCGAGGCCCTGGGCATTCCGCTGTCTGAAGTACCCACGAGCTGACACGCGTAAACGCCGGCATCACCGGACGCCGGACCAGCCAGGCGCCCTGATGAATCCGAAAAGCTCATCAGCTCTTGTTCCATAGTGGGGTCCGCGGGCCGGACCCCACTGCTTTTCTATTTTCGGGAACCGGCCGTGAACGGGCCCGAAGGCTTTCTCCACAGCGTGAAGGAAAATGTAAACCAGGGGGTGGATAATGACCAACCATAGAGCCGCCTATCGGGCGCTGGTATCTTCGGACTGGAGCGAGTGCCTCGCACCCTGCGGGCCGTTTGACGTCATCGCGTATAATTACCCGAAGCTGGAATCGGAGCTGACGGCTGTTTTCCGGCTTTACACGGGCAACAGCCTGTCGCTCGGCGAGGCGTTACACCGAATCGGACAACTTTTGCCGAAGTCCATCACCGCAGAGCAGATGGATGCCTATCTGGATACATGCTTTGTCACCTATCCGGGCGTACCCCAGCTGATCGAATGGTGCCTGGGCAGGAATATTTTATTTATGATCAACACCACCAATTCAATCGGTTATTTTCAACGGGTATTTGCAAAAGGGCTCTTGCCCCTGGTGCCGGTGCTGTCGGCCAATCCGATGATCCGGTTTTCCGAGACCCCTGCCGATCCGCCCTACGTATACGAATTGTTTGAAATTGAAGACAAGTGGAAACACACGGAAAAAACGGCGGAATCTTTCGGAATCGACCCAAAAAAAATTGTTCTCATAGGCGACAGCGGAGGAGACGGTCCCCATTTCGAATGGGGAATGAAAACCGGGGCGTTTCTGGTAGGCAGCATGACGAAACCCTCCCTGGAAAAGTATTGCCGGGAAAAAAGCATCACCATCGATTTTCACATCGGGCCGTCTCACGCCGCCGGCGAGCCATCGAGCAACGTAAGTTCTACACAAATCAATTTTATGGCGCTTGCGGCAATAATCGAGCAGGTTGTCGATCGGTAACTTTTCCTGATGGAAAACTATCTGCTGAACGGAGCGATGGGAGGAGGCCGGGTTCAATTCGGAAATGTTTCCTTGATGAAAAATGCGCACACCAGAGAGCCGATCGAGGCGACAAGCAGAACGAACAAAAGCGTTCGATACCCTTCAATCGAATATTGTCCGCTCATTGATCCGGGGTATGCATCGAGCACACGCCCCAGAAGCGGCATAAATACCGCCCCTCCCAAAAAAGGAAAAAGGTTCACCGCCCCAACGGAAGTCCCTGCGATTTCAATGGGGAAAAGCTCTTTGGCGGAGGTAAAACCTACAACGACGATGGCCGATGCGCAGAGAGAAAAAACAAAAAAAACAACAAAAAGGGCCGTGCGCGGAAGACCGCTCGGATAGCTGTTTAAAAAGGCGAGTACCGCAACCAGCACCGCACTCGATAGGATAAGCGGTTTTTTTCGACTTTTTGCCATGTTATCCGAAATATAACCCAGCAAAGGACTCCCCAGAATCATCGCCCACGCAATCATTGCGAGGACCGATCCTGCATCAGCCCGGGTCATGCCGTAAACGTGCATCAGATAGGGCCCTCCCCAGAGAGCACCGAACCCGAAAAATACTCCGCAGTCAAAAAAGAACCATAAAGCGAGGGGCCAAAAATATTTTTCGGAAATCACCCGCCGTAACCCCTCCCACAGAGACATCCGGATCACGGAAGGCAATGGGAGCGCCCTGTCTTCGGCTATGGGCGGCCACCCTTTGTCCTGCGGCCGGTCTCTCACGACCGACCACACCAGTCCCACGATCAGAAAGGTGCACAGGCCGATCAATTCAAAGGAAAAGCGCCAACCCAAGGCATTCGCCGCTGCGGCCAGCGCCCAGGTGGCGCCCAGCACGCCAAGACCGCCGACTGCGTTGAGCACCCCCGCCATACGGGCAAACTCACGGGCCCGGAACCACCGGGATAAAATCTTCATGGTTGGAATAAACACCATGGAAACACCCAGCCCGACCATGATTCTGCCGATAAAAGCAACATGGATCGTTGGAGCCAATCCGAAAAGAATGCTCCCCACAGAAGCGATCAGAAGAAAATAGGTTACGGTTTTTCGGGGACCTATCGAATCGGAAAGCAACCCTGCCGGCAGCTGCATCAGGGCATAGCAATAAAAGTAGATGGATCCCAATACCCCCAGCATGCTCGCCGTGGTCTGAAAATCCCTAGCGAGATCGTCTGCTACGACAGATATGGAAAGTCGATGGAAATAGACGAAAAAGTATGCCAGTGCCAGTATGATAAATATCTTCCACCGGTATCGAGCACCCTTGCCAATGTCTTCTTCTTTCACGCTGCCTCCAAGCGGTATCACCGACGTGAACGCGCCGTCGATCGGTTGAAAAATCCAAAGACCGGGACCCATGGGTCCGATGCGTTTCTTTCATGTCAACAGGGTCGGGCCGGCTGGATTTGTAGAACAATTATTTCGATTCATAATAAGTTGTGGGCGACTTGACAATCGTTTTGTCGTTTTTAGGTTAGGGAAAAGCTTTTAAACAAAAGGAGGTTCACATGTTTCAGATCATTCGCGCGGATCATCGCCATGCCCGGGATACGGGATGGCTGAAAACCTACTGGCTTTTTTCGTTTTCCGACTACCATGACCCTTCGAATGTCCAATTCGGCAAGTTGCGGGTGTTCAATGACGACCTTGTCGAGCCGGGCGGTGGTTTTCCCGAGCACTTCCACCGGGAAATGGAAATTATCACCCTTGTACTGGACGGGCAGCTCACCCATGAAGACACCATGGGGAATAAAAGCGTCATCAAGGCCAACGGGGTTCAGGCCATGTCCGCCGGAACAGGCTTGAGCCATTCGGAGTTCAATCTAGCCGATAAACCGCTTTGGTTGTTTCAGATATGGATTTACCCGAATGCCGCCGGAAAAACGCCGTCATACCATGAAAAACATTTTGATCCCTCATCTTTTAACAATCGTCTGCTTCCGGTAGCTTCAGGCAAAGGAAAAGAGGAGGCGATTGAAATTTTTGCGGATGCGACGATCTACCGGGCCAGACTCACAGGCGGTCGTTTTGTCGACTATCAAAGCGAAGCGGATCGAAACCTTTTCGTCTACGTATCCGCCGGCGATATCGATGTAAACGGCAAACGCCTTACCCGAGGGGATCAGGCACGTATTACCGATGAATCCCATCTCGAGATCAAAGCGGAAAAAAACGCGGATCTGATTCTTATCGACACGGGACCGCGATAAAAGCGTTTTTGACTTGACACGGTCGATCATCACTTTTAATTTATAAAATTAATTCTGAACCCCTTGAAACACTCAAGTTAAACAAAAGGAACGACACACAACCATGGCGGTAGCAACCAGCCCTGCAGACACTGCACAACCGGAAATAGAGCCCCCTCCCCGGTGGCTGAAGAAATGGTGGACAGCCATTCGCCCTTTTGCACTTCCCGCCTCGACGATGCCGGTCATATTCGGAACCGTTTTGGCGGTAACCATAGGCGGCGGCACTCTGAAATGGAGCCTGTTTTTCGCTTCGTTGATCGGCATGGCGATTCTTCATTCAGGCGCCAACCTGCTCAATGATGTGGTTGACTTCAGAGAAGGCGTAGACAGGAGGGTAAATCCGGTCAGTGGTGCGGTCGTCAGAGGCTGGATCAGCCATCGAGAGGCCCTGTTGGGAGGATGGATTCTACTGATGGCAGGCTCCTCTATTGGACTGTATCTTTTATATCGGGTAGGCATGCCCGTACTGTGGATCGGAACGGTGGGAATCACCATCGGCGTTTTTTATACATGGGGTCCGTTTCCGCTTAAGTTTAACGCTCTGGGGGACCTGGCCGTTTTCATGAACTTCGGGATTTTGGGCGCACTCGGATCCTGGACGGTTCAAATGGGCAGCCCTTCCTGGATCCCCGTCGTCTGGGCCATACCGATGTCGCTGCTGGTTGTCGGCATCCTTCATTCCAACAACTGGCGTGACATCGAGAGCGACGCGTTTGTGGGGATAACCACCGTTGCGCGCCTGCTTGGAGACCGGCGGTCGGAACGCTATTACTATGTTCTGCTTATCAGCCCGTATATACTCATTATCATGCTTATCCTCGCATCCCGCCTGACCGGTATAATGCCGAGAATGCCAATAACGTTTCTTTTGACCTTCTGTACGCTCCCAATGGCGTTAAAGCTCATCGAAAAAGGGAAAGAGCGTCACCTTCCAGAGCATCCCCAGGATTTTTTGGCCCTTGATGGTGCCACAGCCCAGCTCAACCTGGTATTCGGAATCTTATGCACCGCAGCCCTTGGGCTCGATGCATTCCTCGGTTCTCTTTTCGATTGACCGCCCCCAATCGCTTTTTGCAACAGTTTAGAAGCCGTTTCACCTTGAATCCGGTTGGAGGGAAAGGCGCAGGTTGACGAAAAAGCGGAGCTTACACGGCAGGTTGTGAGCGTTTTGAGGAAACCTGCAACGCAGCCATCGGGCCTCAGACGAGGTTTTGAAATGGCTTCTAAACAACAACCGGATGAACCATCATTTCTTACTTGACTGCCAACCGGTGGACAAAAAAATCACGTGGTCGATCATCGTTGCAAGCGCATGCCTCTTTGTACCGCTTTTTGTTTTTCAGGGCATTGCATGGTTTGATTTCTGGTGGTGGATCTCCTTAAATATCGGCATCTTGTTGTTCGCGGTCGCGGTACTGGACAGACGGTGGCGCAGGGAGTTGGCAGAAGATTTTCAAAGCCGATTGCTTTTCAAAGCGGCGGTCGGTGCTCTTTCTGCGGTGTTGCTTTACGGTATCTTCCACGCCGGCAATATCCTATCCCGCCAGATGTTTTCCTTCGCCGACGCGGGAATCAGAGGCGTTTATCAATTCAGATCCCATGCGTCACCATTTCGGATCGCCCTGTTGATGCTCGTTCTTATCGGTCCCGGTGAAGAATTCTTCTGGAGGGGCTTTGTTCAAAGACGTCTGTCAGAAGCAACCGGTCCATGGCGGGGATTTCTGGCGGGTTCGACGATATACACTCTGGTTCACGCAGCAAGCGGCAATGCCATGCTGGTTCTGGCAGCGGGGGTATGCGGCGTTTTCTGGGGATTTTTGTATCTTCGGTTTAAATCCTCACTTCTCAACGCGATCAGCCACACCCTCTGGGATGTAGCCATTTTTCTAATTTTTCCGCTCTCCGGATAAAAAGGCAGCCCCCCCCTGTTGCAGCTCTTTTTTCACGCTGGAAGATAACCCCGAAATCTTTTCCCTGATCCCGGAGGCTTCCTCTTCCCACACCCGCCTTACCGAGAGGGCATCTCTCTTGACCGCTTTGATTGAAAAGCGCCCGCCTGTTTTTATCAGATAATGGCGGACAAAATCGCGAACGGCCTCCCAGCTGTCTTGCCGACTCTGGTTCTCCCTCAAGGTCAGTGTATCGATATCCCGAAGCATCAAACGATGAAATCTGCCTGAAAAATACTTGGTCAAGGTAAAAGCCCATATCAGCGACACGCCCGTTAAAACGATGCCGCCGATCATGTAAATATAAAATGGGGCAAGGCGGGAAAATGGTTCGATTTCCGCCATCAAAAATACCGTCGCAGCAGCGCAGATCATGCTGACTAAACCGTCTATCAGCATGAGTTTAAAAAGAAACAGGCGCCGCCTGCGCTGATAGCTGATAAGGGATTCGAGAAGATGGAGCAATCGTTCCGAATGCATTTCAACAAAGGCCGCTAGATTATCCAGCCGACGACGGGGGGATTGCAGGATCACTTTTTTCAAGTTCTCTCTCTGATTTTCCAGGTACTTCAGGTAAGAGGCATCGTGCTGCGCACTATCCACCGAATCGCCGGATGCGCGCGGGGAATAGGTCAGATAAATCGTCGGGATATCCTTTCGACCCGTAATTTGAGATAGATTCCAGCAAAGGGTACCGTAGACCCGGATCAGATCTTCGAGAGAGGCGCATTCATCAATACGGTTCAAAACGAATACGATCCGGTCCTCGCAGGTGTGCAGGGAAAGGGTGTCTCTCAGGCTGATATGGGATTCTCGTATGGTCCCCGCCTTGTGTGGGTCGAACAGGACCAGTATGAGATCGGAAATCCGGGCAAAATCTCCAATAACATCCTGAAACTTATATCCTCGATCTCGCTCGGTGATGCTGTCGAGCATTCCCGGTGTGTCTATCACGGCAAGGCTTTTCAAAAAGGGGGAAGACACTTTTTTCAGCCGGAAATGAGCGGCAAATCGCTGCCCGTGCCGCTTTAATAAACTGAAGGGATACTCTGGATCGTTCAAAAGCACCTTGCCGTCCCGCTCCTCGGTGATACCTATGCCGCATCCTGTCGGAGCCGAATCGTCATAGGTGATGACCGTAAAGGAATCGTCCGTCGGCGCCTGACCGGTGGCCTGGATGTCGGCACCAAGAAATTCATTGATCATGGAAGATTTGCCGGAGGAATAATTGCCGAGAACCAGGACCAGGGGGAGCCATTTGATGTTGGATTCCAGAGATACTTCGCTGTACCTATAGCGCAAGGCCACCGGTGTAAGTTGATCCGACACGATCGATAACAGCTCCGTACGCAGTGAATCGACGTTGCTTTCTGCTTCCATTGCCCCCATCCCTGGCTTTCGAATTGTTCGGAAATCCGCGCCGACTAGGATTCAGTCGCCCAGAATGCCGCACAGGCATCTAATCATGTTGAGTCTCTTTTGACAAGGCTAATCAGACCACCAAGCTATGGACGACGCGGAAAACCATTCCGCGGCCCGAAACCGGATCCGTCCAAAACGCAGCAAAAAGAGGTATAAAAACGTTTTCAACGACGCCAAAGGAGCCGAAAATGATTGCGCTATGCAAAATCCGGAATTTCTGCTATCCATTTTTCGAATATGACGTCAAACAGTTACCCGCCCTGCCATCCGGAGACATGAAAAAATGAATTCATGAAAGCATGGGAAATGTTAGACAGTTTGATAGAGATGGATTCCCCGATAGACATCATCGAAGAGGTAAAAACGATAGCCTTCTTGATTTTCCAGCATTTCAACCTCGAATTGATCGAATCGGCGTATCAGAAAACCGTCGATCTTTTCGAAGGCAGATTTGCCGGTTATCGCTCCTGCAACACAGAATACCATGACCTGCACCACACCTTAAATACGTTTCTTGCCATGGCTCGGATCGTCCACGGCGCTTCGGTCGAGGGGGAATTTTTTTCGGAACATCAAGTAATAATCGGGCTCGTATCCGCGCTTCTGCATGATGCAGGATATATCCAGGAAAAAAGGGATATAAACGGCACCGGCGCCAAGCACACGGTCAGCCATATCCACAGAAGCATGGATTTTTTACGCCGCCATCACAAGGAGTTCGGCCTTTCTCAAGAAGATGCCGAAGAAGGTGCCTCCATGATTTTATGCACCGATCTTTCTATGGATATATCCGCCATCCGGTTCTCTTCGAATAAGGTTAAACGTTTGGGAAAAATGTTGGGGACTGCGGACCTGCTTGCCCAGATGGCGGACCGTGCGTATCTTGAAAAGCTGCTGTTTTTATACCACGAGTTCAGGGAAGCCGATATTGGTGATTATGAATGTGAAATCGACCTGCTCAAAAAAACCATCGATTTTTTTGGTTTTATTTCAAAACGGTTCAAATTTTCCCTGGGAGCAACCGATCAGTACATGACCGCACATTTCTTCACCCGATGGAAAATCAAAAAAAACTTGTATCAAACGGCCATCGCCAATCAAAAAAACTATCTCGTGCAAATTCTCAAGAAACGAAGGGACGACCCGAGAAATTACCTGAAGCGAAAAGGAATCGTCGAAAGAGTCCGTAAGAAATACGGGGATCGCTGATACAGTATCTTTTTTTAGATTCTTCTCCCAATTAGTCGGGAAAAAGGGGTCCGGAATTCGAAAGGCAGGGGATTCAGCAGTTTGTTTTCTATAAGAAAAGTTCTATACGGCTTGTTTCATGCGTATGCTGAGCAATGGCACAGGACAATGTCGGAACATCTTTTCTGCGGTGGATCCGAAGAGTGTCTCGGCCAGATTGCTGCGCCCCTTTATTCCCATGACCAAAATATCCGCGTGCGACTCTTTGACGGCTTCAATTATTTTCAGAAAGGGGATGCCGATTTTTATAATTTTTTGCACCGCAATGCTGCAGGAAATATCCTTAATAAGTTTTTCAATCTGTTGCGTTCGTTCCTGTTTCAGCCCCTCCGTGTAACTGTCTATGGATATGGAAAATTTCTTTCCTAACAGGCCTATTCTATTCACAGCCTCTCTTACGGCCACCAGATCCCGCTGATCGATGACACTGACGACAAGCAGTTCGGCATTCAAATTTTCAGCCATCTCCACTGCATAGTGCACTCCCTGTACCGAATTCTCAGAGAGGTCGAAGGCCGCCATAACTCTTTTTATTCTTTTCACTCGCTTCTCCATCACCGAAGAAATGTAACATCTCAATAAAAATCGGTCCGTTTGCCTTTGTCTATCCAAATATATAAAAAAATATTACAGGAACTGTCAGGAGATATCAATGCCTCCTGAAAAGGGAAGGTGCCGGGTCCCTCCGAAAAAACACGGCGCTCGACAGGCAAAAAGGCTTGCGATATATATTTGACTTTATCAGCGGTTTTTACATATCATCCCGTCCACAAAATCGGCAGCCGCCCCTGCCTTTTTTTCCGTATCCACCCATTGGCTCAAACAGAAGATGTCGTAAGCGCCTGTAGGTTCAGGGCTTACAGGAATTAAAGCTTTTCGTAGTCCATTGAACGCATACGGACAATGTGCTCGATATTTCGGAAAACCACACCTGTAACGGGAAACAGGCGAGGAATGAAAATAGAACAATTTACTGAAAAAAGGACCTTCGCCTCCTTTAAAAAAATTAATGAGCGATTTTTCAGAATCCGGGGAACTCCCGGGGAGATCGCCCGCGGGTTATCTCTCGGGCTTTTTATCGGAATGACGCCGACTTTGGGCTTTCATATGCTCTTGGCCGTATTTTTTGCCGCGCTTTTTAAATGGAATAAAATTTCCGCCGCTATCGGCGTTTGGATTACCAATCCTGTTACCGCCCCGATCATTTATGGCATCAATTATCTTGTAGGCAAAAATCTTCTCGGGATGAACCACTCTTTCCCTTTATCTCCGAACGTGAGCAGCTTCTCGCTTATCGAGACGATCCAAAAGACACCGGAAATACTTGTTGCGCTTACCGCCGGAGGCGTTGTGACGGGAATTCCCCTGGCTGTTGCCGGTTATTACCTGTCACATGCAGCCATTCGAAACTATCGAAAGGGTTTACCAGATCGACTTGGAAAACAACAGAAAGCCTGAATTGATCGGTTCTTGTTCAATGGTAAAGCGACCAAGCCCGGCAGGGATTTTGGCCCGAAGCAAACCGTTAATAATCATATTTCCAGATGAGATCGACGCCGGACTGTTTTTCATCACCGATCAGGGCCTCCAGACTGAAGCGGGAACTCAGTTCATAGGATACTATAATCTGTTGACCTGCTTCGAAGCTGAATCCCTGTCGGTAAAGAACAAAAACATTCGGAGCAATATATTTACCTATGGAAGCGTAACTCCTGTTCACATCTCCTTCTTCCATCTCGATGGAAAATGTATCCACATCTAGATATTTCTTAAAAAATTCATCCAATTTCGCTTCAGTGAGGGCACCGGTCATGTTCAAGGCAGCTTTTTCTGCATCAAACGCCTTCTGGCTATTCAATCCGTCGGTAGGTTGTCCGAATACAAGATAGGAAATGATGTCCGCCTGATCCATTACCGGATCGCTGTTCAGTGAGAGGGTTAAATTTTTGGCGGTACCGGTTACTGTTGCCAGAATATCAATATTTTTAATACGGTAGACGCCGGTGATATCAAGGTTTGGATTCGTTTCTTCAAGACCGAGAAACGACACACTGCCCTCGGTAATTTTGAAGCGTTTTCCCTGAAGCACGTACAGACCTCGCACCGCATTCAAAGAACCAAGCAGGACAAAAGATTTCTGCGGCACCTTTTTGAGATTTATCTTGCCCCTGATTTCGGCATCCAGCCCCTGCCCTTTGATCCATGCATTGTTCGGAATGGTTATGGTGACATCTGCGGCAACGGGGCTGAAAAAAGGAAGCCCTTCGGTTTCCTTTTCGGGCAAATAAAACCGCTCGGCGTCGTGGTTTTTTGAATCAATTATCTGAATTTCAGACGGTTCGCGCTCCGCCCACCGATCAAGATCTGCTTGGGCCTCAGTGACAAAAATTTTGCCGGTCAGTACGGGGGACGCGAAATTGCCCGACAAACGCATATCCGGTTCAATGATGGCATAAATTGCCTTTTCATAGGGCAAATAAACATTTTTACCCTTCAACCGAAAGTCAAAAGAAGACGTATTCATACCATCGACAGTCAGCGTTCCGGACAAATTCAGTTTCCCCTCTCTGTCTCCTTTTGCTTCAAACTTTTCCAGACGTACTGTGTTTCTTGAAAACCGGATGTTTCCGTACACTTCTTCATAGCTTAGATCGGGCCTTGAAAACGAGACGGCCCCCTTTTTCAGCGACAGCTCCCCATCGAAAACGGGGATTTTACCATCACTGCGGATGGATGCCTTTCCCGTTATAATGCCGTCATATTTGACCCGCTTGACGGCCGGTAGAGGCAGTCGGGACAGATGAACCTCCTGGATGACCACGTCTGCTTCAAGCGTTTCGGGCAGCATTTCAAACGCGGATGGCATGAAGCTAAGCCGGGCGCTTACCTGGCCGCTTGATTCCAAAACCCGATTGTTTTCAACGAACACGGCGTTTCTGAAAGACAACGTCGATCCGGCGTATAAACCGGTCAGGACGAGACGTGAAAAGGAATATTGAGTCAGAGCGAAGTCTTCAACCGAAACGCTGGCCTCGATGACCGGATTGGTCAAAGTTCCTTTAAGAACGGTCTGTAAGGACAGCTCGCCATGAATGTGTCTCATGGCTGGGAAAAACTCCGACAGCCGATTGATCTCAAAATTTTTTAAAGAAAGAAAAATGTTCTGAGATCCGGTCCTCGCAATGCTCCCGGTGGCTGAAAACTCGGCTTGCTCTGATATCAAACGAAAGGCGTTCAAGGAAACTTCACCTGGCGATACCGTCAAACGGATCGGTTCAGCAGCACGGAGTGTCAACCCGTTATAGGCAAAATCCGCTGTGTGGATTTTAACAAATTTTTGAGGCTCCAGCCACTTTTCAATATCCGCTGATAGAAGAAGGCGCTCTTCATTTTCAAAAGCCCCCCGTATCTCCACGGAAACCCGCTCATGGCTCAACCCGCCCTTTATTTGAATATTTAAAAATGCGATCTCCCCGAAGCGAAAGTTATCCATCAACAGATCAAAAGCGCTTGAAAAGCTTGTCGGAAGTCCCTGCCAGTTCCCTGTCAAGGCCAAATGTTTCGATGCAAAACGGCCGTAATGGAGATCGGTGCCTTGAAGGGTAACGGTCAGCACCGGGTTGTCATACCAGCCGGCGAGCAGAACATCCAGACTCAGATGTCCGGTCAGAGGATCTGTTGCTCTTGGGCCGGAAATGTAACGTGAAAGCACTGAGGTTGCCGCCGGCAACCCGGTTTGCAGGGATAAATGAAGACGACAATCCCGGTGAACCGGTGCGACATAACCGTTCCATGCCATGCGGCCGAATTCGGTAAACACCTCGGTCTGTTCGAACCAGATCCGGCGGTCGGCATATCTGGCGTGCAGCCAGCCGGAATCCAAAGCGATGCCGCCTAATTTTGAAGGATGAATACGCAAGGAGACGCTGGCCGACAGCTCGTCATGATTGCTTAGGTCCGTTGTCCTGGCATCTGCAGCCAGGTCAAAATTAACTTCACCGGTTATCTTTTTACTTCCTGCAAGCACTTCTGGATTAAATTTTTTTGAACTCAGTTTGACGGATAAACTTTTCTGTCGATTCGGAGGCAAAAGGCCTTCCAAGACACCACTGATATCGAAAGAACCCAAAGAGGCATTTAAACGTCCTTGTTCAAGGGTCAACCGGTCCTGTTCATGTTCATATACCAGTGCCATCCTGGCATCCTTGATCTCGATCCCGAAGAGACGGGAGGCTCGCATGTCAATATCGGCTGTGATCTTCCGGTGCATAGTTGTCAAATTTTCTCCGTTGACGACGATGTCCGCGTTGACAGTGCCGATGATTTCCGGAGGAAGGGATAAAGGAAGTTCCGAAAGATTCAAATTTCGAAGGGATGCCGATCCGGAGATCGAAACCCCGCTGTTTGGTGTCACGCGCAGCTGACCCTGAGATTGTATCGAAAGGGCAGCCATGCGCAAGATCGAGCGGTGGTCGAATGACCCGGGGGTTCCGTTGATTTCGATCGACCCCATGATACTGGCCGGCCGCATCCACTCGATTGAAGCCCACTTGGCCGCTTCTGCGGTGGATAAGGCCAAGATTTGAACGGAAAGGTGAAATTCGGGTTCCGGAGTCTTTGTAGCAATGCTGCCGTCGACTTTTATTTTGGACTCCTTGGTGGAAGCGAAAAGATTATCGAAGAGGATCTTTTTCTGCCAAGGGTCATAATGGATACTGCCGTTGAGATTGGTGAGATGAAAATTCGGGGTGTCCGTTTGAAACGTGAAACCATCGATCTTAACCTCGACAAACGGTTCAAACCGAGGATAGGCATGGAACCCCACATTGCGGAAATGTCGAATCCGTCCCTCTTTCGTCAGAATGATATGGGAACGGTCGACCGAAATGCGACCGATGACGACATCAAAACCCATTGTGCCTTTTCGATCCGAGGGGTCCTTTCCGCCTCCTTTAAAAAGACTTTCAATATTCCAGGCGCCGCCGGCATCTTGAACCAGGTTGATGCGACATCCATTGAAAGTGATGTGATGGATGAACAGGGTCTTTTTCAACAGCAGGGGACCGGCATACCCGGCCGAGATCTGATCCGCCTCCAGGATGAGACCTTCGTCTCCGAAAAGCCGGACACCCCGGATCGAAAAGCCGGACAAAAGATCCCAGGTGATCTTTTCGATTTGAACGTGGATCGGAAATATTTTTTCAAGTGCATTGATCGTCGCCCTTTGTATCGTCTCCTGACCGGCATCTGACTGTAAAAAAACAAAAAGACCGGTAACCGCCACCGCGACAAGAAGCAGCGGATACAGCAGAAGCCGCAGGCAGATCGCCAGCCATCGGCGAACCCGCCGACGCACAGGTGCTCCGCTTTTTTTTGCTTCAGAATTATTTTGACCCTGCATGTAGTCTCATCGGTTCTTTTAGAACGCATGTCCGATGCTGAAATGGACACGCCAACGCTCTTCTATTTCTTGATCTTCATCTGTCGAATAGCCGATGTCTTTTCGTGTCGGCGGATTTATTTTGTACCCCACGTCGAGACGCAGCGGACCGATAAGGGTATTATAGCGAATACCTGTGCCGCAACTGAAACGCAGGTCACCGAAATCGTATCGAAAGGGCTTTTCATCCAAAAGACCCGCATCAAAAAAAACCACCCCTGAAATCTTTTGGTATATCGGGTAGCGTAGTTCCAGGTTGCCGTTCAGCAAGGACTGCCCGCCCAAAGGTTTTTCATCAGAGCTCAGCGGAGGAATCTGCTGGTATCCATAGCCGCGTACTGTGTTGCTGCCTCCGAGAAAAAGTTTTTTGAAAATAGGAAGCGCTTTCGTGTTCTCGGCTTCTTGGATTGTTTGCAGAAAAACGCGTCCGGCTAGAACGGTTTCTTTCCATACCGTATAATAAGTTTTCATTTCCAGTGATGGAGAAAGAAAAGCAATTTCAGATCCCAAAAGCTCGGACGCCTGTTCATAAGATAAAATGATGTCCGATCCGCGGGTCGGACTGAAATGATGATCCGTAGTATCCCGTTTTAAAAAGCATTGAATGGAAGAGATAAAATAATCATCGTCCTGTGAACCGATTTTTTCAATTTCATCGAGACCGAATTTTTCGATTTCGCTCATCTCAAGGTTGTATCCGGCTGCGCCTTTCCAGTACAAGGAGAGATCCCGGTCAAGCGCCGCCTTTGCAAAAACCTTCCGTGTCGTGTAAGAATCGAAAATATTGCGTTCGATACCGGCCTGACTTCGCAGGTGTGTATAAGCGTCTATCAGATAGGGCTGGTAGTATTCGGCCTGCAGATTTTCTACAAGATCCGAGCGTTTTGCCCCAAGGGTGAACTTGCCGGCCCTTTCGAAAAGATTTCGAAGGGTCCAGGCTCCCTTGGCTCTGAAGCCGTCCTCTGTACCATAGCCGATACCAAGAGAGACGCTTTGACGTTTTTTGATTTTCGCTTCAAGAAGCATCGGGATTTCAGAGTGGTCCGGATCAGGGGTACCGGTCCTTACCTCCGCAAGCCTGAATACATCCAAGGCGTACAGGTTTTTCTGGCTCCTATCAATTTTATCCGGAGCGTAGACATCGCCCTGTTTAAAATCCATGGCTCTCTGGATGACTTCCTTTTTAACGGGAAGGTCTTTTTTCGAAAGGATAAGAGGGCCGAAGGTGTACCGGTCCCCCGGTTCAATTTCGATATGGACGTCGGCTTGATTGGCTTGTTTGTCGATCAACGCCCGGCCTTTCAGCTTTACAAAAGGATATCCCTCATTTTTCAAAATTTTCGTTATGATGTTTTTTGATTCTTGGTATTTTGATGCTTCAAAAACTTGCCCTTTTTTAAGCGGTACGCGTTCCAGAAAATCGACCTTCGATACCATCTGGACAGGCTGTTCGATCTGCAAGGTTATTTTTTTCACGACAGTCGGAGGTCCCTCTTCGACGGCAAAAACGGCATCGATCACCGGCAGTAAAACGGCCTTCGGCCCCGATGTCCATTTTTTGGTTATTTCCAGGATCCGGCAATCCGTTTTTGTATGATAATATCCCCGCGCCTCGTAAAACTGCTGGATACGAAGCAAATCGTCCGTCAGTTCTTCCGACGACAGGGATATCGGAGACTTCCAGAATTTCCATGGACTGATCGGCCGAGACACAAGAATTTTCGACAGGTCCGACTCCGAAACACTTTCAACACCCACAAATTTGATTCTGTTTAAAAAAAAACCGGGAGGAAACTCGGCGGTGTAGATCCTGCAGGGGGGGGGAACAGCATAAAGGCCATTATAAAACTTAAAGCGATCTTGAAGGACGCGCCCCTTCGGTGTCTGATAATGCCAAAACCCATCAAGATTGTTATGGCATTCCCGTCATAGTCGTCTTTAATCCTTTGCCCTGCAGAAAGGCGTTTCATCCACCTATTCTCACAGCTTGCCAAACGTGTCCTGTCTTGGTATTATCAATCACCGGTCGACAAAAATTCAAGCATAAGCCGACAACCGTTTCACATACACCACCAGTGTCTGAAGCGCAACAGCAGACCGTGTTTCCTGTTGCTTACAGCAAGGAGAACTCCATGGCAAAGGCATCTTATCCGAAAACAAAAAAACGAAGGGTTGTGTTTACTCTCAAAGCGCCCGATGCCAAAATAGTCTTTTTAGGCGGGGATTTCAATGAATGGAATGAAAAAAAGCATCTTATGAAAAAGGATCCAAAAGGCCTCTGGAAAAAAGAGGTCATGCTTTTACCCGGCCGATATGAATACAAATTCCTGGTCGATGGCCGCTGGCAGATAGATCCTGAAAACAGGCAACTTTGCCAAAACGATTACGGCACCCTGAACCATGTGATCGTAGTCGAAAGCGTCTGATGCGTGCATCGGACCGGCATTCGATCGCGCCGGGTTAAAAAAACATATGGCTCGTTTCAAGGTTTTCCCAGAAACCGGACTCCGCAACCGGCGAACGCGGACATCGTCCGCCGGTTGCGGAGTCCGGTACGTCCTGTTATAAAAAAGTTTTTTTGAAGTTTTGGCCCCTACCCTCGCGAAAGCCTGTCCCAGAAGTCATTTCCGCTCTTAGCCTGTCTGTTTGGGACCATACCGGAAGACCCGCCCGACCCCAGTAGCCGCCTGATCCGCTCCTCGAGAGGCGGATGGGTTGAAAAAAGACCCATCAGTCCCTGCCCCGAAAGGGGATTTACCGTAAACATATGGGCGGTTGAGGGGCTGGCATGCAGGGGAATCTTCGCAGAATAGGAACCGAGCTTCTCTAGCGCGCCGGCAAGCCCTTTCGGATCACCCGTAATTTTTGCAGCACTCGAATCAGCCAGATACTCTCTGGAACGCGATATGGCCATCTGGATCAGTACAGCTGCAATCGGCGATAGAATGGACATGATGATCAAACCGAAAACGCCGGATCCGCCTCCTTCATCGTCGTTACCCCTTGAACCGCCGAAAAAAGCGGCCCATCGGGCCATATTGGCCAGAAGCATGATCGCACCGGCCAGGGTAGCAGCGATGGAACCGATAAGAATATCGCGATTTTTTATGTGGGACAGCTCATGGGCCAAAACCCCCATGACTTCCTCTTTCTCCATCATGTTAAGCAGCCCTTCGGTTACCGCAACAACGGCATGCCCTGGGTCGCGACCCGTCGCAAACGCATTCGGAGTCTCCTGAGGGATGAGATATAATTTCGGCATGGGAAGTTCGGCCCGCCGAGCAAGGGCCTCAACCATTGCGAACAGTTCAGGGGACCTGTCCGATGTAATTTCTGTTGCTCCATACATCCGCAAGACAATTTTATCGGAAAACCAGTAACCGACAAAATTCATCCCCGCAGCCAGTATAAGCGCCACGACCATTCCCTGACGACCGCCTAAAAACTGACCGACCCACAAAATAAATGCCGTTAAAACTGCCAGCAAGATTGTCGTCTTGACCTGATTACCCATAATCAAAAAACCTCCTGTTACCCGTAAGATATCTTTGGGCCGAACGATTTGATCTTATCTTATAAATCATTTGTGATCTGACGCAAAAAGTCAAGGGGGATTGCGTTTCTCCTGATCACCGAATCCGATGATTTTCCAAACATGAACCGATCGGCTTCCAGGAACCGGCGCCGCAGCGGATAACATGCCCCGACGGCCGTATTGCGACCGAAGACGAAAGATAAACCCGGTGGTCGGGTTGTCGGGTAAACACCGTCACTGTTTCGTCTTGCAAAAGCTAGGTGGTTGCATCGCCATCTTCGTCTTCGGGATGGAAAATCTCGCGAAGACGGGCATAGGGAAAAAAGATCAGATCGAGAAGCCCTCCGATATTGGAAATGTTGGCCACGGCTCGCCGGACTTCTATCCTGAAATGCTCGAAGATGATCTCCGCTTCCACTTCACCGGTCTCTTTCACCGCAATCAGTCGATGAACGGCATAAAGCCCCACGAGACCGGAAATAACAAACAGAAAATCGAGACCGCTAAGATCTATCGCAAATACTTCCCACCTGAGACTTTCCACTGAAATCCATCGGACGGTCAGGCTGAGCCTTTCCGCATCGAGCCAGGATGCCGCCAAGCCCCCGAGAATCGAAGCGAAGGTTGCAACCGATCCAGATATGAGCGCACTTACAGCCAGATAGGCGGTAGCCCTTCGATGGGGAGCCAGTTTCAGTACGATGTTTCCGGTGCAAAGCATGATCCCGGCAGAGGACATTCCTGCAAGGACATGGATTGCGAGGAGCAGGGGAATCGTCAGAAAATAGACTTCCGGCATCGTTGTAAAGGGCCAGGCCGCCATCGTAATTAAGAACAACATGCAAACCAGCAGCAACACCGACTTGTTGCTGAAACGGTCGGACAGCCTTCCCCAAATCCGCAAAAACATAACATTGACGATCTGGCTCAGAACCGACAGCGTGATAATCATAGTCATGCCCAGATCGAGCCTTTTGAGCATATAAACCGTAAAAAAGGGCGCCGTAAGGTTGACGGCAAAGTTCCAGATCCCCAAAAAAAAGAGCAGATGTCGAAAATTGATATCGTAAAATGGGATTTTAATCGCTTCGGATAAATTAGCCGTCTTTCCGCGAAGCATGACAGGTTCCGGAATTCGTGCCAAAAAATATACGCCCAGCAGTCCGAACATCCCTCCAAGTATGAAATAAGCGCTATAGATAGTGATTTCTGCTCCGAATTGCCTGTACACATCAACCCCGGCGCCGGCTAACAAAGACAGGATCGCGCTGATGATGGTCATGATCACCATCCGATCGGCGATGTATCTGCCGCGAATGGAATCCGGTATCAGGTCCCGCATCCAGGAAATGAGGGAAAGGTTCGAAATCGTCCCAAAAACATAAGACATGCTCAGAGCGAACAAAAAAAGAAAGACATGGAACGACTTCGGAGCAATCCATGGAATCGCAGCGACCACAAACCAGAAAAATCGGCTGAAAAAAGCATGAATCACCGTAAGAATCTTTCGATTCCCGATCTTTTCAACAAGGAGGATCGTCGGGAGTTGAAAAAGCTGACTCAGAGGTCCGACAGCCGCGATAAGACCGATGGTAAGATTGGATGCCCCCAGAAGCAGGGCGTAGGCGACCAGAAACGCCCCGCCGCTAAAGGTACCCATGATTTGCACAAAAATGCCGTCGAAAAAGTAATTCAGCAAGCCGGTGCTCAGTTCTGGTTCGCTTATTTTTTCCTTCGGATCAAGGCGAATCGACATCCTGGCGCCTCTATCAGCAGGTGTTCGTTTCAAATGAATTGGGAATCTAAAGCCATTTCTTTTTTTTAAAATAAAAGATCATCAATAGGGCGACGATCACCATGATCGACAGCACCGAAAAATAGCCCCATCGCCATTCGAGTTCCGGCATATATTTAAAATTCATTCCGTAAACACCGGCCAGAAATGTCAGCGGAATGAAAAGGGTAGAAATAATGGTCAGTACTTTCACCACCTCGTTCAGCCTATTGCTGACGGTCGAAAGATATACGTCGAGCAGGCCGGTAAGAATATCCCGAAATGACTCCACGGCATCCATAATCTGAATCGTGTGATCGTAGACGTCGGTGAGAAAAGGAGAAATATTGGCTCCAATTAATGGCGACAGATTCTTTTGTAATACCGTTACAATCTCGCGCATGGGCAGGATGTGTTTGCGAAGATAGATCATTTCTCTTTTCAGCTGATAAATCCGTTTCAGAGTTTCTGCCGTCGGCTTCGACTGGATTTCTTCTTCCAATATTTCAATCCTGGCTCCTAATATTTCGAGTATCGAGAAATAATGGTCCACCGTCGCATCGATCAGCGAATACGCAAGGTAATCGCACCCCATTTTTCGAATCCTGCCCTTTGTTCGTCGGATACGTTCTCTGACGGGGCTGAATATATCGCTTTCCATTTCCTGGAAGGATATCAGGAATCGATCTCCCAATATAAGGCTTATCTGATCAAATTTTACAATCTGATCGCCGTCTCCGAAAAACAGCATCTTGAAAGTGAAAAACAGATAATCTTCGAAATCCTCCAGTTTCGGCCGTTGCCGTGTGTCGACGATATCCTCCATGATCAGGGGATGCAAATTGAATAACTTGCCTATTTTTTCAATAAATTCAATATCATGAAGGCCATCGATATTGATCCATGTAATGGTGGGTTTGTGGATAAACGCCAGGCAAGCGTCGATGGATTCCAATTCTCCTTCATAAAACGTCTCCGGACCGTAATCGATCAGTGTTATCTTGACCCTTTCGGCTTTTTTTTGGCCGATATGAATCAGTGTCCCTGGTGCCGCACCGGCTTTTTTAGCGGCGATTCCCTTGGTCAACCTCGACATGATCGCGCCCTCCTGGAAGATTCATGTGCGGATTCCTAAATCCTTGTAAGAAGATAGACGATGTAAAGGGTGTAGAGGATCAAAAACGCCGCTCCCTGCCATCGGTCTATCGTTCGTTTTTTCCCGGTAAACATGCATCCAAACAGCAGCAGGCCGGCGACCACCACCATGCCGATGTCGACATTGTTTTCAACTTTGAATGGAAGCGGTTTTATCGCCGAACTGGTGCCCAGAACAAAAAAGATATTGAAGATATTAGAACCGATTACATTGCCGACGGCGATTTCGACATTTTTTCTGTAAGCCGCCACCGCGGATGTGGCCAATTCCGGGAGCGATGTTCCCAACGCAACAATCGTCAAACCAACCACGGACTCATCCATTCCCATACGCAATGCCAGGTTGACCGAGCCGTCGACGATCAGTTTTCCGCCGATACTCAAACCCGACAGTCCGCATACGACCAGAAAAACGGATTTTATGACGCCCAATCGTTTTGAGGGCACATAGGTAGCCATCCCGTTGATCTCGCAGGCGATCGAAAAGGAATAATAAATAAAGATCACAAAAAAACAAAGCAAAACAAGACCGTCGATCCGTGTCAAAATGGAATGTTGGCTTTTGTCGATTATCTGATCGTTTGCCATCAGCAGCAGAATGATCGAGGCCAGAAGACTGAAAGGAATCTCCTTCCAAACCGTTCCTGTCTTCACGGAAATAGGAAAAATCATAGCGGAAACACCGAGAATCAAGAGAATATTTGCAATATTGCTTCCGAGGACGTTCCCTATGGCGATATCCGTGCTTCCCCGGATGCTCGCTGCGATGTTGACGAAAAATTCCGGCATCGACGTTCCAAAAGCCACGACCGTCAGCCCGATGACCAGATCGGAGACGCTGGCGCGTCTTGCGATGGAAGTTGCGCCGTCCAAAAGAAAATCCGCCCCCTTGATAAGAAGGACAAAACCGCCGATAATCATAAGATAATATATCATGGAAGTCACCTCGCTTTTGAAATAACTTCTTTTTTACACGTGTTGTCAAGAAAATATGATTTTCTGTTTGGTCTTGACAGCTCCCTTTTTCTTCCTGTATCGTTCCTCCCCGTTTACAGAGGCATTCAGCCTTTGCATCCCGGCTTGACATGTTGCCGCACCACAACCGACAAATCTGAAAATTGTCTGAGGAGCGGATATCAATTGAACGCCATGAACCCATGGCGATGAAAGGAGGCAATTGTGCGAACCAGATTCACTTCTGAATCGGTTACTGAAGGTCATCCAGATAAGGTCTGCGACCGGATTTCCGACGCTGTTCTCGACGAAGTGCTGAGTCAAGATCCTACAGGCCGTGTGGCCTGCGAAACCTTTGCGACCGTTGGGATGGTTATAGTAGGCGGCGAAATAACCACCACCGCATGGGTCGATCTTTCCTCACTCGTACGGGGTGTTCTTCGAGACATCGGATACATTTCGACCGACATCGGCCTGAGCTCGGAGAATTGTGCGGTTGTAAACGTCATCGGCAAGCAATCCCCGGACATCGCCCAAGGGGTCGACAAAGGGGGCGCGGGGGACCAGGGACTCATGTTCGGCTATGCCTGCATGGATTCAGAAGAACTTATGCCTCTACCCATCATCCTCTCCCACAAACTGACGAAACGGCTCACAGAAGTTCGGAAGCAGGGCATTCTGCCTTACCTGCGGCCGGACGGAAAATCACAGGTCACCGTCGAATACGAAGACGGCGTCCCCGTCAGAATAGACAGCATCGTTCTGGCTGCCCAGCATGACGAATCGATTCTGGACCGGAAAGGTACAAGTATTAAAAAAACTGCCCGACAGGAAATTATCGACACAGTCGCACGTACCGTGGTCCCGGATCAGTATATCGACAAGAAAACAAAATTTTATGTCAACGAGACGGGCAAATTTGTGATCGGCGGCCCACAGTCGGATACCGGTATGACCGGTAGAAAAATCATCGTGGATTCCTATGGAGGATGGGTTCCCCATGGAGGCGGCGCCTTTTCTGGAAAAGATCCCAGCAAAGTCGACCGCTCCGCGTCTTACATGGCGCGTTACATCGCCAAAAACTGCGTCGCCGCCGGACTCTGCAAGGAAATACTCGTTCGACTCGCTTACGTCATTGGCAGAGCCGACCCCACGGATGTCGACATCGATACGAGAGGAACAGGAATCATCGACGACGTCAAGCTGCTTAAAATCATCTGGGAACTGTTTCCACTCAAACCCAGGGAAATGGTTAAGCACCTCAACCTGCTTCAGCCGATCTACCAGCCGACCGCCTCATACGGCCATTTCGGGCGCAAACCATACAAAAAAACCGTCGGAAAAACCCCGTGTGAGTTTTTTCCATGGGAAAAGATGGACATGGCAGGGGAACTGCACCGCGCCGCAGGATGATGGAAGCATGAAATCCGGACGACAGGTCCTCGACGAGGGCCTTTACGGGCGACTCCAGCGCTACTGCGACGAAAATAATCTGCGGTTTGCCGCGTTCGTCGAAAAATCCCTGGAGTTCGCCCTTCGGCAGGCCGATCTGCTCAAGCTTATCGCCGACGCAGAGGCAATCCGCAGACGCATCGAATGTGAGACGCGGTGTTCGTTTCAGGAAGGGTTTGCAAGGGGAGTCCCGACCGTTTTCTGGCGGTCCAGGGTAACCTGGCCGCCAGCCTGGATCAGATACCGCCGGAGGCCAGATCCGCATTTTATCCCCGACCCGTCATCAACACCGAGCATCTTCCGCTGTTCGGGGACAAGAACCTTGATCAATGAAAAAGAAAGTTTCTTTCCCTACCCGCCCTTTTCCTTTTCCTATTTTCTCAAAAAGACCGAAAGGATTTATCGGATCTTCTGCAGGCCTACGCACTTTAAATAGAGGGTTTCCGGCATGGAAAGCAGCACCGGGTGGTCCGCGGCCTGAAAGCCCCGGTAGCCGATGTGCGCCAGCCCGTTCTCCCTGGCGACGGCTCTTCTCAAAAGATCCAAAAAATCCGGCTCGGAAAGGTGGCGGCTGCAACTCGATGAAAAAAGCCACCCGCCCGCCCGGAGCCTTCGCCATGCCAGGCGGTTCAGCTTTTCATAGGCTTTCAGTCCCTGGTGAAAAACTTTCGTCGATTTGATAAAGGCGGGAGGATCCGCGACGATGATGTCGAAAGTGTTTGACTCGTTTTGAAGATATTTGAAAACATCGGCTTTGAAAAATATCATCTTTTCCGGAGGAATCCCGTTGCGCAGGGCGCTGGATTCAACCAGGGAAAGGGCGGATCCGCTCTGATCTACAAAAGCGACGCGCATCGCTCCTTTTTTAAGGGCGAGCAGTCCCCAGGCGCCGCTGTAACAATACAGATCCAGCACAGAAGCACCCGGAACCGTTTCCACGACATTCCCGAAAAACATGCGATTTTCCCGCTGATCCATGAAAAACCCCGTTTTTTGGCCCTGGACCAGATCTGCCACATAGGTTGTGTCATTTTCCTTGAATTCTACTTGCCGAAGGTCTTTTTCATTTCCTTTGACAACGCGGCAAAACGCATTCAGATTTTCCAGGACTCGGAAAGCGGAATCTCCCCGGGAAACGATCCCATCCACCCGGCGATTGAAAACCTTTTCAAACAGAGCCGCCCCCTCGATTTCAAGAAAGGGAAGCAGCCGATCCATACCGGCGGTGCTTGATTGAAAAACGAGAGATCCCTCATACGCATCCACCACGAGGCCCGGAAAAAAATCGCCCTCGGAAAATACAAGACGGACCGCTCCGGTGAGCCCGGCTGCCTTTCTTTTTAAAAAAGCCGCCCGCAGACGGTTCCTGAGCAAATCAGAAATGTTTTCACTTTTTCCGAAATCGACGATGCGGCCGGCAATCAGGCTGTGCCTGTTGAAATAACCGGTGCCCATGATCCTGCCGTTGAATTCAAAATAGCACCAATCGCCCGGAGCGGAACAATTTTCCTTTTTTTGAATTTCGTTTGAAAAGATCCACAAATGCCCTCGCTCTAGGTTCTCGGCAGCCCGCCTGGAGATAGAAAAGGAATGCATGATGGGGGAATGAAGTTCCATAGGAGTCAATACAGATGCTCGTCTACATAGCGCGAGAGAATCTCGGCGGTTGCCCGGGGCGGGCGAACGGCGAAGTAGCTGTCGATGACGGCATGAGCGAATTCATGGGCCAGGATCCCCTCATGAACATCTCCGGCATTAAGATAAATTATGCGTTTCATACAGGTACCAGGCCCGCATGTGAAGCGTTTTCCCCGTTATGCGGGCGTATATCCGGCTCAGTGCCTCTTTATTCGGATACACGTGTATCCGGACTTTATTGATTCTTCGCCGCATATCCAGTATTTCCCGCACACGTTCGAAAATGGCGTCCACCTTCTTTTGAATCGAAACCGCCGGATCCACCGACCTTAAAAAGGAAAAAAGGTTTTTCAGCGCCATATCCTCCGGTGAAAACCGGATGCAGCTATCCAGCCGCTCCAAATCCGATATGGATTGATAATGATTGAGGCTTTCCGATAGATCTTTGAGCTGATCGTTTTTTCGAAGCCGTATTTTTATGGTGAGATCTCCCTGCCCGATTAGTTTTAGTTCTTTTTCAAACCGAAATATGGGTCCGGCGATCTTATGCGAAATAAACAGAACCACCATGATGGTCGCAAGCCCGATAATCACAAGGGTGATAAGATTGGTCAAGATAACCGAGGGGAGAATGGCAAAGCCGGTTTTTCGAACAAGCAGCCGTGAATTTTCAAATGTCGAAGTCAACGTCCCGTTTGAGAGGAAAAACAGAATCGTCATGGACAGCAGGCAGCCTGCCAGAACCAGCAGACAGAATTTTAATATGAATTTGGTCTGATACTCTTTTTTAACAAAGAAATGTCTTCTCACATAGGGCCGTTCTTGGGTCATGTCGGGATCCCTCGATTCCGGGGTTACAAAAATATATCCTATTCTCCGTAAAGAAACTTTTCATTAATATGAATCCGTGCGTCTCTGTGCAGCGATTCAATCCATTCCACGAGTTTCCGGCTCTTTTTTTCTTCTGCAATTTCCTTGATGATCTTCTCCTGAATCTCTACCAGAGGCGGGATATGGCTGCGCACTTTTTTCATTTCGCTGTATCGCTTTTGAACCTCTTCATCGGTGACATAGATCGTTTTTGCAAAAGAATTTCCCTTTAATTCCATTACATCCCGTATAAACGTGCTTTTCCAGTAACGCTCGATGGCTTTGATGAACTTTTCTTTACGGTCCAGCTCCCGTTCTACCGCCTGCTGCATGAGAAGTTCTTCCCGGATCATTCGTTCCAGCAGAATGCGTTTCGCTTTCCGGGTTGCCTTGTATTCCCCTTCCATGGTTAAGTCCGCCACAAGCTGCTCTTCAAATTCTTCGATGTCCAGACAACAGTCGTTGACTTCTGCAAGAACCTCTTTCTTTTCAGCTTCCCCCTTAAACGAGCAGGCGCATAGAAGAAAAACGAGGCACAATAGGATAAATAATGCCTTTTCCATTGTGCTTCCCTTTCTATAAAAGACCGAACATCTGTGAGCGCATCCGACCGGCAGGGATGAATAGCCTCGTTACGGCCGGGAGAATATCTATCAAATGGGACGTAAATCGTCAATATCCAGGGCATTCAGATGTGATCGAAGCTGGAGGAGGCTGAAAAGCCGGTTGACAATCCGTTCCCATCTGTGGAACAAAAAAATGTCTGTTAACGGAACAAAGAAAGTCTCCAGGGTGATGTTTCATTCTTTTTCACACTTCACAATTGGTTTTCACGAGCGATGTCATGACCAGGAAACATAATGATATCAGAATCATCCAGGGTGACACCCGTATTCTGCTCATTGCCCCCCACGGAAAGGCGACCAGACCCAGAGATGACATAAATACCGATAAAATCACCGCCGCCGCCGCAGAGCGTCTCAACTGTTCCGCCATCGTCAACGATGTGTTCAGAAGAAAGAAATACAATTTCAATTCAATTGAAAGCGCGTCCACGCATCCCAGCTTCATTGAGTCTGTCCAAAAGGTTGTGGATTCAAAGGAGCATACCCTGGTTGTTTGGGTGCACGGCGCCGGGGATGAGGCGATAAATAAGGAATCCATACGCGCCGGTTGCAAGGAAGAGCCGGAGCGACTACATGCGGTAATCGGCTACGGTCAGGGACCGAACTCCGCGGTAAAGCCAACTGACCGAAAAAAAACGGACAAAAGCGGACGACCCACCGCAAGCCAGAAGACCGTGGAGCAGCTTCGGGACCGGCTTACACAAAAAGGAATGACCACCACCCTGACGAGTGAAAACGCCCTCAATTTCCGCGGGCGTTCCCTTGATAATATGAATCAATGGTTTGTCAGTGAAGGATACGATTTCGGCAAGGTGGAGTCGGTTCAACTTGAAATACGAATGACTCCGTTCAGATTGAAAAGTAATGTTGATCGGACGGCACAAATCATTGCCGATGCCTTGTCCGAGCTTGTCCCGCTCACACCCTTTTAAAGCAGAAATGAATCTGAGAAAGGAAACTGAAATTTGGAAGTCGATTATTCGAGCGCCGGTTTCTGGACGTTGATGGCGACGACGTTTATTCTCGCCACCACCCACAGTGTATCTCCGGACCACTGGTTCCCGTTTGTCATGGTTGGAAGGGCAAAAAACTGGCGGATCTCGCGGGTACTGCTGCTCGCCGGCATCGCCGGCGCCGGCCATACGGGAACGTCCGTGCTTATCGGCCTAGCCGGTGTGTTTGCAAAAAAAGGAGCCGCAAGAAACATCGCCGAATGTTTAGAGAATGCAACCCCATGGCTTTTAATGATATTCGGTTTCGGGTATGCAGCCTATGCGCTCTATAGACATCGGTTCGGTCTGCATGGCCATTCCCATGGTTTTCCGATGAGTAATCGACTGTTGAGGATGGCTCCGGATGGCATTCCCTATGATGACCACGGCCATTCTCATCACCACGAGCAGGGTCATCATTATGATCCTGCTCGTGATCTCGAGCACGGGTACGAGCGTAACAAAGGCGTGCAAATCGGAAACGTGAATCTCTATCTTCACAATATGGACGTACACATCACCATCTCGCACGATGATCACTCCCACGATTTCGACAAAACCGAAAAACCCGACCATGCCCACCCGCATTCGCACTTCGAGGTTATACATAGCCACGAACATCACCATGAAATAAAAGGAAAACCGGCGCCACTCCATAGCCACGACGGCCGCGATCGCGCACACAGAGTCTATATAGAGAACAAAAAGGCAGGCCTGGGTCTGGTGGCCATTTTGGGACTGACACCCTGTATCGCGCTTTTGCCCATGACCTTTGCAACGGTAAAATACGGAACCGCGGCGATTATTCTGGTGAACGGCACGTTTGCCGTAGCGACTATCGGCACGATACTGTTTTTTACATGGCTGGGATGTATGGGCCTGTCCTGGATCAAGCTCAATTTTTTCGACGAATACGGAGACATTATTGCCGGGAGTATCATTGCTCTTTTGGGCGTCACGACAAAAGTGTTTGCGTTGTAAAAAGTAATTTCAGAAGCGCCTCGATTGTTTGCCCGTCAGACTTTCGATTTCGACCTTGATGACGGCCGTACGGTTGAGGATGTTCGTCGGGAAAGAAAACGTTCGGGATGAGTACTGTGCCATGAGAAGAGTCAGAGCATTTTGCTTGTCCGTGAGTCCCTCGAGCAGTTGCGCCGTGCCGAATCCGATAACGCTCTGATACCGTATCCCCCAATCACAACCCTGGTCCGCCTCGATCAGATTTTCGACGATATCGAATTCAAAACAAACCCGGTTGTTCCGACGCAAGATTTCTATTTTCCTTCCGTCTTTCGCACAATGAAAGTACAGCGCATTTCCGTCATATCCGAAACACAGCGGAACGACATATGGCTGCTCCCCATCGGACAGGCCGAGGCGGCATACCTGACTACGGTAGATAATTGAGTCAATCACCGATCTATCCTTTATTTCATTTTCGCTTCTTCTCACGGGTTCCCTTTCCGGCATCGTCGGCCATTACCTGCGAGCCCGTCCTGCGCCCGCAAATCAGTCGCACGGCACTTTTCGACAGTCATTATCATGATCGACATGGTTTTTCAATTTTACTGATCTTCATTGTATCCGTCACTAAGGAGTGCTAATGAAGTAGCAACAACAAACGCAATGAAAGGAAAGGTCATGAAAATTGCCGTCAGTGGAAAAGGCGGGGTCGGAAAGACAACCTTCTCCGCGTTCTTGATCCGGACCTTTAACGAGATGGGCCGGCATGTCCTCGCCATCGACGCGGACCCGGACGCCAACCTCGGCGCCGCTCTGGGGATATTCGACGCACACACCATCGTGCCGATATCCGAGATGAAAGAGCTCATTTTTGAGAGAACAGAGGTCGGCCAGGGAGGCATCGGAGGCTTTTTCAAAATGAATCCCCGGGTCGATGATCTTCCGGATGCCCTTTCCGTAAAATTCGATAACATCAAACTCATGAGGCTCGGGGGGATAAAAAAAGGCGGAGGGGGATGCATCTGCCCGGAAAGTACCCTGCTCAAAGCGCTCATTACGCATATCGTTCTGGCAAGAAACGAGGTGGTGATCATGGACATGGAAGCCGGGATCGAACATCTGGGCAGGGCAACCGCAAGGGCTGTGGACAAATTGATCGTGGTGGTCGAACCGGGTAGACGCAGCATCGAGACGGCCCATCATATCCGGAAACTGGCCGCCGATATCCATATGCGCGACATCGCGCTGATCGGAAACAAAATACGAGGACCTGAAGATGAAATTTTTCTACGGCGAAATCTTCCGGATTTGAATTTTTTGGGTTTTATTCCCTATGACGACGCATTGATCGAAGCGGATCTGAAATCAATTTGTCCGTTCGATGTGGACACCCCCGCAAAATCGATTGTCCGCAAAGTGGTCGCCGAACTGTTCGACCGAAAACAATAGCCGCCATGAAAAAACCATATGACGGAAAATTCAGGCGGCATCCAAGGCGTGAGGCTCATCGACCGGCCATCGAACCGGCAGCCGACGGTCGCCTCAAGAAGGTATTTGCATCGATAGGGATTCCAGAGAAAACCGGGTTTATTCCGGATCCGTTTCAGGTGGAGGCGGTATCCAAAATCCGCTTATCCGACTGTCTGGTTACCGCTCCGACAGGATCCGGAAAAACGTGGATCGCGATGGAAGCCATCCGTTATTTTTACCAACAGGGGAAAAAATCCTGGTATGCTTCGCCGCTGAAAGCACTGTCAAATGCAAAATATTCGGAGTTTTCAAAAGTATTCGGGGCTGACTCCGTCGGCATTTTAACCGGAGACAGAAAGGAAAATGCCGAAGCACCGATCCTCGTCGGCACCACTGAAATTCTCCGAAACCAACTCTACGATGCCATGCACACAGGCCGTGATTTATCGACGGATCTGGTGGTGCTGGACGAAGCGCATTTTTTAGGTGATGAAGACCGCGGTGTCGTCTGGGAAGAAACCATCATCTATCTGCCGGCCAGGATTCCGCTTCTCCTTCTGTCGGCAACCATCGGAAATGCCGATCAAATAGCGGCATGGATTTCATCGATTCGATCCAAAAAGTGCCATGTGGTTAAAGAGACCCGGCGGCCGGTCCCTCTGTACGCCCTGTTTTTTCATCCATCCGGGACCCTGTATCCTTTGATGGAGCCGGATACCAGCCGCCCCGGAAAGCACCGGATCGATAAAAAGGTGCGTGCCTATCTGTCCTCAAAACACCCGCAGCCGTTTGCCCATTCAGCCGGCCTCCCTCCTTTCGGTGATATTCTCCGGGTACTGAAAAAGTACTACCTGCTTCCGGCGATATTTTTTTTAAAATCCCGTTCGGATTGTGACACCGCGCTCGAACGGTGCTTCGAAAATCGTGTCGAGGAAGACAAAAAAAACAGGTTGCGCCAGCGGATCGATCAACTCGTGGAGAAATATCCCCAAACGGCCGGACACCGCCAGCTCTACCACCTTGAACATCTGGCCGTCGGAGCCCACCACGCCGGCCAGCTGCCCTTATGGAAACTGATGCTTGAAAAGCTGATGGCAGACGGGCTTCTGGATGCCGTCTTTGCAACCTCCACCGTTGCAGCGGGGGTGAACTTTCCTGCGCGAACGGTCGTTTTCCTGAATTCGGACCGATTCAACGGAAAGGAATTTATGCCTCTCGATCCTACACAATTTCATCAAATGACAGGCAGGGCCGGCCGAAGGGGGATGGACAACATTGGATTTGCTGTGATGTTTCCCGGCAAATATATGGACATGCGCCTGTGTTCCAAGCTGATCATTTCTTCGCCTTCGGATGTGGTGAGTCAGATTAAAATCAACTTCTCCATGGTCCTGAATCTCCTTCTCTCGCACAGTCCGGACCAGATAGAGCAGTTGCTTGAAAAATCATTTGCCGCCTATCTGATGACAAAAGATAAAAGGTCTATGGCCGGGTCCTCAAAAAACACCGTGTGTCGAAATACCCAACTATGGAGAGATTTTTTGAGGCACCTCGATTTTCTAAAAGAAACCGGCTACGCCCTGAAAAGCGGCGAATTGTCCGAAGACGGCGCATGGGCATCCCAGCTTCGCGTGGACCAGCCGCTTCTCATCGCAGAGGGTCTCAGACGCGGTATTTTCCCTGCATCGGATCCGGTCCTGCTTGCGGCCGTTATCGCCTCATTTGTAAATGAGCAGGAAACCGATGAACGGATAGAAAAAAAATATTCACCTCAAAAGCTCATGGTTCATTTTCAGCGCGTAAAAAAGGGGCTGAAGCCGTTTGTCGAGCTTATGATTGAACGCGGGTTCGCCGCCAGACCGTTGTTTTTGAGGCCAGCCGTCGCCATGCACGCATGGGCTTCCGGTGTTTCATGGGAAAATGTGGTTTTTCTGTCCGGTGCCGCCGAAGGCGACTTTTCCATGCTGGTTCTTAGAACCGCCGACAACCTGAGGCACATCAGGACCCTTGGGCATGTTTTTCCTGCCACCGCAAAAGCATCCGAACAAGCCATCGACCTGATTCTGAAAGATCCCGTGGTTATGGATTACGAAGGCTGATCGATCGTGCCTCCGGTTAAACGGTGTGCGGGATGAATCTGGATCTATGAAACGATATACTCGGGTGGTTTAGCCTTGACAAACCGCCCGGCATTTGTCACTTTTTTCTTTTTAGTTTTATCAACCTATTGATGATTTTTTTTCGAACGGGAGCACAGGAACCATCTATGCCACCGGTTATTTCCATCGTCGGTTATTCAGGGTCGGGAAAAACGACACTCATTGAAAAGCTCGTCCCGGTACTCAAACAGCGCGGATACCGCATCGGCACGATAAAACATGCATCAAAGGGTTTCTCTCTGGACAAAAAAGGAAAGGACAGCTGGCGCCATAAGGCAGCGGGCGCCGACGCGGTGATGGTCGTGTCACCGGACGGCATCGCCTTTGTAAAAAATGAAAATTGCGATAACCTGACCCGGATCGAACCGTATTTCGATGATATGGACCTTGTCATCACGGAGGGATACAAAAAGGAACATCACCCGAAAATCCTTGTATTTCAAGACTCAAATCCTCAAATCCTGCTGACCGAACACGATTCCGATTTGATCGCCCTTGTGACCGACGCCGACATCGACGTCCACGTACCCAAGTTCGGGCTTAATCATATCGATGCCCTGGCGGATCTGATCGAAAGCCGGTTTCTATTGAAAAAATGACGAAGAATTTATCGCTCGAAAAAACCATCGGGATACAGAAAAATCTGGAACATGTGCTGGATAACCTGCGGGAAGGAATTATCGCTCACGACCTACAAAGACGCATCTTTTTCTTCAACCGTGAAGCCGAAAGGATTACCGGCTACACCAGAGAAGAAGCGACGGGCAGGGATTGTCACGATGTATTCGGCAGGCCGCTCTGCGGAGATCGGTGTTCTTTCTGCGGAGAAAAACCGCTTTTAAGCGATCATACCACATACCCCATTACCATCCTGTCAAAAAGCGGCGAGACCAAGCGGGTAGATATGGCCGTCACCATGATGCGGGATGAAAACGACCGGTTTATCGGCGTGCTGGCTTCTCTCGATGATGTAACCGATCTTCTGGATTTCAAAATAAGGGCCGCAAAACCGAGAAAATTCTCCAACATCATCGGTCAAGACGCTAAAATGCTCCAGGTATTCCAGCAAATCATCGATGTCGCAGGCTACGACTACCCCGTACATATCTCCGGAGAAACAGGAACCGGCAAGGAGATGGTTGCGGCGGCGATTCACAGCGAAAGCCGTCGGAGCGGCGGCCCCTTCGTCCCCATCAACTGCGGCGCCCTGCCGGAAGGACTCATCGAAAGCGAACTTTTCGGTCATGTCAAGGGTGCCTTCTCCGGAGCTATTCGGGATAAGAAAGGCCGATTCGAACTCGCCAACGGCGGGACCCTTTTTCTGGATGAGGTTTCGGAGCTTTCCAAATACATGCAGGTCAGGCTGCTGCGCGTTTTGCAGGACGGTTTGTTCGAACGGGTAGGAGGCGAAAAAACGCTGTCGGTAAACATCCGTATCATCAGCGCGACAAATAAGGACCTGAAAAAAGAGATACTGAAAAACAACTTTCGAGAAGACCTGTATTACCGGCTCAACGTGTTTCCCATCTGCCTGCCCCCCTTGTGTGAACGAAAAAACGACATACCGCTTCTAATCGACCATTTTCTGAAAAACCATTCAGAGTCCCACGGAAATAAACCCTATGGAATCTCGAAAAAAGCGCTGTCTTTGATGATGGACTATCACTGGCCGGGAAATGTTCGTGAACTTCAAAACGCGGTCTGGTTCTCGATCGTAAAATGTAAGGGAAAAATCCTCTCCGCCGAGCATCTTCCGATAGAGGTTCTGGGATACAAAAACCTGCACTCCAGCCCGAAACCGTCAAGGAAATTGGAACCGGAGACTGTTTTGTCCGCGCTTGAAAAAACCGGTGGGAATAAAATTAAAGCGGCAAAGCTCCTCGGGGTCGGCAGAGCGACGCTCTATCGCTTCATGAACAATCATCCCGATCTGCTCCGAGAATGACCCTGAGCTGAAACCACAGAGAAAACCTTCAGGTTGAATAAACAGGCGCAAGGTGTAAGGAGTCGCACCTGCGTCTTTTCGGCCTTACACCTTGTGCCTTGCACCTCATGCCTTATGCGACCTGTGAGATGTTCCCTCTCTATATGCCCTCGGTGCCCTGGTGAAAAAATAAGCTGCCGTTCGGATATCGACCTAATGCCGAATATTATGCGACGTCCATTTCCCTGCGTGTGGCCATATCCACAAGAATCCGCTCCCTTGCCTTGTCTATACCGAGATCTTTCCGCTTCTTATCGATATGTTCTATCATCATCTGCGCCATTTCATAGGGATCGATCGTAAATCCCCATTTGCCGAGGCCCTGTTCTTCAAGACCTTTGAAAAGCAGGCGATGAAATTTGGTCTCTTTAACAATCGGAAATGTTACACCGAAAACCGTAAAGACACCGGAGGCGACAAAGTATTGCCCGATGCTGATCGCTTTTTCACTCATCCATTCCGGTGCAGCCCCGGCGACAGGCAGATCTGCGATGGCATTGCCAAGTCCCCCGGTCCTGACCATTTCGGAGGCGGCAATTAAAATTCGGCTGTTGTCGACACACGAGCCGAATCCAAGCACCGGCGGCATGCCCACCGCTTCACAGACCTCCATGAGGCCGTCTCCCGCCAAATGGGCCGCTTCGGGCGTCAGAAGGCCGGCCTTGGCCAGAGCGATCTGGGAACAACCGGTCTGAAGCACCAGAACGTCATTTTTGATCAATTCTTTTACCAGTTCGACATGCACCCAATCCTGCTTGACGCGGGGATTTGTGCATCCCACGACTCCGGCAACCCCCCGAATCCTGCCGTTGATGATGTTGTCGTTCAAGGGGGTGTAGGATGACCGGAACGTTCCGCCGAGCATATAGTTGATATATTCATGAGAAAATCCGTGAATGCCGGCGTTGGTGATATTCGGAATCTCGATTTGGGCCTTCCGGTTCTTGAACCGGGTGATGGCCTTGATCACGACTTCATCCGTGCATTCGGCCGGATTGTGTTCGTTGAGTTCGATATGCTGGGCGCCTTCGATCCGGCATCTGGGATTGGTCGTAATAAGGGGGGTGCCGTAGCACTCGGCGACCTTTGCCAGTCCCTGTTTAATGCACTGCACATCGACGGTCATCGCATCGACGGCCCCGGTCACAAGAACCGCTTCCGTGGACATGAAATTGCCGACATGGGGAATGCCGTGCCTGGACAACATCTCCGCTCCCGAGCAGCACATACCGACCAGGTTGATGCCCGCAGCACCCGCCTCTTTTGCGGCTTTTACCAAAGTCGGCTCATTGACCGATACGAGCATGGATTCAAAGAGATTCGGCTCGTGTCCATGAACAATGATGTTCACTTCGTTTTTTTTCAAAACCCCCATATTGACATTCGCTTTGACGGGAGTCGGAGTGCCGAACAGAATATCCGAAATTTCCGTGGCGACCATTGATCCGCCCCACCCGTCAGAGAGCGCCGTACGGCTGAACTGTCTGGTGATATTTTCGTAATGCTGGTCCACTCCCATATGGGTTCGATGCATCAATTCCATGATTTCCCTCATGGCCCCACGCGGAACGATGCCGTGTTTCCGCCATGTTTCCAGGGTTTTTTGCGGGACCCGTTTCGCAAAGGGGATCTCTCCTTCCACCTGGGTATAGGTCCGCTCGAGCTCTTTGTACAGATCAAGAGCAACATCCTTTAACTCGCGCCCATCCACTTCGATCTCGAGAGAGCCCGCCACCTCCATGAGCTTATGGATATCCTTTATTTCATAATCGACGACATGTCCGTTCACCACCTCCCGAAATAAATCGAGCATGGCCATGCCGTGATCGGTATGGGCCGCAGCGCCGCTGGCAACCATACGGGCGAAATTTCGGGCCATCACGGTGTCGATGGTCGCGCCGCAAACTCCCACGTTTTTGTAAGGATCCTTCGCATTGAGCCGACACGGTCCCATGGAGCAGTGCTTGCAGCATGCCGAATCCGAACCGATAGGACAGGCTTTCATGTTCAGTGCGCGGTCAAATGCGGTTTCAACTCCGTCTCTGCGGGCCTTTTCCAACATTTGAGCGGTTGCGTCACAGATTGTCAATTCTTTCGGGCTGACCTCTTTTTTGGGAGCCTCTTTTTTGGTTTCCATGCAAAGTCCTCCTTGGCACAAGAAGATGGGTTGTTTTTTTGGCTGCCTCTGTTTAATATAAAAATCGCCTCGGAAATATGTTCCCAAGTCAGAGGAATTTCAATTGGCGATGTATTTTTTATTAATAGGAATGATTATCAATAGTGATTATAGACACAATTTCCCTTTGTCAACAAAAAAACAGAAAAAAAATTTTGAGGGAGCCGGACACCAATGCATCCTTATTTTTTTAAAAGCGCCTGAAAAGGGGAAAGTGAAAACGCGTCTTTCTACCCGCCTGAACAGCGAAATCGTGCTGGAGTTGTATAGGTGCATGTGCAGGGACACTATCAAAACCGTCGAAAGCACGGGGCAAACGATGAGAATCTATTATCATCCTCCCGGGGCCGAAGAAAAAATGGCAGCCTGGCTCGGTGCGGATGTGACCCTTAGACCCCAGGTCGGAATGGATCTGGGCGCACGCATGGACAATGCGTTCAGGGAAACCTTTTCGGACGGTTATACGGAGGTGCTTTTAATCGGTTCAGATCTCCCGGATCTGCCCGGCGATTTTCTGACCGAAGCCTTCACCGAATTAAACAACCGGGATGCGGTCCTTGGCCCTGCTGCAGACGGCGGCTATTACTTGATCGGTTTTCGCTCCGACACCTATCTTCGGGATCTTTTTTTTAATATGCCCTGGGGGAGCCCGCTTGTCTTCGGAAAGACCATGGAAATGTTGAACCGCTGCGGTCTTCGGGTGTATCTGCTGCCCGTATGGAGGGACATCGACACCGTAGAAGACCTGATCGATTTGACGGAAAGGCATCGGAAAGGAAGTCTGAAAGGGACCGCCACCCTTCACTACATGAAAACCAAAGGGATTGAAAAAAGCCGCTTGTTGCGATGATTTTAATTTCGTTGACAGTCAACTTTTCGCGGATTATCATTTTTATTGTGTTTTTTTCCACCTGAGACAAGACAGGTGTGGAGATACCCTGATTTTTTAAAATCATCCGAAGAAAGGATCTTGATCATGGCTTCAACACCGGTAAAAATATTTTCTCTGAGCACCTGCAGTCACTGTAAAGCCACGAAAAAGCTGTTGGGAGAATGCACCGTTCAGTATGATTTTGTAGATGTGGACCTTCTGCAAGGAGAGGAAAGAGCCGCGGTGCTTGAAGATGTGAAAAAATTCAATCCAAAATGTTCCTTTCCGACGATTATCATCGGTGAAAAAGTCATCGTCGGATACAAAGAAAATGAAATCAAGGAGGCTTTAGGCCTATTATGAAAGTGCAAGAGCTTTACGAAAAACTGAAAACTTCTCAAGAGCCCAGGGGATACTTTTTCAATATAGACATTGAAAGGGTCTTTGAGTTGCTTGAAGCCCTGCAGATCAATAAAGAGCGATACGGATACATGGCATGCCCGTGTCGATTGGCGTCAGGCGATCGCGATCTGGACAAAGATATTATATGCCCCTGCGCTTATAGAGATCCGGATATAAAAGAATTCGGCAGCTGCTATTGCAATCTATATGTCTCTAAAGAGTGGAACGACGGCAAGATCCCGCATCCGTACGTTCCCGAGCGGCGGCCTTTGGAAAAATTCTTGGTAACAGTCTAGCTTTTTGAAAGAGCGCCTGGATCTTTTATCGAAGAGGCAAACTGTTACAATTTTTCTGGTCTGCGAGACGACCGGTGGACTTCGGCAATTCTTTGAAAACCGTTTTTTTTCATAACAACCGGGAGGCATGACGGGAGAAACGATGGAAAAGAAGATCAAGAAAGTGTGCAAATGTGAAAAGTGTGGGAATGAATCGGAGATGACGATTACTTGTACGCTTCCGGAAGCAGACGATGAAAAGAGTGTTTCCGGTTCACTCAAACCCGATGATCCACGATCCAAAATGCATGTCAAGGGAACTGCGGCATGTTCACACTGCGGCAACGAGGCCGAGATGTGGATCGACCTTGAGGTGTGATATGGATGATACCGCAAATATATTAAACACCGGACTAAGGGGAGTAACGATTGCCAGCTCCAGGATCAGTGATGTTGACGGCACGGCCGGCAAGTTGATTTATAGAGGGTATCTGGTAAAGGACCTGGCTGAAAATGCCTCGTTCGAAGAAGTCGTGTATCTGCTTCTTTATGAAAAACTACCGGACCAAATTGAATTGGAAAACTTTAAAGAAAGGCTCGCCGGAAAAAGGTCTCTGCCGGCGGATATCGTTACAGCCCTGGGCGTACTATCGAAAGCAGCATCTCCCATGGACATCCTTCAAGCCGCTGTATCGATGCTTGCCGCCTATGATTTCGAAATCAGAGACCGTTCCAGGGAAGCAGCGCTGCGCATGGCCATGCGGCTGACAGCAAAGTTCGCCACCATTGTCGCCGCGTGGGACCGGATCCGCAATGGGGAAAAGCCTCTTGATCCCAAACCGGAGCTCGGCCATGCTGCAAACTTTCTGTATATGCTTTCCGGCACGGTTCCCGACCCGGAGGTCGCACGTTTTTTCGATGTCGGTCTCGTGCTCCATGCCGAGCATTCGTTTAACGCATCCACATTCGCCGCGCGGGAAGTGGCATCCACGCGCGCCCATATTTATGCCGCTATTGGCGCCGCAGTCGGTTCTTTATCAGGAGAGTTGCATGGCGGCGCAAATGTTCGGGTTATGGAAATGTTGAAAGAAATCGACTCTCCCGACGCCATCGACGCCTATGTGGACAACATTCTATCGACCGGAGGAAAAATATTCGGTCTCGGACACGCCGTTTACAAAATCGATGACCCGCGTGCCCTTATCCTTGCCCCGATGTCCAGAATCATGGGCGAACGAACCGGAAATACCAAATGGTATCAAATCTCCAAAATACTCGAGGAAAAAGGCAAGGCCGCTTTTAAACGACAAAAAGGAACGGATATTTTCGTAAACATCGATTTTTACAGCGCATCGCTTTACCATTGCATGGGAATCCCTCTGGACCTTTTCACGCCGGTATTCGCCATCTCCAGAGTTGCCGGCTGGACGGCCCATGTAATTGAGGAGCAGTTTGCGGGCGCCGCTCCAAAGCCGGTGCTCTACCGCCCGGAGTCAGAGTATGTGGGGGATTATTGCGGACCCGAAGAATGCCCTTTCATTCCGATAAACAAAAGATAGGGATGCAGGCGCCTTTCAGCGGCGCTGTTTAAACGCTCAAGACTCCGGTTTGCCGTCGAAACAGGTAGAAACATGTGCGATCGGAATGCATCCAATTGCAATCGGTGGGACAATGAAGCACAGCCACAGAATGACCCGCCAGCGCAGGTTGATACTGGAAGAACTCAGGGAATCGGCCAATCACCCGAGCGCGGAAGAACTGTATGAAAACGTTCGGCGGCGGCTTCCCAGGATCAGCCGGGCAACGGTCTATCGAAATCTTGAAATTCTATCCCAGCTGGGCGAAATTCAACAGATCCACTACGGCGGCGCCCTGAAGCGCTTTGACGGTGATCCGAAAAACCACTACCATGTCCACTGCACATGCTGCGGAAGGATCGATCATGCGCCGCTCGGCTCTGTAAAAGAGGTTGAAAACGAGCTGCAGGCCATAACAAACTACAAAATTCTTGGACATCGGCTCGAGTTTATCGGGCTTTGTCCCGAATGCTCCGGGCATATGATCGCACCGGGCCTGAAAAAATATAAAAAGAGGTAACCACAGAAAAACCGAAAAATGGGATGCAAATGGCCGCAACTCTTCGCTTGATCTTTTTTGTCACTCATCCCGTCCTTCAATTTATCGGCATCTGCCTGTCTCTCTGCGTCCTTTTCCTCGGCATACAGCGGGTTCGATCGCTGCATATGAAGCACGAAACGCTTTTTAACTGGAGGCGTCATGTCTCTTTCGGCATCATGGCATTGATAACCTGGATCCTTGGTTTCGCCGGCGGTCTTTGGGTCGTCTATCGATCCTGGCATGGCTATTTCATCACAGGAATTCATGCGACGACCGCGTCAGTGATGTTGCCCCTTATTCTCTTCGGTCTTTTTTCGGGCTGGCATATGGATCGGCGAAAGAAAAAAAGAAAGCTGCTTCCCCTTCTTCACGGTGTGAACAACACCCTGGTTGTTTTGCTTGCACTGAGCCAGATCATCAGCGGGATATGGGTATTCCGCGTTTTCATATTGGGAAGATAAAGATCGCGGCAGCGCAGGCCGGTGAAAAAACGTCCCTTCTTTTTCGCTCTCCCGTTGAAACTGGGCCATGGCAAGACAACTATCGGTTTTTCTGGTTCCGGCGTTGCCGGTTTAGAACTTCGGCGGGTCAGTCGCCCTGACAGGCCATAAAATCGTCATACAGGGTTTCAAGAAATTTTTTATGCTTGGCTTCTTCCTGGCACAGCATTTTAAACAGTTCGATATGATCCGGTTTGCTCGCCTTTTCCAGGAGTTCGTTGTATAATTTCAGTGCCTGTTCCTCACGTTTCATGGCCAACCTCAAAATATCGGGATAAGACATCCCCTTCTCGTAAACAATATCGACCATGTAATCGCTTCGTTTCATGTCCGGAATCCACTTGTAATTGTAGTTTGCCAGCTCTGCCTGCTGTTCCTCGATATTTTCAAGCATGTTCTGATGCTTTCTCTCTTCCCTGGCCATATCCAGAAACAAATTTCTGTTTCCGGCAAACGACTCCTGATTTGCGCAATCTTCATAAAAAGCGGCGGCTTCCTTTTCTTTTTCGATAGCGAAAGTGATAATGTCCTCCAGGGTTTCAAATTTCATAATTTCCTCCTTGTGAAATGAAATTGGGTGTATTCGCTTCATATTAATAGTGGATTTGTAACCATTTGAAAAGGCTTTTTTACACCCCGCTATCCGTGTTTATGGGCGCCCCTTTCCATGAACTTTCCAAAGCCACGCCTGAAATTTTCTTGATTAATTCAGTCGCTTCCGATACATTTTCCGGTTAGCTGTTACAGGTTCATGCGAACCCTCGAACGCTTCCAATTTTTGAATCACACGGAGACAGTCGATGAAATGGAAACAATTTTTTACGCCCGCCAAAAATATGGACGCCAAGGAAGCCAGGGCTTATATGCAGGAACACCCTGAAGGCACCTTCATCCTGCTGGATGTCCGACAACCCGGTGAATATGAAAATTCACACATTCCCGGGGCAAAGCTGATCCCCTTGCCGGAACTTACGGAAAGGATTGAAGAGCTGGACCCTGAAAAACCGATCATCACCTATTGCGCCATTGGCGGACGCAGCCGCGCTGCCTCGCAACTGCTGAAAGGAAAGGGGTTTAAAGAAGTCTACAATCTTGCCGGCGGGATCAAGGCGTGGGAGGGATCGACGGCTTTCGGACCCGTTGAAACGGGCATGACGCTTTTTACCGGCAAGGAATCGCCCCAGGATGCCCTCAAACTGGCATACGGCATGGAAGCCGGCCTGTCGGAGTTCTATCTTAAGGCAGCCGAAAGGATTGCGAATTCCAACACAACAGAAATACTCATAAAACTGGCGGAAATCGAAGAGAGGCACAAGCTGCGGCTCATCGGGCTTTATCGCGATCTGACAAAGAGTCCAATTGAAAAAGAGGCGTTTGAAAAACAGGTCGATGCATCGATGATGGAGGGAGGTTTTACCACCGACGAGTTTCTCGCCCGACACCGGGCGTCCATGGAATCCGTCACCGATACCCTCAGTATCGCCATGATGCTCGAAACCCAGGCGATGGATCTTTATATGCGGTATGCGCACAAAAGCCTCAACGAGGATGCCCGTCAAATCCTTCTGGGCCTTGCAGAAGAGGAAAAAACCCACCTCGCTCGCCTAAGCGAGCTTTTTCAACCAGTGCCGTGATGCGGTTTTGGGGTTCAAAATCCGGCGTCGATCAAAGTATCGTCTTTACCGCGTCTATGATTGCCCCATAATCCGGCTCCCGGGCGATCTCCGGAACGAGTTGCACGTATCGTATTACGCCTTGCCGATCCACGACAAACACCGCACGCGCCAGCAACCGCAGCTCCTTGATGAGCACGCCATATTTTTGTCCGAATTCGGCCGCAAGATGGTCGGAGAGGGTGATTACCCGGTCGATCCCGGCCGCACCACACCAACGTTTTTGAGCAAAGGGCAGATCCATGCTGATCGTCAGAATCGCTACTTCCGGACCGAGATTGGCCGCTTCCTGATTGAACCGACGTGTTTCCATATCGCAGACCGGGGTGTCCAGCGACGGCACAGAAGAGATGATGCAGACCTTTCCTCGAACAGACGACAGGCCAAACGGTTTTAAACCGGTATCGAGAATCGTAAAATCCGGTGCGGCATCTCCCGGTTGCAGTTCTTTACCCATAAGTGTCAGAGGATTTCCTTTCATCGTCACCCTGCCTGTACGTTCTTCCACATCCACCTCTCTTTCTGTAAGCGTTTACGGATCCATGGGTTCAACGGTTTAAAATTCCGCAGAGATACGGCTAACCGGTTTTTCCCCCAGACCGTTAATTGATTGGAAATCTTTTTTCAGTATTTCATTTGAATCCCGTACCCCTTGAACCCTGTCCGCCGCAGGCGGATCATAACAACCCAAATTCTTTGGGAAATGATTCCTTCTGCGTAAAATAAGGTTGATATAAAGAAGGTCAATCCCAAGCCGAAGGATTGAAACCCGGTACCGGGTAAACCTTGGCCAGCCGGTGCGGAGATGCCCCGAGAAGATAAAGCATCCTGATCGTCCAGTTGCGCATCGTGCAGGTCACGATCCCCTCCTTTTCCCACCTTCTGGGAGAAGTTTGGACCTTTTGCGGCAATAGAGCGACTTGCCGACCCATCTTTTTTATACGCCGCATCAGGTCGACATCTTCCATAATCGGAATGTTTTTAAATCCGCCGATTCTGTGAAAGAATGCGGTGCGGATGAAAATAGCCTGATCCCCATAAGGGATACGGCTAACCCTCGTGCGGATATTGGCGATGGTTTCAATCAATCGAAAATATTTTTTTCTCGACTGAATTCCCAGACGGAAGGCGCCGCAAACGATGCCCTTTTGGCTCGTGGCACGACGAATCCAGCCGAATGCGCCGACAGGCAGCGTGGTGTCGGCGTGCAAAAAGAGCAGAAGATGGCCTGCGGCTTGCGCGGCGCCCTGATTCATCTGTAATCCTCTCCCCCTTGGCCCCAGCATCTTCTTTACACGATTGCAATCGATGACTCCAATTGTGGCGCCCTGCGGATCTCCATCTACGACAATTATTTCGCAACCGGAGCCGCAATCGCTTTTCAACAGATGGTCGATGGTTCGGTTGATGCAGGCCGCTTCATCGAGAACCGGGATGACAATGGAAATCTGAACAGTCAACTTCTCCATCCTTACGCTGTTTCATCGGTTTTCTGATGATACACATCTGTTTCACGAAGCACTCCCAGGTTTATTCGGAAAAACCCGCTATTAAATTATAACCTGCCTGAAATCAAACAATTTTTTTCTTCTCCCGATCCTTGGCACAGATTTTGATAAACCTAATCCGGACAGGCTGGAACCAATACGCCATTTTTTCATTGAACCCCGTTGGAGTTACTGTCGGTGAAACGCTGTGATGAAAATATAGATAAGGCCATAGCGCTTATAGAGTCAATGATTCATATGGCCGATGAAGGGGATGCCCACCGAGAAGACGTTGGGTGCGGTATTTTGTTTGGATTTATGCGCGACTCGGCCTATAAGTTGAAAAAGCTGGCTGAAGAAGAGAAGCGGAAACATATCCAAAAAAGGGAATAGAAGGAAAGCGGAAGACGACCATCGGTCGGGGGTAGATAGGTCTTGATGAAATCTCCAAGAAAGGATATATAAGGAATAAGCGGCGGAACGGATGTGACCGGCGAATGCATAGAAGCTGTTTCAAAACCCTGGATCAGGTTGGAGGGCAAAGTGCAGGTTGACGAAAAAGCGGGGCATATATGCTAGGTTGTGAGCATTTTGAGGAAACCTGCAACGCAGCCATCTGGCCTCGGACGAAGTTTTGAAATGACTTCTCGGTCAAAAACCGGCCTGCAGGTTGTTTCAATTGCCATCGGCAAAAGGAGGCGAATACATGAATACCTGGAAATGTAACAATTGCGGATACACCTTTGATGCGGACATACCACCGGACAAGTGTCCTTCGTGTAAAGAAAAATGTGAATTTTTGAATGTGACCTGCTACACCCCCGAATGTCAGGGAGTGGGATTCGATCCGAGGCTCGGGAAAAAGTAAACGGACACGGCTCGGACAGGGCGGAGAGACCCCAGTTCCTGAGCGCGACTCTGCAAAGATTTAACGACCGCACGTCCATCAATCGCCGGGTGCCCGGCCCGAAGAAAAATGGGAGGTTGATATGTCCACGCCACGACACTGTCCAGGGTTCGAACAGTTCAGACAACTGAAATCCTTTATCTGCAAGTGTCCTGAATGCGGCGCAGAGAAAGAGATCTTTTCGGATGAATTCGACAGAACCCACATGTGCAAGAAATGTGGAAAGGAACTCGATTTTTCACAATGCAAAATTGAAGGCGGCGGGTAACCAAGCTGTAAGTCGATACAAAACGCTGACCGTTGTTTTCAGCGACCCAATTCGTCAGTCCGAAAATCGCAGGAGGATTGTATGGAGTTACAGGCGCTGTGGTTTTTCCTGTGGGGTTTGCTGTGGGCCGTTTTCTTTATGACGGACGGGTTCGATTTCGGCGTCGGCACCCTTTTGCCTTTTCTTGGTAGAACGAACGACGAAAAACGCATCATGATCAACACCCTGGGCCCCTTGTGGGACGGCAACGAAGTCTGGCTGATCACCGCGGGAGGCGTCACCTTTGCGGCATTTCCGCTTGTTTACGCCGTCATGTTCTCGTCCCTGTACAGCGCCCTGATGCTTATCCTTTTTGCGCTGATCATTCGGGGCGTGTCATTTGAATTCCGGAGCAAGGTCAATCATCCGGTGTGGCGACAGCTGTGGGATACTTGCATATTTGTCGGCAGTCTCCTCCCCGCGCTGCTTTTTGGAATCGCGTTCGCAAATATCTTCAAAGGATTGCCGATCAATCAGGAAGGTATTTACGAAGGTGTGCTTTTTGATCTGCTGAATCCATACGGCCTTTTGGGTGGAGTACTATTTCTGATGCTCTTTCTCATGCACGGATCCCTGTGGCTTTCCATCAAGACCGATGGCGAGCTCCGCGACAGATCGGTCGCGACAGCCCATTTGATTTGGTTCTTTTTGCTCGCGGCGACGGTTGCTTTCCTGATCGCCAGCAAGTTTTTCACACGGCTTTATGACAATTATACAGCAAACCCCGTTCTGTTCCTTTTCATTCTTGTCACCCTCATCGCCCTTGCGGGCATAAAAATTTTTCTTATAAAGCAGGCCTTTTTCAAAGCATGGGGATCTTCGTGTGCGACGATCATCGGTGCAACATTCTTTGGAGTCATCGGACTTTACCCGAATATGATCCCCTCCAGCATCAACCTGGAATACAGCTTAACTGCGCATAATGCATCTTCCAGCCCTCTAACCCTCAAGATCATGCTGGTCGTAGTCGTGGTTTTCTTGCCTGTTGTCATCGCATACCAAACATGGACCTATTTTCTTTTCAGAGACAAAGTAACCCGTGACGACCTCGCCTATGACGAATCTTACTAGCACCGGCGCAACATGGGATGACTCATCCCTATATCCCGATCACCATTTACCGGTTCAGGCTTTTTTCTTTGGGCAGGAAACAAACGATGCCGTCTGTGCGGGAGGCGATCGGCCGTGAATAGAAAAATTTTTGCGCTGACAACCGGCGCAATGATCCTGGCCGCGGTCGCGGGTAGCGGAATTCAACCCAAAGGCGCCGAACAGATGGAACTTTCCGGCGGAAATGCGGGAGAGGTCCCGTTTCCCCATCACCGGCACCAGAGAGTCGTCAATGAATGCACGACATGCCATGATCTATTTCCTCAAGAACCCGGAGCGATTGAACGACTTAAGGCCGAAGGCAAATTACAAAAAAAACAGGTCATGAACAAGCATTGCATCAAATGCCATCGTGAAATGGAAAATGCCGGGAAGAAGTCCGGCCCTCTTCGCTGCAAGCAATGCCATAACTCATAAGGATAATAATAGGATGCTGGTACTTGGCATACAAGGAAGTCCCCGTCGCAAAGGGAATACGGCGTATTTGTTGTCGGCGTTTATGGCCGAGGCGGAAAAACTCGGCGCATCGACCCTCGTCGTCGAAGTCGATCAAAAAAATATCACCCCCTGTAAGGAATATGTCGTTTGTGAAAAGAAGGGGTATTGTCCTATAGAAGACGAAATGACCCATGAGATCTATCCGCTGCTTCGAAAAGCCGAGGTCATCGTCGTCGCCACACCGATATTTTTCTATAATGCAACGGCGCAGCTAAAGGCCCTGATCGACAGAAGCCAAACCTTATGGGCGAGAAAATATCGGCTGAACCTCACCGATCCTGCTCGGCATATCCGACGCGGTTTTCTGCTCAGCGTGGGAGCCACCAAAGGCAAAAACCTTTTCGAAGGTCTGCATCTGACCATGAAATATTTTTTTGACGCCGTCGGCGCCGGTTATGACGGCAGTCTGACATACAGAGGAATTGAAAAAATCGGCGACATGAAGAAACATCCAGCCGTTCTCGGGGACGTTGAAAAAGCCGCCCGGGATCTTTTAGATCCTTTGATGGGAAGGAAAAAGATCCTGTTTCTCTGCCGTGAGAATGCCTGCCGCAGCCAGATGGCCAGCGCTTACGCCCAGTTTCTTTTCGGTCGCCAAATCGACGCATCGAGCGCCGGCAGCCAGCCGGCGGAAGATATCAACCCGGTCATGCAGGCGGTTATGCAGGAAAAAGGGATCGACATGGCTTTTCGTCGACCCAGATCGATCGATGACGCGCTGGCGGAGTGCAAACCGGACAGAATCATCACCATGGGATGCGGGGAGGCGTGTCCCATCATCCCGGGAGTTAAAATCGAAGACTGGGATCTACCGGATCCTGCGGGTCAATCCATCGATTTCATGAGAAGGATCCGCGATGAAATTGAAAGCAGAGTCACACAGCTTGTTCATATTTAACTGGATCGATTCTTTCGGCCGTTGCAGTGCCCGGTGGGAGTTTGGGCCCCAAGCGAGCCAGACCGCCAATAGAAAAAACAAGAATCGATTAATGGGGAGCGCTACGAAAACTTATCGTATGCGATCATTTCAGGTTCGACTCCCAGACCGTCAAGCATCTTAACTACGGCGTCGATCATGACCGGAGGGCCGCAAAGATAGTATTCGATTTCGGTGGGATCATAGTGTTTACTCAGGTAACGGTCATGGGCGCATTGATGAATAAAGCCTGTCAGGCCGGTCCAGCCGTCCTCGGGCTGAGGGTCGGAAAGAGCCACATAAAAGGAAAAATTGTCATATTTTTTTTCAAGGGCACTGAATTCTTTTTCATAAAATATCTCCTTCAAGGACCTTGCTCCATACCAGAAGGTCATTTTCCTTTTTGTGTCGATCACTGTCAACTGATAGTGGATCTGGCTTCTCAGAGGAGCCATGCCGGCCCCTCCCCCGATAAAACACATTTCCCTGTCCGTATCTTTGATGAAAAAATCTCCGTAGGGACCGCTCAGCGTGACCCTGTCTCCCGGTTTCAATTGAAACATATAGGATGATCCGATGCCGGTCGGCACTTCAGGCTTCCCCGGCGGAGGAGTGGCGATCCGTATGGTAAATTCCAGCACATCGGGCTGGGACGGCGGATTGGCAAGGGAATAGGCCCGTAAGACCGGCTCATCCGTCTTTGAGTGAAGCTCCCATAGTTTGAATTTTTTCCAGACCTCGCGGTACTGTTCCGCCACACGGATCTGCTCGTAAAAAAGCTCATATTCTGGAATATCGATCTGGACATAAGCCCCGGCATTGAAATCGAGGCGCTCGCCCGGATCGAGCTTCAATACGAGTTCTTTGATAAACGTAGCCACGTTCTCGTTCGATACCACCGTGGCATGGTATTTTTTTATATCGAAAATCTCCTCCGGCACCCGGATTCGCATGTCCTGTTTCACTTTCAATTGACAGGCCAGCCGGACGTTTCTTTGCTTTTCTTTTCGGCTCAAGTGGGCAAGCTCCGTCGGCAGGACATCTCCACCTCCATCCAAGACGACGCATTTACACGTACCGCATGTCCCTTTTCCCCCGCAGGCAGAAGGAATCAGGACATCATTGCCCACAAGTGCCGACAGCAGCGTCATGCCGGATGGAACCTGAAGCCGTTTTTCCTCGTCGTCGTTGATGACGATCAGCCGGTCACCCTTCTTGACGACTCTTGCTTCAACAAGCAGCAGGAGCCCCACGAGAATAAAAATGACGCCGGTAAATACCGCAGGACCAATAAAAAAAATCAACATGCGCTCCTTTGATCTATGCGTCAGTAAACGGGAATGCCGGAAAAAAGCATGAAAGCCATCGCCATCAGCCCGGTGACGATCATGCTGATGCCGAAGCCTTCGAGACCTTTCGGTACATCGGCATACCGCAGCTTTTTCCGGATCGCCGCCATGGAAACGATGGCCAACATCCATCCGACTCCGGACCCGATCCCGTAAACCACTGTCTCGCCGAAGGTATAGGCCCGCTCCACCATAAAGAGGGATGCCCCTAGAATGGCGCAATTTACGGTGATCAGGGGAAGAAAAACCCCCAGCGCGTTATAAAGGGCCGCCGAATAGCGGTCGATGAGCATTTCAAGAGCCTGAACGATGGCTGCAATAAAGGCGATGAAGGTGATGAGTTTTAAAAAACTTATATCCACATGCGGCAAACCGGCCCAAGCAAGGGCCCCGGGCGCCAGAAAGAAATGGTAGACAACCCAGTTTGCAGGGGTTGTAACGGCCATGACAAAAACAACTGCAACCCCCAATCCCGTCGCCGTTTTCATGTTTTTTGAAACGGCAAGAAAAGAGCACATGCCCAAAAAATAAGCGAGCAGGATGTTGCCGATAAAAACGGCGTTCAGAGCGATGCCAAAAAGGTTTTCCATCGATGCTCCCGACTAGTCTTTCCAGACGGTTTGCTGCAGCCACACGAACAGACCGATGAGGATAAACGCACCCGGCGCCAGGAGCATGATCCCCATGTTTTCGTAACCGGCCGAATATAAATACTCGGGAATGACCGAATGTCCCAGGAGTTTGCCGGAGCCCAGCAGTTCGCGGATGGCCGCCACACCGACCAGAACAGAGCCATAACCGAGGCCGTTGCCAATGCCGTCGACAAACGAGCGCAGGGGCGGATTCACCATGGCACAGGTCTCGGCCCTTCCTAAGACGATACAATTTGTGATGATCAGGCCGACAAAGATCGATAGCTGCTTGCTGATATCATACAAAAAGGCCTTCAAAAATTCATCGATGAGGATGACCAGCGTGGAAATAATGGAAATCTCGACGATGATGCGGATGTTCCTTGGAATAACATGGCGCAGAGATGAAATAATCAAACTGGAAAACGCCACCACGCAGGTCAGGGCCAGGCTCATCACGATCGCGGTTCTAAGTTGCACGGTTACGGCAAGCGCGGAGCAGACCCCGAGAATCTGTTTGGAAATAGGGTTTGTTTTCCAGATCGCTTCAACAATAACCTTATAGGTCTGGGTTTTGGTTATCTTCAATTTTTAGGCACCCTTTTACCTGATTTTTTCTGAATTTAATGGAAATGGGTTCATAGCCCGACAGAACCTCTTTCAAACCGGCTGTGAGGAATTGACCGGTCAGCGTGGCGCCGCTGATGCCGTCCACATAGTTGATCTGTTTATCCTCCGCAATGCGGTCTTTGACGCCGCCTTTTGCGATCGCTATGGAGACAAATTCACCGTTTCGATCGACGATTTTTTTTCCTACAAAATTTTGCTGGAACCACTTTTGTTCGATCTCTCCCCCCAGGCCGGGGGTTTCGGCGTGTTTGTACACGGTAAATCCCGAGATCGAGGAGCCGTCGCTTTTAATGGATAGATACCCGAGGATTCTTCCCCATAACCCCCGTGAATCGATGGGAACGACGTACGACTCTATACATGCATCGTCTTTGATATAAAGATAGATCGGCAGTGTGCCTTCTTCGGGACTTTCGGATGCCGGCAAGATGCGCCCTGCGGAATCGATCAAAAAAGATTTCATGTTTTTTCGGTAGATGGTATCGATCTCCGATGCCGTGTATTTGACTTCCGAATCCAGAAGGCCGACGGATAACAGAATATTTTTCTGTTTATCCACATAGAGATTTTTATTCTGGAAACGCTTCAGACCGCTGGATGCCGCCGTTACAAGCAGGCTGCACACAAAGCAAAGCACCGCAGCGAAAAGCGCCGTTCTGAGCCTTTCAGACATTGGGAATTCTCTTTCGCAATCTGATCCAGACCGCCACGTGGTCTATCAGAGGCGCAAAAACATTCATGAAGAGAATGGCCAGCATGGTCCCCTCGGGAAATGCCGGATTAAATACCCGTATGAGCACTATCAGCGACCCGATAAAAAATCCGTAAACCCATTTGGCCGTGTTGAGGTCCGGCGCCGATACCGGGTCCGTCGCCATATAGGCGATTCCGAAAGCCGCACCGCCCATCACCAGATGATAAAACGGATTCAGCGACAACCACGCCTGCGACGATCCGGTTCCGACGAAATTCAAAAGGTACCCGGTGAATAAAATGCCGATGACTCCACCGAAAATGATCCGGTAACTTGCAACTCCGACCAAAATCAAGAAAACAGCGCCTGCGAGGCACAACAACGCGGAAGTCGCACCCACGGAACCCGGGTACCTGCCCAGAAACAGCTTGGTGAACGTATAGCCGGCATCCGCCAAGGAGGCTTCGACGGTGCTGCCGGGTTCCGCAAGGGCTGAAATCACAAGGGGGGTTGCACTGCTGAGCGCGTCTATGGCCGCTTCTTTCATATCGACGACCGCAGTCCACACCGCATCACCGGACATCTGACCCGGGTATGCAAAAAACAGAAAGGCCCTTCCGGTCAGGGCCGGATTCAAAAAGTTTCTTCCGGTTCCACCGAAAATTTCTTTTCCGATGACAATCCCGAAGGAAATCCCTACAGCCACCTGCCAGAGAGGAATTGTAGGGGGAAGTATCAGTGGAAAAAGCATGCAGGAGACAAACAGTCCTTCGCTGATTGCATGCTTCCTGACCACCGCAAACAGGGTTTCCCAGAAAAACCCCACTATATAGGTCACAACGACCATGGGCAGGACGATCCGCATGCCCCTCAGTACAACCGGAATAAAATCGGGGGAAAGGCCGGAGGCGGCATATGCCTGAAATCCGGCGTTGTATATTCCAAAAAACAGGTTGGGCATTAAGGCCAGCAGGACCAGGGCCATAAACCGCTTGACATCCAGACTGTCGCGGACATGCGGCCCTTCTTGAGTCAAACGAACCGGCGCAAAAAATATGCTCTCGATGGACTCGTAAAAGGGATACAGGCGCTGGAGCTTTCCGCCCTCTTCGAAGTACCGCCTTGATGCATCGAAAAATTTTTTCAACATGATGAAAAACCGGATGGTGAAAAGAGTGCGGTTCTAGTTAGTGTTCATCTGCTCTTTATAAAAGGCATCCTTTGCCTTTCTGAAGGTGGAAAAGAGTTCAATTTTCGAAGGACACACATAGGAACACAATCCGCATTCCACACAATCGAGCAGCCCGTGGGACAGGGATTCCAGCAAATCTTCAGCCAGCAGACTCTTGAAGGCAAGCTGCGGCAGGATGTCCACCGGACAAACATCGGCACAGTATCCGCAGCCGATACAGGCCCGCTCTCCTCCGTGAATGCCGGAGTCCACCACAAAGGGCCCCGGGTTAAAGACGGAAAAAAAGGTTCTGGAATAGCTGGGCTTTAAAAACCCCGGACGGACAAATGCCAACAGTTCGGCTTCCGTTTCCTCGGGAATCAGAATCAGTGAATTTTCGTAGTATCCCATAAAGGAATCCATAAGACCGGTATAGCCGCGAAATATCCCCCCCACAACAGCCCGTATGTTCTCCTGCGCCTTGCGCCCATCGGCCAGATGTGCAAGCGGGACTCCGGTTCTGGTCGAAACATGCATCGCCTCTTTTGTCGCGCTGCCGGCCAGAACAATGGTTCGATCGACCGGATAGATTCCGGTGGCGAGGAATTGACCCAGCAGCATGACGTCCTGTCCGTTGATGAACCAGGAGCGGTTTTCAAGAGGTGACTTTTTCGTGCGATAAAGCAAAACACCCGGGTCGTCTACCGGAAAATGGCCGGTATAAACATGGGTCACCACGCCTTCAAGCGCCTTTAAAACCTGCCGGTTTTCCCGGCTGGTCGCAATCCGGACGTCATCGGCGGCCAATTTTTTCAACGCCCTGACACCGAGCTTAAATAAATCGTGTTTGCCGTCAAGATAGACTTCGGGATCAGGTTGAAAGGGTTCCTTTGAATCCAGACTCACAATAATCGCCGGGGGGGGCTTGTCCTGACTTGCGATATCCCTGAAAGGCAATTCCCTGAGCATCGGCCAGATTCCGCCTGTCATGAGATGGCGTGCCAGCCGATCCCTGCCGACAGTTTCCAGGTCATCGGCTTTAAAGACTTCAAATTGTTCATATCCTTCCCGCGCGTCGAGTTTGATCACGATGGCGGTGATGACCCGTCTCGGCCCGAAGTGGATCGATTCTATTTTTCCGCCGCCCGGAGACAAAAATCGAACCGCCGGATACCTTTTGTCTTCGAAAAGAGGCGATCCCACGTTGACATGACTCCCGACCTCTACGAGAAGCCTGGGTTTGACAAAGGGAATACTGTAAGGCGTCATGCCCACGCAAGATGGTCTCGGCTGTTTCACAAGCGCCTTGCTCGGACTTCCCGCAACTTTTATTGGATACCCTTTTTTGGTTCGGACAAAGCGCATACCCATCCTCTGAGAAACCGGAAAAGAGGCCCTTCGACCCTTGCTGCACACGGTTTCTTTCTTACCATTGCAGGGTCTTTTTTTCAAGCCTTCATGGAAGACATCAGAAATTTTCCGTAACTACCGGATATGAATCCGGTGATCGGGCATCCGGGCGGGTGACCATTTGAGCGCAACTGCCGCTCGCAACTTAAGCGATAATGAGACACAATGTCTCAACAAAACGCGTCTGAGACGCTGCGAGAACACACGACACCCTTGACCGATACGATTATATGCTTACTGTTTTTTGAGCAAGCGTTCATGCTCGAAGATTTACAGAAAATCCAATGGCTATCGCGTCCATCCAGAGCGGAGATAGTTTCGCCGAATTCAAGGCGGGCGAAAATTTTAACCACAGGAATACATGGAAGTATTTAGAGGATTACAATTTGAGCCCAATGCAGAAATCGGTGAAAATAGCCATTTATGGATGGACACCATTATCTGATGGCATGGTTATTGCGTAAATGATTTGACATCGGGCGATAGGATCAGGCAACGCGGCAACGCCCTGATGGAAAGAGACGGCCCTTTCGTGCGACTTGAAGATATCAAAGGGAATCTGAATCTTATCAATGAGATCGATTGGGACATGACTCCTGAAGAAGCGGTCAGGCTTTATCTGGAGTGGGGGAATAACTGGGCCGGCGGCACCTATGTCATCCGTTCCAAAAAAGATGTATCCCTCTATTTTGTCGTCAACACATGGGAAGACAATCCCAAAGTCTTTCTTATCCGGAGAAACTCGCAAGGGGCTGAGGAACTGGCGGAAATTGAGTTGCCACCGGATGTAAAAAATCGATTTCTATCGTCCATCGGCCACACCAAAGGCGTCCACGCAGTAAGCGATGAAATAAAAAAATGGCTTAAAGATCGAATTTACGGCTCTTCGCCAGACGGCGGATGATCGATACGGTTTTGGGTTTACAGGCCTTTTATAATCGAACAGGTTGAAATTTATGGGTTATATTACTCAAAACTGTTCGATGATTGTTCTATGCAATCAGGCTTTGTCGTATAACCGATAGAAAAGAAAAAGGAGGATGATATCGTGGCAAGTTTGAAAGGAACTCAGACGGAAAAAAACCTGTTGACCGCTTTTGCAGGGGAATCCCAGGCCCGCAACCGGTATACCTATTTTGCCGGCCAGGCCAGAAAAGACGGATACGTTCAAATAGCGGATATTTTTGAGGAAACGGCAAATCAGGAAAAGGAACATGCAAAACGGTTTTTTAAACTCCTGGAAGGGGGCGAAGTGGAAATTTGTGCGGCCTTCCCGGCGGGCGTCATCGGAACGACACTCGAAAATCTGAAAGAAGCGGCGGACGGAGAAAAGTACGAACACACACAGATGTATCCAGGATTTGCAAAAACCGCACGAAGCGAAGGCTTTGAAGAAATCGCAAAAATATTGGAAGCCGTTTCGGTCGCTGAAAAACAACATGAAAAACGGTACCGAGACCTGACCGCAAACATCGAATCGGGACGTGTGTTTAAAAGAGAAAATCCGGTGCGTTGGCGCTGTCGAAACTGCGGGTATCTGCATACGGGAAAGGATGCGCCTTTGCAGTGTCCGGCATGCGACCATCCGCAGGCACACTTTGAACTTCTCGGCGAAAACTGGTAGAAAAACAGATATAGGTTCCGGGTTCACGAGAAATCCAATTTTGACAATAATACTATAAAGATGGGAAAGGAGAAACTCATGGCGGAACGATTCGAAGTATACAAATGCGGAATTTGCGGAAACATTGTCGAAGTTCTTTCCGGCGGAAAGGGAGAACTGGTCTGCTGCGGTAAGCCGATGACCCGGCTGATTGAAAATACGGTCGATGCGGCAAAAGAAAAGCATGTACCTGTTATCGAAAAAATAGATGGGGGCGTCAAAGTATCGGTCGGAAGTGTCGCACATCCCATGGAAGAAAAACATTACATCGTCTGGATTGAGATTATTGCAGACGGAAAAGCCTATCGACAATTTCTCAAACCGGGGGATGCACCTGTGGCGAGCTTCCATGTGGAAGCCGGCCAGATTACCGCCCGTGAATATTGTAATCTTCACGGCCTCTGGAAAGCCTAAGAATTACGGCTACAGGCCTTATGGATGAAATGGCAGATATTTCATCACTTTTTATGGAACAATCCGACAAGGAGGTATGAAATGAGCCGATATGTGTGCGGTGTTTGCGGCTATGTGTACGATCCCGAACAGGGAGACCCGGACAACGGGATTAGCCCGGGTACCCAATTCGAAAACCTGCCGGATGATTGGGAGTGCCCGGTGTGCGGCGCATCCAAGTCTGATTTCGAAAAGGAATAACGCACGAGGCGCCCTTTCTGCGTGCTTCCTCGGCACTGCGTAAAGGGCGCTCGCTTGTAGCTACCGAGCGCCCATCCATAGAGGAGATAGTTTCGCCGAATTCAAGGCGGGCAAAAATTTTAACCACAGGAATACATGGAAGTATTTCGAGGATTACAATTTGAGCCCGACGCAGAAACCGGCGAAAATAGCCATTTATGGATGGACACTACCTACCCATTATCCGTATCATCCAGGCAATCCGTGGTGAATGGTTGCTGCTTTTCCTCTTACCATCAACCAGCCAGTCCTCAAAAAGGAGCACCAGATGAAACCGGTTGAAATCGCAAAAGGAATTTATGATGTTGGAGTAACTGATTGGAATATAAGAGATTTTCATGGATATTCGACACACATCGGCACCAGTTATAATGCTTTTCTGATTCTGGATGACAAAACAACCCTGATCGACACGGTGAAAAGCGATTTTTCCGATCAACTGATTGAAAACATATCTACGATCATCGATCCGAAGAAAATCGACTACGTCATCAGCAACCACACCGAGATGGATCATTCCGGCGGTCTTCCCCGCATCATGCATAGAATCGGAGAGGAAAAGCCGCTATTTTGTTCCAAAATGGGCCTAACAAATCTGACCCGGCATTATTCACAAAAACTGAACTACCGCGCGGTGCAGGACGGAGAAGAACTGGTCCTGGGAAGCCGAACCCTGTCATTCATTGAAACCCGGATGCTCCACTGGCCGGACAGCATGTTTTCCTATCTGAAAGAAGACAAGATACTCTTTTCGAGCGACGCCTTCGGTCAGCATTTTGCGGGATTCGAAAAATTCGATGATATCATCGGCGACGCCATCATGGCCCATGCAAAAAAATATTTTGCCAATATTCTTCTTCTCTATGCACCGCTCATCCTCAAGCTGGTCGAAAGGATAACCCGGCTCGGCCTTCAATTCAACATGATCTGCCCCGATCACGGCATTCTCTGGCGCAAGGATCCGGGCAAGATTATCAACGCGTATGTAAATTGGAGCCGGCAAATTCCGGCGGAAAAAGCGGTTATCGTCTACGACACCATGTGGCGCAGTACGGAAATGATGGCCGACGCCATTGCCGCCGGGATTTCTGATCAGGGAATCGAATCCAGACCCATGCGCCTGAGAAAATGGGACCGTAGCGACATCATGACAGAGGTTCTGGATGCAAAAGCGATCATCATCGGATCGCCTACCTTAAACAACGGGTTGTTTCCGACGGTTTCGGACTTTTTGACCTACATGAAAGGACTCAAACCAAAAAACAAAATGGGCGCGGCTTTTGGATCTTACGGATGGAGCGGCGAATCGGTCAAACTCATTACCAGAGAATTCGAGAACCTGGATTTTACAATCATCGATCCCGGCCTGAAAATTCAATACGTGCCGAATAAGGCGGCAAAAGAGGCGTGCTACAATCTCGGCAAAAAAATCGGAAAGGCGGTGAAAAACAGGGAATGAAAAGACCCTCCATCGAGCTTAGCGAATGTATTCGATGCGGCATATGCGTCGAGGTGTCTCCGGCGGTCTTTTCGATAAACCAGTCAGGTTATGTGATGATTGCGGATCTCGATCGATACCCTGAATCGGATGTGGACGAAGCCATTAAATATTGCCCGGCGGATTGTATTTTCTGGAATGATTGAATCTCGCTCGAGAGGCGCGGAAAAAGGAGGCGTGATGAAAAAAAGTATTTTATTTGTTTTCAACGGTGATCCGATGTGCTTTATCCATGTGCTTTTAAATGCGCTTGACATGAAGGCCGAAGGGTGTGAAAGCAGAATCGTTATCGAGGGAGCTGCAACGAAATTGCTTCCGGAGCTTGAAAAACAGGCAAACCCTATGCACGTACTCTGGGAGAAAGTAAAAAACCAGGGACTTGTAGCCGGTGTCTGCAGGGCCTGTTCCAACAAAATGGGCACCCTGGAAATCGCGGATGAACTCGGATTAACCCTTCTTGATGAAATGTCCGGCCATCCCAGTATGCGGTTATATCGGGAGCAAGGATACGACATCATCACGTTTTGACGCCGTGCGCCGTTTTCTAGAGACCAAGATTCGAATCCTTTCACTGCTGAAGGCGCAAAACCTTGAGGAAGCGATTGCCGAGATCCTGCGATATCCGGCCCGACAGGTTGTCAATCCTCTGTTTTCTTTACTTTACAGTATGGACGAACGCATCAAATGGCATGCCGTCTCTGCAATGGGGGAGGTAACCGCAAACCTTGCGGCCCGCGATATGGAATCGGCCCGTGTGGTAATGCGCCGGTTGATCTGGAACTTAAACGATGAATCCGGCGGCATCGGATGGGGTTCCGCCGAGGCCATGGGTGAAACCATGGCCCTTCATCAGGGCCTGGCGCAGGAGTATGGAAGCATCCTGCTTTCCTATATCATGGAAGACGGAAACTTTCTCGATCACGAAGAACTTCAAAGAGGGGCGCTATGGGGTCTTGGCCGGCTTTCGCATGCACGTCCATCTCTGTTGAAAGGCGCCGCTCTCTATTTGCTGCCGTTTTTCGACTACGGGCACGCGACCACCCGGGGGCTCGCCGCATGGGCGTCATGCCATCTGGGAGAAAAAATCCTGAAACCCCCGCTGGTTCGACTGATAGACGATCACCGCCCGATCAAATTGTTTCGCGATCGACGGCTCGTCCAGGAAACGGTTGCAAATTTAGCAAAAAGCGCACTCGCGGCGATTGATGCAAACCGGCATTCTTCTTGACGGTTCAACCCAAGTCAATCGATAGTCAGGAGTGGTATGATGAAATCCATGTGTTCCATCCGCAGGCTGTGGATCCTCCTATCCACCCTGTTTTTACTGACACCGGCATCGTCAATGGGCGGCGACCCGCCCGCCACCCTGACGCTGAGGGAGGCGGTCACGGTCGCCGTGGAGCAAAATCCGGCTGCGGCCGCCGCCCGCCAGGGGGTAGAAGCCTCGGAAGCCCGAATACAGCAAGCCCGCTCGGAACTTTACCCCCAGTGTAACTTCACCGAAACATTCAACCGAACCACAAACCCCATGTGGGCGTTTGCCACGCGCCTCAATCAGGAAACCATTGAGCAAACCGACTTTGCGCCTGAGCAGGTAAACCATCCGCAAGAAATCAACAATTTTGCCTCGACCCTTTCCGTGGAGTGGGCTCTGTTCAACGGCGGACGAACCCGAATCGCCATTGAACAGGCCGCCGGCGGCCGAGATGCATCCGCCGAAATACTTAAAAGGACCCGCCAGGAGATCATCGCCAGGACTGCCCAATCCTATATCGAACTGCTTCTATCCCTGAAAAACGTCGACGTCGTCCGGCAGTCCTTAGAGACCGCCGATGTGCACCTAAAAATGGTTCAATCTCGTTTTGAAAACGGATTTGTCGTCAAAAGCGACCTGCTCCAAGCCCGGGTTCGAATAGCCGAGCTGCAGCAGGCGCTTCTGCAGGCGGAAAGCCGTGTCAAAATGGCCCAGGCAATGCTAAGCGCATCGATGGGCCTCTCCGTTGAACAGACCGTGATGCCCGTGACGCCACTGGATCGATACACAGAACCAACGGGCTCGATGGAGGAGTGGATAGCAAAAACCCTTTCTCACCGGCCGGAATTGCAGCAGATGCAAATTCAGGAAAACATAGCCAAACAGGAAGTGGAAAAATCAAAAGCCTTTCACTTGCCGAATATCAACCTCGTCGGCGCGTATGAAATCAATTCCGAAGATTTCAGCGACACCGCGGACAACTATACCCTCGGCGCGATGATGCGGATCAATCTGTTCAGCGGCCGGCTTTTTTCTTCAAAAACAAAGGAATCCCTGGCATCCTTTCGTCAAAGTCAATCCATGAGAAAAGAGCTTGAACTAATCGTTCTTGTGGAGACAAAAAAAGCATTTCTCGAATCCCGGAGTGCCTGGGAGCGCATCCAGGTTGCCGAATCCGCTGTTTCTCAGGCGCAAGAGGCGCTCCGGATCATAAGGAACCGTTATGAAAACGGTTTTTTGACGATTCTCAGCCTTTTGGATGCGGAAGTCGCTCTACAGCAGTCCCGCGATCGGCATTTCCAGGCCATGCACGACTACCAATTGGCAACCATCAGGCTGTTTCAAGCGACGGGAACCATAGACATCGACTCTTTCGGAGAATAACCGGCCACAGGACCTGACGTCGAGTGCCGACACCCTGTCGCCAGTCGCGTCCTGCCGCAGCCGTTTTTGATAACCTATAAGACCATGGAGTCCGATATGAGGCTGAAGAAACCCTTACGCATGCTCGTGATTATCGCTCTTCTACTTGCGCTGTTCGGCTGCAGCGATCGGATCGAACCGGGAAATGTGAAACCAGGGAGCCGGAATGTCGTAAGCACCCGGGTCGCCGTTGCCAAGATCATGGAACAACCTTTCCTCTATGAGGCGGTCGGAACGGTTCAGGCTTTGACCGCCAGCACGATTTCCAGCAAACTTATGGGAACGGTCCAGGCCGTATCTGTCAAAGAAGGCGACGATGTAGTTCGGAACGATGTTCTGGTGGTACTGGATCGACGGCATGTGGATGCACAGCTCAAGCAGGCCGAAGCCGCCCTGTCCGAAGCCAAAGGGATGCAAAATTCCGCAAGATCCGCACATGATGCGGCGGCCGCCGAGGCGACCCTTGCCCGGTCGACATACAATCGGTACCTGAATTTAATGAAAGACCAATCCGTCAGCCGCCAGGAGTTTGACGAAGTGCAAGCGCGATACCGCAAGGCCGAAGCGTCCATGGCCCAAACCGGCGCATTGATCGAAGCGGCGGGATATCGGGTCAAACAGGCGGAAGCAGGTTTGACCGCCGCCGGGGTCAGCGAAAAGGACGCGGTGATCCGCGCTCCTTTCGATGGAAAGGTGACAGCCAAAATGATCGATGTCGGCGACCTTGCATCTTCGGGAAAACCGCTGCTGACCCTGGAGAAAAAGGGTGAGTTTTGCGTGGATCTTGTTCTGCCCGAGCAGCATTTCGAACAGGTTACCGTCGGCCAGCAGGTGGCACTGACTATCCCCTCCGTCGATGACAGGCCCATCCATGGGCGCATCGACAGAATCGTACCTGCCGCAGATCAAAAGAGCCGGTCCGTTCTGGTCAAAGTCGCCCTTCCCAAAGGAGTGAACGCACTGTCAGGAATGTTCGCCAGGGTTCAAATCCCGCTTGGGGATGCCGGCATGCTTCTGCTTCCTTCTTCGGCGATCGTGCTCAAGGGACAACTGACCGGTTTTTACCTGGTCGACCAGGAAAACTGCTGCCGGTTTCGACTCGTTCGCCCGGGCCGAAAATTCGGCGATTGGGTGGAAATCGTTTCCGGAATACAGGAAGGGAATCGCTATATCGTATCCCCGCCGCCCGGACTTGTTGACGGCTCGATCGTGGAGGTGCCTGCATGAGCCGAAAAACGGGCGTCTCCGGAAAAATCGCACACTTTTTCATTGATTCAAAACTCACGCCGCTCGTCGTTCTCGCTTCCGTTCTTCTCGGCATCGCCGCCGTCATTGCCCTGCCGAGAGAGGAAGAACCGCAGATTATCGTACCGATGGTCGATATTTTCGTCGCCATGCCCGGCGCCGGCGCCAAGGAGGTGGAAGAGCGCGTTACGAGTCCCATGGAAAAGCTACTGTGGGAAATACCCGGCGTAGAGTATGTCTACTCCACCTCCAGCCCGGGCTTTTCCATGGCGGTCGTCCGTTTTCTGGTGGGGCAGGACGAGGAAAAATCGATCGTCCGATTGCAGTCCAAGTTGATGGCCAACTATGACCGCATTCCGCAATCCGTGACGCCTCCTTTGATAAAACCAAGATATATCGACGATGTGCCGATACTGGCGCTCACCTTTTGGGGTGAGCAAGCCGACCACTATCTTCTCAGGCGGATAGCCGCCGAAATCGAGAACGTCGCCAAAAAAGAAAGAAATGTTTCCACCATCACACGGATCGGTGGAAACCGCCGGACGCTCGAAGTGCGAATCGATCCGGTAAAGCTCGCGGCTTTTGGAATCGACCTCCAGCACGTCGCTGCAATGGTGGAAGCCGCCAACGCGGAGCAAAACGCAGGTTCCTACCCGTCTCGTGACGGGCAGGTCCTCGTTCATGTCGGGGGATTCTTAAAAAGCCGGGAGGATGTGCAAAATATCGTGGTTGATGTTTCCAACGGCCGGCCTGTCCATCTTCGGGACATTGCCGTCATTGTCGACGGTCCTGAAGAACCCGACCAATATGTTTTTTTCGGCAAAGGGCCGGCCGCATTCAAAGGCCGAATCGAACCCGGATTTTCAGCGCAGGGGGTTTACCCCGCCGTCACCCTTACCGTCGCAAAAAGAAAAGGGACCAATGCCATCGCCGTAGCCGAAAGTGTCCTGGAGCGGATCGAAGAGGTGCGCGGGACCATCATTCCCGACAACATCCATATGACCATCACCCGCCACTATGGTGAAACCGCCAAAGAAAAATCAGACGAGCTTTTGTACCATATGATGATCGCCGTTGTTTCGGTCACCCTGCTCATCTGGTTTACCCTGGGACATCGGGAATCCGGGATCGTTGCCTTGGCGATACCGGTGACGCTGGCCCTGACCCTGGCGATCTTTTACCTGTATGGGTATACGCTCAACCGCATCACGCTGTTCGCATTGATTTTTTCGATTGGGATCCTGGTGGACGATGCCATCGTGGTGGTTGAAAATATTGTCCGTCATTTCCGGTTGCCGGAAAACTGTGATCGCCCGAGATTCGAAGTCGCTATAGAGGCGGTCGACGAGGTGGGAAACCCCACCATACTCGCCACGCTTGCGGTAATCGCCGCCATTCTTCCCATGGCTTTCGTGGGCGGCCTGATGGGCCCCTACATGCGGCCCATACCGGTCGGGGCATCCGCTGCGATGGTGTTTTCATTGATCATCGCCTTTGTTGTCACGCCGTGGGCCTCGGTGCGCATTCTTCATTCCGATATGCCTTGCGCGGAAGAAAAACGCGAAAAGGAAGACTGGAGTATACGGCTGTACCGACGCATCATGACCCCGCTGATAGAAACGGGGTTCTGGCGATGGGGTTTTTTGATCGCCGTGATCTGCCTCCTCTTATTTTCCTGCATGCTGGTCGGCATCGGATGGGTCCGGGTCAAGATGCTCCCTTTTGACAATAAAAGTGAATTTCAGATAATTCTGGACATGCCGGAAAGCGCAACGTTAGAACAGACCGCCGCCGCCGCCCTGGAGATGGGGGAATACCTGAAAACCGTCCGTGAAGTCGTGGATTACCAAATATATACAGGAACTTCGGGACCGTTTAACTTCAACGGGCTGGTCCGCCATTACTATCTTCGTCAATCGCCGTATATGGCGGATATTCAGGTCAACCTGGCTCAAAAAGGACTTCGAAAGGACCAGAGTCACGCCATTGCCAAGCGTATCCGTCCTGCTTTGAAACAGATTGCCGACCGCTGCAACGCCCGCATCAAGGTGGCCGAAGTTCCGCCCGGTCCGCCGGTTTTATCGACGCTTGTCGCCGAGATATACGGCCCGGATTACGGGCGCCAGCGCGAACTTGCGCTTCAAATAAGAGATATTTTCGAAGAAACGCCGGGGGTTGTGGATGTGGACTGGTACATGGAGGAGAATCAAGCCCGCCGATTTTTGGAAGTGGATAAAGAAAAGGCGGCGCTGAGCGGCATCGCGGCATCGCAGATCGCAAACACGCTCAAGATTGCGCTTTCCGGGGAGCAGATCGGGTTGCTGCACGAGGAAAGAGAAAAGGAAGACCTGCCTATCCTCATCAAGCTGCCGCTTGAGGAACGGGCGGGAACGGCACGGCTGGAATCCGTGAAGATCCGCTCCGCCGATGGGAAGTTGATCCCTATTTCAACCCTCGTGAAGACCAGACCCACGGAGATCGATCGGAGCATCTATCACAAAAATCTCATGCCGGTGGTATATGTGATCGGAGACGTTGCAGGAGAAAAGGAAAGTCCGGTCTACGCCATTGCCGAAATGTGGAAAAAAATCGCCGCCATTGAAATACCCGAAGGGTACCGGATCGCCCAGCATACCGCCGATCTGCCGCCCGGAGACAAGCGGTTTGCCATGAAGTGGGACGGCGAATGGCATATCACCTATGAAGTTTTCCGTGATCTGGGAATCGCTTTCGGTGTTGTACTCATCCTTATTTTTGTTCTCGTGGTGGGCTGGTTTCAATCTTTTTCCACACCCCTGGTCATCATGGTCGCCATCCCGTTTTCGTTGATCGGCATCCTGCCTGCGCACTGGCTGCTGGGAGCCTTTTTCACGGCGACATCCATGATCGGATTCATTGCGGGCGCCGGGATCGTGGTGCGCAATTCCATCATTCTGGTGGATTTTGTGGAGCTGCGGCTAAAACAGGGCATGCCGCTCGATCTGGCCGTGATCGATGCCGGGGCCGTGCGTTTTCGTCCCATGATGCTCACCGCCGCAGCGGTGGTGGTGGGCGCATCGGTTATTCTTTTCGATCCGATCTTCCAGGGCCTGGCCATATCGCTCATGGCAGGCGAAGTCGCCTCTTTGATTTTTTCACGAATGACGGTTCCGATTCTGTACTTTCTTGACAAGCGATGGGAATTTTCGCATGGACACGGCCCTATTTTTCGCCCAGTTGATTCAAAAAACGGGAAAACAGCTCCGATGCCAAATCAACCGCCCGATCAAAAGAAATGAGGCTTGTGTTCAATACCAGATGATATAGGCTTAAGTCATCGATATTTTGCCTAAAAATAACTGATGCCACGGCGGTACGCTGCTTTTCCTTGTCGTTGATCATCTTTTCCGCTTCGTTTCGAGACAGGCGGTAGCGTTCGACGAGAAATTGTACCCGATCTTCGTGCTCGGCAACCAGAAATATGTGAAGGGCCTTTGGGTGGTTTTTCAGAACAAACTGAGCGCCGCGGCCCACCAGAACATACCCACCCTCGTTGGCCATGGAAGTCATGAAACCGGTTAAAAGAGCGATATATTTCTGGCGCTCGAAGCCTTCCCCCGGAGCGGTGGGAGTTCTGTAAAGCAGCCCGCTTGAGACGATACTGGATATAAGCCCCAAAAGCGTACTGGCGGCTTCCTTCTCCATGGCGGCGAGCCAGTCCCCTTTGACTTTTGCTTTGCGGGCGAGTTCGTCGATAACGAATTCATCGATCAGCTTAAATCCGAAACGCGCACAAAGCCTTTCGCCCAGGGTCCGACCTCCTGCTCCAAACTGTCTGGATATGGTTACAACAGCCATTGTCGCATCCTTTTCACAATAGAGAGAAGACTTTCCACCACGATGCCGTTTTTAGCCGATTCTGCCTGTCGGCATTTCAAGTGATACGGCAAGGGATTATCCAGTATATCGAAATGGCTTGGATCGGGTTTTCAGTCGAGTTAAACAGCGTTGTTATTTTGCTCCATTTCGGAGGCCATGCTGCAAATAAAATCCGTGGCTCTGTCAAAATCAACGTGGCTTGTGTTGATGACCAGATGGTAAAGCAAAGGATCGTCGGGAGATCCCTTTTCAAATTTTCGAAGAAATGCCAATCTTCTGGTTTCCCTCCGTCTGGCGATAGCTTTCGCCTTTTCCCTGTCCACATCATAATAATTCATGAGGTTGCGGATGCGATCTTTTTCATCGGCCACAAGATAGACACGGACGGCGGTCGGGTTGTTCCTCAACACGAACTGGCATCCGCGGCCGATGATGACGGCTCTTCCCCGCCCCGCCAGTTCCGTGATGGCTTTTCTTAAAAACAGAAGATATTTCTTTTCATCGAAGTCGCTTTTGATTCCGGGAACTTGAAATGCCGGGGTTTTGGTTATAACTTCCGTAAGAAAAGAAAGAAATGTCTCTCCGGCCAGTTTTTCAATGTCTGCCACGCGTCTGACCGAAACGTTGGCCCGCCTAGCCACCTCGTCCAGCATGGCTCTGTCCACCAATTGGTAGCCAAGGCGCTCGGCCACGCGGCGTCCGATCACGCTTGCGCCGGCGCCATACTGTCGGGCAATTCCTATAACGCCCATGAGCCTTTTCCTTATTTCGGACGATGGATCCGATCTATTGGTTGTTGCACGAGAAAAAAGAACGATTTAAAAGCTTCCGGCCATGACGATGCCGGCGACCAGGGCAAAAATTGCAAAACTTTCAACGATACCGGCTGCAGCGAAACACTTGCCGAAAATCTCCTGCTTTTTGGTTGATCCAAGAATAGCGGTCGATGCGACTTTCCCCTGAAATATTGCCGACACGCAGATGGCCAGACCGCAGAATATGCCGATGAACAAAGCGGCAAGTCCGGATTCTTTTACTTTCGGTAAAAGGACGAACATCAAAATAAGCCCGTAAATCGTTTGGCTGGAGGGTGCCGCGGAAATGCCGATAAATTTTCCATGCCCCTCATCCACTTTTGCCATGGCGCCGTGAGAGGTCATACCGGCAAGGCCCACGCCGATGGAACTGCCGATAGCCGGAATTCCGATGGCAAAAGCACACCCTGCATACCCAAACATCGTAGATAAATCCATTATCCTATCCTCCTGTTTGTTAGACTTTCTTTGCAATTTTTCTGAAGGGCTTGAAGGGGAGTCCATCCCCCTCGAAGCACCAGCGATACCATTCCAGAAAGTTTAACCTGAGCCCGTGGACGACCCCTCCCATGATTCCAAGAAGAATATTGATCGTATGTCCGGTGATCAGGATCAGTACGGCCGGCAAAAAGCCGATATACGGTAAACCTTTATAAGGCATCTCCGCCAGCATGTTGAAAGTCTGGCACATATACATGGTTGCAAGCCCCAGCGCAAAAAGCCGCATGTAGGAAAGCACATCAGCAAAAAGCTGCACAATCCCGAGCGCTCCGTTGAGACCGAGAAGCACCCGGATGATGATGTTCTTGGCGGAAGAGGTGAATAAAATCACGATGGAAAAACCGCCCATCAAAATATAGGCCGCAATCGGGTTCTCGACTCCTTTTATCATCTTTGACATAAGGAGCGCATACGCGGACCACAGGATAATGATCCAGCCGAGGGAAGCCAGGTCTTTCTGGCGATAGAACCTGATCGCAAGGGCTATGGAAATATGAACCATTCCCATAACGATCGAGACGAGCATTACATGATTTTGGCCTTCTTTCGTTCCAAAATCCAGAAGCATAAACTTGTTCAACGGGTTTCCCGCCTCCAGAAGGATGCCGAAATAGGATGCGGAGATGATTCCAAAGAAAACCACCGAACCGGACAGAAAGTAAGAAAGCCTCCTCAAGCGTATCCAAAGAGCGGACTCGCTTTTGATTTTCCAGTGGAGCAGTGCCGTCAGGCCGAGCAGAGTGAACCCGTACCCTGCATCTCCGATGATCATCCCGTAAAAGACGCTGAAACAGTAAAGCACCAGTCCGCTTGGATCGAAATCGTTGTAATTGGGATGGGAATAAATTTTGACCAGATCCTCACCGGATTCTAAGGCGGGCTTGTTGGATAAAAGAACCGGGATCCGCTCCCCATGCTCCGGTTCCTCAGAGAAATGGCTGAAGGTAAATCCCGTGCCAAGGCTTTTGATCAGCTCCTCCTCCGGAATCGGGGACCAGCAGGTCAACACAAACAGTCGATCGTCCAGAGCGGTTTGGGTGTTGAGAAGAACTTTTCGGTATTCATAATTGTCCCTGAGCGCTTCTTCCGCATCGATCAGGGCTTGAATCTTTTCCGACAGTTCCTCATACTCTGCATAGATCTGATAAATCTCTTTGCCTTTCGCGGCAAGATCGCCATCGATCTGGGAAAGATTTTTGGCGGGCAGCTTTTCCTCCGCCGCGGCAATTTCCATGGGAACCGAAGAGAAGGCCACAAAGGCCACTTCCCCTTCGCTCTGCCGGGTGATGGTGTGAAAGACAGGGTCGAAGGTCATCCCCTCGTACACCCGGCGGGGCATCCGATAGAATTTTACATCGAGGCCGCTGGAGCGAAGAAGGAGAATGTCCTGGTAATCGAACTCCCCCCATGGCTCCAGAAACGCGCGTTCTTTTTTCAGCACGCCGATTTCATTGATCAATCGGCTTTCTCTCTGGCCCAGTTCCTCTCTTCTTGCGCAGATGGACGCATAATCGATTGAAAGATCCGGAACAGGCTTCTTCGGTGCCAGGCGCTTAAAAAATTTTTTTGTCTCGGTCACCTTCTGAAGCTCCCGGGTAACTTCCGTCGGCTCGACGGCTTCGGCCGGAAGAGAAATATGGGTTACCCCCAGCTCTTGAAGAAAATTAACAAAACGCTCCTTTTCTTCGTTGAGGCCGATAAAGGTGATTTTTTTCATTTTGACAATCATGACTGTGTTGCCACCTCTTATCCGGCAAGCTTGGCCTTGGCCAGCTTGGCTCGACCTACAGCAGCCGTTTCATCATCCCCCAGAAAGATCTTGATCTTGCGAATATTCTCCTTTAGCTCGGGGATAAGCTTTTTTTCGAAAAGATTGACTCGCTGGGTGGTCGTGCGAAGCTCCTCTCTGAGAAGCTTTTCCTTTTCCAATAGAACCTTCAACTCTTCCCGGATGTCCACCAGGCGTCTCAATGCTTTCAGCGCGTCATCGAGCCAAACGGGCGTTGCAAACAGGGAATAGCGCACAGGTCTGTGCACTACCTGATCGAACTCCGGCACTTCGACGCCGGCGATGTTGTCTTTCCTCGTTCGCACCTCTTCGATTTGGAGGTAATCTTCGATATCAACGGTCGGTTCGGAAAGAAGTTCACCCCACGGTTCGATGGTCTTTGCGGTTTCTTCCAGCTCCTGGCGTTTGGCTTCCAGAACGGGCTCCAGCTGGCGTATGACAAGCTGAAGCTGCATTTTCTTAAGAAGAAGAATCGGAAGAAACTTCTCGTATTTGACCAGCGCGTCTCGATGGACCTTGAGTGACGTCTTGTTGAACTTGGGTTTTTCCGGCATCTTTTAAAGCACCTGTTTTTCCGCCTGGTTTGTCGGCCAGTATTCTTTGATCAGTTCATCCTTTAACCCTGTCTGCACCGGCTCGAAATGTTTTTCTAAAATTTTCCAGCAGTTGTCAAGGGCATCCTCGATCGGCATGTTCACGTTGAGGTCCATCATTTCCCGTTCAAAATCCTGTCCATAGGCGATCAGTGTTTCATCCCATTTCGAGATTTTGAATCCCATGGCGATTTTGTTTCTGGACTCTCTGCAATCGGAATAAAGGCGGATCATGGTGTTCATGATGTCATTATGATCCCTTCGGGTCACCTTGGAAACCACATTCTGTTTGAGACGGGACAGGGAACCAAACGGGTCGATGATGCCGTGACGGAGATAGAACTGACCTTCCGTGATGTATCCCGTATTATCCGGAATGGGGTGCGTCACATCGTCGCCCGGCATGGTGGTAACCGCCAAAATTGTGATGGACCCCATCCCTTCGATGTCAACGGCTTTCTCGTACCGAGCCGCAAGCTGGGAGTAAAGATCGCCCGGGTAGCCGCGATTCGATGGAATCTGCTCCATGGATATGGAAATTTCTTTCAGGGAATCGGCGAAATTGGTCATATCCGTGAGCAGTACCAATACCCGTTTGCCTGCTTCCGCGAAGCGCTCCGCTACGGCAAGGGCCATGTCCGGAACCAGCAGGCACTCCACGACAGGGTCGGAAGCCAGGTGGATGTACATGATGACCCGGTTCATCACCCCGCTTTCGTCAAACGTGCGTCTGAAGAAGGTAAAATCGTCGAATTTGAGTCCCATGCCGCCCAGGATAATGATGTCCGCTTCCGCCTGCATGCCGACGCGCGCAAGGAGCTGGTTATAGGGTTCTCCGGGAACGGAGAATATCGGAAGCTTTTGGCTGACGACCAGAGAGTTGAAAAGATCGATCATGGGGATGTTGGTGCGGATCATCTGTTTGGGGATAATCCGGTTGGCGGGATTAAAGGAGGGCCCTCCGATGGTGATCTCTTCCTCCTGGGGTTCAGGCCCGCCGTCTATCGGAAATCCGGAGCCGTTCAAAATGCGGCCCATGAGGGAGCTGCCGTATTTTGCCATCATGGGATGCCCGAGAAATCGCACCCGGTCGTCGGTGGCGATGCCCTTGGTCCCTCCGAAGACCTGGACCGTCACGTTGTCGCCGTTTAAGCGGATGACCTGGCCGAGGGTGGTTTTGCCCGGTGATTCGATAACGGCAAGCTCTCCGAGTCCGATCCCCACGGCTTTGAGGGTTGCGATGTTCCCCGTTATTTCGTCGATCTTGGTAATAATCTGTCTCATGGTTTAGCCCTTCAGGAAATCATTGATTTGTGCCTCGTATCGATTCCAGTCTTCGCTCTGCCATGCCGAGGAATTCCAGTTTTTCAACAGAGAAGTAAGTCCGAAAAAGGTGCATCGTGCGTCGTCTTTGTCCTTGGCAACGATGTCCTTTCCAAGAATCAGGGCCAACTTTCTAAAGGAATATACCTGGCGTTCGATCGTGTTGTAGGCATCCACGTTGTCAAAGGCATTCTGCTGCAAATAAACCGCATCAAGAAGCTCGGCCTTCAGATAGGTGATGAAATCCGCAAGCGAGGTTCCCTCTTCACCGACCACATCCATCCTCTTTTTCACCTCGTCACCGCTGAAAATGAGCTTTTGATGCTCTTTGATCATCCGGACCCATTCCGGATCGATTTGGTCCAGCTTTTCTTTCATCTGGTCCAGATATTTGGACCAGGACATGAGCGGATCGATTGCCGGAAAACGTCTGGCATTCGATCGTGCCCAGGTGAGACCCAGGAACGCGCCGACCACGGCAAGGGTTCCCTGGGTGACCGGTTCCTCGAAATTGCCTCCTGCCGGAGACACGGTCCCGATGATGGAAACTCCCCCCACTTTGCCGTTTTTCAAACGCACCGCACCGGCTCGTTCATAAAATTCGGCGATTCGGGACTGTAGATAGGCCGGAAAGGCTTCTTCACCCGGAATTTCTTCGAGTCGCCCGCTCATTTCGCGAAGCGCCTGAGCCCACCTCGACGTGGAATCGGCAAGAAGAAGCACTTCAAGACCCATCTGGCGGTAATACTCTCCGATGGTCACCGCCGTATATATGGACGCCTCGCGCGCGGCGACGGGCATGGAGGATGTATTACAGATGATGACGGTTCTCTCCATGAGCGTTTTTCCGGTGTAAGGATCTTCCAGATGGGGAAACTCCCGCAGGGTCTCCACCACCTCCCCCGCACGCTCTCCACAGGCCGCCACGATAATGATATCGGCATTGGCGTATCGGGAAATAAGCTGCTGGAGAACCGTCTTTCCCGAGCCGAAAGGACCGGGAATGCACGCAGTGCCCCCCTTTGCCACGGGAAAAAAGGAGTCAATGATTCGGCATCCGGTTACCAAGGGTTCGATCGGAAGCAATCTTTCTTCGTAGTTGCGAAGCGGGATCTTTATCGGCCATTGCTGGAGCATCGTAAGCGCATGGATTTTTCCGCTTTCATCTTCCACCTCGGCAACAGTGTCGACCACCGTATACCGGCCTTTGCCGGCGACTTTCGTGATCCTTGCCCGGCCGATGAAGCTAAACGGAACAAAAATCTGATGCTCGAACTTGCCTTCCGGCACCCAGCCCAGAATATCTCCGGCCTCCACCGCACTGCCGACTTTTGCCGTCGGCGTAAAATCCCATTTGAGCGAGCGGTCCAGGGGGTCCATATAGACCCCTCGCTTTAAAAAAAGGCCCGCGGCCTGCGCCAGTTTTGGGAGTGGGTTCTGCAACCCATCATAGATCTGTTGAAGCAATCCGGGCCCGAGTTCGACGACCAGCAAATCCCCCGTGAACTCCACGGAATCATCTACTTTGATGCCGTGGGTAAGTTCAAACACCTGTATATTGCAAAGATTTCCGCGGATCCGGATCACTTCGCTCTTAAGTTTCCCCCCGTCAGCGGCATGGATATACGCCAGTTCGTTCTGGCGGACGCTTCCTTCAAAAGAAGCCGTCACCATGTTGCCATAGGCTGATACAACTTTCCCCATAAAGGACATATTAGAACCCCCCCAATCGGCGAACCTTTTCCATTCCTTTCTCTTTGCTTAAGGCCAGCCGTTTGTGCAAAAATTGCAGTTTGAGCAAGAAGGTCAGAATAACGCTGAAACCAAAGACATCCGGCCCTGATTTTTCATCCAGATAATCCCAAAGAATGTGTTCCATCGCTTCTTGACGAAGATGCGGTGCATCGGCCTTGAGCAGGCTCTCCAGCCAGGGATATTGACCGGCAAGACCAAAATCCTCGGCGGTGGAGGTTCCAAGAGTTTCCACCAGGTCTCCTTCACCGATTACATGTTCTGAAGGATCCAGCCGGTTCTGTCTCGCCCTCAGTGCCGCCGCTATGTTCCAAAGATCCAGTTGAAAGCGGAAATAGCCTCTCAGGAAATCGTTTTTCGTCGTTTCCAGGACATGTTCGAAATACGCCGTGTAAAGACGATCGATATCCTTCGGGCCAAAAGAGGAGGGGTCCACACTTCTTAAATATTCCTGAAGAAAATCCGGGCCTTCTTTGGGGGACTTGATTTCGTCCCTCCAGAACTCGAGCGTGAAAAGCGAGTGCTCAAGGGAAATCATTTTTCCGCTGAGAAGTTTTTCGATGATGAGGATATCCCGTCCCATAAGCACGAGTTCGATTTCTTTCCAATCCGCCTCCGGGATATGAAAACGCTCTTCCAGAAGATCACTCAAGGTGAAACGGATCTTGATATCGTATCTGCTGATTTCTGGCAGATACGAGGCAAGGAAGTAGTATTTCATTTTTTAGCCAAGTCCCCGATCTGGATGTTTCTAAAAAAATCCCTGAACCTGGGAGACAAAAATTCAAGGAAAAGGGATAAAAACGCGTCGTCGCTGAAGTCCAGCCGCACATTTCCGTCCTTCATGTCGACCTGAAAGCCGAATTTTATATCCTGGACTTCGAGCGTAAGTACGAGTTTGTCTCCGGTTTTGGATTGTCCGTAATGTTTCGCCATAAGTTCGACGGCGAAATCCTTGAGCTGTTCCTGGGCCTGCTGGGGCAGAAGAAGCTGAATGTCTTCCCGTTGATGGCCGGAGGCATAGCTTGCAACAAAGCGTTGGAGCAGGTTTTTCATAAACTCGGGGTCGCTTAACTCGTCCCTGAGCTCCTTTTTCAGGGGGATGGACAGCAGATGCTCTTCGACCACCCCTTTCAGTTTGTTGATAAACTGGGAGGCGGCGATTTCCATGGAGGACTGCAGTCGCTTCATCTGGTTATCACTTTCTTCTTTGGCCCGAGCTACAATGGAAGCCGCTTCCGCCCTGGCCTGAGCCAGCATGTCCTCGGCCTGGCTGCGAGCACTACCGATGATCTCCTGCGCAGCTTTCTCTCCGCTCTTTACCCCCTGTTTTTTCAGGGTATCAATCAAGTCTTGCAGTTTATCATTTGCCATATCCCAGACTCCTTGAAAATCTTGTGAACTCCCTGTGTGAGTTCCGGCTTTATCCCAGACAAACCGAATTGCATCTGTATGGATGAAAGCCTATGATTAAAAAGACCAGCCAAAAATAGATAACTAACAAAAGGTTGTTTCTTTAATCCACCCTTTTTTCTCTGTCAAGTAAAAATAGCGAAAAGAAAAATTCTTGGTAGAAATAATAACCCCATGTATTCTCTTGGATTAGTATTCATCCACAAAATCGGTATGTTTAGTTTTATCGTCGGGGGGTTATCCCGCCTGAGGCGGACCGGCCCCTCCCCAAATTCACCATGATTACAACGGGATTAGGGAAGGACAAGCCCTTCCCCTGCGATTTCTCATAAAATGTGCTGGTTTATGGATAGGCAGTAAACCAGAAAATCTCAAATTTGCACGTAAAGCGGGGTTTATTGCCATCTTGAGGACCCGGCCTTGACGGGCCGAATACGACCGTGCTAAGAATACGTAAGAGATTAAACCGTCCGCATGGGTAACTTCATGAGCAACCAGTCGATCTATACCGCAACCGGCGGATTTTCAAGGATGAAATTGTTCTGGGCGCTTTCCCGAACGCCCCACGGTCTGCTGGACATGGCTACGCCTGTTTTTGCGGCCCTTTTGTGGCTGGCGGAACTCCCCTCATTATATATCATCCTGATGGGATTGCTCACCACTTTTTCGGGATACACTGCCGTTTATGCTCTCAATGACGTGGTGGACCATCGGGTGGACGCAACCAAACTCAAAAGCGGAGGATTCCGGAATGCCGGAAATTACCTGGATGCCGTCATGGTTCGCCACCCTGTTGCCCAGGGATTTCTCACCCTCAGGGAAGGAGTTGCCTGGACTCTGTCATGGGGAACTGTGGCCTGTGTCGGGGCGTACCTGCTCAACCCTTTGTGCGCTGCCATTTTCCTCGGCGCTGTTGCACTGGAAGCGGTTTACTGCCTCATGTGGCGCGTCAGCCACCTGCGCGCCATCGTCAGCGGCGCAGTGAAAACGAGCGGTGCGATGGCCGCGGTTTTCGCGGTGGACCCGAATCCATCGCCGCTTTTTATGCTGACGCTTTTTTTATGTCTGTTTTTCTGGGAAATCGGCGGCCAGAACATTCCGGCCGACTGGACCGACATCGAAGAAGACAGGCAGGTTGAAGCAAAAACCATTCCCGTGTGTTTCGAACTTCGGCAGGCAAACCGGATTATCCTGGTCTCCATCGTTGCTGCCATCGTTTTGAGTGGAGTTCTCTTTATGGTATCCCGGGCTCGATTTGAAATTCCTTATATTTTCACGGCTCTTTTTGCCGGATGCTATCTACTCTTGGGTCCGGCCCTGAAGCTTTTCAAATCAGAGCGGCGCCGGGACGCGATGACCCTTTTCAACCGGGCCAGCTATTACCCGGCCGTTCTTTTCTTGATCGTTGCGATCAAATCAGTGCTCTGATTTAATTGCAACGCCCAAAATCCCCATAAACTTTATTTCATACGCTTTTTTCAGGTAAAGACCCGCGTCCTGAAGGGCGCACTTCAGATCGCGGCTTTTGAACCGATCCTGACTCGGGTGAAGCAGGATACGCCGGGTGATCATATTTTGATACAGGGTCGGATATAGCTCCTCGATATAGTAGCACCCTCCGGGTTTGAGCACCCGGGCGACCTCCTGGAGGGCTTTGCGCCAGTTTGGCACGTGATGCAAAAATCCGAATCCGAAAAGGGCGTCAAAGCTCTTTTCTTTAAAAGGCAGGCAGGCGGCGTCTCCCGTATGGAGTGAAATGTGAGCCAGCTCTTCCGGGCCAAGATACGATTTTGCCATCCGCATCATCTGAAAATCCAGATCGAGGATAAGCAACCGGGACGACTCAAAAGCTTTTCGTATCAGCCGAGCACCGGCGCCCCTGCCGCATCCCACTTCGAGAATCACAGCGCCCGGCGCCAGGTCGTTCATCTGTTTGAGCCGTTTTATTTCCATCCACTGCTGAAAAACCCGTGATGGATTGTTGACCACCAATCTTTCAGCCCAGTTCAGTTTCATCCCGGTACCTCGCCGCCCCTGCTATCTTTTTCGGCCAGATAAACGACGGCGATGCCGTTGGTCAGCCGACGGTAAACGACCCTGCGAAAGCCGATTTTTCTCAAAAGTGCCGCCAGGTCATGGGGCGGTGGAAAGGTTCGTATGCTTTCCGGCAGCAGCGTGTAGGCCTGCCGTGATCCGGCAAGCAACTCTCCTAAAAAAGGCATCACATAAAAAGAATACAGGTCGTAGAGCCGGCGGAAAAAAGGAGCGGTCGGTTTTGAAAATTCCAGACACATGATCTTGCCTCCGGGTTTAAGAACGCGGCGCATCTCCCCGAACCCCTGTTCCATGTGCGTCAGGTTCCGGATGCCGAAGCCGACCATGGCCGCATCAAAAGTGTTTGCCGGAAAAGAAATCGATTCCGCGTCTCCGCCGATCCACCCGATCCGCCGACCTTCCGCCGACCGGTTCAGGTTTTTCCGGCCCACCCGCATCATGTTCTCATTGATATCGTAAATAACCACCTTTCCGGACTCGCCCACGGCCCGGGAGGCCAGTATGGCAAGGTCGCCGGTGCCGCCGCATACGTCGATCACCTTATCACCGGGCGCAAGGTGCAACATGCCCACGGCTGTCCGCTTCCACCAGTAATGGATACCCAAGCTCAGCAGGGTGTTCATGAAGTCGTATTTATCGGCGACCGTATTGAAATGCCGGATGATCCGGCCTGCTTTTTCCGTCTCGGGAATTTGCTGAAAGCCGAAGGAAACCGAACGGTTCACGTCGCTGGAACGGGTCGGCGGCGGTTGCCACAAATTTTTTCTGAACATGAAACGTTTTCCCCCTCTCAACCCGCTGCAGTGCCTGATAGGGGTTTGTACTCCAGCCGGGTGTGCTCAATTACACGGTTACCTCCAATAGCATCCATCTGCCTGTCAGACAATAGCGACAGAGATGTCATCCCTAAATCGATCAGTTGATCGCTGTCTGTACAGGGCAATAATTCAACCAGAGGAAGGATCGGCAGGGACCTATTGAGAAGGCCCTTATCATGCGACGGCGATAGAAACTGGTTCAATGCCTCGTTTACATTGATCTCAACAGGGTTTGTGCCGGATTTGTCGAGTATCCGTCGCAATGGGCTTTTACCGGGCCCTTCTTTCATTCGCTTGGTTCAGACTGCCTTTGCATCGAGACTGGAAGACCTTCCGCCCCAGACCTTGATGAGATAGTCTTTCTGCTCCTCAAACTTCATCGCCTGTTCTTCAACGAGTTCCTCCGCCTCTTGGGAGGACATGTCCCAGCTCTGCCTGACAAAGGACGCTACCCGTGCGAAATAGAGGGGGGTCATGAGATCGAGAAGTTTTGTTCTGTTCACTTGCCATGCGTGGAATGTGGCGGCCAGTTCATAGAGGATCTTCACCCACATGTCTGTGGGCAGACGGAACGTCCTGGCGTCCATCTCGGCGCTCTTGGTGATCGCTTCGAAACACTCCCTGCTCAGGATGTCCTTCCACAGCGGTGAAAATTGCTGATAGCCCGTCTTGAACAATTCGACGAGGCCCTCCAGATTGACCTTGACCGGCTCGGGCTCCGGAGCCCCCTCATAGCCGAAGGTTTCCAGCGGTTCGCTCCCTCGGACTCCTTTCCAATAGGTCTCATGGCGCTCCATAAGCGAGAAAAGGGCGGAGAGGACTTGGCGAAACATGGGCCCGAGATGAGTGCCTGGGTCCTTTGCGTCGTGAATTTTCACGCCCAAATTGGACTGGCACAGGCGGAAACCCTGGGTAAGAGCGCTCGTGGTCATCCAGATGTCGATACCGAAACGGGCCACGTCCGTGTTCCAGACATTCTGCTCGTTGTAGAATTTCGCCACGTCCTTTGAGATGGCGAAGTCCCCGCCGATGGGCTGTCGAATCCTCTTGCCATACAGGGCGCGGGTCAGGTTATACACGATGTTGTTGGTGATGGTCCCGTCGTATTTATGCCGAACGTAGACCGGAGACACGAACTGGAATCCCCTTTCCAGAACCGGGTCCAGCAGGTACTTGACCCAGTCCGGCGTGATGCTCCGCAAATCGGAGTCGATCATGCCGCATACATCGACATTTAGTCGGTGGGCCGCCTCGAATACGGAGCGGAGCGCCGTTCCTTTTCCTGCCTGGCCCCTGTAGATGGAGACGATCTTTTCCTGCCAGGGTTTGATCTCAAAATCCCTGGCAACCTCCCGTGTGTCATCCGTGGAACCGCCGTCCGCGATCAAGATCACGCTCCGTTTGTCTTTGTAGTGTCTGGCCAATCCATGGGTGACCATCTGAATGACATGCGCAACGGTCTTTTCATTGTTATAACAGGGGATGCCGACCAGAATGTCCGCCGATTCAATTTCTTCCAGGCGCTTGGATGTATAGCCCCGCAGCGCCGTATCATAGTCCATTCATAGACCTCCTTTGGTATGCATAGATAACCACACTAACAGAGAAGATGCCTATTTTAGCAGTGTTAAATCTGAATAATCAAGAAGTTATCATGCCCCGACTTCAGCGCACAGACCTTTTTTTTAATCCACCGCACTGTTCTGAAATTGAACAGGATGGTAGGTTCTGAACCAATTCCCTGAAACCACCAGACTGTATATCGTTGCCCTAGAAGTAATACCAGATGGTCTCGTAATCGGATATGTCTTCGCCGATGGCGGCCAGGCGTTGCAGGTAATCCAGAATAGGAACGTCTTCACTGATATGCGTTGCCACAATTTTGGAGATGTTTTTTTCCCATGGATGAAATTCATACAGGCGGGCTCCGTCGGGAAGTATGGAGATCAAGTCTCGATGCTGCATCGCTCTCAGGTAGTTTTTGCCAAGTCCCGGCACGTTGTAGACCGCCTCATCGGTACGTGAAAGTCCTGGCAGCAAGCGGGCTTCTTCTTTTTGTTCCTGCAGCAGACGGGCAATGGGAACGCGATATTCGATTGTTTCTTCTTTTCCTTTGGTGTTGAAAGCATAGTAGGGTTCAATACCAAGCTGTGCCAGCTGCCGGCGCAGCAAAGCAGCCTCGAAGCGCCGAGAAATAAAAAATGTGAAGACCAGTTGGTTGAAAACCGAAATGCCGCGTTTTTTAAGCTTTTCCACCGCATGCAGAGTGTCCGGCGTCAATTCGTATGGATGCTGGATGTGTGTAACCACGGCCACCTGGCGTTTGCCGGGAATTCTGTATTTTACTAGCATGTCGGCAAGCTTGTCGGTCATCCGCATGGGCATCGTCACTAGAGTGCGAGAGCCGATGCGGATGCGTTCGATGCTGTCGATGTTGGCCACACCGGCCATCACCCGATCAAGATCCTCGTCTTGCATGGCCAGAGGGTCTCCTCCGGTGATAAGTACTTCATAAATGGACGAATGCTGCGCAATCCAGCGCAAAGCGGCGTCAATCTCTTTTTCAGATGCCATCGCACCAGGGGCCATAGCGTCTTCGATCTCCCAATTTCGCTGGCAATAAACGCAGATTTGCGGACAGGTGTTGAACGGTTTCAAAATGCAGATGCTGGGATAGCGGCGGGTAACCAGGTCAATGGGTGATGTGTCGCTTTCGCGCATGAAATCCAGACAAGAGACGGCGGTCTGGTCATGTCCGGCCATCAGCTCCACATAGCTGGTCGGAGGAATAACCTGCGCCCGGACGGCCCTGTCTCTACCGGAGTCGGCTTCTTCGTCCATGAGAGAAAGATAGTACGGCGTGATACCAAAAGGCAGGCGTTGCTTTCTTGTATTTTCAAGGGCTTGCCTTTCATTATCGGATAATACCAGCAGTGAGCCAATCTGCTCGGCATCACGTATAATATTGGCGGTCTGCCACTGCCAATCAGACCAGTCTTGAAGTGATGCACCAAGAGCCTTGAGAATCTTATCGCGCCGGAGCTTTCTGCGACGGATGGCCGTAGCTTCCATGCCGGAGGAAAACTTTGCCATGCGTCTGGCAACCTCATGGGAGAGTTCATCGAGCTGTTGCGAGCGTTCAATGGCTGCTTCGCGTCCTTCGAATTGACTGGGAGATAGGTGCGTTTCCGCCAGCCCGCTGCCCGCCCCTTTTCCCTGCAGGCCTAAAAAAAGATGTAACAGTTCGGCATAAAACCCAGGCGTCAGGTCGGGCCGTGCATTTCCGAGAGCAAGGTCCCAAACGGCTGCGGCAACGGAAAATCCGGATCTGTCTTCCGACCTGCGGGTTAGAATACAGTTTAAAGCGCGTGCACAATCGCGTACGCGAATAATGCGCCCTTCAGAAAAAGAGGCATAATCATCAAAGGTTTCGAATTCCATTCTGTTTGCGAAGCGCGACAGAGATTGGCGCAATTCGTCCAGAGAGCCCGCCTGTCGGGCCAGGTCAAAGATTTCCGGAAGTCTGGTCTGTACGTAATCGGAAGTATATTTGGATAGGTCGAACATTGGTCCTCCTATGATCATGGGACCGACTGTTGCGTCACCCAATCAATGAGGATGCGGATCCCTTTGATCACGTTGAAACACCACAGTTCGGTAAAATCCTCCGGCAACGGCTGGTCCAGCGGGATGGTCTCACTCGCCGAAAGCGCCTTTGCACCGTCAAAATCGACGTAGGCAATGCGGGCGGTGAGTTCTTGGGGGGGGCGGCCAAAGACTTCTCCAGAAAGCATGGCCACCCCTGTTTCAGCCAATAATTTTTCGCAAAGTTCCTTGCTGCCGGTAATGCCCCGTCTGGCCAACCCCTCCGCCAGAGGTGCAAAACTCGGGAAAAGGTAAAAAGCGCCTTCCGCAGGATGCACCCGGATGCCGGCGGCGATCATCATCGCTGCGCACTGGTTTCCCAAAACCGAAAGAATGCGGCGTGCATGCCATAAGTATCTCTCGATGCGGATATCGCCGCGAAAAGCAGATACCGCCGCATACTGAATGGGCGCGCTCACCGAGGTGAAGGTTTCGCTGGCCACTGCAGTCATGGATTCCAGAAGCCAATCCAGGGCAGGTGAAAAGGTGAAGGTGCCCAATCGCCATCCGCCGGCACCACACCATTTGGAAAGACCTGAACTAATGATGGTGCCCTCGGGATAATAGCGTGCCACGGAGATATGTTGTCCACTATGATGGAGCTGTCCATAAATCTCATCCGACAACAGCACCACCTTATACTGCCGGGCTACCTGTGCAATGTCCTGGAGTTCGGCGGCGCCATACGAGCATCCATCTGGATTGCTCGGGTAGTTCAGGATGAGCACGCGTGGTCTGTAATCGTCTTGCTCGCCGGCACAGTGCCGTTCAAGCATCTCGGCCGTAACTCTCCATTTATCCTCCATACGGGAATGAATCAGACTGACTTTGCGACCCAGAATGGTCGCCTGCGGGATGTAAGAGACCCAACAGGGAGTTGGCACGATCACTTCACCGTAATAGACCAGCTGCAAGAGAAACATGAGTTCTTTGGAACCCGGACCAATCAGCACATCCTGTGGCCGGGCTTCGACGCCATCTTTTTGGCGGTGGAAACCCGCCACCGCTTCCCGTAAAGCAGGAAGACCTGCGGCGGGCAGATAATCCTTCTCGTTGGCATGCAGCTTTAAGGCGTCAACCACAGGCATGGGCACGGGGAAAGGCGATTGTCCCAAACCCAGCCGGTAAACGGTCCGGCCTTGCTGTTGCAGTATCTTACTGCGGTCGTTAATGGCGATGGTCGCCGACTGAGCCAAACCGCGGATATTCAGATTCAAGCTGACTTGTTTGTTGAGACCCATTTGTATTTTCCGCCGATTTTCATAAGAATCATTATAGACGATCGATTTAATGAAACATAGATGGATAACAAATTCAAGAATTACCGAATTAATACTCTGATTCAATATATTAGCTTATCGGATTAGGCAAATTCAAGCATGCTGCGTTGCACGGCTTTCTAAAATGATTGCAGATCGGCGTGTATGCTTTGCTTTCCAACGGCCCGTCAGATCCATGGTTAGGGTTGGCGGCAGATTTAAGATGGCTTAAAAAAGGGCTTCATCTACCAGGTCAACGCCCTGTTAATAAGCGTCGTGGGAGTCTCTTTCGTACGCAAGGGAATCCGTGATATGAATTCTTCCGCCCGCTGTGATGAAACAGCAGGGCGGCTTGGGTGCGAGGTTGAGACTTTCGGAGAAAAAAATTGCTGTGCGGACTTTTAAAACAAAACCGTTGCAAAAAAATTTAAAAGAAAATTTGGGTTGGCGGGCGTTCATTATACTGAACCGCCATGTTGCGAAGCCTGTCAAATACGGGGGACAGATCCGCCGTTAAGGCTTTTTCCGGGCAGGCGCGAACACATCGGTAGCAGCAGATACATGCGGATCCGAAAATCGGCAAGGGGGAAAGGGTCACGGCCTCGACGGGACAGACGTCCGCGCAGACGCCGCACCGCGTGCACCTGTCCTCATGGATTTCTTTCAGGGGAAGTTGCGCTTTTGCGGATTCAAATGTCTTTTTTTGCATCTCGGCGTGCAGCGGCTCCTTTTGGTAGGCCAGCCGGGATACAGGAAGCTTTTCAGGGCTTCCGCTTGCGAGTTTTTGGAGGACTTTTTTCATAAGCTGCTCGACCAGTGCGTCATCGGCGGCATCAGGACGCCCCTCGGCCAGGGGATTCGCCGCGGCCCACATGAGGGAATGACGCGCCAGTACTTTGGCTGCGCCCAGAATCGCGTACCCTTTTTTTTCGAGCGCCTCACCCATTTCATACAGGGCAACTCCGCTCGTCACGCCGCCCCATGTGACAAACGGTACGGCGTAGCCGTTCCGGGCCGTCGGCAGATGGGCGATGAAAGTCATGACCGGCGCCAAAGCGTGAGAGGCGTAAACCGGGGATCCGATATACATGCAAATGTTGTCTTTTGCATCCACAAGCTGCGGGATGAGAAATTCCACATCCGGATCCTCTCCCAGGTCGACGCATGTTACCGGAGTCTGGGACGATTCGATCTTCTGCTTCATGAGGGCGGCCACATGGCCGGTGCTTCCTGCCGGAGAACAGTAGACGATCAGCGCTTTGCGCAACCGTATGGTCATGGTGATGTTCCTGTATGCCATGGGAGCATGATGTAAAACAGCTTGTTGCAGCCGTTCGGTTTTTTAAAATACCGCCCGGCAAATATGTGAGTCTGCATTCGACGTGCCGATTCAAGGTTGCCTTCTCGGTATGGGCGGCCATATACTACAGGGGCCTTAAAAATTAAAGCAAAAAACCGGACCGCCGGTTTTTTGCTGCGGTGATTCGAAAAAAAGACCTTCGGGGGGTGCCATGATCCCATTTGTCGAGGATTTAAAAGAAGCCAATGATTTTTTGAACCTGCTTCTGGACAACATCGGCGTTGCGGTGCTGATTGCCGACGAAAACATGCGGGTGTATCGTTTCAATGACTCTTTTTTGCGGCTTTTTGAAGAGCCCGGAGAAAAAGTGGCCGGAGAGCGGTTGGGCCGGGCCATGGGCTGCATCCATACCATAGACGAAAATAAACCGTGCGGTGAAACCTCCTACTGTGAACAATGCCGCATCCGCCTGTCGATGATCGAGACCATGATGAAAAAAACTCCGGTGAAAAAATTACGACTCGAAAAGGCCTTTTATATCGACGGAAAGGTCCAAAATAAAATTCTGGAACTGACGACCCGATTCATCTCTTACAACAGGCGAAATATGGTGCTCGTCATTTTTTACGACATCACCGAAATTGAACAGCAGCGCATCGCGCTGCAGAGAAAGCAAAACGAACTGGATAAGGATCTGGAAGCTGCCGCCGGCATCCAGCGCCACCTGCTGCCCGATGCCGCACCCCGTCTTGTAGATATCCGATTGGCCTGGAAATTCAGGCCGTGCAGCCGTATCGGCGGCGATATCTTCAATATCCAGCAGATCGACAGGCGGCACACCGGTCTTTATATCCTGGATGTCTGCGGCCACGGTGTTTCCGCGGCGTTTTTTGCGGTCGCCGTATCCCAGTTCCTTCACAGCCGCAGCTGCTTTCTGGTCGATCAGGAAGGCATCGTATCGCCCGGTATGGTGCTGAACAGCCTCAACGAAGCCTTTCCCTTTGAGCGGTTCGACAGCTACTTTTCCATCGTTTATATGGTGGTCGACCATGCGCGCTTGCGGGTGGCATACAGCTGTGCCGGACATCCGCCCCCTGTTTGGATCCATACCGACGGTGCGCAGGAAACGCTGGATCTAAGGGGCCCTATCATCGGATTGAGCAAAGACACAAAGTACGCCGAGGAGGAAAGGGTCCTCAGCCCCGGCGATAAAATAATCCTATACACGGACGGGGTTTTCGAAAACCGCAACAGCCATGAAGAGTTTCTCGGCAAAGAAAGATTTTACCGGATTTTGCAGGAAAACTTCGAAAAACCCATCGCCGAGTTCATCGAATCCACCTTTCAGCAGGTCGAAAAGTTCGGAGGCGCTTCATCGCCGGACGACGACGTCAGTATTTTGGGACTGGAGTATCGGCCGTGAAGCTCGGATCCGCATGATGAAACAACCGCAGGCTCCAGGAAATCCCTGAAACCTCCGGTCCGATGCAGCATGGGAAACCGTCAGGCCCCCGGAATGATGATACGGGAGGATTCCTCCCGCTGGGCCCGTTTGGCCTGTTCGAACATGTTCTCAACGGCCGTGGCAAGCGCATCGGGAAATTTTTCAACGGCCTCTGAAAGGGTTTTCGCCTGGACAGGACATTGAATGGGCAGCGGGCCCTTTGGAGACATGAGGGTGGTGGAGGCGACAAAAAGAGGCATCCGGCTTTCGTCCGTCCTGCCGTCCGGATGAACCGGCATGAGCATCCGAACCGTTCCTCTTTTCATATCGGTAAAGGATTCTTCGCGATACAGATTTTTTTGATCCAGCGCCAAATCCGTCCTGAAATCCTGAAAGTTGTTTTCCATAATCCGCTCCGGGGTGTTTGAGGTGGTTGTCGGGTTTTACGGACGGATTTGCGATGGTCGGCCTGCGACGAAACAGAACCGGTTATTCAAGGCGGTTTCCACCCGTCCTGAGCCGATCCATAGACCATCTGATTTCGGATGTCAAAAAATAAAGTGCCTTTGAAATGAAAGCGTATAGCCGACAGCTGCGGACAGTCATGAATAGTTTTGGCTTTTTTATGATTGACACTAGGAGAATTTTCACATAGGGTGTTATGCATTACATGGCTGATAGCCATATTTAATTGAAAATCCGGTAGATTTTAAACCAAGTCCAGAAGGATTTTTTATTAAATCCCTTTGGACTTTTTTATTTGGAAGGAAATACACTGACAATGAATTTTGAAATGTTTAAATTACACGCAAAAATAGCCGGCGGCGTAAATGCCGCCGGTTACACCTCCCCGACGGCGATCCAGCTCGAATCCATACCGCCGATAATGGACGGCCGCGACGTCATGGGGTTGGCCCAGACCGGAACGGGGAAAACCGCCGCGTTTGTGCTGCCGATCCTCCATCGCCTTCTTCCCGGGCCTCGAAAAATCATTCGGGCCCTTATCCTTGCACCCACCCGCGAACTGACCGAACAAACGCATGAAGCGATCGGACTTCTGGGCAGAAAGACCGGACTGCGCAGTGCAAGCATCTACGGTGGTGTGAGCATCCTGTCGCAGATCCAAGCGCTGAGAAAAGGTGTTGATATCATCTCGGCATGCCCCGGCCGGCTTCTGGACCATATCAACCGCAAGACGATCAATTTATCCACGATCGAGGTGGTGGTCATAGATGAAGCCGACCGCATGTTTGATATGGGCTTTCTGCCGGATGTCAGAAAAATAATAAAACGGCTGCCCGTCAACCGCCAGACGCTATTGTTTTCAGCCACCATGCCGGACGACATCCAGGGTCTGGCCAGAGAAATCCTGCGTGATCCGGTAAAAGTTCAAATCGGCCGTACAGCGCCGGCATCCACGGTGGCCCATACATTCTACCCTGTTGAAACACAGGACAAAATCGCGCTGTTGAATAAAATTCTGGAGAGCACCGAAACCGGACCGGTGCTTGTGTTCACGCGTACGAAAATTCGCTCAAGCCGTGTCGCCCGGCAGCTTGAAATCTCGGGCTATAACGCGGCGGCGCTGCATGGCAACCTGTCTCAGAACAAGCGTCAGGAAGCCATCGACGGTTTCCGCAGCGGCCGTTATAAAATTCTGGTTGCAACCGATGTTGCCGCCCGCGGGATCGATGTTCGGGGCATTTCTCATGTAATTAATTTCGACTTCCCGGATACCCTCGATGCGTATACCCATCGTATCGGCCGTACGGGCCGCGCTTGCGAAACCGGGGACGCATTTACCTTTGTGACCGGCGAAGACCGGGGACCGGCGCATGCCATTATCCATGTGCTGGGATCCAAGCTGAAATATTGCAAACTGCAGGGGTTTGAGTGCGCCGCGGATACGAAAAACAGGCCGTCACTGCCCGGATCCCAGCGGGTAAAGGGAGATCATTTCGGCGCTGCCGTAACGGTCTGGCCCCGCAGTCGCCCAAAAGGAAAATTTCGACCTTTGAGAAGTTCGCAGCGGCATTCGTCTGATGGATAATTTTTAGAAGCCTGCTTTTTTGAGCGCGTGATGGGTACAAGCTTTGGACAAAAATCGCCACTTGATTTTAGCGAGCCGGCGGCACATGTAGGCCTCTACAGGGTAGACGGAATCAATTAAGCAGAAGCCGAAAACATCGCCTGAAGCCCGACGGCTGCGTTGCAGGTTTCCTCAAAATGCTCCCAGCCTACCGTGTATGCTCCGCTTTTCGTCAACCCGCGCCTTGCCCTCCAACCTGATCCAAGGTTTTGAAACAGCTTCTATTCATCTTCGGATGGGATGGGATCTGCGTTCGGAAGGAAAGGCGGGGCATTAACCTTTGGGCGGGATTTTCGCTTTACCTCCCACGGTCCAAGATGCTTCCTGAAGCCAACGTAAACAGATCAGGCGTTTCACAAAAATTCAGCCTCGGTCAGACATATCCAAGAGTTTTTGTCCCGCTGATATCCTGACGGTATGGAAAGAAATCCCGGCATTTTCGCTCACACGCCCCCGCTCAAAAGGGATCTATGTCCCAGAGTCTTGGTTGAGACTCGGAATTCAACTTTTGAAATAACGTCAACTGTAAAAGAACGTACCCACTACCGCGCGGAATCTGTGCGGGGGTGCAGGGCAACCCGCATTCCTACCGCGACCAATGCCCGCTAAGCTTTGACCTGTTTCGTGGATTACTGAGACATTGCGCTATAGGTAGCGGATGATCTCCGAAACATCCCGCCTGGCCGGCGGAATCGGCACATGCTCGTAGTGGCCTACCCATATGAGGGCCATGATCTTCTCGTGACTCCGGACCCCCAGAATACGTCGGTTCTTCTTGGAGTTGGCGGCAAGAGAGGAGGTGTAACAGGTCCCCACATCGTAGCAATGGAACGCCAGCAGCATGGTTTGAACAGCCGCTCCGGTGTCGTGAGCCGGGCATTCGATATCACCTTGGGAATAGAAGCGCATATCGGCGAGGACGGCGATGACGCACGGGCTCACGGTTCCGTGCATCCCGCCGTGAGCCAATAGCTTCCGGATTTCCGGATCTTTCACGATGACAAACCGGAGGGATTGCTGATTGCAGTTGGTAGGAGCCCAGAGGGCAAGGGCGATGGTCTTCCTGATCAGTTCCTCGTCGACCTGCTCGGGGATGAATTTGCGTATCGACCGCCGCGTTGCCAAAAGCTTTTCAAACTCTGATTTGGCAATCTTGATCGTTTGCTTCCGCGACCACGGATAGATGAAACTTTGCGGATCGGCCAAGGCCTTGCCGTAGAGATCGGCTATCTTCTCGGCCCATCGGTAGTCGGCCTTGCCGGTGTCGAATTTCTCCCCATAGATTTGAAACATACCGTAGAGGTCCTGCAACTTGCGGGACGAAAAGTGGGCCCTCGCCCCCGTCGAGGTCTGCAACTCTTTGTCCAGCAAGTGGGCCTTCATCCTGATCTGGGTGAGCAGGACTTCTTCGTCATCATGTTCCAGCTCACTCGGCTTTCTGACCAGTTTGATAAAGTGAGGATTCTTCATAGATTCTGCTTTCGCAATTGAAGTTCAGGTGGCGCAATGCAGGGCGGGTGGCCGAGACCCGCCCTGCATCATGAGAAAAACCATTGCAAAGGTCAGCAGTAAGCGATCTTTTTTACCGGCGGCGGCGCCGACCTGCCGCTCCAGATGTGGGGAAGCGCGAGCGTGTTCATGGTGTGGAAGCCCGGTCCGGCGCTCATCACCCTGGGGATCATGTTGACCGCCACTCCCGCTGTGCCGATCCCCCCCCGCTGGGAGATCTCTTCCTTGATCTGGATATCCACACTCGGGGTGCCGTCGATCCGGGCATAGTCACCCAACGCGACACCGTCTTCATCCGGATCCGGGGAGACGATGCCGACCATTCTGAAGTCGAGAATCCCTTTCCCGTTTCGGAGACCGACCACATCCTGGCGGAAGCCGCAAACGTTCCCCGGCGGGATGGTGATAAAGCTGCTCTTTCTTCCCTTCTTCGTCACCATGGGACTCTTGGTCTGTCGGAGTTCGTCGATATCGATCCCGAGACAGTGGGCCACCATGGCCGTCGTCTCCAGAAGCCCTATGTGGCCGATCTCTCCGCGCTGGACCCCCGCGGTGAATTCCGCTGCGCTCAATCCGGCGCCGATGTGCCGCATCTCGTCGGGACCATAGGGGGAGAAATCCACGACCCGGCGGACGAAGACCTTTTTGACCTCCCAGCAGGGCACGGAGCACACGATCGGGACGATGTCCATGATGAACCCGGGGTTGATCCCAACCGCGGTCGCACCGACTCCGGTTTCACGGGCCTTCCGGTCGATTGCCCGCGCCTTCTTCACGTTCTTTCCCACGGGGAAAAAGAGTTCCTGGCAGATGGTGACCACGCGGCATCCCTTGTCGAGGCACCGCATGATGGGTTCGAAGGCCTCATCCACAAAGGCGGTTATGGCAACGAGCACCACGTCCGCTTCCACCTTCGCAAGCACCTCCTCCGCAGAAGAGGCAACCCTGATTCCCGTGCGCCTCCCGAGATCGGCTACTTCACCCAGATCCCGACCGATCTTGGCAGGGTCGTGGTCGATGGCGCCCACCACCAGCGTCTGCGGTCTTAACTGGAGGAGCTTGACCATGTTGCTCCCCATGGCGCCCACACCGTACTGGATCACGCGAATTTTCTTCACGATGCTCACCTCCTTGACATCCGTCGCGGCTTCAGCGTCTTGAGACGAATAGCGGCCGCGTATCGATGGGCGTCCATGCCCTCGCAGATGGACTGGGTTTCCGAGTATCGGGCCAGTTCCAGGCTGGCCGCAACATCCACTTCCATATGGGTTACTACCTTCATGAACATCCCCACCCAGAGGCCTCCCGTGTAACGAGCCGCCCCCCCGGTGGGCAGGATGTGGTTGGGGCCGGCGATCTTGTCGGCGTATACCTCGGCGGTGTTCTGGCCGATAAAAAGAGATCCGTAATGCCTGAGCTTGGGCAAAAGTTCCCTCGGGTTGACGGTATGAATCTCCAGGTGCTCCGGCGCGTACTCGTTGGCGTAGCGTGCGGCGTCCGCAAGGCTTTTTACGACAACCACAATCCCCTTATTCTCCCAAGAAGTCCTTGCCACCGCTTCGGTTGTCCGTTCCTTGAGCTGGCGCTCGATCTCGCTCAGCGTCTCCCGGGCGAGGGCCTCGGAGGTGGTCACCAGAGCGCCTCTGGCATTGGGATCGTGCTCGCACTGGGCGAGGAGATCCGCAGCAATGTAGTCGGCCCTGGCGGTGCGGTCGGCGATGACCATACACTCACTGGGACCGGCGAGAAAATCGATACCCACCCCTCCGAAGACCCTGCGCTTTGCCTCCATGACATACTGGTTACCCGGCCCGACGACGAGATCCACCGGATGGATTGACTCGGTGCCGAAGGCAAGGGCGCCGATGGCCTGAGCCCCGCCAATGCAGTAGATCTCATCCACGCCCATCTTGTGCATGGTGTACAGGATGCCGGGGGTAATGCTCCGGTCGCGCCCTGGGGGGCTGCAGGCAACGACCCGCTTCACCCCGGCGATTTTGGCCGGCATCACTGACATGACTGCGGAGGTGAGGCACGGATAGCGCCCGGCGGGCACGTAGCAGCCGCAGGAGTCGACGGGGATGATCCGCTGTCCCATCCTCTTTCCCGGAGTAAACTCCTTCTCGAACTCGACGATGCTCTTTCTCTGCGCCCGGGCGAAGGCCCCCACCTGCTCGATGGCGAAATCAAGCTCCTCGATCACCGCCGGTGAGAGATGCTCTTTTGCCCTCGCTGCATCCTCGGGCGAGACGCGGAAGGAGGCAGGCTCGTACTTGTCGAACTTCTTGGCGTAGTAGCGAAGCGCCTTGTCTCCCTCCTTTTTGACCTTCTTCAGAATAGCATCCACACTCCGCTGGAGTTGTCGGATGTCCTCCTCGGTTACCGGCTTCGCCTTCTTGATTTCCCTGTAATACATCGCTCTTTCCTCCTCTCAAATTATAGGTATCGCGTAACCGTTCACAGGGGCCTGTTTTACCGGCCGCAACATGTGCCTGGCGCCCTGCGATACGCCCCGATCCTTTGAATGACTATATGGCAGGCAGTCGGCATGCATCCCGCTGGACACTGTCTGTGTCCGGGGCTGTTTGGAAACGGCCGCAAAGGCCCGCTGCCGTCGGTAACGGCAAGCGCTTATGGTTGCGGACCATAAAGCAGATCCCTGTGAACGGTTACGATCTCGCGGCTCTCTTCCCAAGCCTCAGTCACCTCCTCTTTTCCTGTGCGCCCGTCTGAACAGGGATGCAACCACATCCTCGGACATGAGCGCGAGTCCCGGGCACAACGCCTCAACCCATGATATCCCAGGCTTCCTGCCTCCCGATCCTCAAGGAGATCGAGCAGGCTATCACCTTGGACTTCATCCCTCCTTTGCCGCTACCAGAAAAGCGGCGGAAATAATGAGCACAACTCCGCCCCACACGATCCGCGAGGGGGCCTCGTTCAAAAGGGCCATGCCCAGCAAGATCGAGATCGGCACCTCGGAGAGCGACACGATGCTCATCTCGTGGGCCTTGAGAAAAAGCCCCGAAAGGTTCACCAGCAGAAGCGGCGCCGTCGTGCAAAAGACACCGAACACCAGCAGGTAGACATAGTTCGCCGTCGGGATTCCCCGGAGCAGAGTGAACAGTGTCACGGGGGCAAGGAGCACGGTAAGGAAAAGGAATTGCCAGGTGGTAGACGTGACCACTTCCCCATGCCGGACCGCGAACTTTCGGGCAAGAACGAAGTATCCTCCGTAGGTCACCCCGGAAACCAGCGCAAGAATGTTGCCGAAGACAAGACCCGAGTCGGGTTCTGCTCCTTTACCCGCAGCCGGGTTCCCCTGAAGGACGATAACAAAGACACCCGCAATTCCGGCCGCTATGGCAAGCTGATGCAGCAATTTGATTCGCTCACCCAAAAAGAGACATCCGAAGACGGCAGCGAAGATCGGCGCCGTGAAGCTCAGGGCGATGGCGTTTGCGATGGTGGTGTAGAAGTTGCTCAGGATGAAGGTGCCGGACGTGGCAAGGATGACGAGCGCTGAAAACAAGGTCATCCTGAGGGACCGCCTTTCGAGGGCAAGGGATTGACCTCTCCGGAAGACCATCCGCAACGCGCCCAGGCTTGCAAGACCGAACAGATATCGCCAGGCGAAAATGTCATAGATGTCCGAGCCTCTCGTCTTCAGGATTTTGGTAAGGGTGCCGCTTCCACCCCAGAGCATCGAGGCCAGAAGAACCAGCAGAATCCCTTTCACCTTGTCCCTGCCTGTCGACATCGACTCGCCCGCTTATCAGTAGAAACCCGCTATCTTCGGCAGATAGAGGGTGAGGATGGGAAAGTAGGAGATCACCAAGAGAACAAAGATCTCCACCAGGAGAAATGGGATTACCGCCTTCATCAGTGGTTCCATCCGCACCTTGCCGATGGCGCAGATCACGAAAAGGTTCGTTCCCACCGGCGGTGTGATGAGACCGATCAAAAGGTTCACGCAGATGACCATTCCGAAGTGCAGGGGATGGAGGCCGAACTCCATGGCCACCGGATAAAGAAGCGGAGCCATAATGAGGATGGCGGGGAAGGTATCTACGAGCATGCCGATGATGAGAAAGGTCACGTTCACGATGACGAGAAAGACATAGACATTGTTGGTGACGGAGAGGAAAAAGGCAACCACCGCCTTTCCCACATCGTTTATGGTGAGGACCCAACTCAGGATGTTGGTGGTGGCCAGGAGCAGCAGAACGATGCTGCTTATCTTGGCGGCGCTGAAGAGCATCTCCGGGATGTCGCTCCATCGGATCGTCTTCAAGACAAATTTGCAGACCACAAGGGCATAAAAAGCGCCGACCGCGGCAGCCTCGGTGGCGGTGAAGATGCCGCCAAGGATTCCGCCCACAATAATAAGGGGCATGAGCAGGGCTACGATGCCCGTTTTCGTGGTCTTGCCGATCTCCCGCCAGCTCAGCGAATAGGTGCGCCGGGGATAATGCCGCTTCTTGCTCATCACGTACACGACGATCATGAGGCCGAGACCCACGAGGGCTCCTGGAACAATACCCGCCACAAACATGCCGCCGATTGAAACACCCGTCGCCAAAGAGTAGATGACGAAGGTCAAACTCGGCGGGATGATGGGGCCGATCACGGCTGAGGCGGCGATGAGGGCGCAGGTGAAGTGCTCGTCGTACTTCTCCTTCTTCATGGCAGGGATCAGCACGGATCCTATGGCGGAGGTGTCCGCGGTGGCCGACCCGGTGATGCCCGCAAAGATCATGCTGCCGATGACGGCGGTCTGGGCCAATCCTCCGGAAATTTTTCCCACAAGAATATTGGCGAACTTCACCAGCCGATCGGTGACCCCGCCCTTCGCCATGATCTCGCCGGCTAGGATGAAAAATGGGATCGCCATGAGGGGAAAGGAGTCGATTCCTTTTATAATGCGGATGACGATGACGTGCAAAGGGACGTTCCCCATGACGAAGATCCCGCCGAGGGCGGCGATCCCTGTGGAAAAGGCAATGGGAAGTCCCGCCAGGAGGGTGATGACGAAAATCACGGATAGGATCAGAAAGACCATTGCTTCACATCCCTGCTACGCCTTGTTTTTCTCGTCGACGACGGTCACGTAAATCAGCTTCATGCAAACCAGAAGCATAAAGAAAGCGGAAACAGGGACCGCCAGATAGATAACCGCCATGGGGATCAGCAGGGCCGGGGACTTAAGATCGGCGAACTGATCGAGAAGCCCCGCTCCCTGCCAGCCGATGATGCAAAAGAAAATTCCCGTGAGGATGTGGGAAACGACAACGACCACCTTTACCACCGTCTTCGGCAGCTTCTCGAGGAGAAAGGTGACACCCACGTGGGACCCCTCTTGGTAGGCGTATATCGCCGCAAGCAACCCAACCCAGATCTGCAGGTAGCGCGAGAGTTCCTCCGGCCAGCTCAGGGCGGCGTTCAGTACGTAGCGGTTGAATACCTGAAGCACGATTACCGAGAGCATGATGCCCATCATGGTGGAGATGATCGTTTTAAGGGCAATGTCCACCCACCTTACGAGACCCGCAAAGAGGCTTACCATCTACAACTCCCACTCTTGTTACCGTTCACAGGGATCTGCTTTATGGTCCGCAACCATAAGCACCTGCCGTTGCCGACGGCAGCCAAGCATTTGCGGCCGTTTCCAAACAGCCCCTGAGATGGTCATCTAAGCGTTTTGACTTGTCTCTGCCTGCACGCAAATCATTCGAAGGCTTGGGGCGTATCGCAAGCAGCAGGTCCCATGTTGCGGCCAGTAAAACAGACCCCTGTGAACGGTTAACCCTGTTTACCTTCGGCCTGTCGCCGCCAATCCGCCGAATCGGGGGCCGGGTTTCGACCGGCCCCGGTGGATGTTACTTCGCCTCTTCGGCAACCTGTTTCTCGATGTCAGCCACGGTTTTAATCGCCTGCTCCACCAGATTGGGATCGATCTTCCCCTTGAGCCAGGCCAGAATCGGCTTCTGAGATTTCTCCTTGAAGGTATCTTTCAGGGACTGGGGCGGGATGTAGATCTCCATGCCCTTTTTTTCCAGCGCCCGGGCGATGCTCACCTTGTTTTCATATACCCGGAGGCCATATTCCACGTCCGCGCCGATGCGGGCACCGGTGAGAAAAATGGTCTTGATGTTTTCAGGCAGGGACTGGAACCATTTTTCATTGGCGTAGTAGAGGTTGAAGGCGAGAACATGCTCGTCCATGGTCATGTACTTCTGGACCTCGTAGAACTTGGAGTCGTACACGAGGCCGGGGGGATTTTCCTGGCCCTCCACCACTCCCTGCTGCAGGGAGCTGTAGAGTTCGCCCCAGCTGATCGGCGTCGGCGAGCCGCCTAGAGACTTCACCAGTTCGATCATGATCGGGTTTTGTTGGACCCTGATTTTGAGCCCCTTCATGTCATCAAGGGATTTGATGGGCCTTTTGCTGTTGGTAAAGCAGCGGAACCCATAGGTTGTCGCCGCGAGAATTCGCACGCCCGTACTCTTGGCGAATCCGTCGCTCATCTGTTTGAAAAACGGACTGTTGAAGAACTTCATCACCACATACTCGTTCGGAAACAGGTACGGAATGCTCAGCACCAGCATGGGATCATAAATACCTGTGATGGTCTCATCCCCCTGGCAGAGCTGGTATACGCCGGTTTTCACTCCTTCATACAGTTCGTCCAGCGAGCCGAGCTGGTTGGCGGGATAGAGGTCGATCTTAATCTCACCACCGCTCGCACCCTCGCAGTAGGCCTTGAATGCCTCAAAACCCTTGGTATTGGCGGCATCGGCAAGCTCCACACTGCCCACCTTCAGGTGGTACTTGGGCGCATTCTGCTGCGCCAAGACGCTTCCCGCGGACAGAAACATGAAACAGAGAACTGCCAACCCCACCATGCCGATGAATTTCGCTTTCTTTCTTTTCATGTTCTCCCTCCTTTTCTTTGGCTTTTTTGTTTGATTTGATTGAATTGAAAGTTGACAGGAACCTCCTCTTTTAGGGCGGGAATGTATGAGGAATAATCTTGTGTGTCAAGGGGATTCATTGCTATGGAGCATTTGAAAATTGGGGACATTCGATGTTTGTCGTCGGCTTTAGCCGATGGATGTCGACCTTTTTTCAGGGACTAAAGATGAAGAAAGCAGCAAAAAATATGATGATACCGGTTGATTTGAGCCCGCCTTCATTGGCTGGAGCCTGCCTGCGAGATATTTTGCAGGGCTTCGAGCAGCCTTTCATGGATATTGTCGAAGCCGCCGTTCGCCTTTTGAATATAAGTATCTGCATAAGACATATCAAAGGTTTTTTAAACCAACGGATACCCTGTTGGTTTGCAGGGATATCGGGAACGATCAATTTCTATTTCGAGTGCTGTTGAAGATCGCGTTGCCCACGCAGGGTATATCGGATTCGGAATTCCTATTTTGCCTTGTCTTCCTAAATGATCAATCCGCTATCAACTTACTTTTTGGGGGCGGCATCACCCAGGCAATCATATGTTATGGGCAAGGATTCCATAAAAAGTGCTTGCTGGTAAAAGTCTTTGTACGCTGATATTACTCAGGCCGGCTTGCTTGAATTGTGCGATCAGTTCATCCAGAGCAGGCAGGGGAGTCAGCCCCTTAACCGAACAGTTGACCAAATTAAGATTGGCGGCTCCAATGTCTTTTCCGTTGCTGTTGAAACACATGGCTGTCGCTACCGCGCCATCCTTCGAGAGCATTGCGCGAAGCTTACGCAGCAAATTAAAACGTTCCTCGGCAGGAAAATAGTAAACCACATTAAAGAGCATTATCAAATCAAAGGGGCCTCCGGTATCGACCGAATGCCGGATATCTCCACCGAAAATTTTTATCCTGTCGCTCAGCCCCCATTTTTCAACATTTTGTCTGGCCAGATCCACGACTTCCTGGTCCATATCGATGCCGATAATGGTCGCTTCCGGATTTGCGCGATAAACGCTTCGCAAAAATTCTCCGGACCCGCACCCGACATCCAGCACGCGTATGGAATCTTTTCCCGATACAAGCTCGGTAATGAATTTGCGGACGACGGGTTCCAGGATCCGGCCGAATCTCGCTACCAGGTTGCCGATGCTGCCGAGATCATCTCCAAGAGGCGCGCCGCCCATCCGCTGCGCCGCATTTCGATAGGCAGATGCGTAATAAGTGACACTGGCTTGAATAACGGCCGCAAGGACATCGCCGTGCTTGCCCGTCACCGCCTTTGCCCTTTTGCCTTTGATGCTGAAAAAACCACCCCTGTATCCCAGTTCCTTCACCGATAAACCCACATCCAGTATGGCATCCAGAATCTCCGGGCGCCTCACGCGAAGCTTTCTTAACAGTTCATCCCGTGTTGATGGAACGGATAAGGCTTCGAGCAGACCCGACTCGATACCGGCATACAGGAAATGCATTCTGACATGGGATTGCCAGTCTTTCATGATCGGGAAAAGACCGGGCATTTTCAAGGTGCGAATAACGGGAATAAGATAGGTTAGTCTCATATCGGTTCAGCCCCTTCTTATTTTCGGGCCAGCACATAAAAGCCCATATCAACTCGTGACGACTCAACTTTTGTGTGAAAAGATGCCCCAGCTTTTTCAATGTCTCCCTCATAAGCAAATCCTGAGCAACCACTTCGCCTTGTTATTTGCCGGAATAGAGAATGATCTATTTTTCGCGGAAAAGGTAATTATCAAGCATAATTTCAACGAACTTCAGCTGGTTCTCTATGTCAAAACCTGGATGCTTCAACCCCATGATAAGCCCTGCAAAATAGAATGCGCCGAAAGCGAGAGCATCCTCCCGGACGTTTCTTTCCGCATGCAGCTCGCCTCTACCAACGGCTTGCTTGAATAACCTGGTGATTTCTTCCAGAAAGACCATGAGTTGATTATCCAGAATCTTTCCGTGTTCACCCTTCAGAAAAAGCGCTTCCTTTATCAAATCCCTGGAAAATAAGGGGTCGGCTGCATAAAAACCATATATGTTTTTAGTAATGTAAAGAAGCTGCGCCTTTATTCCGGATCCAGGAAGAGATTCGAACGCCTCCGTAATGATTTTTCCAAGGTCCTCTTCATATGCCGCAACCAGCAGCGATGGCTTATCGGGAAAATGGGTGAAGATGGTTCCCAATCCGACCCCGGCGCGAATGGCCAACGCTCGCATCGTGGTCTGTGCATAACCTTTTTCGGCAAACAACGCATAGGCGGCATGGAGAATGACCTTTTTGGTGTCCTCCTTCAGTCTTTGACGGCGTGTTGCCTTTTGGGTGTTTTTCATGGCATTTTAAAAAAATATGAACACGTTCTTTAAATGAACGTGTTCATAATATTTGCTCCGTAATCTTTTGTCAATTCTTTTTTGAGTGGTAAAAAACTGCTATGAAATCCATAAAAAACAATAATTTCGATCACATGCTCAACAAAATCATTAATTAATCTCCTGCAGCCTATCACCGAGAATTTCTGAGACAGTATTCCTGTAATTGAAATTCATGAGATTAGCAGATATAATTTAACATTATGAAATCAGGAACAGTTATGCCCTACTATGTGCCCTTGTCATATTATCGCATGCCATTGGTGCTTCTAATCATTGTGGTTGTTGCCTGCGTAGCTACTGTAATCAATCCGCCGGCAGGAAGGCTAACCTGGCTATTAGAAGTTGGGCCAGGGCTTGTCGGAATTGTAATTCTTGTAGTACTCTACCGACGGTTCCCCATGTCCCATATGGTTTATATTTGTGTTTTTTTTCATATTTTTGTTTTGATTTATGGTGGCTATTACACATACGCTGAAACCCCTCTAGGAAACTGGACAAAACTGTTTTTTGGGTTTAGTCGAAATCATTATGATCGGGTTGGGCACATCGCTCTCGGGGTTTTCCCTTCGTTCATTATCCGGGAAGTGCTATTGAGAAAGACACCTTTACAACGGGGAGGCTGGCTTTATTTCATCATCATTAGCATCGTTCTTGCCGTTGCTGCCTTTTGGGAACTCCTCGAGTGGTGGGTTGCTTTACTCGCCGCACCTGATGTTGGCCATGCCTTTTTGGGTTCTCAGGGTGACATTTGGGATGCCCAGTGGGATATGCTCCTTGCCCTTATTGGTGCTTCAGTAGTATTGCCCATTCTATCACGATTTCATGATCAATCCATGAAACAGTTGAATTTTCCAAAAATACAACCCGCTCCATGTTGTGCCGATGCTAAAACATAAAACCGGATGTGAACATCATGCAGGACTATTGGGGACGGGTATTGCTATATTGATACGGCCTATAAATCTTTCGAGGAGATGCCAGACCACGTCCAAGAGTTGCCCTGAACACCGCAGCGCCCTTAAATAAATTGTTCAAAAAATAATTTATCCTAAACTTGGAACACTACAAAACTTAAAAATTCAACATTAAGCTATGTATGCTTTACTTTCCCAAAGGTGAATCATCCGGCTATCCTGGCTGACCAGAGCCATTCATCAAAAAATTGCAGGATGTTTCATTCCCCTCTTTTTTGCGGTCAGAAATTCCCACAACACATAATGGGATTCGTCAGACCTATCACCGGTTTTTCAACCAGCTGATATCCTGAAGGGTTGAATCGATATCTCAACATTTCAAGTAACCGATAGCGATATTTGCGCTAACATCATTTGAATCTGCAACATCCCGATAAAGCATTCCTTTCATCCAGCCATAACCCTTCTCGGAAGGGATCTCTGTTGCACGGGGACCGGTAAACCGGCTCTACTGGACAATCTATCTCGTTATCAGGAATCGGTATTAATTATCAATAGGTTATAACCAGATCCCAACTGGAAAATTCTTGACAATATACCCCTTATCTGCGTAATGAGTTTTTAACATACTCTTAAATCGAAGCTGCTGAGCCATACGGCAATCATTCTCTTCTGGGCAAACTACCAACCTATACTCTTTCAAGTACGATGTAATGAAGGGGAAATTAAGCTGCGCATCCATAAAGTCGCCATTTCCGATTTTATCGTAGGGTTCATCCAGTTTGCGGCGGGCAAACCCTGCACAAAATAAATCATGCTTTCAATTGAACTGCGGAAGGGGCAAGCCCTTCCCCTACGGTTTCTTGGAAAATGATCCGGTTTATGGACGGGCATAAAGTATCTTGCTGAGTTATTGAAAGGAGTTACCCGACGTCTCGTTTTTGCAAGGTTGCAGTCATTTAAAACCCCTTTTTTTCCCGGCAGAATACAGCTCAATAATCGCATGTTTGGATTATTGATGTCAGAAATCTAACGGGAGTCCATATGCTTTTCGGAAAATATGGCTTTTTCTGCCGCTTCGAAAGCGATGCCCAGCTTCCTTACTACAAGGGATCGACCTTCAGGGGGATTTTCGGCAGGGCCTTGAAAAACGTCGTTTGCGCCCTAAAGACCCAGGAATGCACCCGGTGCATCCTCAGGGACCGCTGTGTCTATATGCTTGTTTTTGAAACGCCGGACCCTGCGGTGCCCCATCCCTTTCTCATCGAACCGCCGCTCACCCTCGAGACGCACTTTCCCGAAGGGGCTCCTTTTGATTTCAACCTGCTGCTGTTCGGACAGGCCAACACCTATCTTCCCTATTTCATTTATGCCATCGACCGGATGGGAAGCATCGGCATCGGAAGGAAAATAAACGAAACACGCGGCAGGTTCGTTCTCGAAGGCGTCCGGTTGGGCGAACGGCTTATTTATTCCCGTACGGATGAAAAGCTGAGAGCAGCGGACGCGATAGAGGACCTGACGCTGAAGGAATCCGTTTACGACGAGGGGAAAAACATCCGGCTCAAGGTCATTCTCGAAACCCCCTTGCGGATCAAATTCGAAAACCGGCTCAAGGCGGATCTGCCCTTTCACGTTCTGGTGCGGGCCATGTTGAGAAGGGTGTCGTCCTTGCTCAATTGCCATGGCGATGGAGAGCCTCCCCTCGATTATCGCGGCCTCGTCAGACAGGCGGAAGCCGTCCGAATTGTTCAGGATCATCTCCAGTGGGTTGACTGGCGGCGGTATTCTTTCCGGCAGGATCAGGACATGCTTATGGGCGGCATGGTCGGATCGGTGACGTACGAGGGGAAAATCGGGGCTTATATGCCGCTGATTGAATTTTGCTCGCAGGTTCACCTGGGAAAGCAGACCTCTTTTGGATTGGGCAAGATCAGCGCGGAGACCGCATGATGAAAAATATCCTGCTCGCCGTCACCGGTCTTAGCCCCCAGGTCATCACGGAAACTCTCTATGCCCTGCATCAGGACCTGCGCCGGGTGGACGCGATCCACGCGATTACCACAAGGGATGGAAAAGAGAAAATATTCGCCGAATTGTTGGGTGCCGGCGGGGGGCATTACTACCGATATCTGGAAGAATACGGCCTCGACCCTGCAACGATTGACTTCAGCCACCGCAATATCCATGTGATTACAGACGGCCACGGCAACGAAATCCCGGATATCAGCAACGAATCCGACAACGAATTTCTGCTGAAAAAGTGTCTGGAGCTTACCTTTTATTTTACGCGGCAGCCGGAAAACACCGTGTTTTTTTCCGTTGCAGGCGGCCGAAAGACCATGAGTTCCTGCCTGACGCTTTCCGCTCAGATGTACGGCCGTTCCCATGACCGCCTGTACCATGTGCTGATTTCTCCGGAATTTGAAAGCAGCCGCAATTTTTTCTACCCGCCGAAAACCCCGAAAACCATCGAACTCAAAGACCGGCAGGGGCATCCGTATTTCAAGGAAACCCGGTATGCCCAGGTGAACCTGATTCACATTCCCTTTGTCTCGATCCGGGATCAATTGTCTCCCGATATGCTGAAGGAGCCGAGAGATCCGGGCACGCTCATGCTTTCATTGATCCGGGAGGAAAAAGCCCGCCTGTGCGTGAATCTGGTGACCCGAAAAATCGCCTATAAAAATTTGGAAGCCGACATGATGCCCGCCCGGCTCGCCCTCTACGCGTTTTTCGCCATGCAGAAAAAAAACTGCCCGAAGGATGCGGAAACCTGCGGCGAGTGCACCGAATGTTTTCTGGATATCCAATCCGTTTACGGCTGCCAGGATCAGATCACCGGGCTGTACCGCAAGTTGTCCGGCACCCGGCCGCTCGATGAGATGAGCGATACGGGCATCGCCGGCCTGAACGCGGATAACTTTAACTCCTACAAGAGCAAGATAAAGGAAAAGCTTCTGGAAAGGTTCGGCCCCTATGCGCTCAAAGAGCTGGAGATCGCCTCGCTGGGGACAAGACCCAATACGCGTTACGGGATTCTGATGGACAAATCGAAAATCGAGATCGTGTACTGATTGCGGGAAAATAATTCAATGAATAAGGCACTGAACAGGTTGTTGAAAATACAAACCCCATTTCTTCAATGTCCGGAGAATGGGGTTTCTTGCTTTCCGGCGGGCCGGACGGCAAGGTTGCCGTGCTGGAACGGCAATAAAATGTCTATATACTGATGCTCAATTACCGTAGGGCAAGGGTTCATCCCTTGCCAAAATCAAATGGGCGGGTTCACCCCTGATGCTGTCGACTGAATCTTTTCCCCCTTGACGGGGAAAAGCCGAACGGGAGTGAAAAATACGGAAAAAATTAAAGCCGTCATTTCTGTGCAAACGAAAATTCGGGAATAAAGCATGGAGATAAAGCATTTAAAAGGGGCATGAGAATGAAAAATACCCTAATCTGCACTGTGGGTACGAGCCTGAAAGGAAAGCTTATGGGAGCGTCTGGAACCGCATTTCCGGAGCTCCTGAACAAGTCCAACATTCAGGGCCTGGTCCTCGAACTGTCCAAAGTCGATCCTGCTGACCGGATGACCGGCGCTGAAATAAACTCTATCACGAGCATTTTAAAACGGGAAATGCTCGATGAACGCATGTATCTTTATCTGTTGGTTTCCGATACGGAAGATGGCGTTTTGATCGGCAACATCCTGAAAGCATACTACAGCAAAAAATCGAACCCTTTCTTTTTTGAAACGGTTGAATGCCGTGTCATTGAAGGGCTGATGGATCAGTCTGTCTTCCGGTTTCGCACCGACGGTTTACGTAATCTGGTCAAGGCGATTGCCGAAATTGTCAAACGTCATGGGTCAAACACCATTCTCATCAACGCAACCGGCGGCTACAAGGCACAAATCTCTTTTGCCGGCATGATCGGCCAGGCATTGGAAATTCCGGTTTGCTACCTGTTCGAAAAATTTTCGGAGGTTATCGAATTGCCGCCTCAACCTATTTCAATGGATTTGAGCTTCTGGCTGGAAAATGCACCCCTGTTTTTCGAGCTTGCCGGCGATGATGCAAAGAGCAATCCATGTGAAATCGATGCCCGGTTTGCAAGCCTTGTAGATGAAATCGAAGTGGATGGCGAAAAAGCTATCGGCCTATCGGCCAGCGGCCAGCTTTTCCACGAGATGTTTCAACACCGATTTTTGCAGCAACGCGGAGCGCTCCTTCCGCCGGACAGCGGCATCGAACCTGAAAAGAAGAAAATCAAGTACGAGGACCAGAACAAAGGGCGCCATCCGGGGTTAAAGGCATACCTGGAAAAGCTCAGGCAGATCCCCTATGTGATCAGTATTTATACCCATTACTACAACCCTGACCTGCCGTTGAAAAACTATTTCCGTTTCTCGAGCAAAGGTGATGTTTCGCAAGTTGAGGGAGGCTACAGCGACGGAAAGGCAGCCACCAAGTTTGATGTGGTTACCACGGCAGAAAATATAGGACAGCGCAATGCAGCGATGACAGATCTGGTTAACCTGTTTTATTTATAGTAAAACAATATCAGAAATGTTTCAAAAATTTCAGCATCAGGGCTATAGGGAGGAATACCATGCAGGTTTATATTTCACGCTTTAAAAACATGGAGACAAAGGAATTTGACGTCGAAGTCGTGACACCAATGTTTCTCGGAGGTGCTGATACCAAAAAGGCTGAATTGAGAGCGCCATCCATCAAGGGGGCTTTACGATTCTGGTGGAGGGTGCTGAATGGAAGCGATGACCTCAACGACCTGAAAAAACGTGAAGATGATATTTTTGGGTCGACTGAAAAAAAAGCCAGTTTTGATATACAGGTTCAGGCAATTTCGGATTGCTTGCCCAAACTATGCAACCTCCCGAAAGGCAAGGAGTTCGTCGTCCGAAGCAGCAGAGGGACATTTAAGCTTGGAATTATAGATTACCTCGCTTTTGGATTAAGAGATTTTAGAACCGGCTATTCTAAAGAGCATATTCCAGATAAAAATAAATTTAAGTTAAAATTTGTCATAAAAAATTCATCTCATAGCATTGAAATTGAAAACGCATTCAGGATGCTCTCCTGTTTCGGAGGAATAGGTTCAAAAAGCCGAAATGGATTCGGCTCCATATACGCAGCCACTTTAGAGCCTTTCATAATAAACAAGACAGCCAGTCTAAATAGCTTTACATCCCTTAGCAGCGAGACCGTACTTTTTAACAAATTTCCAACATGTAACACATGGGTCGATGCACTATCCGAGATTGGTGTGGCCTATAAGGATGCAAGGTTAAGTGTCGAAAGAAAGCACTCGTACGAAAAGCGATTATTAATAGGGAAGCCTATTGTGAAGGCAAGAAACAATGACCGGCACGCAAAACCATATTTTCTGCATATTAACAAACTTTCTAGCGGAAAGTTTCAGGGTCAAATTCTTTTCATGCCTTACAACTATCATGACCCATTGAAACGAAAAGAGTATTTTGAAACCTGTGAAAAGATGAATCATAAATTAGCAGAATTATCAGGAGGCACGAAATGACATTTCAAAAACCCGATACTGGATACTGGGAAAGCAAAATGATCGCCTATATGCACGATCCTCTTGATAAAATGCTTCAGATTAAGAGTCATGAAGAGCGAGCGATGCTGTTTCTCGAGAAATATGGTCTTCAAAAACCGAATGAAGAGTTCTGGAAAAAAGCCGATGGCATTGCCGCAGGGTTTGAACGAGGTCAGGTGCCTTCATACAGCACGGATCCAAATAAAAATGGGGCGGTGGATTTTCTGAAAAATTCAATAATTACCCACCCGACATCTGAACTGGCCCGGCTCAAAATATCAATGTCTGCGGTAGATGGCGAAGCGGCCAAACAAATAAATGAAGAACTTCTTAAATATATGGAGGGCGAGATCGGCATGAAAGCCGGTCAAGGTGGGTATTCCGATAAATTTAAGGGGGATGAAGGCCGCTTTGCTATTGCCCGCTTTCTATACACCCATTTGGCGCTAAGGTTTAAACTGGCGGAAGATAATGTTGGGGGATTAGGCGCTTTCTGGCATAGAATCCCGGCTGATTCCCGATTTCCGGATCACTCCATCTGGCAGCATAATGCTTTATGTTCCGCCTTATCTTCGTGTATTGAGCTTTCTGGAAATGACACTGAAATCGGGATGATGGTTTTCAGCCTCACGCCGGTTCAACAGTTTATCTCAAAAGCAAGGAAGTTGCGCGATTACTGGACCGGTTCCATTCTCCTGTCTTGGCTGGCATTTGAAGGTATGCGCTGGATAATTGAAAATTTAGGGCCGGATCATATCCTGTACCCATCCTTGATCGACCAGCCGCTGGTCAATGAATACATGAAAAAAAACTGGAAGGTATCTCAAGACAATTTTTTGAATCCACCAAAGGATATCGCTTCTTTTCCGAATAAGTTTCTTTTTATTATTCCCATGAATCAGGCTGAAGCCATTGCACAAGAGATAAAAAACCATATCCGGGCAGCATGGAAAGACCTGTATGAAAAGGTTTATGGTACATGCACAACCATGATGGATTCGTTTTTGTCTGATGAGGAAAAGGCGTATATCAAAGAAATATTTGACAGACAAAACAGCAGGTTCTGGAATTTACAATGGGCTGCTGCTTATCTGGTTGCAGACACTGACAAATCTGAAATTGAAAAGCTTCTTTCGGAAAGAGTTTACAAAAAATCTTTTGCGCTTCTTAACCAGTTCAATGAAGTTATCAAAGATAAGCCCCATTATGAAAAATCCGGAAGGGGCATTTTATATTCAGTAAGTCATTCTCTTGTCCAGTCCGCAATTGCCGCCTCCAAAAATAGCAAGAAGGTTGTTCGACTGCCGGAAACCGGAGAGAAATGCCATCTGTGTGGTGAGTTTGAGGTTCTGCATCATAAAAAATGCATCGGCGATATTTCGGCAGGCGAATATAAAAAAAATGCAAAAGATTTTTGGAGAAATCTTAAAATCTGTTGGGACGGAGATGAGAAAAACACTCTGGGCTTTAATTTGAACGCTAATGAAATGTTGTGCTCTATCTGTTTGACAAAGCGTATGGCATATAAGGCGATGGAAGCCGATAAAAATCATATTCTTCACAGCGCATTCAAAGATAAAGGAACCTTTCGTTCAACAACGGATATCGCCCTTACCAGTTATTTTAAAAGAGAGAATATTCCTGATGAAAAGCAAAAGGGGATAGCCCAGAAAATACACGAAAAAGCGGATGAAAAAACCGATAACCATGATCGTTATTTCACCATACTCCTAATGGACGGCGACAATATGGGAAAACTGGTTAACGGTATAACCCTTGCTTCAACATGGGAATCGGTCATGCACCCGGTCATTGTTGAACGTCTGAAAAAGCCTGAATTTGAAAAAAAATACCGTGACAACTGGGAACTTATATTTGATAAAAAAAGACTTGTCACCCCTGCCATTCATGCCGCAATTTCTGAATCTCTAGGAGATTTTTCTCTATACGGAGTTAACCGAATCATTAAAAAGCATAATGGAACTCTCATCTACGCGGGCGGCGATGATGTGTGTGCGGTACTTCCGGTTGAAACATCGTTTAAAACCGCGCAGGAGATACAACAATATTACACATCCGCATTTAAATTTATTCAAAAAGATAAGGAACCTGAGGATGTTTTGGAATCTTTTACCCCCTCTCCCGGTAAACTGTCCATCAATTTGGGCAGAGGGGATGGAATCTCCATTTCTGCAGGCATTCTCATCTGTCATCACAAGGAAAGCCTGACTCACATGATCGCAGAAGCTCAACATCTTCTGAAAGACAAAGCAAAAAAAGAGGCGGGCCGAAACTCCTGCGCCATTGAGCTTCGCAAACGATCCGGCGGTTCACGCTATTTTGTCCGGAAATGGAGTGACGGACAGACATGGAAATCTTTTTTGGAAATCGGGGAAGCCATAACAAGCAAAAACAAGGCGCAGGTATCTTCATCGGTTGTGTACAGGATGGAACAACTGCGAGATGGGGTAGATGCGATCTTGAAACACGAAAACCGGATGAAAATGCTTGAATCCCTTATCTATAAACAATTGGAACGGTCATCCGTTGGCGATGAGAAGCATAAACAAGATTTTGCAAAAAAGATGGTTGATCTGGTTGTATGCAAAAACAGGGAGGGCAATTACGTATATAAACCCGAAGGCCTGATTATTGCAGCATTTATGGCCAAAGGAGGTGAAAACAATGGACTGGTTTAAATTTACACCTGTTGATACGCTTTTTTTCAGAGGGGCCCAACCCATGAACCTTGGGGAAAATCATACCGTGTCCCATATTTTTCCACCGCCTGCCCGTACCCTTTCCGGTGCATTGCGGACGGCTGTTTTGATAACGAACGGGATTTCATTCGAAGACTATGGAAATGGAAAAGCGTCAGCAGAAATATATGCATCTATCGGTCAAGCAGGGAAAACCGCTCCCTTTAATCTGATCGGACCGCTTTTTATGCTGGAAAGTGATGTTTATGTTCCGGCGCCTTATTCGTGGTTCACGGAAAAAGACAAGGATAAAAACAAAGAAAACGGAAAAGTGAAGGTTGTTAAAGGTCGTCACTTAAAAAGCCGTATGCTGAAATCCGAAGTGCATCAGCTTATCTGGGCCAAAGGTGAAAAAGGCGATATGGTTTCCCTTGGTGGCATGTGGATAAAAAAACAAGATCTTCACTCCGCTGAGAGGATGATTGAAGTCAAAACAAGCGAGGAGTTTTTTGAAAATGAACCAAGAACAGGTATTGCTCTCGAAAAAAACAGAAAAGTCAGGGAAGGCCATCTTTACTCATTCAACCATGCAAGGCTGAAAAAAGATGTTTGTATTTTCTTCGGAACGGACAGGACCTTGCCGCTCAAAGACAGTGGTGTATTGAAAATCGGGGCTGAACAGCGCTTCGGCTGGTATGAAAAGCTGAACGATAAAGATGATATGCGCTTTCCTGACGAAGGGAATCTTTATTTATCTCTTTCCAATATGGAAGGGTCTGAAGAAGCAAACGATTCGGTAGTCGCAACAGGTAAAATACTTTATTATGGCGGGTGGGATCTTAAAACTGGCTTTCATAAGCCCATGCAAGGTTTTTTTCCTGCCGGAACCGTTTTTAATGAAAAGATCAATAGCACCTGTATCGCTATAGAGGGGGTAGAAACATGCTGACAAAAGAAATTTTTTCGATTTGTACGTTTTATGCCATTTCACCGATTCATGCTGGCAGCGGCGCAGCTACTTCCACCGTTGACCTTCCGATTCAACGGGAGCGACACACCAACTGGCCACATATTCAGGCATCGGGCGTCAAAGGAGCCATGAGGGATCATTACCGGAAGTTTGCCGGAGAAAAATACGATCAGACTATCAATTTTATTTTTGGATCTGACAAGGATAACGATAAAAATCAGAATGGGTTCGACGGTGATCATCCTGGCTCCATTTCCATTTCCGATGCCAAGCTCCTTGCCTTTCCGATGCGAAGCAATGTTGCGCCGTTTGTTTGGGTCACCTGCCATTCGATTTTAAAAAGATTAAAGAATGACCTGGAATTTGCGAAATTTCCTTTGATAGATGATGCGCCGGCTATGAGTGGTGAAAATGCTTTGGCATTAATTGGAAACCTATCGGGAAGTATTGTACTTGAAGATGCTGTTGTGAATGTTCTCGACGTAAATAACGAATTCAAGCTTCCCACAGGGTTTCCCGGTCTTGAAAGACTACTGCTTATTTCCGATGAAATGTTCGATTACTGTGTTTCATCCTGTACGGAAATACAGACTCAGATAAAGATTGATTCGTCCACTGGCACGGCGCAAGACGGCGCTTTGCGGTATCAGGAACTTCTTCCCGCCGATACCCTCATGTATTCAGTTGTATATTACAGCAAAGCAGCCGAATTGAACGAACTCCAAGCATCGGCCATACAAGGGCATATTGAAGACGTTATCAAAGACTTTATTCAGATCGGCGGTGATGAAACCCTTGGCCGGGGTATCTGCAAAATTTCCTGGCTTAAAAGTGAAAACGGTAAGGAGGGTGCAGAATGAGAACACTTGGACAAAAAAGAGCGGAGTTTGCTTTAAATAAAGTTGTGGCTATCCAACCGGATAAAAAAGAAAAGTTCAAACCTTTTTCAGCTGGTGCACCGTCCATGATATTGCAGAACGGTTTTGGTCAGGCGCTTGCATTCTGGATTTCGAAGGATAAGGATGAATATATGACTATGTTCAATATCGTTAAGGAATGGCTTTGCCAGAACAACCTTGCGGAGGGGCGGGACAGAACGGGTTTTATCCGGAACATCTCACAAATGGATCAAACAAAATACCTCACTGCCCAAAAAGAAACCCTCGCCCTGCTCGAATGGGTAAAACGCTATGCAAGCGCCGGATTATAGGAGGGCAAAGAATGGTCTATTCTTATTACAATGAATTGCAAAATCTTGTACCGACAATGAACAAGGGCAACTTTGGTCTCTGGTATAACAAATTTATACCTATAAAAGATTTCGACTTTTGCAAGTTATCAGATGAAAAAGGGAACGAAAATAATGCGGTTTCATATTATTACGATAAATATAAAGTAATTCAGAAGGATACAATAAACAAACTCCTTGATAAAAAACATAAAGATCAGGAAAGTTTTTGTTCTGCCTTATCGTCCGGATATGAAACCGTTATTTTTAAGGCGAAACTCATAACCCCGCTTATCACCGGCATTGGTGAAACCCATCCTCATGAAGTCAGCATGGTGTTTGATCATAACATGGGCATTCCCTATATCCCGGCTTCAGGTGTAAAAGGTATTATCCGGTTTGCTCATACATTGGGATTGCTTGATAGAATCGCACCAGAAAAGATAAAAATAGACGAAAAGAGCGGTCAGGCATATTTTGATGATGAAGAATCATGGACAAACGTTCCCAAACTTTTTGGGACGCAGGCCGATAGAGGCTCTGTGATTTTTTTTGATGCGTATTCCGAACAGGTGCCTAATCTCCAAATAGACATCATGAACCCGCACTATGGTAAATATTATAATGGAGAAGCTCCGCCAGCAGATTATCTTGACCCTAATCCCATTAAATTTCTTACTGTTGCAAAAGATACCGTTTTTGTTTTTCGGGCACTGGTTGACAGAAAAATAGCAGGACTTTTAGATCAGGTAAAAGATGCATTTAATAAAGCCCTTACCCAGGAAGGTGTGGGCGCAAAAACAGCAGTCGGTTACGGGTTGTTTGAAATAATCTCAGACAAATCAAAAGCCACTTTTCCTGAAGTGATCCATGGGGATCAGGCGGAGAAGGAATTGTTACAAGAGGAAAAGCAAATAGATAAATTTATCGCTAAATTAAAACCGCTGAAATCAACCGATGCTGGACCCATTGGGACGATCATTAATGACGCCCTTTCCCGTCTTGAATCGGAAGAGGATAAAAAACTATTTGCTCAGGCCGTCAAAGCTCATATGGGCAGCTTTTTCAGGAAAAGTAAAGCCCGCGATAGACTCAAGGCGTTTCTTGGTTAAAAACAATGGCAGCATATTTATCCTTTATAAAAGGACATATATAATATATTTTGGCAGTTATAGAATGAGAAATGCGTGACATACTTCGACAAAAAATAATCGATTCTTTCGCTTCTTCACCGCCGCCGATGACACGGCGGGATGTGCACCTGCCTTCTGTACCGGGAAAAGCGCTTGCGGTTATCGGCATAAGAAGGAGCGGCAAGCGGCTCAGGGGACGAGAGCGCATGAGGTTCGTGCACTTGATGCGGCTTCAAAGGAAATTCCGGATGCGAAGCCGCTGCTGATAACCCTGGATTCTACACCGCCTCCGCCGCTTCCGGAACCCATAAAGTGGATGCCGGCTGCAGCATGGCTGCTCGGTTAAAAAATTGATTTTAAGCTTATCTTGCATACTCTGCTAAACGCTTCCATGAGCATAACATCCGCTATGCGCTCATCGTCGGCTTTGCACTCAGAACGAGACGGCTTGATTTTATTGAAACCTATCAAAGATGATGCGACGTGAAAAGTATTAAGACGGGAGAAAGCGATGAACAAAAGGCCCGTAATCCTGGTATGCACGGTCGGTGGATCTCCGCAGCCGATCGTCACCGCGATCAAGAGTCTTCAACCGCTGTTTACGGAATTCATCTGTACGGACCGGGACCCTGGCACCGGCCAACCCGGGTCCAGTCTTTGCATAACCGGCGCAGGCAAGGTCTGCAAATCCGGTTCTCATTCAGATGCACCGGATCTGCCCAATATTCCGACAATGACCAGTCTCAAAAGCGAGCAGTTCGCGGTCACCCTTATCCCGAGTGACGACCTTGACGACGCTTTTGTCATAATCCGAAAAAAATTGGCGCAATTGCACAGCAAATATCCTGAAACGACGATTGTTGCGGATTACACCGGCGGCACGAAAACAATGACCGCTGCTCTGGTGACGGCTGTTTTGGAGTCCGAAGGGATAAAGTTGCAATTGGTAACCGGAAATCGAGCGGATCTGTTTAAGGTAAGATGCGGCACAGAAGCCGTAGTCTCTGCAAGCATTGATACGCTAAAATATGAAAAAGCGATTCAGCCCTATTTGTCCGCCTGGCAGCGGTTTGCATATGACGAAGCGGCCATGGGATTGGCCGCCATTTCGCCTCCGCTCAACAGCCGGTTGAGAAATGAGCTTCACATGCTTCGGGTTTTAAGCTCCGCCTTTTCGGCATGGGACTGTTTCGATCACCGAAAGGCTCTGGATTTGCTTGATCCGTATGCACCTTCAAAAGGGGAAATTTTAGTGAAATATTTACCGGCCCTGCGCCTTCTGGCCAAGGACAGTCCGAAACAAGAGCCCATGCAGATTTTGGATCTATGGCGTAACGCCCAGCGCAGAGCCGCCCAAGGCCGCTTTGATGACGCGATGGGTCGATGCTACCGTCTGATAGAATGGACGGCGCAATGGATATTGCGAAAAGACCATGACGTGGATACCGGCAACCTCCCGGAAAGTTTTGTTCCGAAAGAGTTCAACATCCATCCCGATGAAGGGGGTAAACTGCAAGCCGGCTTGATGAAGGCATGGGAATTGATCCGATTGAAGCACAAAGGGCCTGCGGGTCGATTTATTGAAACCGAAAAAAGTGTCCTGCTGGACCATATCAAATCGAGAAACAGCTCGATCCTGGCTCACGGTAAAGCTCCTATCGGCCAAAAAGATTGGGAAAAAATGGCCGAATGGATGTCAACCAGATTTGTTTCCGTGGTGCTCCAGGAGTCAGCATCGGTGTGCATAAGAAACCTGCCTGAACAACTGCCTGGATATGCCAATTTGTTTCGGGAAACGGGTTAATCGGCAGACCGTGGAATGGGTCGTAATAATTGGTTTTTCGTTCGATTAATACAAAAAAGATCCGATGGACTTGAAATTTATTGTAATTATGGGGAGTTAGAGGACATTTGTCGTGATTTTCAACACCCAAAAAATTTCCCGAGCGCGTTTTTCGGCGGCATACGCGGAAATGCATTTTCAACATGCCGTAATTTTACGAAATTAAAAACCCAGAGTCCGAAGGAATGACCCGATTAGAGGGGATTGCGACCGGGGTGCAGTACGGTGCTTGTTCCTCTGTCATGTGTCCGAAGGAATGACCCGATTAGAGGGGATTGCGACAAGGGTCACGCAGTGAGCGTGCCCAATCAGGGCAAACTGTCCGAAGGAATGACCCGATTAGAGGGGATTGCGACTGAATTTGTCGAAGTCAAGGCCGCGGTCATAGTTGTAAGTCCGAAGGAATGACCCGATTAGAGGGGATTGCGACTTCTCAGCTGGAAACGACACGCTGAACACTGCCGCGCTGTCCGAAGGAATGACCCGATTAGAGGGGATTGCGACTTGCGGTAACAGTAACCCCATCCGACACAGACAACAGAGTCCGAAGGAATGACCCGATTAGAGGGGATTGCGACTCAAAAGCCTCTTTCTTCTGACCCAACCCAAAATTGGTCCGAAGGAATGACCCGATTAGAGGGGATTGCGACTTAAAACTTCAAATTTATCGATGTATTTTCCAATCTTGTCCGAAGGAATGACCCGATTAGAGGGGATTGCGACCGGCCTGAGACCGGGAGCAATTGTTAAAATCATATTCGTCAACCTCGGCCAGGCCCCGGGCGAACTTCTCGCCCCTAACGATTACCACGGGGATGCCGTATGAGGATGAGGAGTGTGATGTTGTCAGCGTGGGTCCGAAGGAATGACCCGATTAGAGGGGATTGCGACTGTTTCGTCGGTCCAAATTCTGTATTCCATGTTTTGTCCGAAGGAATGACCCGATTAGAGGGGATTGCGACAATTCGGGAGCTGCTCGCTCTCGTCCATCCCGTTTCCGTCCGAAGGAATGACCCGATTAGAGGGGATTGCGACCGTCGTTCTGAGCGGCTTCCAATACATCCACCTTGCGTCCGAAGGAATGACCCGATTAGAGGGGATTGCGACTGGGTGTAGCCTCTTCAACTCGCCCCAAAGCCGTGCCGTCCGAAGGAATGACCCGATTAGAGGGGATTGCGACACATACAATCTTCGTAGTCGATGGCTCCCGCGATAAGTCCGAAGGAATGACCCGATTAGAGGGGATTGCGACTTGGCTTTGTCAGCGCCCTTCTCAATGATAAGGTCTGTCCGAAGGAATGACCCGATTAGAGGGGATTGCGACGCTTCCGGCTCCATCCACGCGTCGAGCCATGGGTGTAGTCCGAAGGAATGACCCGATTAGAGGGGATTGCGACGCGCTCCTCGGTGTGGGTGTCCATCACTTCGGTTATGGTCCGAAGGAATGACCCGATTAGAGGGGATTGCGACAAACGGTAGCTCCAGGACGGCACCGGTGTCTGATATGTCCGAAGGAATGACCCGATTAGAGGGGATTGCGACTTTATCTGTAAATTGGTCTCCCGCATTTCGCGCAACGTCCGAAGGAATGACCCGATTAGAGGGGATTGCGACTCATCCGCGCCCGGGTGGACGCGGTGTCTCTCGGAGTCCGAAGGAATGACCCGATTAGAGGGGATTGCGACTAGAGGGGATTGCGACTCCCCTCCTTCCGCGCCGGGTCCGAAGGAATGACCCGATTAGAGGGGATTGCGACTCTTTGGTCTGGGCTTCCGTGATAAATGTCGTCGGGTCCGAAGGAATGACCCGATTAGAGGGGATTGCGACTGCCAACCAGAGATTATTCAGAGCAGGCGTCGGGTCTGTCCGAAGGAATGACCCGATTAGAGGGGATTGCGACTTGTCGCCTAAACGCCTTGATTTGATTTTATTCATAGTCCGAAGGAATGACCCGATTAGAGGGGATTGCGACGCGCCGTCTCTGGCGATCACCGAGAGCACGGGTTTTGTCCGAAGGAATGACCCGATTAGAGGGGATTGCGACCTGGCTGCCGCAATTGCAGGTTCGCCGGGATGAGAGAGTCCGAAGGAATGACCCGATTAGAGGGGATTGCGACCCGCGCCGGAGTATATATAGGAGATCATCCCCGCGGTCCGAAGGAATGACCCGATTAGAGGGGATTGCGACTTTCTGATCCGGTCCTCTATTTGACGTCTTACTTGTGTCCGAAGGAATGACCCGATTAGAGGGGATTGCGACTCCCCTCCTTCCGCGCCGGTTCGCCGTACCCACATTGTCCGAAGGAATGACCCGATTAGAGGGGATTGCGACTTCCTTCCTCGAATGACCAGCCACACAATTCAAGGTCCGAAGGAATGACCCGATTAGAGGGGATTGCGACTTGTTCATCATGGCTCTCTTTTTGTTCCCATGATAGTCCGAAGGAATGACCCGATTAGAGGGGATTGCGACGTTGCCGGTGTATATCCCCGCCGGCAGGGTGAAGTTTAGTCCGAAGGAATGACCCGATTAGAGGGGATTGCGACTGAGATAATTTCGATAATCAGGCCAAAAGTCATAACCGTCCGAAGGAATGACCCGATTAGAGGGGATTGCGACAAGATTTCTCTTGCCTCGTCGAGGCCTGTCGCCTCGGTCCGAAGGAATGACCCGATTAGAGGGGATTGCGACTATATCCCCGCCGGCAGGGTGAAAGTTATCGGTTTGTCCGAAGGAATGACCCGATTAGAGGGGATTGCGACTTTTGAGTTATTCCTTCGGCTTCTTGGCTCCCTTTTGTCCGAAGGAATGACCCGATTAGAGGGGATTGCGACTCCATGCCGGCGGCTTCGGCGATTCGACGGGCTTCCGTCCGAAGGAATGACCCGATTAGAGGGGATTGCGACGGATAGCCTGCTCGTCCGGGGTTGCGAATCGGTTTGTCCGAAGGAATGACCCGATTAGAGGGGATTGCGACTCTGTTCTCATTTCTATAATTTCTACCATTTATTCCGTCCGAAGGAATGACCCGATTAGAGGGGATTGCGACAATCTTCCCTTTTCATCCCTATCGATTTTCATTTTCGTCCGAAGGAATGACCCGATTAGAGGGGATTGCGACGTTTTAACCGCCACGCTTCGAACTGGGCGTAAAAGGTCCGAAGGAATGACCCGATTAGAGGGGATTGCGACTGGAGGCGATCCTCTGGTCCAGGAGGCTACGGAGTGGTCCGAAGGAATGACCCGATTAGAGGGGATTGCGACTCTTCCTTTTGTGTGAGTCTGGTTGTCATGATGTAGTCCGAAGGAATGACCCGATTAGAGGGGATTGCGACCAATATCAAACAAAAAATCAAACATTCTGTTCATAGTCCGAAGGAATGACCCGATTAGAGGGGATTGCGACAGGCGCGGGACGACGGCGATGAAAGTCTTGTTTTGAGTCCGAAGGAATGACCCGATTAGAGGGGATTGCGACATGAGTCATGGTCGCGGGGTCGAAAAACATTGTGAGTCCGAAGGAATGACCCGATTAGAGGGGATTGCGACCGATGTGACCGCATACGTCACACCGCAAAGCTCTTTTGTCCGAAGGAATGACCCGATTAGAGGGGATTGCGACCGATGTGACCGCATACGTCACACCGCAAAGCTCTTTTGTCCGAAGGAATGACCCGATTAGAGGGGATTGCGACCACTGCCCCGTATGGGTTGATTCCTCGCCCAGATAAGTCCGAAGGAATGACCCGATTAGAGGGGATTGCGACGCCTTATGTCCGGGTGCTCGGCCCGGAAGATTTCTCGTCCGAAGGAATGACCCGATTAGAGGGGATTGCGACCGAATCGGACGGCATAAATCCCCCGGCGCTCATTGAGTCCGAAGGAATGACCCGATTAGAGGGGATTGCGACGGCTTCTTTCATCCGTTGTTCGCTTTCGCCAACGAAGTCCGAAGGAATGACCCGATTAGAGGGGATTGCGACTTGTACATTTAATACAACGGATATCACCAACAGAATCGTCCGAAGGAATGACCCGATTAGAGGGGATTGCGACATGATCCCCCTCTTTGCTTTAACTTCTGGAATTGCTGTCCGAAGGAATGACCCGATTAGAGGGGATTGCGACCAAGCGCTTTTATTATTTAGTGCATTTATCCGAATATGTCCGAAGGAATGACCCGATTAGAGGGGATTGCGACCACAAAGGCCGCTTCCATCATCCTTTGGCGGCGCAAAAGTCCGAAGGAATGACCCGATTAGAGGGGATTGCGACATCACCGCCGGCTGAAGTCATTTCCAGGGTGACGTGGTCCGAAGGAATGACCCGATTAGAGGGGATTGCGACGGCGGCGCTTCATCCTCCGAGTAGCGGCCCTTTTTGGTCCGAAGGAATGACCCGATTAGAGGGGATTGCGACTGGTTGAAACATCGGACTTCGGATTCCGTGATTTTGTCCGAAGGAATGACCCGATTAGAGGGGATTGCGACCGATTAATGCGCCGGCGATGCCGATACAGATTGATTGTCCGAAGGAATGACCCGATTAGAGGGGATTGCGACCTCCCAGATGCGCCTTGATTTGCCCCCCCCCCTTGGTCCGAAGGAATGACCCGATTAGAGGGGATTGCGACCCGAGTCATCGACCATAAATGAGTGCTTGGCGATTAGTCCGAAGGAATGACCCGATTAGAGGGGATTGCGACTTAAATCGCAATTGTCCCAGATCCCGGCCTTGTGTCCGAAGGAATGACCCGATTAGAGGGGATTGCGACGTTATTGCCCCGCTCATGACTATTTATACCGTACATTATGTCCGAAGGAATGACCCGATTAGAGGGGATTGCGACGGGCCTTGCTGTACTCTTTGAGTACAGCAAGCTTTTGTCCGAAGGAATGACCCGATTAGAGGGGATTGCGACGGGTGATTAGACCTGGCAGGTTTCTGGAGAGCCTGCGTCCGAAGGAATGACCCGATTAGAGGGGATTGCGACTTTCTGAGTAGCGGCCCTTTTGGGCCGCTGCTCTGGTCCGAAGGAATGACCCGATTAGAGGGGATTGCGACTCGATATAACGCTCCAGTAGTCTGCTTGGTCTATTGTCCGAAGGAATGACCCGATTAGAGGGGATTGCGACAAGTTTTTCTAAAAATAAAGTCTAAAACCTGACGTGTCCGAAGGAATGACCCGATTAGAGGGGATTGCGACGCTCTTTTGTAGAGTTGATATGCTTTTTTCATGATGAGTCCGAAGGAATGACCCGATTAGAGGGGATTGCGACTCCGGTGGCGGGATCGATAATGATCGCCACGAGTCTGTCCGAAGGAATGACCCGATTAGAGGGGATTGCGACTTTGACAATCTCCTTACATTCTGCACAACGAATATCAGTCCGAAGGAATGACCCGATTAGAGGGGATTGCGACGTCGTAAACAAACACGAACTCTTGGTCCGTGTTGTGTCCGAAGGAATGACCCGATTAGAGGGGATTGCGACTCACATTCCGTGTCCACCTAGTCAAAGCGTGGCTATGGGTCCGAAGGAATGACCCGATTAGAGGGGATTGCGACAGCGGTATGAACTTGTAGGGCATAAGGTTAATCTTGTCCGAAGGAATGACCCGATTAGAGGGGATTGCGACATAAGTCGATCTTCGAGTGATTCTTCAGTGCTTTTAGTCCGAAGGAATGACCCGATTAGAGGGGATTGCGACTAAATTTGATCATTGTAAGTCCATATCCGATCTTTGGTCCGAAGGAATGACCCGATTAGAGGGGATTGCGACTTAATAATTTCAACATGGATATAATGACCCTCAGAGTCCGAAGGAATGACCCGATTAGAGGGGATTGCGACTGGACAGTTTCTCCTTCCTTTTCTTCTTCTACATTATGTCCGAAGGAATGACCCGATTAGAGGGGATTGCGACTTGGCTTCATTCAGGTTGTTTTTGCCGCCGGCATAAAGTCCGAAGGAATGACCCGATTAGAGGGGATTGCGACTTACCGTTGTCGTCGATGATTTCAAATTGATTCTTTAGTCCGAAGGAATGACCCGATTAGAGGGGATTGCGACTGAATCCCGAATTTGTCCCGTTTTTATTTCCGCGTTAGTCCGAAGGAATGACCCGATTAGAGGGGATTGCGACTTCGGGGGCATAAAAAAAGGGAGCCCGTAAAGGCGCGTCCGAAGGAATGACCCGATTAGAGGGGATTGCGACTCAGGCGCGGGACGACGGCAATAAACGATCTATTCCGTCCGAAGGAATGACCCGATTAGAGGGGATTGCGACTTGATCGGGTGCGGGGTTAAATTGATAATCATTTCCTGTCCGAAGGAATGACCCGATTAGAGGGGATTGCGACCTCACCTCCCTTCTCGTTTTTGAACCGCTGGCCTTTGGTCCGAAGGAATGACCCGATTAGAGGGGATTGCGACCAAATAACACGGTAGCTCAGAACTTTATTATACAGTCCGAAGGAATGACCCGATTAGAGGGGATTGCGACGACATAGGAATCCTCACATTCACAGAGACCTCTTGGTCCGAAGGAATGACCCGATTAGAGGGGATTGCGACGTGCGCCTGGCCACGTCCGTTCACAATACCTCATTGTCCGAAGGAATGACCCGATTAGAGGGGATTGCGACCAGGCATAAATCACGATGGCAATGCCCATGATTGCAAACGTCCGAAGGAATGACCCGATTAGAGGGGATTGCGACGCGCGACCGTAGGCGACCGCGCCGGAGTATATATAGGTCCGAAGGAATGACCCGATTAGAGGGGATTGCGACTCACCGAGAGGCACGGCTTTCTTTCGGCCTCCAGTGTCCGAAGGAATGACCCGATTAGAGGGGATTGCGACTTACCTTCTGCAATTTCCTGCTCTCGCTTTTTAAGGTCCGAAGGAATGACCCGATTAGAGGGGATTGCGACCATGCGGGGTTAAGTTCTTAATCATTTCTCCTCCTTTGCGTCCGAAGGAATGACCCGATTAGAGGGGATTGCGACCTGTTGCGTATTGGCAGGGATTATCCTTACCTGCGCGTCCGAAGGAATGACCCGATTAGAGGGGATTGCGACTGGTTCAAAGCAGAGAATCCGCCGAATTGAGCTGGTCGGTCCGAAGGAATGACCCGATTAGAGGGGATTGCGACGGCGCGTACGCCTGGGATCGGATCGCGTCTATAATCTGTCCGAAGGAATGACCCGATTAGAGGGGATTGCGACATTACGACTGCGCCGCCCGGGGCGGCGGCGCGGATCTGTCCGAAGGAATGACCCGATTAGAGGGGATTGCGACATGCGGTCCTCAATCGGGAGTGCGATCCACTCCGGTCCGAAGGAATGACCCGATTAGAGGGGATTGCGACTCTTGGATTGAGATATATAATCATTTCCCCTCCTTTGTCCGAAGGAATGACCCGATTAGAGGGGATTGCGACGTGAAATAGATTAATTCAAGTCAATAAGCTGATATGTCCGAAGGAATGACCCGATTAGAGGGGATTGCGACATATCTTCTGCGCTGGGGCGGCACCCTTCGGGCGGGGTCCGAAGGAATGACCCGATTAGAGGGGATTGCGACGCAATCCGGTTATCCAATGTAACAGGCGGCGGTTTAAGTCCGAAGGAATGACCCGATTAGAGGGGATTGCGACCAGGGCTTTAAAATACAGTCGCTGTTCGTACCATCTGTCCGAAGGAATGACCCGATTAGAGGGGATTGCGACGTGCGCGGGGCCATAAAAAAGGCGCACCGGGATTGCGTCCGAAGGAATGACCCGATTAGAGGGGATTGCGCGGCTTCGCCGGAAGGGATTAGGAAAGGAGGGAGGAAGGGATTTAGAAACAAAGGAGAGATAGGGAGGAAGTGTTTTGGAGTATTTTGGCTCAATCCCTTCGTCCCTTGATCCCTCTGTGACTATCAGCCGACAGGCTGCGCGGCTGCGCCGGAAGGGATTAAAGGAAGAGGGATTAGGGATGGAGGGAGGAAGGGATTTAGGGACAAAGGAGAGATAGGGAATGGATCAGCATAAGAAGCCAGGGGGCGTCGAATCGTTCAAGGATCTGGTTGTCTGGCAGAAATCTCACCGGTTGTTTGTGGATACCGCTGGCGACATCGAATCATTTCCAAATAAGAGAGTCGCCTGGATAATCTGTGATCAGATTGTCAGATCAAGCGCTTCCATCAGTGCCAATATTTCCGAAGGATTCGGCAGAAAGACGCGGGCAGACTATGAGCACTTCCTGGTCATCGCCAGAGGTTCGACGACTGAGACGCAAAACTGGCTGATGAAATGTAAAGATTTAGGCTATATTTCGGATGAGGTGTTTGAATTGCGCGATGACATTTGTCAGCAGATCATCAAAATGATCAACGCGCTGATCGGCAGCCTGCGCCGAAAAACCCCTTAGTCCCTTCTTCCCTTAGTCCCTCCCTCTCTCTCTTCCTCCCTTCCTCCCTTCTTTTCATCTTCCCCCTATAAAACCGCAACGTTGCAATGCTTTAACCGGCCATGGAACTTTTATAAGTGTTTTCCAAAAAAGGAGGTGTTCCATGGTCGTTAATTTTAAGTCACAGGCTTTGCAGAAAGCAGCCGCCCAGCCGCCGGAAAAAGACCGGGAGACAACCGACAAAATCCTCGGGGATGAATTTCTGGGTCAGGAAGACTTGCTGGGTTTCAAACGGGATGCGGCGGAGCGGCGCATGAAACAGACGCTTTTGGAGGTGAACGAACTCATCCGGGAAAATAAATGGGAGGATGCGGTTTCGCTTTTTTATCCGGTGGAGGAAAAATTTCCGGAGTTTTCGACGTATAGCATGGATGTTTTTTTGCGGGGAAAGGCCGGCTTTATCCTCGGACAGCTGAAAAAATACGATGAGGCCCTAAAAGAACTGACCTATTGCACTCAGAAAGATCCGGATAATTTTCTTCTGCACAGTTCTCTGGCTTATACGGCCTATAACTCCCTTTACGCCGCCAAAAACCGGGAGATCTTTCTTGGCGGCAAGATAAAGGAGGACCGCATCCGGCTGGCCCATCGGCATTTTCAGGAGGCCCAGCGGCTGAGGCCCGAGGGCGTAACCAATTTCTACCGGCAGGGCATGCTTTACAAACAACTTGAGAACAAAACCGAAAAGGCGCTTCCCTTATTCGGGCAAGCGGTTGCAAACTGGGAAAAACTGAATCATGCCGAAAAAGAGACCCGGCGCCAGGAGCAAAAAAATTATGTCAAAGCCCTGTTTCAGCTTGCCGGTTCTCAACTGGAAAGGGGAAAAGGCCGGGAGGCCCTTCACACCATCAATCGGTGCGTCGCGGAGGATGAAAAAACCGGCTATATCTCTTTGATCTTTAAATACTTTGCCCTCGGCAAGGTCAATTTTCACCTGGGCCGCTTTACTCAGGCCAAAGACGCATTGCTGTTTGCGCTCCAGTGTGAAAGCGACCGGCCCGCCGATTTCGTCTGTGAGCTTCTGGCCAGGACCTATATTGCCCTTGAAAATTTCCCCCGGGCCATGGAGATCATTCAAAAGGTCCCCGAACACAGGCGCCGGCCTTACTACCGCTGGACAGAGGCCGATGCCTGGTGTGCAGCCGGAGATCTGCACAAGGCCAGGAAAGTGCTGATCGCCTGCCAGGAGAAAGATAGCCGTTCAAGGCACAAGACCCTGATCCGGCTGGCAAAAATAGAATACCTGCTTCAGGATTTTAGAGCGTCCTTACGATATGCCGAGGAGGCGGGTCGATTTTACACGGATAAGTGGGGCAATATTTATGATGACGGCCTTTTCTGGCAGTCGTTGAATCACCACAGGCTGGGAGAAACGGAAACGGCCCTGCGCCTTGCCCTTGACTTAAAATCATCCAATCCCCGATATCTCAGGCTGAATCTGCTCCTCGAAAAATTGGGCGCAAATGCCGGAGAATCGAGGGCGCCGGAGACTTCACATGAATCCTATCCGTCCGCTTGAAGATAAGAGGCCCCTGCCCGACTTCAGCCTGCTCATTACCAGGCTCGAACATCAGATTATTCATCAGCAAGACCAGGCCCGAATCTGCCAGGTGCTGAGAAACGAGCGCATCTGGAAAGCCCTGAATATCGACAAAATGCTCAAATGGGCAAGCCTGGCTCAGATGGCCGGGGAAACTGAAACAGCCTGCCGCGTGTGGACCCACATTCATAAGACCTCGCCCGGCGTGCCGGAAGCCTGGCAGAACCACCTCGATCTGCTCTCCATTCTGGGCGAAAAAGAAAAAATGGCCCGGCTTCTGGCGGTATGCCGAAGGTTCGTCGATGAAACGCTTTACAGCAAATGGGTGAGCGCCTATGGTGTTTCCGACAGGCCGGACCCGCAGGATGACATTCAGGCGGCCTCAAAGGTGTTTGAGGCCTTGCACCGCCGCCGGCAGGCGATCAATCGGTTTCTCGAACTTTTTTCCGGAAGGCAGGACTGTTTCGCCCGGCAATGGGTCGAAAAAAAGGAAAACAAGCAGGGCTATGTTCCGATACGCAGGCCGCTTGAACCCCAGGATCTTGAGGACCATTTCAGGGGCCTTAAAACTTACGGCATATATCTTCTCAAGTCCGACGGCAAAACAAATACGGCGGTTATCGACGTGGATCTTCGGAAGCCGTACCGCATGGAACGGATAAAAGCCGATGAAAAAAACCTGGTGAAGCGGGAGCTGATTTATTTCATGGAAAGGATCACCGAATTATCCGGGCAGGCGGGTCTCCTGCCGCTCATCGAGTTCAGCGGCGGCAAAGGCTACCATTTCTGGTATTTTTTTGAGTTTCCGGTCCGGCCCGAACAGGCAAGAAGTGCGCTTGAAAGCATCAGGCAATCCGTGGCAAAGGATTTGTCCGCCTTTGCCGTGGAGGTGTTTCCCAAGCAGGACCAGCTTAAAGGAAAAGGACTTGGAAACCTGGTCAAGCTGCCCCTAGGCGTTCACCGGTTGACCGGCAAGCGCTCTTATTTCGTCAAGTGCCGAGATCGATCCGTCGAAGCTCAGCTCGATTTCCTGTCGAAGGTTCGGCCGACAGACCCCGAAAAGCTCAAAAAAATAGAGGCGGCGGCCATGGCCGCCCCGGTGTTTATCCATCCGAGGTGGGAAAATTGGGCAAAATCCTATCCCGAGCTGTTTTCCCTGGAAAGAAAGTGCCCGCCTTTGGCGCAGCTCATCGCCGTATGCCGGAATGCGAGAACTTTATCGCTTCGTGAAGAAAAGGTCCTGTTCCAGACGATCGGCTTTTTGCCCAGGGCCAAAACCCTGCTTCACTACCTGCTCGCATCGCTGACAGACTACAATCCCCATCTCGTGGACTACCGGCTGAGCCGGGTTCGGGGCACGCCGCTGGGTTGCAGACGAATCCACAGCCTGTTGAACTATACCGGGGATCTATGCCTGCTGGAAGCCTCCGCCGACTACCAGCACCCGCTGCTCCATCTGGATGAATGGAAAGGCGCCTGCGGTAAAAAAACGGAAAAGCTGGAAAATCTTACCGGCGCCCTGGAAAATCTCAAGACGGCCATTATCCAGGCCCAGAAGTTTTTGGAATAATGGAAACCCTATACATTTTGGAGGCCGGCAGCTATCTCAGAAGAGACGGCGCCACGCTGAAAGTGATCAAAGAAGGCCGCGCCGTCGACCAGATTCCGGTCGACGGTCTAAAAAAACTCATGCTGGTGGGACACATCTCGCTTAGCAGCGGGGTACTGGATTTTCTGATCCGACAGCGCGTTGAAACAGTATTTATCACCCCGACCGGCCGATTCAGGGCGCGCCTCGCACTCGATGAGCACCGACATGTCGCCCTGAGGAAGGCCCAGTACCTCAAACTGAGCGACGAGGCGTTTGCGTTAAAAACCGCGAGGCAGATTGTTTTGGGCAAAGTGATGAACATGGACAGGCTGCTGCTTCTGAGGGCCAGACAGTACCAGGAGGAGGCATTGAAAACGGCGGCCGCCAAACTCAGGGCCATGGAAAAAATCATCGAAGGTTCACGGGACCTCGATTCGTTGAGAGGTCTGGAGGGCCTTTCCGCCCGAATCTATTACGGCGCGTTCAGGTGCTTGCTGCGAAACGGGTCATTCCAATTCAACGGACGGAACAAACGGCCCCCCTTGGATCCGGTAAATGCCATGCTTTCTTTTGTCTACACGCTGCTCACCAACGAGGTGCTTTCCGCAATCAAGGCCTGCGGTCTCGATCCTTACCTGGGAAGCCTGCACGAAATCAGTTACGGAAGACCGTCTTTGGCCTGCGACCTGGTGGAAGAATACCGCTGTTTTTTAGGGGACCGATTTGTCCTTGGCCTGATCAACCGAAAAGCGGTGGACCCGGACGATTTCGTTTACCGCAAGCCGCCGCCTGCCGAGTTCACCGATGAAGACGAAATGAAATCCAGGCGACCCGTGGAGATGAAGCCGGCCGTCAGCCGGGCCCTGATTACCGCCTATGAACAAATGATGATGCGCAGCATCTTTTATGGCCCCATCGGCAAAGATATCGAATATCGATGGCTGATTTTGAACCAGGCCCGGCGGTTCGGGCAGTATCTGGAAGATCCGGATAAAGGGTATCAGCCGTTTTTATGGGATAAGTAGGTGTTCTGTCTTGTCAGTTTTGATATCATAGACGACCGCGTCCGATACAGGGCGGTTAAAATACTGAAGTCCTATGGGGTGAGGGTTCAGAAATCGGTTTTTGAATGCGGTTCTTTAACGGAAGAACAATTTTTAAAGATGAAGCAGCGTCTCGAAGATTGCATTGACAGCGCGGAGGATTCGGTCAGATACTATTTTCTCTGCAAGCAATGTGTGACCAAGGTGGAGTTCTCGGGGATCGGGGAGCCGCCGAAGGTCGTATCGTATCGGGTTTGCTAAAGGCCGAGATACTGTCGCGGTCAGGAAAATCTTTTGATCGGCGAAGCAGCGGCCAACCGTATTTCTCCGGCTGATTCTGAACTTCTCACGGAACAGGTTGCTTTCGCTGGTGCCGTGAAAAGAGGGTTCACGGACCTATGCCGTTTTATCGTTTCAAATCCTATCATATTTTCCCATCATGAAAATGACGGTAGCCATTCACATAGAAGTATCTCTTCGACCGTACACTTCGCGGCCAAATCTCAGCAGTGGCGCAACGGGAAGACATCAAATATGGCTCCGTAGCCTCATCGAGAGGTTTTCCCCTGTGTAAAACAACCGGAACATATGGAATATATGATCGAGCTGTTCAAACTTTATTGGGTTGCGGTCCCCGGGGGTGGAATGGAGCGGATCTGAATTGTAAAACATGGCGCAGGTTCTGACCATTCAAGAACACGACAATCATCATCTCTTCACGCTTGCCGTTGAAACAAGGGCGAAATTGAGGGTTGATTAATGCGTCTTTCACATTAATATTGACTATCCTTAAACCGATGATAAATGTCGGTCATGAAGAACAAATCCGTGTGGTGAAAGAAACGTCGAAATTTATCCCCATACCGGCCTTTGTAAAGTAAACGTACCGTTCACAGGGACCTTTTTGCCGGCCGCAACATATTTATGGCGGCTTGCGCCTGCGCCCCGGCCTTTCGAATGGCTTTATTGCAGGCAGCGACGATGCATCACGCCGGACACAACCTGCCTCCGGGGCTGTTTTGGAAATGACCGCAGAGGCCTTCTGCCGTCGGCAATGGCAAGCGCTTATGGTTGCGGCCAGTAAAGCAGGCCCCTGTGAACGGTAACCCTTGTAAAGTAAACCCCGGGACTTTAACATCAGGGGAAACCCTTTTTCCGTAACAGTAAGCCACTCATCAAAAGGAGGAAAGACCCATGGCCCTGAACCTGGATGCGGTAGGAAAAAAGATCGGCCCGGTCACCAAGGAATATACGTGGAAGGACGCGGCGCTTTACGCCCTGGGAGTCGGCGCCGGATTTTCCGAGCTGTCCTACTGCTATGAAAAAGATCTCCAGGTGCTGCCGACCTTTTCCATGGCCGCCATCATGGATTATTTCTGGCTGATGGGATCGACTTCCGGCGTCAATCCCGCCGGCATACTGCACGGCGAACAGGAACTGATCTTTCATCATCCCATTCCGCCCGAGGGGACCCTGACCACAGAGGGGTGCATCACCCATTATTATGATAAAGGAAAGGAAAAAGGCGCCCTGGTCGTGGCGCAAAGCGACACCGTTCACTCGAACGGCAAAAAACTGTTCACCAGCATCGTCACCCTGTTCGCCCGCCTCGACGGCGGATTCGGCGGGCCGGATGCGCCGAAAAAGGACGTGATTTTCCCTGAAAGAGATCCGGATTTTGTGGTCGAAGCCCGGCCCGGCCCGGATCAGCCGCTGCTTTACCGGCTCTCCGGAGACACCTTTCCGCTGCATGCGGATCCGGAGTTCGCCCGATTGGCCGGGTTTGAAAAGCCGATCATGCACGGGCTGTGCACCTACGGCTTTGCCTGCCGGGCCCTGATCGAGAGCCTGATCCCGGGCCGCCCGGAAACCGTCCGCCGCATCGCGTGCCGGTTTTCCAAACCCCTTTATCCGGGTGTGCCCATCCAAACGCTGATCTGGAAAATCGAAGACGGCAAGGCCGTCTGGCGGACCGTCAATGCCGAAACGTCCGAACCGGTCATCGACAGGGGCGTATTCGAATACGGCGATGCACCGAAAGATGAAATCCGTTTTGACGGCCGCGTGGCGGTCATTACCGGTGCCGGAGGCGGATTGGGCCGGGTTTACGCGCTTCAGACGGCCGGACGTGGGGCCAAGGTGGTGGTCAACGATCCGGGTTGCGCCAGAAACGGATCCGGGGAAGGGTCCAAAACCCCGGCGGATCAGGTTGTCGATGCCATCCGCGCCGCAGGCGGGGAGGCGGTTGCCAGCTATGATTCCGTCTCAACACCGGAAGGCGGAGAAAAAATCGTCCGCACGGCTATGGACGCCTTCGGCAGGATCGATATGCTCATCCACAACGCCGGCATTCTCAGAGACAAAAGCTTTCTTAAAATGACGCCGGAAGAATGGCAGACTGTCCTGGATGTCCACCTAAACGGCGCCTATCACGTCTGCCGTCCGGCTTTTCGGGTGATGAAAGAGCAGGGATACGGCCGGATCATCCTGGCGAGTTCGGCCGCCGGTCTTTATGGGAACTTCGGCCAAACCAATTATTCGGCGGCAAAGATGGGCCTGGTGGGCTTGATGAATACGCTGAAAATCGAAGGGCAAAAATACGACATCAAGGTCAACGCAGTGGCCCCTCTGGCCGCGTCCCGGCTTTCCGAGGACGTGCTGCCGGCCGATCTGCTGGATAAGCTCAAGCCCGAGATGGTCGCACCGCTGGTTCTCTTCCTGTGTTCGGACAGATGCCCGGTCAGCGGCAACATCTATAACGCCGCCATGGGATCTTTCAACCGGGCCGCCGTGGTGACCGGACCCGGAGTCGTTTTGAGCAAAGACGGCGACACCCCGACGCCCGAGCAGGTTTCGGCAGAATGGGAAAGCATCGCCTCCCTGAAGAACGGCCGGGTGTACGGGCAACTCAGCGAACAGGTCGGCGATATTCTCGACGCCCTTTCGAAATCCGCGACCCGGTCGAAGCCGGGCAAAAAAGGATTTACCTCGGTCGCGGAGGTTTTTGCGGCCATGCCCGGCGCGTTTCAACCCGAAGCCGCGGCAGGGGTCGATGTGGTCTTTCAATACAGGGTCTCCGGAGAAGGAGGAGGCGACTGGCATTGCATCATCCGGGACAAAACGTGCGTCGTTCAGGAAGGCAGCCATGAAAATCCGACCTGCACGCTGAAAATCAAGGACGCCGATTTTCTGGACATGATGAACGGCCGGCTTATTCCCATGCAGGCCTATACCTCCGGCAGGCTGAAGATCGAAGGGGATGTGATGAAGTCCCAGCTCATCGAAAAACTTTTTAAAATGGCAAGCGGTTAGCGTTTTGAAAGGACCGCCCGGCGATTTTTTCTCCGAAAGTCTCAAACTCGCGCCCAAGCGGATCGAATGCCATCATTGAAAGGTTTTTTTCAAGGTAACAACCTGTTGCGCGTGCTTGATCCGTAGCAAAGTGCGGGATAAATGACGGCATAAGGTCCGCTAAGGCGCTCAAACAGTGAGCCTTTCTCCGAAAAAATCGCCGGGCGGTCCCTGTACGATCTATTTTTTCGCAGAGCTAACCTGTTATTTAGATTGAAACCTGTTGGATGAAGGAGTCGAGAAATGATCGGTATCACTTCTTACGGTGCCTATATTCCCCGCCTGCGTTTGAGCCGAACGGCGATCGTACAGCACATGGGATGGTTCGCGCCCGCCATCATGATGGTGGCCCAGGGCGAGCGCGCCATATGCAACTGGGACGAAGATGCCGTCACCATGGCGGTGGCCGCGTCACGGGATTGCCTGATCGGAATGGACAAACAGACGATAGACGGACTTTATCTGGCGTCCACGACGCTTCCCTTTGCAGACCGTCAGAACGCCGGCATCGTATCGACGGCCCTCAATCTGCGGGAGGACATCATCACCAGCGACTTTACCTCTTCCCAGAAGGCGGGCGCCACGGCCCTGATCGCCGCTTTGGAAGCGATCAAAAGCGGTGAAAAGAAAGATATCCTGGTCACGGCGGCGGACCGGCGGGAAACCAGGACCGCCTATTTTTACGAGATGTGGTTCGGAGACGGCGCTGCTTCCCTTTCGGTGGGAGATACGGACGTGATCGCGTCCTACCTGGGGTCCTACTCCATATCCTGTGATTTTGTGGACCACTACCGGGGCGCCGCTAAAAAATTCGACTATGTCTGGGAGGAGCGGTGGGCCCGGGATGCCGGCTATTCCAGAATCATTCCGGAAGCGGTCGGCGGTCTGCTGCAGCGGCTGGGCATGTCCATGCAGCAGGTGGACAAACTGATTTTCCCGTGTATCTTCAAGGCGGAGCACCAGAAAATCGCCAAAAGCTTAGGAGCTTCTCCGGATCAGATCGTCGATACGTTCCATGAAATCTGCGGGGAAACCGGAACCGCCCATCCCCTTCTGATGCTGGTCCGTGCCCTTGAATCCGCATCGCCGGGACAAAAGATCGTCATGGTCGGTTTCGGCCAGGGCGCCAGCGCCCTTTGCTTTGAAGTGACGGATGCCATCAAAAAACTCGAAAAACGAAGCGGATTTGCGGGATCGATGGAAAACAGAAAGATCACCGACAACTACATGAAATGGCTGAAATTCAGGGAATTGGTCGAACCGGAAACGGGGATCCGGGCCGAAGCCCCCACCCAGACGGCGACCACGGTGCTGTGGCGGAAGCGAAGGATGCTCCTGGGTTTTGCAGGCGGCAAATGCAGAATATGCGGCACGCCCCAGTTTCCCAAAATGGACATTTGCGTCAACCCCGAATGCGGCGCCCTGCGAAGCCAGGACGATTACGAGTTCGCCGACCGGCCGGCCGTGATCAAGACCTTCACCGGCGATCTGCTGGCTGTTTCCGTCGATCCGCCCCACTGTTACGGAATCGTTCAGTTTGAAGGCGGGGGGCGACTCCTGGCGGATTTTACAGACTGCGCATACGAAGATCTGGCCGTTGGACTTCCGGTTAAAATGGTTTTCAGGCGGCGCTCGGCCGACCCTGTGCGCGGTTTTGTCAACTATTTCTGGAAAGCGGCGCCGGTTTTCGGAGCCGGAGCAGCCGCCCCGGCCGTCCGGTTCGACGGTCGGGTAGCCGTCGTCACGGGCGCCGGCGCCGGTCTCGGCCGGATCTATGCGCTGGAGCTGGCCCGCCGCGGCGCGGCCGTGGTGGTAAACGATCTGGGTGGGGCCCGCGACGGCTTCGGCAACGGCTCGACATCCCCGGCGGATACGGTTGTCGAAGAAATCAAAAACATCGGGGGACAGGCGGTGGCCAGCTACGACAGCGTGGCTACGGCAGACGGCGGCGACCGCATCGTCCGGACGGCTCTGGACGCCTTCGGCCGCATCGACATACTGATCAACAATGCGGGGATACTCCGAGACAAGAGTATTGTAAACATGGAGCCCGAAAACTGGAAAGCGGTCATGGATGTCCATCTGAACGGTGCCTTTCATGTCACCCGCCCGGCCATGGAGGCGATGAAAAAAAACGGATACGGCCGGATCATCCTGACGAGTTCGGCCGCCGGTCTTTATGGAAATTTCGGGCAGACCAATTATTCGGCCGCGAAAATGGCTCTTATCGGGTTTATGAACACGCTCAAGATCGAAGGAAAAAAATACAATATACAGGTCAACGCCATCGCACCGATCGCAGCCTCCCGGCTGACCGAAGATGTAATGCCGCCCGAATTGTTCGAACGTTCGAAGCCGGAAGCCGTGGCGCCAATAGTTCTTTTCCTGTGCAGCGAATCCTGCAGGGAAACCGGCGGGATCTTCAACGCCGGCATGGGCCATTTCAGCCGCACCGCCATTTTAACCGGCAGAAGCGTCTCGCTGGGCGGCCCGGATCATCCGCCCACGGTCGAGAGAATCGCCGAGAACTGGAACCGGATCGACAATCTGGAAGGGGCCGAGGAAATGCCGGACGCCAATGCCGCCATATTTGCCCTGATCGCGCCGCCGGGCGCCGAACCGGCTTCAAAAACAGGTGCCGGCAGCAGCTCCCTCGACGTCCAGGCGATATTCGACAAGATGCCCTCTGCCTTCAGACCCGAGGCGGCCGAAGGGATCCACGTGACGTTTCAATACGATATTTCAGGTCCCGCCGGAGGAAGCTGGACGGTGGAAGTGTCTGACGGCGCCTGCCGCATCGAGAAGGCAAGCGCACAACGGCCGACCTGCACGTTGAAAATCGCAGACACGGATTTTATCGACATGGTGGAGGGAAAGCTGAATCCGATGCAGGCCTTTACCTCCGGCAGGCTCAAGATAGAAGGAGATGTGATGAAATCCCAGCTCATCGAAAAGCTCTTCCCTCTGGGATCCGGATAGAATGTGGACATCTTTTTTGTTTCCAAGTAACGATTACTATTTTAAAAACGATATACAGGCGCTATTTGGAGGACCGTATGGCAACAGGGATAAAAGACAAGGTCGCCGTAATCGGAATGGGCTGCACGCAATTCGGAGAGCGATGGGAAGTCGGCGCGGAAGAACTGATGGTCGAAGCCTTTGAAGAGTGCCTGCAGGACGCCGGCATTGAAAAAAAAGACATCGAAGCCGCCTGGCTGGGCACCTGCATGGACGAAGTGAATGTGGGCAAGAGCGCCCTGCCGCTTTCCATTGCCCTGCGGCTTCCCATGATTCCGGTCACCCGGGTTGAAAACTACTGCGCTACGGGGACTGAGGCGTTTCGCGGCGCCTGCTATGCCGTTGCCTCCGGGGCCTATGACATCTGCCTGGCTCTGGGCGTCGAGAAACTCAAGGACACCGGCTATGGCGGACTGCCCAACCCGGGTTCCAGCGCCGGCAGCCTGACCTGGCAGTGGTTTCCGAATCTCACGGCACCGGGGGCCTTTGCCCAGCTGGCATCCGCTTACGCTTTCAAATACGGCATCGCCGATACGGACCTCAAGCGCGCCATGGCCCATGTGTCTGCCAAGAGCCATGCGAACGGCGCGCTGAATCCCAAGGCCCATCTGCGAAAACCGGTCACCGAGGATCAGGTCATGGCCGCCCCCATCATCGCCCACCCCCTGGGGCTCTTCGACTGCTGCGGCGTCAGCGACGGCGCGGCATGCGCAGTCGTCACCACGCCGCAAATCGCCAAAGACCTCGGAAAAAAAGAGATCGTTTCGGTCAAGGCGCTCCAGCTGGCGCTGAGCAGCGGAGAAGAAATCGCCTATAACGCCTGGGACGGCGATCATTTCATGACCACCAGCAAGTGCAGCACGTTGGCTTACAAGGAGGCCGGGATCACCCGGCCAAGAGAAGAAATCAGCATGATGGAGGTGCATGACTGCTTCTCGATTACGGAGCTTGTGACCTATGAAGACCTTCACATCTCGGAACGGGGAAAGGCCATAACGGACGTCATGGACGGCTTTTACGACCTTGCCGGCAAGCTGCCGTGCCAGCCCGACGGCGGTCTCAAATGTTTCGGCCATCCGATCGGGGCCTCGGGACTCCGGATGCTCTATGAAATGTATCTGCAGTTTCACGGCCGCGCGGGCAAGCGCCAGATAAAAGATCCGGTATACGGACTCACCCACAATCTGGGGGGATTTCCGTTCCAGAATATTTGCAGCGTCGCCATCATCGGCAGGTATGCGGTGTGACAACAGGCAGGCTCTTCGAAAAAATGGATCGCGTGACGACCGCCCGGCGGTTTTTCAAAATGTTAACCTGTTAAAAAGGTTGATTTTTTACGCAATATGATACAGGAACCGCAACCATCATGAACATTCTCCATTTTACCGAAGCGCATATCGCCTTTCGACGCCGCGTCCGGTCGTTTATGGAAAAAGAAGTCATCCCCAACGTGCCGGCCTGGGAGCGGGAAGGCATTGTTCCGAAAAGGTTCTGGAAACGCATGGGGGAGGAAGGGTTTCTGTGTACGGATGTTTCGTCCGAATATGGGGGCATGGGCGGCGATTTTCTTTTTTCCGTCATCGTCCTTGAAGAGCTGATGCGCACCAATCATGCCGGACTCATGGCCCAACTCCACAGCGACGTGGTGGTCCCCTACATTTCCTCTTACGGATCAAACGAAATTAAAAGAAAATATCTTCCGGGATGCGTTTCCGGAGATCTGGTGACGGCCATTGCCATGACGGAACCGAATGCCGGCAGCGACCTAGCCGCCATGTCCGCCACCGCTGAGGAAGAAGGCGATCGGGTCATCCTCAACGGCACAAAAACCTTTATTTCCAACGGCATCAACTGCGATCTCGTGGTTGTCGCGGCAAAAGACCCGTCTGTGGACAATCCCTACCAGGCCCTTTCCCTGTATCTCGTCGAACAGGGCTTTCCAGGATTTAAGAAGGGAAAAAAGCTTGAAAAGCTGGGATTTCACAGCCAGGATACCGCAGAGCTTTTTTTTACCAACTGTATCATTCCAAAATCAAACCGGCTGGGGGAAAAAGGATCCGGATTTTACATGCTCATGGAAAAGCTTCAGCAGGAACGGCTGATCTGCGCCATCGGGGCGGTCGCGGGAGCCGAAGCTATTCTGGATCAAACAATGCGGTACTGCAAAAAAACCTTGCTGGACGGCAAACCCATGTCCAAGCATCAATATGTCCGCTTCAAGCTGGTCGAAATGACAACCGAAGTCAAAATCGGGAGGACCTTTCTCGACAAACTCATTGCAGACCATATGGAGGGTGTGCAATGCATCGCGGAGACATCCATGGCCAAATACTGGACTACCGATATGGCCAAACGGATTGCGGACCAGTGTCTGGATCTCTACGGGCATTCGGGCGTTCTTGAAGCCTGCCCGATGGCACGGGCATGGAGAGACGTCCGGGTCATGCCGATATTTGCGGGAACCAATGAAATCATGAAAAACATCGCGGCAAAATTTATGGGGTTATAAACCAATCAGAACCACTTACCGGAACAAGGAGATTCGTATGAAAGATGTCGTCATCATATCTGCCTGCCGCACGGCCATCGGCACATTCGGCGGGACTCTGCGCGACAGCAACGCCGCCACTATCGCCGCTGTTACCATGAAGGAAGCCGTCAGGCGGGCGGATATCGACCCCTCGATCCTCGACGATGTCCGCTACGGCCTGTGCATCGAGCCGGCAGACACCCTCAACACGACACGGGTGGCGGCCCTTTTGGCCGGAATACCGGATTCTGTGCCGGCCGTCACCATCAACCGGGTCTGCATATCCGGAATGGAGGCGGTGGTCTCCGGCATGGCGATGATCCAGGCCGGCATGGCCGATATCATTCTTGCAGGAGGTGTCGAACACATGTCCGCAGTGCCGTATACCGTTCCGACGGCTCGCTGGGGATGCCGTCTGCAGGACCAGGTCTTCGTCGATGCGCTGATTCGCGCCCTTCACTGCGGATCTCACATCATCCCGCACCCGGAAGACGGGCCGGTCGACGAAACCCAGCCTCCGCTCAGCTTGTTCGTGGGCAAACCCTATATCATGGGGCATACCGCGGAATTCATCGCCCAGCACCTCGATATCAGCAGGGAGGAAATGGACATCGTGGCACTGAGAAGCCACAACAACGCCGAACGCGCCACCGCAGACGGATCATTTAAGGAAGAGATCGTTCCGGTCACCATTGCGCAGAAAAAAGGCGATCCGGTCGTCTTCGACAAAGACGAGCATTTTCGACCCGGCCTGACCCTCAGCAAGCTGCAGCAGCTGCCGCCCGCCTTTGTGCCGGGCATCGGAAAAGTAACCGCCGGCAATTCCAGCGGTATCAATGACGGTTCAGCCGCAATGATCCTCATGTCTGCGGATAAAGCCCGCGAACTGGGTGTAAAGCCCATGGCGCGCATCCGGGCGGTCGGTCGCGGCGCATGCCATCCTTCCGTTATGGGCCTTTCCCCGGTGCCCGCCGTAAACAACCTGTGTAAAAACGGCGGACTGAGGGTCGAAGATTTCGAACTCATCGAAATCAATGAAGCCTTTGCGGCCCAGTATATCGGCTGTGAGCGGCAGCTTCGCCTGAACAGGGAAATCACGAACGTCAACGGATCGGGGATCGGACTGGGTCATCCGGTCGGCGCGACCGGCGCCCGCATTATGGTGACCCTGATGTATGCCATGAAAAGGCAGGGAAAGAGCCCGGGCCTGGCGACCCTGTGCGGCGGCGGCGGGGTGTCGATGGCCTGTGCGATAGAGATGCTATAGGCGCGGAGCGAATACCGGCGTTCACCGGAACCGGATTTTTCGGCCTCAACATATGACCTGCTGCTTGCGATACGCCCCCGGAGCCTTCGAATCGTATATGCACAGGCAGAGAGGATGCATCTCGCTGAATATATTCAATCATAGCGGGCTGCTTTGGAATTGTTGCAGATGTCTTCTGCCGTTGGCATCGGTATGAACGTGTTGTTGAGGCCGAAAAATCCGGTTCCGGTGAACGCTAAATTGAAATCATCTCTAAATCAAACCGCTTGTACTGGTAAGCAAAGACCCGGCTGGTATCGGCCGGGTCTTTGCTGTGTTTCGGGGCAACCCGAAAAGAAAATTACTTTCTCATGGGACTCAGCCCGATCTCCTGGATCTTTTTTTCCATATCGGCGACGGCGGCGGAAAACTCATTGCCCATGTTCGAAGCCAGTGTCACAAAGCGAAGCCTGTCGCTTTCCAGACCCGCCTCCTGAAGCATCCGATGGGCGTCGTTGACGCGCCAGCCGGCATAGGTGTTTCCTCTCACGGACTTGCAGTTGCCCTTGTGGCAGGCCATGACCAGCACGCCGTCGGCGCCTTCGGCCAGAGCGTTCATGATGTGATCGAGGTCGATCTTACCGGCACAGGGCACCTTGATCATCTGAAGCCCTTCGGGCATCGGCTTGTCGAATGCACCGGCCATTTCACCCGCCTCGTAGGCCGAATTCTGGCAACAGAACGCGAGTATCCGGGGCGCTCCGTTTCCGCCAGCCACGCCGGTTTTCACTTTCGAGAGAATATCCGCATCCCCGTAGCCGCCGATCTGGATGGCGTCCATGGGACACTCACTGGCGCATATTCCGCATGCCTGGCACGCTACCGGCGATATGATGGCCTTGTTGTCCCAATATATGGCCCCGTGAGGACAGCAGCGGTAACACGTCAGACATATGACGCACTTTCCCTCGTCGACCACCGCCCTGTCTTTGGGAACGAGCCGCTTGCCGGCGCCGAGAAGATCTTTGATCTCGAGCGCGACGTTTCCCACATCCGTAAAGGACCAGGGAAGCCCGAGAAAATCCCGGCTGGATCCCACGATATAGATCCCTTCCCTGTTGGACCGAACAGGGAAAAGATGCACGTTGTCCTGCTGGAGAAAGCCCCATGGGCCCATGTCGATTCGAAGCAGACACGCCAGTGTCTCGTTGAACTGGTCCGTCTGGATCTGCTCTTCAAGAACGACAAAATCGGCAAGTATTTCCATGTCTTCTCTGAGAACCGGATCTTTGAACACGATACGCTTGCCGTTTTCGGTGATGGAGGGCTTTTCCTTGAGCTTAAAATAAACGGCGCCTTTCTCCCGGCCCATCTTGTACATCCGTTCGAGGCCGTCCGAAGCCACTTTCAAATTATTAACAAAAACACAGGCTTTGCATCCATGAACCCCTTCGAGTGCCAGCACGGCACGCAGGATGCGTTCCATCACCAAGGGGTTGCCTTCCTGGGCGAACCCCACGAAAAAGGCGACGGATTTGTTGACGAAGGCGTTTTTGTCTGCGGCCAGCATCTCTTCCATCCTGGACTGGGTCAAGACGTTTTCCGCAGGCGTCAGCCCATAGGCTTCATGGAGCGGCCTGGCTGTAAAATCGGTGGCAACCACGATGGCGCCCACCTTTTTTTCGATACCCTCTCCGTTTTGTTGCAATTCTACGGTAAAATCGCCGGCCACACCGACTGCACGGCCAAGCCGGGTTTGGTTCATCAGCTGGATCGTCTTGCTTGCCTTTACTTTTTCCTCGAGAGCCTGCACCCCTTTGTCGTATTCTTTGTTCAGACTGAGGAAAAATCGGGGACCTTTTTGGCTGCCCACCGCGGCGTCTTTATCGATAAGGATCACCCGGTAACCCGAATCGGAAATTTCCGAGGCCGCTTTCAGCCCGATCAAACCGCCGCCGATAACCAGCACATCGGTAGCCAATTGAACTTCTTCCATATTCATATGTATTACGTCCGTCATGAGCTCACCCCCAAAAATTTCATCGCCTCGTTGGCTGCCTGACCGGCATGGGCCATGGATGCCGCAATGGTTCGCGGACCCTCGGCTGTTCCTGCGATAAAAACCCCTGCTTTTGCGGTCATCGTCCTGTTTAATTGATCTTTTGATGAAAGAAATCCATCCTCGCCGAGCGAGATGCCCAGCATATCGGACAGTCTTTTATTGTCGGGTCCCGGCGTGATGCCGATGGAGAGCACGACGAGATCGAAGACCTCTTCCACGGCAAGCCCTTCCTCCTCGCTCATGTAACGAAGCAGCACGCCGTCGTTTTCTGCGGGAAAAATATCCACCGGTATGTTTCGGATAAAGCGAAAATCGGTTTTGCATTTTTCGTAAAAGCTTTGAAAATTTTTGCCCGTGTTCTGGATGTCCATATAAAATATGGTAATTTCCGTCTCCGGATGCCTGTGCTTTATGTCTCCGGCCATGCGCAGCGCATACGGACAGCAGACCTGAGAACACCACAGATTGCCGAGGCGCTCGTCCCGGCTTCCCACGCACTGAATAAAAGCGGCTTTTGGGGGCAGCCTGTCGTCGGAGGGCCTTAAAACATCCCCTTTCACCCGTTTGATGCGTTCCAGTTCCAGGCCGGTAATGATATTGGCAAAATCCTTAAAATGGTAGGTCTCTTTTTTCCGGGCGTCAAAGGGGAAAAAACCGGTGGCCACGATAACGGCATCCACCTGGACATCCCCCTCAAACCCCAGTGTTTCTATGTCCGCCGCTCCTTCAGGGCATACCCCCGGGTTTTCTTTAAAGCGCTCCTTGTCCACGATGACATGGAGCGGGGAATTATTCTTCGAGTATCCGGTGACGACACCGGTTCCCGCCGAATCCCCTTTCCAGGCGCTTTTGTTCAAGGTGACCGTAAACCCGCCGGCGCTGCGGATCTTTTCAACTTCCGTTGCCAGGCGTACCTTGATTTTGGGTTCATTGACGACTTTTTTCAGCATATCTTCCACCGAGCAGGCACCGCACTGCTGGCATTCATCCGTCGCCTTGCAACAATACTGGATCGCATGACCGCCCAAAAAAGGGGTTTTCTCAATGAGCTCTACATGTACATCGAATCTCGACAATTCCCACGCAGCGGTCATCCCTGCAATCCCACCCCCGATTACCATTATCTTTTTATCTTCCGTACTCAATTGGAGACTCCTTTAATGGTTGTAAAATTAACGATTAGTTGAAAACAGCGATCTCGCCGCTTTACACCCGGGGTCTTGGCAGCATCTTTGCGCGTTCAGCGATTTCCGGCACGCGGTGTTCCCACTCGATCGCCATGAGATGGACCCCATGGACGCCCTTCATTTCCTTGAACTCTTCGATCTGTTCACAGGCGATCTTGATCCCTTCCTCGGCCTGGCTGTCCTTGTCGACTCCCTGGAGTCGTTTGATGATCTCATCGGGCACATCCATCCCGGGAACCTTGTTTTTCATGTATCGCGCCATACCCAATCCCTTCATGGGGGTGACTCCGGCCAGGATATAGACTTTTTCCGTCAGGCCCATGTCGTTGGCCTGTCTGATCCATTCTCTGAATTTGGCCATGTTGTATATGCACTGAGTCTGAATGAAATCCGCACCGGCCTCGACCTTTTTCGCAAGGCGGTGAACCCGCCATTCGAACGGATTGGCAAACGGGTTGGCGGCGGCGCCGATAAAAATTTTAGGCGGGGTGTCGATTGTCTCCCCGTTTAAAAATTTCCCCTCGTCGCGCATCTTCTTTACCATGGCGATCAGCTGCATGGAATCGATGTCGAACACCCCTTTGGAATAGGGATGGTCCCCGAACTGCTGATGATCCCCGGACAGACAGAGCATGTTTCGAATGCCGTGGGCGTAAGCCCCCAAGATATCGGCCTGCATGGCCAGCCGGTTGCGATCTCTGCAAACCATCTGGAAATTCGGTTCGAGTCCTTCCTGAATTAATAGGAGACAGGCAGCCCAGCTCGACATGCGCACCACCGCCGTCTGGTTGTCCGTAATGTTGACCGAGTCCACCATCCCCTTGAGATGGCTCGCCTTTTTCCTTACGGCCTCCACGTTGGCACCCCGAGGCGGCCCGAGCTCTCCGCTGAATGCGAAATGGCCGGCTTTCAATACCTTTTCAAGATTGCTTTCTGATTTCATCATGTCGATAACCCCTTTTTCTTCCGGTTTTCTATATGTATAACCGAACCGCTATCTCACTTCTATGCCAGTTTCCGTTCCTTGTAGCCCGGCTGCAATGTCGTCCGGGGCGTCGTATTCCGCCAGTCGTTGGCTGGAAATATGGTTTTGATGTTGCTCAGGCGGTCTTGTTTGGAGAGTCGTTCATGGATCTTATACCAGGCGCACGGCTGGTTCTTGTCTATTTCACAGCTTTCGCCCTGGGTTCCGCCGCAGGGACCGTTAAACAGGCTTTTCGCACACATGGTCACGGGGCAGATTCCGGCCGTATATCCGAGTACGCAGTTGCCGCATGCACGGCATCTTTCCTCATACCACCCCACGTCTTTATTGACGCCGATGGCGGTCGTATCAACGGCGGGAAAAACGGGTTTTTCCGGAAACCGCTCTGCCAGAAATTGGATTCCCGCACCACAGGCCATCGACAGCAGGGCGTCATACTCCTTGACCATATCCTCGAGTTCTTCCAAAAACTCCATGTCGCACTGGCGTTCGATCGTCACGGCCCCCAGCTGAATCGGATTTTTCGAAATCGCTCTTGCGATTTTCAATTCGGCATTGAGAATTCCCACCTCTTTTTCTCCGCCGGCGAGACAGACGGCCACGCAGGTTCCGCATCCAACCGTAAGGACCTTGTTGTAATCCTTGAGCAGGTCTTTGATCTCCTCGAAGGGTTTTCTTGTGGCGATTATCATATGACCTCCTTTTATATGCTCTATCTATCTACCTATCTAACAATCCCATTAGGAAATTTTGGCGAACCGCTACAAACGCCGGCTGGAGACGCGCCGGACATGGCATCCGGGTACGGGACAGGATCGGCCGGCCGCAGCTTGAATCACATCTCTTCATCCAGATCCACTTCCAGCTTCTCCCATTGGACCTTGGCCTCCTCTTCGGCCTTGGCGATCTCCTCCTCGGTCCAGGGTTCGATGACAAGAGAATCCGCGACCAGTTCCCAGATGTATTTGACTTCGTAATCGGCCTCCGGATAGAATTTTGGAAGCCGTTTCATGATCTGGTCATGGCAGTTGGAGCATCCTACGACGACCACGTCGGCCCCGGCGTTTTTAATCTGCCGCACCTTAAAGCGTCCGTGGTAGGCCGCTTCATTTTCATAAGGACCGGGCCACATCCCGCCGCCGGCCCCGCAGCAATAGTTGCCGCCGCGGTTCGGAATCATGTCCACGAACTGGTCCACGCACTGCTGGATGATCCAGCGAGGCTCCTCGTAATACCCGTGCCCGAAATGCCGCTCCAGCTCCCGGCCGTGTTTACACGAGTCGTGCCAGGTAAACACCTTGCCGGCGTTCACGCTTTTGTCCAGCTTGATTCTCCCTTTTTCGATCAGCTCCTTGAGGTATTCGTAGAGATACACGTAGGAAATCTCATTTTGAGGGTCTTCCAGAACGCAGGTCTTCATACCGAGGCGGCACCCATAGGATCCTCCGCCGCAGTCCGGCATAATCATCCGATGGATGTTGTGCTTTTTCAGGTGCTCGATTTTCCGTTTGGCAAAAATCGTCGTGGCATCATAATTTCCCGTGAAAAGGCCCCAATCCACGGCCTCCCAGTTTTCAGAAGGGATCGTCCAGTTTTCCCTGGCCGCGTAGAATATCTTCCACCACCACTTCATGTCCTCGTTGTCGGCAAAAACTTCCTTGGAATTGGGAAAGAAAAGAACCTCCGCGTCGTCCTTGTCGATCGGCGTATAAAATCCGGGACAGCATTCTTCGGCCATCTCTTTGCCGAGATCCGCCATGAGAAAAAAATAGTCCGCCTGCGGAATGGCCATATTGTTGCCGGTCTTCACATTGTTTTCGGTACCCTTGTGCAATATGCCCGGAACCTTGTCCCGTTCTCTGAGATGCTTCATGTGCAGCATGATGTAAGGGATATCGATTCCCATGGGACAAACATAGGCGCACCTTCCGCAACCCGTGCACAGCCAGGGGAATTTGGACTGGACCACCTCATCCACCATCCCCAGGACCAGCATGCGCAGGGCCTTTCGTGTATCCCATCCTTCCATGCCGGGCGTTCCCGTGATGGGGCACCCGCTGCTGCAGGACCCGCAGGTCACACAAAGATTCAGGTCGAATTTCGACAGATAGTGCTGCACATCTTCGGGTAATGGTTTCGGCTTTATTACATCTCCCATGATGACCTCCATTATGTCACTTATTCATATTTATTTCCGTACTGCCTGAATTTATTAGAAGAATCCGCACTAATACAAGGAGCAGGGGATATTTGGGCAAAGCCATATATCTAAATAGGTCGGTTTGTCAAATTTTTATTTTACAGATGCGCGTTATCCCCGGCAGGCCTGTTTGGCGCAAATGGATCGAGTCGGGCTGACATGTTTCTCGAATCCGTCGACAACGAAATCGCAATGATGATTACTCTGGATTCTATCAATTGATTGTGATATTTCAAAATATTATGTTGATTTTTCAACGGACCAGGATACTTCAGAGAAAAAACCGGTTTCGGATTTTATGAGAAATCGTAGGGGAATGGATTGCCCCTTCCCTAATCCCATTGGAATCATTGTTAATTTTGGGTCATCCCGCAATCCGATATCTGCAATCCGGTAGAAATCGAGGACGCCATGCGATCGGAAGATGAGAAAGAGTATCTTATTAAGGCAATCGACGCTTTCAGAAGGAGGCTTTGCGTCATATCGACGGACTATAAAATACTGGCTTCGAACCGCAAAGCCGATGAGATGGTGGGGTTTGAAATCGTGGGAAAGTATTGCTATAAGGTATTTTACGACCGTGAGACCCCATGCAAAAACTGCTCGGCCAACGAGGTCAAATACACCGGCAAACCTGCTCTCAGGGCCAAGATAAACGACGCGCTGGATTTGGGGATGTTGCCGTGCCTGTATTCTTATCCGATTGCTCTGGAAGGCAGGGTCGAAGCCCTGGTAAGCATGGATTTCGATCTTCCCACCCAGGGGGGGTTGCAGACAAAACTCGAAAGATCAAACGCTTTTTTAAGGAATATGATTCTCAGCGCGGCAAACGGAGTCATCGCGGCGGATAAGCAGGGAAAAATCCTTTTTTTTAACAATGTGGCCTCGGACATGCTGGGTTATAGCATCGAAGAGGCGCTCGACCACCTGAATATCCGTGATATTTATCCGGGCAACGGGGCTTATGACGTCATGGCCAAGCTGCGCAGTGATGAATACGGCGGCAAGGGGAAAATTATCGCCTACCAGGTGGACATCGTTTCGAAATCCGGCCGCAATATTCCGGTCAGCTTGAATGCATCCATCGTCTATGAAGACGACAGGGAACTGGCTTCCCTCGGGTTTTTTCATGACTTGAGAGAAGAACTGAAGTTGAAGGAGGAGCTTGAAAAAACGCGGCTCCAACTCCTTCAGGCGGAAAAAATGTCTTCCCTTGGAAAACTGGCGGCCGGCGTCGCCCACCAGTTAAATAATCCCCTGGGTGGAATCACGCTTTATGCAAAACTGATGCTGGAAGAATACGATCTGCAGGACAGGGCAAAGGAAGACCTGAACCGTATTTTGAAAGATGCCGAAAGGTGCCGGGACACCGTGAGGGAATTATTGGAATTCACCCGGCAGACCCGGCATCTGATGCGGCCGAGCGATCTCAACCAATCGATCAATCGAACGCTGTTTCTTCTCGAAAACCAGACCCTGTTTCAAAACATCGTAATCGAAAAACATCTTTCGCCCGATATGCCCCTGGTGTGTTCAGATGCCCAGCAGCTAAACCATGTGTTTATGAATATCATCTTAAACGCCGTTCAGGCCATGAAAGGAAACGGCAAATTGACCATCAGAACCTATGTGGCGGCGGACCGCAACAAGGTCGGTGTGGAATTTTCAGACACCGGTTCGGGAATCCCGAAGAATGTGATGCCTCACATCTTCGACCCGTTTTTTACGACCAAGGAAGAAGGAGAGGGAACGGGTCTGGGACTCAGCCTGGTGTATAATATTGTAAAAAATCACGGGGGGCAGGTTCGCGCCTGGAATCGATCCAGCGGCGGAGCCACCTTTCTGGTGGAGCTTCCCCTACGCCGGAAGGAAAGCGGAGACGAAAAAAATGAGGCATAAACCCGACGGGTTGGGCGTACTTGTTGTCGATGACGAACAAGACATCCGGGATGGATCTGAAAGAATCCTGTCTCGAATGGGATGCCGGGTCCTCAAGGCGGGCCGGGGCGAGGAAGCGATCCATATTCTATCCGAAGAGAATATCTCGATTGTTCTTCTCGATCTTAAAATGCCGGGGATGGACGGCATGGAGGTGCTCAAACGGATTCAGGACATGGACAAAGACATTCTGGTGGTCGTTATTACCGGCTATGCCACCGTGGAAACGGCCATCGAAGCGATGAAGCAGGGAGCATATGATTTCATTCCCAAGCCCTTTGAACCTGACCATCTGCGCATCATCGTAAAGCGGGCGCAGGAAAAACTGGCGCTCGCATGGGAAACCGAAAGACTGGAAGAGGAGCGGAAAAAAACACTGATCGACCTGGATACCGAAAAAAGCCGGACCCGCAGCATCATTGAATCGCTGCCGAATGGGGTGGTAGTGACAAACGGGGATGGGGTGGTAGTTCTGATGAATCCGGCATTCCGCTGGTATCTGAACATAAATCCCGAAAAGGGGCCTGGAGAGCCGATAGAAAGTTATATACCGGACACGGCCTTGTGCGGGCTGATAAAAGAGATTTCTCAAGGAAGATACATTGATTTCGAAGACATCCCGGCCAAAGAATTCAGCCTGAATGATCAGAAACATCTTCTGGCCCGCGGGCAGCCGGTGCTGGGTGAAGGAAAGGAATGCCTTGGAGCCGTGGTCAACATCGCCGACATCACCGCTCTGAAAACACTCGATCGCTTGAAATCCGAATTTGTCGCAAAGGTTTCCCACGAGCTCCGTTCACCCCTTTCCACCATACATGAACAGCTCGCCCATGTCCTCAATGATATGGTTGGGGAAATATCCCAGCAGGATCTGCACATCCTGTCGCGCGCCAAAGAAAAAACCCAGGGTCTCATTCATCTCATCTCTGATCTGCTCGATCTGTCCCGCATCGAGGCCGGGGCGATCTGCGGCATGTCGAAACCGGTCCAGGTCGAAAAGCTCCTTCAAAGTATCGTGGATTTTCTTGAGCCCCGGGTGAAATCCAGAAACCAGACCCTCACGCTGGAAATGGCCGCAGACCCGCTGCCGCCTCTCTACGCGGATCCCCTGGCACTGGAAAGCATTTTCGGCAATCTGATCACCAACGCCATCCATTACACCCAGAACGGCGGACAGATCCGCGTGGCTGTCGATCTCGTGGGAATCAATCTGAGGGTACGGGTGATAGACAATGGATTCGGAATCTCGGAAAAACATCTCGATAAAATTTTTGAGAGGTTTTACCGGGTCAAAGATGAAAATACCCGGTATATCAGCGGCACGGGACTTGGGCTGCCTATCGTAAAAGGCCTTCTGGACTCTATGTCGGGGTTTATCGAAGTCGAGAGCACGCCCGGTCTGGGTTCGACTTTTACGGTTTTGCTGCCGGTCAAAAATGTGGAGGAAATCCAGGGCCTCAGGTCGGTTCAGCATGCCCGTTTTCCGACAGCGCCCGGATAAACTCCTCTGGTGGAAGATCGATTTTGGTCCAGAGCGCAAAGCTCCGCATCGCCTGATAGGCAAGAACGGACAGGCCGTCCATAAACGGAATGCTCTTTGTGTCCGCCAGGTCTTTCCAGAAGTTTCGTTTGCGCCCATAGTTGAGATCCAGGACCAACTTACACCCCCTCAGATCTAGATTCTCAACCAGTTCGGACAGTTCAAGGGATTCATCCGAACCGGATACCGAAGTGGCGTTAATCACCAAATCCGTTTCGATGGACCCCTGTTTTAATTCATCGAGCAATCGCCCTTTGCCTCCAAATCGGCGCACCATGTCCTGGACCTTATCCTTGTTTCTCCCCGCTACCGTTACCGTTTTGGCCCGAAGCCAGTTTAAAATGAAGACCACGGCCTTTGCCATACCGCCTACGCCGAAAACCAGAAAAGACCTGCCGGCGATTTCAACCCCCGCCCTGTTCATTGCGTCCATAAACCCGATGGCATTCGTATTGTACCCTTTGAGTATCCCCCCGCTGCAGACAATCGTATTGACGGCCCCGATGATCCTTGCCCCTTCGGAAAGTTCGTCCAGGTAGGGGATGGAGACCTCTTTGTACGGAACGGTAACGGTTGCGCCGGCCATGTTCAAGACTCTGAGGCTCTGCAAAGCCTGTTCGATATGGTCCGGTGCCACCATGAACGGCACGTACGCCCCTTTAATTCCGGCGCGTTTCATAACCGCCGAAAACATCGCAGGTGATTTTGAACGAAATACCCTGCTGTCGCCGAAAATACAGAAAACCCTCATAGGGTTCATCTCCAAAACACTTGATGAACGTCTGACCCTCGAATTCTTCCGACCGGTTTATTATGAGAATATACTTATAATAATATGGGTCGGCTTCAAGAGCTCGTTTCGACCGGTTTGCACCAGAAAAGATCCGGCAGAGGGCCCATACGGGTTTGATGTCGGCGAACATCTCTTCGAGAATGTGCTGGTAAAAACCCGTACCTGCCGGCGGATATGCCGCCTTATCCCCTGGATAACGGCAACGCCTTTTGCGCCTTTTGTGAATGGAATGTCGGAGTAATAAGAAAGAAAGTCGGGCATGGGTGCCGGTTCGAAGGATCTTCGGGACGTACAGCCCAGGCCCGACAGGTTAAAGTTTCAGAAGACTTTTAATGCTCTGCGTGATATCTTCCGCCGAGGCCGGTTTAGGGAGATAATCGTCGGCCTCCATGCTCATGCCGTCGTAATGGGAATATCGGGTCGAACTTACCTTGTCTGCAACGGCCGTGAGCATGAGAATCGGAATGGCCGCATATTTCTCATCATTTTTCAGCTCCCTGCACACATTATAGCCGTCCTTTTCCGGCATCATGACATCCAGAATGATTGCATCCGGAGGATTGGATTTCACTTTTTCAAGTCCTTCGACGCCATCGTAGGCCACCTCGACCTGGAACCCTTCCTTTTCCAGGTTCCCCTGAACGATCGCACAGAAATCGGGCTCATCATCTACCAAGAGAATCCTCTTTTTTTTGCTCATATTAGACCTCCTTTAGTAAAACGGTTTTTTGTTTTTATCCGCTCAAACATGCGCCGCATCGAGTAGCGTCAATTCAAGCGAGGCCTTATGATCTCAGTCGCTTATCTTCGGCCTCGGATAAAGGCCCGCCTGCTCGACGATTTCAGGAACTTTTTCCTCCCATTCGATGGCCATGATATGAAACCCACGCACCCCTTTGACTTGCTTGAGGCGCTCGATGGATTCGATACAGATTTTAAGGCCTTCTTCCGGCTGTTTTTCCTTGGGCGTATCGGACATCCGCTTGACGAGTTCATCCGGTACGTCCATTCCAGGGACTCGATTCTTCATGTATCTCGCCATCCCGGCAGATTTGAAGGGCGTCAATCCGGCCAGGATGTATACTTTTTCGGTCAGTCCGCGATCCCGGGCCATTTCCATCCACGTCTCGAATTTATCCAGATTGTAAATGCACTGGGTCTGAATGAATTCGACGCCGGCCGCCACTTTTTTGGCCAGACGCGGAACGCGGATTTCAAACGGATCGGCAAAGGGATTGGCTGCGGCTCCGACAAACATCCGCGGTGGACGATCGATATCCCCGCCGCCCAGAAATTTTCCTTCATCCCGCATCAGTCTTACCGTCTGGATCAGCTGCATGGAATCCATATCGTGTACATTCTGCCCCTGGGCGCAATCACCGAAACTCTGGTGGTCTCCGGAAAGGCATAAAATATTATGAATATCAAAAGAAGCGGCTCCGAGAATATCGCTTTGCAGCGCAATCCGGTTGCGATCTCTGGTAACCATTTGCAGAACCGGTTCGAGCCCCATGAGTTTGAGGTGAATACAGGAGGCCAGGCTGCATAAGCGGGTAACAGATGTCTGGTTATCCGTAATGTTGATGGCATCCACGTAATCGCCGATCATTTTTGCCTTCTTCTCAATGACCTCCGGATTGCTGCCCCTCGGCGGGCCGCATTCCGAGGTGACGGCCAGATGCCCGGCGGCGAGAATTTTTTCCAGCTTGCTCGGTGTGTTCACGTTCATATCTGCACATCCTCCCTGACAACTTTGCGGGGCCCTCCGGCTCTGTCGTTAGACCAGTCCTTGATAGGCATCAGCACCTCGTATTGATCGAATTTTCCCAGCGCCTTGAGACGATCGACAATCAACTGCCAGGCGCAATCCAGATCTTTATTGATTTCGCATTTCCCTTTGGTTGATCCCCCGCAGGGACCATTGAACAACCGCTTGGCACATCTTGAAACCGGGCATATGCCGGCGGTCTTTGCCAGGATGCACTGTCCGCAGGCTTGGCATCGTTCCGTCCAGAGGCCCCGTTTTTCTGTTACTCCTAAAAAACAGGTGTTTACACCCGGGTACACCGGCAGGGTTTGGTATTTTTCGGCAGTGAACTGGACGCCAACCCCGCAGGCAATGGACACGATCGCATCATACTGGTCCACGACGTCTCTGATTTCCTCCAGGTATTCATGATCGCATTGGCGTTCGAGGGTTATTTCATCGATCCTGGCCTTTTTCCCTTGATTGAGGAAAAACATCCGCAGTGCAGAAGCCAAAATCCCCGCCTCCTTTTTTCCTCCTGCTTCACAGACCGTGACGCACTCGTTGCAGCCCAGTATCAGAAGTCGGTCTTTATCCCTTATTTGTTCAATAATCTCTTCGATCGGTTTTTTATCCGCAACAATCATGGGCGCGACCTCTCTTTCGTGGATAATTCATGGTTTTCTTTCAACCTGGCTTTCATGCGACCCTTTTTTGTTCGGCCCTTTTAATGGGGTTCGGACCCATCGCCAGGATTCTATCATTCATCTCAATGGCATACCGGGCGAATTTGGGGCCCTCCGAAGACGACAGGTTATACATCTGAACCCGCTGACCGCCGATACCGATGGTATCCAGCAGCTTCTGCGCCTGTTCGACCCGCTTGCGTGCCCTCAGATTGCCGTTGTTGTAGTGACAATCCCCTTCCATGCACCCGACGACATAGACGCCGTCCGCTCCCTTTTCGAAAGCACGTAACATATGAAGAATATCGACTTTTCCGGTACACGGCACCAGAATGATTTTGATATTCGGCGGATATCTCAATCGCATGGAACCTGCCAGGTCCGCTGCGGTGTACCCTCAGTAATTACAGCAAAAAGCCAGGATTACCGGTTCAAAATCATCCATCATCGAAACCTCCAGTTGTTTCAAAGGCCGTTACCCATCCAAGCATTTCAATTTAGACACAACGAATATGGCCGTTTCCGGGAACCGGTTTTCCCAACCGCAACATTTGTACGGCGGCTCACGCCATGCCCCGGGCCCGTGAATCTTTTCCATACAGGCAGAGAGGAGGCATCGTGCAAAGCGCAACCCGTCTCCGGGGCTGTTTTGAAACTGCCGCAGATGCCTGCTGCCGTTGGCAACGCCTTGAACTCTTGGTTGCGGCTGGGAAAACCGGTTCCCGGAAACGGCAACTTAGAATTATGTCGGAATGAATGCGATCGCATAGGTAAACGGGTTAAAAGATGATATTACACGCCGGGTTCTCATCCCGCCATCACGCCTTCCAGAAGCGCTTCCACCTTGCACAGGATCTGGTCGTCCTCGTACCAGCTGAGTTCGATCGCCTTTGCGGGGCATTCCGCGGCACATATACCGCATCCATGGCATAAGGCCTCGTTGATCTCGCTCACACCGTCTTCATTGATTTTGGGCACTTCGTACGGACACGACCGGACGCAGATGAGGCACGAAGCGCATTTTTCGGCGTCCACCGTTGCCGTCACGGCCGACAATTTCAAAGACTTTTGAGACAGAAACGTAACGGCCCTCGAAGATGCGGCAAGGGCCTGGGAGATGGACTCGGAAATCAGTTTCGGGCTGTGAGCGGTGCCGCATACAAAAATCGCCTCCGTGGCCATATCCACCGGCCTAAGCTTCACATGGGCCTCCATAAAATAGCCGTCCGGATTCAGGGCCACTTTCAGGATGGAAGCGAGTTCGGCCGTATCCGCCGGCACCATCCCGGCGCTCAGGGCAAGAATATCGGCGCTTACCTTGAGATACCGCCCCAGGACATGGTCTTTGAAAATGACCCGGATCCCATTGCCGGCGGATTCCACAACGGGCGGATCCTCAGCGGAATATCGGATGAAAACGATCCCTTTTTTCCTGGCCTCCGTGTAATAATCCTCCAGAAGCCCATACATGCGCATGTCCCGGTAGAGCACGTAAATCTGGCTCTCCGGATGAAGCTGTTTGATATGCAGGGCGTTTTTTACGGCGCTCTGGCAGCAAATCCGCGAGCAGTTCGGATTCTCTTCATTTCTGGACCCGATACACTGAATCATCACGACCGTATCCATGCCGCTGCAGCCGGTTTTTTCGATACGCTCGGACAGCTCCATCTGCGTCATCACGCGCGGGTCCTGACCGTATAAATATTCCTTGGGATGGTATTCGCCCGCGCCGGTGGCCAGAATGACCACGCCGTGCTCGATTTTTCTTTCATACATCCCGGGTCCTACCAGCACTTCGGTCGTGAAATTTCCCTTAAACCCTGAAAATCCGACGATGAGAGACTGGGTGAGCACCTGTATTTTTTCATGGGATGAAACCTGATGGACGAGTTCGTCCACATAAGCTTTGATGTTTGCGCCCTCGATGGTCGTTGTCAGCCGATTGGACAGGCCGCCCAGCCCGGACTCCTTTTCCACCAGGACCGCTTCAAATCCCTGATCCGCAAGGAACAGGGCGGCATTCATTCCCGCCACCCCGCCTCCGATCACCAGGGCCCGCGGGATCACCGGAATTTTCTTTTCATGCAGGGAATGGAGCGTCGCTGCGCGGGCCACGGCCATCCGAACCAGCGCTTTGGCTTTTTCAGTGGCTGCCGCCGGGTTGTCGGAATGAATCCAGGAATTCTGATTGCGGATATTGGCCATTTCAAACAGATATTTATTCAGGCCGCAGGCCTCCAGGGTTTCCATGAACATTTCCGCGTGGGTCTTTGGGCTGCAGGAGGCGACCACAACCCGGTTCAGCCGGTACTCTTTGATCTTATCCTTGATCTTGTCCTGGGTGTCCTGACTGCAGGTGAACAGGTTCTGGTCCGTAAAAACCACATGGGGCAGGGTGGCGGCATATTCCTGAACGGCGGAGACATCCACGATCCCGCCGATATTGATCCCGCAATTGCAGACAAACACGCCGATAGCGGGCTGCTGATGTGTCACATCGATTTCGTCGGGAAGTTCATGGGCCTGCACATCGGTTCCCCTGGCCTCCGCCAGATCCACACCCGCCGCACATGCCGCGGCGCTGGCTTCGGTAACGGACCCGGGAATGTCTTTGGGCCCCTGAAAAACGCCGCACGTATAGATGCCCGGCCGCGAAGTGGCCACCGGAGCGAATGGGCCGGTCTCGACAAAATTGTACCCGTTCAGTTTGATCCCGAGACGCTTTGCCAGATCCACGGCATCGGGCTGAACCTGCAGCCCGATCGAAAGAACCACCATATTGAAGGTCTCTTTTTGAAGTTCCCCGGCCTCATCGACATATTCGACTTCGAGGTCTCCGGTTTCCGGAACTTCGGTCAGTGTATGGATCCGTGACTTGACGAAACGCACGCACGCCTCGTCCCGTGCGCGGAGAAAGTACTTTTCGTAATCCTTTCCGAACGTCCTCATGTCCATATTGAAAATGACGCAGTCCAGATCCCCGTGGGCATGCTCCTTTGCGATCATCGCCTCCTTTACGGCATACATGCAGCATACCGAAGAGCAGTACCCCTTGCCGATCTTGGTGTCCCGCGAACCGACGCATTGCAGCCAGGCGATTTTCCGGGGCTGCTCCCGGTCCAGGGGGCGCTGAAGATGGCCGAAATAGGGGCCGGAAGCGCTTAGAATTCTTTCAAATTCTTCGCTTGTGACTACGTTGGGATACTTCCCGTACCCCAGAAATTCCAGGCCGGACGGATCGAAACCGCGGCTTCCGGCGGACAGGATGACGGCGCCCGCCGTCAACCGGGTTTCCCGCTCCTTGTCATCGTAGCGGATCGCCTTCGCAAGGCACATGTTTTCGCACAGGCCGCAGCCGATACACGCGTCGGTGTCGATGGCAAACGCGAGGGGGACCGCCTGGGCGTATTCGATATAGGTCGCCTTGCGGTCATCCAGTTTCATATTGTACGGGTTGACCGCGACAACCGGGCAGTGTTTGGCGCAGTCTCCGCATCCCGTGCACTTGTCCGCATCGATGTAGCGCGGATGGTTGACCAGCGTAACGGCAAAGCTGCCGGGTTCGCCTTCGATGCTTTTGATTTCACTGCCTGGGATCAGGTTGATGTTGAGATGCCGGCCGACCTCGACCAGTTTCGGCGAGATCACTCACATGGCGCAGTCGTTGGTCGGAAACGTCTTGTCCAGCCGCGCCATCATCCCGCCGATGGTGGGCGATTTGTCCACCAGGTACACATAATAGTTGGAATTCGCAAGATCGAGGGATGCCTGCATCCCGGCGATCCCGGCGCCCACAACCAGGACGGACCCGCTTTTACTCGCTTTTTCCATTTTCATGCTATCCCCTCATGAAACCGCGAAGATCGGTTTGTAATCGGTCATCCCCTTGAATACGACCCGGCTCGTTTTTTCCATTTCTGCGATCAGCTTTGAGATCCGAGCCAGTTCAAGCCCTGTTTTTCGGCCGATCTGCCGAACGGAAGTAAACCCCTCCCGTATTGCCAGGCAGATGAGATTCTTGTGATACTCCCTCTCCAGCATGGCGGTCACTATCGATTCGAAATGATCCGGATCCCACCTGCGGCCATATACATCCCCTTGCGAAACGATCTTCTCTTGTTTTCCCGCCAGCCATCTCACATATTCGCCGGACAGGGTCATCTCCGATGCTTCCAGCTCAAGAGCGACGGCCTGGGGATCAAATTTCCCCTGTGATTTTATGGATGCGGTGACATGCTTGACGATGTCTACGAACCGCTGGGCCTCGGCCGAAGATACCCACGCGACATGGAGCCTGTCCCGGCCGATACCGGCCAGATGGAAAAGCTTCATTGTCAGCCGAATTTTCTTTTCCGCTTGAACATTACCCTCCAGGTAATGACAGTCACCGAAGTGTCACCCGGCCACCAGTAAGCCGTCACAGCCTTCCTTGAGCGCCTTGACAAGAAATACGGGATCCACCCGCCCCGAGCACATCACCCGCACCGTTCGGATATTGTGCGGATACTGTAATCGGGATACTCCCGCCAGATCGGCCCCTGCATAGGCGCACCAGTTACACAAAAACGCCACGATTTTCGGTTCGAAATCCTCCATCGCCTCACCTCTATGCGGTCATCGTTCAACCGCCGTTTACGGCCGGCTTTCCGCCCTCGGCCGAAAACGGCTTGACAGGTTTCTAAATCGCGGCACAGACGGCCGCAACGATTTGTTTCTCCCTGAAATGGAGCATATCAATAGCCTGCTGCGGACAGGAAGCGGCGCAGAGACCGCACCCCTTGCAGGAAGCGGAAACATTTTTGGCCCGGTATCCTTTTCCTTCGACCTCTTCGAGGATAATGGCATTGAATGCGCAAAGCTCCGAACAGAGCCCGCAACCGATGCACCGCTCGGTGTCCACCTGAGATACCAGCGGGGAGATCTGAATCGAACTTTTTGCGAGTATGGCCCCTGCCCGCCCTGCAGCGGCCATTGCCTGAGCGATGCTTTCGTCCAGTGATTTCGGATAATGAGCCAGTCCGCAGACAAAAACGCCGTCCGTCGCAAAATCCACCGGTTTCAATTTTGCATGGGCTTCCATGAAAAATTTTTCTTCGTTTAAAGGCAGCTTGTAAATGGATGCGATCCGATCGTTTTCCACCGGTTCGATAGCCGTCGCCAGGTTTATAACATCCGCGGGGATCTGAATGTTTCTTTGAAGAATCGGATCAAACACATCGACAGACAGCCCTTCGGCGGACTGCCTGACTTCCGGCTTGCGGTCGAGGCTGTATCGGATAAAAATAATCCCCTTTGCCCTTGCCTTTTTATAGAGGGTTTCGCGCTCCCCGTATGTCCGGATATCCCGGTACAGGATATATACCATGGCCTCGGGATTCTGCTCTTTTATCCCTATCGCTTGGCAAATCGATGCGGTGCAGCAGATCCCGGAACAATAAGGTCTTTTTTCATCCCGGGAGCCGACGCACTGAATGAATACGACGCTTTTGGCGCCCGCAAGTTTTTCAGGGGACTGCTCGATATCATGCCAGCGCGTCACCCGCTCGTTTTGACCGTAAAGGTATTCGTCGGTATCGGCGGCCCGACCTCCGGTGGCAATGATCGTCACCCCGTGAAAAATGGTTTTTTCATCCCGCCCCGAGGAAACCCGGGTCTCGAAATTGCCGACAAACCCGCAGGCGTCGACCACCTGTGCTTCGAAAATGACTTCTATCCGCGGGTGGTTTTCGAGTCTTTTTACCAGTTCGGAAAGAAACTCTTGAACGTCCTGCCCTCTCCAGGTCTTCCCGATATGACGGGCCGCACCCCCGAGCTCAGACGACTTTTCAATCAGGGTCACCGGATAACCCTGATCGGCGAGGCTGAGCGCCGCCGTCATGCCGGCCACTCCGCCCCCAACCACCAGTGCGGCTTTGGTGATGTCCACGGATATGTCCGGAATCGGTTCCAGGAGCGACACCCTGGCAACGGCCATTCGGATAAGATCCTTGGATTTTTCCGTGGCCTGTTTTTTTTCGCCGGAGTGAACCCATGTGCACTGATTTCGGATATTGGCCATATCGAACAGATAGGCGTTTAGGCCGCTGCTGCGGATGGTCTCCTGAAACAGGGGTTCATGGGTTCTCGGGGTACAGGCGGCCACGACGATACGATTCAACCTTTGTTTGTCGATCACCTCCTGCATCTTGACCTGGGTATCCTGGCTGCATGTAAAAAGATTCTGCTCCACGTGGACGACCCCGGGCAGATTTTTTGAATATTCGACCAGGGCCGGTACATCGGCGATCCCGCCGATGTTGATGCCGCAATTGCATACGAAAACCCCGATCCTGGGAGGCTCGTCTGCGATATCCCTTTCGGAGGGGAAATGCTTTTCCTTCGCAAGCGTTCCCCTTGCAGGCGCCAGATCAATCGCCGCACGGCAGGCGGCCGCACTCGCTTCCACGACGGATTGAGGAATGTCTTTGCATCCCTGCAGCACGCCGGCGACATAGACACCGGGCCTTGATGTGGCAACCGGAGACCAGTCGGCGGTTTTGACGAAACGATGGTCGCTCAGCTCGATATCGAGTTTTCTGGCCGTATCGACGGCAGAGGCGGCAGGCTCCATCCCCACCGACAGAACGACCATGTCAAATTTTTCCGTGCACAGATCCCCGGATTCGGTCACATAGTCCAGAGCCAGTGTGCCTGTCTTGTCCGCCAGGTCGATCGTATGAACCCGGGAGCGGATAAAACGGACACCTTCGCCTTTGGCGCGCTCGTAATATTTTTCGAAATCCTTGCCATGGGTTCGTATATCCATAAAAAATATGGTCGGCTCGAAATCGCCCCCGATATGTTCCTTGGCAATCTGCGCTTCTTTGATGGCGTACATGCAGCAAACCGATGAGCAGTATTCATTGCTGCATCTGTTGATATCGCGGGATCCGACGCATTGAAGCCATGCGATCCTGGCGGGTTCTCTCTGATCCGAGGGTCGAAGTACATGGCCTCCGGTCGGTCCGCCGGCGGACAGAATCCTTTCGAATTCGATGCTGGTCACCACGTTGGCAAATCGACCATACTGATAGGTATCCAGGCCGGAAGGGTCGAATGGCTGAAAACCCGGCGCAAGGATGACCGAGCCCACGTCCACTTCGACGACCTCAGGCACCTCGTCATGGGTCTTTCGGGTTACCGCTCCGGGACCGCATGCCGTAACACATTGATAGCATTCGCAACAGTAGCCGCAGTTCAGGCATCGACCCGCCTCGGCCGTTCCCACCTCCGCATCGTAGCCGAGGGTCACTTCCTTAAAATTTGTTTTGCGCCTGCCGGCATCGAGTTCCGCCATTTTTATACGGGGGATGACAGGCGCCTGTTTTGGAATGGGACGGTAGGACGGATTTTCATTGGCAGCGGGCTCTCGTCCCGCCAGCAGGTCCTTGCCGTCGAGATAGCGGACGATCGATTCGGCCGCTTCACGGCCGGCTGCGACGGCGCCGATGGCCACCCAGGGTCCGGTTTGAACATCACCGCCCGCAAAAACTCCTTGCCGGCCGGTTGCATAGGAGATGGCGTCGGTTTCGATCGTCCCCCAGCGGGAAAAGTTGACCCCCGTGATATTTTCGACGGCGCAAAGATCCGGCCGCTGACCGATGGCCGGAATCAAATGGTCTATCTCGATGTCGTACTCGCTCCCCGGGATCGGAACCGGCCGCCTCCTTCCCGATGAATCCGGTTCTCCCAGTTCCATCCGGATGCATCGCAACCCGACAACACGTCCGTCTTCCACGAGAACCTCCTGGGGCGCCGCCAGATAGGTAAACTCGACCCCTTCCGATTCTGCGGCAAGGATTTCTTCCTCCCATGCCGGCATCTCCGCCCGGCTGCGCCGATAGAGGATATTTACCGATCCGGCTCCCAGACGAACGGCACACCGCGCCACGTCGACGGCCACATTCCCTCCGCCGATGACGGCGACCTTTTGCCCGATTTCGGCATTTCCGGTAAGATTGACTTCCTTTAAAAAATCGACCCCCTGCCGAACCCCTTTGGCGGACTCGCCGGGAATCCCCAGTTCAAATCCTTTGTGAGCCCCGATGGCGATATAAACCGCCTGATATCCCTGCTCAAAAAGGTCATCCACCGTCAGATCCGGGCCGATCGGCGTGTTGGTTTTGATCTCGACGCCCAGGTTCGTGACGACCTGGATCTCCTGGTCGAGGATTTCCCTCGGAAGTCGATGCGCCGGAATCCCTGTACGCAGCATTCCACCCGGCTCGGAAAGGGCCTCGAATATCGTGGAACCGACCCCCTTTCGGGCTAAATGATAGGCTGCGGAAAGACCCGCCGGTCCGGATCCGATGATGGCTGCCATTTCGTTTCTTCTGGGAGCACAGGGGATCTCGACCTTACGCGGATCGAATTGATCGGCCGCCAGGCGCTTTAAATCACGAATCGCCACGGCCTGGTCCACATCGCACCGTCGGCAGGAATCCTCACAGGGATGGGGACAGATCCGACCCAGCACCCCCGGCAGGGGAAGCTCCTCCATGATGATTTTAAGGGCTTCTTCATACTTTCCCTCTTTGACCATCTGGACATACCCCTGAACATTGATTCCGGCCGGACATGCCAGACGGCACGGCGCCCTGTCGGCTTTTTGCACGGCAAAGGCGCTTGGAATCGCCTGATCATAAAGTTTGTATATCGCCTTTCGCTGCGACAGACCCTGATCGTATGTGCTGGGCAGGCTCACGGGGCATACTTTGACGCAATCCCCGCAAGCGGTGCATTTTAAAGGATCGACAAACCGAGGATTCTTTTGGATCTTTGCGATGAAATGCCCCGGCTTGCCTTCAAGTGCAATCAGTTCACTGCTCGTGAGCAGTTCGATGTTCAGATGCCGGCCGACCTCGACCAGTTTCGGCGAGATGATTCACATAGCGCAGTCATTGGTGGGAAAGGTCTTGTCCAGCTGCGCCATCACACCGCCGATGGCCGCCGATTTCTCCAGCATATAAACATAATATCCGGAGTCGGCCAGATCGAGGGCGGACTGCATCCCGGCGATTCCCCCTCCGACAACCAGAACCGACCCGGTTACGGCGCTTTTTTGATCCGATTGCTTCATTTGAACAACGCCTCTGCTTTTCATGTCGATTTTTTTACTCAATGCCGTATCCTCCGAGAATTTCGGGAAGCCTGTTTTCCCATCCCAGGGTGGAAATTAGCGCTCCGCTGAACCCTTCTTCTTTCAGTGTTTCAATCAGTTCCGCCGCCACACGCACTCCTTCGCGTGCTTTGTCCGGCGCTTTCTGAATTCGCTCGATCAATGTCCCGGAAATGTGGATATGGGTGAGGTTTCGATCGATGTACCGGGCCATCCCGATGGATTTCAGCAGCAACACCGTCGGGATGAGTTTCACCTTCCGCCGATCCACCATCTTGAGAAACGGGTCGATGGCCGTCGTGTCGAAGATGGGAGGAGTGATGAAAAATTCAACCCCTTCTTCAATCTTACGGTTCATCTCCGCTACTTCCTTTTCGAGCGCTTCGCCATCGAGACCTGCATTGACGGTGGATCCCACCAGAAACTGCGGATACCCGGAAAGCTCTATTCCGGCCATGTCCCGACCGCTTTGCAGCTTCTGGATGCCCTGCAAGAGGCTGTGCAGATCAATGTCGTAGACAGCCCTGGCCTGATGATGATCCCCAAAGCTGGGATCTTCACCGGTAACCGCCATGATATTGGTGATCCCGCATCCGTATGCCGCAAGAAGGTCTGCTTGAAGGGCGATACGGTTTCTATCCCGGCAGCAGACCTGCATTACCGTCTCGAGTCCCTTGGCCTGCAGGATCATCGCACCGCCCAGCGCGCTCATGCGCATGACGGCGTTGCTCATTTCAGGAATCATGAACGCATCGACCTTCCCTTTTACGCGCATCGCGTTTTTCACCATTTCGGAAATGTCCACCCCCTTCGGGGGCTCCATCTCGGCGAGTATGGCGAATTCTCCGACATCCAGCCTGTTTTTTAAGTGCATTTAGGGGCCTCATAAAAATTTGGTGTCAAAAATCGAAGGGTTTTATTCAGTATCCAGCAAGCACCATGCCATGAAAGCGTTTTTCTATAATTAATATTTTATATCAATGGGTTATAAGATATAAAGCTTGATTGGCCCCCTTTTTATCCCTTGCAAATTTCTCGCGGTTATGCCAATTTGGACTATGTTCCAAAAAACTTGGATACATTTCGTACAGTTGACCATGTATATGCCATTTCGGCATAGTTTTTTTGGGATGGTAAACCCTCATCGAGGCTGGAGACACCATGGATAACTCTATTCTCATCGTAGACGACGATGTGGACTATCTGGATATTTTAAAGCGGGGGCTTGAGACATCCGGGTTCGACAACGTCGGGACCGAAGACAACGCGCAGGCGGCGCTGTCGGGATTTGAAGCAGGAGCGATTTTCGATATCGTTCTCATCGATATGCACATGCCGGAGATGGATGGGATGACCCTGCTGGAGGAGATCAAACGGATCTGCCCCGATACCGAATGTATCATGGTAACGGCTGTAAACGATGCCCGAATCGCCGTCGAGTGTCTGAAAAAGGGCGCCTACAACTATCTGGTCAAGCCGATCGCCAATGAAGACCTGGTGCTGTCGATCCAAAGGGCTCTGGAAAGAAAACGACTTCTCAACATCCTGGAACTTGAAAAAAGGAAAACGCTTCCGAAACTGAAAAATCCGAAACCCTTCAAATCGATCATCACGAGATCAACCAACATCTTGAGGGTTCTGACGCAGGCGGAGCTGCATGCGGTCAGCGATGTCCCCCTGCTCATTACCGGTGACAGCGGAACAGGCAAAGAACTCCTGGCCAGGGCCATTCATTCGGCGAGTCCGAGGGCGGTGTATCCCTTTACGCCGGTGAACATGGCCTCGGTTGCGGCAACTCTCTTTGACGCCGAATTTTTCGGCCATACCCGGGGCGCTTTCACCGGAGCGGAAAAGGATCGGGTCGGATACCTGGAACACAGTCACAAAGGCACGCTGTTTCTGGACGAAATCGGCAATCTCCCCGTCGAATTGCAGGGCAAGCTGTTGCGGGTTCTGCAGGACGGCGAGTATATCAAGATCGGAACCAGTGCCCACCGAAGAGCGGACATCCGCTTTATCGCAGCCACCAATGAAGACCTGGACAAAATGGTGGCCCAAAAAAAATTCCGGAAGGATCTGTTTTATCGCATCCGGGGGGGCTGGCTTCACCTGCCGCCGCTGCGCGAGCGGCGCGAGGATATCCCGATACTGATAGAGGCTTTTTTAAAGGAGTTTTCAACCCCATCGGCAAAAGATCGGATCAAGGGGCTGGATGAAGATACCCTGTCGATACTCATGAATTACGACTATCCGGGTAATATCCGCGAGCTGCGGTCCATTATCCATTCCGCCGTGAACCTGGCCCAGGGCAAACCCATTTCCATCGATCTTCTGCCGGAGCATATCCGAAAATCCGCATCGACGGCAAAGCCAAAAGGCGGAAACGATGCCGGCCCTGTCCAGCCGCTTTCAGAGGTTGAAAAAGCGCATATTCTCAAAGTCTTTCGTCTGGCGGAAGAAAACAAATCCAAAACGGCGAGGCTTCTCGGCATCGGGCTAAACACCCTCCGCCGCAAGCTCGAGTCCTACGGCGTGAGATAGAAAAGGCAAACCGGCAGGGCTTGCGGATCATTATATCAGTGGCCCGGAAATATCTTGATGCTGCATTGAATGAAGAACAACGCTTCCGATTCGGTCTCAGATCAATTTGCGTCCTTCTACCAGGCAGTCCATTCGTTCGCCGCTTCTGAGGAGCTGGATCTGTTTGAAACCGGCCTGCTCCAGGCTATCTTTTACCTCGGCCAGCGTATAGGTATCTCCGCCACGGGTATTCACCAGCATATTCAAGGCAAAAATGGCTCCGGCAGGTGGCCTGGTCCGTGAATCGTCCATGATGTGGTCCCGGATGAGAATCACGCCTCCCGGTTCAAGGGCCCGGTAAACCTTTTTAAAAAGGTTCAAGTTTTCATCAAGACTGTTTTGATGAATGATGGCCGAGAGAAGCGCAAGGTCACAACTTTTCGGAAGTTCATCCTGATAAAAGTCTCCGGCCACCAGTTCCACTCGATCAATCAACCCTTCTTCCCGCAGACGTTCCCGGGCGATGGGAATGGCCCCTTTCAAGTCGAAAACGACCGCCTTCATTTGCGGGTTTTGTCGCAAAAAAGCGATGGTATAGGTTCCGGAGGCCCCACCGACGTCCAGAAGCTTATGAAAAGAAGACAAATCAAACGCCCCGGCTATTTCGGAAGAAAGACGTTTCCCTACGACGTGCATAGCCCCAATAAAGGCCTTCATGCGCTCTTCGTCGAATGTAAGCCCTGCTTTGATTTGAGCATCCTGTCCCTTTCTGAGCGTTTCGGTTAGTCCGCTCCAGGTATTCCAGAGATGATTCATATGAAGGACCATGGGGAGAACGGTTTCCGGGTGATCGGCCGACAGAAGGGCGCCCTTCTCCGTATTGCGGTAAGGCCCTTTTATTTTTTCCACCAACCCGAATATAACAAGGCAGTCAAGCAGTCTGGTCAAGGCTTTTCGGTCAAGAGCCAATGTATCTGCCATCTCCTCGGCGCTGGATGGTTTTTGCTCAAGATGGGTAAACAGATCGATTTCAGCCGCCGTCAGGATCACTCGGCTTTGCATAAAACTTCTGGCTTCAGCCATCACTTTTTCGTGTATCATGGCATGCTCCATAATATTTGATGAGAAGTCATTTTGATGATCAGGCATATAAAAAAAGATCCATTATGGATCAAGGAGAAAAATGGGGCATATGATACATCTTCAAGATTCCCCGCGAGCGTTCAGGAGTTCAGAGATCCTGGCATGATGCCTTTGATATGTTGATGTTGCTTGATAAAATTTCAGATTTCCACATCAATGCGTTTTTAATTTTCCAATTAATCCGATCCGTATTTTTCAGCTCATTGGGATTTTGGGGACATTTGTAAATAGGTAAATTATTGACCCGGCAGGCGGCATAGGGTGTATATAGCATGTCAAGATCAGCACGGCTCGATGCTCTTTGAGTTCTTCATCACATCATGATACGAGGCATTTGCCTCGAAGAATAGATTTATTTACTTATTTATGTCCCTGTTATTTCTTTTCTTTTATGCTTTCACGTCGAGCTGCGGCGGAAAGTTCGGCGGATGCCGGACGTCGATCGGTATCGGATATCTTACGCCCGCCTGATGGGTCGCTTCGAGCCCTTCTACGATCGTATCCAGCCAATCGGCCGGAAAGGTGAAAATCAATTCGTCGTCCTGCACCATGCCCCAGACCCGATCCCCGTTTCCCGGTAAAACGACCTTCGCCTGATGGGTTTTCAGGGTTTGCAGCACTCCTTCGTTGCAGGCCCCGAACCGGCCGCTGAATGTTGAAGTGAGGCTGATTCCGTTTTCCCGTGTTGCCGCATGAACGAGTCTCATGAGCTGGGCGGAATTACAGAACACCATCACCAGATCCGGCTCGATTCTGCCGAGCTCAAGCGGCGAAAACACGATGCCCGAAAACTTTCCTTTCTCCAGTCTGAACTTTTTGGCGGATGCCAGCATTTCAGCGACGGCTCCATCATCGCGTCCATACTTCATAGCCCTTAAAAAATTAAACAGACTCCGCTCCTCTTGATCTTCGGTATCGCTCCATCCATAAAAAAGCGCCGCCACCGGGCACATGTTGTCTTCTTTGGTTATCCCGACGGTCCAGCCGTATTTGCGGGCCATCGCCATCGCAACACAGACCGTCGACTGAAACCCCATGTCCTTTACAGGGCGCCGGGTCTTTTCCGGAAAACCGTCCGCACTCTCAACCATTTTGACCCCTATCGGAAATGTCTGGGGCCGGATGAATGTATTCAGCTTCTTCGCCTGTCCGCTCCAGTCGATCATGTCACCACCTCCAACATCCCTTTTATGAATTAATGTAATCCCAAAATCCTGTATTTTGGGTTCCATCATATGGGCGAGGTTTAACCAGCCCGGATCTTTTCAGGAAATATACTGCTTTATGGATGAACACGAATTATACCCTCTTTCAAAAAGTTGATATTCGGTTAACTATAGTATAGTATAGATGCAATTAACAGGGCGTTATCATGTCCATCGTAAAAGCGACACGAAAAGGATGGGTGGTTAACCCGTTCCCCTTGTGATGGGTGTCTGCTTTGCCGTCGCTTCGGCGGCAAGCAGGGATGGTCGTGTGCTTACGGGAGACAAGGAATTTAAAAAACTTGTCGAGCTGGTTTAAATCCAATGGCTTTAATCGATAAGCCCAATCAGATCCCCCAAAAACCTCGAACCGTCTCTCTGGTGCTCGGCAGCGGAGGGGCCCGGGGACTGGCGCATATCGGCATTATCCAGTGGCTTGAGGAGAACAACTACCGGATTTGCTCGGTCGCCGGATCCTCGATGGGCGCTTTGATCGGCGGCATTTACGCCGCAGGGAAGCTGGATGTATATACGGACTGGGTAAGGGCCTTGACCCGGACCCACGTACTTCTTTTGCTCGATATATCATTCAGCCGGGCCGGCCTGATAAAAGGGGAACGAATCATCGAACTGTTGAAAAATCTGGTAGGCGATCGCAACATCGAAGATCTTCCCATTTCCTTTACCGCCGTGGCCACCGATGTGGAGACGGGCAAGGAGGTCTGGCTCAACCGGGGCTCTCTGTTTGACGCCATCCGCGCCTCCATCGCCATCCCCACCTTTTTTACGCCGTACGACTACCTCGGCCGCAGGCTCCTAGACGGCGGAATAGTCAATCCCGTGCCCATCGCCCCGACCCTCAGGGATCTGACCGATTGTACCATCGCCGTCAATCTCAACGGTAAAGAACAGGCGGTTTTCGGACAGAACACCCCCGGGCAGCAAGAAAGGCGAAAAAAAAACCATCGTCACGGCTTGCGGATCAAGAAATTCATTGAAGGACTGCATCCGCGTTTTGGCCGGGATAAAACCGACAGCTGGGGTTTTTACGACGTGATCCATCATTCCCTGGAGACCATGCAGGGCACCATTACCCGCTTGAAAATGGCGGCTTATTCACCGGATGTCATTATCGAAATCCCTAAAAACGCCTGCGGCGCATTTGAATTCTATCGGGCAGAGGAAATGATCGCCCTGGGTCGAAGCAAAGCCGAAGAGATCCTGGGCGCTCGGCCCATACCTCCTATGTGAAGGAATTGTGCCAGGCAAATCGAACGATTCTGGTATCGGAACGAAAACTCCCCCTTTGGGAAAAAGAGGAGGTATCGCCGTTTGGGCCGAGGTGTGGCTGATACCGGAAAGGACAAGATATTTTTTGTCTTGACGATCAATTCACGGCTTCGTTATATAGCACTGAATTATTGTATTTTGGCGCATTTAAAACTTTTACTCAACGGGAGGGAAAGGCTATGCGAAAAATTCGATCTCGAAACGTTCTGGTAACGGCTGCGCAATTGGTTGGGATTCTTTTTCTGGCCGGCGCGTTCCTTTTTTCGTGCGGAGAAACGGAAAAACCCGCCGAACCGACAAAGGAAGCCGCACCAGCGCCGGAAAAGAAAGAACTTGAACCCATCCGGCTGGGCGTGGCAGGTCCGCACTCCGGTGACCTGGCATCCTACGGAATCCCCACGGTCAAGGCCGCTGAGCTGGTCGTCGAGCACCGGAACCAGATGGGCGGTATCTGCGGCCGCAAAATCGAGCTGATCGTGGAAGACGATGTCTGCAAACCGGAAGTCGCCGCCAATACCGCCACCAAACTGCTGGGTAATAAGGTACATATGGTACTGGGCCACATCTGCAGTGGCGCCACCAAGGCCGCCCTGGGCATTTACAAAGATTCCAACATCGTGGCCATGTCTCCTTCCGCCACCAATCCGCCCTTGACCCAGAGCGGAGAATACCCGAATTTCTTCCGCACCATCGCTTCTGATGACGCCCAGGCCAAGCTGGAGGTCGATTTTGCCATCAACCGCCTCAAACTGTCCAAAATCGCCGTGCTTCACGACAAGGGAGACTATGGCAAAGGTCTGGCTGAATTCGCAAAGAGCTTTATAGAACAAATTCCCGGTGCGCAAGTCGTCCTTTTTGAGGGGATTACACCGGGTGCGGTGGACTATTCGGCCGTAGTGCAGAAAGTAAAGAGTTCCGGCGCAGAAGCCGTCATCTACGGTGGATACCATCCGGAAGCCTCCAAGATCGTAACCCAGATGCGCAAAAAGGCCATGGATACCATTTTTATCTCGGACGACGGTGTCAAGGATGACACATTCATCAAAGTTGCCAAAGAATACGCCGAGGGAGTTTATGCCACAGGTCCCATGGACACCACGGCAAATCCGATGGCGATCACCGCCACCGAAGAGCACCGGAAAAAATACAACGAAGATCCGGGAGCCTTTTTCCTGAATGCCTATGCCGCCGCACTGGCCCTGCTCAATGCCGTCGAAAAGAGCAACTCCACCGATTACAATGCCCTTGTGAGCGCCTTGCGGACCGAGTATGTCGCCACGCCCCTGGGCATCATCCGCTTCGACGAAAAAGGGGATGCCATCGGTGTCGGCTTCGCCATGTACCAGGTCCAGAGCGGAAAATACGTCGAAATCAAGTAGGGAGGCGGCCTTCTGCCGTCAGAGGATCAGGGGACAGGCGATACCCGCCTGCCCCCTGATTTGTTATTGAAACCACCGGAGTTATTGGGACACAATTTCATTTCGAAGTGCACGGGCGCCGGCCGCAAAACCGCAACGGGTTCCTGGGACATTTCATGGACTACTTTCTTGAACTGTTTCTCGGTGGCTTGACCCGGGGAAGCATTTATGCCCTGATCGCCCTGGGCTATACCATGGTCTACGGGATCATCGAGCTCATCAATTTCGCCCATGGTGAGATTTACATGATCGGGGCTTTTACCGCACTGATCGTGGCGGGCGTTCTGACCCTCATGGGATGGAACGAGATCGCCATCCTGGCGATTGCATCCATCGTCGCCGTGATTTACTCCTCGGCCTACGGCTTCACCATGGAAAAAATCGCCTACAAACCCCTGCGCAAAGCACCCCGGCTTTCGGCCCTGATCAGCGCCATCGGCATGTCGCTGTTCCTGCAAAATTATGTGCTTCTGGCACAGACTTCCGACTTTCTTCCGTTTCCGAGTCTTATCCCTGAATTTGGTTTTCTCAAGCCCTATTCGCACATCGTTCGCTCCTCGGAGATCGTCATCTGCGCGGTCACCGCAATGGTCATGGTTCTGCTGACCATTCTGATCAAATTTACCCGCATCGGCAAAGCGATGCGGGCCACCTCCCAGGACAAGACCATGGCCGCCCTGGTGGGAATCGATGTCGAACGGGTCATTTCGGTCACGTTCATCGTCGGTTCGGCCACCGCGGCCATCGGCGGTGTTTTGATTGCCTCGCATATCGGACAGATCAATTTTTACATCGGATTCATCGCCGGCATCAAAGCTTTTGTCGCAGCCGTTTTAGGCGGCATCGGCAGCATTCCCGGAGCGGTGCTTGGCGCGCTGGTGCTGGGATGGACCGAATCATTTTTCACCGGCTATGTTTCCAGTGACTACGAGGATGTCTTTGCCTTTGTTTTTCTGGTTCTTATTCTGATTTTTCGGCCGGCAGGCATTTTAGGCCGCAGCCAGATGGAAAAGGTGTAAGATGCGGCTGGTGGAAGAAATAAAAAAATCGGCTCTGGTATCTCTCTGGTTCATGTTTTTGACCTTTCCGATCATGGTCATTCGAGTCAACACCATTTACAGGGTGGTCGAATGGCGATGGGAAAACATGATTTTCGTCGGAACGGGCAGCTTCTTTTTGTCGATGCTCTGGCGGTTTTTGATCCACAGAAAGGAAATGGGCCTGAAACGAGCCGAAATTGCACAGATTCCCCGTCTGCCGCTGGCCCAAAGGTTGTTTCGGGACCGGCGTTTTTCCCTGCCTGCCCTGGTCCTGGTATCTGTTCTCGTCATCCTTTATCCCTTTGTTTTTTCCATGTACCAGACCAACATCCTCATCACGGCCTTGATTTATGTCATGTGCGGTCTTGGTCTGAACATCGTCGTCGGTCTAGCCGGACTTCTCGATCTGGGCTATGTGGCCTTTTATGCGGTCGGCGCCTACTCCTATGCCCTGATCAACATTCATTTCGGAATCGGATTCTGGGCCGTGCTTCCCATCGGTGCTGGGATGGGATTGCTGTTCGGCGTTCTTCTGGGGTTTCCCGTGCTCCGGCTTCGCGGAGATTACCTGGCCATCGTCACGCTCGGATTCGGAGAAATCATCCGGCTGGTACTTGAAAACTGGAACGAGTTTTCCTTCGGCCCCAGCGGTATCGCAAACATACCCAGGCCCTCCTTTTTCGGTTTTAATCTTCCCCTGCAGCAGGCTACCATCTGGATTTATTTCATCATGATCGCCCTGGTACTCTTTACGATCTTTGTCGTCTCCCGGCTTCAAAACTCCCGAATCGGCCGCGCATGGATCGCGCTGCGCGAAGATGAAATCGCCTGTCAGGCCATGGGAATCGATAAAACCAAAACAAAACTGACGGCTTTCGCCCTGGGAGCTACCTGGGCCGGCATGGCAGGCGTGATGTTCGCCGCCAAGACCACCTTCGTCAATCCGGCCAGCTTCACGATCTGGGAGTCGGTGATCATTCTTTGCATCGTGGTACTCGGCGGTATGGGATCCGTGGTCGGCGTCATCCTCGGGGCGATGGTGCTCATCCTATTGCCCGAATATCTTCGGGCCTTTTCAGAGTACCGGATGTTGCTGTTCGGGGCCACTTTGGTGATGATGATGGTTTTTCGGCCCGGCGGAATCGTTACCACCGTACGTCGGACCTATCGTTTTGAACGCAGGGCAAGAGAAGATGGCAGCCGTTCATAATTTCGGAAAAAAAATTCTCGATGTCCGCGGTCTGAGCATGGACTTCGGAGGGCTCCGGGCTCTGGAAAAACTCGACCTTTACGTATGCAAGGGGGAAATCGTCGCGTTGATCGGTCCTAACGGCGCAGGCAAAACCACCTTCTTTAATTGCGTTACCGGCATGCATGTTCCGACCGAAGGCGAGATGCTGGTATCCCCGCCGGGGGGCAACAACATCCAGAGACTAAACGGCCTGAAACCAAACCTGGTAACCGAAAAGGGCCTGGCCAGGACCTTCCAGAACATCCGCCTGTTTTCCAACATGACGGTCCTGGAAAACATCATGATCGGCCGCCACTGCAGAATGTCAGCGGGCATCTTAAGTGCGATCCTTCGGAACCGTTCCACCCGCCAGGAGGAACAACGGGTGGTTGAAGAAAGCTATGCCATACTCGAAAAGCTCGAAATCGCGCATTTTGTCAACGAATTTGCCATGAACCTTCCCTACGGCGCCCAGCGCCGGCTGGAAATCGCCCGCGCACTTGCCACCGAACCCTTCCTTCTGTTGCTGGATGAACCGGCTGCGGGAATGAATCCCCGGGAAACACGGGAACTCAACGAGTTGATTTTAAAAATCCGTGATCAGGAATCGGTCTCAATCCTGCTGATCGAGCACGATATGAAGCTGGTCATGAGCCTGTCGGACCGCATCTACGTCGTCGATTACGGAAAGAAAATCGCGGAGGGCACCCCTGAGGAAATCAAGAACAATCCGGCGGTCATCAAGGCCTATCTCGGGGAGCAAATCGATGCTTGAACTCGAGAACGTCCATGCTTACTACGGCAACATCCAGGCCCTGAAGGGGATTGATCTGAAAATCCGAGAGGGAGAAATCATCACGCTCATCGGTGCCAACGGCGCCGGTAAATCGACGACGTTGATGTCCATTTGCGGAATCGTACCGCCCAGATCCGGCGAAATCCGCTTCATGGGCAAACCGATTCACGGGATGAAGGCAGACAAAATCGTGTCCATGGGCATCTGCCAGGTACCCGAGGGTCGCCGGATCTTTCCTTATCTGACCGTGATGGAAAATCTGGACCTTGGCGCCTACCTGCGTAAGAACGGGCAAGCGATCAAGGAGGATTTGCAGTACATCTTCGATCTGTTTCCGATCCTTGCGGAGCGACGTCACCAGGCGGGCGGCACCCTTTCCGGCGGAGAGCAGCAGATGCTGGCCATCTCCCGGGCGCTGATGGCCCGTCCCCGACTGCTGCTCATGGATGAGCCATCCCTGGGCCTTGCCCCGTTGGTCGTCCAGCGGATATTTGAAATCATAGCCAAAATCAACAGGGAAAACAGGACAACCATCTTCCTGGTGGAACAAAACGCCAATCTTGCGCTGAGAGTCGCACACCGGGGCTACGTCATGGAAACGGGCCGGATCACCCTGTCCGACTCGGCCGAAAATCTGCTCAACAACGAAAATGTGAGAAAAGCCTACCTGGGCATGTAACAATCCAAATGACGGCTACGTTTAAAACGATAATGAAGTACACCCGGAGCTTTTTCACCACACGGAAAAGGCATAGGGCATAAGGCACAAGGCGTACGGCATAAAAACAGGAAATTGAAATCGAGGTGTTTCGTATTTATATTGAACCATGGTGAAACAGTGTTCTTCCACGGCCTGATGATCAAAATCGACGGGCGTTATTCAACTGAACGATGAGGAGACAGCCGATGATCATTGACATTACCAAAGAAAACTTCGAGAAAGAATTCCTTCAATCCGAAAAACCGGTTGTGGCCTATTTTCAATTGCCCAATTGAGCCAAATGTATCGTTTTTAAATCCTTCGGAGAAGGATTAGAAAAGAGAAATCCCGACAAGATCAAACTGGCCAGATTCGACATCACAAAGACGCAATCTTTGGCAAAACAGCTGGGCATCGCCTCGACGCCGAGTTTCCTGATTTTTAAGGGCGGTCACGAAATAAAACGTTTTTATGGAGATACGCTCGTTAAAGACGATATCGAAAACTTTGTAAACACATTTGTCCTGAATTGATCGATTGCTGTTGTATGGCGGACCATGGCGGTTTGGGCCGGAAGCGGATCAGATGAGGTGGACGTATTCGGTCAGGATCAACTCGTACAGTTCTTTTCCAATGGCCAGCCCGATGTCGATGAACTGGGGTCCGTATTTTTTTCCGGTTTGCGTACGAAATGTGCTTTTGATATCCGCAAGCCCCTTCATTCCCGCCGGATAGCGTTCGATAAAGCGTGACAGAGGCGTCTTGAAAAAGGACACCATGTCCCATATGGTGGTATAGAAATTGTCGGGGCCCCAACGAAACTTGTCGGCATCATAAAGGCAGTCGGAAACCAGCCCTCCTTCAAGGGTATTGAGGGGAACCGTGCTTTTGAAGGCCTCATGGTTTCGTATCGCCAGGCAGATATCCTCTATTTCCATTGGTGAAAAGTGATACGATTTTAAAACCTTTCTTGCAAAATCGGCCCCTTTGATCGCATGATTTTCATGCTTTCGCTTGATGTCGTGAAGCAATCCCGCGCACTGTACGAGAATAACGAGCCGGTCGCGGAGCATGACCGAAAATCCGGCGCTTTCCCCTTCGACGACCATCAAGGTGCCGGCATCGATCGTCACCTTGATTGCGTGTTCCAGTCCGTGTCCAAAATCATCCTCGATGTGGGCGGCCACGAACGCGCGCAATTCGATGAGCAGCGGGTGAGCTTCCGCGAAACGGCGGGATTGCTTGAAGGCCTGGAAAAAATTCCGATAGAAATCAGGCTGGGGGTACCGCCGCACGATATGACGGGCCCGGTCCCGAAGAAGGGCATAAATGGGTTCCATGTCCGACTTTTTTGGGTCTTTCCTGCGCCGTACCAACAAAAGGATACCCATTTTTGATTTCGGTATCCCTTTTAAACCGCATACCCCCGGTTTTTCTTTCCGGCGACGATTATACCAATTCGAGCGTTTTTATTTCCAGTCAATGTTCACAGGGACCGGATTAGCAAGCAGACCGGAACTCGCCCGGCAGGCGTCTAAATTGAAAGCGTGAGGGGGTTGTTACAAACCTTCCATTTTCCGTCTTCCTTAACGACGGTAAAGGTGTAGTCGACCTCGTGTTCAGCGCCGATCTGAAAAATTTTGGCCACTACGGCGTATGCGGAATGGATCGATTTTCGCGTCGTCCCTGTCAGGCGGATCTGTGCGCTGTCGCCCGTCGTGATGAGAGTATGGGTGTCGATGTGGTAAAGATGACTTTTCATGTAGTTTTGCCCCAGGCCCCTGTCTCTTGCCTCTCTGGTAACGCGATAGATATATTCGTCCACCGTGTCGGTCTCGTCGATCGTTTTCATTTCATCGCAGAGACGTTCGGCCATGGCCGGATCAAGTTCAAAATAGGCTTTGGCGAATTCGATGACGGCCCTGTTCGGGGTATCTTTGCTCTCAACGCCCACGAAACTCGCCTGAAAAACAATACCGATAACTACAGCCACTGCGATCGGGATCACGACGCTCTTTTTCTCCTGCTCCATCAATCCTACCTCCTTTCAAACGACCGAAAGATCTATTTGTCAATCTGCACGCCAGGTGCAACCATGAATCTCAAATTTGATTTTTTTGCCAGATACCATGGTTCAACGGGTTAAACAAGAATTTTTCATGCCTGCCACAGCCTTGACGGAAACGAAAATTCGGGGGTTGTCCAACAACTTTACAATCGGAGCGAAAAAAAATCTTGTCAAATTTTGCCGACCGGTCTAAGAGGTTTTCGACCCCTATGGGTTGACCCGTTTTTTCAAAAAACCCGGCTTTCCAACCGGAAGGTCGGGAAAGGAAATATCGCCCTTTTAATTGGTTTGGTTCAGTTTACGATGAGGGATGCCATGGACCTTGATCAGCAAAAAATATATGTTCCGGAGTCCGGCCTTATGGCCGAGATTGAAAAAGAAGCCGGAATCAAGGTGTCGGCCTGCTATCAATGTAAAAAATGCACAAACGGCTGTCCGGTGACTTTTGCGATGGATATTTATCCGGATCGCGTGATTCGCCTGATTCAGATGGGCCAGGAGGATCTGGTGCTCCACTGCAACACCATCTGGATATGCTCCGCATGCGAGACCTGCACAACGCGTTGTCCCAACGAGGTGGATATCGCGGGGGCCATGGACTATCTCAAAGAGAGGGCCATAAGGGCCGGCATCCGGATTCCCCAGCTTAAGACGTACGCTTTCCATCGTGTTTTTCTGAACGACATCAAGCGCCGGGGCCGGGTCTTCGAAGGAGGGCTCATGATGGATTACCTCCTCAAAAGCGGAGAATTCAAAAGGAAATTGTTCAGTTTCGACTTTCGCGCAGATGCCTGGCTCGGATGGAATATGCTGAAGCGGGGAAGGATGAAGCTTTTCCCCAAAGGAATCAAAGGGAAGAAAGAGGTCAGAAAGATACTGAAATGAAAGTCAGCTATTATCCCGGATGTTCCCTTGAAGGAACGGCGGCGGATTACGAAGCGTCCATCCGGACGACGCTTTCGGCGCTGGGAATCGCGCTTGAGGAACTGCCGGACTGGAGCTGCTGCGGCTCTACGGCCGCGCACAGCATCGATCACAAGGCATCCATCGAACTGGCCGGTAGAAACATCGTGATCGCCGAGAAGGTCGGTATGGATGTGGTGATCCCGTGCCCGCTTTGTTTCAACCGCTTGAAAACGGCCGAGAAAGTTCTTTTGGGTCCGGAAAAGGATCGTTACGACGTCCGCCTGGCCGGCGACCGGATAAAACTCTATGATCTCGCCGACTTTTTGTCCGGAAAGAACAATCTGGATACCATGGAATCCAAGGTGGCAAGGCCTCTGTCCGATCTCAAGGCGGTATGCTATTACGGATGCCAGTCCAGCCGTCCTCCCAAAGTAACCGGCGCCGTAAACTGTGAAAACCCCATGAGCATGGACTATATTCTGCGCGCACTGGGAGCGGACCCCATCCAGTGGTCCTTTAAAACGGACTGCTGCGGAGCCAGCCATATTTTGCCCCGCCAGGACGTGGCCTTCACGATGATCGAGCGGCTTTACCGGCGTGCGGTGCAGGCCGGTGCCGATTGTTTCGTGGTTTCCTGTCAGATGTGCCAGCTCAACCTCGACGCCTACCAGGGCCAGATCAACAAGGCACTCGGGACGGACTATTTTCTGCCGGTCGTTTACTTTACCGACCTCATCGGTCTGGCTTTGGGTTTGGAGGAAACCTGGAACTGGTTTTCGAAAAAATTTGTGAATCCTTCAGGACTTTTTCAAAAGAATCGCACTAGTTGATTTTAGGAGTCTTTATGATGGATGGTAAAACAGACACGGCCGGAATAAACGACAAGATCGGGGCCGTTCTCGTAGTCGGCGGCGGTATCGCCGGTATGCAGGCCGCACTCGATATGGCCAACTCCGGGTTTAAGGTATACCTGGTGGAAGAAAAATCGACCATCGGCGGCGTGATGGCCCAGCTCGACAAGACCTTTCCGACCAACGACTGTTCGACGTGCATGATTTCTCCCAAGCTTATCGAAGTGGCGGCAAATCCGAACATCGAAATCATCACGCTGGCGGATGTCGAAGGCATCAGCGGCCAGCCCGGCAACTTCAAGGTCAAGGTCAGAAAACGGGCGAGGTACATCAACATGGAACGGTGTACGGCCTGCGGCGCCTGTGTGGCGAACTGCCCGGTCGTCCAGCAGCTTCCGGCCGGCTGACGGAAATACCCCCTGGATTCCATACACGACCGGTTATCCACAGTGCCATTGAAAAAGATTGCGACGGAGATCAATCGATGCCTGAAACTATAACTATAGATACACCGCAGTCCGACCCGATCGATTATCTGGAGCTCGACAAGATCATCGAGGAAGATTTCAACAGCGACAAAGAAAACCTGATCATGATCCTTCAGGCCATTCAAAAACGTTACAACTATATTCCCCGCCCCGCCCTTGACTATCTGTCCTTAAAAGTCGGGGTTCCACTCAGCAAAATATACGGTGTTGCGACTTTTTACAGCAGTTTCAGCCTGGAGCCGAGGGGCAAGCACATTGTTTCCATCTGTACGGGCACGGCATGCCATGTCCGGGGAGCAGGACGCATCCATGAGAGAATCGAACATATCCTTGGAATCGGTGACGGACAGACGACAGAGGACAAACGTTTTACCCTGGAATCGGTCCGCTGTATCGGATGCTGCAGCCTTGGGCCGGTCGTTAAAATTGACGAAGATATGCACGCCCGAATCGATTCCTCCGAGGTTAAAAAAATTCTTGATGGATATGAATAAACACACAGGTGAGGCAAGGCAGTGAAGATTCAGTCTTTTAAAGACCTCGAGAGGATAGCCGAAGAATACCGCAACAGACTTTACTATCCCCAGGTCACCAAGGTCAATGTGGGAATGGCGTCCTGCGGGATCGCAGCCGGTGCCAGAATGTCCTTTGATCGTGCTGTCAGTGAACTGAAAGGCAACGAGAGGATAATGATCTGCCAGACCGGCTGCCTGGGTTTCTGCGAGATGGAACCGCTTGTCGAAGTTGTCCGGAAAGGGAAACCGAGACTGGTATACCGGAACGTGACCGAAAATAAAATCATCGACGTTATCCGGGATTATGAGGACGAAATATTTAACGAAAAAATCATCCTCGGTCAGATGCGCAGCCCGTTGAGCGTCATGGAAGACGGCGAACCGAACCCGATAGAAAGGCTTCTGCAGGCCGATAAAATCCCTGTCCTGGAGGATCTTTCATTTTACAGGGGGCAGATAAAGATCGCGCTTCGAAACTGCGGATACATAGACCCGGATTGCATCGAAGAATACATCGCCCGCGGTGGATACCGGTCGTTTTACGAGTGCCTTTTAAAAATTCAACCACAAGAAATCATCGACACGATAAAAGCCTCCGGACTGCGCGGGCGCGGCGGCGGCGGGTTCCCGACCGGCGTCAAATGGGAAACATGCGCCCGGCACCACGGCGAAAGGTATGTGATCTGCAATGCGGATGAAGGAGATCCGGGTGCTTATATGGATCGAAGCATTCTGGAAGGGGACCCTCACAGTGTCATTGAAGGGATGCTGATCGCCGCTTTTGCCATCGGCTCTTCCCACGGTTTTATCTATGTCCGCAATGAGTACCCTCTGGCCGTAAAAAGACTGGTCACCGCCATCAGACAGGCCGAACAGTACGGTTTTCTGGGGGAAGGAATCGCCGGGACCTCTTTTGGCTTCCGCATCAAAATATCCACAGGTGCAGGTGCGTTTGTTTGTGGCGAATCCACTGCGCTTATGACGTCCTTGGAGGGGAAGGTGGGTCGCCCGAGAGCCAAATATATTCATACCGTCGAAAAAGGGTTCAGAGACAACCCCTCCAATCTTAATAATGTCGAAACTTATGCCAACGTGCCGGTCATCATTTCAAAAGGAGCCGAATGGTATGCGGCTATGGGCACAGAACATAGCAAGGGAACTAAGGTTTTCAGCCTTGTCGGAAAGGTAAAAAATACTGGTTTGGTTGAAGTGCCCATGGGCGCCACACTAAAAGATATCGTGTTTTCAATCGGAGGAGGAGTTCCAAAAAAGAAGAAATTCAAGGCGGTTCAAACAGGCGGACCGTCCGGCGGGTGTATCCCCGAAAAGTATCTCGATCTTCCTGTGGATTTTCAGAGGCTCACAGAGGTAGGATCCATCATGGGTTCGGGCGGCATGATCGTCATGGACCAGGACACCTGCATGGTGGATGTCGCCCGTTACTTTATGGATTTTCTAAAAGAAGAATCCTGCGGTCAGTGCAACCCGTGCCGGGAAGGAATCAAACAGGTTCTTAAAATTCTGACCGATATCTGCGAGGGACGTGGAAAGGAAGGCGACATCGAACTGCTGGAGGAACTGGGAACAATGATTCAACGCTTTTCCCTGTGCGGCCTCGGAACATCGGCGCCGAATCCGGTGCTCACGACCATTCTGTATTTCCGTGACGAATATGAATCCCATATCCGGGACAAAAAATGTCCGGCAGGGGTGTGCAAGGCCCTGTTCCATTATGAGATCGACCCGGATGCCTGCACAGGATGTCATGTATGTGCCCTCAAGTGTCCGCAGGAAGCGATAACCGGAGAGAAAAAGGCGCCCCACGTGCTGGATCAGGAAAAATGCATCAAGTGCGGCATCTGCTATGAAGCGTGTAAATTCGACGCGGTTGTGATTCGATAATTTCAAGGTAAAGAGACATGATCAGATTCAAGCTCAATGGGATGGACGTTCAGGGCGACGAAGGGGAGTACATCCTTCAGGTCGCCCAAAAATATGGGGTCGAGATTCCCACCCTGTGCCACCACAAAGCCCTGGAACCGGCCGGTATGTGCCGGCTTTGCACGGTGGAACTTTTTGACGGGCGAAGGAGCCGGTTTGTCACCGCATGCAACTATCCCATCTGGGAAGGCATGGAAGTCCATACCGATTCCGAGGCCGTGCGGCAGGGGCGCAAATTGATTCTGGAAATGCTCCTTGCCCGGTGTCCGGATGTGCCGGTGTTGAAAGAGCTGGCCAAAGAATACGGCATCGAACAACCCCGCTTCGAAAAAGAAAACGACACCTGTATTCTCTGCGGGCTTTGCGTCCGCGTCTGCGAAAAAATGGGAAACAGCGCCATCAGTCTGGCCGGCCGGGGGGTAGACATGAAGGTGGATACCCCATTTCATCTGCAAACCGATGTGTGCATGGCCTGCGGTGCATGTGCCTTTGTGTGCCCTACCGGACATATCACTCTCGAAAAAATCAAGCGGCAGGTCACGAAACACGACCCGAAACCTATTCCGTCGGAATTTGACAGGGGTCTCGGGGGAAGAAAACCGGTCTATGTTCCATTTCCCCAGGCCGTTCCCAACATACCGACCATCGACCGCGAAACCTGCATCCATTTTAAAACCGGCGGATGCCAGATTTGCACCGCATTTTGCGGGGTCGATGCCATCGATCATGCCCAGCAGGACGAAGTCGTCGAACTGGAGGTCGGCGCGGTGATTCTGGCCCCCGGCTTTGAAACGTTCGATGCAGCCCTGAAGCCCGAATACGGGCATGGGCGGTATCCGAACGTGCTGACCAGCATCGAGTACGAACGCATCCTGTCCGCCGGCGGCCCATTTCAGGGGCATATCATCCGTCCCTCGGATCATGCCGATCCGAAAAAGATCGCCTGGATTCAATGCGTCGGATCCCGGGATGCGTCCATCGGCTGCGATTACTGCTCCTATGTCTGCTGTATGTATGCCACAAAACAGGCGATCATATCCAAAGAGCACGATCCTCAGATCGAGCCGACCATTTTTTTCATCGACATGCGGGCTCAGGGCAAGGGGTTTGATCGATACTATGAAAGAGCCAAAGCAGAAGGGGGAGTTCGATACGTTCGGTCCCTGGTCTCAAGGGTCGTGGAAAACCCGCTGACTCAAAATCTCGAGATAAACTATGTGGACGAAACCGATACCATCCGAACCGAGGAATTCGACATGGTCGTTCTTTCCGTGGGTCTCCGCCCGAATCCTTCGACCACGGCGCTTGCCGGAACGCTGGGCGTGGAGGTGAATCCATTCGGCTTCTGTCAGACCCAGCCCCTCGATATCGTTTCCACTTCAAGACCCGGCGTCTACGTGTGCGGGGTATTCCAAAGTCCGAAAGATATTCCGGATACGGTCATGCAGGCGAGCAGCGCCGCAGCCGCCGCGACCGGCATCATTTCCGAGGCCCGCGGCACTCTCGAGACGGTGCCTGCGCTTCCCGAAGAAAGAGACGTAAGCGGAGAAGAACCGCGAATCGGTGTGTTTGTATGTCACTGCGGGATCAACATCGCATCGGTGGTGGATGTAAAAGCGGTTGCCGAATACGCAAGATCTCTGGACAACGTGGTTTTTTCCACAAACAACCTGTTTACCTGTTCCACCGACACTCAGGAGGAGATTAAAAAAATCATCAAGAGGGAAAATCTCAACCGGGTTGTGATCGCCTCCTGCAGTCCCAGGACCCATGAGCCCCTGTTCCAGGATACGCTCAAGGAGGCGGGTCTTAACAAATACCTGTTTGAAATGGCCAATATCCGCGACCAGGATTCCTGGGTGCATGCGTTTGATAAAACAGCGGCTACGGGAAAGGCGAAGGACCTGGTCAGAATGTCTGTGGCCCGGGCCAGGAAATTGAAGCCGCTTTATGAAATTCCCATGGATATCACCCAAAAAGGGCTTGTCATTGGAGGGGGGCTGGCCGGACTGACGGCTGCAATCGGGTTGGCCGAACAGGGATATGAGACTTTTCTGGTGGAAAAAAGCGAAAAACTCGGCGGCAATGCCCTGACCCTGCATTATACCGAAGACGGCGCAAACCCTGCGGCTTATGTTCGGGAATTGATCCGGAAAGTGGAAGAAAATCCCCGGATCACGGTTTACGCGGAGGCGCAAGTCACCGACTATTCCGGCGTGGTCGGAAATTTCACCTGCGAGGTGACGGCGAAGGGCAAAAAAAAGGAAATTTCCTGCGGCGCCATTATTGTAGCGACAGGGGGCTTGGAGTACAACCCGGCAGAATATCTCCACGGCACCAGCCAGCGGGTGGTCACGCAGAAGGAATTCGAACAGAAACTAGCCCAGGGCCACATCGAGGGCATCAAAAAAGTCGTGATGATTCAATGCGTGGGATCCCGCAACGAAGAGCGTCCCTACTGCAGCCGGGTATGCTGTACGGCGGCCATTAAAAACGCGCTGAAGATCAAGGCGCTGAATCCCGATATCGACGTCCGCATCCTCTACAGAGACATACGGACCTTTTCGTTCAAGGAGATCTATTACAAAAAGGCCCGGGAGGCGGGGGTTCGTTTTTTGAGGTACGATCCTTTACGGCCGCCAGAAGTTTCCGAAGCGGGGAATGCCTTGAAGGTCTTGACCCGCGATCAGAACCTGCAGATGGATTTTGATCTTGAGGCGGATCTGCTGGTTCTGAGCGCCGCCATTGTCCCCAATGCGGAAAGCAAACTCGTCGCCGCCACATTCAAACTGCCCACCGATCAGGATGGGTTTTTCATGGAAGCCCATCTGAAATTGAGACCCCTGGATTTCGCGGTTTCCGGCGTTTTTCTCTGCGGACTCGCCCATGGTCCGAAATTCGCCGATGAATCCATCGCCCAGGCAAAAGGGGCTGTTTCAAGAGCATGCACCATTCTTTCCAAGGCCCAGCGGATGGTCGGCGGCGCCGTGGCGCACGTAGTTCCGGAGCGCTGTGTGCGGTGTCTGACCTGTGTGCGCACCTGTCCGTTCAACGTGCCCAAATACAATGAAGAGACGGGCGTCGTTTATATCGATCCGGCTGCCTGCCTGGGCTGCGGCAACTGCGCCTCGGCCTGTCCGAGAGGCGCGATAGAGGTAGCCCACAATACCAACGAGCAGTACATTGAAAAGATATGCGCCCTGTTTTGAGGATGATAGAAAACATGGAAAATTTTGAGCCGAAAATTCTAGCTTTCGTGTGCACCTACTGTACCTATACAGCGGCGGACATGGCCGGATCCCAGCGGTTGCAGTATCCGGCCGATATTCGAATTGTCAAGTACCTGTGCACCGGAAAAGTGGAAATCCTTCATATATTGAAAGCATTCGAGGCCGGAGCCGATGCCCTGTTTGTCGGCGGCTGAGAGGTCGGAGACTGCCATTTCCTGGAAGGAAATCTCAGAGCGGCCGAACGGGTTGCCCATGCAAAGATGCTACTGGATGAAATCGGGCTGGGGGGTGAACGGCTGGACATGTTTCATATCGGGGCTTCGGATGCCAAATTATTCGCTGAAACCGTGCGTGAGATGTCCCAGCGGGCCAAACGGCTGGGACCGAATCCCCTTCGAACCCCCTGACGCGGCATCCGATGCGAACAGCTTCAAAATTCTGTGCAAAACCCTGTAACCGGTTCCTGCGGGCCCCCGTCTCCCCATCGATGGCGGGATTTTCCTTCTGGATGTCGATGTTTTTCCTCTCGTTTATCGGACACCTTCACTCCTGAAAGGGCTTTTCCCCGCATTTTCAATTCATTGGTGTGTTACCGGAAAAAGTGGAATATATAGCGGTATTTTTTTCTTGACATACAATATTTAGTGTGCGATCCACTTTAGAAGGTTGCCGGCCCCCTCATTCAGCCGATTCATCGACATCATGGAGCCGGTACATGAAAGAAATGCTTCGAAAAAGCACCATTCATCCATAGGCTTCTTACCCGCAGCGGACAGAACCATTCAACGTACCCAAACCCTTAGCCATAGAACGGCGCCTTCTCAGCAGGGCGGATCGCCGTTTAAAGTGCCTGGGTCATGGAGGTGTGATTTTCGATCAAACTGAAAAGCCAAGATCGATGTCAAAGGAGAAGAATCATGGGGGAACAAGGAAAAATACCCGTTACCGATGGCGCCTATCTCGATTTGAGCGTTTATAGCCTGGACGACCGTTTATTTTCCGATATTCTGATTCAAAATACGCCGATCAATTCGGATCAGGCCATGGACATCAGCCGTCTGGTCCGTGAAGAGATCTCCAATATGGGATTTCAAACCATCACGATGCCCATGGTCGAAAAAATCATCGAGGCAAAACTGGTGGAGTACGGACTGAACAAATCGTCGACGTTGCATGTGGACAGGTCTATTTTTAAAAAGACCGAACTCAACCTTTCTGAAAATGCCAGAACCGTTCTCGAAAGGCGCTATTTGAAGAAAAATGAAAAGGGCGCTGTGGTTGAGACGCCGGATCAAATGTTCCGCAGGGTCGCCCATCACATTGCCAAGGCGGAGAAAAAGTACGGGGATGACGCCCATGTGGCGAAAATGGAAGAGCTGTTTTACGAAATGATGACCGAGTTTAAATTTTTACCCAACTCCCCGACCCTGATGAATGCAGGGCGTCGCCTGGGGCAGCTGGCCGCATGCTTTGTTCTTCCCATTGAGGACTCCATGGACGGCATTTTTGAAACATTGAAGCATGCCGCGCTCATCCATAAATCCGGTGGCGGAACAGGCTTTTCATTTTCCCGCCTCAGACCCAAGAACAGCAGGGTTGGAACCACCGGCGGGGTTGCCTCGGGTCCGGTTTCTTTTATGAAAATATTCAATACCGCCACTGAGCAGGTCAAACAGGGCGGCACCCGCAGGGGGGCCAATATGGGCATATTGCGGGTGGATCATCCGGATATCATGGAATTCATTTACTGCAAAAACGACAGCAGGGAGTTGAATAATTTCAATATATCGGTCGGTGTCACCGATTTTTTCATGGAAGCGGCAAGGAATAGACGTCCCTATGAGCTCATCGATCCCTATGAAAAGAAAAAAACCGTGGAACTGCAAGCCGCAGAGGTCTTTCAGGCCCTTGTCGAGCAGGCATGGGGAACCGGAGATCCCGGCATCGTGTTTCTTGACAGAATAAACAGGGACAATCCCACCCCGCAGCTGGGAGAGATCGAAAGCACCAACCCTTGTGGGGAGCAGCCCTTGCTCCCCCTGGAGGCATGTAATCTCGGATCCATAAATTTGGCCAAATTCGTCGTGACGGAAAAGAACGAACCGGTCATCGACTTTACCGGACTTCGGGAAACTGTGCAATCTGCAGTCCGTTTTCTGGACGATACCATCGATATGTCCCGGTATCCGATTCCGGAAATCGACAGCATGGTAAAAGCAAACCGAAAGATCGGCCTCGGTGTCATGGGGTTTGCCGACATGCTTTACCAGATGCAGGTTCCATATAACAGTGAGGAGGCGCTCCGAATCGCCGAGGAGGTCATGGGATTCATCCAGGCGCAATCCCATGAGGCGTCTGTGTGCATTGCTGCTGAGCGCGGAGCCTTCCAAAATTTCGAAAAGAGTGTTTACAAGGACCGCAATGAGCCGGCTCCGCGTAACGCGACGACCACCACGATCGCACCAACCGGAACCCTGAGCATCATCGCCGGATGCTCCAGCGGTATCGAACCCCTCTTCGCCCTGAGTTTCACCCGCAATGTGATGGACAACGACAAGCTGATCGAGGTGAATCCCTATTTCGAAAAAATCTCGCAGCAGCGGGATTTCTACAGCAAGCAACTGATGGACGCTGTTGCAAAACAAGGGAGCATCAGAAACATCCACGAAATCCCGGAGGATATCAGAAAAATTTTTGTGACCTCACACGATGTCTCTCCGGAGTGGCACGTGCGCATGCAGGCGGCCTTTCAGAAATATACGGACAACGCCGTCTCGAAAACAGTGAATCTGCCCCATGACGCAACGGTCGATGACGTTCGTAAGGTGTACGAACTCGCCTACGATCTGGGATGCAAAGGCGTTACGATATATCGCGACGGCAGCAAGGACAACCAGGTTCTTTCCTTTTCCAAAAAATCGAAACAAACAGAAGGGGTTTTCCCCCCGATCGTAAAGGAAAGACCCGAAACACTGCCTGGTTTTACCACCAAAATCTCCACCGGAATGGGTCGGCTTTACGTGACCGTAACGGAACATGAAGGAAAACCTTTTGAAGTGTTTGCGACGATCGGAAAATCGGGAAAATCCACGACGGCAAAAACCGAAGCGATCGGCCGCCTTATTTCACTGGCTCTTCGCTCAGGTGTCAAGGTGGAGCACATCGTCGAACAGCTGAAAGGAATCAGCGGTGAACATCCCGTATTCCACGAGGGTGGTTTGGTGCTTTCGATACCGGATGCCATCGCACGTGTGCTCGAAAAAAATTACATGAAAGACGCCGGTTATAAAAAACCGCGGCCCGGCCACACCCTGATCGGCGGCACCTGCCCGGAATGCGGCCAGACGATCAGCTTCGAGGAAGGGTGTATGACCTGTCATTTCTGTGGGTACACGCAGTGCGGATAACCGGTTGTCGCCGCGGGGGGCCGGCAGAGAAGGAACCATTTTCGGTGAACATGAATATCTTTATGAATACGCCGGGAATTACCGACGGCAGGGGCGAATATGGATTTCCCCTTTATCGGGAGGGGGTCACCCAGATATAGTCGGCAAAGGACATTTCCGCTTCGGTTCCGGCAGGTAAGAGATAAATCGTTCGAAACTCGGTTTTTCCCCTGCGATATACCCTGTCCGGAATGCCGAATTTATGAATGATATGACCGTTTCCCGTCAGCACGATCATTCGATGGCCGCCTAAATTTTCAGCGATCGTTTCCGCCATGGTTTCCTCCCACACGCACTGGGCCTGGTAAAAGTGTTCGAAATCCCGTCTTCCTCGTACGCGATGTTCGGAAAAAACCTGCTGCACGTAAGCCCGATGGGAAGCGTTGGATGTATCGATCTGCTTCGGAAGGTATTTCTTTTCCTCGGGAAGAAGCGTGTCGATACCCCCGACGGCGATTTTGGGTGGAATGTGAAAGGGAATATTGAGCCCGATGAGTCGAAGGCGGTTTGTTTTTATACAATCCAGGATATCGCTGTAGAGTGCAAAATCATATTTCCAGTTGGCATACCAGTGTGTCCTTCGTAAAAAGGTTTCTCGTTCCAGTTTGCCGAATCGCCACTGATCCAGGATCCCTTGATAGGATCGATCGAACATCTCCATACCCACCAGCAGATCCGGGTCTTGGTTAACCATCTTTTTGATGAGGGTAAGCTGGGCCTCATGATGGGCCGCAAGGGTGTGTTTTTCTCCGATAAAGACCACCCGGACCTTCGAAAGCTCATCGATAAGTTCATCCAAACTTACGGCCTTGCCGGTTTTTGAGGAAATGACAGCCCCTTCCGGAAACATGGGTTTTGCTCCCGGGATCTCGATTTTTCTGATGGCGCACCCGCCCAGCAAAGCCGCCCAGGCGCCGGCCGCCAGCATCCATGCTGCAAATCTATATCCTGTCACGGCTGCCCGCCTTATTCTCCGGGTTATTTCATCATTGATTTATTGACGGTTCACGTGGTAACCATCAACGCAGATAAGCGTATCATCTCTTTTATAATTATGCCGGACAATCGGACATGCAGCTCGATCAAAATCCCTTTTTCAGAAAAGTCATTATCCCCTGGTACGACTCCAAAACAGCCTGCCTGCTCGTTTTGGGTTTCCTGGTTCTGGTGTCTTTTTTTGGATTTTTGGGTATTTCCGTCGCAGTCGAAAATGCCGAAACTTTCCCCGCCATCTGGGTTCCGCTGCTGCTCGTGTCCGCGAGTACGGGGGTGGCCGTTTCCATCCTGATGCGTCTGGTCAACAGGCGTATCCGCCGATCCTCCCGGTAACTCCCCGCATTTATATGGTTTTGAGATAATTCTGGAAGGTCATTGTCTTGTAACTGTCGGTAAATACGTATCGAAGGATCGGCAGGAACACATCCGGCGGTACGTAGCCTGGCAGATTGCTGATTGTTTCCCCCGTCTCGGTCAGAAAGTAACTCGTCGGTACACCCTTTATTAGAAATCGGGATGCGATTGCGCTTTCCCTGTCCGAATCGATCTTGATGGAGATAAAGTTCTCTTTCAGATAGGAGGAGATATCGGTCTGCTGGAAAGTCTCTTTTTCCATTTTCCGGCAGTAGGTGCACCAGTCGGTTTTGAAAAAGAGAAAAACCTTTTTGCCTTCTTTTTTCCCGAGGGCAAGACCGTCTTCATAACCGTGCCAATGGATCTTGTCGGAAATGGGCTGAGCCTGCATTTCCGATTTCCTCTCGATATAAACATAGATAGCGATAACGGATGCCACGACGACAGCTGCTCCCAAAAGCATCGGCAATTTTTTGGATAGGTTTTTCATCGCCTCCCACATGTTCACTATGGCCGATATGATCCGTAGGCCCATCGACACTGGTTTGTTCAACTATAATAGAAGCTGTTTCAAAACCTCGTCTGAGGCCCGATGGCTGCGTTGCAGGTTTCCTCAAAATGCGCACATACATACCGTGTATGCTCCGCTTTTTCGTCAACCTGCGCGCCTGCCCTCAAACCCGGATCCAAGGTTTTGAAACAGCTTATAGTCGTTTTATAAGGCCAATTTGTTCGCCATCAACAACCCGCCGATCAATATCAGCAAAATTCCGGCGGTAAGATTCAGATATCGAACCGTTTTACCGGCTCTTTTAACAAAAACGACAAGAAAATGGATAAAAAAGGAAAGGGCGACAAAAGGGAGGGCAAGACCGAGGGCGTACATGCCCAGCAGAGTCATCCCGCTGACGACCGTTTCCTGCCCTCCGGCCAGGATAAGCACGGTTCCCAGCAGCGGCCCGATGCAAGGACTCCATCCTGCACCAAAGGCCATACCGACCATAAATACGCCGAAAAAGTGCAGTTGTTTTCCCTCCACATGGAATCTTTTTTCATAGTCCAAAAAAGGGATCCGAACGAGTCGCACCATGTGCAACCCCATGATCAGGATGATCGATGCGCCCATGATGCGGATCAGATCCTTGTAAGTATTCATGAGCTTGCCGAACATTGTGGCCGAAGCCCCCATGAGGACAAAAACCGAGGAAAACCCCGCGACGTAAGCGAGCGTGGACAGGAAGACCTTTTTTCGTAAGCCGTTGTCCGTCATCTCCGTCAGTTGCTCCAAGGATAAGCCGGTGATGAGCGTAAAATACGCCGGAATGAGCGGCAGGATGCACGGAGAAAAAAAAGACATCACGCCGGCTATCAGGGCGGCCGGGTAGGATACGGCTTCCATGATCATTGCAATTCAACCTTAAGGTGATGGGACGATAACCTCTCTGCCCGTATCCGTACAACACCGGGATCCCGGAGTTCGACCCGGTTCTCATGCCAGAATTATATTTTTTGTTTGCATTGACCAGTGCAAATGATTATAGTGTTTGAGCCCATGGAGCCAAATCAATGCAGGTGATGATCGTTTCCCGTGTGCCGCCGAATGGCGAAGGCGGCCTCTCCATCTGACCATGGCACAGCTTTTTGAAGCCGGCAGCGATTGCTCGTATCTACCCCCTTGCGTGTGCATGACAGCAACGCCGTCTGCGTATCGATGATCCGATTTTTTTCATGGCGATTAGTTTAACCCGATTTATAGGATTGTCAATACCTGATGATCCGCGGCTTTCGACAGGAGAAGCGGCAGGCCTGATGCTGGAATTTCTTTCAAAATGGTCCGGCTCTTCCCGCCTGTTTTATGCAGACCGTCCAGCGTGATTTTGGGGAAAATGCAGTGTCCTTCAATGAACAATGCGATACATGGAGGAAATAGTAATGGAAAATGCCGTCGCCATCGACAGAAGTAATCGAAGAATCGGCATCAGCCCCGAGATGGCCGATCAATGCCTTACCTGCGGCACCTGTGCCAGTGGGTGCGGCGCAACCGGGCAGGTCCCCGGATGGGATCCCAGAAAGGCGATACGGGCCATCGCCCTGGGATTGGAGCAGGAGGTGATTGATTCGAAATGGCCCTGGGTATGTACCCTGTGCGGCCGGTGTGAATATGCATGCCCCATGGGCGTAAAGCTCCTGCAGACATTCCGTGCATGCCGCTCCCTGAGGCCGCGGGAACAGGTTCCTGGCCCTCTTCACAAGGGGGTGATGATGGCCCGCCAAAAAGGCAACAACCTCGGAATTCCGAGGGATGACTTTTTGTTTTTATTGGCGGAGCTGGGCGTAGAGCTGGAAAACGACGAAGAGACGCCCTGCCCGGGATTTTATGTACCCGTGGACAAGGAAGGCGCCAATGTCATCGTGACCGTCAACTCCAAAGAGCCTTTCGGTGAACCCGATGACATGAAATTCTGGTGGAAAATTTTTTACGCCGCCAAGGAAAGCTGGACCGTGTCGTCCACCAACTGGGAAGGCGTCAACTGGGGATTGTTCTCCGGAGACGACGAAAACTGGAGATGGCAGGCGCAACAGGTTCTTGAAAATGCCCGACGGGTGAAGGCAAACACGATTCTTTTTCCGGAATGAGGGCACGCCTACTATGCGACCCGGTTGGGTTTCGCAAAATGGTTTCCGGAAGCTTTCGAAGAGTTCCGTTGCATCAGCGTTTTTGAGCTTTTAAGAGAATATATCGAAACCGGAAAGATCAGGGTTGACAGGAGCAGACATCCGCATCCGGCTACGGTCCACGACCCATGCAACTATGTCAGAAAATCTTACATGACCTTCGGCGATCACCAGGGCGACAACATCCGATGGGTGATGAAGCAGTGCTGCGAAAATTTTGTGGACATGAGTCCCAATATCCTCAACAACCATTGCTGCGGCGCCGGGGGCGGCGCATGGGCCATGCCGTATACGGAGGAACGGATCGCCTACGGCAGGCATAAGGCCGAGCAGATCCGGGCGACCGGGGCTGAACTGGTCGTTGCCCCCTGTCACAACTGTCGGGATCAGATCATGAAGGGCCTGTCGAAAAAGTACGATATGGGCAATTATAAAGAGACCATGTACCTGTGGGAACTCGTCGCCCAGTCCATCGTCATCGAGCCATGGAGCGACGAGGAGATCGAGGCGGCCCATGCCGAACGGGATGCGCAGTTTGAGCGTGACGGTGTGGTGCTGGACGAAGAGGAGATGGAATAGCCGGAGGCAGGATCCTGGCCGGCTTTATCTATCCGAGTATTTGTTTAGACTCGCGGCGAATACCGCCGTTCATGGGGTCCGGCTTTTCCGACCGCAATGTGTATTCGGCTGCTTTCGCCACCTTAGTACATGTCGGCATAAATACCGTGACAGTTTTTTGGGCTCTTTCACCACGGAGACTCGGAGATCACAGAGAAAACCCATTAACGAATTTACGAAATAGACCACTTAGCAAAAATCCCGTCCACGGACGGGATTTTTTTATCGATCGACCCCGTTTTCCCTGAGAAGCGCCAGGACGTCCGGAAAGTCGATGCCGAGGCGTTTTACGGTTTCTATGGTCGGGATACCGTTTGGCGTCCAGCCGCGGCGCTTGTACACGGCGTCTTTTAACATTTCATACTGCTCTTCACGAAACCTGCGGAGCAGGACGATTTTTTCCTCCGTCGTTTTGCCCGAAATGTCGAGACCGTGTTTTTCGATCAACTGGCTGTCATAGCGCTGCAGACGGGCTTCGTATTCGACCGCAGTGACAGGTCCTGCGGCGCGATACGGGATCGTGTCATGCTCGCGTTTTCCGAAGCCCATCTTCAGGTTAAAAATACGCTGGAAATTATATACCGGCTCACTCATGGCGATCAGGTCCTCGGGGCCAACCTTGCGGCCGGTAACGGCCGAAAAATAGCCCGCATACCACTGAACGTGCTGGATGACCTTGGCCGGTTCAGCCGTGTATTTATTGTCTTCCGGAACGATGTCGTTCCAGGGGAGCTTACATAGCCCGCACAGGCTGAACCAGGTTCGAAACATGGGAAACCAGTGCAGAGCCTCGGCTTTCTGTTCAAACGAAGGCATGAAATTATGGACCATGTCCAGAAATATAAGCCATGCCTCATCGTGCTGGGGCCCCTTGAGTGCCAGTCCATAACCGCCCTGCTGGGCCAGGGACTCTTTGCTGATATATTCGGAAAATTCCAACCCCTTGGACTCCATGCCGATATCCTTTAAAATCGCCGGATCCGTGCCGAATTGCATGGAAAAAAGCTCTTTCATTTTTCGAACGCCCTGACCGATGATCCTGCCGAATCCTTCACCGCAGGCCATCTGGTGGAGCAGTTCCAGGGCAGCCGCCCGGTTTCCGAAGGAAAGGTCCATCCCGCCGGTATGTCCGGCGGTAATCAATCCTTTTTCAAAGCATTCCATGGCAAAAGCCATGGCCGTTCCCACGGAAATGGTATCCAGGCCGTAGGCATCGCAATAAAAATTCATTTCGACTATCGTATAGGGATCAAAAATGCCGATATTCGAACCGCACCCTGCGATGGTTTCGTATTCCGGACCATCGACAAATACTTTTTTCCCCCTGTAAGGGCCGGTGATCGGCACAAAATCCTTTACGCCGTGAGAGCAGGCGACGGTGCAGCCCGGCCAGCACCCGTCATAACCTTTGTCGAAAAGATGCCTGAAAACCTCCTTTCCGATCAGTTCGGCGCCCGGGTGCCGGCCAAACTGGAAATTGTGCACGGGTAGCAGGTCATGATCATTCATGATCGATACCAGATGGGTCGTCCCTATCCGCGACATCTCGTTTTGTTTTGGATCCAGCTCCGTGATTTCCCGGGAATAGGCTCTGCCGAGGGCCTTCAGGGATACCAAATCGGCGGGCCGATTCGCGTCCGCCTTTACGTCATCCCATCGCGCGACAAGTGCCCTTAGCCCTTTGTCCGCAAAAACGGTCCCGATTCCCCCCCTGCCCGCTTGTTTGTACCGGGTAATTTGCCTTTTCGCATCATACCAGCTGAAATTCAGGCATCCGAACAGCGTATGACGGGCGCCGGGACCCGTGGAAACGACGGATATATGACGCGGGTTTCCGAGGCTGAAGTGCCGGTTCAGCATCCCTGAAAGATCATAGGCGTTGTCAGGCCCCCCCGTTGAAGCAAATATCCGGATCTTCTGGTCGACTCCGTCGATGAAAACGATGATTTCCTTGTCGGTTTTACCGGTGACTTCCAGCGCGTCGAATCCTGAAAACTTCAAATAGGGACCGAAATGCCCGCCGACGTTTGAATCCATAACGCTTCCTGTCAACGGGGAGATGCAGGTGACAATACTTTTTCCCGATCCGGGGTATATCGAGGTTCCTCCCATGGGACCCGAGGCGATACAAAGGGCATTTTTGGGATCATTCCACCGGGTCTTTCCCTTTACGGCATTCCAGAGAAGCCATAGATCAAAGCCTTTCCCGCCGATGAAAAGATGCTTCATCTGTTCGGTGACTTCTTTGATCTGTATCGTCATGCGGGAAATATCGATACAAAGGGTCTGGTTTGCATACCCTTTTTCGATAGCGGGGCGCTCATACTCCAACAACGCGATTTCGGTCAAAGACAAATTTTCCATTGCATCCATCCGATCATCCATTGTTTTCGGCAAAGTCCTGGATCACCTTTTCCCCGAGTTGTCTGGATCGATTCGTGGCGGCCTCAACGGCGTCGATCAGGGTCGTCCGAAGCCCCCCCTTTTCAAGCGTGTGAATGCCGGCGATGGCTGTACCGCCGGGAGAAGTAACCTTGTCTTTCAAATAGCCGGGGTGTTCTTTGGTTTCCATCAACAATTTTGCGGCGCCCAATACCGTTTGTGCCGACAGGAAAAGGGCATCATCCCTGGACAAACCCATCTTAACACCGGCATCGGCCATTGCATCGACAATCAGAAAAATATAAGCCGGACCGCTGCCGCTGAGCCCTGTGATGGCATCCATGAGAACATTTTCATCTATAAAAACGCTTTTCCCTACGGAATCGAATATGGCTTTCGCCAGCCCGATGTCGTCTTTTAAGGCGTGCTTGCCCGCCGCAATTGCGGTCGCCCCCTCTCTGACCGATACGGCGATGTTCGGCATCACGCGAACGAGGCGAAGATCCTTGTGAAGACAGGATTCGATTGCAGCCAGGGGGACACCGGCGGCAATGGATATGATAAGCTTGGACATGTCCAGATAGGGTGCAGTCTGCTTCAAGACGGAAGCAATGATTTGGGGCTTTACGGCATAAATAAGGATATCGGAAAACTTTACCGCTGCAATATTATCCGCCGTCGTGACGACACCGTATTTCTTTTTAACCGCTTCCAACTTGCCTTCCCGCACATCCGAACAGATGATGTTCTGTGGATCCGTTGAGTTCGACAGGACAAGACCGGCGACCAGCGCCTCTCCCATATTGCCTGTCCCGAGTATGCCGATTTTTTTGTCTTTCAACATGAATTCAACCTCCGTCCTTGAAACAACTTTTGCCTTAAATTAGCTGTAGAAGGAGCAGCTTCCCTTTATCATTAGAAAAATTTGAAGGACTGTAAAATCCGCAAGACCAATAGTCAAGAAAAAATATATTGACCGCAGCGTGGCTTTCAGGCGAAATATCTTGACTTACCTGTCGATTATACTCTATTTTCTCAGAAAAAAGGGGACATCTCAAATGCTGGAAAAAGGAGCGTTGCCCTTATTTTTCCTCCGGCCCCGGATGGACACCCCCGGAACCAAAGGTCTGAGCATATGTATGTCATGGGATATTTTTTAGCGGCGGTTGCAAACGTCCTCAATATCGTTCTGATAGGGTACATGTGGGTCGTGATTGCACGGGCGGTGCTGTCCTGGGTGAATCCAGACCCGTTCAATCCGATCGTGCGTTTCATTCATAACATCACGGAGCCGGTGCTCTTTCAGATCAGACGCAAACTTCCCGTATACTTCGGCGGGATCGATTTTTCTCCGTTCATCGTGATACTGGGAGTTTATTTCATCAGACAATTCATCGTAAACAGCATTCTCAGGTTTTCCGCGTCCCTGATCTAAAGACGACGGCGTGAACTTAAAGGGCGGAAAATAATTTACGGGAGTGGCCAATGGCAAAAATCGATGCATTTTTCAAGCTGATGCATGACCAGGGGGCTTCGGATCTGCATCTCATAAGCGGGCAGCAGCCCGTGTTGAGAATACGGGGAGACCTCGAGCGGGTGAAATACCATGTTTTGACAAATGACGAACTCAAGGCCATGCTGTATGAAATCGCACCGGAACACAAGATAAAGGTCTTTGAGGAGACAGGAGATGTCGACTTCGGCTATGATATTCCTGGAATGGCAAGGTACCGCGCCAATTTTTTCATGCAGAAATACGGTGTCGCCGCGGTATTTCGCGAAATTCCAAGCAAAATTTTAAGTGCCGAAGAGCTCGGGCTGCCACCGGTCGTCTCGAAACTGGCGGGGCTTCCACGAGGGTTGGTCCTTGTAACAGGCCCGACGGGGAGCGGAAAATCAACGACCCTGGCGGCCGTTATCGATGTGGCCAACAAAACGCGCAAGGATCACATCATTACTATTGAAGACCCGATCGAATTCGTCCATGAAAGCCAAGGCTGCGTCGTGAATCACCGGGAGGTGGGGATACACACCAAAAGTTTTTCTTCAGCCCTTCGCGGCGCACTACGGGAAGACCCCGATATCATCCTGGTGGGCGAAATGCGGGATCTCGAAACGATCGCGCTGGCAGTCGAAGCCGCTTCTACCGGCCATCTTGTCTTTGGAACTCTTCATACCACGAGCGCCCCAAAAACAGTGGATCGTGTTATAGAGGTCTTTCCCGCCAGCGAACAGGCGCAGATACGGTCGACTCTTGCCGACGGAATAAGAGCCATCATCGCCCAGGTCCTTTTCAAACGCATCGATGTCAAAGGACGGATTCCGGCCCTGGAGATTTTGATTGCTAACCCGGCCGTGCGAAACCTGATCCGTGAGAGCAAGACCTACCAGATACCCTCCATGATCCAGACCGGAAGGAAATACGGCATGCAGCTGCTTGACGATGCCATTATGGCGCTGGTGGAAAGGGGAAAAATCAGCCCGGATGAAGCCTATGCAAAGTCCAACGACAAGGCGAGATTCCGCCCCCTTCTAAAAGCACCGCCTGCGGATTTCACAGAGGCGTGATCCGCATCGGACGTGTGGGCGGGCTTCTATCCTAAGTTAGGAGAATGCCATGCGAAAACAGGAAATCGACTACATCCTTACGCGTATGCTCGACGCTTACGCCAATGTTTCCGATTTGAACATTACGGTCGGAAAACCCTTTCAGGTGGAATCTTCGGGTGAACTTGCAGGGGTTCAGATGGATCCGCCTTTTCATGAAATAACCCCCTTCCAATCCGAAATTTTTTCCCTCAACCTGATCAACCAGAACCGGCGCCTTACCGAAACGCTTCTGCTCGAAGGATCCTGCGATTTGTCATACGAACTGCCGGGAAAGGCACGGTTTCGTGTGAACATTTTCTCCCAGCGCAACAATTACTCCATTGTGCTTCGGAGACTGGAAACAAAAATCCCCGATCTGCAGGATATGAAACTTCCCCAGGCTTTTTATAAAATCGCCGAAGAAAAGAACGGGATCGTTATTGTGACCGGTGCGACCGGCAGCGGCAAATCAACCTCCCTGGCCGCCGTATTGAATCAAATCAACGATACCAAATCGGTGCATGTCGTAACCCTCGAAGATCCGGTGGAATTTCAGCATCCCCATAAAAAGTCGACATTCAACCAGCGGGAGATGGGCACCGACTTCGATACCTTCGCAAGCGGTCTTCGAGCATCCCTGAGACAGGCGCCGAAGGTTATTCTCGTGGGTGAAATGCGGGACAGGGAAACGGTAGAAATCGGCCTCAGCGCTGCCGAAACCGGACACCTGGTCATGAGTACGCTGCATACGGTGGATGCCGGACATACCATCAACAGGATTCTTGGCATGTTCAACATCGAAGAGGAAAATCAGATCCGCATTCGGCTTGCCGACACGGTCCGGTGGATCGTATGTCAGAGGCTGTTGCCCAGAGTCGGAGGAGGCCGTGTGGCCGCCTTCGAAATCATGGGAAGCAATCTACGTGTCAAAGATACAATTCTTCACGGGGAATCGGAAGGCAAAACATTCTATGAGATTATCGAGGCCGGCGAGGCTTTCGGATGGATTACCTTTGACAAGTATATTATCGCACTCTATGAACAAGGCCTTATTACGGAAGAAACAGCCATAGCCTATGCTTCGAGCAAGGGTGTAGTCGGCCGGGGCATCGATGCGCTGAAAAGTTCGCGGGGAGAGGCAACCACCGATATCGAAACACTGGAAGTGGACAAGGATTACGGAAGATCCGGAAAACAACAAGGGCGTTAGGTCGAGCATCCAGCTGCCGCACACTCCTTCACCCTGCCCTGCTGCACTATGTGGAGAGAGGGTGGTGGGCGGGCGCGGGTGTTGGAAGAGTTTTTCAAGAATAAAGTCGGGCTGACGCTTGGAGGAATGGATAAAAAATGGATATCACGTGTGACAACTGCCAGAGCAAATTTAAAATTCCGGATGAAAAAATCCCAAAAGGACAGATTTTCTCGGTGGCCTGTCCGAAATGCAAAAATAAAATTTCCATCGATGCGCGATTCGAAGACGAAAAACCGTTTGAGGCAGAACAGAAGGAAAACAACATTATCGAAAGGGTGGCCGCGAGCTCTTACGATGCTTCGGAAAAACCATTTGATTTCATTGAAGAAGGTGTTGAAACCGCCCTGTTGTGCGAGATGGATCCGAATCTGTGCAGCAAAATGAAAGCGGCGATTGAAGACATGGGGTATCACATCCGGGAGTCTAAAAACCCCATCGATGCCCTCAAGCAAATGCGGTTCCATGTCTTCGACATGGTGGTTATCAACGAAAATTTCGGTACGAAGAACTTGAATGAAAACAATGTGCTCCGGTATCTGGACCGAATGGACATCGATATCCGCCGCAATATATTCGTGGCGCTGATCACGGAACGGTTCCGTACCGGAGACAACATGATGGCTTTTAATAAAAGCGTCAATGTCGTGATCAACAGAAAAAATATCGATGAAATCCAGAAGATCCTCAAGCGTAGCATAACTGAGAACAAGGCATTTTACAGAATCTTCAAGGAATCCATGATCAAAACCGGCAGGGCTTAACGGCGTCAAAGCCGAAAGACGAAATTTCTATCTTCAAGCTGTCGCATGCATGAGCCGCGACAGCGGGTGCATTTGCGCTGCCCTGACAGGCGCAGCACAGATTGTCGGAGCGCAGGCGGACGGCTCTTCGGCGTGAAAGCTGCGGGTTGATATGAATCCCATTCAAGTTGCGTCAAATCTGTTTCTCATTCCTCTGGATCAGCCGATCGCCGGTTTCACCGGTTTTATCGGTTCCTGGCTATATGCAGGAGACAAATTTTTTCTGGTGGATGTGGGGCCTTCGAGTACGGCTGCTGTTTTGTTTGCGGCACTTGATCGGCTTGGCGTTTCCAGTCTGGATGCAATTTTTCTCACCCACCTGCATATTGATCACGCGGGCGGCGTCGGTGATGTGGTGGAGCGGTTTCCGGATACACCCGTCGTATGCCACTTTTCCGGATTGGATCATCTCCGGAACCCCTCGCGCCTATGGGAAGGAAGCTTAAAGGTGCTGGGTTCAACCGCCCGGGCATACGGTATGATTCGGCCCGTTCCCGATAATCTGCTGGTGAATGCGGAAGCCTTCAGGGGCTTCCAGATTGAGGCGATTCCGACCCCCGGGCACGCATCCCACCATGTGTGCTATGGTTACGGGCCGTTTCTTTTTGCGGGTGAAGCAGCCGGTGTGTTCATCCAGGTCGACGACACGAAATTCTATCTTCGCCCCGCGACTCCTCCCCGTTTTTTTCTCGAAACCAGCATCAACAGCCTGGATCGACTTCTCGATACTCCGCACAGGATCCTGTGTTACGGCCATTTCGGAAGTACGGAAAGAACACCGGAAACGCTTGATGCACATAAAAGACAGCTTTACTTATGGGCGGACCTGATTGGCGCGTGTGCGGCGGGTTACGAAATGGAGGATACCGTTGAAAAATGTATGGACAGACTGCTGGAAAAAGATCCGCTTCTCAAACAATGGCATAGATTAGATCAGCAGGTACAAAAAAGGGAGCGGTATTTTCTTCAAAACAGCATTCGTGGATTTCTTCAGTACCTTGCCGGCGACTCCCGGTAAAAACGAATTCAGGCAACAGCTTTTTGAAATATCGACCGGTCACCCATACGATCGTTTTTTTCGAGGAACTGAATTTTTCTTCTTTTTCAAAACTGGTGGGCGCGTGGAGAAGAGATCGTGATTTCAGCGGGATGACCGGTTTCATCCGGATTTGTGCTTTTTCGTATCATCTCACTGATGATCCTCAGACCTTCCAGCGTCAAGGTCGGCTCCACCTGCTGTATCGTTTCACACACGTCGGCCATTAGGGGAGCCAGTCCGCCCGTTGCGATAATTTTGGGCGTCACCCGCATCTCCTTTGTCATCCGTCGAACGATTCCGTCCACGAGGCCGGCGTATCCATAAATAATCCCGGATTTTATACTGCTTGCCGTATCTGTCCCGATCACCTTTCTCGGAGGAAGAAAGATTTCCACCCTGGGGAGCTTGCTGGCCTTTATGAACAGGGCTTCTGCGGCAATTAAGATCCCCGGGCTGATGGCCCCGCCCAGATAGGCACCCTTAGGGGAAATGGCGTCAAAGGTGGTCGCCGTACCGAAATCGATGACGATCAGGCTTGTCCTGTATTTCTGGAATGCAGCGACGGCGTTTACGATTCTGTCTGCACCGACTTCGGCCGGGTTGCAATAGCCTACCGGCATTACCCGGGCAGATCGAGCATCGACCCAGTGGGGCGTGTGGCCGAGATATTTTCGGCAAAAAGCCTCCAGGATAGTCACCATCGGCGGTACGACGCAGGAAATGATCGTCTCCCCAATGTCCGTGAGCGCAAATCCGCCCAGGGAAAACAGACCGCTGACGAGAACATTGAACTCGTCTTCCGTTGTGTTTCTTTCCGTGTGAATCCGCCAGTCTTTGACCAGATCATTTCGGTCGAATACGCCGATTTGGATATTCGTATTTCCAACGTCGATGACGAGCAGCATCTCTGGGTTTTTCCTTTGCACTTCCTCAAGCGGTGGTTCAATCATTCGGTTCAAGGGAGTCGCTTCCTGCTAAGGGTGTTTGTTCCCCAACCCGTTGGACCGGGTGCTTTAAGGATTGTTTTGGACATTTTTAATCGCATCGATGATGCGCAGGGTCGAACGGGTGGCGGCTACGTCATGGACCCTGACAATATGGGCACCGCTCCATGCGGCAACGGCGACCGCGGCCTGGGTACCGGTTTCGACTTCCCGGGACAGAGGATCCATATCCTGCCGGCTCTGCCCTTTCAGAATATTGCGGATGAACGCCTTGCGCGATGGCCCGATAAGCAAGGGAGCCTCCAGTGATTCGAACGCGCTCAGGCTCTTTATCAAAAGCAGGTTGTGATCCACGGTTTTTCCGAAACCGATGCCTGGATCGACGATGATGGCCGATCTCGAAATTCCTTTTTGTAAGGCCCGCTTTATGGCATTTTCAAGAAAATTTTTTATTTCACCGATCAAATCATCATAGGATGGGGAGATTTGCATCGTTTTCGGGGTGCCGAGCATATGCATTAAAACGATCGGAACCCGGTATGCCGCGGATACGTCGGCAAGTTGCGGGTCTGTGCGCAGTGCACTGACATCGTTTATCATGGAAGCGCCTGCATCGAGCGCTCTGCGGGCCACCATGGATTTTGTCGTATCGATCGATATGGGCAGAGAGACGCGCTTTGCCAGGGATTCAATTACGGGCACCACCCGCCGGATTTCTTCTTCTTCGGATACGGGATCCGAATAGGGGCGGGTGGATTCGCCGCCGATATCCAGAATATCTGCGCCGTCTGCAGCCATTTTTTCCCCGTGCGCCACCGCCGCATCGCGCAAAAAGAAAAACCCGCCATCTGAAAATGAGTCCGGTGTAATGTTGACGATGCCCATTATCCGCGTTTTTTTACCCAGTTCAAGGGTATGGGAACCCCACTGGAGGTTGAACGTCTGATCCGATCTCACGCCCGTTTCTCCGCCGGCTTCACTGGAATTGCCTTTTTGCTCAAGATGATAGGTTTTCATGGATTTTTTGGCCCTGAGCACCGGATTCCTCGGACGGAAATTTTATTCCGGGACGACGACTCGTGATGAGATCGTCTAGTTCATTGCCCAACACCGTTTCTTTTTCAAGTAAAAGTTCCGCCAGTTTGTGGAGAATATCCATATTCTCCTGGAGTACTTTTTTCGCGCTACTATAGGCATTGTTGATGAGCGTGTGCATTTCATCGTCGATTTTACGCGCTGTCTCTTCCGAGTAATCCCTGTGCTGGGCGATTTCACGGCCGAGAAAGATATGTTCTTCATTCTTGGCATAGGACAGCGGACCCAGTGCATCGCTCATGCCCCATGAACGCACCATCTTTTCGGCAAGTTCAGTGGCCTGTTTGATGTCATTGGCCGCACCCGTGCTGATACGTCCGAAAACAATCTCCTCGGCTACCCGGCCGCCGAAGGCGACTGCAAGTTCGCTTTCAAGCTGATCTTTGTATTTGAAATCCCGCTCCTCCGGTAGGAACCAGGTGATTCCCGCCGCCCTGCCCCTGGGGATGATGGTGATCTTGTTTACGGCATCGGTACCAGGCAAAAACCGTGCAACCAGTGCATGGCCGCCCTCATGGTAGGCCGTTGTTTTCCTGTCCTCCTCTTTGATGACTTTCGATTTTCTTTCCAGCCCCATGTAAACTTTGTCCTTGGCTTCCTCGAAATCGTTCATTTCGACTTTTTCCCTGTTTCTCTTGGCGGCAAGCAGTGCGGCTTCGTTGACGAGGTTTTCAAGGTCGGCTCCGGAAAACCCCGGGGTCCCTTTGGCCAGGATATGCGGGTTGACATCCGGCCCAATGGGTGTCTTGCGCATATGAACCTTCAGGATTTTTTCCCGGCCGACAATATCGGGTAGATACACCACCACCTGGCGGTCGAAACGACCCGGCCTGAGAAGAGCCGGATCCAAAACGTCCGGACGGTTCGTAGCGGAGATCAGAATTACCCCTTCGTTCGACTCGAATCCGTCCATTTCTACAAGAAGTTGATTCAAGGTTTGTTCTCTTTCGTCGTGGCCGCCGCCGAGACCGGCTCCTCGATGTCGACCGACAGCGTCTATCTCATCTATGAATATGATGCACGGTGCATTCTTTTTCCCCTGGACAAAAAGATCCCTGACGCGTGACGCTCCGACCCCCACGAACATTTCAACGAAGTCAGACCCGCTGATGCTGAAAAAGGGCACCCCGGCCTCGCCGGCTATAGCCCTTGCCAGAAGGGTTTTTCCCGTACCCGGGGGCCCCATCAACAGGACGCCTTTGGGGATTCGTCCGCCCAATCGTGTAAATTTCTTGGGGTCTTTCAGAAACTCGACGATTTCCTCCAGTTCCTCTTTTGCCTCATCGATTCCGGCGACATCGGAAAAAGTGACCTTTGCAGACTGATCGGACAGCAGGCGGGCTCTGCTTTTTCCAAAAGACAGGGCTTTCCCCCCGCCTGCCTGCATCTGCCGCATGAAAAAGATCCAGACACCGATGAGAATAATCATCGGAAACCAGGAGACCAGTACATTCATGTACCAGGGAGATTCGGCGGGCGGTTTTGCTTTTATGGAGACGCCTTTTTCTCTTAGGATGCGGATGAGGTCGACGTCCTGAGGCGCATAGGCTTTGTATCGGGTATGGTTGATGTCCGTTATGAAGAGCTCCTGGTTTTGTATCACCACCTCCATAACGCGATCATTTTCAACCATGGCCAAAAACTCTGAGTAGTTGATGTCGGTTTCTGAAAGATGTTTTTGATTGAACAGGTTATAAAGCATGATCATCATCATCGTGATAACCAGCCAGAGGGCAAGATTTTTGTAAAACGGATTCAAAAGAGTATACCTCCTTGGATAATTTTTCCCGGTGTTGTAAAAGGATCAACTTTCGGTTTGTTGGGTTGAAAAAGATTTCGGAGCCGGGTCAAAAGAATGTGCCTTGCGATATCCGGGCATTAAAATTTCGGCTTTAAGTACCCTGCGAGTCGTAGCCGATGCTTTGGCGCGATCATCGATCCGGTAGCCGACCACCCAGATGATCCTGCCTTCGCTCAGGAGAACCGGGCACATGAAACGCTGATCTCTGGGAACCTTGTTGTTTATGAAAAATTTCTTGATTTTCTGTGTGCCTTTCATGCCAAGCGGTACGAATCGATCCCCGGACTCGATGTTCCTCAACAACAAAGGGAACTTGATACTATTTATATCAAAAAAAGCCGCATGGTGTCCAGTATCTCGAAGAACCGAAAAATTCGGCACAAGAATTTCCGAAAACCGGACAGCAATGCCGATCTCTTTTATATGCACCACCTGTGGGTGGCGGATCGAATAGTTGAAACGGGGCCTTTCCGCATATTTTTTTTTCAGACCGGCTCCAAGCCCGAGAACCAGCTCCGAACCTCTTCGCAAAACGGTGAAGCCGTTCGCCACATCGACCTGCCCGTAACAAGATTCTTTTTTTAAAAGCAGCAAGATCGATTCGATGTGCAATAACGTGAGTCCCTTCAATCCCCCTTTTATGGTTGAAATGGCTTTTCTGATCACCCGCCTTTGCGCTGCAAGGTGCAATGCGGCGACCTTAGGAACCGAAAGCACGATATGTTGCGATTCTACCGAAAGAACCGCTTCGTTTAGCGACGCATCCGTCAGATCATCCATCCAATGCTCTTCGGTACTCGTAATGGAACCAAGCCGGTTGAGGGACCGGATGATTTTCGGATTGAAACCGGCGGCCAGATGGGGAATGAGGTTGTGACGGATTTTATTCCGAAGGTACCGAACATCGTTGTTAGACGTGTCAAAAATGTATTGCAAGCCGTTTTCCGTTAAAAAATGGATGATGTCGGATCGCATGACATCGATCAAAGGCCTTATGATCCATCCGTTTTTTACCGGTGGTATGCCTGAAAGACCGAGAGGTCCGGTTCCCCGGATAACATGCATCAAGATCGATTCGGCGTTGTCGTTGGCGTGATGGCCGACCGCGACTTTTTGAAACCCTCCGATGTCGCAGACTTTTCTAAAAAAATGGTAGCGGACGCGTCTTGCCGCATCTTCGAGTGAGAGCCTGTACCCGCGCTGATATTCCCTGACGTCCGCCGTATCATAATAAAAGGGCAGGCCCAGGCGATCTGCAAGCGCCGAAACAAATGCCGCATCTCTATCCGATTCCTCCCGGCGAAGGCAATGATTCAGATGGGCTACCCCAAGAGTCAGGCAAAATTCAGTCGCCAGAGTTGCCAGTACATGGAGCAGGGCCACGGAATCGGGACCGCCCGACACGCCTATAAGCACCGAGTTGCCGGATTGCAGCATATGATGGGCAGCAATCGTTTTTCCTACCAGAGCGGTAAGCCTGTTATAGCCTTTTGGCAAGGTTGGCATGGATTTGCTCTGAAAAGTCTCTGTCCCATACCCCCACCGTACCGGTACGTACGAGAATTTCAGTAACTTCAGGCGCGAGCGATTTCAGATCCACGGTTACCGGTGTTCCGTTTGTTTGTCTACCTGAAATTCGAATCTCCGTTCCAGACGATTTTTTTTCTTCGGTTATTATTTTCATCTTTTCAAGCGTCGCTTCACAGGCCGAAACGGCCATGTCCAGTTTTGCCGGGTATGCCCGTTTCACACCTCCTTGGATGTACGTATAAGCGCCTGCGCCTGCGCCGGTTCCGGCGATGATTAAGGGACAACCGGTGATTACCGCCGGGCAAAGAAGCAAAAGGAGAAAAATCCATGAGCGCAAAGGAGGGTTTTCATCCCCCGAGCGGATTTTGTATTTCATCTGTTCCCCCGTCTTTCGAGTTTTTTGTGTACCATCTGGGAAAGATTAATCTGCAGGCACAGGGATGTCAATGAAAAAACAGGCAATATTGGTAACAGGTTGGCTTTCCGAAGCGCTTCCATCGACCAAAACAATGCGGAAAGCATTTTAAGCCTTGAAAATTTTTGTTTTGTCGCTGTATACTTATACCGGTTGTGCTAGGCGGGGAGCTAGCGGTGCCCTTTACCCGAAATCCGCTTTACGCGGGGCTGAATTCCCCCTAGAGGGTTTTTTCCGAAACGCCTTGAGCCGTTCTGACCGGCCGCCGCGCAACAGTCGGTCATGAACCTCGTCAGGTCCGGGAGGAAGCAGCGATAAGTGACACAGTCTGTGTCGTGGATCGATCCCGGTCATATCAGCGGCTTGAGGATTTCGGATTACCCGACAGGGGGTGCACAACCGTTCATTTCCTGATCGCGGCTGCCCTTTCCATGGTCCCTTTTCAATCCGAATCCCGGTTTCAGAAAATCTGAACTCTTCGTTTTAAAACCGATTTTTCTTGCTTGACATCGTTTCATGGCGTCTTATTTTGTTTTGGTACCTTGATATCATACGCGGCGTCAGCCCGTGCGTTGAAAATGCAATTAATACAGGCATGGAACGGGAAAAATCACTAGAGATGGATAAAAAAAGATCGGCGAAAATAAACATCGACAAAGATACGACCGAAAACGGGCCGGCCGTCTTCGATTCACAAAATGCGCAACCGGCTCCTAATGATCTGCCGGAAGCAGAAAACCGGGTCAAAGCGCTGGAAAAGAAAATCGAGTCCCTGGAGCAGGAATCAAAAGCTTCTTATGACCGCCTTTTGAGGATTTCAGCCGAGTTCGACAATTATAAAAAGCGTATTGCCAGAGAAATGGAGGATTTTAGAAAATACGCCAATGAATTTCTACTGGTCGAGCTGCTCTCTGTTGCCGATAATTTGGAGCGCGCCGTTGATTCTGCAAAATCAGACGCTTCCGAAAGAACCTCTATCATAGAAGGGGTAAGCCTGACACTAAAAGACATCGGAAAAATTTTCGAGAAGTTCGGCGTCGAACCCATCGATTGCGTGGGAAAACCTTTTGATCCAGCTCATCATCAGGCCGTACTGCAGGAAGAAAACGAAGAACATGATGAGGTTACAGTCCTGAAGGAATTACAGAGAGGCTACCGTTACAAGGACAGGCTCCTCAGACCGGCCATGGTAGTTGTATCGAAATCTAAAAAATCCGCCATTCCGAAGGAGGAACCGGAACCAGCGGACTCAATACCGGAAAAATCATAACATTATATCGGCCAAAGAGTAAAGAATACCAGGATCTCAAGGAGGAAATAAAATGGGTAAAGTTATCGGAATAGATCTCGGGACCACAAATTCATGTGTCGCCATTATGGAGGGAGGGGATCCGAAAGTCATAACGAATCCTGAAGGCGGCCGTACGACGCCTTCCATCGTCGCCATCTCAAGCAACGGAGAACGGCTGGTAGGGCAGATTGCAAAGCGTCAGGCTATTACGAATCCGGAAAATACAGTTTTTGCCGTAAAACGATTGATCGGGCGCAAATTTTCATCGCGTGAAGTTCAAAGTGACATCAAAATTCTTCCCTACAAGATTGAACAGGCCCCCAACGGAGACCTGCGGATAAAACTTGGGGATAAGCTTTACAGCCCTGCAGAGGTATCTGCTTTCATTCTGGCCAACATCAAAAATACCGCGGAACAGTATCTGGGAGAAAAGGTTACCGATGCCGTTATCACCGTGCCGGCATATTTCGACGACAGCCAGCGGCAGGCGACAAAAGACGCCGGGAAAATAGCGGGATTGAACGTGCTCAGAATCATAAACGAACCGACGGCCGCCTCACTGGCCTATGGGCTGGACAAAAAAAAGGACGAAAAGATCGCCGTTTTCGACCTCGGCGGGGGAACCTTTGATATTTCCATCCTCGAAATCGGGGAAGGGGTCTTTGAGGTCAAGGCAACCAACGGGGATACTCACCTCGGCGGCGAAGATTTTGATTTAAGACTCATTGATTATTTATCGGATGAATTCAGAAAAGACCAGGGAATCGATTTGCGGAAAGACAAGATGGCCTTACAGCGCCTCAAGGAAGCCGCAGAGAAAGCGAAAATGGAACTGTCGACCTCGATGGAAACAGAGGTGAACCTACCCTTTATCACGGCCGACGCCAGCGGGCCGAAACACCTGAATATAAAAATCAACCGTGCCAAACTCGAGGCCCTCGTGGGCGACCTGCTCGACAAGCTTGAAGGTCCTTGTCGGGTTGCGATGAAGGATGCCGGCGCTACTCCCGATGATATCGATGAGGTGATTCTGGTTGGGGGCATGACCCGAATGCCTGCGGTCCAGGAACGCGTCAAACGCATCTTTAAAAAGGAACCCCATAAAGGGGTGAACCCCGATGAGGTTGTCGCAGTGGGTGCAGCCATCCAGGCGGGTGTTCTGAAAGGTGATGTCAAGGATGTCCTGCTCCTCGATGTAACACCGCTTTCCCTGGGCATTGAAACGCTGGGCGGTGTCATGACCAAACTGATTGAAAAAAATACGACGATTCCGACTCGAAAGAGTCAGGTTTTTTCGACAGCCGCGGACAACCAGCCGGCTGTGTCCATTCATGTGCTTCAGGGAGAACGGGAAATGGCCGCGGGCAACAAAACTCTGGGCCGATTTGAACTTGTGGGTATCCCGCCTGCACCCAGAGGGGTACCTCAGATCGAAGTGACGTTTGACATCGATGCCAACGGTATTGTGAATGTTTCGGCAAAGGATCTGGCCACCGGCAAAGAACAGTCCATCCAGATTACCGCATCGAGCGGACTATCCAAAGAAGAGATCGATCGCGCCATTAAAGACGCGGAGCTGCATGCGGATGAGGACAAAAATAGAAGGGAAATCGCTGACGCTCGAAACCACGCCGATTCACTCATTTATTCCTCTGAAAAATCCATCAAGGATCTCGGCGATAAGATCGACCCTGCGACGAAAAGCGGCGTTGAGCGGGCAATTGAAGCCCTGAAAAAGGCCATGGAGGGAGACAACGTTTCCGAAATCAAACGCCTGAGCGATGAGTTGACCCAGGCATCCCACAAACTCGCAGAAGCCATATACAAGCAGGCCTCACAGACCGGAGAACAGCAGGCGCATGCCGAAGCGGGCGGAGCAGCCGGCGGTTCATCCGCAGCCGAGGATGACGTCGTGGATGCGGATTTCGAAGAGGTAAAGGATAACAAATAGCCTCGGCCATTCATTTAAAATGTTACATTCATACCACGGTATGGTTCCACATCCCGCGGTCCGTCCCTTGCGGCCGCGGGATTTTTTTTAGCGCTTGCAGCAACTGCATACGGATCCGGGATTGCTTGCCCCCTGAGAAGCCGGGTTTCGGTAATGGCAACGCCGGCCGCCGAAGGAAACTGAAAACACATAGGGTCATAAGGTCACCGATAAGCCATTTAGAGTCCGCTGGAGGTTTTATATGGGCACGAAAAATCAAAGTCAGCTATTCGGCTCGGCGCTGATCGCCATCTCCGCTACCGCCTTCGGTGCGATGGCTATCTTCGCGCGTGCCGCCTATGCCAGCGGAGCGAATGTGAGCGGCGTATTGCTGGTGCGTTTTGCGCTTGCGGGCTTGGTGATGGTAGGAATTGCGCTGGTTACCGGAAGGCCCTTTCCCAGGAAAAGGGAACTGGCGATCGCCGCGGCAATGGGAGGGATCGGCTATGTCGGTCAGGCGATGAGCTATTTCACGGCATTGCAGTATGCGTCCGCGGGCCTGGTTGCGCTTTTGCTTTACCTGTATCCGGCGCTGGTGAGCCTTCTGGCCGCCGTGTTCCTGGGGGAACGCATGACCTGGCGCAAGACCGCGCTGCTGCTGATCTCCTTTGTAGGCACCGCGCTGACCATCGGCGCGGGGACCGGCACGCTCCTGGGTGTTGCTCTGGGCGTGTCGGCGGCGGTTATCTATTCGATTTACATCACGGTGGCCAGCCGTTTCCTGGGCGCAGCAGACGCGGTCGGCGTAAGCGCTGTGGTCTGCCTCAGTGCAGCCCTGGTGCTCGGTATGTGGGCGGGGGTTTCACGGCCACGGTTTCCCGTCGATATCGGTGGATGGGCGGCCGTCATGGCCATCGCCTTGGTATCCACCGTTGTTGCCATTTTCACTTTTTTTGCCGGGTTGCGCCGCGTCGGGGCCAGTCGTGCGGCCATTCTCTCCACCCTGGAGCCGGTAATCACCATCGTTCTCGCCGCGGCGTTGCTGGCCGAGGCTATACTCCCGATCCAGGTCGTAGGCGGCCTGATGATTCTCGCAGCGGCAGTGCTGGTTGCTCTCTGAAAGGATCCGCAGGTTCTCAGGTCACCGTTCAAGGTTGCTTTGTTTTGAAAGGATGAACCTGCTTGCCTTTGGGGGGGTTCCCCCCGTAAAGGAATGGAATTCGAGCCGTATCCTTTTCAATCGAAAGGAAAAAAGCCGCGGTGCATTACCGCTCTGGAGAAAAAACGGCTGGACCCAATTGGACGATCGGCATTATTTTCCTCAGACCGGCGCCAATCTCCGTCAATGATCGATAGCGTAGACAACCAGAAAAACAGGCCTTGACTGCAGCACTGAATGATCTATTATGCAACAAAAACCATTCCCGAGGAGCAATACAGATGACCGATAGCGATGACGGACCGTCTTTAATTAGGTCCGGTTTTAAAAAAAACGGCGCCATCTTGATTCGCCCGATGGAGATCGATGACATTCCGGTGGTCTTTCATCTGGGAGAGGCCCTTTTTACGGCCCAGGACGTGCCCAATCTGCACCGGACATGGGATGAATACGAGGTGGTCAATCTCTTTCAAACCGACGGAGAATATTGTTTTGTAGCGCAAGACCAGGAAGATAGAATCATCGGTTTCGCACTGGGCACCGTCATCGAAAAATCGCACTCATGGACCTACGGATACCTGTTGTGGCTGGGCGTGCGGCCGGAATGCCAGAAATTCGGCATCGGCAAGCGACTTTTTTTACACGTGCGGCGGGTAATGATGGAAGCCGGCGCCCGGATCATCATGGTGGATACCGAGGCCGACAATGATCAGGCGCTTCGGTTCTTTCATAAAATGGGGTTTAACAACGTCCACAAGCATGTTTTTCTCACAATGAACGTGGATCAGCAAAGGCGCCGGCAGGAAGAGCGGCGCCAGGCGAGGCAGGTACGGCATTTCATAGAGGAACGAGAGCGGAAAAAAAGTTCTAATGACTAAATCGCATCCGGCAGTCAACCCAAAGCGGCTTCGCCAGCTGCTGCGCAAGATGGTGAACATTTACAGCCCGACGGGCAAAGAAGCCGATCTGGTGGATTTTTTACACAGCTACCTCAAGCGGCATGGAATTCCCGTCGTCCGGCAGTCCGTGGATGAAGAACGGGACAACCTGATCGTCGAGCCGGACGATATCGAAGCAGAGCTGGTTTTTTTCGGCCATCTCGACACAGTGGAAGCCTATGACCTGGAGTTATACGGATACAGCGAAGACGGGGATGAAATTCACGGGCTGGGCACCTCGGACATGAAGGGAGGGTGCTGCGCCATGGTGGAGGCCTTCCTGGCTCTGTGGGAAAACGGCTTTATCCATCTGCCCGTCGCACTAGCACTTGTGGTTGGGGAAGAGGAGTACGGGGACGGCACACAAAAGCTGATGCGGGAATTCGATTTTTCCGTCGCCATTGTCGGCGAACCGACCAATCAGGTCCCGTGCCTGAGCCATTACAGTTATTTGGAAATTCAGCTGACCACCCGGGGCCATCGAATGCACGCCAGTCTTGCCCCACAAGCCCAGAACGCCGTATCGGACATGCTTCACCTGCTGCTCGAGTTCACCCAGCATTTCGACAGCCGCCTCGAGCAGGCCGTCTATAACCTGCGGGATCTGACGAGCTCACAATCGGGATTTGCCGTTCCCGAGTTCTGCGAGGCATGGGTCGACCTGCACCTGCCGGCCCTTGCCAACATGGGACAGTTGACGGTGGAGCTGGAGGAATTGCATGAAGCCTATTGCAGGCGCCATCCCGACAGCGACTCATCCATCCAGTTCAACACCATACATGCCGGTTACGAACTGCCGGATCGGGGGCCGATCGTCAACGTCCTGAAAAAGGTCTACAGGCGCCACAAAATACCCTTCGAAACCGGCAGTTTTCCCAGCCATTCGGATGCCAATATCCTCTGGGCAGCCGGCGTCAAACCCATCCTGCTCGGGCCCGGCAAACTCGAAAAAGCCCATACAGCCGACGAATCCATCAGCCTGTCCCAGGTCGTCCAGACCGCCCAGATATATGTGGATATCGCCCTCGAATTAGGAAAAAAAGACTGATCCCATTCGATTCAGGTCTTCCCGGTTGCTGGAATCGTCAGCCATACAAAACGATAGGGATCCAGAATAAGATCACTTCCCGGTATGACGATGCGGTTGGTAATGAGATCGGCACAGGCGTCTTGCATCCCGCAGGCCTGTAAACGGTCGTGTGTCATCTTCTGCTCGGTTTCCGAAAAGTTGTTTACGACAAGGATTTTTTCATCGCCTTTTTGCCGGATATACCCAAACAAGTGGGGAGTACCGGTATCGATGACCCTGGGAGCACCGTTATGGAACGCTGTCAGTTTCTTTCGCAATTCGACGAGCTTGACCATCTCATTGAAAAATCGCCATTCTAGAGTATCCTGATCGGTAAGGTCTTCGCGCGCTTCCCATCGTTTCCTGGATCGATGAACCCAGCGGCTGTCGTTGACTTTTGATGGATCCGACATGTAGGTATAGTCGTTTATCATTCCCCACTCGTCTCCGATATAAATAAGCGGCATCCCTCCGATACTCAGCACGATGCTGCGCAGTAAATTGATACGGCGGACAGCCATTTCGATCAGATGCGAATCCTGTTTTTCGAGGGCTTCTTCAAGGCCGGCCAAAGAGGCCAGGGTTCCTGAAATCCTCAGGTCTCCGGTATCCGGATTAAATTGAAACGGAACGCCTCTCGCAAATGCCCCGGGATAACGGCCGGTGTAAAAGTCATTTAAGAAGCGGCGATGTCCGTCGGGATTGATCCCGATATGCCATGCATCCGCATCATCGAAGGTCCAGCCGATATCGTCGTGACATCGCAGATAGTTTACCCAGGAGCATCCGTCCGGAAGATGGCTTCGATATTTCGCACACCGAACCAGCAGGTCGACCCTCCGGGTTGCAATGGATTCCCATAACAAAGACATGAGCAATGGATTGTAGGACAGCTGACATTGCTGAGGGTGAACGTACGTAACAACGTCATCCGGGTGAACGATGGCTTCTGATAAAAAAAGCAGCGCAGGAGCCGCAATTCTTGCCATGGCATTGAACGCACGAATGATCCAGTGGACCTCCGGCAGGTTTTCACAGCTTGTTCCAAGCTGCTTCCAGATAAAAGCGATGGCATCGAGTCGAAGCACCTCTATGCCCCGGTTTGCCAGAAAGAGCATTTCCTCGGCCATGGCTCTGAAGACTTCCGGATTCGAGTAGTCCAAATCCCACTGGAAGTTGTTGAAAGTGGTCCATACCCAGCGCTGCATCTTATCGTACCAGGTAAAGCTGCCCCTTCGGACGGTTGGAAAAACTTCACGCAGATGCTGTTGATATTGATCCGGCAGCAAGCGGTCCGGAAACGTATGGTAATAAGCCTGAAACCGGGCGTCTCCGGCCCTGGCGCGTTTTGCCCAGATATGCTCGTCCGAAGTGTGATTGAAGACAAAGTCCAGCACCAGGCTGATGCCTTCCTGTCTCAGCACGCCGGCGAGTCGCTCCAGCTCTTCCATGGTTCCAAGATCCGGGTTGACCGACCGGTAATCACTGACCGCATAGCCGCCGTCGTTGTCCCCGTGAGGAACGGCAAACAGCGGCATTAAATGCAGCAACGTCAGCCCCAGTTTCCTAAAATAGGGGATATGATCATAGAGTTTGGATAAATTGTCGGTGAATAGATCCACATAGAGAACACCCCCGACCATCTCCTGTGAAAGATACCAATCCGGGGTCGCTTCACGCAATTCGTCCAGGCTTTTCAAGGACTCCGGACGGTCCAGCCAGCTGTTGGCAAGTATAAAAGCGACCTGCTCCAGTGTGAAAAAAAAATCATATTGCCATCCGTAGATCCGGTATAGACAGGTGAACAGCCATTCCCAGTGCCGCTGGATTCTTTCGGTGAATTTTTTCCACTGAGCGGGCGAGGCTTCGATTCGGAATCGAAGCGTGTCTTCGATGCGCGGCAAAATACGCGCCAGTGACTTCGGCGCCTGCTCGCCAATCCAATCGTTTTTTATCATCGCGTTGCTTTCCTTTTTTGAGCGCAATATTGTAATTGTTTCCATCTGCCCTGTCAAACCGCGCCGCTCTTTTCCAAAATTTCCGGTCGACACCGGTCGCCAAGCTGGAACCGGGCATATCGAGGCAATCCATTATAAAATTTTCATAACCGTTCACAGGGGTCTGCTTTATGGTCCGGCAACCATAAGCGCTTGCCGTTGCCGACGGCAGCGGGCATTTGCGGCCGTTTCCAGGCAGCCCCGGAAGCAGGTAGTGACCAGCGCGATGCATGCCGGCTGCCTGTCATATAACCATTCGAAGGATCGGGACGTATCGCAAGGCACAGGTACACATGTTGCGGCCGGTAAAACAGACCCCTGTGAACGGTTACAAATTTTCGTATTATCTTGGATAATTACTACTACGTTAAGTTTAGCTTGACTGTTATCATTTTTTCGTTTATAATAAATTTTATGAAAACTCGAGACATTGAAAAGTTCAAAGAAAAAATACAATCCTTTATGGCGGATCTGACAGCCGAAATGGGGCGTACGGAACGCCGCCGGTATGCCGAATTGTATGTTCGGGGTCTTCTGATGGATGGAGACCGAAAATCTGTAGAGCCCATTGCCAAACGGCTTGCTGAAGCGGATGTTCAGGCACTACAACAGTTTGTCAATCAAAGCCCCTGGTCCTTCCCCACGGTCAGGGCCTCCCTGTCAAGGAAGCTGGAGGATGAACTGGTCCCTTCGGCTTACTGGATTATCAATGAGGTCTTTTTCCCGAAGAAAGGAGTGCATTCGGCCGGAGTCGCCTATCAATATTGCAGGAAACCGGACAAAACGACCAATTGCCAGGTCGCCGTCAAATTGGATTTGGGCACCGAAGAGCTGACCATGCCGCTCAGCTGGGCATTGTATCTTCCCGAGGAGTGGATCCATGATGCGCCGCGGAGGGAAAAAGCCGCAATACCCGAGGAAATTGTCTATAAAAATAAAACAGAGCTGGCACTCGAGCTGATCGATCAGGCCGTGAACTGGGGACTGCAACGAAGACTGGTTTTGGCGGATCCGGTTTTTGGAAGCGACCATGCATTTCGCCAAGGGCTTCGAAGCAGGCGGCTCGATTACCTCGTTCAGGTCGATGGTCATGGCAATTGTTTCCGTTGTGATTCATATCCAATTGGATTTCTGATGAAAAAAGCCAGAAAACCGGCGAAACTATCCGGCGCGGCACCCTTTAAACAGCTGCAAACTTTTCAAGAAATCTCCAACTCGCTTTCGCATGAAAACTGGAAAACGGTTATTTCGAGAGAAGGAACGAAAGAGCCGATGTCTTCCCAATTCGCCCGGATAACAATTTGTGCCGCAGAAAGTTTGAGGCAGGGTGAGAACGCTTTCGAGCAGCTGCTCATCGAACGGCCGGAGGGAAAGAGAGGACCGGAGGGATTTTGGCTCTCCAGCCTCAACCTTTCCACTTCTCTTAGAACGATGGTCAAAGGGGCCAAAGGCCGATTCCGGGTTGAAAACGACTTCCATGAGATGAAAACCGAGCTGGGATTGGGTCATTTTGAAGGCCGATCCTGGCAGGGGTGGCATCACCATGTGACGCTGGTCGCAATCGCTTACGGCATTTGGTTACTGGAAAAAATTCAGGAGAAAAAAAACTTCTGGATCGACCCTGCCCTCTGCCCGCCTCTGGACCCGGCGCCAGCCGTTTCCGCAGGACATGAGAGTCCTGTGCGTCTTTTTCGAAGGACAAAAATCAAAGGATGAGAAAAAAGCAAACATTCAAAAAATATTTAACGTAGTAGATTAAAAGCTGCCTTTGCTTGGAGATGATCCAAGCGGGTGTTGTTTTATACGATCCTCTCTGCGACAAAAAGGCAATGCCGCTTGGATCGTCTCGGTAAGGATTCTGCGATGATTATTTCCATCGGCGAAGTATTGTTCGATATTTTTCCGGGATACCGGCGGATCGGAGGTGCGCCGTTCAACTACAGCTTTCATTTGCGGCATTTCGGATTCGAGGTATGCCTTGTTTCGCGCATCGGAAACGATGACGACGGCCGCGATATTCTAAAAATCATGCGGGAGAACGAACTCGATACGGATTATATCCAAAAAGATGGAAAACATAAAACGGGAACCGTGCTTATCGGCAAGAGTGCCGACGGCAGCCCGAACTTTGAGATCCTTTCGGATGCCGCCTACGATTACCTCACCTTTGACGAGTCGACAGACCTGCTGTTGCAGCAAGGGGTGGATCTGATTTACTTTGGTTCTCTCGTGCAAAGAACTCCCGCAGGCCGCGCGTTCTTGCGGCAGATTCTTTCCCGCAAAGCCCCTGAAACCAAGTGCCTGTGCGACATCAATCTTAGACCCGGCTGTTACGAACGCGAGAGCATCTGCAACTGTCTGTCCTACGCGGATGTACTGAAACTCAATCAGGAAGAGTTGAATATCTTTCGGCGCATGGCCGCCGAAAGCGGACATGATCACGATGTCGTCAGGAAATTGATGTCCGATTACGGCATCGAGATGGTCGCTCTGACCAGAGGGGCTCAAGGAAGTTGTTTGTATGTGGGAAACGACCGTTACGACGCCTGTATACCGGGGCCTCGTCGCGTTATCGATGCGGTGGGCGCCGGCGACGCCTATGCCGCCGCGGTATCGGCCGGATATTTAAAGGCGTGGCCGCCTGCACGGATTGTCTCGATCGCTGCCGGTTTTGCCAGTCGAATTTGTGAAATCAGGGGCGCCGTACCTCTGTCCAGTAGATTCTATGATGAATTCAAACGAATCATGGAAGCGGGGGATTGAAATGAAAAGAGGCTTTTACATTCATATGTACAGCATGCACGGACTTATTCGGCCTGAAAACCCGGAATTGGGTCGGGATGCCGATACCGGCGGGCAGGTAAAGTATGTCATAGAACTCGGCAAACAACTCAGCCGTCTGGACCGGGTCCGGAGGGTCGATCTTTTTACGCGGCTTATTGCCGACAAATCGGTTTCCAATGACTACAGCCGACCGGTCGAAGAGGTAAATGACAGATTTCGTATTGTCAGAATTCAATGCGGCGGAAGAAAATATATCCGAAAGGAACTTCTGTGGCCGCATCTGGACGAATATATCGACAAAACGATCAAATTCATAAAGCAACACGAGGCGATTCCCGACTTCGTTCACGGACACTATGCCGATGCCGGATATGTGGCCATGCAATTGGGGAAAATTTTCGGCGTGCCGTTTGTCTTTACCGGTCATTCCCTGGGCAGGGCGAAGAAACAGAAGCTTTTGGCCGAGGGGATGAGAGAAGACGAAATCGAGAAAAAATACAAGATCAACCATCGCGTCCTGGTTGAAGAAGAGCTTCTCAAACATGCGGATCTGATCGTCACGAGCACGCAGCAGGAGATAGATGACCAGTACGGTATGTACCGGCATCGGAGGCTTCCGGTGTTTCGAGTGATTCCACCCGGCCTTGATCTGGATCGTTTTCATCCCTTTTCCCACATCGTGATGCCCGAATTTCAGAAAAACGAACTGACCATATTCGCCCGCGCTTCGATGCTGCAGGAACTGAACAGATTTTTCATCCAGCCTGAAAAACCCCTAATATTGGCACTTTGTCGGCCGGACAAACGGAAAAACATTTCGGGTTTGGTCAGTGCCTACGGTCAGGACCCGGAAATTCGAGCCATCGCCAACCTGGCCGTATTCGCGGGCATACGAAAAGATATCACCCATATGGAAGACAACGAAAAAGATGTCCTTACGGAGATGCTACTTTTGATGGACAAGTACGATCTTTACGGCAGAATGGCCATCCCCAAAAAGCACGATGTCGAATACGAGGTTCCCGAGCTTTATCGGATTGCAGCCGAAAAAAGAGGCGTCTTTGTCAATGTGGCACTGACCGAGCCTTTTGGGCTCACTCTTCTGGAAGCCGCTGCCTGTGGTCTGCCTATCGTAGCCACCAACGATGGCGGTCCCATCGAAATTGTCAAAAGGTGCGGCAACGGCATTCTTGTTGATCCCTCCGACACCCAGAAAATCGCCGCTGCGATAAAATCTATTTTGACGGATCCCGATACCTGGTCACAGTTTTCAAAAAACGGGATCGTCCGCGTTAAACACCACTATTCCTGGATCAACCATGCGGACAAATACATCGAAGCCTTAACGTCTCTTTCGTCAGATGGAAAAAGAGAAGCCATTCCGGTAGCGGCACCCTATAGCACCGTCGGCAAAAGGCTGGCCGCCATAAACTGGTTTGTCATCACAGACATCGACAATACGTTGACAGGTGAGGAAAACAGCCGTCTCAACGAACTGCTCCGGCTGATAGAAGAAAACCGTGAACGCATCGCTTTCGGAGTGGCTACGGGAAGAACCATCGATTCAGCGCTGCGACACTTGAAGGAGCATGGCATCACCCGGCTTGACGCCGTTGTATCTTCTGTAGGAACCGAAATTTACTATGGAGAGCAGGTGCAACAGGACCTGGGGTGGCAGTCCCATATCCAGGACAAATGGAACCGGGAAAAAATAGTGGACCTTCTGAAACGCTTCGATTTTCTGACCTACCAGCCGCCTGAAGCCCAGCGCAAATACAAGATCAGTTATAATATGGAGCCGGTAAAAGACCGCCAGGCCGTGATTCACGATTTACTCTTAAAGAACCGTTTGCGTTATACGCTGGTCTATTCCCACGAAAAATTTCTGGACATCCTTCCCTATCGGGCTTCCAAAGGAAAGGCCGTCCGGTACCTCAGCTACAAGTGGGAAATTCCCCTCGCTAATTTTCTGGTGTGCGGGGATTCGGGAAACGATGAAGAGATGATGCGAGGAGACCCTCTGGCCGTTGTGGTCGGAAATTACAGCCCGGAAATCGAAAACCTCAAAGGCGCAAGGAACGTCTATTTTGCTAGGGCACCGCGCGCCGCGGGTATTCTCGAAGGAATCCGCCATTATGGATTTATTGAAAGGTCTCGGGGTTAGGGCATTCGGAATCGATGCCGCTTACCGGTCCGAGCGTGGGTATTTCCAGCCGCGCGGCGGACCATGGTCTTTAGGGAGATCCGAAATGACGTTCAATAAAATGATAGTAACCGTTCACAGGGGTCTGTTTTACTGGCCGCAACATGTGACCTGCTGCTAGCGATACGCTCCCATAGCCTTCGAATTATTTGCGTGCAGGCAGAGAGAAGTCAAAACGCTGAGATGACCATCTAAGGGGCTGTTTGGAAACGGCCGCAAATGCTTGGCTGCCGTTGGCAACGGCAAGCGCTTATGGTTGCGGACCATAAAGCAGACCCCTGTGAACGGTTACAAATGATAGACCGGGATATAGTCGTCTTTCGTGCCAAAGGAAATCGCAATGGACCTAAAAAAGATAATTTACCACAACTCACTGGCGGATTGGGTAACCGCACTGGCTGTAGCTGCGGCCATCTTTGTCGCAACCGCTGTTCTGAGGCGGATACTATACGGCAAAACACAAAAAATCGCCGGCACCACCCCGAACGATTGGGATGATCTGGCTGCAGACCTCATTGGGCTTCTCAAGCCCGCCCTGCTGCTTGTGGTAGCCGTCTATATCGGCACCCTGTGGCTCAACCTGCCGAAGACGGTCGAAAAAGCCTTCATAAAAATTGTCGTCTTCGCCGTTTTATTTCAGATCGGCATCTTCGGCTCTTTCATCATCCGGTTCTGTGTAAATCGTTATCGCAGGCAGAAACTTGATTCGGACGCCGTGGCTGTCACAACCTTCAGTTCGGTGGGATTCGTGCTTCGGATCATTCTCTGGACTATTCTTGCGCTGGTGATCCTCGATAACCTTGGGGTGAATATTACGGCCCTGGCCACTGGATTAGGAATAGGCGGCATTGCGGTAGCCCTGGCCGTGCAGAATATTTTGGGGGATCTGCTGGCATCCTTTTCAATTGTCTTGGACAAGCCTTTCGTGATCGGTGATTTCATCATCATCGACGATTTTCTGGGCACGGTCGAAAATATAGGCTTGAAGACCACACGAGTCCGAAGTCTATCCGGTGAGCAGCTCGTTTTTTCCAATGCGGATCTTCTAAATAGCAGGATCCGAAACTTCAAGCGGATGGTTGAACGCCGCGTCGTTTTTACGATCGGCGTGCTCTACCAGACACCTTACGAAAAATTGAAGGAAATCCCGGACATGATTCGGCAGATCATTGAACCCGGATTGCTGGCCCGCTTCGATCGGGCCCATTTCAAGGATTACGGCGCCTACTCGCTCAATTTCGAAGTTGTTTACTGGATCCAGAGTGCCGACTACAATGTGTTCATGGACATGCAGCAAGACATCAATCTCGAAATTTATAGGCGCTTCGAAGAAAAAGGGATTGAGTTCGCTTATCCGACCCAAACCGTTTTTCTCCGTCCGGAAAGCAATATCGTCTTCCCCCTCGGCACACTCAATGCCGGTGAAAATGTCCCGGCCTCCCCGGCTTCCTGATATCTTCTGGAACTCTCATAGAACCGGTTAAGTAAAGAGGCACAGCTTGGCATCCTTGGCGTATTTGAGAAAATCTTCGGCGTTCCAGATCACCACCCCCTCAATCAGGTTTTCTTCCTCTAGCTCCAGCATGTCTACCGTCATGCGGCAGGCGACCAGTTGCACCCCTTCGATCTGGGCCATTTCCTGCAGTTCGGCCAGGCTGGGAATATTGGCCTTGTCGATTTTGCTTTTCATCATGGCCGTTGCAACGCTCGCCATGCCGGGAATGGCTCCCATGACGCCCGGGGGGATAAACTTGGCCCGCTCAAAACCGCCTTTGAGGAGCAGACGAAGCCCCATAAATGTGTAAAAAACCTTGGTTTCCATGCCCAGCCTGGCGGCATTGATGCCGAGGATAAGCGAGGGATAGGCGCCGTCGATGGTATCGCGGGAACAGATGAAAGCCGCTTTTTCAACGGGTTGATTCATGGCTTTTCTCCTTTTTTCAATGCGTCAAAGATGCTGAACCTTCCGATTTGAACGCCACTTCAATCCATTTCTTGATTCTCAAACGCGGTTTTGATATTAAATTAGCTATGTTCCGGCGTCAACAATTCTATGCCTATGCCGCAGCGGCTTTTACCGGAGCGCCTGCCATGAAAGTTGTGCTGAAGTTCCCAAATACCGAATTGCCCTGAGACGGCAGCGGCCCCCAATACGAGCGACCGCTTTAAAATTTAATAAACTTTCAGTATGTTAGGTTAATGGCGGTGGACACGGCATGTAAATTTGTACTTTAGTTAAGGCGGCGGATACCAGAATTTGCGCAATAAGATATGCCAAAGCGGTACAGAAACAGTCCAATAAACGCGAAATAATTCTCGCTACTCACAAGTTGGGGTAATTAAGGAGGAATCATCAAGGAGGGGGTTGATGTCAAAGTATAAATTCCCACAATTCTTTCGATTTATTAAGCCAATCGTTGAGGCGTTGAAGGATCTTGGTGGCTCCGGCAAAGCTTCTGAAGTGACAGATCGTGTAGTAGAAAAGATGAGTATTACAGAGGAAGAATTGTCGCAAACAATCAAAAGTGGTATTTCGAGAATAAAAAATCAGATTGGATGGGCTAGATTTGTACTTGTAAAAGCTGGTTATCTCGATTCGTCCCATAGAGGTGTTTGGAGCCTTACTGAGAAGGCCTATAAAGAAAAAATAACAGATGAAATTCTTTGTCAATTATACAAACGTAAAAAGGAACTTGCTAAGGTAACTACAGGCGCTGCGAAAAATAAAAAACCTGAACTATATACATCATATGAAACTGACGATGAAGATGTTGAGCAACAAGAAAACTACAAAACCGAAATCATGAAAATTTTATTGTCCCTGCCTCCATCGGGCTTTGAAAAACTTTGCCAGAGATTATTAAGAGAATCAGGCTTCGAACAGGTTGTTGTTACCGGAAAGACAGGGGACGGTGGAATAGATGGTCATGGTGTCCTTCAAGTCAATCCATTCGTAAGTTTTAGCGTATTTTTTCAAAGCAAACGCTTTAAGGGCAGTGTATCTGCATCGCAAATACGGGATTTTAGGGGCGCTATGCTTGGAAGAGCTGATAAGGGAATCGTAATAACGACTGGATCTTTCACGCTTGATGCAAAAAAAGAAGCTCGCCGAGACGGTGTGCCACCCATTGAACTTGTTGACGGTGAAAAATTGATCGAAATGTTTGAAGAATTAGAATTGGGATTAAAACCAAAGAAGGATTTTGAAGTGGACCCCGAATTTTTTAAGGAATTTTACCATTAAAACAAAACATAGCAAGGGAATGAACACGGGCCTGAAAGATGCTATTGCGTTTTTCAGGTCTGTTATGCCCGGCGTAGTTGGAGAAAAGAAGAAGGATGACCGCTTCAAACCGTAGACGCATATTTGGAGATAAAATAGCATTCAAGTCACTTTCCTGCGCACCGGTCAATGAGCTCGGCGTTGTTTATCTTTTCGGCGTGCTTCATGAAACCTTCGACTTCAAGATTGAGTCCATCCAATCTGGATACCCAGATTGTTTAGCCCGGCGCAAAGTAGGTAAAAATCGTTGGGAGGAAGTCAGAATCGAGTTCGAATATGACAGTCGTTCGTTCAAGGCGCATGGCCATGATCCATCCGGCGTTGATGTCATCATATGCTGGAAACACAATTGGAAGGAGTGCCCGAAAAGAATTGAGATTATTGAACTGTCATCGCTTTTGGGGGATGCCGAACAAATTGATAAACAAATACAACGGAAAAAAGCTCTCACCGAATGGCAATTGTTCGCTCAGCAGAAGCGACTTGAAGGTTTGACGTTTACTGAAATCGCACGGCTTTGGAAAAAGCAAAAAAAATGAAGAAAACCCCAATCGGGTAAGGGGGAGTTTTTCTCTCCCCCTCCCCACACCACCTATCAGGGACGGCAGAGGGGACGTTCGTGCAGAAAGTGCTTAACGATTACTCTTCAATATGATCGTTACAGGATATGCCGAGATTAGCAAGGTTAGATGCCCCTGGTGTGCTGCACCATGTTATGGGCCGGGGAATTGAGAGAAGAAAGATATTTCGCAGTGATGGGGATCGTAACGATTTTATAGATCGTCTGTCGGCTCTGGTCCAGAAAGGCGCGATGGAAATCTATGCCTGGGTTTTGATGCCGAATCATTTTCATCTGCTTTGTAAGGCAAAGAATTTGCCTTTAGCCTCGAGTATGCGCAAAATTCTCACCGGCTATAAAGAGCTGATTCGATATATTCATCTCAATCTGTTAAGGGCCGGGCGGGTCAAAGATCTTAAAGAGTTAGACAGAAGTTTGTGGTCCGGTCACTCGGCGCTTGTCGGTAAGGTCAAGAGGCAGTGGCAGAATACCGATTACGTGTTGCTGTCCGGGCAGCGAATAGATATTCATGCACTTGCGGAGAAGGTGTCTGAAAGGTACAATATTTTCATCGGTGAACTTCGGTCAGGGAGTCGAAGACGGGCAGCAGTGAAAACCAGGCATGCCATATCGTGGATCGGTGTCAGGGAACCCGGTTATTCCGGAGCTGATGTTGCAAGATATCTCGGCGTTACGAACTCTTGCGTGACTCGATTGATAGCCGCAGGGCGAAAACAGGATACGGATGACATCAATCTAGAGTTATGAACGTTCTGCATGAACGTCCCCTACTTCGTCTATAAATTAAAAAGAAAGGGAGGGGTTATGCCAGGAAAGACTTCGAAACCTGCCACTTCTGTTTATCAACTAAAAATCACTCTCCGTAATTCTCGTCCTCCTATCTGGCGGCGGGTGCTGGTGCCCGGTAATTTTAGTTTATACAAATTGCATCGAGTCATTCAACTTGCGATGGGATGGTGCGACTGCCATTTGCATCAATTCGTTGTGGATGGTGAGCGTACAGCATTCCCAGCCCGGAAGATTGGGAGCCTGTGATCGATGAGCGTCGCTTTCCATTGGAGAAAATCGCACCCTATGTGAAGCGCAGGTTCCTATACGAATACGATTTTGGAGACGGTTGGGAGCACCAAATTGTAGTGGAAAAAACTATCTCGCCCACGGCGGGGGAAAAGTATCCGCGATGTATCCAGGGAAAAGGCGCATGCCCGCCGGAAGATGTTGGAGGCGTTTGGGGATATGAGAGTTTTCTGGAAGCCATCCAGAACCCGAACCACGAGGAACACGATTCGTATCTGGAGTGGGTAGGTGGAAAATTTGATCCAGAAGCGTTCGACCTTGAAGAGACGAATCAGGCGTTGCGACGAGTGAAGTAGAATCCTCCCAATCACAATCAACTTGATTTTGGAGTAAAATTTTAAAATTTTCAGGACATCTTTCAATCAATTTGCTCGGTTATAACGGGATGCACCCCCTCCTTTTTCTATTTTCTTTCCTGATAGGTTTTTCTGCCGCCGGCTTTTGCCAGGCCGACGAGTGGGTTCAGGTCCGCGGCGTCGTTCATGTCCAGACCGATTTTGACGGCTCTGGGGTTTTTTCTATCGATCAGCTCGTGACCATGGCCAAAGAAAAAGGCATCGACGTGCTGATTCCGACCGATCACGACCTTCAGGTCATGGAGTACGGTGTTGCACCGCTGAGAAATCTGCTCAAGCGGCGGGAAGAGAGAGCTTCCGTGATCCAGGCGGGTCCGGAAAAATTTTTGGGTAAGATCGATCGGGCAAACCGCAGGCAAAAGGACGTCCTCGTCATTCCCGGCGTCCAATCGTCACCCTTTTACTACTGGTCCGGAAACCCGCTGTCAGGCACCCTGACCGCAAACGGATATCGGAAGGAACTGCTTCTCATCGGCCTGCGATCCCCGCAAGACTACCGCCGCCTGCCCATCATGCACCGGGGGCTGTCCACCCGCCATATAAAAAATTTGATGCCGGCCACCCTTTTCTTTTTTGCCGCACTGCTCATCTGCATCTTTCTGGCATTGCAAAAAGGGATTTACAGGGTCTGCGGTTTGGTGCTCGGCGCTTTGAGCATCCTTCTCCTCATTGACGCTCACCCGTTCAAAAGCTCACGATTTGATCCCTATCATGGCGACCAGGGAATAGCACCCTACCAGGACTTGATCGATTACGTAACCGCCCGGGGCGGTCTCGTGTTCTGGGCACACCCGGAATCGAACTTCGGGGTAAGCGGCGATCAGATAGGGCCTGTCAGTCTGGCGACCGAACATTATCCGGAATATCTCATCTCTTCCCAGAACTACACCGGTTTTGAGGCGCTGTATGGCGACACCGTTACGGTAACTGAACCGGGAAAGCACTGGGATCGGGTACTTGTGGCCTATTGTCAGGGAAAGCGGGATCGACCCGCCTGGGGGATCGCAGGCGCGGATTTCCATGGAAACCGCCTTTCCGAAAGGCTTGACGAATTCCAGACCATATTTCTGGTTGGCCAAAAATCCCCGGATCATGTTCTGGAAGCGATGTCCGCCGGCAGGATGTATGCCGTGCGAACTGGCGGGGAAGCCTGCCTCATCCTGGATCGGTTTGTGCTGCGCGACGAGGAAACAGGGGCTTCGGCGTACATGGGCCAGCAGTTGCAGATCGGAAAAAACCCTGTTTTAGAGGCCGTTGTTTCAGCCTCGGACGGCGCCAGGCACCCTCTCGAGCTGACCATCGTGCGGGGAGGAGAAGTGTTGAAGTCATTCAGAACTCTGACGCCCGCCCGATTTCGAATCGATGACCCGAACGGCCCGAAAGGCAAAACCTTTTATCGGCTTGAAGCACGTGGAAAAGACGTCGGCCGATTGATTTCGAATCCCATCTTTGGAATCAAGAAGGGAGACGGCGACCTGCAACAGAAACTTCCATGATGAAAACGAAGGGGGTTGGTCTATCGTCTTCTAGTAAATCCCAAACTCTTTCAACATGTCGTTGATGCCGAGCTTCATCGCCTTGAGGCGTAAGAATTCAGATATGGTCGGCTGGTAGGGTTTCACCTTCAGGTACATTTTCGCTTCCGAAGGCGTTCGGTGGCCTTTTGCATTATTGCAGGGCCTGCAGGAGGCAACGCAGTTTTCAAATGTCATCTCGCCTCCCCTCGATCTCGGGACGATGTGGTCGATGGTCAATTTTTCCCTGTCCGTTCCGCAATAGGCGCATTTGAACCCGTCTCTTGCAAGAACGTTCCGTTTGCTGAACGGAACCCTGTTGCGATAGAGGATCCGGATCAGCTTGATCAGCCTCATAATGGCGGGGATTCTGATCAGGATGCCTTCGGCGGTGCGAATGATTTTTTCCGAGTGGCGCAGAACCTGGACCTTTCCCTTTGCAACAAGGCACATCGCCCTTTTCCAATCTATAAAATTGAGAAAGGAATAGTCTGCGTTTAACAATACACAATGAGTCATTGCCAGTTTCCCGTCAATTTCGGCTTATTTTTTCATACATCGAAATTTCGACCCGGTCAATACCTTTAACCATTCTCTGCTTTTCTCCAAAAATTTTAGTTGAATATCGGCCTGAAATTATCTAAGTGTACGATGTTTTTTTATAAAAGACTAAGGTATTTAATATTATTAAAAAAGTTTAATAAGTGGAAAAAGATCCGAGGGGGAGATATGAGGGTTTTGATCAGCGACAATCTTGGCGAAGCCGGCATAAAGATGTTTCAAGATGAAGCAGCCGTCGATGTGGACGTAATAACCGGACTGGCTCCAGAAGAGTTAAAGCGTATCATCGGCGACTATGACGCCCTGGTGATTCGCAGCGCTACTAAAGTTACGGAAGACTTGCTGCAAGCGGCCAAAAACCTGAAAGTAGTGGGTCGTGCCGGCATCGGGCTGGATAACGTCGACATTCCGGCCGCCACAAAACGCGGTGTAGTCGTAATGAACACGCCGGGCGGAAACGTCGTCACGACCGCCGAACACACGATCGCCATGCTGCTGTCCCTTTCCCGGAATATTCCACAGGGAACCGCTTCATTAAAACAAGGCCGGTGGGATAAAAAAAATCTTCAGGGCAGGGAAATTTATAACAAGGTGCTCGGCGTGATCGGATTCGGAAAGATCGGATCCATTGTTGCGGATCGAGCGAGCGGGCTCAAAATGAAGGTGATCGTTCATGACCCCTTTGTGACATCCGATGTGATCGAAAAAGCCGGCTTCGAAAGTGTATCCTTGGAGGAGCTTTACCGTCGTTGCGACTACATAACGGTTCACGTTCCCAAGCTCAAGTCCACAACCGGATTGATCAACAAGGCGGCTTTCGCTCTGATGAAAAAAGACGTCATGATCATCAACTGCGCCAGAGGCGGCATTGTAAATGAGTCCGACCTTTACGACGCTATGACGGCCGGCCATGTGCAAGGGGCCGCTTTGGATGTGTTCGAAAACGAGCCGCCGGGCCAGAGCCGGCTTTTCGAACTCGACAAGCTCATCTGTACCCCTCATCTCGGAGCCTCCACCGAAGAAGCTCAGACAAACGTCGCTATTGCTGTGGCACGCCAGATCATTGACTATTTAAAAAACGGCACTATCATAAACGCAGTCAATGTTCCGTCGGTAACCGGCGATCTGCTGACAAGGCTCGGGCCATTTCTGATCCTGGGCGATCGGATGGGGTGCCTGCAGGCCCAGCTTTCAAAAAGCGCGATCGAGGAAGTCATAATCGAATATGCCGGCGATTTCGGCGGGCTCGATCTTTCGCCTGTGGCCGTAGCCACGCTGAAAGGGATGCTGACGCCCATCGTCAAGGATGACGTCAACTTCGTCAACGCCTCCGTTCTGGCCAAAGAGAGAGGAATCAAGGTGACGGAGACGACCAGCTCCGACTCGGGACATTTCGTAAACTTGATTACGGTGCGGATGATCACCGGCGAAATGACGAACACCGTATCCGGAACGATATTCGGAAAAAATGACCCGCGGATTGTACGGATAAACAGCTTCGGTTTGGAATTGATTCCAAAAGGGCATATCGCCTTGATTCACAACCTCGACCAGCCCGGTGCGATCGGAAGCATAGGAACCACCCTTGGCAGGCATGGCATCAATATTGGTCGGATGCACGTGGGGCAGGAAGAAGAAGGGGAACGCAATATCATTTTCCTTGAAACAGATACCCCCATCTCCGAGGACGCACGCAGAGAGATTTTGGATCTGCCCCTCGTAAAAACCGTCACTCTGCTGGAGCTTTGATCTCTAAAATTGTTACGTCTATTGGCGGTTCGGCTCAGTGGGGGTTTGTGCCCCAGGCTGACCGCAACACATAAAGGCAGCAAGCGATTCTCTTTGTTGTGGGGATTTAACATCAGGGGCTTTATCTGAGCGGTTTGGCTGCCGTTACAGGAACCTGAGAGTCGATTGTTGCGGTCAGCCTGGGGCATAAACCCCCATCGGGCACTGCAACGGTCGAAAGAATCGCTGTACTTAGCTTATATTAAAACGGCCTGTCACCATTTGCTTGGACCGGGAGGTTAGTTATGGACGAGAAGAAAGAAGAAAAGGGCTTTACCGTTAAGGACAGAAGGATATTTTCCCCGGAAAGTCAGGAACACCTCAAAGAGGACAAAGAAAAGAGCGAAGCAGCGCCTGGAAAACCTGAGAAACAGGATTCTGCACGCCCCGAAGAAACCGCGAAAACCAAGAAAACCGAAGCTGAAACCCGGCTGCCGGAAATCAACTTTTCAACCTTCATTTTTTCACTGAATTCATCTGCTCTTGTCCATTTGGGCATTATTGAGGATCCAGCCAGCGGCAGAAAAGAGAAAAATTTGTCTTTTGCCAAGCAGACAATAGATATCCTGGGCATGCTCGAGGAAAAGACCAAAGGCAACCTGACGACCGACGAGGAAAATTTCATTAAAAATATTCTTCATGATCTGCGATTGATGTATGTGAAAGAAGTTGCATAGGCGAGGAAGGAAAGGAGCGTACCATGGAAAAAATACGGGGTGCAGCCGAAACGTCGGGCCTAAAAACGGGCGTTCAACTCCTGATTGCCGTCTGTTTTTTGGCGATCATCCTTTTCACGGCGACAGATATTCAGGCGGCATTCGGCATCCGGTCGGCATCTCCGGAAAGCTTTACGCAGCTGGCAGAGACAATTGGACCGTCGGTGGTCAACATTCGAACCGTCAAGACTCTCCAGGGGGGAGGGAGGGTATTCCGTCATTTTTGGGGTCCATTTGAAGACGATAAGCGGTTCAAAGAGTTTTTCGACAGATTTTTCGGAGAGGAGCAACAGAGGGATTTTAAACAGCGCAGCCTTGGATCCGGATTCCTCATCGATAAAGCCGGGTTCATCGTCACCAACAATCATGTCGTCGAAGGTGCGGACGAGATTCAGGTCATTTTGAAAAACGAAAAGGAATTCGAAGCCAAGATCGTCGGAAGGGATCCCAACACCGACCTTGCGTTGATAAAAATCGAATCCCAAGACGATCTGCCCACGGCTCCTCTGGGGGATTCCGATGCGCTGAAGATCGGCCAGTGGGTTGTGGCCATCGGTAGCCCTTTCGGTCTGGAGCAAACGGTAACCGCAGGCATCGTCAGCGCCAAAGGGCGTGTAATCGGGTCCGGACCCTATGATGATTTTATTCAGACCGATGCCTCCATCAATCCCGGAAACAGCGGCGGACCTCTCATCAACATGGATGGAGAGGTTATCGGCATCAACACCGCCATCGTTGCGAGCGGTCAGGGCATCGGATTCGCCATACCGATCAATCTCGCAAAAAACGTGATCGAACAGCTCAAGGAAACCGGCGAGGTCGTGCGCGGATGGCTGGGTATCGCCATTCAGCCTCTGAGCAAAGAACTGGCAGATTACTACGGCATCAAAGACGGCAAAGGTATCCTGGTTGCAGAGGTTTTTCCAGGAGATCCAGCGGATAAGGCGGGTATCCGTCCGCAGGACATCATTCTGGAGATCAACGGAAAAAAAGTCGATTCGAGCCGGGATGTCACCCGAACAGTTGCAGCGATCGGCGTGGGTGAAAAGGCCAGGATCAAGATTCTCCGCAGGGGGACCGAAATGACTTTGGAGGCAAAAATCGCCAAGCGGGAAGATAAAGAGCATACTTCCAGTTACAGGAAGGAGGAGACTGCAGACGAACTCGGAATCCACGCCGCCAACATCTCTCCGGAAATCGCGCAACGGTTCAACATCGACGAAAAGCATGGCGTAATCGTTGTAAACATTGCACCCGGCAGCAAAGCCGAGGCGGCAGACCTTCGGATAGGGGACCTCATCAAGGAAGTCAACCACACATCGATAAAGGATACCGCCGATTTTAAGGCCGCTGTTTCGAGGGTAAAAAAGGGGGATACGATCCAACTGTTTATCAGGCGGATGAATCAGGGATATCTGGTCATTAATATCACAAAATAATCGGTAACAGTCTATCTTTTTGAAATAACGCTTGAAATACAGCGTGGATATTTTTTCCATTAAAGCCTCAAACCTGCGCGTAAACCGGGGCGAACGCCATCAAGCGAACGCCCCGGTGTGCAATCCGGCTATGAAAATCCTCTCCTCGGCAAAAATCAATCTTTTTCTACGCATCATAAACAGGCGACCGGATGGCTATCACGAGCTTGTATCCCTGATGTGTCGCATTGGTCTTTATGATACTTTGACACTGACATTCAATGCCAGGGAGACGTCGGTTGCATGCGAGCACCCGCAGGTACCCCGAAGCCAGGAGAATATCGCATTCAGGGCGGCGGAGCTGTTTTTCCAATCCCTTAAAAAGCCAGAGAGGGTAGGCATCGTTATCGATAAACAGATCCCGGTTTCAGCCGGACTTGGTGGAGGAAGCAGCAATGCGGCGGCCGTGCTGTCAGCCTTGAACCGCCAGTACGGTAAGCCCTTTTCGGCGGGTGACCTGACGGCGATGGGGCTTTCCCTGGGAGCGGATGTTCCGTTTTTTTTATACGGCAAACCGGCTGTCGCGACCGGAATCGGGGAACGGCTGGAACCGTATTCGGGGCTGGCGCCCTGCAAGGTTGTCCTGGTATTTCCCGGAACCGCCGTTTCAACTACTGAGGTTTACAAAAACCTGAATTTGGGATTGACAAAAAATGAAACCACCGATATAAAAATATGTTTCAAAAATGAAAAATATGAACCGGCCCGCCATATGATTAACGATCTGGAAGCGGTCACACGGAGCATTTGTCCTGAAGTACGCGTTGCAAAAGAAGCGCTTCTGGCGTGCGGAGCCGAAGGGGCCATGATGTCGGGAAGCGGTCCGACGGTGTTCGGTCTTTTTTCCGATACCGACAAGGCGCATAGGGCGATGGCCCTGTTGCCGAAAAGGCCGCAGTGGAGGCTGTATTTTACCGAATTGCTGGTTTAGTGTCCCTTTCGGGCATGGGGGAAACCCATCGTTTCATAGACGAGGGTTGTTCAGTAAAAACTGCAGTCCGGTGTTCTCCGCAAAATGGATATAGGGAAAAGGCTGTGAAGATCCTATCGCCGGACGGTTCTTGGAGTTCTTCTTATGGGGCGTCGTCAAGCGGTAAGACACAGGATTTTGGTTCCTGCATTCGGAGGTTCGAATCCTCCCGCCCCAGCCACAGGTTAAAATCTCATTTGAGACTGAATACCGGAGCGACAGCTTATGATGAATGACCTCTGCGTTTTTTCAGGAAATTCGAACCCGCTTCTCGCAAAGAGCATATGCGCGTATTTAAAAATCCCTATGGGAGGGGCAAAGGTCAAAACTTTCAGCGACGGCGAAATCCAGATCGAAATTGAAGACAACGTCCGATTACGGGATATTTTTGTCATCCAGTCCACCTGCTATCCGGTCAATGACAATCTCGTCGAATTGCTTCTCATGATCGATGCTTTCAAACGCGCCTCGGTCAGACGTATTACCGCCGTGATCCCCTATTACGGATATGCCCGTCAGGACAAGAAAGTCGCCCCCCGTGTGCCCATCAGCGCCAAGCTGGTTGCAGACCTGCTGACGGCTGCCGGTGCGAATCGGGTCATCACCATGGACCTGCATGCCGGTCAGATCCAGGGTTTTTTTAATATTCCGGTGGACAACCTGTTTGCCGCTCCGGTTATTATTGAATACATTCGGTCAAGTTTTTCAGGAGAAATCGTGATTGTCTCCCCTGATGCAGGAGGCGTTGAACGTGCAAGGGCTTTTGCCAAACGGCTCGATTCAGGGCTGGCCATCATCGACAAACGCCGCGATGCGCCGAACCAGGCCAAAGCCATGGCGGTCATCGGCGACGTAAAAGGAAAAGTCGCCATGATTCTAGACGACATGGTAGACACGGCGGGCACGCTGAGCGAAGCGGCCATGGCTCTTTACAACAGCGGTGCAAGACAAGTTCACGCCAGCTGCGTACATCCTGTGCTTTCCGGTCCGTCGGTGGAACGCATCATGGCATCGAAAATACACACGCTCGTCGTAACCGACACGATCCCTCTGAACGCAAAGGCGGCGGCTTGCGATAAGATAAAGGTCCTTTCCATTGCGGAACTTGTCGGGGAGGCTATCATCCGATGCCACCGCGGCGACTCGGTGACCTCGCTGTTTATTTAGAGTTTTTAATGCGCGTTAAAGGAGGATTTTTCATTGGAATTTATTGAACTTCAGGCAACCATCCGAAAAGAAACAGGCAACGGCCCTTCGAGGGTTTTGCGCCGGGCAGGAAGAATCCCCGCCATACTATATGGGCCAAAAACGGATCCCGTCATGCTTTCCGTGGGAGTAAAGGATCTGGAACAGATCCTGAAAAATCGAAAGTTTGGCCAGATATTTTTGAATCTGGTCATCCAAAACGGTCCGTACGCGACAAAATCTGCAATAGTCAAAGAATTTCAAACCCATCCGGTAACCGGAAAGTATATCCATATAGACTTTTATGAAATTTCCATGGATCGGAAGATCAAAGTCAAAGTGCCTGTAGTGACCAAGGGCAGATCGCAGGGTGTCGAATTCGGCGGCATGCTTCAGGTTATCCGGCGCGACCTTGAAATTCTCTGCTTGCCGACACAGATGCCGGAGTCCATTGAAATCGACATTTCGAATCTCCAGATGGGAGAATCGATCCATGTCAATGACATCACACTCATGGACGGAATTGAAATTGTCGCTGATGATGATGTTACCGTTGTTACCATTCTCAGTCCCAAGGCGGAAAAAGTGAAATCGGAGGAAGGCGAAGAAGGAGCCGAAACCGAAGAAGAGGTAGAATCCGGCGGAAAATAGGGACTGGATCGAAACAGGGGAACATGCCAGAAAGCGGACTTCATTTGGTCGTCGGCCTGGGGAACCCCGGCAGCGCTTACCGGAACACCCGACATAACGCCGGTTTTATGGTAGTGGACGAAATCAGTGATTTTTTTTCCATCCGGCTGGCGCCGAAACGCTCGCTGCCCGGCATTATCTTCGGCCGTGGAGCCATCAAGGATATGCCGGTCATTGTCGCCAAGCCGAATCTGTTTATGAACAACAGCGGCCCGCCCACCGTGCGGCTTACCCGGGCGTTCAACATTTCAAGCAGGGACATGCTGGTTGTTCACGACGACATTGACCTTGCTTTTGGACGATTGAAAATAAAAGAGAAAGGAGGACACGGCGGACATAAGGGATTAAAGTCGATGATTGAAGCGTTTAGTGGCGGGGATTTTCCGAGACTTCGCGTGGGAATCGGGCGCGGCCAAGAGGCCGCCGCGACCGGACCCGATGTAACGGATCATGTGCTGGGACGGTTCAGTGATGCGGAGCATCCGGTCTTGAACCGGATTTTATCCCAGGCCCGGGACGCGGTGACAGCCATCCTGTGCGAAGGCATCGCAAAAGGAATGAACCGGTTTAACAACCCAAAAACCATGATGCAGATCTAAAACATTCAGATGGAGGATAGCATGGGAGTTGTATTGAACAATTTGCCGTTGGTTTGTACTTTGGTTGGGGTAGCGGGGGTGCTTTTTTCTATAATTATTGCAGGAATAGTCAAGAGCGCTCCGGCTGGAAATGAAAAGATGCAGCAGATCGCTGGCGCAATCAAGGAAGGAGCCATCGCATATCTGAATCGTCAGGCCAAAAGCATGGGTACGGCAGGCGTAATTATTTTTATTGTAATTTTTGCCTTCCTGGGAGCAAAAACCGCCATCGGTTTTTTAATCGGCGCACTTGCGTCTTTTATGGCGGGATATATCGGAATGCGGGTATCGGTTATCGCGAATGTGAGAACGGCAGAGGCCGCGAAAGGCGGCCTTGCCGCCGGGCTTAGCCTCGCATTCAAGGGCGGATCCGTGACAGGCATGATCGTTGCCGGTCTCGCACTGACCGCAGTGGCCGGTTACTATACATTCACACATGACGTGATCGCTCTCGTGGCGCTCGGGTTTGGCGGAAGCCTGATCTCCATTTTTGCCCGGCTTGGTGGAGGTATCTTTACAAAAGGTGCAGATGTCGGTGCCGACCTGGTAGGGAAGGTCGAGGCGGGAATCCCCGAGGATGACCCACGAAACCCCGCGGTCATCGCGGACAATGTGGGCGACAATGTGGGCGACTGTGCGGGTATGGCGGCCGATCTTTTTGAGACGTATGCAGTTACGGCGGTTGCCGCCATGCTGCTCGGGCATCTTCTTTATCCCGAAGTCCCGATGGCGACGGAATTTCCGCTTGTACTCGGCGCGGTTTCCATCATCGCCTCCATGATCGCAATTTTCTTCGTAAGGCTTGGTAAGAGCGAATATATCATGGGCGCTCTGTACAAGGGGATGTTCGGAGCTGCCATCCTTGCGGCCATCGCATTCTTTTATGTTACCAACAAAATGATGACCGGACTGGGCGAGATATCCGCCATGTCTATTTATTATTCGACGCTGGTCGGGCTTGTACTTACTGTCGTGATCGTCATCATTACGGAATATTATACGGGCAAGTACGGGCCGGTTAAAGGGATTGCGGAAGCATCCACCACCGGACACGGCACCAATATCATCGCCGGTCTTGCCGTCAGCATGCAGTCGACCGCGGCACCGGTTCTGGCCATCTGTGTGGCTATTTTTGTCTCCTATTATCTGGCCGGGCTCTATGGCATCGCCATGGCCGCCATGTCCATGCTTTCCATGACCGGTATGGTGATTGCCATCGATGCCTACGGCCCGATCACGGACAATGCCGGCGGCATCGCGGAGATGGCCGAAATGGACGAGAGCGTGCGTGCGGTCACCGATCCTCTGGATGCCGTTGGAAACACCACCAAGGCGGTAACCAAGGGGTATGCGATCGGTTCCGCGGGACTAGCCGCACTTGTTCTTTTTGCCGCTTATGTTGAGGAGTTTACGATGCAAAGCAAAGGCGGCGCCACAGCGGAGGCCATCCGGTTTGACCTGTCCGATGTGCGTGTGATTATCGGACTGTTTATCGGCGGACTTCTTCCGTATCTCTTTGCTTCCATTGCCATGAAAGCCGTTGGAAATGCCGGCGGCGCGGTGGTGGATGAGGTTCGACGCCAGTTCCGTGAAATTCCGGGCATCATGGAAGGTACCGGAAAACCGGATTATGGTAAATGCGTCGATATCGTCACCAAATTTGCGTTGAAAGAAATGATAGTTCCGGCACTTCTCCCGGTGGCGGCCCCGATTCTGGTCGGCCTGTTTCTGGGGAAAGTCGCCCTTGGGGGGCTTTTGATCGGCAGCATCGTAACCGGTGTGTTTGTCGCGATTTCCATGACAACCGGTGGCGCGGCCTGGGATAATGCCAAGAAATACATCGAGGATGGCCATCTGGGTGGAAAAGGCAGTGACGCTCACAAGGCTGCCGTCACCGGGGACACGGTAGGTGATCCGTACAAGGATACTGCAGGTCCGGCCGTCAACCCAATGATCAAGATTCTCAACGTAGTCGCCCTGCTGATGGTGCCGTTTCTCATCTAACCGGTTGCATTAGAACAAAATCAAAAAAGGATCGGTGGTATCCACCTCCGGTCCTTTTTTATTTTATTTGATTGTCATGATTATTTATGGTAATTATGTTTTATCCGATGAAAAACCGGAGAACGCATCCAACCTGGTGTTAAAAATGGCTGAAAAAAAACTGAAACAACAAATTCAACCGATAAAACAGAAAATTCGTGAATTTCAGGTCGGAGATCTTGCCGTATATCCCGCCCATGGCGTCGGGCGCATTGAGGCCATCGAAACCCGTATGGTCAACGGCGAGACCCATGATTTTTATATCATGAAGGTCGTCGAAAACAGCATGGTCATCATGATTCCCACATGGAATGTGGATTCCGTGGGATTGCGAGACGTTATCAGCGAAGGGGAGATACCGAAAATCTACGAGGTGATGAAAAAAGAGAAAGAGACGCCGAGCGATACGCAGACATGGAACCGAAGGTATCGAGAATACATGGATAAGATCAAGACCGGCTCCATTTACGATGTAGCGGAAGTTTTCCGGGATCTCTATCTGCTTCGACTAAACAAGGATCTTTCCTTTGGAGAACGCAAATTGTTCGACACGGCAACGACGCTGTTGCTCAAGGAGCTTTCCACCGCCAAAAAAACCGACGAAAAGACCATCATGTCGGAAATAGAAACACTTTTTGCCGATCAGATGCAGCACCTCGCACCCGCTTCTTGAATTCTCATCCACAGACCGGAACAAAACAGTCGAAGAAAGAACCCGGCATGCCATGAGCAACAGCGGCGAACAGTTGATCCGGGTCTATTCCGGCGAGGCGGGAATGCGCCTCGACACGCTGGTGGCGTCGAGGATGGACAGCCTGTCGCGGTCCAGAGCGTCCGAGCTCATTCAGTCGGGAAAGATTCGTGTCGCAGGATCGACTAAAAAGCCAGGCTATCGGGTCGCTGAAGGCGATGAAATTTTGATTGCAGCTCCGACTCCCAAAGCTCCGGTATTTGAACCGGAGCCCATCGACATCGATATCCTTTACGAAGACGAGCACCTGGTCGTTGTCAACAAGCAGGCCGGCCTTGTCGTCCATCCGGCCCCGGGCCATTTCTCCGGAACCCTCGTCAACGCGCTGCTGTATCATTGCCCGGACCTCAAAGGAGTAGGCGATGCGCTGAGACCCGGCATCGTCCACAGGCTCGACCGGGATACATCGGGCGTACTGCTTGTTGCAAAAAACGACATTGCACACCGTCATCTTTCACAACAGTTCAAATCCAGGAGCGTCAGAAAAACTTACCTGGGAATGGTCTACGGGATACCCCCGGCCGATTCCGGCAGAATTTGTCTGCCGGTCGGAAGAGATCCTGTCGACAGAAAAAAGATGTCCACAAAAAGCATCAGGGGACGTGAGGCTGAAACTATCTGGCGAGTTATGGAACGTTTTGAGGGAATGACACTTCTTGAAGTCGATCTAAAAACCGGTAGGACCCACCAGATTCGAGTTCACTTTGCGGCCATCGGGCACCCGATCATCGGCGATACCGTGTACGGGGCAAGGGCCTGGAAAAACGTCCATGGCAGACCGGAATTTTTTAAAAAACCGACCGATATATTTCGCGTTTCAAGGCATCTGCTTCACGCCCATCGACTGACCTTCATCCATCCGATCAGCCGAAGACCTCTGGTTATGGAATCCCCCATCCCCGAAGACATGCAAACGCTCATCGAGGCGCTGAGGTGCCGTGTTTGACTCCTCGCTGCAAGGGAAATATTTTTTCCGGAAAACAAACGCTAAGCGGCGTCCCTGTTGTAACACAACCTGCAGCAGCTCAGGCAGCGCTCGGACTCGCTGAGTGCCTCTTTTTCGGTGATGACAAGATCCGTTTCCGCGAACGATTTAATCCGATCTGCGACGGGTAATTCCGGCATCTTCGTCCTTGGTTTCGGAATGATGCCGTCGACAGTACTGAAAATGGATTCCGGAATATGCTTTTTGAACAGCGTTTCCGGCGGCGTCTGGATTTTTTCCCCGGAAAGATACAGATGAATCGAACGGGCCGCCCTTCTCCCTCCGCCGATGGCTTCCACCACGAGCGATGCGCCGGTCGCCGCGTCACCGCCGGTGAAGATATATGGGATGCTCGTTTGCAGAGCCACCGGGTCCGAAGAGCCGATGGTGTTCCCACGGGTGATATCGAGATCTCCCAGACGCCGGCTGCCTTCTTTAAATGAGGTGTCCGGTCCCTGTCCAACGGCGCTGATCACCATATCCACATCGATGCGCGTTTCCGACCCTTCCACGGGTACAGGGCGCCGCCTTCCGCTGGCGTCCGGCTCCCCCAGTTCCATTTTTAAATATTCAAGCTGGCAAACCTGTCCCTGTTCGTTTCCGATGATGCGTGTAGGTGCCGCAAGAAAGGTGAATTGAACCCCTTCATGCTGCGCCGCTTCGATTTCGACTTCGTTTGCCGGCATTTCTTTCCGGGTTCGGCGATAAATGATATGAATTTCTTCCGCGCCTAAGCGCACAAGCGTTCTTACGCAGTCGATGGCCGTGTTGCCGCCGCCGATGACCGCACATCTTTTTCCGGCGAAGACCTTTTCTTTTTCTGAACCGTCCCCCTGCTGATCTTTGGCAAAGCGTGTGAGAAAGTCTATCCCGCTGTAGGACCCTTTGAGGTCTTCTCCTTCCACGCGCAGGCTGTAATCCTGCCACGCGCCGATACCGAGAAAAATTGCATCATAACCGGCTGCGACCAGGGATCCCATGTCGAAATCGCGTCCCAGTTTCACATTGGTATGGCAGTCGATGCCAAGATTCAAAATACCGTTGATTTCCCATTCGAGAACCTTTTTGGGCAGGCGGTACTCCGGTATGCCGTAACGGATCATACCGCCCAGCTTCGGCATGGCCTCGTAAATAGTAACGGCGTGACCGAGACGCCTCAAGAAATAAGCGCAGCTGAGCCCTGCAGGCCCTCCTCCCACGACAGCCACTTTCTTGCCGCTGGAAGGGAGGCAGGGAATCGGATAGCGACGACCGGAGTTCATTTCATGGTCGGCCACAAAGCGCTTGAGCTGATTGATGGAGACCGGTTCATCTTCGATTCCCCGCCGGCAGTAATTCTCGCAGGGATGCGGACACACCCGGCCGCAGGCCAACAGCAGCGGATTGCGCTCGCGAATGGTGTTCACGGCCCCTTCATAGTCGCCCGCTTTGATCTGTGCGATGTATTTGGGGATGTCGATTTCAGCCGGGCATGTCTGCTGACAGGGGGCCAGGCGATCATCGAATTGGTTCAGGTGAAGAAGGCGCTGGGATAACGTCCGCAGCCTCATGATGTCTTTCGGGCAGGCTTTTTCACACTTTCCGCAACCGACACATTTTTCCTCGTCCACAACCGGATATCCGTCGGGGCCCATTTCGAGCGCTCCGAACTGGCAGGCCCGGACGCAGTCACCAAAACCGAGGCATCCGACAGTGCACTCGCGCTTTCCTCCGTACATGGCGGCGGCGGCCAGGCAGGTGTTTATCCCCATATAATAGTAACGGTCTTCGGCTCGCAGACCGCCCGCGCAGGTATTCTGAGAGATGATGGTTTCCGCGGTCCCGGGATCTACACCCATAACCATGGCAACGGCCTTTGCGGATTCGGAACCTGCCACGACGCAGACATTTGCCGGGGCTCTGCCTTCGACCACGGCAACGGCGGCTGCGTTGCAGCCGGCATATCCGCATCCTCCGCAGTTGGCCCCTGCCAGAAGGGCTTCGACTTCTGCAATCCGCGGGTCTTCGTAAACGTAAAATACCTTGGAGGCGATGCTGAGCATGATGCCGCATGCCGCCCCGAGGCCAAGCATGAGCAAGATGGATTCTACCACGGAAACCTCCTTATACCATGCCTTTGAAGGCGAAAAAGGCCAGAGAGAGTAACCCGGCCGTGACAAGACCGATGGATGTGTCTTTGAGCGGTGCGGGCACCCGAGCCAGGATGATGCGTTCCCGAAGGCCCGCGAAAAGGATCAGGGCCAGGCCGAAGCCGACCGCATAGGCAAACGACGAGACAATTGCCTGCATAAAAGTATATTCTTCGTTCACGTTGATCAGACAGACGCCCAGAACCGCGCAATTGGTGGTGATCAGCGGGAGAAAAATGCCAAGCCCGGCATACAGCGGCGGAATGCTTTTTTTCAAAAAAAGCTCCACAAACTGGACCAGGGCCGCAATGACCAGGATAAAAACGATCGTTCTTAGAAATTCGAGGTCGAATTTTTTCAAAAAAAACACATCGACAATCCAGGTAATGACTCCGGCCATGACCAGCACGAAAACCACGGCTGCGGCCATGCCGACAGCGGTTTCCATCTTTTTTGAGGTTCCCAGGAAAGGGCAGTTCCCCAGGTATTGCGCCAGCAGGATGTTGTTTATAAGAACACAACTGACGGCGAGGAGGATATAGTCACCCATCGAAAACCTCCTACTTTTTTCCGAACAGATTCATGACACAGAGCATAAGTCCGAGGCACATAAAGGCCCCCGGCGCCTCGATCATGAATGAAAAGGGTTTAAAGGACGGACCGAATACCGGAATGCCTAATAAGGTTCCGCTGCCGAACGATTCACGAACGGCGCCCAAAGCGGCCAGCGAAAGCGTAAACCCGATGCCCATGCCGAGACCGTCTGCCAGGGAAGGGAAAATACCTTTTTTCGACGCGAATGCCTCGGCACGACCCAGCACGATGCAGTTGACCACGATCAAGGGGATAAAGATGCCCAGTTTAAGAAAAAGCGGATAGGTGTAAGCTTGCATCATCAGTTCGACTACAATGACGAAAGTTGCGACAATGATAATAAAACACGCTATACGGACTTTGGGAGGAATGATGTTCCGAAGCATGGATACCAGTATATTGGAACAGACCAGGACAAAGGTCAGGGCGATACCCATGCCGATGCCGTTTTCAACGCTTTTTGTCACCGCCAGTGTGGGACAAAGCCCCAGAACCAGCCGAAACGGCGGGATCTCCTCCCACATACCCTTGGTGAATTCCTGAAAAACGGTCTTAGCCATGCGAATATCTCCTACTTTTTGAATTCGTTAGCCTTTTCGACAAGCTGCGGTTTGAGGCGCTGATAAATCTCCCCGGCGCCTGTCACCGCGGCACACACGGCTCTGGAAGAGACGGTCGCGCCGGTGATGGCGTCGATCTGGCCTCCGTCGGTTCTAACTTTGAGGGTGGCAGCTATCGATTCTCCCTTGAACTGTTGGGCGAAGGAGGGATCATCTTTTGTTTTGGCGCCGACGCCGGGTGTTTCGCTGTGGGTGGTGACGCCGACTCCCACGATCTTATCTTCGGTCATATTGACCCCCACCATCAGACCGATATCGCCGCCGAATCCTTTTCCATAACATTCAAAGGCCACTGTATCCGGCTTGCCGTCGAATACTCCGATAAAAAAGTTCCTTTCGACATCGCCGTCTTTTATCTTAAACCGGTCGACGATGGGATCATTCGAAGATCCGGAGAGAATAGCCCGTATGGCCGGACCCTTGACGAATTGGAGCTGCTGGTATTCGATTTTATCTTTGGTGCCGACCCGCAGAGCAGCGAGAAGCCCTCCGGAAAACGTGCTTAAGATGGTCAGAACGACCACCATTTTGATCATTTCTCGCATCTTTTATACCACCTTTCCGATTGCTTTTGGCCGGATCTTGTCGAGCAGCGGGTTGACAAGATTCATCACGAGAATGGCGTAAACAACCCCATCGACGTGTGCGCCGATATTACGGATCAAAACGGTTAGAAGCCCTCCACCGATTCCGTAGATGAGCATGGGAACGAAGTTGACAGGGGATGAGGAGTCTTCGGTGGCCAGGAAAAAAGCGCCGATCAATGTGTAGCCGGTTAAAAGATGAAACGCAGGGCCGGCGTATTTGTCCGCGTCGGCCATGTTGAAGAGGAGCGAGGTCAGGAATATCCCGGCGATAAATGATACGGATATTTCCCAGCGGATGAATCCCCTGGCGATGAGATAGAGCCCTCCCAGCATCAGCCCGATGCCGAAAGCGGCGCCGATCCCTCCGGCCTGTCTGCCGAGCAGCAGGTCGAGAAGCCCGAAGTCGGTGACGGCGGAAATGCCGAAATATTTAAGTGCGGCCAGCGGGTATATCAGCGGATAATCGAAATCGTAATGGACGAGAGCGGCGTTAAAATCGAACAAATCCTTCCAGGAAATGGAAACGATGGCCAGACCGAGCAGGGCGGGATTGACGGGGTTGCCGCCGATTCCGCCGAAGATCTCTTTGCCCAGCACCACGCAGACAAAAGTACCGGTAAGAACCGCCCACCACGGGGTTGTCGCCGGAATGAGCATGGCGAACAGCAGTCCGAGCAGGGCGGCGTTTCCATCACCGATGGTTTTGGGAACTTTCCGCACGAGATTGACGCCAAGCTCCCAGAGCATGGCGGTCGCCACTGAAAAGCAGACCACACGCACCGCAGGGATGCCGTACTGGGAAAAGCCGAAAAGAACGGCCGGCAATGCGGCGAGCATCGTATGGTAGCTACGCTCGGAGATGCAGCTGCCGTTGTGGTAAAAAGGCGCATGAGAAACCGTTAATCGCTTTTTTTCGAGCATTACACAGCCTCCGATAGATTGATCCGTGCCAGTTCGTTTTTCGCCAGTTTGATGTAATGAAAGATCGGCATTTTTGATACGCACACAAAGCTGCAGAGGCCGCATTCGATGCAGCAGTGCAGATCATATTGATCCGCAGCGGTTTCAAACTGACCCGCTTCGAGAAACCGGACCAGCATGTTCACCTGGATTTTTGCCGGGCAGATTCTCACGCACTCGCCACAGTTGATGCAGGGATAATCCGAAAAAACGGCCAAGTCCGCTTGGTCCTGGATGAATATGGCGTCGGTGTCAGACTGAATCGGGTGGTCTAGCGAATAGATCGCCCGGCCGGTCATGGGTCCGCCCAGAACGATGCGGTCGCCGTCGCCGATGTTGATCTGACATGCGTTGAAAATATCGCGAAGCGGCGTTCCGATTCTTGCAGATAGAATGGACTTTCGGCCGTCTTTGCCGACAAGAGTCATGACCTTGGTTACCGGCAGGTACCCGTCTTCGAATGTTTTCCCGATAGCCGCTACGGCTTCCGCGGTGAAAAAAACGACCCCCATCTCTTCGGGGCTCTTGTCTGCAGGAACCTCCTTGCCCAGTAAGTCTTTCATGATCAACCGGGGAAAAGCCGAAGGGTAGGAGGAGTTGAGAGCCTTGATATCCGCGCCCATGGCGCCGGCCCCTTGTAAAAAATCCCTCGGAACGGCGACGATGACCTGGTCGATTCCAGTCAACTCTTTTATAATTTTAATCCCTCTTTTAAACTCCTCTTCCCGGGATTTTAGCACATACTGGTTCGTATCGACCAGCAGATCCCTATCGGCTCCGCAGGCAACGATCGTTTGAATCTCGTTTTCCGGCTTGGAAAAAGAGGAAAAAGACGGTTTGCCCGGCAGCAGGTCCAAAAAGCTGCTCGCGGTTTCGATGGATCGATCGCCCGCGTTTTCTGAAAAGGTACTGTCCATGGTATCGGTATCGGATGCTTCGATGGATATGGATGTCCAGGAACGGCCGGAATCGTCTGTATGGGATGAGATAGAGGAGATCCTGCCGGTGACCGGCGAAACGACATAAGTATCGGGATCCCGGTAGGCAGCGATCCTCTGGCCGGTTTTGACCTCGTCTCCGATTCGAATAAGCAGCGTTTCGGGCGGGCAATACGGATCAAACGGCCTATCACATAAAAGGACCGCCTTTTTAGGAATCGGAATGGTTACCATGTCGGCCGGAGTTACCGTGAGCGGCGTATATTGCGGGCATCGCTTCGTGAAATGGAAAAATGATTTTTTATTCATTTCTTGACCCTGGTTGTAATTTTTGATGCAACAGTGACGGCGGCATGTTTTTTATCGCCGACAGATCACTTTGTCATAAAATGACACAATCCACATTCCTGCGGGCCTGCTTCGGCTTGCTTATGACAATCGATACATTGAGAATGGAATGCATCGGAGCGTTTTATCATTTCCGTATCTTCGATATCCTCCGGGTCATGACACTCCGTGCAGGCGCCGGGGCTCTTCGGTTCCTTTTCCGCAGGTTGATGGCATTCTCCGCAGGCGCGGGATTTCACGCTGTCGTCCTGGGGGTGGTGATGGCAGTCCAGGCAGGAAAGACTGTAGCCCGCGCTTGCCGTATGGACCTTATGATCAAATAAAACATCTCCGGCCGCGCTTTTAAAAAGGATCCTGACCGGATTTTCCGGAGGAGTCACCGGAAAAGCCGCATAGCAGATGATCCCTACCACAGAAAGGGCGAGGGCCAGTCCATAGGCCTGTCGCAGTTGCCTTTTCGATGTCATTTTGCTCCTGTTCCTTTCAGACTCCGAATACCTGTCGAAAATTAGGCGTTTGATGCAAGCGCCTGCAATTGGTATCAGGGAGATGCTTGAAAAAATCAAAGCAAGCCCCTATCATAGCGCAAGCAGGCTTTCAAGCACTTTTTTTTAAAATCACGAAAAAGGTGGTGATTGGCAATATATCTATAAATCCAATATATTATGGAAGATATACGGGAAGTCCGTGCTCCGATGTCGTCTCTACAGGACGCCGATGAAGCAGCCGCCGCCGCTGCTGGAGTCTTGCTGCGATGCGGCCGGAGGTTCGGCCAGGCCGGAAGGATCCAAGATGATGCCGTCGGCGACGCCGTCGTCGTCACCGGCACCGCCATCTACAAAATAAAGGGCGATTCGGGTCCTGTCGGCGTTGAAAACGGTCTGGCTGTCGTACACTGACCACCCGTAGCTGGAATTGTATTTGTACCAGAAAAACTGATCTGAGGCCGAATTCGGCAGGTATATTTCCATCCTGGCGGCGTTTCCCGGGGAATCCACTTTGATCTGGATGGAGAGCAACCCATAAATAATGTTTTCCGGTCGATTTTGCTTTTCGATTATTTGATTCGGATGGACGCTATCAAGGTAGACGATATGACCGTTGACTTCTTTAATACCCAAAATCTCGCCGGTTGCGGTCGCAAATGGAATGACGTCTTCCGGGAATGCGGAGATGCCGTTGTCTGTTACGGTCACAGAGATCTGATCCCGGCTTTGAAGACCGTCGGTGTCTGTGACCGTGAGTTCAAATATCAGCGTTTCGGCGCCGGACTCGAGAGCCGTAGGAAAAAACGTCGGCCGGGAAGCCGTGGGATCGGACAAAGTGACGGCTTTTCCAGAAACCTGGCCCCATAAGTAGGTCAGAATGTCTCCATCGTCATCCGAAGAGCCGGATCCGTCAAGAGTCACTGTTTGTCCTTCTTCGACCGTCTGGTCTTGACCTGCGTGGGCCGTGGGCGCCTGGTTTACCCGGGTGACATTGACAATACAGACGTCCATCGACTGGAGGCCATTGGTATCGGCTACCGTCAGCTCGAAAACCAGCGACTCCCCTTCGACACCGACAGCTGGCGGCGAAAAGCCCGCCTGAACAGAAGACCTGTTTCGTATTCTGACAAAAGATCCGGAAGATTGGACCCACTGGTATGCGGCGATCCCGTCATCCGGGTCCGAAGAGCCCGAGGCATCCAGGATGACGGATGCGCCATCGGAGACGGATTGATCCGGGCCTGCATTGGCCACAGGCGCCTGGTTTACCCAGGTGACATTGACGATACAGGTGTCGGTGGTCGAATATCCGCTGAAATCGGTTACGGTCAGGCGAAATGACATCGTTCCGCCCTCCGGACCTACATCGGGTGCAAGGAAGGTCGTCTGAGCCGATGCCGGATCGGACAGTGTGACGACGGTTCCGGATATCTGGTTCCACTGATAGGCGGCAATCCCGTCATCCGGATCCGAAGAGTTGGAGGCATCCAGGGTGACGGTGGCGCCTTCTTTAACGGATTGATCCGGGCCTGCGTTGGCCACAGGCCTTGTCGCCGTGCTACTTTCGGTCACCACCACAAGAAGCGGATCCGGGCCGACGGTTAAAGTGATGGGCCCGGACGCCGCCTCCAGTGTCTGCTGGGTCGCATTACCGCTTGAATCGGTGATAAGAGACAGGACCGTCACCTTCAGATCGGTTTCCGGCAGGCTGATTTGACTGCCTCCGGCTTCATGCCAAACCACATAAAGAGGCAAACCCGAGGAGAGACTTTTATATTCGTAGCCATAGATATCGCCCGTGGTGATACTCATCTGGCCCACCTGCTCGGCCACGAGAGTGTCCGTATACTGGGCCAGCAGTTGATACGCCCAGTAGCTGAGCCGCTGCTGACCCCGGGTCGAAGGGTCGCAGATAAGCTGGCCGTCTCCGATCAGGCCCATGCCGTTGAACCAACTCGTTTCACTATTGTTGAATTGATAAAAATCGATGAGGTTGTTCCAAAAAATACGCCTGAATCCATTGGTGCGGCCCCAGGCGTAGCGCTTGATGAGGAATCGGGCCTGTTCGGTTTCCGTCTGACTCGGAAGCGTCCCGGAATCTCCGGGGCATCCCACGTACGTGCCGTTTTCAACGGACCAGATTTCGACCTCCGTCAGCCCTGAGGCGTCGAGGAATTGCCGAAGCTCAATGACCGATTTGGATTGCCAGTCGCCGGCTTTGCCCCAAAGATGCAGATCTGCGGCATGGAAATCGACATCCTTATCTCTGCAGGCAGTGATGATATTTTTCAGCCGGGTGTCAAGACTTACGCCCTCGCCCGCCTGGGCGATAAGCACCAGCCGTGCCTTCGGATTGGCCTTTCGAAGAGCCTCCAGCGTGATCCGCGCGGCTTCGGCATAGTCCTCGACGCTGTATCCCTGGTCAAACCAATCAAATAGCTCGTTGGAAAGCTGGAAGTAGTTGATTTTGATGTTCGAATCGGCGTCATCGATTCCGTCTCCGTCATATCGCTCGGCAGCGGCCTTGACAAAAGCGGCAAATTCGTTCGGATAGCTCATCGGTGATCTGCCGTCCCCGGAGTCTGTGGGAATGATTCCCGCGAGAAGTTCGATTTGATTCGGAGGCTCATAAACGGCCCTGCTGTAATCGTCTGCTTCACAGCCAACGGCGTTCCAGTTATAACCTCCGCCAAGGACGGGCTCTATGGCGCCCCAAGTTAACAGACACGCCCTGCGTGTCCAGTGGGCGCAAAGAACCGTCATATGTCCGTCGACCCATTCATGAAATTGTTCTTCGGTCATCCCTTCGGGCGCCAAGAAACCTTCAATGTTCTTGGTATGTGAACCCAGGATGCCGAATGCGGATTCGGCATATTCTATCGAGTTGGATTGGGTTGGAACGAGCATGAAAAGGCATGCCAAGGCCGTCAACAGCAGCATTGCTCTGTTAAATAAGCGGAGAAAGCATCCCAATTCCCGTTTTTCCGAAACACCCATTTGTCACCGTTCTGCCTATTTTTCCAGCCTGTTGCCCAAAGAACACGCTCTCCATGTCAATCGCAGAAATGAAAATAATTTCTAAGGTACCAACCTATTACAGGATGTCAACGAAATGCCGTGAAAAAGGATAGCGGATAGGAGTGATTTTTTTCACAGCCTCTAAGTTTTTTGGGTGCCGGTGCCCGAAGGCTGGGAAAAATTTGATTTGGTTTTGCCTGACGCTTATAATCAGAGATTGCAGACGCCGCATCGAAAACAGTCCTCGACAGGACAGGGGGGGGAGGTTTTTCCTTCCAATGCACGTCGATATTCCTCAAAAAGAAACCGCTTGTCGATGCCGTGGTCGATGAAATCCCAGGGAAAGATCTCGTTTTCCGTTCGTTCCCTGAGAACATAGAAATCAGGATTGACGGCGGTGCTTTTGAGAGTTGCGGCCCAATTCCCTCGGTTTCGGTCCGCCGCCGACAAGATGTTGGAGACATTTCTGTCCCCGCGTGAAAAGAGTCCCTGAATGTATGCCCACCGGGGGATGTCCGAGTGTACCGTGACATTGGCCACCCGCTTCAGCCCGTCTTTGATTTTTCTGCTTTTTGATTTGAGCGTTTGAACATCATCCATTGCTGCCCATTGAAACGGCGTAAATGGTTTCGGAACAAAGCAGTTCAGGCTCACCGTAATGTTTCCGATGTGTTTTCGGGTTATGCTCGACTTGAGGAACCGGTGTTTGATGCGTTTGCACAAAACGTTTATCGCATCAACATCTTCCATTGTCTCCGTGGGAAGACCGATCATGAAGTAAAGCCTTAAATTCGGAATCCCGCCGGCTACCAGTCTCTCGGACGCGCTTAGGATGTCTTCCTCGTTCACTCCCTTGTTTATGACATCGCGCATTCGCTGTGAACCGGCATCCGGGGCAATGGCGGCGGTTTTAACTCCGCCTTTTTCAAGGGCCGTGACCAGATCATCCGAGACCGCATCGGCCCTGATGGAGCTAAAGGACATTTGAATCCCCTGCCCTTGAAACTGCCTGCAAATAAAGAGAAGCTCCGGGTGGTCGGAAACCGCGGCGCCCATAAGACCGATTTTCGAGGTGCTTTTCAACCCATGCCGAATGTCCTCGATCAATCCGGCGGCCGGCCGAAATCGGGGCGGCCTGTATACGAATCCTGTGCTGCAAAAGCGGCAGCCGTGGGCGCATCCCCTACCGATTTCCACCAAAAAGGCGTCCTCGAAGGCAGCGTGTGTGGTGAGGATGACACTGGTCGTGGAGAGTGTGGAAAGATCCTTAACATAAGAGCGCCGAATTTTTTTTGGAACGTCGCAAAGCGGTTCCAATCCGAAAAACCGGCCTTTGGAATCGTAAGATTCCCGATAAAATCGAGGGACGTAGGCGCCAGGTACATTTCTGGCGATGGACTCGAGCATGGCCCAGCGGTCCCGTGCAGGATCGAATCCTTCAAAAAAGAGCGTAAGCGCCGGCTCCGCCTCGCCGATCAAAAAACAGTCGATGAAGGGCGACAGGGGTTCGGGATTCAGGAAACAGGATATTCCACCTGCCAGGATCAGCGGGTCCGTTGCACGCCGCTCCCCGGACTTCAGGGGAATACCTGACATGCGGAGAATCGTCAGAACATTGAGAAAGTCGTTTTCGTAGGAAATGGAAAAAGCGACGATATCAAAGCCGGCGATCGGCCTTGCGGATTCCAGGGTTTTAATGGCGGAGGCTTCCGCGTCTGCTTGCTCGGGTAAAAATCCGCGTTCGCACAAGACCCTTTCGATCGAGTTCATCCGCCGATAAACAGTCTGAAAGCCGAGGCTGGCCATCCCGACGTGATACCGGTTGGGATAGACAAGCGCCACCCGCATGTCCGCTTTCCATCTCTTGCGTATCGTTCCGACCTCTGCAGTTAGAAATCGGCGGCGATGATTTTCAGCCTTCTGGGGCATGGCGGATTAATCCTGGATAAACGCCGATAGAGGGCGCTTCGATGCTTCCTCCTGCCGGCAGCCCGGCCTATAAGTATTGCTTTGGCCTAGTCCGCCTTTTTCCGCAGGAACGTAGGGATCTCGAGGTCGCTGCTGTCAATGACAAGACCCTTGTATCCCCTGTATGTTGCGCCTCCTGCTTCCCCGGCCACATTTTTTCGCCGTATAAAAGTCGGTTCGTCCAGGTTCACGGCGTCTTCGAAGTCGGCAGGCGTGATATCTCGGATTCTTCCCCTCGTCAGAGGATCCTTGAACGTACTCTTGGCCGTGGGTTCGGGTCCGGACCCGATACCGGTGGCGATTACCGTAACACGAACCTCCTCTCCCAGGGTGTCATCGATGACGGCTCCCCAAATGATGTCCGCCTCTTCACCGACTTCCTTGTAGATCCGCTCCGAGGCTTCCGCCATCTCTTCCATGGTGAAATCGCTGGAACATGTGATATTCATGAGAACGCCTTTGGCACCGGATATGGAAATATCCTCCAGAAGGGGATGTGATATGGCCCGTTCGGCTGCTTCTACGGCCCGATTTTCGCTGCTTGAAGACCCGATGCCCATGATGGCCATCCCGGCCCTTGACATGGTGCTTCGAACATCGGCAAAATCAAGATTGATCAACCCGGGCATCATGATCAGATCCGTAATGCCTCTTACGGAATGCAAAAGGATTTCGTCGGCTTTTTTGAACATTTCGATCATCTTCGCATTTTTGGATGCGAGCCCCCTGAGCCGGTCGTTGGGGATGGTGATGACCGTGTCGGCTACCTCTTTCAATCGGGCCAGCCCTTCTTCGGCCTGAACGGCACGGCGCTTGCCTTCAAAGGAAAAAGGCTTCGTAACGACGGCAACCGTCAACGAACCGAGTTCCTTACAAATTTTGGCGATTACGGGAACCGCACCGGTGCCTGTTCCGCCACCCAACCCCGCGGTAATAAAAACCATGTGGCTTCCTTCCAGGGACTGCCGAATTTCCTTTTCGCTTTCAACCGCCGCATCACGCCCGATATCGGGGTCGGCTCCGGCACCCAAACCCTCCGTAAGCGTCTCGCCCATCTGGATCTTTACAGGCGCCCGAGAGGTTCCAAGCGCCTGGGAATCCGTGTTGGCCGCAATAAACTTGACCCCATGCAGATTCGATTCAATCATGTTGTTGATCGCGTTTCCGCCTGCACCGCCCACGCCGATCACCTTGATTTTCGCCGTTGATTCATCTTCCACCAATGAAAACATGGCTCCCCCCCCTTTGCGTCTGATTTAAAGGATGATGGTGTAATTGTATGTGGTTGCCCCTTTTCTGTACCGCTTTGTTACGGCAGACAATCCGCTGCCCATGCGCTTTTAGATCACATCACGAAACCACCGTTTCATTCGATTGACGATCCGATTGAAGATGTTCGAATCGCGGATTCTGAATTTCTTTTCGTCTCGATTTCTGGCACCGTATAAGACGAGGCCGACACCGGTGGCATACATGGGGTTTTTGACTACGTCCACAAGGCCGCTGATGCCCTGGGGCAAGCCCTGACGGGCCGGCAGATTGAATACCGATTCGGCGATTTCGGTTACTCCTTCCAGCAGGGCCGTACCACCGGTAAGAACCAGTCCGGAAGTGATCATATTCTCCATTCCCGCCTTGTAAACTTCCCTCTGTATCAGGGAGAATATTTCCTCCATTCTGGGCTCCAGAATTTCGCCGAGAATCTGTCTGGAAAGCTTCCTTGGCTCGCGACCTCCCATGCCCGGTACCTCAACGGCATCATCCAGGCCAATATTTTTGACGACACAGGCGCCGAATTTCTTTTTTATCTTTTCGGCTTCTGCCAGAGGAGATCGCAGCCCTACGGCAATATCGTTGGTCAGGTTGTTTCCGCCCAGTGCAAGAACGAAGGTATGTCGAATGTTCTTGTTGCGGAATATCGCCATATCCGTGGTCCCGCCGCCGAGATCGATGAGGGCCACCCCCAATTCCCTTTCTTCCGGCGTTAATACGGATTCCCCGGATGCAAGCGATTCCAGGACGATATCGCAGACATCGAGCCCGGCGCGATTGGCACATTTCACGATATTATGGGCCGAGGTCACCGCGCCGGTTACGATATGGATTTTGGCTTCCAGCCTTACGCCGGCCATGCCGACCGGGTTGCAGATACCCGCCTGTTCATCGACGATGTACTCCTGGGGCAGAACGTGGATGACTTCGCGGTCCATCGGAATGGCTACGGCCCGGGCCGCTTCTATGACCCGGTCGACATCGCCTTGAGAAATCTCCGATCCCTTGATGGCGATGATGCCGTGGCTGTTAAAGCCGGTGATGTGGCCTCCGGCGATGCCGGCATACACGGATCGGATTTCACAGCCCGCCATCAACTCGGCTTCTTCGACGGCCTTTTTGATCGACTCGACAGTCGATTCGATATTGACCACGACGCCCTTTCGAAGCCCGATTGAAGGATGCGTTCCGATGCCGATAATATTGACGTCGACGCCCGATACCTCCCCGACGACGGCGCAGATTTTTGTTGTTCCGATATCGAGGCCTACGATAATATTTTCATGCCCGTGCACGCTAAACCTCCTTATGATCTTCCTGGGATGATCCCATGTCTGAAGGGCTGACAACGATTCGATTTGAACTTTTCAGATCGATGCACTGCAGTTGCTGGAAATTCTGCCTCCCCTTCATGAAAAGAAGCACATCCCTCAGGCGGCTGTACTTTCCAGGATAGTCCTGATAGCCCAGCTTTATCTCCATAATGCAGCCTGTGGTCCGATCCGGCGTGTAAAGGGTCAAGCCGATTTCCTTGTCTACATGTATCCTTTGGATCAGCCGGTTTGGCAGGATGCTTCCGGCTTGCTGGCCGAGGCGAAGGAGTTGCATCATCGCCTCGAAAGAGACGGTGGCGGGTTCTCCGGGGACCGCGATATCCGAGAATTCGAGTCCGGTGACCATCGGCAGATCCTGGGGGTCGGATGCGGAGACCTCTTTAAAAACTACGCCCTGAACGTTTATCAGATATCGTCGCCCTAAGTCCAGAATGGCCAGCGGCTGGTGTTCCCTTATGTGGATGTGCAGTTCATCGGGCAGTTTTCTGCTGACGGCCGCATCCGCAATCCATGAGTGGGCAAGGAGACGTTTTCTCGCGGTTGAAAGATTGACGGAAAGCGTGTTAACACCCTCTTTGATTTGAGTTTGATTCAATACATGGGCTCTTGTGAGCCGTCGGTTGCCCGTTACCGTCAGAGATTTCGCCGCGAAATAATCGCATTGCGTGAAGAAATCATAGCTGAAGACGAACACAAAGCTGACCGATATTAAAAAAGCGACGGCACCGAGAAGTTTACACGTCCAAGCAACATGACGAAGGACGGATTCCCGCTTTTTGGCTCTGCTGTTTTTGTAATAATTTGTTCTTGCGCGTTTACGTACCAACAATTTTCACCTCCGGTTCCAGGCGAATGTTGAATTTTTGCTGGATCGTTTCCTGTATGAGCTCCATTAAAGCGATCACATCAGCCGCAGACGCACCGCCGGTATTGATGATGAAATTGGCATGCTCGGAGGCGACCGCGGCGCCGCCGATTCGTCTGTTTTTTAAGCCGGCAAGGTCGATCAACTCGCCGGCGGACCTGCCGCCTGCGGGATTTTTAAAGAAACATCCGGCGCTCGGATACCACCAGGGCTGCATTTTCCTTCGGTTTTTCATAATGGCCTCGGCTTCTGTCTGCAACTGCTGAGAATCGGCAGGGCAAAGGCAAAAACGGCCCTCCAGGATGATGCGCTGGCGACGAGGATCGACGTCGTCGGGCCATGCAAGTCGACGGTATGAAAAATTCAGATGGGCCTTTTCAATGGTCCGGATGTCGCCGGGCGGTGTCAGAACCCTGACGGATGAAAGAACACCGGACACATCACCGTAAGATGTGCCGGCGTTCATCATGATCCCGCCACCGACGGTGCCGGGAATCCCCAGAGCAAAATTCATTCCTTTGAGGCCGTGAGCCAGTGCGAAGCGACAGAGGGACTGCATTTTTGCGCCGGCCATCGCCGTAACGAAGACCCTGTCCTCTTTTATTTCAGACTGAACGATCTTATTCAGACAGGCGGACATAACCACGACAATGCCCCGGATGCCTCTGTCTTTGACCAAAAGGTTCGTACCGTCACCGATTACCAGGCAGGGGATTTCCCTGCGGCTGGCCCAGTCAATCAACATTACCAATTGATCGGCTGTTTCAGGCGTGACAAAAGCGTCTGCCGGGCCACCCACCCTGAAAGAGGTATGTCTGACCATTGGTTCGTCAAATTTCACATGACGTGAGAACCGTTCGGAAAGCCATTTTCGTATATCTGGAGCCAGCGCCATATCCGTTTTTATCGTTTTTTTCCGGTAAAATGCATTTATTCAGCGCCCTGCGTTTTGCATCGGGGATCGTTGACGCTTGCCGGGGCGATCTTTCAGATTTTTTTTCCGCTCGACTTCAAAACCGCATCGCCGACCTTCCATACGTCTCCTGCGCCAAGCGTCAACAGAACGTCGCCGGGCCTCATCATATCCAACAAATAGGACGAAACAGCCTGAAAATCGTCCATGTAAACGACCTCTTTGTGCCGATGGGCCTTGATGTCTTTAGAAAGAGAATGGCTGTCGACACCAGCGATCGGCGGTTCTCCGGCCGGATATATCGGCAGAAGAATCAGCAGATCCGATTGATAAAAGGACCGGGTGAACTCATCGTGCAGGGCCAGGGTTCGAGTGTAGCGGTGAGGCTGAAAGACTACGACAATGCGTTTTTCGGGCCACATTCCCCTCACCGCGTCTAATGTGGTTTTGATTTCCGTTGGATGATGGCCGTAATCGTCGACAACCGTGATGCCGCCGGCTTCGCCCTTTATTTCGAGCCTTCGCTGAACTCCTTCCAGGGAAACCAGCGCCTTTTGAATCACCTCGAAAGAGATATCGAGCTCAATGGCTACGGCTATGGCGGCCATGGCGTTGGCCACATTATGCATTCCCGGTAGATTCAGATGGATTTCTCCAAACCTCTCCCCCTGGCGGTACAGCAGGAACCGGCTCTTTTGCCCTTCGAAAAAGATCTTCCTTGCTTGAAAGTCCGCCTGAGAGCTCATGCCGTAGGTGGTAAAGCGTTTCTTGATGCTCGGGAGTATATCTTGAACATGTTCGTTGTCCAGGCACAGGACCGCGAGCCCATAAAAGGGTATCCGGTCGATAAAATCGAGGAAAACACTTTTAATGGCGTCTATGTCCGAATAAAAATCCAGGTGTTCCCGATCGATATTGGTAACAACGGCAATGGTCGGAGAAAACTTGAGAAAAGATCCGTCGCTTTCATCAGCCTCGGCGATAAGGAAATCTCCCTGCCCTAAGCGTGCATTGGTATTTATGCTTTTTAGCTTGCCCCCGATTACCACCGTGGGGTCCATACCCCCTTCGGCGAGAATCGAAGCGATAATGGATGTGGTAGAGGTCTTTCCATGCGCACCGGCAACGGCAATACTGTACTTGAGCCGCATCAACTCGGCGAGCATTTCGGCCCTCGGAATAACCGGGATCGATGCCTGATGCGCTGCAAGCACTTCCGGATTGTCGGACCTGATCGCCGACGAGGTCACTACCACATCGGCTCCGGCGACCTGGGCGGGCGAATGGCCCTTGTAAATTCTTCCTCCCAGTGTTTTCAGACGATGGGTAGTATCCGAATCCGTGATATCCGATCCCGAGACGGTATATCCGAGATTCAGCAAGAGTTCGGCAATCCCGCTCATTCCGATGCCGCCGATTCCAACAAAATGGATATGATATTTTTTTTGATACATGGCTCCTGGAATCAAATTCTATGAATTGGTTTCCGGCCTTGCGCATCCAGTAGGGCACAGCAGTCTTCGACAATCCGCATCGCTGCGTCCGGCCTGCCGAAATATTTCGCTTTTTCGGCCATTTCTCTGAGAATTAGCGGGTGATCCGCATAATATTCGATTCGACGGGCCAGGATCGCGCCGTCCAGGTTCCTCTGCAGTATCACTTCCGCTGCTCCGGCCTCCGCCAGCGTTCCAGCATTTTTTGCCTGATGATCGTCAGCGGCATAAGGATAAGGGATAAAGATGGCTCCTTTCCCCAGAGCCGTGATTTCAGCAACGGTCGAAGCGCCGGCTCTGCAAACCACCAGATCTGACCGGTGATAGTGCTGGGCCATATCATCAAAAAAGGGCCTGACAAGACATGCGATATTTTTTGTATGGTATATTCGACGTATTTGCTCCTCATCATCGGGTCCGGCCTGATGGATGAAAAAAAATCTGTCTTTTTCCGTGAGATGCTCGGCGACGGCCATCATCGCCGTGTTGATGCCGTGGGCGCCCTGGCTGCCCCCCACCACCAATACCGTAAAGTACGGGTTTTTATCCGGCCCGCCCGACTGACGAGGATATCCAGCCTGCCGGATGATTTCTTGGCGCACGGGATTTCCGGAAAAGCATGTCCTTTGCTCGAGCTTGCGGGCCAGCCAAGGAAGTTTTGATATTCGAGTATCCGAAAAGGACACGTAAATTCGATCGGCAATCGGTGCCAGGGTCCGATTGGTCATGCCGGGCACAATATTCTGTTCGTGAAGGCCGACCGGTATCCCCATCATCCACGCAGATAGAATCATTGGTGCCGAGGTATAACTGCCAAGGCCGATCACCAGGTGCGGCGCAAATCGCCTCAACACACCGATGGATTGCCGAATACCTTTCGGTACTTTCCCCAGAGCCTCTAATTTCCCGCATATGCCCCGCCCTTTAAAGGCCGCCGATGTGATGCATTCTAATGGAAAGCCCGCCTTTTCAAGGGCCGACTTTTCAAAATTTTTTCCGACACTGACAAAAAGAACCCGGCTGTCCGGATGTCTCTCCATAAACGCCTGCCCGATGGCGATGCCGGGAAAAAGATGTCCTCCTGTACCGCCGGCGGCGATTATTACGCGAAGTCCAACACCTTTGTCTTTCCCTGATGCTTCGAGCATGTCTTGCATGCGGTTCGTCATGTATCCGAGCGCCTTTTCCTCATCTTGGTCTGGATGCTGCGATGTTCATCAGAATGCCGACAGAGGCCATATTGATCAAAAGAGATGTGCCCCCGTAGCTGAGAAAAGGAAGAGTCAGCCCTTTTGCGGGAAGCAGTCCGAGGGACACCCCCATGTTTACGCAGACCTGAAGGCCCAGGGCAGCCGTGATACCCAGCGCGACAAGGGAGCCGAAAAGATCATCGGTGTTTGCTGAAATGAGTATCCCGCGCCATATAATCAGGGAAAAAAGCCCCACAATCACCAGAACACCGAAAAGCCCGAGCTCTTCGCCGATAACCGAAAAAATAAAATCGGTATGAGGCTCCGGAAGGTAGAACAATTTCTGATACCCTTTTCCGACACCTGCACCCCATAGACCGCCCGATCCGAAAGCCATCAGAGAATGAACGATCTGGTATCCCTCTTCCTGTGGATACTGCCAGGGATCCAGAAATGTCAAAATACGCTTTAAGCGGTACTCCGCACTGACCATAAAATAATATGCCAACGGTAACAGGGGTGCCAAAGAGGTGATGAGGTGCAGCGTTCGAACCCCGCCGACAAACATCATGATCCACGCGAGAATGGAAAGGATCAGGATGGAGCCGAAGTCCGGTTGGAAAAATATCACCACCGCCATCATTCCAAGCACGATCACATGAGGGAAAAATCCGACGGAAAACATCTTAATGTTTCCCTTGCTGAACTTATCCGCGATGGAATAAGATAGGTAGAGAATCAATGCGAAACGTGCAAATTCAACTGGTTGAAACTGCAGACCACCGAAACGTACCCACCGGGAGGCACCGCCAACCGATACGCCGAATTGGGAAGTATGGGTAAGCGATAGAAGACCGATCGACGTGAATAAGATGGGATAAGCCGCCACTCGAAACACGCGATAGGGGACATGGCGGCAAAACACCAGCGTGATGAATCCGATAAGGGAAAAAACGGCCTGCTTTTTCAAAAAGTAGCCGTCCGAGCCAAACTTCTTCATGGCCAAGGCTGAACTGGCGCTATAAACCATGACGATGCCGATACCAACAAGAAAAAGCACAGGAAACAGCAGGTTCAGGTCATAATGGAGAGAACGTGCGGCGCCCTTGCTTTCTGTTCGTTTCTGATCGATCACGTGTGCCGTCCTTTAATCTGATCCACTGCTTTCCGAAAACTCTCCCCGCGATGGGCATAGCTTTTGTACATATCGAAGCTGGCGCATCCAGGTGAAAGAAGAACCACATCCCCAGGGATCGCGGCATGGTGTGACATGCGCACAGCCTCTTGCATTGATGAGGCCTTTTCTACCGGTTTAATATGGCCGATCGCCGCTGAAATGCTTGTTGCCGCTTCTCCCACCAGGATAAGCTTTTTCACATGCCGGCGTATCATATCCCCGAGAAGTTCAAAGGTTGCGCCTTTATCGCGACCCCCCATAATCAGGATAACGGGCTCACCAAAGGATTCCAGCGCTCTGGCGACCGAATCCACGTTGGTGGCTTTGGAATCGTTTATGTATTTTACTCCTTCGACGGCGCCGACATATTCCATGCGATGGTCAAGAGGCTTGAAGCACCGCAGGGCGGTTTGAACACCGTCGACAGTCGCACCCGCCGCGAGCGCGGCCAGACTCGCAGCAGCGGCGTTTTCCACATTGTGCTTGCCCGCGAGTCCGAAATCTGAAAGATCCAGCGCGATTGGATCAAAATTTCTTTCCTTCAGGTTGACAAGTATCTGCCGATCCTCAATAACGCCCCCTTCTTCACCGGAGAAAGTCGAGTCGGAGTAAAACAACTTTTTGGCTCGAACATTGCCGCTCAGCCTGCGAATAAGGGGATCTGCACCATTGAGGACGGCCGTATCGCCGGCTTGCTGATTTTTGAACAGCCGAAACTTTGATGCCGCATAGGCACCCAGATCCCGATAGCGATCGAGGTGATCTTCGGTGATGTTGAGCAGAATTCCTATGTTCGGCCTGAAGGTGTTGATGGTGTCCAGCTGAAAACTGCTCACTTCCACTATGACCGCATCCGCCTTTTTTCCGGCGGTCACATAATCGATGAGAGGTTTTCCGATATTGCCCCCGACAAACACCTTGCGCCCCGAATGGACCATCATTTCACCCAAAAGAGATGTGGTGGTGGTTTTGCCGTTGGTACCGGTAACGGCAAGAATCGGTTCTCTAATGTACCGGCAAGCCAGCTCTATCTCCCCCAAAATACGAATCCCTTTCTGCATCGCCCGCATGACCGGCGAGATATACTCCGGAACGCCCGGGCTCAATATGATCAGATCGGCCCGTTCAAAGGTTTTGGTCGAATGTCCGCCGAGCTCCAGACGAACTTCGCTTCCGGCAAGGGCGGAAAGACAGGTTTTCAAGTCATCGGCCGCTGCCCGATCCGTAATGGTAACGAGCGCCCCTCGATCAAGCAAAAAGCGTGTGAGCGCAACTCCCGTGATGCCGAGACCGACGACGAGTACCTGTTTTTCCCGAAGTTCCATGGCTTCTCCGCAACCCTCGACAACCCGGTCGGCGGGTCTTCTGATGACGACCTACCTCAGTTTCAAGGTGCTCATGGAGATCAGCGCCAGTGCGACGGCGATGATCCAAAATCGAACAATGACTTTCGGTTCTTCCCATCCTTTCAGCTCAAAATGATGGTGAAGCGGCGCCATTCTGAAAATTCTACGGCCGTTTGTCATTTTAAAAAAGCCGACCTGAAAAATGACGGAAAGCGCTTCAACGACGAACAGGCCGCCTACAAGGGCAAGCAGAATCTCCTGTTTCGTGATAACGGCGACGGTACCCAGCGCACTTCCGACAGAAAGAGATCCCGTATCTCCCATAAAAACCTGTGCCGGATAAGTATTAAACCATAAAAATCCCAACCCCGCGCCGGCCAGGGCACCGCAGAAAACCGTCATTTCTCCGCTCCCAGGAACATAATTGAGCTGAAGGTATTCGGCGAATTTGACGTGCCCGGCAACGTAAGCGAAAACCATGTAGGATACCGATGCAATGATAACGGGTCCTATGGCAAGCCCGTCCAGTCCATCGGTGAGGTTGACCGCATTTGAAGTGCCGACGATAACCAGTGCGGCAAAAAGGATATAGCCCCATCCCAAATCAGGCGCTAAGTTCTTGAAAAAGGGAACGGTGATACTGGTGCTGAAATTTGAATACAGATAAAGAAACACCCCGGTTCCAAGCGCCAGAAGAGTCTGAAGAAGGAATTTGTTTCGGGCACTTAATCCTTTGCTCCGTTTTTTCACCTGCATCAGATAATCGTCGACAAAACCGATGGCGCCGAATCCCGTCGTTACCAAAAGAACGATCCAGACAAAGGGGTTCGTCAGATTCGCCCAGAGAAGCATGGAAGTGACGACCGAAAAAATAATCAAAATACCGCCCATTGTCGGCGTGCCGGCTTTCTTGAGGTGGGTGGAAGGCCCGTCTTCTCGAATATATTGTCCTATCTGCAGACTCGAAAGCTTTCTGATCACCCATGGGCCAAGAAAAAAACAGATAAGAAAAGCGGTCAGACTGGCGTAAATGGTCCGGAAAGTAATGTACCGGAAGACATTAAACACCGACAAGCTGGTATGCAGCGGGTAGAGCAGATGATAAAACATGGTTTATCTTCTTCGTTTTTCTCTTCGTTATGGCTTGTCAACCGCTATCGGTCTGTTTTTCGAGCGCAAAACACCGGCGATTGGATGGGGTGTTGCCCCCGATCGATTCGCCCAGTCCGCCAGTCGAATGGCGAGTTTTTCCAACTCCATGGCTCTTGATCCTTTAACAAGAACCCAATCATCCGGCGAAAGCCGCCGGACAAGGTCCTGAAAAACTTCATCCGGAGATCCCAAAAAAATATCTTCAGGGTCCATACCGTTATTGCCGGCTCCCCGCGCCAGGGCATGGGAAAACCTGCCTACTGCATAGAGTCTGCTGATCTTGGATCGGGCGCTGACGGCGCCGATGTATTCGTGCAGAGATTCGGCGGAAGAGCCCAGTTCAAGCATGTCCCCGGCGATGAGAAATCCCCTGCAGCCACCTTTCAGGCAAGATAGCGTTGTGATGGCTGCTTCCATGGAAACCGGGTTGGCATTGTAGGAGTCGTCTATAATACGGACACCCATTTTTGTTTCAATCACATGCATGCGCCCATGGACTGGAGTAAAATGCTCCAGCCCTGATTGGACATCGCCCGGCGGTATCCGGAGGAGGCTTCCGACGGCAGCTGCGGCAAGGGCGTTCGACACCATGAATGCTCCCGGAACCGAAAGATGAATAGGGATCCGACAGTCCGTCATCACCAGTTGAAAGGAGGTCCCTGTTTCCGTTTTTTCCAACGATTCCGCCTTGATAACAGCGTGTTCGGAAAATCCGAAAAAAAGAACGTCAACCGGCGCTGTCTTGCCGAGCAGCAAACATCGGGAATCGTCGGCGTTGAGAACGGCGGTGCCCCCGGATTTAATTTTACCCAGAAGTTCCCCCTTTTCCCGCATGACACCCTCGATGGAGCCCAGACCTTCCAGATGACCCGGCCCGATGTTGGTGATCACGCCGATGTCGGGCCGACAGATTTCAGCCAGCCGCTCTATTTCGCCCGGGTGGTTTGTGCCGAGCTCCAGCACGGCCAATTCATGGTCTTGCGTCAGGTTGAACAGGGTCAAAGGAAGCCCGATATCGTTATTGAGATTGCCGACGGTCGACAGGGTGCGGAACCTTGTGGACGCCACCGCCGCCGTCATTTCTTTTGTTGTCGTTTTTCCATTGGAACCGGTTATGGCGACGACCGGAAAGCGGAATCGATCTCGATGAAAAGCGGCCAGATCGCCGAGCGCTCTTCTCGTGTCGCCGACCGCAATGAGGACGACCCCCGCTGCGTTCCATTTTTCACGCAAATCACCGGTGGTTTGACTTTGATTCATGACGATCCCGCGAATCCCCAGATCGATTACTTCACCTATAAAGCGATGGCCGTCGTGATTCTGGCCGACGATGGCGATAAAGAGTTCATCAGGGTTGATTTTTCGCGAGTCGATGCCGATCCCAAAAAATGTCCGCGTCCGATCCCCGCACACGAGATCGCCCCGGGTTGCATTGAGAATATCCGAAACCGTCCATGGCACTTTTTCCATCACCGGCCGCCCCTGAATAAGCGCGATAGGGCATACGCCGCTTCGACCCTGTCGTCGAAAGTAAGGTTTTTCTTCCCTATGATCTGATAGGTTTCATGCCCTTTCCCAGCGATCAAAACAACATCTCCGGGCCGCGATACCCTGATGCCGAGCCGAATCGCCCTGGTTCGATCCGGCTCCACCACATATCCTCTTTCTTTCAATCCGTTGGAAAGTTCGAATGACTCGAAGGCCCGCAATCCGGTTTTTTTGATGCCTTCCAGGATCTGCGCAATGATCGCCATGGGGGGTTCTGTTCTGGGGTTGTCCGATGTGACGACTGCCAGATCACACAACGAGGCGGCTATTTCTCCCATAATCGGCCGTTTCCCCTTATCCCGATCCCCACCGCAACCGAACACGCAGATCATTCGGCCTTCTGCCATCGATCCCAGTGCATTCAGGACCTTTTCAAGGGCCGCCGGTGTGTGCGCATAATCCACATAGACGTGTCGTCCGGTATGGTTCTCGACGGCTTGAAGTCGACCGGGAATGAGACTGACTTTTTCAATCCCCTTTTTTATGCTGGCCACAGGCAGTCCAAGGCCGATCCCAACACCGGCAGCCGAGAGGATGTTTTCAAGATTGTGTCGGCCGATAAGGGGGGATTGAAAATCAAACGCGCCCTCAGGCGTTATGATGGAACCCTGAATCCCATCCACGCCGAAACGAACCTGATCCGCCCTGACGGTTTCTTTTGGAGACAGGCCGGTGGAAATCACCGGAATAGAAAGGACACCCAGAAGCTCCTTTCCCCTCGGGTCCTCCGCGTTGACAACGGCAAACGCCTTTCCCCTCTTGTCTCCTGTCATTAAAACGTCCGTGAAAAACCGTTTTTTACACGACCAGTAGGTTTCCATGTTTTTATGGAAATCCAGATGATCCTGGCTCAAGTTGGTAAACACGGCCGCGTCGAAGCCGCAGTCATAGACACGCAACAGGTCGATGCCGTGGGAGGAAACCTCCATAACCACATGGGTAACCCCGCTTGCTTTCATATCGGACAGAATTTGCTGAAGATCCAGGGATTCCGGGGTCGTCACCGAACTGCTATAGGTTTTTCCGCAGTACCGGTAGTTGATGGTTCCGATGACGCCTGTAGGAAAACCGGCTTCCGTAAGAATTCCCTCGATCAGAAAGGCCGCCGTTGTTTTACCGTTTGTTCCCGTTACGCCGATGATATACAGCGTGCCGGAGGGATGTCCGTAAAAAGCGCTCGATATGGAAGCCATCGCCTTTCGTGTATTTTCCACTTCCACAATAACGGCCGAAGATCTTACCGGTCTATCGACGACGACGGCCACCGCTCCGCGGGCTACCGCGTCTTCAATATAGTTATGGCCGTCGGTGCTGAATCCTCTGACAGCAATGAATATCCCGCCCGGTTTTACTTCCTGGGACCTGTAGTGGACCGAGGATATATCCGGATCGCTTGAGATCCCGATTGTCCTGGCCGGCACGCAGGTCAGCAGCGCGGACAATTTCATTCGCTTGTTCCCCGCGTCAATCGCGCAGTAAGGGTGTCGCCTTTCTGGGCGGGCGGTATGTTCAAATAATTCAAGGTTTCTCCCATGATTTTTTTAAAGGCAGGCGCAGCGACAATGCCTCCGTAATATTGATTTTTCGGCTCATCGACAACAACCAGAACCGCAGCGGAAGCGTTTTCTTCCGGAGCGAATCCGAGAAAAGCCGCCATATACCTTCCGCGCGCATACCCGCCGTTCTCGTCTATTTTCTGTGCGGTACCGGTTTTCCCACAAACCGTATATCCTTCGATGGCTGCATTGACCCCCGTCCCTCCTTCCATGGTCACTGTTTTCATCATTTTTCTCATGGCTTCGGCGGTCTCCTCGGAAATCGCTCTTCCGATCTTTGCGGGCCCGAAGCGCTGAATCAATCGTCCGCTCTGATTCGTTATCGCCTGCACAATAAAAGGCTTCATGAGAACCCCGTTGTTTGCGATAGCGCAGGCCGCATTCAGCAATTGCAGAGCGGAAACAGAAATTCCCTGTCCAAAAGAAATAGTCGCCGTATCTATGGGCGTCCAGCGCTGGTAAGGCCAAAGCATTCCGGAAGTTTCTCCGGAACAGTCAATCCCGGATTTTTGACCGAAACCGAAGCGCTTCAAACAGGTGTATAGCCTTTCAGGTCCGAGCAGTGCACTGATTTTAACCGCACCGATATTGCTTGAAAGTTTGACGATCTCCTCCACAGACAGGCGGTCGTGCGGATGGGTATCGTGTACGACGTTGCGGCCGACCGCGTATTTTCCGTTTTCACAGGAAAATACGGTCGTTGGCCGGCAGATGCCGGCCTCGATCGCAGCCGCCACGCTGAATATCTTCATGGTGGACCCCGGCTCGAATGGGTCCGTGATGACCCTGTTACGCCAAAGATCCTTGTCGTATTTGCCGTAAGCATTCGGATTGAATGCCGGAAAATGCGCCATTGCGAGAACGGCTCCCGTTTTTGGAGACATCACGACCGCCATGCCGGATTTTGCCATAAACTGGGTAACGGTTTCTTCCAACGCCTTTTCCGCAATGAACTGGATATTCAGATCAATCGTCAGAATGAGGTTGTTTCCGCTGTAATAGTGATCCGGAGAAACATCGCTTTCCGCCCGGAACCCGCGTCCCAGCGCATCTTCTAAAACCTTATATGTGTATGGGGCGCCTCTAAGATATTTGTCGTAATGGTATTCGAGGCCTTCGAGGCCATGGCCGTCGATACCTGAAAATCCGATGACCTGAGCGGCTAGGGTCTTGTTCGGATAAAATCGGCTGTGCTCCGTAAGAAATTCGATTCCCTCGATAGCAAGTTCCTCCACCTTTTTTGCCTCTTTCGGGGTGACCTTGCGTTTCAGCCATTCAAAGGGTCTGCCTGAAGTCAGCTTTGCGGCAACAACGGACTCCCTTTCCCTGAGGGCGCTTGAAATGGCGGTGCTGGCCGATCGAGGGTTCGATATCTTTTTGGGATGTACCGCGATGGACGTAACATCCACGCTGACGGCCATTTCCTGTAAGTTTGCATCAAATATGGTCCCCCTTTTTCCCTGCAACCGGTAAGATTTTTCATACTGGTTTGCCGCCTTTTCCGACAGCCAGGATCGTCGAACCACCTGAACATATACAGCCTTTGCGCCGACGACCCCCAAAAAAAGACTGAATACGCATCCGACGATAATGGACCGCACTTTGATACGCTGTTTTTCCTTTGAAATCATGGGATTAAAATCGTCTGTCTGGCACTCGGCATGACCAGACCGAGCTGTGTTTTCGCAATGTTGGCTATACGCTCCGGAGACTTCAACCGCGCAATCTCTATCTTGAGATTTTTCTGCAGCATCAGCAGTCGCCGATGTTCGGTGTTTTCCTTCGATATTTCATATCCGGTCCGGACACACTGAACCCTGCACCACGTATAGAAAAAGAGTTCGGCAATAAGAAACAGGAGGATGGCCATCCACATCCTGACGAGTTTCGGACTGAGACGTCTCTTTTTTCTTTTATTGCTGCTCATGGACGTTAGATTTTCTCAACGGCCCTAAGCCTGGTGCTTCTGGCCATCGGATTAGATGCAATCTCCTCCCGGGAAGCTCGCATGACCTTTTTTGTAAGAACACGAACGGCACTTTTTTGCATGCACACGCACACCGGCTGGTTTGTGGGGCAGATGCAACCTTTTTCATATTTTTTGAACCAGGTTTTAACGATTCGATCTTCCAGGGAATGAAACGATAGAACGCAGAGACGGCCGCCTTTATTCAACAGCGGTATGACCTGCCCCATGAACGCATCGAGCGCTTCGAGTTCCTTGTTCACCGCGATCCTCAAGGCCATGAACACCCGGGTAGCAGGATGAATCCGTTGATGTCGACGATTTCTCGGGTGAACGGTTTCGCATATGATCTGTGCAAGTTGTCTGCTCGACCGGATCGTTTCCCTTTTCCGGTAGTGCACGATCTTTCTGGCAATAGGCCTGGACCAACGTTCTTCACCGAATTTTTTGAAAATCGCCTCGAGCTCCTCTTCGGCCAGAGTATTGACGAGATCCCGGGCCGTTGGTTCGGAGGCCGCATTCATCCGCATATCAAGCGGTTCATCGCGCATGAAGCTAAAGCCCCTTCCGCTTGATTCTATTTGGTGAAGCGACACCCCTAAATCGAGAATGATTCCGTCGACCGAAACAATGCTCAGTTGTTTTAAGATGCGTGCAAGATTGGTAAAATTATCATGGAAGAGGCGGACATTATCGCCGTAGGGTGCAAGTACACCGGCCGCATGGGTGACGGAATCCCTGTCTTGATCTATCCCTATCAGCAAGCCGCCCGGAATAATTTTCTCGCAAATCGCCTTTGCGTGACCAGCGCCGCCAAGTGTCCCGTCAACATAGATTTTTCCCGGCCTGCAATTCAGAAACCAGACCGCTTCGTTGAGCATGGCGGAGACATGTCTGTAGGACATGACATCGATTCCACTCTCGTTCACACGAGGATGAGAAACAGTGCACAAACATGCATCGGAAATCTTACCATCTGTAACCGTTTAGCTCTTAGAAAAATGGCCGGGCGGTTTTTCAATACGCTAAGCTTTACCTACAATCCGAGTTTCGAGATTTCGTTCCGTACCTGTTCTATTTTCATCTCTTCTTCCATCAGCGCGTTTTCTTTTTCCCAGTTTTCACGCGACCAGATTTCGAAATGATCGAGAACCCCCAGTACCACAATTTCCTTTTCAATTTCCGCATATTGTCGTAAAGTGGGAGGAATGAGAACTCTTCCCTGTTTGTCTATATTGCACTCATGGGCGCCGCCGATAAACACCCTTCTGAAGCGCCGCATGTTGTCGCTTTTTTCGGCCAGCGCCAGAATTCGGTTTTCGATTTTGGTCCACTCGTCGTACGTGTAGGCAAAAAGGCTTTTATCCAGACCCGACACCATGATACTGTCTCCGCCGCCGACCCGGATCACGTCACGGAATCGGGTCGGGATGATGATTCGGCCTTTTTCGTCGATTATTTGGAACGAGCTACCACGAAACATAGGGCACCAGTAGTTACCACTTTTTTCCACTTTACTCCAAAATAAATACTATTCTTGAGGCACTGTCAAGAAAAAAATCATCCATTTTAAAACTTTCCATAATAATTTATTAATGTTAAAAGCTGGAACCAGGAAGGGAGATCGGCCTCTGGCATGACCCGGCCGTCGAATCCATCCTGCAAAACGGGTAACAGTGTGGTTTTTCGAAAAAATTGATTCTATAACGAACGGCCGGCTGTTTTTTGGAGAAAAAATTGCCGGCCGGTTTTCAAGACGTTAAACGAAGACCGGAACAAAGTGATTATGAAAATCAAACAGTTTCGTTACCTGGCCGATAATTTCAGCTACCTTATCCACGGAAAAAAACTTGCAGCGGCGATAGATGGGGGGGCTGTCGAGAAGATATTTTCTTACGTTGAAGAGCAGGGACTGGAACTGGTATACGTCGCCAACACCCATTCTCATCCGGATCACACAATGGGAAATAGTGCCCTGCTTAAAGGTTCAACCGCTGAATACCTGGACAATCAGAAATTGTTGGTCAAGGGCGGATTTGAAATCGAAGATCTCTCGTTGAGAATCTTTGCCACGCCGGGGCATACCGATGATTCCGTGATTTTTTATGCGGCCGGCGTTTTATTCACCGGGGACACCCTTTTCAACGGGACTGTCGGTAATTGCTTTTCGGGAAATTTAAAGCGGTTTTATCATTCCATAAAAATGCTCATGGGGTTTTCCGGTGAGACGATCGTTTATGCCGGCCACGATTACGTCGCAGAATCCATGATGTTCGCGAAGAAACTCGAACCGAGCAATATCCACATCGATCGGTTTTTAAACAGATACAACCCATCTCACGTATGCTCCACGCTCTCGGAAGAATTCAACATCAATCCTTTTTTTCGATTGAATGAATCCGCCATCGTTTCCTTTCTAACAAAAATGGGGCTGCCTGCGAGCACCGAATACGAACGGTGGGAAGCTCTCATGAGCGTCGAATGATCTCCTGAGCTGCAGAGGCCGGAAAAACCGGTCCCCGTAAACGGCGTTTTATGAATTAGCAATCGGAGGTTATAGAGGATATGGACGAATCCAACAGGTACAAAAAGCTGCCGAATAAATCGGACCACATGTGTTTTGGTTGCAGCCCCGTGAACCCCTGCGGGCTGCGGATGCAGTTTTATACGGACGGCCACGCCGTTGTATCGTGGATAACCGTTGCGGATCATCTTTGCGGATGGACCGACAGGGTACATGGCGGCGTCATATCCGTGATCCTGGATGAAATTATGAGTTGGTCCGCACTCTACCTTCTTAAAAGCTTCACCGTCACCAAATCGTTGACGGTCGATTTTCTCAAACCGGTTTTTATCGGCGATACGATAAAGGCGGAAGGCCGCCCCGTGAATGTGAAAAACAATAAGGATGCATCCATGGAAGGGATTCTTTATAACAGCGACGGCGAATTGTGTGCCAGATCCACAGGAACATTCTTGATTTTGCCGCCGAAAGTCGCCAAGCGCATGGGGGTGTTAACCGACAAAACCATACAGGATTATGAGCGTATTATGGAAACCTGATTCCATTGAAAACGAAGAAAATTCGATCGGATCGCCGCTACTCCTTCAGCGGCGTTATTTTCCATATCTCCCCGGCATAATCGAAAATGGCCCGGTCGCTCGAAAACTTCCCCATATTGGCCGTGTTCAATATGGATCGCCGCGTCCAGGCGTCCTGATCCAGATATGCCGAGGCGACGGCATCCTGGCAGTCGACATAGGAACGGTAATCGCCAAGTATCATATAGGGTTCGTTGTACATGAAGAGCCTATCGATAACCGGTTTAAACAAATGGGGCTCTCCCGGGGAAAAGTACCCCCATGCGATCATGTCCAGAGCCCTTCTCAGTTCCTCATCGGCATTATAGACGTCTTGAGGCTGGTATCCATCGGCGTGTTTTTGCCTGACCCCTTCAACGGTCAAGCCGAAAATAAATATATTTTCTCTGCCCACCTCCTGCATGATTTCGATGTTCGCTCCGTCCAATGTGCCGATGATGACCCCGCCGTTGAGAGCAAACTTCATATTGCCGGTCCCGGACGCCTCCATACCGGCTGTTGAAATTTGCTCTGAAAGATCCGTAGCCGGAACCAGTTTTTCCGCCTGAGAAACGCAATAATTGGGCAAAAAGATGACTTTCAGTTCATCGTTTACGGCAGGGTCGTTGTTGACGGCTTCACTGACCGAATTGATGAGTTTGATGATCAGTTTGGCCATGGCGTAACCGGGAGCGGATTTGCCGCCGAAAATGACCGTGCGGGGAACTTTGATACGCCCCGGGTTTTCCTTGATTCTGTTGTACAGGGTGATCACATGGAGAAGATTGAGGATCTGACGCTTGTACTCATGGATCCTTTTAACCTGAACGTCGAAAAGGGAATCAACGATGACGTTGATTCCCACCTTTCGCTTAATATATCTGGCAAGCATTTCCTTGTTTTTCTTTCGAATTTGCCGCCATTGCCCTTTAAATCCGGAATCATCGATCCTGGAAATGAGATCTTTTAATTGATAGGGTTCCGTTATCCATCGATCACCGATGGCGTCGGATATCAGTGCCGATAGGATCGGGTTGGCGCTGAGCAGCCAGCGCCGAAAGGTGATGCCGTTGGTTTTATTGCTGAACCGCGACGGATAGAGGGCATAAAAATCATTGAAGATATTTTCCTTGAGCAGCCGGGTATGAAGCTCAGAAACGCCGTTAATGGAGTGGCTGCCGATAATACCCAGATGAGCCATGCGGACACGCTTTTCCGGTTCTTCCTGAATTAGGGACATTCGGCGTATCCGCTCCAGATCTTCAGGATATATTTGGCGTACCTCATTCAAAAAACGGCGGTTGATCTCATAGATGATCTGCATGTGACGGGGTAGAACCCTCTCCATGAGGCTTACGGGCCAGGTTTCCAGCGCTTCAGGTAAAATGGTATGATTTGTGTACGCAAAAGTTTTCAAACAGATTTCCCATGCATGGTCCCAGGATAACCCTTCTTCATCCACCAAAATTCTTATGAGTTCCGGAATAGCGATAACCGGATGGGTATCGTTGAGCTGAATCGCTGTGAGATCGGAAAATCCTTCGAAATCTGTATGATGCTTCTTGAAACGGCGGATGATATCCTGAAAGGTGGCTGAAACAAAAAAGTATTGCTGTTTGAGGCGCAGCTCCTTTCCTTCTATCGTTTCCTCGCTGGGATATAAAACCTTGGAAATGTTTTCGCTGCGCACCTTATCTTCCACGGCGCTGATATATTTGCCCACGTTGAAAAGCTCCAGACTGAACTCCCTGCTGGATCTGGCCGCCCAGAGCCGCATATTGATGACATGGTTGTTTTTATACCCGGGTATGAGGGTGTCGCAGGCCATTGCCATAATGTTTTCCGTGTTTTCCCAGCGCACACAAAAACGGCCCTGTTCGTCCACGCAATCTCTGACATGCCCATAGAACCTCACCTGATATAGGTTTGCCGGTCTTTCAAACTCCCACGAGTTGCCGTGTCTGAGCCAGTTGTCACATTTTTCAACCTGGTATCCGTTTTCAAAAACCTGGTAAAATATCCCGTAATCATAGCGGATGCCGTAACCGTAAGCCGGTATTTTCAGCGTCGCCAGAGAGTCCATGAAGCAAGAGGCAAGACGTCCCAGTCCACCGTTGCCCAGTCCGGCATCCCATTCGATTTCTTCGATATCTTCAAGAGAGCAGTTTAACTCGGCAAGCGCCTGCCGGCATTGTTCGAAAATGTCAAGATTGATAATGTTGCTTTTCAGAAAGCGGCCGGGCAAAAACTCCATTGACAGGTAGTAAACACGCTTGGCTTTTTTATTGTAGTATGCCTGCTGGGTGTTGATCCAGCGATCTACCAGCCGATCGCGCACTGCATGGGCCAACGCCTTGAAATAGTAGCCTGTATTGGCAAAGGAGGGATCTTGCCCGAGGCTTGAAGAGATATGCTTGACAATGTCTTTCTTAAGGGTTTCCGGATCGTTGGAACCCGCAATGCAAAGTGGTTTTCTGGATTTCCGCTTCAATGGTCCCATCCTTTCCCTATATTCTTGTTATGCTTTTTTCGGGAGTCTGACTTTTTTCCTCTCCTGCTTGCCGCACCTCACCGGTAAAGTAAGGGAGAAGGCTTCCGATACAGGAGGCGGGCCGAAAAAATCAGTTTCATTATAATAAAATTGAAGCAGATGACAATCTGTTTTTGTTCCGCCGGTTCATGCCCTTATAAATCGGTATTCAGGGTTTCCCTGAGTGATGCGCTTGGGCGACAGCAATCCTGTGATTGCCGGTGCGGCCGAGCGTAAACGGTTCTTGTTCATTATGGTTTGATATCCATCTAGTCCAAAAACGGATTTTTAAAATTGCAAAGGCCGATAATGATATGGCGGCGCATGCCCGGTGTTGGCTCATAATAATCTGAATTTTTAGCCATATTGGGCATTAATGCTTTGATATAAAACAAAAAAATTTGAAAATCGGAAAGAAAAAATTTTTAAAAAAAAACAGCCGGAAGGTTAAAAAAAAACTTGACAATACTATATATTGTAGATTAAAAAATTGTATTATACAAAATAGGGAATAAATTGGGGACGGTTGGGGGAGGATGTATCAGATCATAAACAAACGACAAGAAGACGGCGAGGGAGGCAGACATGGCGACAAAAGAAAAAAAGGCCACAAAAAAAGATTCGAAAACCAAGGATACTGCAAAAACTGCGGAGAAAAAGACGACTAAGAAAAAAAAGTAAATCGAAATGGTTTGGAAAACGGGGAGCATCCGGGTCGATGGAGGAGCACCCCGTTTTTTTGTCGGTTTTGTATCGAAGCCGAGCATCCACGATAGTACAGGCGCATACCCAGGATTGTGCTGTTCTTTAGGTAAGGAGAAAAGCAAGATGAACAAAAAAGATCTGGTAAAAGCGGTAGCAACGGTCTTGAATACCAAAAAAGATGCCCAGCTGGCGGTCGATCGCGTATTTTCAGCCATCACCGAAGCGCTGCAAAACAGAGAAACCGTCACCTTGGCCGGTTTCGGAACCTTTAAAACCGCCCAGAGAAAAGCGAGGAAATCAAGAAACCCCCGAACAGGCGAAGAAATTGCGATCAAAGCGAAAAACGTACCCAAGTTTGTTGCCGGAAAGGGGTTAAAAAACGCTGTGGAGTAAAAGACAGGTTGCTCCATCGCCTTTCCTCAGAAAATATTCCTCCTATTGTCCGTGCAGGTCCATCCACACGGCATGTCGATGGACCTTTTTGTCAAAGCAGAACACCGGCGCGGCATAGAAGGCGCGACAAACCGGTTGCAAGCGACAGAAAGCCCGCCCTATGGTGGTTTTAAATGGCGGTGCAATCGTTACCAGCACCCGCATGTCCCTGAGCGCCCCGACGCCATGGGGTTCGGCGATGTCTGAAATCAGAACGTCGCCGGAATTCGCAGGGATTATCGAACCGTTTTTACCTAAAAATTCCCCCTTTCCTTCCAGCACGACGATGCGCAGCTGCCCTTCAATATCGTGAGAATGAACCGGCAATTCCTGACCGGCTTTAAAATTGAAATTGACGATCTTAAAATACGGGGAGTCGTGAACCAGAAATTTTTTCAAAGACGCCTCGCTGAACCCGCTCTCTCGATAAATTTCGATTTTTTTCAGCATATGTCTTTTTTTTTCCGGCCGCATCGCTACTGATGAAACAACTCTTTCGATCTTTCCGTGACTCCGGTGGCATTTGGAAAATCGGGCGCCATGTAAGCTTTTTTGTTGTGTTCGATCAGATCCCTTGCCTCCTGCATAAAGCTGTTGTAACGTTTCTTACATTCATAAAACCCGTGCCACCAGGAGTAGTCCGGCGCCATCATGGCAGCGCCCATCCGGGCCCTTCGGCCTTCATGGTGCCAAAGTTCATAAAATTCGAATTCGATCTTTTCGTCGAAGAATTTGGTTTCATCCAGCAGCCCCTTTGCATATAGATCATCCATGAGGGCCTTGACGGGTGTATAATAAATTTCATTGTAATTCGTGACGACATCATCGAAATTACGGAAATGGGCATCGGTCCAGGTTTGTGAATGACACTGCCGACAGACTTTCTTCATTTTCTCTCTCTCCGTCTTCCAGTCTGTGGCAGAGGGAAAGGGTTTGAAATCCCGCGGCCTGACCGTCAACGGCGCCTGAGTTTCCCAGGAAAGCCTTTCAGTGACGTCATGGGTTTTCGGCACTTCGAAAGCGGCGGACATGTGACATGCCGCGCACGTGGGCGCCCGGAAGTCTTTTCCGGCCTGCCACAGCTTGTTGTCCGGATCCCAATCCCACCGGTCCCCTTCGGCGTGATAGATCGTGCCGTGTTTGCTCTCGTTGTAAATTTCAATCTGGGGGTGATCCGGTCCCAAGTGACATTGATCGCAGGCTTCAGGCTTGCGGGCTTCCACGATCGAAAACCGGTGGCGGGTATGGCAGCTGCTGCAGCTGCCTTTGCTCCCGTCGGGATTTATCCTGCCGACGCCCACATTCGGCCATGTTCCGGCCACGGGATGCCCCTCAATGACTTCGACTACGGTGCCGTGACAGGCATAACAGCCCGAGGCGCGCTCTATGCGGTTATTCATGCCGTGCCTCAGCCAGAAATCGATTTTCCATATGATCTCCTGGGTGTTGGCGTGCTTGCTTTTTGCGTATTGATCCGCTTCCTTCGGATGGCAGCCCCGGCAGCTTGTCGGACTCACGACCGCCGAGATGGTCTTTTTGTCGTGCTGTAGGTGCGATTTTAAAACAGCGGCATCGCTGTTGGCCCGGTGGCATTTGTCGCAGTCCACACCGACCCTGGCGTGCACGCTTTCCGACCAGTCTCGGTAGATCCCCGGCGTTTTGATGCGGTGGCACTCGATACAGGCTTTGCCCGCAAGTATTTCCGCCCTTTTTTCCGGGATCAAACGCAGCGGAAAATCCCAACGCCACACGCTGATGCACGCGAGAATCAAAAAAATAATGACCAGGTTGGTGTATGCCAAAACGACGAAGACCTTGTGGCTTTTGCCGATGGATGCATCGTTTTTTTCGTCTTTCAACAGTTCTCCGACCAGCGATACCTTTTCGAACACTTCGACGCCGTGGGGGGCGCCATCGAGGGCGCTGGTGAGATCGGACCCTGCCTGATGCTTGCCGAAATGCCGCCCGTCTTTCCATCTGGTGCTGGCAGTGACATCGTAGATTCTGTTTCGATAGGCGATATAGGCCAGCCTGCCCGAAGCGCCGTCGAAACCGGCCAGTTCTTTAAGGCGGATGCCGGCCGCTGGCGGTCCTGTTTCAGTGGACCGGACCTCCCTTTTCATTTTTCGATGGATCACCGTAACGGCGGTGATGCCGATGGAGACCATAATCAGGAAAAGGAGAATCTTGATTAAAAGCATCAACCCGAAGGTGTTGTTGAAAAACTGCTCCCACTTGTCGATCCGCATCCAGGTGAGATAGGTTCCGGTGATCGTGAGCACGGCCATACACGATAAGCCCAATATGCGCTCGGCTTTCGGAATGCCGCCTTTGAGCCGGGTCGGCCGGATGAAAATGTGAATGTAAAAAATGGCTCCGAAAAAAATGACGGCGGCCAGAAGATGGAGGTATCCGACGATGAACCGAAGACTCTTGTGAAACGGTGACTGAATGGATTCGGATTTTTTAAGAATTCTCTCTGAAATCGGGTAGGCATAACCGTTTCGAATATAGGCGAAGCCGACCGGCTGGAGCATGCCGCCCGTGCTCTCCTGATGACAAAATATACATCCTTTACCGGTCTTTTGGGCATATACATCGGTGGCTTCCACGGGACGGGGAAAGACAACGCAGGCAGCGATGACAAGGAGGGTAAAACAGACAGCCATGGATCTAATTTTGACCATGGGAATCCGCCTCGAGGGTTTGATAAATCCAAAAGCCGCCGGTAAATCATCTGCTGGCGTTCAGCGACTCTATGGGGCTTGGTATTGTTTGGAAAGCTATACAATACCGTCGGTTGTGTCAATACATAATCGCCTCCGATGTGATACCTTCCCATCTAATCCGCAGAAAACAGTGATGAAAACCGGCCGTATCCCTCTTTCTCCAGATCCTCCACCGGGATGAATCTGAGGGATGCGGAGTTGATGCAGTAGCGCAGTCCCGTAGACGGCGGTCCGTCGGGAAACACATGCCCCAGATGGGACTCCCCATGCCGGCTCCGGACTTCGGTACGCACCATGAGCAGGCGGCAGTCGGTTTTTTCCACGATGTTCGCGGGGTCCAGGGGACGGGTGAAACTGGGCCAGCCTGTGCCGGAATCGAATTTGTCCAGCGAAGAAAAAAGCGGCTCTCCGGAAACGATATCCACATAGATTCCCGCTTTCTTGTTGTCCCAATAAGCATTTTTAAAGGGCGGTTCGGTGCCTTCTTTCTGGGTGACTTCGTATTGAAGCGGCGTTAATCTTTTCCGCAGGACGGCATCGTCCGGTTTGGTGTATCCGGTTTTCTCTGAAGTATTTCGGTTTTCGGGCTCCTTTTCCCATGCTTTCTTTAAAAACGAATCCCTCCCGGAGCCGCTGCGATACCAGTTGTACCGGATGGGATTCTTTTTGTAGTAGTCCTGATGGTAATTTTCTGCCGGATAAAACCGGGTCAATGGAACGATCTGCGTCGCGATGGGCCTTTCGAAGCGGCCTGAAGCTTGCAGGTCCTGTTTTGATTTTTCCGCAAGCTGCCTTTGAATCTCATTCTTGTAGAATATTGCAGACCGGTACTGGGTCCCGCGGTCCGCAAACTGGCCCCCGGGATCGGTGGGATCGATGTGCCTCCAGAAGACTTCCAGGAGCTTTTCGTAACTCACCTTCTTCGGGTCATATCGCACCAAGGCCGCTTCCGCATGCCCGGTGCCGCCGGAAGAGACCTCCGTGTACGTGGGATTTTCCTTTTGCCCGCCGGTATATCCGGAGATCACCTCAATGACCCCGTCCACCTTTTCAAAGTCCGATTCCGTGCACCAGAAACACCCTCCGGCAAAAACCGCACTTTCGATTTCTCTTTCATCACTTTTTTCCATGGGTTCACCTGTCTCGCTTTGAGAGCCGATGCCGTTTAATAATATTCCGGCTGTTGCTGTCAGTAAGATCAATAGAGGGATCCATGTTCTCATGATTACCCCTGCTTTCTGGTCCCCCTTGGAGACTGTTTAAAATCTCTGGAGCCAAATCCCCCTGTTTCCAATAAAGGTGCAACCTCTGTTCGCCTGAACCGAAACCTTCGGTGCTTTGAGGGATCGGAAGCCCTCTTATTTCCCGAACCAAACACTTCTATATTGCAGGAATAACCATGATTCACGAAAAGTCAAAATTATTGGCGTGTAATGGTGAACCCGTAGGGATTATCATGACCCCAAACCGTTATGATGCCATGCTGGAGACCATTGAGGTATTGGCCGACAAAGAGGTGATCGCTGCACTAAACAAATCCGCTGCCGATTTTAAGGCTGGGCGTGTTTACGCAATGGATTGGAAATGGCTCAATTCGCCAAGCGCGTCCATCGCCCGCCGTCTGCTTTCCCATGGAACGAAGAGGTGATCGTGATAATAGGCGGAAACCGGGTTAACGCTGATGCCCGAACCTGCAAGCTTGGCGGCAATGGCGGCAAGAAAACCGACCGCAGACAGCGCCGAGTGGACGTTCAGGGTTATGCATGCCCAGGTCGTATCAAACGGCAGTCCGTGTTCACTTGCTTGTGAATGCGTTGCAATAAGGGCAATGCCTTCATGTTCAACGAACGTGGCGAGCGGATCAAATGGCAGCCTATCGAAAGTATCCCGGCTAACGGAGCAAAAGACATACGGGTTTTCGTGCAGAACAGGCTGCATTGTTGCAAGCAAGGTCTTAAGATCGATTTTACCGGTCATATTCCCCGCCCTCTCCAATTCACGAAGAAGATGCCCAGACAAACCATGGGAAGTCCCGCCACCAGAGAGCGGGTGAGTTCCTCCCCCACGAAGAGAATACCGAAGAGGACCCCGAAAATGGGGGTAAGGAACGTGAAGGCCGACAGGCGGCTCACGAGGTATTCATGGATGAGCTTGAACCACACCAGATAGCTCGCAAACGCCACAATGACCGACTGGTAGAAAAGCGAGAGCAGTATGCCCAGATCGATCTTCATGATCCACCGGGGTTCGAGCAAGAGGCTCATGGCGAGCAAAACGGGGAAGGAAAAAACGAGTTGGTAGAGGAACGTGTGGATGGGATGCACCCTCTGAGCCATGAATCGTTTGATGTAAAGGGTGGTGGCCCCCCACAGGACGGCGGCCATGATCTGCAGGGCATCCCCCAGAAGCATGGTGGGCCTGGCGGCACTCGGTTTTCCCTGAAAGACGATGAAGACTCCGAGAAAAGCCAGAATGAGACCGAGCGATTTCAGAAACGTCAGGCGATCCCCTTTGAGGAAAAAGTGAGCGCCTACCACCACCACAAAAGGACTCAGATATACGAACACCACGGATCGGGCTGCATCGGTGTACAGAAGCCCAAGGTAGATGCAGGCGAACTCCAGCCCGAAGAGCAGCCCCGCCATGAAGCCGTGGAAGAGCATGATGCCCTTGTGAAAAAGCCGCTCTTCGTTTCTCAGGCAGTAGAGGACTCCGCAAATGGAGGCGACCAGGGAGCGCACGGTGGAGGCGAAAATGGGGGATATCCCCTGATTGGAAACCTTGATTGCCGTGTAATTAAAGCCCCAGAGGAGGGTCAGGATGACGACGGCGGCTACCGCCCTGAAATCCAGGTAATCCCTGCTGCTCTGGGCGAAAATCGTCTTTTCTCTTTCTTCCATGGAATCCATGGCGCCCCGCATCGGCGCCCTTTAACGCCCTCACTTCAACCGTGATGGCCCGAATAATCTCTTTACCAGAAACTGCTGTTGCTCATCCTTGGATTTTTCCAGAAAATCCTGGAGAAGGACTCTCATGATTTGTGAACGGCTAAGCGGGCCTTTTGTCAGAGTATTCAGGCCATTTATTTCATTTTCGCTTAAACGCACTGTGATCGTATGATTTTTTTCCATCTTTAAAATCCTTATCGGTTTAATTCATAGTTATTTTTTAATACAATATTTTCCGCTTGACAATACCCGTTATTCGGTTCACAATGAATTATTTGTAATTATTGTATTACATTTGGGTCTCAACGATATCTTACGGTAATAACGATTTTATTTCCACGCACGGCCTTGCGGATTACCACTTCAATTATTTAACCAAATGAAAGGAGGTTAACGTATGGCAACTAAACAGGAATTGATAGAATCGGCGTTGAGGATAGGAAAAGAAGAAGAATTAAAGTATATCGGCTGCGGACAATCCACATTTGCGGGTATCTGCAAGACTTTCAGAGAGGCCGGCATTCCGTTAATGGCCCGGGATGACGAAGAAAAAATTTTTAAAGGAATGATTGGCTTGATGGCGGGGTGCGGATGTTCTGCAAGAGGTTCATGCGGCGCATGTAGCGCAGCCTCTTTCTGTGTCAGTTGGGCGCTGGACAAATCGCGTGAAGATAATCATGAAGATCTATTAGGCACGTTGGCCACAGTTGGAGGCACCGTTAAAGAAACGATTGTTAACCGATTTATAACGGATTATGGCTCGCCGGTTTGTCGCGACATTCAGTTTTGCAAATTTGGAAAAGCAGTCGATTTCTTTGCACAAGATAACAAGTGGCTGGTCGAGTTTTTAAGAAATACGGAAACTTGCGAAGCTTGCCAGGAAAAAGATTGCACCATTGCGAAGGGTGTTGCATGGGGTGTTGAGGCGATATGCGACATCAAAGGAATAAAATAAATTTTTAAGTAGGACCTATATCAGGGATTTTTTTATAATTACGGTCGATCGGCCGAGCATTCTTAATCAGAAAACGGATAGATACCGCAAAATAAAATGGAAAGGAGGTTTCTAATGCCAGAAAAATGGTTGGTGACGATGGTCAAAGGCAATGAAATCAAAAAGGTTGAGGTAAAAGCCCCCTCCCATGCCGAGTCGAGCAAGACGGCCTTAAGAGAGAATCCCGGATATGACGTAGTTGTTTCTCAAAATTATGAAAAAGACTAGAAGCCATCTCAAAAAAATCGAAGCAGTATTATAGCGCAACCGAGCTGGACCATACCGAGGAAATTATCGACATGGTATTCATAGCGAACAACGAGGCGTCTGAAGTTTTGAAGCCAGGCAAAAAGCCGTTCGACTTTCCATCTTCTTTTGTATCGCCTCAATTTCCTGCCAGGGAAATTTGGGGACGTCTATGTTTTTATGCTTCATATTGGGATTTGGATTTAATATTTGACGGATCATGTCACGGAAAGCGCGAATAGATGCGCCGTGTGCGCTGCGTTATGCGACTGTCAGGGAAATTGAGCGCAGGAAGATTTTAGATCCGATAAGGAGAAAATCAGTTTGAGCTGATAGCGGAGAAATGCATATAATTTAAAATGTCCCCATTTTTGGCAAGCCGGGGACCCTGCCCGGCTTCCGGGGCAAACTTCAGGGAGAAAGCGAGGGGCTTTTATGGGAACCGTTTACAAACGAGGGTAAATTTACTGGGTCTAGTATTACCGCAACGGAAAACCCTACCACCTGGCCCCACCTTCCACGATTTCAAACGGTCGGCCGTAAGGAACATGATAAGATTCGGGGTCCCGGAACGGGTTGCAATGATGATCTCGGGGCATAAGACGCGGTCGGTATTCGACCGGTACAATATCGTGAGCGATGCCGATCTGAAACTTGCCGCCCGTAAGCAAGAAGCCTGCCTTCAGACACAAACCGCTACAATTTCAAGCACACTCCGCACTTTGGCACCAAAAAAGGGGATAGCCGGTGTTAGCTAACCCCTTGATATCTCTGGTGCCGGAGGCGAGAATCGAACTCGCACAGGCGCTAAGGCCCGGTGGATTTTGAGTCCACTGCGTCTACCTGTTCCACCACTCCGGCGTAATTGCTTTTTTACTTAACGCGAAAGATGATGTCAATACAATTGATCGGAAGCGGCGGCCATCCTCTTCACCTTCAGGAATTTTCTGTTGGATTAGGAAAGGGACAAGCCCTTTCTCCACGCTTTGTCGGAAAACGTGCAGGTTTATGGATGGAGCGCTGACTAAATGATGGTAAAGTGTTTCTTCTTGGCGTTCTTGGCGACTTTGCGGAGAAATTGAGCTTTTACGATTCCATCGGTATTTAGAGCATCGAAAATCTCATCCGCGGGTACGCATCCCTCCCTCAGCACCTTCGGAGGATCCGTGGTGACGTCGACCACTGTCGATCCCGGACCGCCTCGAAGGGTTCCAGCGTCCAGCAGCAGGTCGACCTTTTCGGCTATTCGGGAACCCGGGGGCGGACTTATCGTAAAACCTTCTTGACCGGAAAGGTTCGCACTGGTCCCGGTGATGGGGCCGCCTGCCCGTGCCGCGAGGGCGGCCGCCACAGGATGGTCCGGCAGGCGAATACCGATCCTGCCGGTACCGGAGGTAAGTTCCTTTGGAAGCCCGGGGGCTACCGCAAATACGAGAGTCACACGTCCGGGCCAAAAGCGCCGCATCAAATTTTGAGCCGCATGGGGAACGTCGATGACCAGTCGGTCCAGTTGCGCTCGTTGATCAATGAGCACCAGAATCGGTCTTTCGATCGGGCGCTCCTTGATTTCGTAAATCCTTCGTATCGCCGCAGCATTGAACGCATCGGCACCGAGTCCATAAAGGCTTCGGGTGGGATAGGAAACGACGCCGCCCGCCCGAATGACGGCGGCGGCTTCTCGAATAATCTCCGGATCCGGGTTATCCGGATATATTCGACGGATTTTATCGTAGCTCAAGGAGTTTCTTGTCTTTCCGGTCGACGTCGAGCGCCATTTCGCTCTTGAAAGCCACCAATTGGGCTTCCAGTTCGGCATCTGAAATCGCCAGGATTTGAACCGCCAGAATGCCTGCATTTCTGGCTCCGGATTTGCCGACGGCCATGGTCGCAACCGGAACGCCGGCTGGCATCTGAACAGTGGACAAAAGAGAATCGAATCCGTTAAGAGACGACGAATCGATGGGAACGCCGATCACCGGCAGACAGGTATGCGCCGCCATGACACCGGCCAGATGGGCCGCGTGGCCGGCGCCGGCGATAAGGATATGGATTCCTTTTTCCCGGGCGCCGGCGGCGATACCGGCCGCTTTTGCCGGGCTTCTGTGGGCCGAAGCTACGGCGACCTCAAAAGGAATGTCGAACTTTCTTAAAATTCCTATGCACTCCGCCATGATCGAAAAATCAGAGTCACTCCCCATAACGATTCCCACCCGAGGGGTTCGATCGAGTCTTTTCAGAGCTTTTGCGCCGATATCTTTTCGAAAATAAGCGTCTTTCCAGGATATTTTAGAAACCGCAGAATAGGCTTTATCCATAGCTTTTGAAATCGAGACACCCAAGGCCGTGACGCCGAGAACACGGCCGCCGCTGGATACGATTTTTCCGTTTTCTTCTTTGGTGCCTGCATGAAAAACCATGACATCTTTCAGGCGTCTGACAGCGGACAGCCCGTAAATCGGCATGCCCTTTTCGTAGGCTTGGGGATATCCGCCGGCCGCCATCACCACGCAGACCGCAGGTCTTTCGTCCAGTTGCAGGCGACATTTTTCCAAGTTGCCGGAAATCACGGCCTCGATCACCGGAACGATATCATTTTCGATGCGCATCAAAATCGGCTGGGCTTCCGGGTCTCCGAACCGGCAGTTGAACTCCAGGACCCTGACCCGATCTCCGGAAATCATGAGACCGGCGTAAAGCACGCCCCTGTAAGGCCGTCCCTCCGCTTCCATGGCACGGACCGTCGGCACCATGATCTCCTGCAGTATCTTCTGGTGAAAATAGCGATCCACGATCGGGGCCGGTGAATAGGCGCCCATACCGCCCGTGTTCGGTCCCTCGTCGTTGTCGAATACCGCCTTGTGGTCCTGGGCGCAGGGCAGCGGAAGCACGGCCTTTCCGTCCGTAAAAGCAAGAAAAGAAGCTTCTTCTCCGGCCAGACATTTTTCGATCACCACCTTACTGCCGGCGTCACCGAAAGCGCGGTCCTTCATGATGCGTTTGAGGGCTTCCCCGGCTTTTTCTTCGGTATCGCAAACGATCACGCCTTTTCCCGCTGCAAGGCCGTCGGCCTTGACTACAAGGGGAGCCCCCATTTTCCGGATATATTGCTCGGCCTCTTTGTAGGCGGAGAATGTCCGTCCTTCGGCAGTCGGTATGCCGTACTGCATCAGGAGGTTTTTTGCAAAGGACTTACTGGATTCCAGTTCCGCCGCTTTTTGGGTCGGTCCGAAGACGCGCATCCCCTGGTCCTGAAAACGATCCACGATACCCCTGGCCAGGGGACCCTCGGGACCCACCACGGTCAGATCGATAGACTCCCTGGCGGCAAAATCAAGAAGAGAATCGATGTCCTCCGACCCGATGGGGACGCATGTCGCCAGTGTCTTGATCCCGGCGTTGCCCGGCGCGCAAAAGATGCTTTTCACTCTGGGGCTTTGAGCAATTTTCCAGACCAGTGCGTGCTCACGGCCGCCTGCACCGACCACCAACACGTTCATACTTCCCCCTTTCCATTATCCCGCAAATACGGAAAACATGTCCTTTCTTGCGTTGACATGTTGAATGGTGACCTGAATCAGATTTTCAGGATTTAAATTTATGCCCTCTGACAGAGGCAGTTCGCATTCGATCATGTATGCCGGAATGAGAACCACATAGCCGCTTTTCCTTTTAAAAAGGACGAGGGCTTCCTCTTTTTGTCCGATCCTTTTCTCCAGATATTTGAATATCCAGTACCGCTGGCGATTGGTCTGAAGCTTTGCAACCGTACTCATGGGTTGTTCGAGCATGTGTATGATGTGTTGAATTTCTTCTGCCGTGTAAAAGGATTCGAGCCCCAGCGCCGCACGAATCTGTCTCTGGGTAACAAGATCAAAATATTTCCGAATGGGAGAGGTTGCCGTGGTATACACGTCCAATCCGAGCCCGGCATGGGGCTCCGGGGAAGGGCTCAACATGAAACGGCTCAGCAGCTTGCGCTGCATGTAGTTCTGAAATAATGTGCCGCCGTCGTCTCTGTAGAGACGTTCCTTCGGGCCCTGCTGGGATCGGAAAATGGTCGGCACCCCCCGGTGGCTCAGAAATTTGGCCATCAGCCAGTTGCCGAGTATCATGAGTTCAGCCACCAGCATTCTTCCGGGACTTTCCCGGTTGATATGGCTGATATTGATTTCTCCGGAGCTGTCTATCCAGACGTTGATGTCCGGCAAGGATATCTGAACCGCCCCTTCGGAAAGCCGCCGCCGCCGAAATTTTTTGGCAATGTCAACCAATATGCTGAAATCCGGATGCTCTTCCGCAACGAGGTTCACATCGTAATAGGTGAGTTGACTGTTGACCCGGATCATACTGGCGAATATGTCGTAGTCCAGCACCTCCGCTGCGGGACTGAGATCGGCCATGATGCTGATGGCCGGACGAAGCTCGCCCGCTTTCAGGCTGCAGAGATCTTCTGCCAGGCACGAAGGCAGCATGGGAATTTTCTGATCCGGCATATAGACCGAGCTGCCCCGGGTGAGAGCTTCCTGGTCGATATGATCCCCTTTTTTGACGAAATGTGCCACATCGGCAATATGAATCCCGAGACGGTAGTGATCCCCCTTTTTTTCCAGGCTCAGCGCATCGTCGAAGTCAAGGGTCGATTGACCGTCTATCGTAAACAGCGGCAGATCGGTCAAATCTCGGCGACCGTTTTCATCGAAACCTCTCCGAAAGGTCTCGACCTTTTTTGATGCAATTTCAAATAGATTTTCAGAAAATTGAACGGAAACTCGGCTGGTAAGAAGCCCGATATTTTCATTTTCATCCATTTCCCCCAGGGTAACGAGAAGTTGAAACAGGGCATCGTTGCTCGTGATTCCGGCTTTGGCCAGGATCGCTTTTCCCAGAGGATAATGCGGGCTTTCCTTGCCGAAAAGAAAAACGGATTTAATAATTTCTATACATTCGCGGGCCTCCTCGGACAATTGACCGGCAACTGCCCGCGACCCGTTTCTGATTAGCTGTACGCCGGCTTCGATGATTCGCTCTTTTCGAACTGTTTCCCTGGCTTGTGCTGTGGATTTCTCGATATGCTCCAGGGAATGAGGGAAAAATCCGTCCCGGGTAAATTTGAAATAGGTCCTGTTTTCAAAAAAAGCCCGGATGACGGCCGATTCGTGATCGACTGTCCGTGGGCCTGGAAAGCACAGCTCGGTCATCGTCGCAAGGTCGATCCACTCTTGTTCCGTATTCAGAACTTCCCACAGTTCCTTGATATCGATCTGCTGCGCAAGAGCGCTGCGTCGGCCTGCCGTCTCCCTGAGAACTTCGACAAGCCTGTCCCGGCCCATAGAAATATCGAGTACAGTGCTGCCGTGTTGGGTCAACCGACCGGACGAAAGAGACACTTCCCGGTTATTTTCGGTGAGCAGTCGAAGCCTGCTGTTCTTTATTTCCAGAATGACCGCACAAAAAATCTTTTGACGGTCAATATATTCAACGATAATTCCCGATTCCATGGCACGGCATCATAACAATGGGCCTGATGAAAGTCAACGCAAGGGTTGACGGATTCCTTTAGGATGCCCATTGTGTGAAATAATTGACTTCGTAACAGGTTAGACAAATTGACCCTCGGTGGATTCTGGGATAACCATACCGCATGTCTTCCCTATATTTACTTCGACCTTATTTTTTCGAAAATCGTCTTCGGATTTTCTTGGGAGTCATCTGCCTGATTGTGGTGGATTTTTTGCAGCTTTATATCCCCCGTGTCATCAAATGGGCGGTAGATGACATCACGGCATTTCGGACAGACACCTTCGGCCTCCTGAAACACGCGGGGTACATCGTGCTGATTGCCCTGCTGATTGCGGTTTTTCGCTACGGCTGGCGCAAATGGCTGATCGGAACGTCACGCGTCGTGGAGGAAGGGCTCCGCAACAAACTTTTTTTCCATATTCAGACGCTTTCCGCGCCCTATTTCCAGCAGGTGAAAACCGGAGATCTGATGGCTCACGGGACAAATGACATTCAGCACATACGGATGGCTACCGGGATGGGAATCGTGGCCCTTACCGACGCCGTCGTTCTGGGGGCGGCCTCCGTCGCTTTCATGGCGTACATCAATGTCAGCCTAACATTATTTGTGCTTATTCCGATGCCGCTCATCGTGTTTACGACCCGGCTTTACTCTCGGCACATGCACCGGAATTACCAGGTGGTTCAGGGGGCGTTTTCAGATTTAACGGAGGTGGTAAGGGAAAGTCTTTCAGGCATCCGCATCGTCAAAGCCCATAACCGCCAGGCCCATGAAGCCGCCCGGCTGGAGTCTGTATCCATTGATTTTATACAAAAAAACCTCAGACTCGTCAGAATGATCGGCTCGTTTTTCCCCATGATGGTCTTTTTTTCCAACCTGAGCCTGGTTTTTGTTTTGTATTTCGGGGGGCGTGAGACCATCCGCACTACAATCACCCCGGGGGATTTTGTGGCCTTTATCAGTTATCTTGGTTTGCTTACATGGCCCATGATGGCCTTGGGATGGGTCATCAACCTGATTCAAAGGGGGCGGGCATCTCTGGAGCGCATCGATAATATCCTGAAAATCAAGCCGGAAATTCTGGATTTGCCCGGCTCCAAACCGCTCCAGACGATCGGAGGCCGCCTCCTGTATGACCATGTGTCTTTTTCTTATACTCCGAATTCACCGATGGTTCTGCAGAATATCTGCTTCGACTTGGAGCCGGGAGAAACCCTGGGTGTCGTAGGGCCTCCCGGAAGTGGAAAAACGACGCTGTTAAAGCTGATCCCAAGGATTTACGACGTTTCAGAGGGCCAAATTTTCCTGGATGAAATGGATATTCGAAACATCAGGCTTTCGGATCTTCGGTCTCAAATTTCCTTCGTGCCCCAGGAGCCTTTCCTGTTTGCCGGAACCATCAGAGAAAATATCACATCCGGTACGGACGTAGGCGAGTCGGAATTGCTCCTTGCGGTCGAAGAAGCCGCCCTGAAAGAGACGATAGAATCATTTCCCCGCGGCCTGGACACCGTAGTAGGCGAAAAGGGAATTATTCTTTCCGGAGGGCAGAAACAACGCGTGGCTCTGGCCCGGGCGCTGCTCCGGAAAAGACCGATCCTTGTTTTGGACGATCCGATCAGCCAGGTGGACACAGGAACGGGAAGCGTGATCATCGATACGCTCAAGCGTCTGTCGGCCGGCAGGACGGTGGTCATCGTATCCCATCGGCTTTCGGCGCTTCGACATGCCGATCGGATCATCGTTCTCGAGGGAGGCCGCATTGCCGAGTCAGGAAGCCACGACGAATTGATGGCCGGCAGTCAATATTACGCACGGACCTTCCGGCTTCAGGAAGTGGAAGAACAGTATCAAACGGGTTGAACCGCCGACACGGTTCAGACTTACGCAATCGGAGATGACCCGCGCATGAAAGATGCGTATGGATACATAGAGGAAAAGGAACTCGGCAGGCCATATGATGTCAAGCTGCTGCGCCGGCTTTACCCTTTTGCCCGTCCTTACGGGCGGCTTCTGATGCTTTCCATCGTGCTGGTTGTTTTGATGACCCTGCTCGACCTGTCCGTTCCCTATATCAACAAAATCGCCGTGGACCGGTATATCGTCCCCCAGTTGGACTTCGGGAAAGGCCCCTCCCCCCGGAGGATCGGATCGATCAGCCGGGATGAAAAAATACGATATTACCGGGTGGCGCTGGCGGACCCCGATACGAAAAGGATTGTATCTAAGTACCGGCAGCGGTTTGAAATCATCGGCGAAACCGCCCGGATTCCCTATGAATCACTGGGACAACTCGATCCGGAAGACCTTTCGGTTTTACGAAAAAAGGACTACCGAGGGGTAGGCATCACGGCCGCTGCCCTTATGGGGCTGATACTTTTTAATTTTGGCTTGAACGTCGTTCAGGTGATGGTGATGGAATATACCGGGCAGAAGATCATGCATGATATCCGGCTTCGCCTGTTTATCCATATTCAGAGCCTTTCGATCGCATTTTTTACAAAAAACCCGGTAGGACGCCTGGTCACCCGCGTGACCAACGACGTACAAAATATGTATGAGCTGTTTACTTCCGTAATTGTTCTGGTGTTCAAAGATATTTTTCTGCTTGTGGGCATCGCGATCGTTCTTCTGGGAATAAACTGGAAACTGGCCCTGGTTTCTTTTTCGGTATTGCCTTTTGTTCTGTATGCCTCTTTCAGGTTTTCGAATCTGGCGAGGGATGCATTTCGCATCCTCAGAATCAAGATAGCGGAGATAAACACCCGGTTATCCGAAACCATCGGCGGCATAGAGGTGATTCAACTTTTTCGGCTCGAAAAGACCAATTACCGCGCCTTTGAAAAGCTGAATCACGAAAATTACATCGCTGGCATGCAACAAATCGAAGTTTTTGCCGTGTTTATGCCCATCATCGAACTGCTCGGCTCGATAGCCATCGCCGTGGTCATCCTCTACGGAGGAAAAGGGGTTCTTTCGGAAAGCATCAGCCTCGGCGCTCTGGTCGCTTTTATTTCTTACATGAAAATGTTTTTCAGACCCATCCGGGACATTGCGGAAAAGTACAATGTGATGCAAAACGCCATGGCGTCTGCGGAACGGCTGTTTTTGATATTCGACGAGAAGGACGACAGGCCCGGATCGGTTGTCGACGGTTTGCCCGGGCGCAAATCCGGGGCCCCGGCGCTCGAAAAGATTGTAAGCCTGGCGATGGAAAATATTTCCTTTGGTTATCACCCAAAAGAGACTGTAATCAAAGATATTTCATTTCGGGTGGATGCCGGTACATCCGTCGCCTTGGTGGGCCCGACCGGAGCCGGAAAAACAACGATGATCCACTTGATCCTGCGGTTCTATGACCCCACATCGGGCCGCATCTTGATCAACGACCGTGACATCAGAGACTTCGACATCGCAGACCTGCGCTCGAAAATATCCCTCGTGATGCAGGAGCCGTTCATTTTCTCTGATACGGTCAGAAACAACATCCTTCAGGAAAACCGACACATTTCCGAGGAAAAGCTAAGGCAAATCATTCGGGAGTCCAATTGTGATTCCCTGATCGACAGCCTCCCGGCCGGCCTGGACACCGTGCTGTCGGAAGGCGGGGCATCGATTTCAAGCGGCGAGCGTCAGCTCCTGTCCATTGCCAGAGCCTTTGCCCGAGACCCTGAACTCATCCTGCTCGATGAAGCAACCTCCTATATCGATTCGGAAACCGAACAGAGGATCCAGTCATCACTGGCCAATCTCATGAAAAACAGGACCTCCGTGCTCATCGCCCACCGACTGTCGACAGCGCGGTTTGCAGATCTGATCCTCGTTATCAACCGCGGCAGAATCATCGAGAGCGGATCCCACCCAGTCCTCATGGGAAAAAAGGGGCTGTATTTCCGACTCAATCAGCTGGAAAACGGATTCGGCAGACCCTGTACCTTTCCCCCGATTTCGGGCTGACCGTGTTTCCAACAATAGACCTGCCTTCAAAAACCTGCAAATTTTTGTTGCCATGGATTTTTTTTCATGATATGCGCCAACCCCCAAAAACAGGAATTTCAAAAAGATTGGTGCGAACAGATCGGTTGACGCCCCGAATGCTCCACTACCAGAGCATTGACAACCGGGGATCCGGTGTGTTGGATAGTTCCATCTGGTGTTAACAAATAAAAAGGAGGATTTGATCCATGGCTTATGATGCAACAAAGATGGCCGACTGGCAGATTTCCGAGGAGGCCGAAAAAAACATGCCGACACCCGAAGAATGGGTGGAAAAACTCGGTCTTAAAAAAGACGAAATGCTTCCCATGGGGCGGTTGTCAAAACTCGATTTTTTAAAAATCATCAAGCGCCTGGAGGGTAAACCCGATGGAAAGTACATCGAGGTAACGGCAATCACCCCCACACCGCTGGGCGAAGGCAAAAGCACCACGTCCTGCGGATTGATCGAAGGGCTCGGGATGCGGGGTAAAAACGTGGGCGGTGCCCTGCGGCAACCCTCGGGCGGCCCGACCATGAACGTCAAGGGGACCGCCGCGGGCGGCGGAAACTCCCTGCTCATTCCCATGACCGAATTTTCTCTCGGTCTTACCGGCGATATCAACGACATCATGAATGCCCACAACCTGGCCATGGTGGCCCTGACAGCCAGGATGCAGCACGAGAGAAACTACAACGACGAACAACTCCAGAGGCTGACCGGCATGCGCCGCTTGGACATCGATCCCACGCGCGTGGAGTTCGGCTGGATCATGGACCTGTGCGCCCAGAGCCTGCGGAACATCGTCATCGGTATGGGGGGGCGTCAGGACGGTTACTGCATGCAGTCCAAGTTCGGGATTGCGGTCGGCTCGGAGTTGATGGCCATGCTGTCGATCGTCCGGGACCTGGCTGACATGCGCAAGCGTATGGACGAAATCACGCTGGCCTTTGACAAGTCCGGCAAAGCCGTGACCACCGGCGACCTGGAAGTCGGCGGCGCCATGACCGCTTACATGCGCAACACCATCAATCCCACCCTCATGTGCACTGCCGAGTATCAACCGGTAATGGTTCATGCCGGCCCGTTTGCGAACATCGCCGTCGGTCAATCTTCCATCATCGCCGACCGGGTGGGGCTCAAACTGTTCGATTATCACGTCACCGAAAGCGGATTTGCAGCGGATATCGGATTCGAAAAATTCTGGAACGTGAAATGCCGTTTCAGCGGACTCAAACCCCATGTTTCCGTTTTGACCTCCACCATCCGCGCACTCAAGATGCACGGCGGCGGGCCCAAGGTGGTCGCCGGCAAGGCACTTCCGGAAGAATACCAGAAAGAAAACCTGGGGCTCCTGGAAAAAGGATGCGCGAATATGGTGCATCACATCAACACCATTCGAAAATCCGGCATCAACCCCGTGGTTTGCGTCAACCGCTTTTACACGGATACGGACGCCGAAGTGGCCCTGGTCAAGAAATTCGCGGAACAGGCCGGCGCCCGGTGCGCGGAATCGAACCACTGGCTCAAAGGCGGTGAAGGCGCCCTGGAACTGGCGGACGCCGTCATCGATGCATGTGAAGAGAAAAATGGCTTCAAGTTTCTTTACCCCCTCGAAATGAAACTGCGTGACCGCGTCAGCCTGATCGCCAAAGAGGTTTACGGCGCAGACGGCGTGAGCTGGACGCCGGAGGCAGAGGCCAAGGCGAAAATGCTCGAGGCCGATCCCAAATATGGCGATTTTGCCACCATGATGGTCAAGACGCACCTGAGCCTGAGCCATGATCCGACAATCAAGGGAGTCCCCAAGGGCTGGGTACTGCCGATCCGCGACGTGCTCATTTATTCCGGCGCCAAGTTTCTCTGCCCCTGCGCCGGAACCATCAGCCTGATGCCGGGGACCAGCTCCAATCCCGCATTCAGGAGAATCGATGTGGACGTGAACACCGGAAAAGTGAGCGGCCTGTTCTAAACCGGCCGATCGATCTGACGATCCATCATTATTATAATAGGGCCCGATTCTGAGTGATCGGGCCTTATTGTTTAATTTGCTTTGAAAAGGGGTGGATCATGCATGTACTGCTCGTAAATCCGCATTATCCGATCTCCGAAACGCCTTCGCCGCCTCTCGGGCTTGCCTATCTGGCCGCTTGTCTGGAGGCGGCCGGTGTGGAGGTGCGGATTCTGGATTTTGTCGTTTTCCCCTACAGCAGGCAGGCCGTTGAAACGGTTTTAAAAAAATTTTCGCCCCGTGTGGTCGGGGTCACGTCGGTGACCATGACCTTTGACAATGCCGCCCGTGTAATACGGGATGTAAAGGCGATCGACGCAGAAGTTTTGACGGTGATGGGCGGTCCTCATGTCACCTTTTGCGCCGAGCAAACGATGCGCTGCCTTCCAGAGCTCGACGCAGTGGTGCCGGGCGAAGGTGAATCGGCGTTTCTGCAGCTTGTGGACGCCGTAAAGACCGGTGGAAAATGGCACGCCGTCCCGGGCGTCGTTTACCAAGACGGAAGACATATCGCCCGTGCACCCGGAGCCGTTGCGCCGGTGAATTTGGACGCACTGCCCTCACCGGCCAGGCATCTCCTCGCCCTGGGTCGTTACCGGGCGCTCGGCATGCCCGTAAGCATGACAACCAGCAGGGGTTGCCCCTACAAATGTATTTTCTGTGTGGGAAGGAAAATGGGGGGACCGGTGGTACGGTATCGAAATGCAGGGAAGGTTGTTGATGAGATGGCACAGCTTTCCGCCCTTGGTTTTCATCAGATTAATATCGCCGATGATCTTTTTACCGCCGACCGGCGTCACTGCGACACCGTCTGCGGTGAGATTCTCGGCAGAAGACTCCGTGTTGACTGGACGGCCTTTGCGCGGGTTGATACGGTCACTGCGGATCTGTTGTCGAAAATGAAAGCGGCCGGTTGCCACACCATCAGTTTCGGGGTCGAGTCGGCCAACGAGAACATCCTCAAAACCATTAAAAAGGGCATTACTCCGGCCCAGGTTGTCAGCGCCGTAAAGGCGTGTGCAGCCGCCGGGATCACCCCCCATGCATCCTTTATCCTCGGTTTGCCGGGGGAAACCCCGGAGACGCTGGAAGAAACCATCCGCTTCGGCGACAGGTTGAAGGAAATGGGGGTGCATCACGGGTTTCATATCCTGACGCCTTTTCCCGGGACAGAGGTCCGTGAGCGTTGCGGAACCTATGGCATTCGGATAATTACCGACGACTGGACCCGCTACCATGCCAACAGGGCCGTCGTCGAGACCGCCTCCGTCAGCAGACAAATGCTCGACGACGTAGTGGTGACCTGGGAAAACCGGTTCAACGAATGGCTCGGCGATATCCAGAAACGCACAGGGACCGGGGAAGCGACACCCGAAGAGGCCTGGCAGTTAAAACGTCTGGAACATACGGTTCTCATCTACGATCTGATGATGGGCCGTGTTCTCGAACGCAAAGGGCGCGGGCCGGAGGGGCATCCGGATTCACCCGCGGTCGACCCCATAGAATCCCTCGCAAATAGACTCGAAGACGCCGTGACGGTTTCCAGGCAACAACTGCTGGAAACCCTTTCTTTTGCCGAGAAAACCGGGAACTTAACTCGAAGGAATAAAAACGGAGAAATCCATTGGGAATGGGTGGATTTTCTTTTCGCGCAATCGTAAAGACCCTGTGCAGTCGCTCATGGATGGTTTTTCCATCTCGGGCAGATGTAACCGAAGACAAACAATTTGGCCGCGATCCTGGCCGCGGTAAATTCAGAGACCTGCGTGCCTTCCATCTTGGCAAGCTCGGTGATGTCCGCCGCCACAATATGCTTCTTTTTCCCCAGGATCTTGATCAGATCGACAACCTGTCGATAGGACAATCCCCCGGGTTCAGGCGTTCCAGTTCCCGGTATAGCGGCCGGATCCAGTCCGTCCAGATCGATGGTGAGGTAGACGTTTTCAGGAAGCCTGCAAACCACGCGGTCCATCCATTCGTTATCCATCGGATCTATCTGGTGTGCGAAAAAAGGCTCAAACCCCCGGGCTGTAATATAGTCCAGCTCCTCTTTTGAAAAGGATCGTATACCTACCTGAGTGATCGGCAGCCCGGCGTCTTCGACGACCCGTCTCATCACACATGCATGGTTGTAACGGCTGTTGTTGTATTCACTGCGCAAATCTAGATGCGCGTCGATTTGCAGGACGCCGAGATTCGAAAAAATTTTTGACGCCGCCGTGATCGGGCCGATGGATACGGCATGATCCCCGCCGAGGCACAGCAGAAATTTGCCCTTTTCCATAAACGGCGCGGCAGCGGCCTGCATCTGTTGGACCGCCGATTCCGCGATCCCGGCCGGACTTATCGGACAGACGGTGTGAATACCGGGGGCGCTCCAGTCGACAAGGGCCTCTTCATCGATTTCTTCCAGCTGCACGGAAGCTTCCAGGATATGGCAAGGCCCCTCCCGGCTGCCGGTTCCGTAAGAAGGCGCATGCTCATAGCACAGGGGAAGCACCACAATGCCGGCCCCATCGATATTCGAGGTCTGGTGGTCCAACCCTCCGAACGGGGTAAAACCCTTATTATGGACTTTCATTTGACAAAGAGGGCGGCTGCGATCACCGTTGTCCATAATTTGCCTTCGGCGCCGAGGGCCGCCTGGCTGAAATGCTGGGATTCGACTATCTTTCCACTCATTTCGAAGACTTGCCTGCGCTCATCATAATTTTTATCTGGATCGAATTCGACACCGAGAGTATTGGCCAGCATTGAGGCCGCAAGGTCCTCGGCGTATTCTCCGGCTTCCATTTCGGTCTGACCGAATCCGTGGTGTTCGGACAGATACCCGTATTGTCCCGCTTCGGAGGGCAAAGCCAGGCCGATGCTCGCCACGATCCGCCGCCCCGGCTCATTGATTTGTTCTTTGGCCATGACGCAGTGAGTGATTTCCCCGGGTTCGAGAAAAGACAGCCCTTTATCGATATTGATGATATTGCAGTAGGGTGGAAAAATGGACGAAACGGTTACCAGATTGAGGTGGGCGATCCGTGCATTTCGAAGAGCAAGCTCAAAAGAAGCCAGTTTGGCCTTGTCTATCCCGACCCCTTTCGTGAAAAACATGTATCTCGGCACGTACATTCCCTCTTCCTCCTTTATCCGTGTAATTCGTGCAATCCTTGGTGGGTTTGATAAAATGCGGCCTTATAAAGCCTGCGCCTTTCTAATGGCAAGGCCGCCCTTTGTCAATTACAAACTGCTGCTGCTTCGAGGATCCGGCAGAAAGGATACGGTTGAAAAATGCCCGGCACAATGATAAAAGACATCTTCGTTTTTTGTCACAGCCGGCTTGGAGACTTTGGGAAAAAAATTTCCGGCCGGTGTAAACTGCCAGCATTTTTTTATCTATGACCTGACAGCGCCTTAATTCAGGGCAAATCCGAAAGATGGTCGCCGGTGTAGTGAAGCGGGCCGGCCGGAAGGGGAGCGGGGCATGATTCGTGTCGAAAATCTGACGAAATACTACGGCGCCCTGTGTGCGGTTGATCACATCAGGTTCGACATCCGCAAGGGGGAAATTCTCGGGCTTTTAGGGCCCAACGGTGCAGGAAAAACCACGACGCTGCGGATGCTCACCGGATACCTGCTTCCAACCTTTGGTTCCATTCACGTCAATAATTACACAATTGAAGAAAACCCGTTGGAAATCAAAAGGTTGATGGGCTACCTGCCGGAATCCGCACCCCTTTATTACGGAATGCTCGTATATGATTATCTGATGTTTGTCGCCAACCTCCGGGCGATCGCGCCTGGGAAAAAGGAGGTGAGAATTCAAGAGGTTGCCGGCCTGTGCGGGCTCAACGGGGTGATGCATTGCAGCATCGGCGAGCTTTCCAAGGGATTCAAACAGCGGGTGGGGCTGGCTCATGCCATGATGAGCGATCCGGAAATCCTGGTTTTGGATGAACCCACTTCCGGTCTGGATCCCAACCAGATCATCGAAATCCGGGAAATCATACGACGGGTCGGAAAAGAAAAAACGATCGTGCTTTCCACCCATATTCTCAGTGAAGTGGAGGCGACGTGCGACAGAATCATTATTATCAATAAAGGAAAGATCATCGTAGACGACCGAACAGAGGCATTGAAACGCACAGCAGGAAAGGGGCAGGCGATTCAAATAGCCCTTTTGAACGCTGACTATGGGACGGCTGAACGGTCGCTGAAGTCGGTCGAAGGAATCACGAGAATCGAACGTGTCGACAATCCGCAAGACGGCGCATTGCGCCTGGTCTTACGGACCTCTTCGGATTGCGATCCCAGGGCGATGATTTACAGCAAAATCAAGGAAACCGATTGGATCCTGCTGGAACTGTATCAGGAGACAAAAGCCCTGGAAGACATTTTTCGCGAACTTACCCTGGAGGATTGATATGAAACGGGCAATCTTCATCCTCGCCAGAGAATTCAAAGACTATTTTATCAGTCCGATCGCCTATATCGTCATCGGTATCTTTCTTCTGATCACGGGCTGGCTCTTTTTCACCACCTTTTTCCTGTTCGGACAGGCCGATCTGAGGCAATTTTTTGACCTGCTTCCCGTCGTCTTTTCATTTTTCGTACCGGCCGTCACCATGAGACTCTTTGCCGAGGAGTTTAATCTGGGAAGCTATGAAATTCTGCTCACCATGCCGGTTACCTTCCAGGATATCATTTTGGGCAAATTTCTGGCGGGCGCGTTCATGGTCACAGCCATGCTGGCACCGACGATCTGTTATCCACTGAGCGTTTCCCTTTTGGGTGAACTGGACTGGGGACCCGTGATCGGGGGATACCTGGGGGCGCTGCTGCTGGGCGCATCGTTTGTATCCGTGGGTCTTTTTGCGTCCTCTCTCACCCGAAACCAGACTATTGCCTTCGTCGTCGGTATGCTCATATGCCTGTCTTTAACCCTGATCGATAAGATGCTCTTTTTTTTCCCCGAGACATGGCTGGGGGTAGTCGGGTACCTGGGAGCGGACTTTCACTTTCAAAACATAGCCAAAGGCGTCATCGATTCCAGGGATATCCTCTTTTTCCTCAGCATCATTTTTGTCGGTCTATATGCAACCTACTTGTCCGTAGCGGAAAAGGTTTAGGGAGAAAGCGATGGACGGCGATAGAAAGTTTGGAAAATACCGAAGGTTCATCCTCTATCTGGTAGTTGCCGTACTCGTCAACATGGCGGGCGTGACGGCCTTTATAAGAGTCGATCTTACGGCAGACGGCATCTATACCCTTTCAGAGGCCACCCAAAAAGCGGTGTCGAGGCTTTCAGAACCCTTGACCATCCATGTTTTTTTCACAAAGAATCTGCCCGCCCCTTACAACGCTACGGAGCGATACCTTCATGACCTGCTGAAAGAGTATGCCGCGTGCGCCAACACCTATTTCAACTATCGTTTTCACGATGTCGATCCGGAATCCGAAAGCGCGGATCTCAAGGCCGGAAAAAATCGAGAACTGGCCAATACCTACGGCATTCCGCCGGTGCAGATACAGCTCGTGGAAAAGGATGAAGTAAAGTTCAAAAAGGCTTACATGGGCCTGGTGCTCATCCACGGCGATCTTGCCGAACGGATTCCCACCGTTTTATCGACCGAAGGGCTTGAATATCAGCTTACGACCGCAATTCAGAAACTCAGCAACAAGGTAAGCGCATTTTTGAACCTGCCTGAAAGGGTGACTGTTTCGCTGTTTTTCTCCTCATCCTTGAAAGCGGTCGCACCCCTGATGGGCCTGGAAGAAATGTCCGACCTTCCCCGTGAGATCGAACGCATCGTGGAGAAGATCAACGCAGGCATGCACGGCAAGCTTGCCTTCCGCCATTATGACCCTACGACGGATCCGAATCTGGAACATGAGATCGAAAAGTATCACCTGATGTCCCTCAGCTGGCCGGATCTTCCAAAAGCCGGGATAAAGGCAGGAAAGGGCGTCATCGGGCTGGTCATGGAATATGAAGAAAAAAGGGTTGAAATCCCCCTTGTCCGTGTCATGAAGATACCGATCCTCGGTACGCGCTATGACCTGGCGGATATGAATCAATTAGAAGAGAGCATCACAAGCGGCGTAGAAACCGTGATCGACGTCAATGAAGACCTGGGCTATCTGGTCGATCATGGAACTCCCGACCTCTTCGGCTCTCCGGGCGGCGGAAGCCCTGAAGGGGAAGGTGTCTTGGCATTTTCAAATCTGATTTCCAGAACTTATTCGCTCAAACCGGTCACCTTGAACGAGGGAAGCATCCCCGAAGGTCTGAAATGCCTGGTAATCGCCGGCCCGACAGAAGCGTTTTCAGAATTTGAACTCTATCAGATCGATCAGGCATTGATGCGCGGAACGAATCTCGCACTGTTTCTAGATGCGTTCCAGCAGATAGACGCTCCGAATCAGCAGGCCACGGGGTTCCAGAGAAATCCGCAGGTTGCAGCGCTTCAGACCGGGCTGGAAACCCTCCTGGCCCATTACGGCATACGTATCGAAAAATCGATCGTCATGGATGAAAACTGTTTTAAACAGTCGATCCCCAGGCAGTTCGGCGGCGGGCAGCGTCCGATCTATTACGCGCCGATCGTATCTTCCCGATTCATCAATGATTCTCTCGATTATATGAAAAACATCAAAGGACTCGTGGCCTACAAAATATCGCCCCTAGAATTGGACGAAAAGCGTATCTCCGACAGCGGCCTGAAGGCGACAAAACTCTTCAGCTCATCGGAAAACTCCTGGAAGGTGGCGGAACAAATCACTCTGAATCCCTTCCTCATTCATCCGCCGCCAGGATCCGAAGAGAAAAACAGCTTCAGTCTGGCCTATCTGCTGGAAGGGACGTTTACCAGCTATTTTTTTGAAAAGCCGATCCCGGAGGCGGCGGAAAAAATCGAAAGCATCCAGAATTCCGAAGATCCGGTCAAAAATAAAGCCGGAGGGAGACAAAACGGCGGCATCCAGGATATCGATCTGACCAAGATCAAGGATCAGGGTGGTTTTCGAGAAAAGAGCGAACCGGCTGCCAGAATCCTGGTCGTCGCCTCTTCGGAGATGATCAAAGACAATATCCTGGATCCTGAAGGAAAGAGCCCGAACGCCCTGTTCATCCTCAACCTGCTGGATGTGCTCAGCGGCCGTGAAGAACTCGCGCTCATGCGAAGCAAGGAAATCCGGTTCAATCCGCTGCACGATACCACGGTCTGGACCAAAACGTTGGTAAAAACCATCAACATGGTCGTTGTTCCGGGTTTGGTCGCTGTGTTCGGGCTTTTCTGCCTGCTGCACAGGCGCTCGAGGAAAAAGCGGCTTCAGCAGATGTTTCAGGGCTGATCCCCGGCGCTCTGAAGCCATCTCTTTTTGTCCATAGAAGCCGTTTCAAAATCTTGGATCAGGCTGGAGGGCAAGGCGCAGGTTGACGAAAAAGTGGAGCATACCCGGCAGGTTGTGAACATTTTGAGGAAACCTGCAAAGCAGCCATCGGGCTTCAGATGAGGTTTTGAAATGGCTTCTAACAAAATTTTGAAAAATGATCGGGGTACCATGAGAATGAAAAAAGAAACCATCGTTCTGGTTTGTGTCATCGTTCTTCTCGGCGCCTATGTGTTGCTGCGGAATACCGACCGGGCGCATTACAAGCTTCCGGTGCTGCCGCAGATGCTGTCAAGGGACATTACGAAAATTGAAATTCAACTGCCCGATGAATCGATGCTCCTGGAAAATAAAAACGGCAAATGGATCATTTTGCCGGAAGGATACCGTGCGGATCCGGCAACGGCCGCCAGCATGCTGAACGCCGCTGAATCCCTGACATTTACCGCACTGGTTTCGGAATCCAAAAGCTATGAACGGTATGATCTGGATTCGAAAAAAAAGATCGCCGTAAAGCTATGGAGTAAAGACCGGCTCGTCCGTGCTTTTGAAATCGGAAAAACGGCCGAAACATTTCGGCACACCCATGTCCGGCTGAGCGATGATCCGGGCGTCTATCTGGTCCTCGGAAACCTAAGGACCGCTTTCGATCGGAAAAAAGAGTCCCTGAGGGACTCGACCGTGCTCTTTTTTGATAAAGAGCGTATTGAGGAAATCCATATCGTCGGGCAGGATAAGCAGCCTATGGTGCTGCGCCGGCAAATTTCGGAGCAGGGTGAAGCAGACCCACCCCCTGGCGGCCCGGCATCTTCTGTGTCCGAAACAGCGAGGGAATGGAGGGGTGCCGACGGGAAAAAAATCGATGGATCCGCCGTAGACCGGTTGCTGACATTTCTTTCAATTATAAAGTGTGATTCGTACGTGAATGAAAAACCAGAACCGGGCACACCGGTTTATTCATTCACTTTCAAGGGACCCGAGACATACCGGCTGTCCATCTACGAAAAAACCGAAAAACAGGCCCGACAATATCCGGCGGCCTCCTCCCAGGCCGAGACCCCCTTTATGCTCTCCGAATCCACAATCAAGGGGTTCGAGCCCCAGGTGAAAAGTCTTTTTGCCCGCTGATACGGCCGTTTGCAGGAGGAATCAGGAGGGGACAAGTCTCAGAGAAGGCTTTTTGCGGCGTCCGACGCTGGTCAGATCGATCGGGATAAAAAAACGCTGCGCGCCCTCTGCGAAAACTTTCTTTTGACCGCAAAGCTCTTCGCCGCTGATCGTGAGGGTGCGTTTCAGGGGCGGAACAAAGAGGAGAACGAGTTCGATATCCCACCACTGTCCTTCCGGAACGCGTTTTTTCCGATTCACCCGCAGGTCCGTCACGATACCGTAAATCGGATGATCGTCCACACCGGTGATGATCAAATCGCCGATTTCAAGGGTTTCCTTGAATTCAACGGCATCCTGCATGCGGCTCAACCAAAGCGGCAACATACCGCAACCTCCTTTATTTCAACTGACTCACCGTCATTCAACAGCCCTTTGTCCTATGATTGGAATGGTTCGGAAACTTGTCAAATTTTTAAAAATATGTATCCTATTAAACAGGAGGCTCTGGTGAATCTTGATCTAAAAACCGTTATGAAGCCCCACATTCGGGTTGCCATACGGGTGTTTGCATGGGCAACGGTAATGCTCTTTCCCCCCTCCTTTCTTTCCGGGCAGACCTTTTCAGACGCATGGAGCCGGAAGGAAGCCGCCGAAAAAATAGGGATGCGGGTTGAATACATCGCTGCGCCCGGACACAATCTGTTGCAATGGGGCCCACGGTTTGCCGGGTGGAGCCCTGAGAAACAACCCAAATCAACGGGTAGAGCCGTTGAAAAGGGCGAACGAGGAACGATCAAGGGATTCATCAAAGCCCCGCAGGAAGGATATTTTTTAATTATACATTGGGATCCGGTCGAAGGGAAGCAGACTTTTTGGACGACAATTTTTACTCGAAGCGATTATAAGTCCGTGATCGAGTTGAAGCCGTAAGGAGGGTGGCTATGAAAAGACTGTTTCTTTTTATTTTGGTTCTCCCGTTTTTTGGTTGTTCCGGCATAGACTCGTCCAGGTGCTCATTGCCTGTTTTGCTGAATCACTACGAACTCCCGCTTCCTGTTGAAAACAAGGACCAGGGGGTTATTGGAAATTTTTTTCTGCTTCGCGGAAAGGACAAAAGTTATATAAGCTTATCGGTTGAATCCGTTGGAGAAGAATGGGAAAAATATGGAATGAATTCAGTGGATTTAGTCAGGCAGCTCTATGGATTTGAAAATCCCGGGATCGAAGAAATAGCGGAAGCCAAGAAGATGCTGTTCAACGATGTCTTCCAGCATAAACCAGTTGATCATGATACCCTTGTGGCATTCTTTTTAAAAGATACAGCCGGGGTTGAAAGGATCTATTTTGCCGACCCCAATTCGCCGAGTGAATACTACCTGCTTGAGTCCAAAGGACGGGGCCTCATTGAAATTTTTAATGGGATTAGGACCCGATAGCAAACACGAGGAAAATCGTTAAAAATAAACCGGATCGCTATCGACGGGGGCGTGGCTCCGGCAGGCTGTCCGGTCAAAATCACAATCGATCTGGCCGACGCTTTTTCCAGCTCCGACCCTTCCCTTCCGCACGACCTATCCCGTAGACCGATCAGCAGCGTTGCACAAAAGCAAAATTTGCTGTATAAAGTCACGTTTGATTTAAATAAGAGCTTTTATTTAAAATTTACAAATGGTTATCATCATATCTGGCGGCGATCCCGTCTCTGGCCGAGGCTCTTTTTTGTCTGGAGGTTAAATGTCGGCGGTTTTACTATCCATTCGAGGTCTCTGCAAAGCTTTTGACAGCCAGTTCGCGCTGAGGGACATCGATCTGGAAGTGGCCAACGGGGAATTCATCACCCTTCTGGGTCCTTCCGGATGCGGCAAAACCACGCTTTTGCGCCTGATTGCCGGCCTGGAAAAACCGGACTCCGGCTGCATTTTTCTCGAAAACACCGATCTGCTGTCGGTTCCCGCCGAAAGGCGTCAGGTCAACACCGTTTTTCAGAGCTATGCCCTTTTCCCTCACATGACGGTTTACGCCAATGTCGCTTTTGGTTTGAGATTGAAAGGCATCAAGGGGGATGAACTCAAACGCCGGGTGACGGATGCACTGGATATGGTCAAAATGTCTGATTTCGCACAGCGCTTTCCCAAGCAGCTTTCCGGCGGTCAGCAGCAACGCATCGCCATGGCGAGGGCTATTGTCAACCGGCCGCGCGTGTTGCTCCTGGATGAACCCCTGGCCGCTCTCGACGCCCGCCTGCGCAGGGAGATGCAGACTGAATTGAAGCGGCTTCAGCGGCAACTGGGTATCGCGTTTATTTTTGTAACCCACGACCAGCAGGAGGCCCTGTCCATGTCCGACCGGGTGGTGGTCATGCAGCAGGGCCGTATCGCCCAGATCGGCACACCGCGAGAGGTGTATGAAGAGCCGGAAAATCTTTACGTGGCCCGCTTTATCGGCGAAATCAACCTTTTTCCAGGGACGGTTCGAAAGCGGATCGACGACAGGTATCTGCAGGTCGACGTTTTCGGCCAATTGGTTCTGGTAAACTGTCGAAAAGAATTTGTGCCTGGGCAAAGCGTACAGCTTCTTCTCAGGCCCGAGGATCTGCGACTTCCGGACAGCCTGCCTGAAGGAGGGCCAGCGTTCGGAGGCAGTGTCGTCGAGCGCGGTTACCGCGGGAGCACACTGGACACAACCATTCGACTGGATGCCGGATCCGTTGTAACCGCCTGTGAGTTTTTCGACGAGGACGATCCCTACTTCGACTACCGTGTGGGTGAGCGGGTCATTGTATCCTGGGTCAAGGGGTGGGAGGCCGTGTTACCCGATGATGCATAGCTCTATGACCAGAAATTTCACCATAAGCTTGATTACGGGATGGCTTTTGATCTTTGGCATCCTGCCGATCCTGCTTTTGGTGGGAACCAGCGTGCTGGAACAGGATCCTGTGGATCTGGTTCGTTTCAGGCTTTCCTTCGAAGCCTACCGGCAGCTGATGGACCCGGCCTATCTGGATGTGCTGGTTCGATCTCTCAATCTGGCGGCTGTAACCACGGGACTGTGTCTGCTCGTTGGGTTCCCCTTTGCCTGGTGGCTGGGCCAGATGGCTCGACAATGGCGAACACCCATTATGATTCTATTGATGATTCCCTTCTGGACCAATTCATTGGTTCGCACTTACGCCATTCGGCTGGTTCTGGGCAGAAACGGCCTGATCAATACCCTGCTTCTATCCACGGGAATCGTGGATACACCCATCCGGTTCCTTTATACCGATCTGGCGGTCATCCTCGGCCTGTTTTATCTGATGATTCCGTTTATGATCCTGCCTCTCTATGCCAGTATTGAAAAACTGGACAAACGGCTTTTGGAAGCCAGCCGTGATTTAGGAGCCGGGCTCCGGACTACCATGGTACGTGTGGTGTGGCCCCTGACACTGCCGGGCATCGTGGCCGGCTGCATCATGGTCTTTGTGCCGACCATGGGTCTGTTCTACGTCGCCACGCTTCTGGGGGGAGCACGACAACTTCTAGTGGGCAACCTGATTCAGCAGCAGTTTCTCAATTCCCGCGACTGGCCGCTGGGGTCGGCCACGAGCCTGCTGCTGATCGGGCTGATGGCGTTCCTGCTGGCTGTCTATGCCCTGATCATGAAACGGATCGCTCAACGGATGACAGGCGCCTCATGAGATCGGTACGCTTCGTGTTTTTTGCCGGAGTCTTCGGATATCTGTATCTGCCTATCGGCGTGCTGATGCTCAACGCCTTCAACCGGTCCCTGTACGGCCTGCGGTGGGAGGGCTTTACCCTGGGCTGGTTCAGGGTTATGTTTCAAAATGCCGGATTGATGGAAGCGGCCTGCCATTCCGTATGGGTCGGCCTGTGCTCGGCGACTTTTGCCACGCTGATTGGAACGCTGGCGGCCATAGCATTCCATCGTTACCGGTTCAGGAGCCGGAAAATATTGAAAGGATCCCTGCTTGCGTTGATGATGGCCCCGGATATTGTGCTGGCCATCGGATTTTTGGTGCTGTTCGTGGCCATAGGTGTGTCTCTGGGGTTCTGGTCCCTGCTGCTGGCCCATGTCACCTTCTGCATCCCTTTTGTAATGATGACCGTAGCCGCCCGGCTGGAAGGATTCGACCCCTATCTGCTCGATGCCGCCCGCGACTTGGGGGCGACTGAACTGCACCTGCTGACCCGCATCGTGCTTCCTTTGCTGCGTCCTGCGTTGCTTGCCGGCTGGCTGCTGTCATTTACCCTGTCCCTGGATGACGTGATTGTCAGTTCCTTTGTTACCGGACCGTCCTACGACGTGCTGCCGCTGAAAATATTTTCCATGGTGAAGGTGGGCGTCAAGCCCGAAGTCAATGCGTTGGCGACCCTGCTGGTACTTTTGTCATTGGTTCCGGTGGTGGCCAGTCAACGCATGCTCAAGGAGAAGATAAATCATGAACATGTTGAGAAAAACAGTGATGATATTGGTTCTGGCCATGCTGGTGTCCCAGAGCCGTGCCGATGAAAAGGTGTACGTTTATAATTGGACCGAGTACATTCCGGAATCTTTGCTGAAGCGATTCACCGTTGAAACAGGGATCGAGGTGGTTTACACCACTTTTGACAGCAACGAAACCATGTATGCCAAGCTCAAGTTGATCCAGAAAGACGGTTATGACGTGGTGATCCCGTCGACCTACTATGTCAGCAAGATGGGACGTGAAGGGATGCTGTTGCCGCTTGACCGAAAACGGTTGACGCATTTCGACAACCTGGATCCAGCCCTTCTGAATAAGGCCTATGACCCGGGCAACCGCTTTTCCGTTCCCTATATGTGGGGTTCCACCGGCATTGCGGTCAATGCCGGCGTCATTGATCCGGCCACCGTAACCTCGTGGAAAAGCCTGTGGGATCCCAAATACAAAGGGCAGCTTTTGCTGCATGATGATGTACGCGAAGTGTTTCATATGGCACTCAAAATCAAGGGGTACAGCAGCAACGCCACAGACCCGGAACAGATCCGCGAGGCCTATGAGATTCTGAGAACACTGATGCCCAATGTTTTGCTTTTCAACTCTGACTCTCCCCGGCTGCCCTACCTGGCCGGAGAAGTCAATCTGGGGATGATCTGGAACGGCGAGGCATGGATGGCCCAGAAGGAAAATCGGGATATTCTCTATATCTACCCCAGTGAAGGTGTCAACCTGTGGATGGATAATTTTGTCATTCCCAAAAGCGCCCGCAACTTCCAGGCAGCTCATGCGTTTATCAATTACATGCTTAAACCGGAAGCAGCCAAAGCCTGCGTGGAGGAATACGGATATGCCACCCCCAACCGGGCGGGACTGCAACTTCTGGATGAAAAAATGCGCACCAGCCCGGTGATCTTTCCGGCGGCGGAAATCGTGGCCAACGGGGAGTTTCAGACCGATGTGGGGGAAGCCATCAACCTATACCAGAAATACTGGGAAAAGCTGCGCTCAGGCCAGTAAGGAATGAGATGCACCCCCCAAATCGGTAAGCCGTTTCAAAACCTCGTCAGAGGCCCGATGGCTGCGTTGCAGGTTTCCTCCAAATGCCCACAACCTATCGGGTATGCCCCGCTTTTTCGTCAACCTGCGCCTTGCCCTCCAACCGGATCCAAGGTTTTGAAACAGCTTCTGGGGTTTTATTCGAATACGTTTCAATAAGTCTCCGGAATCATAGATTTGTCGCCGATCTTTGTATATGGATACAACGAAAGCCCTATAAATATGGCAAAGCAGACAAATGACCTTTGAAAAATATTGTCGAATATAGGTTTTTTCTTTGATGGTCTTATAATTGCCCGATTTTCATAGATTTGCATAAATAATATCCATTTGATTCACAGTGGGAAATGAAAATTTTGGGTTGACAAACTAAAACAGGCGGATTACTTGGTGTCGAACCAAGTCAAAACGGTGGTGCCTTGGAATTTATGGCTTTACAGTGTTCAAAGACAAATTCAACTAAATAAAAGGAGACCGGGTGTGCCTTTTCAGGGTTGCCCGTTTACACCCGATGGAAGAATCTTTAACTCAGACAAAGGGTCCGTTTACAGGTTCAAAGAGTTCCCGAAAAATCGGTCGGAATCGCTTTGTCCATTTGGTGGCCGGTAGCCTGGTTCTGGTGTGTCTTTTATGTCCCGACCGGCCTCTGTCTCCGGCCGGGTTCGACTGCTTCGAACCCGGGCATGATGCGACGGTTGCAGCAGATCCCGCAGCGTCTTTCAAGGATGAGGTTCAGGCAAAGCCCGGCGCCAAAACTGATTACCCGGTAGGCGACAGGCAACCCGGCGGCCACATCGATCGATTTATTGCTTCATCCGCTGACCGTCACCGGGTGGAACCCGCGCTGATCAAAGCCATCATCCGGGTCGAATCCGGCTTTCAAAATGACGCCGTTTCCGACAAAGGAGCCGGAGGGCTGATGCAGCTCATGCCACAGACCGCCAGATCCCTGGGTTTGACGGATATCCTGGATCCTGCCGAAAATATCGATGCCGGAACCAGATACCTGCGGGAGCTTATGGACCGTTTCGACGGCGATCTGAGATTGGCGCTGGCGGCATACAATGCAGGTATTGGCCGTGTAGCTCGATTCGGAGGCGTGCCGCCGTTTGAGACCACCCATGCTTTCATCCGGCGTGTCCTGCACTACCATCAGCTGTACCAAAACGATGTCTAAACCTCTTCATACGGTAAATCTGGAAGACGATCCAAAGCGACAGGAGACCAGGAACTACTCCAGGGCGGCGGCACGAAACGGCAGGCCCATATCCGCGGAGAGACTCCTCAGTTCCTCTTCGACCGTAGTCTCGGTGCCGTCCGCCTTTTTTGTCTTCGTGAACTTGTCAGCGACGATAACTATCTGCAACTTTCCTGGATCGAGCGTTTTTCCGGCAATGGCCGCGAGTTCTTTTTCCGAGACGGAAAGAAACGCCGCCTGTATTCTATCCAGGGTGTCGAGAGGTTCGCCCCGAAGAAAATAGCAGCCGTAAACCCGCGCCAACTCGGCAGCTGAGTCGACGTTGAAGATAAAACTGTTGAGTGCATCGAGGCGTTTGAGGTCCAGAACGGCTCGAGGAACTTCCTGCCGCAACCTTTCCATGATGCCTGTGGTTTCTCGTATCGCGGCCGCCGTTTGATCCGCCTTGCAGCCGATATAGCCCGCCAAAAAACCGGCCTGCCATTTAAAACCCTGGTAAAACCATGTGGAATAGACGAGCCCCAGATCGTCCCGTAGCCTTTTGGATAGCAGGGAATCCTGCCCGCCGAAGAGGCTCATGAGCAGATTCGTTTTCCAGTAGTCCGGGTGCGTGCGTTTGACCGACGGCAGACGGAGGCTTACCTGGGATTGAACTTGCCCGGGCTTATGAATCAAATACAATGCGGGAGGTGTTTGGACCGGGTCGACAAGACGGCGCCGGGGGGCATTGTGTTTCGGAAAATCCTCCAAAAAGTCCTTCACCCTCGCCTCCGCCGTTTCGCGGTCGATATCGCCGGATATCGCCACCACCATATTGCGGGGAATAAAAAACCGCTTCACGAAATCCTGAAGATCTTTGCGCCGGATCGTCGGGATCATTTCGATACCTTTTTGGGGGTCGCGGCCGTAAGGGTGTCCCTGAAACTGAAGGATTTCCGCCTCACGCATGGCCACTGCGCGCGCATCTTCGTTCTGTCGCTTCAAGGCGGTAATTTTTTGTTCCCTGATCACCTCGAACACTTTCCCGTCAAAACCCGGATAAAGCAGAATTTCCTTCAGAAGACCCAGCCCGGCATGCCAGTCCTGCGTCATGGTGAAAAGATGGATCTGTGTTTCTTCCTCCTGAATCGAAACCGATATCTGCACGGCATGCTCGTCGAGAGCAAGGGCAAGCTCTGCGGGTGGGGTGGTTTGTGTGCCGCCGCGCACCAGCGAATCTCCGAGAATGTCCGTCAGGCCGGTTTTTGTTTGATCGAGGTCCACGGCACCGGCCTTGATGATCAGGGTCAGATCGATCAGGGGCAGGCTGTCGTCATGCAGGTAGACAACCGGGGTCTTATCGATGTACAGGATGTCGGGTTTCGGGTAATCGATTTTGTGAGGTTTTCGCTCAAAAGACAGGGGATGTTTCCAACCGGAAGGTGTTGGGTAGGCCGAGTGATTTTCAAAATCCTGCGGCATTTCGACCTTTGTTGCGGCCGACCCGGACAGGGATCGGATTTCCGCGTAATTTTCAGCGGGTCGATCCGCCCTGCCGCCTGGAATTACATAAATACTGGTCTGATTGTCGCTCCGAAAATAAGTCTGCGCCACGCGACGGATATCGTCCGGTGTCACTGTGGAAATAGCGACCAGATAGTCCTGCAAATATTGCCGACCGATCTGCACTTCAAAAGTGGCGATGGCGCCGGCCAGATCTTCGTTGGTTCGCATCCGATCCAGAAAATCGCGTTCGTTGAGCTTCTTTATCCGCTGTAATTCCCCGTTCGATACAGGATCTTGTTTCAGCTTTTCAACCTGTGCAAGCAGCAACCCCTCGAAAGATTCGCAGGCCGCCATGTAAGCCCGGCGTTTTTCGTCTTCGCCGGCCCCGTCTTTCCCGGCTTCTGCCGGTTCATTCGGTGATCCGCCCAGGATGACCAGACCTCCGTACCGGGCATCCGGATTATAGGACCAGGCCTGCATTGCCAGACCCTTATCGACGACATCCCGGGTCAATCGGGCCCCACGGCCTTGGCTCAGAACCATGGTCAGGACATCGAGGGCATAAAAATCCGGTGTCCCCATGGGAGCCGAGTGAAATCCGATACGAACAATCGGCGTACGGGCTCCTTTGAGGAAGCGGACACACTTTCTCGGCCCCTGCTGGATCGGCTCTTCGGTCACCTTTTCCGTAGCGCGGCGGCCGGCCGGATATCGGCCGAAATAGATTTCCGCCAGGTCTTTGGCCCGTTTCGGTGACACATCACCCACCAGGACACAGACCGTGTTAGTTGGGTTGTAATAGGTGCGGTGAAAGGCTACGGCGTCGAGGGTACTCAACCGCTGCATATCCGACAACCAGCCGATCACCGGATTTCTATAAGGATGGGCGGTATAGGCCGTTGCATACAGGTCCAGCCAGGCGGCGCCCTCCGGGTTGTTGACATACCGATAGGCCCATTCGCGCTGGACCACCTCTTTTTCGACGTAAAACTCCCGCCAGGAAGGCTCGAAAAGCTGTTCGCTGACGATTGAAAACCACTGTTCGATCATATCGGAGGGGATCGACATCATGTATTGCGTCTGGTCCTGACTGGTAAAGGCGTTGATCCCCACAGCGCCGTTTTTGCCCAGTTGGGCTGAAAAGGCCTGTGGAACGAATATTTTCTGCACTTCGAGGCGCAGGGACTCCATCTCGGCGCGTTTTTCCCGGATCAAGGCTTCATCGGACGTCCTTTTATTTTGCTCAGCCAGTATCGTCTGATATGCCGCCTCGATTTGCCGCTGAAGTTGCTCGTCCTGGTTCGGGTCCAGGGTGCCGAAATTTTTGGTCCCCTTGAACATCATATGCTCCAGCATGTGGGCAATACCGGTTTTTCCGGACTCTTCCAGGGCCGAGCCGGCCCGTAATACAACCCGTGCGGCGATCTGGGGCGCTGCAGGACGCCGGACCACCAGAAACTCCATGCCGTTGGCAATCTGAAACGCATCGATACCTATCGAATCGATCTGCCGGGTCGGAATTTCGGCAGGATATACGGCCGAAGACGCTATGACCAGCAAAACAATAAAGATCCAATTGAATCGAATCATAAAAGCACCCTTATTCTAATGGTAACAGCTTAGATCGTGAAAAAATTGCCGGGACGTCCTTCAAAACGCTAAACAGTCCGCTGGAATGTTCATCGTTCACATCGCCCGATCCATTTAGCAGAAATTGTCGACAAAAACATCATAATCCTGATATCATTTCTGTTCAAGACAGTTCGGCCTTCCATGGCATTTTCCTTGGCGGCCGCAATGGTTACCCGGTATTATTTGCTCCATCATTAAATAAAAGTCTCGCACCAGTATAAGGAGCGGTCATGCGGATTCACATCGATGACATACCCGAAGAAGGAATTATCCTGCAGATCGAACAGGCTGCAGAATCATTTCCCGTCCTGGAAGAGATTCGAAAAACAGGGGAGTGTGTGTTTGTTTCTCCGCTAAAATTTGATCTGCGAGGCTTCCGTGTCATCGATACGGTGGAAATCAGCGGCTTTTTTGAAGGGCGCGTACGCCTGGCCTGCTGCCGCTGCTTGAAAGAGTTCGAAACCGTTTTGGCTTCCCGCTTCGAAATGATCTACGCAAGCCGCAAGGATGAAACGACGCGTCCTTCGACCCAAACCGACAAGGAACTGAGCGTCGAAGAATCGAATCTGATTTTCTTCAACCGCAGCGAGATCGACCTTCTGGAGGGACTTCAGGAACAGGTGGTGCTGTCTCTGCCGCTTCGACCCTTATGCCGGGAAGATTGCAAAGGCCTCTGCCCACGGTGCGGCGCCGATCGAAACGAAGAGGACTGCGGGTGTGAGGCCGCCGGTTTCCACCCTGGATTCGAAGCGCTCAAGTATGTGAAAATCCGAAGTGATCAATAAAGGCCACTTCGAGCGCCTTGCATTATGGCTGCTCATTTTGAATCATCCGATGAACCGATTACAGACGCAGATCATCCGTTGGCCTACACCCAAAGGTAATGTGATTATATGCTCCTTTTGCAAGCCCGACGATTTTCGCGGCTGGGCCCTTGACAGAGCATTCTGCCATTACGCCGGATATAAATCCCTGTATACCCGACGGGAAAGTTTAATAAAAGAGGCCGAACATCCCGAAGCCAATGTCACGGTAGCCCTGGCGAATCCTTCGATCATCATCGGCTACGGCGTTCTGGGATACCCCGGAACATCCGAACGATGGAATTCTTTGGGACCGGGGCGGGTCATGGAATTCAAAGCCATCGAGGTGTCCAGGAGCTGGCGATCCTATAGGATCGGATCGGCGATTCTCGATCGATGTCTGACCTACCCGGGGATCGAAGAGGTCATCGTTTTTCTCGTGGGGTATTTGTGGACCTGGGACCTGGACTGGACTCGGCTTTCGGGTCGCAGGTACAGGGAAATGCTTTTTCGGCTCTTTGAACCTTTCGGGTTCAGGCAGTGTCAGACGAACGATCCGAACATCCATTTGAAGCCGGAAAACATGATGATGGCGAGAATCGGCGAAAATGTTCCCCCGGAACTTCGGAAGCGATTCAAGTGGGCGCTATACGGCCTCTAGTGGATTTTCATACACGGCTCGCTGCAATACCGGCAGAGAATCTCCGCATCGCTGTCGGCCATCCCTTTGCGAACGCGCCGAAATTCCTTCCCATGAAACAACTCCTCATAGGTGCCGGTCGTCAGATTCCCGAGGATGTGTTGCAATCCATAGTCGTTGCAACACAGGGCCACATCGCCGTTGGGAAGCAGTACATTGTTGCGGGTACGGTGACATCTGATGAAACCTGTTTTTTTCGGCGCTTGAACGCCATCCTCCGAGACGAGGTTGTTGGCCCGGTTCATGAGGGGCCAGATCGCCTCGGGGACTCCTTTTAGAAGATCCGCCGCCGCCGGATGAAGATCGCCGAAGCGTTTATAGGAAAGATGGCGCATCCGGCCGGAGACAAGGCGCTCGAGCCGCCTCAGATAATCTTCATCCACGGTCAACCGCATCTGCTGCGTGTTGTCCGGCGCGTGGAGAATAAACGCATCGAAGGGGATATGTTCCAGCTCCTCGATATCCCGCAGGTCCATCCCCGCAAGGGTGGTGGAAACGCTGAGCCTGTAGCCCTTATCGTGGGCGTGAAGCACCATGGTGGTGCAGTCCGGATTCAACCAGGGTTCGGCCATTCCGAGAAAGTGGATTTCGACGGATGTCGGAACTGTCTCAAGGCAGGCATAAAAGGTGTCGATCGCCAGAACTCGAACCGGACTGCGATCTTTGTAAGCGCGGATGAGTCTGTCTTGAGGACAATAGCGGCAGGCGACTCTGCAACCGATACGGGTGGTGATTTCAAGGGCGCTGATGGCGACGTCTCCTTAGTTATAGCCGAGCGTTTTTTCTATATCAATCGTGTCCGGAAAAAAGCCCCAATCAGTGAAAAACCGGCAACCTCCGGATGCGCTTTTCCGCAGCCTCGGACTCTGATTCGATTTCCTTTATCCTTTCGGCGGCTGTAGCGGCGAACCTGAGGTCTGCAATACTGCCGAGATTGATCTTGACGTTATATATGGCCGACCGTACGGCGGCTTTTGCCAGCACGACGGCCGCAGCAGCATCGGAGAGGGCATTTTTGTTGCCGTGCAGCGCAACGCTTGCCGCCAGGTTCATGACCTGAAGTGCGTTTTCCGCGACACCCATAGGGATTGACGCCGCCCTTTTCAGGGCTTTCTCGACGGCATGCCCCCTTTTTTGTTGTTGCGGCTTCGTTTTCTTCGGCATCGCATAAGCGGCCATGACCCGGCTGTAAGCCTGTGCATCCCGATCGATGTCGTTTGCCAGCTTGATGCGATACCGCGCGGCCGCCGCCGCGATTGCCTTCATTTCTTCCTGAACCTCGTCATAGCCCTTTTTACCGATAGTAAGCCTTGCGACCATCTCCACCAGGCTCGCCGCCGCCGCCGCGCCCAGTGCGGCGATGCTTCCGCCACCGGGGACAGGGGCTGCCGCTGCGGTTTTCCGCAAAAATCCTTTTACCGTCAGATTCGCGAGCAAGAGACGATCCCTCCTTTCAGCGCATCATAGACCAGATTTCCCTTCTTGATGACCTTTTCCACTGCATTCACGCCGACATGATACGGAATATACCGATAGGACGGAAATTCCAGAACGACAAGATCGCCGGCTTTCCCCGTATCGATGCTTCCGATGGCTGCGGCCCTATCGATGGCTGCGGCGGCGTTGATGGTCAGAGCCGTGATGGTTTCTTCCGGCGTCATCCCCATGTACAGAACCGCCAAAGCCGCTAGGAGCGGAATGGATTCCGTAAAGCCGCTTCCCGGGTTTAAATCCGTCGCGAGAGCGACGGCGCACCCCTGATCGATCATATAGCGGGCCCGGGCAAAGGGTTCCTTGAGAATGAAGGCGGTAGCCGGCAGCAGGACGGCAACCACGCCTGCCGCAGCCAGATCCCGGATTCCGGTGTTGGAGGCGTGCAGCAGATGATCGGCCGATACGGCCCCGAGGGCCGCCGCCAGCTCCGCACCGCCGAGACGTGTCATTTCGTCTGCATGAACCTTTACTTTAAGCCCCATGGACCGGCCGGAAAACAGCAGACGCCGGGATTGCTCGATGGAAAAGACATTGTGTTCACAAAAGACGTCACAAAATTCCGCAAGCTCCCGGCCGGCCACCTCGGGCAAAACATCGTCGATCAGAAAGTCGATGAACGCGTCTTCTTTCCCCTTGTAACGGGGAGGCACGGCATGGGCACCCAGAAATGTCCTGACAACCTCAACAGGGTGGATGGCGCTTAGCTCTTGCATGGCTTCGAGCTGCTTGATCTCCGTATCCCGATCCAGACCGTAGCCGCTTTTTCCCTCCGCCGTGGTCACGCCGAAGCAAAGCATGGAGTCGAGCCGCCGCAAACCCGAAGCGACAAGCTCTTGCCTGGTCGCCTTTTCCGTCGCAGCCACCGTGCTCAGGATGCCGCCCCCTTGATGCAGGATATCCATGTAGCTTTCCCCCCGAAGCCGGCGGCAGAATTCCTCCGCCCGGTATCCTCCGAAGACAAAGTGGGTGTGGCAGTCCACAAAGCCCGGTAAAACGGATTTGTGGACTGCATCGAAGATTTCCGCGCCCCGTCGTTTGAGCGCCCTTTCATCGAGGCCGGCCAGAACGCTGCCGGTTGTTCCAACGGCTGTAATGATACCGTCTTCGACAAGAACCGCCCCGTCTTCGATGATGTGCAGGTCGTCCATGTCCCTGCCCTGTTTGGCCTGAAATCCGCTGCAGGTGACCAGCTCGGCCGCGTTTTTGATCAGGATGTTGCCGTTCATGATGTTGTTTTCATTCCTCCGTTTTCACCCCGATCCGTCCGCCCGGCCCAGTATGGATGCCAGTCTGTCCATCTGCAGGGCATGTACGACGGCGAGAACCTCGTCGGAGGCTTCTATGACCGTATCGCCGTGGGGAATGATGAGCTTTCCCCCGCGGATCACCGCTGCCAGAATGCACTCCGACGGCAGACAGAGATCCTTTACGGCTTTTCCGGCTGCTGGCGCAAAGGGATGCACCTTTTCCTCGACCAGGGAGTACTGCCCCTTCTGAAGCTTGAGAAGCGTCATCATGTTTCCAAGGGACATCTCCTCGACAATCAAACGGGATATAAGGTCCGCCTGATTCACCGCGACATCCACGCCCATGACCGGGGTGAACATCCAGGCGTTTTTGGGATTTTTTACCCTGGCAATCGTGCGGGGGACGCGAAATTCAAAGCGGGACAGGCACGTCACGACCAGATTCACTTCGTCGATGCCCGTTACAGCCGCCACAACGCCGGCGTTTCTGATTCCGGCCGCCTCCAGGACGGCAGGATCCGAGCCGCTTCCCGAAAAAAGAGAGTCCGGAGAAAATTCCTCTTTCAGCCTGGAAATCTCTTTGGAATCCGCTTCGATGATTCTGGTGCAATGCCCTTCTGCAAGCAATATTGAAGCGAGATAACTCCCTACTTTGCCTCCGCCGACGACAATCACATCCATCGCCTTGCTCCTTATTATTAATCCGAACGTTTTTATTTAAATAAACATAATTTCAAGTCCCCGTGAACGCCGGTTTTCGCTGCGTGTCTGAATAAAAACGCTCGGGGTTAGTAAGCGAATCCGATCAGCTCCTTGAGACGGTCCATAGAAACCGATAGAACCGCCAGATGGACTTCATCTCCCTTATGGAGGGTTACGTTCAGACCCGGCAGAAAGCTTCTTCCATGACGGGTGAGCGCCACGACGTGCACTTCGCCCGGCACCGTGAGCTCTTGAACCGACCTTCCCGCAAGGAGCGCCGGGACCTCCATCTCAACGAGTTCCACATCGCCGTTTCCGAAACTCAGGATCGCATCGAGGGGAGAGTAGCAAAGCATCTCTGCTATCCGGTTCACGCCCCAGGTGATCTGTGCGACGATCTGCAAACCCAGCCGGCGGTAGATTTCCACCTTGCGGGGATCGTACAGTCGTGCGACGATTCTTGGCACATGAAAAACGGTTCTCGCAACGCGCCCCACAACGACGTTTGTTTCGTCACTGTCCGTTACCGCCGCCAGACCGTCGCTGCGTTCGATGCCGGCTTTGAGGAGCACATCCCGGTCAAGCCCGTCTCCCAGGATCGTCCGGCCGGTGAAAAACGGTCCGAGCCGTTCAAACGCGGCTGAATCGGGATCCACTAGAGTCACCGTATGGGCCCTGGAACTCATTAACTCCGCCAGGCGTGCCCCTGTTCGACCGCAGCCGATGATAATGAATCGCATGAAGACCTCCAAAAGTACTGGAATGGATCATGGGAATTATTTGAGGCATTTTTAAATTCCTCATGAGCCTATACCATTTCCGCCTTTAGAATACACGAAATGAGAAAGTACCGTTACTCCTTGTGCCGCGCAGACATCCGGCTTGCCTTACGGCTGCGCGCCCTGCGTCGAACCAGTGCCTTGCGCATTTCATCCGCTATAAGGAGAAGCGGCGATACGGCAAACAGGAAGACCCAGTTTTTCAATGCAAAGGCCTCCGTACCGATGATTTTCTGAAAAAATTCAAGATATACGATCAGAAAAATGAGTATGAGTTCGCTGATGATTCCAACCCATAACAGCCGATTGGAGAACAGCCCGATGCGAAAGACCGAAATCCGCTCCGTGCGCTGGGCGAAGAGGTTGCCGATTTGGGTCGTCACCACACAGGCGAGCGCCATGGTGGTCGCGGAAGCGTATAGGGAACCGGTCGAAGGAAGATCCAGCCACTGACCCCGGTAGCCGTTCATCCAGTATTGCAAATAGAATGCGCCCATCACCGCCAGGCTCTGCAGCAAGCCGAGCCAGAGGTAGGCCCGCAGCAGCAGCGGCAAATTGACGATATGCTCCCCGAGGCGACGAGGGGGTTTTGCCATGATGCCGGGTTCGGGAGGTTCCGCGCCTAAAGCAAGAGCGGGCATGATATCGGTGCCCAGGTCGATTGCAAGAATGTGCATCACGTGCAGAGCAAGCGGAATGCGGCCGTGGCTCAAAGCAAAAAGAATGAAGGGCACGGCTTCCGGTGTGTTGCTGGTGAAAATGTATCCCGTAAATTTTTTGATGTTTTCATAAACTGTCCGGCCCTCCTCGATGGCATTTACGATGGAGGAAAAATTATCGTCGGTTAAAATCATATCGGCGGATTCTTTTGCGACGTCTGTTCCCGAAAGTCCCATGGCCACACCGATATCGGCCTTCTTGAGGGCGGGCGCGTCGTTGACTCCGTCTCCGGTAACGGCTACCACATGGCCCATCTCCTGAAGCGCAACGACTATCTTCATTTTATGCTCGGGGGTTACGCGGGCAAAGATGACTTCCTTCTCAAGGGCCTCCTTCAAAGCCCAATCATCCATAACGCCAAGGTCGTCACCTGTGATGATACGCAGTCGATCGCCCCGGACGATGCCGATTCGACGGGCGATGCTTTCCGCCGTCAGTCCGTAGTCGCCGGTTATCATGATGATACGAATTCCTGCCCCGTGACATTTTTCTATGGCTTCGGTCACCTCCGGTCTGGGAGGGTCCATCATACCGATGAGACCCAGAAAGGTAAGATCACTTTCTACTTCCTCATGCGCGTACTCAGGCGGATCGGGAACGCCGGCGGATGAATGGGTCAAAAAGCGCCTGGCGGCAGCCAGCACCCGAAGCCCCCGGCGGGCATATGTATCGTTAACCTCCATGATGCGTCTACGCTGTTCATCGCTCAGCAGCCGCTCCTCGTCATCGATCAAAATGCGCGTGCATAAAGCCAGCACCTCTTTGGGCGATCCTTTGACAAATGCCATCCGGGATTCGTATTTTTTTATATTTTCGAATTCAGGCGCTTGAGCTCCTGCCTCTTTTCTTTTGATTCCTTCCGCCTTTGCCTTGCCGCCCTGAAACGTGTGAATAGTGGACATCCGTTTTCTACGGGAGTCAAACGGCAATTCTCTTATACGAGGAAAGCACTCTTCCTCGGCCGTCAGGTCGAGACCGCTTTTCATTGCCGCCGCCTTGATGGCCGCTTCCGTGGGATCTCCCAGGATTCTCCAGCGAGGGGATTCGGAGTCAGGCGGCAGAAGACGGGCATTGCTGCACAGGGCAGCCGCCGCAAGGAGGCGGTGGGGAAGGCAGCCCGTCAGGCCTGATGGACCCACCAAGGGATCGATAGCTGAAGAAACATCGCCTTGAGAGATAATGGAATCCGACCTGTCGCCGCCCACGATCTGTCCCTCGGGTGCATATCCCACCCCGGTCACGAAGAATTGCCGTCCGGCGGACCAGAGCTCCCGTACGGTCATTTCATTCTGGGTGAGCGTTCCCGTCTTGTCGGTGCAGATGACGGTGGTACAACCGAGAGTCTCTACGGCCGAGAGGCGTTTGATCAGGGCGCAGCGCCGGGCCATCCGCTGCACGCCCATGGCAAGGGCCAGCGTCACGGTTGGAAGCAAGCCTTCCGGAACAAAAGCAACGATCATTCCCATCGAAAAAATGAAACTCTCAGCCGGATTGATTCCCGCGAGCACGGCCGCCAGCACAAAAAAGACAACGCCTGCACCGGCCGCAATGGTGGTTACAGTTTTCGTGACACGGTGCATTTCCTTTTGCAGAGGGCTCAACTCATCTTCTATGCCCTGCGTATAACGGGCGATTTTCCCCAGTTCGCTCTCCATGCCCGTCGCATAGACCACGGCCTTTCCGCTTCCGGACACCACGCCGGTCCCCCCAAAAACCAGGTTGGCCACCTCGGCGCGTGCAATCCCGGCCCTGTGTATAGCATGGCTCGTCTTTCGCATCTGCCGGGACTCTCCGGTGAGCGTGGACGAATCCACCCGCAACTCCGCATCCTCGATGAGCCTGCCGTCGGCTGAAATGCGATCGCCCTCGGAGAAAATCATCACATCTCCGGGGACCAGTTCTTCCGCCGGAATCCGTCGGAGATTCCCATCCCGCAGGACGCTGGAATAAGCGGGAATCAGTCGGCGAAGCGCTTCGGTGGCCCTTTCGGCCTTGTATTCCTGCCAGAAGCTGAATGTTCCGTTGATCATGTTCACCAGGATGATGGCGAGGCTCAGTTGAGGCATCTTTGCAACAAGCGCGACGGCGCTGCCGATCCACAGGAGGATGGCCATGAGATGGGTGAAGTTGGCGAGGAATCTAAAGAGTAGGGGTTTTTCCTCCAATGTAAGGATCATGTTCCTCCCGAAGTGTTCCAAACGGGAGCTTGCTTCGGTTTCCGAGAGACCCGCAGGGGTGGTCCCAAGCGCAATGCAGACCTGCTCCGGGGAAAGCTCTTCAATATTTTTTTCTAGATTTCTAACTTCAGACGGCATTGGAATATCCGACGATATCAGCCCCCGGCCGGCAGGGACCGACCTTTGTGATAGATCGCAGGCACCGCGTTTTTATTGCTCGACCAGGAGCGCCTATTCCAGAAGCCTGGTTTCCAGAATCTGAGAAAGGGTGAAATCCTCGAGCCCCAGATAATAGGCCGCCGTATCGATGAGCGCTGTCATGGGGACCAGCCCGACGATCTCGCTGCCGGCCACACCGACGCCGTACCTTCTGGCTTCTATTCGGATCAGCTCAAAAGCTTGATACAGGGCGGTACGGGTAAAATCGGTCATATTCATGGAAACCTGTACGATCCCCCTGTCTTCTAGCGCCACGCCGATGGCCCTGCAATAGCGCAGCCCGCCGTCGATATGCCGGACTTTTTCGGCGATTCTGCCGGCAATCTCCATGCTGGCCGTGTTCAAATTCACGTTGAAGGCGACGAGGGGCATTCTTGCGCCGACGGCCGTAACGCCCGCCGTCGGATGGATCCGGGCCGGGCCATAATCCGGTTTCCATTGCGGGTGAGCAAGTTTTTCCACCATTTTTTCGAACTGTCCCTGTCGGATAGCCGCCAGGCTCTGCCTTTCGGGCCGTGAAGCGGACTTTTCATATAAAAATACAGGCAGATCATATGCATGGGCGATCGTTTCGGCCACATTCTTCGATACGGCGACGGCTTCAGCCATGTCCATATCCTTGACCGGAATAAAGGGGATAACATCGACCGCGCCCATTCTCGGGTGTTGTCCGCGGTGACGGCGCATGTCGATCAATTCGACCGCCGTGCCGACAGCCGCAACAACCGCATCTTTTACGGAGCCTGGCTCGCCGATCACCGTCACCACAAGCCGGTTGTGGTCGGCGTCACTCCGGTAGTCGAGAAGTTTAAGCCCTTTTTTTCCGCGGAAAGCAGACACGATTTTATCTATCCGATCGAGGTCTTTCCCCTCGCTGAAGTTGGGTACACTTTCAATGATCTGTTTTTTTCCGTTCATGTCGCACTTGCCTGTTTTTCCAGAGGATCGATTCTTTTTCCGATCGAAAGCACGTACCGGAGATTAACGGCTTGCCGGGTTTTCGGCCGACGGCCCGAAGGTTTTCGAAAAGGCTTTTTGGACCAGGCCTTCGACAAACGCCTCGTCCGCCAAAAACGGAAGGGTGATATGGTCTTTTCCCCTGCGTTCGGTGTTATAGTGCAGGCTTGTTTCCATCGCGGGGGGGTTTCGGGCCCAGGATCTTCGGGCGACGCCGCCCATAACATCCCATAAGACGGCCCTTCTGATAATGGCATCCACCCGCCTGCTGCCGTCCAGAACGAGTCCGAATCCGCCGTTTACGGCCTTTCCGATGCCGACGCCGCCGCCGTCGTGCAGCGCGGTCATGGTCATGCCTCTGGCCGCGTTTCCGGCGAAACAGTGAACGGCCATGTCGGCCATGATGTTGCTGCCGTCCCGGATGTTGGCCGTTTCCCTGAAGGGTGAATCAGTACCGCCCGTGTCGTGATGGTCCCTGCCCAGCATGACCGGCCCGATCTGCCCCTTTCGAATCATCTCGTTGAACTTCAGGGCGACGCGCATACGCCCCCGGGCATCCTGGTACAGAATCCGGGCCTGGGTTCCGACGACCAGGTTGTGTTTTTCCGCATCCCGGATCCAGATGAAATTGTCCCGATCCTGGACCCGTTTCCTCGGTTCGATACAGGACAGGGCCGCCCTGTCGGTTTTGAGCAGGTCGGCTTTTTTTCCACTCAGACAGACCCAGCGAAAGGGGCCGTATCCATAATCGAACAGCAGCGGCCCCATGATGTCTTCGACATAGGATGGAAAAATAAAGCCGTCCCGCGTGTCACGGCCGTTTTTGCAGACCTCTTTGACTCCGGCGTCAAAGACCGCTTTAAGAAAACTGTTGCCGTAGTCGAAAAAATAGGTACCCCTTGCCGTCAGCGTTTTGATATATTCATAATGGCGCTTTAACGAGCGGTCCGCCAGTTTCTTGAAACGTTCGGGATCGGTCCTGAGCATTTCCGTCCGCTCTTCGAAAGTGAGCCCCTGCGGGCAGTACCCGCCGTCATAGACGGCATGGCATGAGGTCTGATCTGAAAGAATATCGATGGCAGCATCGTTTTGGACGGCATAGTCCAGCAAATCCACGATGTTTCCATAAAACGCAACGGCCGCAGGCCGCCGTTTTTCTTTGTAGGCCATTGCAGACCGGAAGGCTTTTTCAGGGTCATCCGCGACATGGGTGATCCACCCCTGCGCCTGTCGTGTCTGGATTCTGGAATAGTCGACTTCGGCGATCAGGCCCACCCCGCCCGCGATTTCAGCCGCTTTTCCCTGTGCGCCGCTCATCCCCCCGAGACCGGACGATACAAACAAACACCCGGAAAGGTCTTTTTCCGGAGATAAACCGAGGTGCAACCTTCCGGCATTCAGGATGGTGCTGTACGTGCCGTGAACGATTCCCTGGGGCCCGATATACATCCAGCCGCCGGCCGTCATCTGGCCGTAGTTGGCCACCCCGATGGCCGCGGCTCGCTGCCAGTTTTCCTGATCATTGAAGGCCCCTACCATGAGCGCATTGGTGATGATGACGCGAGGCGCCGGAGCGGAAGATTCAAAAAGCCCCAGCGGATGCCCCGAGGCGACCACGAGCGTCTGCTGCCGGGTAAGCACCTCGAGATACCGCTTGATGAGTCGGTACTGCATCCAGTTCTGGCAGACCTGTCCGGTTTCCCCGTAGGTCACAAGCTCATAGGGATACAGGGCGACGTCAAAATCAAGGTTGTTGTCGATCATCACCTGGAAGGCTTTTCCTTCGACGCATGCCCCCCGGTATCGATGAATCGGTTTGGCCCGGATAGGACCATGGGGTCTGAATCGGTATCCGTATATCCGTCCTGTGGTCAAAAGTTCCTCCAAAAATTCGGGAGCCAGTTTTGGCTGCCATTTTTCGGGAATATAGCGAAGGGCGTTTTTCAGGGCGAGCACCGTGTCCTGGCGGGAAAGACGGAAAGTGCGTTTGGGCGCCCTGCGAATTTCCCTGACAAAGACCGGCATGGCGGGAAGTTTCGGAAACAGGCTTTCGAGACTGATTCTCATTGCGCTTGAAATGTCGCTGTTGCTGACCATTCTACCCTCCTGACCGGGACGGTACGCAAATTGTCATCGGTTTTATCATGTTAGAGTCGATGATATCGAATCAGCCGCATTTTGACAAGTCGGATTGAAACGCCGAGGAAAGAATCGGTTCTGAATCCGCAATCCAAAATCTGGAATCCTCTTTTTGATCCAGCCCGGCCGGATTGGTCTTTCAGGATAGATGTTGACAGTCGGATCTTCCGGTTGGTATGTTAAAATTTATGATCGGTCACCCGGTTTTTTCTCTCTTTTCGAAGGAGGGACACCCATGTTTTTGAACAATTCCTTAAAAGAGATCGGCTGGCAGGAATTTCAGAGGTTGACCCTTCAGGAAAAGGGTCGTTTCTACCAGAGAGACGGGCGGCCATACCATGTATTGATATCCCAGCAATTTGACCGCCGGATGCTGGAACAGATCTGTTCCCTCTCCACCAAAATCCGAAAAATCGGAAAGACAAAGGGCGGTCTTCTTTTTTTGGGCCAGCTTCTGACGGACAAGCGGGCCATGCTCTATTTTGCCCAGCCTTCGACGAGGACCTTTCTCTCCTTCTATTCGGCCTGCCAGATCGTCGGCATCCATCCGGCAGAAGTCCGCGATACCACGACTTCCAGCGAAATTAAAGGGGAATCCCCGGAAGATTCGGTGCGCACCTTCAGCTCCTACTTCGATATTATCATCATGAGACACTCGGTGGGAGGGTTTGCCGAGCGGATCGCATGGGTGCTGTCCAACACGCATCGGCCGATCCCCGTCGTAAATGCAGGATCGGGCAAAGACCAGCACCCCACCCAAGCCCTTCTCGACATCTATACCCTCGAACGCAGTTTTGAAAATCGAGGCGGAATTGAAGGGAAAAAAATCGCTTTTGTAGGAGACCTGGCACGGGGAAGAACCGTAAGATCCCTTTCCAGGCTGCTGCAGCTCTACCCGGGCGTCCATCTGTTTTTCGTCGCCCCCAAATCCCTGCAGATCGGTGAAGACATCCTAGAGGGCCTCGATAGCGCCAGCTGTGCATACGAGGTATGCTTTGATTTTGAAAAAATCATTCCCGAAGTCGACGCCATCTATATGACCCGGATTCAAGACGAGTGGGATACGGCCGATGAAAGCCGTCTGATCGACACGAGCCGGTATCATTTTACGGCCGATCACCTCGCGCTGCTCAAGCCCGACGCCGTCCTGCTGCATCCTTTGCCGCGACGCAAGGAAATCGATGTGGCTGTAGATGCGGATCCGCGCGCCGTATACTGGCGGCAGGTCAGAAACGGCATGTGGGTGCGGGCGGCTCTGATGCTGCTCATCTTCGATCGCGGAATCGATATCGACAGATACTATGAGGATATGGAAAGTTGACGGAGGAGACATGCGGCATCTGATTACGCTAAAGGACTACACGCGGGACGAAATCGTCGAGATAATCGATCTGGCGGCCGAGATCAAAGGCAGACCGGAGAAGTTCTGTGACGCAATGCGGCGAAAAGTGATGGTCATGATTTTCGAAAAGCCGAGCCTGCGTACCCGGGTATCGTTTGAAACCGGCATATACCAGATGGGTGGAAACGCCATTTACTACGACATGACTACATCTCCTCTGGGTGCGGGCAAAGAAACGATCGAGGACACGGCCAGGGTGCTCGGCCGATATGCGGATCTGATCCTGGCACGGCTTTTTGCACACTCCGCCATGGAAAAGCTTGCTGACAACGCCGGTATTCCGGTCATCAACGGACTTACCGATTTCAACCATCCCTGCCAGGTGCTTTCGGATCTTCTGACCATCCGCGAACACAAAAAATCTCTTGAGGGATTGACGTTGACCTATCTCGGGGATGCCAAAAACAATGTCACCCATTCTCTTTTGCTGGGATGCGCCGTCATGGGCATCCATATCCGCGTGGGGTGTCCGGCCGGCAGGGATTACAATCCGCTTCCGGATGTCCTGACCGATGCCGAACGGCTTGCAAAGCGCTCCGGATCATCGGTCCGGGTGACCCACGATCCCTTGGATGCCGTTACGAACGCCGATATCGTCTATACGGATTCCTGGATGAGCTACCACATTCCGGAAAAGGAAAAAGAACGGCGGATCCAGGATCTTTTTCCCTATCAGGTCAACGCCGCCCTGATGAATCAGGCCGCTTCAGATGCCCTGTTCATGAACTGCCTGCCGGCGATCCGTGGAATGGAGCAGACTGCCGATGTCCTCGACGGACCCCGCTCCATTGTCTTTGATCAGGCTGAAAACCGCCTGCATGCTCAAAAAGCCATCATGCTCACGGCGGTCGGCCTGGTCTGATCCGCAAACGGAATCGGCCTTCACGGTTTTTTTTCTCCAGAAATTTTCTTGACTCCGTGAAAAGTGGCTGCTAAATGAATGAATATTCATTCATAATATGGAATAACGGCGGTTGTGCTGTAAACGGAGGTTCGTCATCAGTATCCGAATCAAATCAAACGACAAGTACCATCGCATCCTCGATGCAGCAGCGAAGGTGTTTGCGGATCGCGGTTTCCATCATTCCACGGTTTCGATGATCGCTAAGGAAGCGGGCGTAGCGGATGGGACCATCTATCTCTATTTTAAAAGCAAGGCCGACATCCTGGTTCAAATTTTCGATTACAAGGCCAGGCAGGGATTTGAACGATTTCGAAAAGAGGTGGATAAGGCGGATAATGCCATTGAAAAGCTTCGGAACCTGGTACGAATCCATCTACAGGAGTTTCAGCGCGACAGGGACATGGCTCTGATTTACCAATCCGAAACGCACCGGAAAAGCCGGGTTGTAGAGCAGCAGATCAGAGACATGTCCAAGTTGTATACGGATATCATTTCGGAAATCGTCGAGCAAGGCCAGCGAGAGGGGAGCTTGCGGCGGGACCTTTATCTTAGTCTGGTGAAGCGTTTCATCATCGGCAGCGTCGATGAGGTCATCAATACCTGGCTTCACTCGGATGGAACGTATGACCTTGTTTCGATGGCGGATTTGCTCGTTGAACTGTTTATCGACGGGATAGGTACGTCCGGGGAAAAGAAATCTTAGGAACCGCCTGCGGGCATTAAATGACCCGAAGCGGCTCAAAGAAGGGAGAGCAAATATGGCACAGGTGATTTCAGATCGCAGGGACATAGAGTTCGTACTCTATGAGCAATTGAAAGTAGATGAATTGAGCAAAACGGAAGTATATGCGGAGTTTAACCGAAAAACCATTGATTTGATTCTGTCCGAAGCACGAAACTTGGCAATCAAGGAATTGCTTCCCGCAAGAGAGATCGGGGATCAGCAAGGATGTATGTTCGACAAGGGTAAGGTCAGCACCCCGGATGCATTCAAAAGGATCTATGAACTGATTATAGAAGGGGAATGGATCGCCATGAGTGAAAATCCGGATTGGGGGGGCCAGGGTATGCCGGTCACGGTCGCCATGGGGGCCAGCGAATATTTCAATGGAGCCAATTTTCCGCTTATGATCTATGCCGGGTTGACGCACGGTGCGGCCAGACTGATCGAATCCTTCGGCACGGACAAGCAAAAGGCGCTTTTCCTGAAGAAAATGTACTCGGGAAAATGGACCGGAACCATGCTTTTGACCGAACCGGACGCCGGATCGGATGTCGGCGCCCTGACGACCAGCGCGGTGAAAAATGAAGACGGCACCTATTCGATAAGCGGCAACAAGATCTTTATTTCAGCGGGTGAACACGATCTGACGGAAAACATCATTCACCCTGTTCTCGCCAGGATCGAAGGAGCCCCTCCGGGAACCAAGGGGATTTCTCTTTTCATCGTCCCCAAGATCTGGGTCAACGACGACGGCGCCCTCGGCGAGCCGAATGATGTCGTATGCACAGGGATAGAAGAGAAAATGGGCATTCACGGCAATTCGACCTGCGCCCTCACGCTGGGGGGCAGTGGCAAGTGCCGGGGATTGCTGCTGGGCGAAGAGAACAAGGGCATGCGGGCCATGTTTCAAATGATGAACGAGGCCCGGTTGCTGGTCGGCCTGCAGGGTTTTTGCTGTTCGTCCAGCGCCTACCTGTATGCCCTGAATTATGCCCGGGAACGGATCCAGGGAAAACATCTGCTTCAGTTTATGGACAAAAACGCTCCATCGGTGCCGATTATCCAGCACCCGGACGTACGCAGGATGCTCCTGACGATGAAGGCCTATGTCGAAGGCATGAGAAGCCTTCTATACTACACCGCGCTTTGCAGCGATAAGGCCCATATCACCCACGATCCAAAAGAAAAAGCAACCTACGAGGGGCTCATCGATGTGCTCATCCCGATCGCCAAGGGGTATGTCACGGACCGTGCCTTTGACGTATGCAGCCAGGCGGTTCAGATTTACGGCGGATACGGCTACATCAAAGGGTATCCGGTAGAGCAGCTCCTTCGGGACTGCAGAATCACCATGATCTACGAGGGAACAAACGGCATTCAGGCCATGGACCTTCTTGGCAGAAAGCTTGGACTTAACAAGGGCAAGGCCGTCATGGATCTTCTTGGAGAGATGCAAAAGACCGTTGCTTCTGCAAAATCCGTGTCCGGCCTCCAAAGCATCGCGGAAAAAGTCGAGCTGGCCATAAACAAGCTGGCCGAAGTGGGCATGCACATGGGTGCGTCCGCCATGTCCGAAAAGGTTCTGACCACCTTTGCCTTTGCTTATCCGTTTATGGAAGTTACCGGAGATGTAGTTATGGCCTGGATGCTTTTGTGGCGGGCGGGCATTGCAGCCCGGAATCTGGAGGCAGGCGCCAAGAAAAAGGAGCAGGCTTTTTATGAAGGCCAGATAAAGAGCGCGGAATATTTTGCCCATGCGTTGCTGCCGGTCACCCTAGGCAAAATGAAAGCGATTCTTGCCGGCTGCGGCGCAGCCGTTGAAATCTCCGAAGAGGCCTTTGGCGGATGATCCGGGGTTCGGCGGTTTACTGCCGATGAGAGACTTCCCCTTTCCCGGACCGGGAAAGGGGAAGTCTCTCTCAATATTCTGTTTTCTTTCTCTTTTCCATCTCCTGGTTTCGAAGGTCTTTTTTAAGGACTTTCCCGACGTTCGTTTTGGGCAGTTCCACCCTGAATTCGATATCCGTCGGCCATTTGTATTTGGCCAGCCTGGTTTCGCAATACTCCATCAATTCTTCGACGGTGATTTGCTGGCCTTCTTTCGGCACCACGAACACCTTGACCTGCTCTCCCCGGGTCGGATGGGGAATGCCGATTGCGGCCGCTTCCTGGACCTTGGGGTGTTCGAAGAAGACCTCTTCGATGTCCCTCGGATAGACGTTGAATCCTCCTGAGATAATCATGTCCTTCTTACGGTCCACAATATAAAAATAACCATCTTCGTCCATCTTTGCGATGTCGCCGGTATGCAGCCAGCCGTCCGTGAGGGTTTCCTCGGTTTCCTTGGGCTTGTTGCGGTACCCCTTCATGATTTGCGGTCCTTTAATGAGTAGTTCGCCGCTTTCTCCGACCGGCACATCCGTTTTTCCATCCCTAAGGTCGACGATGCGGCACTCGGTATCCGGAATCGGAATGCCGATGCTGCCCACTTTTCGTTTTCCTCCGGCAAAGGGATTGACATGGGTCACCGGCGTGGATTCCGTCAGACCGAACCCTTCCACAATGACCGCGCCGGTCTTTTTCTCAAATTCTCTTATCACCTCGACGGGCAGCGGGGCGCTTCCGGAAAAACACCCCTTTATGGAGGAGAGGTCCGTTTTGTCGACATCCGGATGGTTCAGCATGCCGATGTACATGGTCGGCACCAGAGGGGCGAAGGTAGGTTTATATTTGGCTATGGTTTCGAGCAGGGCTTCGGGTTGGGGTTTCGGCACCAGGACGTCTCCCCATCCCATGTAAACGGCGAAGTTCATGGCCACGGTGAGGCCGAAGACATGAAAAAAGGGCAACGCGCCGAGCATGATTTCTTCTCCTTCTTTGAATCTCGGAAACCAGCTTCGGATCTGCTGTACGTTTTTACTTAGATTTCCATGGGTCAGCATTACCCCCTTGGATACACCGGTCGTGCCGCCCGTGTACTGATACATGGCGATATCCTCGAAACTTAGATCCACCCGTGGAGGATTCGACAGATTTTTTGCAAGGAGAGGCTTCCACCTGTAGACATCTTCGCCGGGTTTAACATCCGCCGCCAGTTTTTTCTTTTTGGCCACAAGGGGAAAAAGCAGGTTTTTGGGAAAAGGGAGATAATCGCCTATGGATGCGATGACGATCTGCTTGATTCGTGTTTTCAGTCTCAGATCGACCATTCGATTGCCCAGCAGATCAAGGGTGATCAGGACTTTCGACTCGGAGTCATTGAACTGATGCAGGAGTTCCCGGTCCGAGTAGAGCGGATTGTTCATGACGGTGATCGCACCGAGTTTCAACACGGCGTAATAGCTGACGGCACAGGGGATGATATTGGGCAGAAGAATGGCTACGCTGTCGCCTTTTCGAACACCGAAATGGTGCAGGCACGCGGCGAACCGATCCACCATTTCCTTGAATCCACTGAAGGTGACCCTATATCCCTGAAATGAAAAGGCCGGATGATTCGGGAAAAGGCCGGCCGACCGATCAAGAAAGTCAGGCAGACATTTTTCCTCGTAGGCAATCGTTTCCGGAACACCGGGTTCATAATGGGTAAGCCACGGTTTTTTCTGGTTGCTTTTTTCTGGCGCCACAACGACCTCCTTTTCTTTTTTGAAAGACCCTTTTCTGAAGCCGGAGCGAAGATGGAAAAATGATTTTTTTCTTGACGTGAAGCACGAATGTTTACTAATGAATGAATACTCATTCATTAGTTTTCGACTTTTGATCGCGGCCCCTTCCCCGTCCCGAAAAGGAAGAGCCGGGCCTGACGGTCTTTTCGATGGCAATACAATAAATTCAAGGAGAAAGAAAGAAAATAATGGAACCCATACTTGTCTCTCCGGCAAAGGCTGCTTTCCTGGGCGTACCGACTATTCTTTTTTCGATTCTCATCCCCCTGATCGGGATGGGTCTTTTTTCTTTCCTTGTCCTGCGCAGGGTTCAGCCGCTGCTCAGGGCGATGCCGATACCGAGGCCCGATCGTCTGAAAGAGAGGATCATCAATACCTTTCTGTATCCCCACCACCGCATGCCCCGGTATGTATTGGCCGGTGCGATTCATATCACCATCCTATCGGGCTTTATCATCCTTGCCCTTCGATGGATCGCCCTGGTGGTTCTGGGCGTTGTAGAAAGCATAAACACATCGGGCGGCATCGAATTTCTGATCGATACCTACATCAACGTCAAGGACCTTTCGGCCACATTGGTGCTTACGGCCTGCATCGTCGGAATCGTCCGAAGGGGTCTGTTCAAACCGGCAAGGTATCTCGTGCCGCTCCGCTACGGAAAGAACCGCTCATGGGAAACGCTGCTGGCTCTTTCGCTCATCGCAGGCCTCATGCTGGCCGATATGTTTTTCCAGGGAAGCCACACGGCCGCCGGTATTCAAAAAGGGATCGAACCGAAGATGCTCATACCCGGCACCGGCATATGGCTCACGACCCGTGGGCTGGAGCAGGTCTCCATCACGACACTTCAGGGGATTCATCTCGCCGCGTTTTATGCACACGAAATTATCTTTTTTTCTTTTCTCTGTTTTTTGCCCTGGGGAAGGTTTTTCCATCTTATCACCGCATTGCCGAATCTATTTTTCATGAAACTCGACAAGGGCACGGTCAAACCGGTTCGCTGGGGGGTGCAAGACGAGAACCTGGATGAACTGGAATCTTTCGGAGTTAAAAACTTTGAAGAATTTACATGGAAACATTTGCTCGATTTTTATTCCTGCGCGGACTGCGGGAGGTGCTCGGACCGATGCCCGGCGAATGCGGTCGGCCGTCCGCTCTCTCCGAGATTCATTTCCATAAAGGGGAGAAGCTATGCACACCAGCATTACCCTGTCATCGGCCGCGGACCGGATCCGACACCTCTGATCGGCTCGGTTTATGAAGAAGACGAGATCTGGTCCTGCACCACCTGCGGCGCCTGTGAGGAGGAATGCCCGCTTATGATTGAGTACATCGACAAAATGGTCGACCTGAGAAGAGGCATGGTGGATGACGGAAACGTGCCGCAATCGCTCCAAAAGCCTTTGAAGGCCCTTGAAAAAAGGGGGAATCCTTACGGAAAAATGGAGAAAAAGCGGGCCGAGTGGACCGCAAACCCGGCGATCGGCCGGCCGGTCAAAATCCTGGGAAAGAAGGAAACCGCCGACACACTCTATTTTGTCGACAGCATCACCTCCTACGACGACCGGATTCAGGAAATCGCAAGGTCTACCGCCAGGATCCTTTGTGCCGCAGGGATTGATTTCGGGGTCCTCGGTCCCATGGAAATGGACAGCGGCCACGAAGTCAGACGATTTGGGGAAGAGATGCTTTTTCAAAACCTGAAACAACAAAATACGGAAGCCATCCTCCAGTCAGGCGTCAGCCGGATCGTCACCGCTGATCCGCATGCGTTCAACGCCCTGAAACACGATTACAGGAACATCCCGCCCGTGGAGCACATGGCCGAACTGATGGCCCGGGAGATCCGCTCCGGGCGGATTCGATTGAAATCCGTCGAAAACCCCGGGGTGGTATACACCTACCATGACCCCTGCTATCTGGGACGTCACAACGGCCTATACGATATCCCCAGACAGGTCATCGACGCAATTGCCGGACTGCAGCGGGTGGAGATGACCGGCAATTGCCGGGACCGGTCTTTTTGCTGCGGCGGCGGCGGCCTCATGCTTTTTTACGAGCCCATAGAAGAAAAAAGGATGGGCCAGCTTCGGGTCGAGATGGCAAAGAAGGCGGGCGCCGACATCATCGTAACGGCCTGCCCGTTTTGTCTGGTAAATATAGAAGATGCGATCAAAACAAGCGGGATGGAGGGAAAAATGCAGGCAATTGATCTTGTTGAACTGATCGATCGACATATGATATCTGAAAACGGGCAAACCGATGAATAGCCTCGTCCAATAAAAACCAGCGGGAGGAAGAACATGGAAATTTTGATATGCGTAAAGAGAGTTCCGGATACCTCGGAAAATGAGATCGAGGTGAAAAGCGACGGCACCGACATCGAACGGGAAGACCTAGTCTATTCAGTGAACGAGTGGGACAACTACGCCGTGGAGGAAGCCATCCAGATCAGAGACAAAATCGGCGGTACGATCACCGTGGTGACCGTCGGCGATGAGGCGTCCGAAGAAGTCCTGCGGCGGGAGATGGCCATGGGCGCGGACAAGGGGATTCTGCTGGCGGATGATGCATTTACAAAATCGGACGGCAGGGGAATCGCAAAAATCCTCCAGTCGGTCGTCGAAAAAGGAAATTACGATCTGATCTTAACCGGCGCACAGGCGGATGACGGCGCGGGCCAGGTAGGCGGCATGCTGGCGGCGATGCTTGATTGGCCGTATGCGTCCCTCGTCAACACCGTTGAAATTTTGGACGACCGGAAAATAAAGGTCGGCCGTGAAATTGCAGGCGGAAACCAGGAAATGAACGAAATGGATCTTCCCTGTGTACTTTCGATTCAAACCGGAATCAACGAACCGCGATACGTAGGTATTCGGGGCATCCGAAAAGTCGCTTCCCTTGAAATTCCTGTTCTGGGTGCCGCGGATCTGGGCGTCACGACGGACGCAGTCGGAGATACCGCTTCGAAGGTCAAACGTATCGACTATTTTACGCCGGATCCCGGAAAAGGCGCCGAAATCTTGGAAGGGAGCACGGAGGAAATCGTAGACAAGGTGGTGGAATTACTAAAAGCCAAAGGAGGGATCAAGTAATGGCCAGAGACATTTTTGCCTATATTCTCCACAAAAACGGTGTTGCTGACGATACGGCCTTCGAACTGCTGACGGCCGCCGGCAAGATAGATCCGGAATCCCCGGTCCACGCCCTCGTCTTCGGTTCAGGCCCACAACTGGATACCGTTTGCAATGAGATGGCCGCTGCCTTCGCATCGGTTTGGAAAATCGGCCACGAGGCTCTTTCCTATGCCAACGCGGAAGTGACCCGTCAAATTCTGACCCGTATTTTGCCCTCCGGCTGCGTGGTTCTCATCCCCCACGAGCATTTCGGCATGGATCTGGCGCCCGGACTTTCCATCAAGCTTGATGCGACCTATGTAGCGGACGTACTGGACATAAACGGTGTGGAAGGCAATGCGCTCAAGACCGTTCGCCAGGAGTACGGCGGTATGGCGTATACCCATGTCCGTTGCGACATGTCCGGGGGCATTGTCGTCACCACCAGGCCGGGCGCTTTTAAAGCCCCCGGCGCGAAAAGCGCTCAGGGACAGGTGATCGACAAGTCCGGGGAAGCTTTTCAGGACGGCATTCCGTCAGCCGGCCGAAGATTCATCGAAATTGTGGAAGCCGAGGTGGGCGATGTGGACATCACCAAGTCCGAAATTCTCGTTTCCGTGGGAAGGGGAATCGAGGATCAGGAAAATCTGGATCTCGTCTTCAATCTTGCAGAGAGCATGGGCGGAGATGTGTCCTGTTCCCGGCCGATCGTGGATGCCAAATGGCTCGAAAAATCCCGCCAGGTGGGAACATCCGGCAAGACCGTAAAGCCCAAGGTCTACCTGGCACTGGGGATCAGCGGATCCTTCCAGCACGTCGGCGGAATCAAGGGGGCACCGTTTATCATCGCCGTCAACAAAAACCCCAAGGCGCCGATTTTTCAGATTGCAGACGTGGGTGTGGTGGGAAATATCCTCGAATTTATCCCCGAGTTGACGGAAAAAATAAACGAGATGAAAGGATAGCCGGCTTCCAACGTCGAATGGGAACCCCTGAACCTTGAACCCATTTTCCGTGCAGAGGAAAGATCTGCCATGGACAAGATCTCGCCGGAAACCTATGACAAATATGTCAAGGCCATTACGGACATCAGCCGTGCCATCACATCGGATCTGTATCTGGAAGACATTCTGAAACTTATTGTGATGGTTACAGCCAAGGTGACCGGGGTAGAGATCTGTTCCCTCTGGCTGGTGGATGAAACGGAAAAGCCCATCAAGATCCGGCTCAAGGCCACGCAGGCCATTGACCCGGAATACGTCAAAGACCGGGCCCTCAGCCGGGTGGAAGGGGTGGTCGGGTTCGTGGCCACCCACAACCAGACCCTCATCGTAAAGGATGTGCTCAAGGAACCCCGGTTCAAGGAAAAGGAGATGGCTAGAAAGCTGGGCCTGGTCTCCATGTTGAGTGTGCCCCTCCGGATCAAGAACGACAAAGTCATCGGCGTACTCAACTGTTTCACGGCAGAACCCCACGATTTCAGCGAAACAGAGATCAACCTCATCACGGCCGTGGCCAACCAAGCCGCAGTGGCCATCCACAATACCGAACTCATCGTGCAAACCAAGGTCATCCAGGAAGAACTGGAGACGCGCAAGCTGGTGGAAAAGGCCAAAGAGGCCCTGATGCGCAGGCGCAACATGGATGGGGGCGAAGCCTATCGGTGGATCCAGAAGAAAAGCATGGATTCCCGCAAATCCATGCGCATGGTGTCCGAGGCCATCCTCCTTTCCGAAGAACTGGGGTAGAGGCTGAAAATACCGGTATCGGGTGTAAGGATTGAATTGGGAAATCTCTTGACAATCTCCGTTAGAAAGGTTTAATGAATTTTTTTTACGGATTGATGGATTCTCCACAAGGGCGTGGGGGACGAAATCGTATATTGGACAAAGGCGTCTTTTCCCTCGTAAGGGAAGACGCCTTTTTGTTTCTGTGCTGAGGCCAGCGCCGTGCCCTTCGGTCAGAAGAAGGCTTCGGATTGGATCATTGGGGCTCCGTATCCGACATCCTAATGCCAGGCCAGGAGAACCCCCTGACTTGAGCAGTTACTTCGTGTGGATTTGTTAGAAGGAGGAGCGAGAGAGATGAACCTGCAAAGACCCAATTCAAGCGAGGCCCTCGAAACCAAAAACCGGTCCCGGGATGTAGTTCCCCAGTCCGGAATCTGCAGCCGGTGTGTGGATGGATGCAAGGGCAATTGTGACATGTTCAAGGCCACCTTTCGGGGCCGGGAACTGCTCTATCCGGAGCCCTTTGGAAGCATAACGGCCGGTGCGGACAAGGACTATCCGGTGGATTACTCCCACCTCAATATCATGGGATATGCCCTTGGGGCCAAGGGCGTGGAGCCGGACCCGGACAAGGCCACCTTTCCTGCTGTCAACACGGAAACGTCCTTTGGCGCAAGCGAAAAGGTCAAAATGAAAATCCCCATATTTACGGGGGCCTTGGGCAGTACGGAGATCGCTCGAAAGAACTGGGAACATTTCGCCATAGGCGCGGCCATCAGCGGCATCAGCCTGGTATGCGGGGAGAACGTGGTGGGGATCGATCCCCAATTGGAAATCGGCAGCCACGGCAGGGTTACCAATTCCCCGGAGATGGACCGCCGCGTCAGGGAGTATCGCCGCTACCATGAAGGCTACGGAGATATTCTGGTCCAGATGAATGTGGAGGACACCCGAAACGGGGTGGCCGAGTATGTCATCGAAAAGCTGGGCGTGGAAACCATCGAGCTGAAATGGGGCCAGGGGGCCAAGTGCATCGGCGGGGAGATCAAGGTGGACTCCCTGGAACGCGCCCTGGAACTCAAGAAACGGGGATATATCGTGACGCCCGACCCCGAGGTTTCGGCCTTTCAGGCAGCCTTTAAGGCCGGCCCCCTGAAACAGTTTGAACGCCATTCCCGCCTTGGATTCATCGACCAGGAAGGGTTCATGAAGGAGGTGGAGAGAATACGGAACCTGGGGGCCAGACGGGTCACCCTCAAGACAGGGGCCTATCCCATGCGGGAGCTGGCCATGGCCATTCGCTGGTCCAGCGATGCAAAAATTGACCTGCTGACCATTGATGGGGCACCGGGGGGCACCGGCATGAGCCCCTGGCGGATGATGTCCGAGTGGGGCATCCCCTCCATCTATCTCCATTCCATGGCCTACGAGTTGTGTGACCGGTTGACCAAGAGGGGCCTCTGGACACCGGACATCGCCTTTGCCGGAGGATTTTCTTCCGAAGACCACGTATTCAAGGCCCTGGCCTTGGGCGCTCCCTTCTGCAAGGCCGTATGCATGGGCCGTGCCCTGATGATTCCGGGCATGGTCGGAAAAAACGCGGAAAGGTGGCTGCGGGGAGAAGACGGCGGACTCCCGTCAACCGTGGCCAAATTCGGGGCTACCAAGGAAGAGATCTTCATGAACTATGAAGTCCTGAAGGAGAAATACGGATCTGAGGTGGACAAACTGCCCCTGGGCGCCATTGGTCTTTACAGCGCTTCGGACAAGATCCGGGTGGGACTGCAGCAACTGATGGCCGGTTCCAGAAACTGGGAGGTCAAATACATCAACAGGGATGATCTGTGCTCCCTGACCGAGGAATGCGCAAAGGTGACGGGCATACCCTATGTGATGGACGCCTACCGGGAACAGGCCCTGGCCATCATTGACTCCTGAGACCGCCCGACAGAGGGTTGTCTCAGGATCGAGGCTGTCCGCGCCCACAGAAGAAACGGCAAACTTCGAAAACACATTGACCAGGGATCGGAAGCCATTTCCTTCCGGCCTCTGGGTCTCTGCCCGAAAACACATTGAACCAAGGGCCTCTGCACCCTTGATATTCAATCTTCAGACATTGGACGACTTTGCCCTTTGAGCTTTCAGCTTTGAACCCTGAACCCATGAACCTCGAACATGGATACAAAAGAAAACCCTCTGCCCAAGGAATTCTACGCCCGATTCAAGATCTTTCATGAACTGATGTCCATCAAGATACGGGAAATCCTTCTGGTTTCCAGTTCCTACGATGCATTCATCATGGAGGAGGACGGCAGACTTGCATCAAGAATTATCAATGAATACAGAGGATTAAATCTAAGCCAGCCTCCCCGGGTCAGCCGGACATCCTCGGCCTACGAGGCCCTGTCCATGCTGGATGAGAAGAAGTTCGACCTGGTGATCACCACCCCCCATCTGGACGAAATGGATGCCTTCTCCCTGGGCGCAGCAATCAAGAAGAAAAAGGCGAATCTTCCCGTCATCCTTCTGGCCCACAGCCTCCGGGGCATCGAACCTCCTCCAGTATATGCCCCGACCGACGGGGTGGACAAGATCTTCGTCTGGTCGGGCGTGTCCGATCTGCTCCTGGCCATTGTCAAGCTGGTGGAGGACCGGCTCAATGTGGACATAGATACCCGGAAGGCCATGGTGCGCGTCCTGATTCTGGTCGAGGATTCCCCACTCTATTATTCGTCCTTTCTGCCTCTTTTATACAAGGAGGTGGTTAAACAGACCCAGGCGGTCCTGGAGGCGGGCCTCAATGAAGAGCACCGGCTCCTCACCATGCGGGCCAGACCCAAGATCCTGCTGGCCGGAACTTTTGAAGAGGCCATGGCCCTCTATGAGCGATTTCAGCCCTACCTCATGGGTGTGATTTCGGATGCCCGTTTTCCAAAGGCAGGGCGCATGGAGGATGAGGCCGGATTCCATCTGCTCTCCCAGATCAAAAGAGAAACCCCGGACCTGCCCATGCTCCTGATGAGCTCAGGATTCGAAAACCGGAAACGGGCCAAATCCATTCCGGCCTTTTTCCTGGACAAGAACGCTCCCAACCTTCTGAACGAACTGCAAGGGTTCCTCCTGAACTATCTGGGATTCGGAGACTTTGTCTTTCGCATGCCGGACGGAAAAGAGATTGACCGGGCGACCAGTCTCGCGGCCCTCGAAGAAAAGGTCTCCCGCGTCCCCGGCGAATCCCTGTGGTTTCATGCCGAGCGCAACCACTTTTCCAACTGGATCATGGCCCGATCGGAAATCAGCCTGGCCACCCAGTTCCGCGGGGTAAAGGCCTCTGATTTCTCCAGTACCGACACCCTGCGGGAGTTCATTACCACCAACATCCACACGGCTCGCAAATGGCGTCAAAAAGGGGTCGTGGCTCAATTCCAGCCCCGGTATTTCGATCCTGATGTGATGGATTTCCTGAAGATCGGCCGGGGATCTCTTGGCGGAAAAGCCAGAAGCCTCGCCTTCATGTTGGCCCTTTTGCAGGAGCACCCTGCCATCTACGAAAAATTTCCGGATATTCCTATCGAGATCCCCAAAACCCTCGTCATCAGCACCGATGGTTTTGAGGCCTTTTTGGCTCAAAACCCTTTGCAGCACTTTGCCGACGAGGGTTTCCGCGACGATGAAATTGCAGAGGGTTTTCTCAGGGCGGATATGCCCGACTGGCTGGTACGGGAACTGGAAGCTTTTCTCTCCAGGGTTTCCTACCCCCTCTCCGTCCGTTCTTCCAGTCTTCTGGAAGACGCTCAGTTCCAGCCTTACGCAGGACTCTATTCCACCTACATGATCCCCAACAACCATCCGGATCCGTCGGTTCGACTGCGGCAGCTCATTGCGGCTGTCAAAATGGTCTTCGCATCCACCTATTTTGAGGCCCCCAAGGCGTTTGCCAGGAACACCTCCAACCAACCCCAGGAAGAGATGATGGCGGTCATCATTCAGCAGGTGACCGGGGATACGTACGGAGATTTTTTCTATCCGGCCATATCGGGGGTGGCACAGTCCTACAATTTCTACCCGGTTTCGCCCATGACGCCGCAGGATGGCATTGTGCAGCTCGCTCTGGGCATGGGAAAGACTGTAGTGGAAGGGGAAAGGTCCCTCCGTTTCTGTCCCAAATACCCCCATATATTGCCCCAGTTTTCTACGGTGGACGACATTCTGAAAAACGCCCAGCGGTTCTTCTATGCCTTGAAAATGACCGGTTATTCCGATGAGCTGCGTTTCGGCAGGCACTCCAATCTGGAAAGGCGGGAAGTGGACGAGGCAGAGGACGAATTTCCGGTCAGGTCCCTGGCCAGCACCTATATCCCCGATGAACATCGCATCCGGGACGGCGGATACATGCCCGGTCCCAAGGTGTTGACTTTTGCCCAGGTCCTCAAGTACAACCTTTTCCCCTTGCCGGAACTGATCAGTGAACTCCTCGTTCTGGGCAGGAGGGGAATGGGCTGCCCCATAGAGATCGAGTTTTCCGTATCGCTCAGCCCTGACCGGAAAAAGAAGAACGAGTTCTTTTTTCTCCAGATGCGGCCCATGGTCGCCGGTGTGGAGCATTCGTATGTGCATATCACCCGTGAGGAATTCTCCAGCGCCTTTTGCCGCTCCACCCAGGCCCTGGGAAATGGAAGAAACCATACCATAAGCGACATCGTTTACGTAAAGCCCGAAAGCTTCAAGGTGGAGTCGACCCTGGAGATCGCGGAAGAAATCGGCTGCATCAACGCCGGCCTGGCCAAACAGAAACGGCCCTATCTCCTGGTGGGTCCGGGGAGGTGGGGCACGGCTGATCGTTGGCTGGGCATCCCTGTCCAGTGGCATCATATCTCCGGTGTGGCCGCCATGGTCGAGCTGAGAAACGCGGTATTGAAGGCCGACCCATCCCAGGGTTCCCATTTTTTTCAGAACATCACCAGCCTGGGGATCCATTACCTGACCATCACCGAGGGATCGGAGGATCACCTCGATTGGTCCTATCTGGCGTCTCTTGCAACGATCCAGGAGTCCACCTATCTGCGGCATGTCCGGACTCAAGATCCCGTGCTCCTCAAAATTGACGGCAGGACTTCCCGGGCCGTGGTTCTCGGGTCATGATGGGTATCCCGGTATTCGGTTGCCTGAGCGGATGGTTTCGTTCAGGCACGACAGTCGGTCGTTCTTGTCCTGCGGTCCTTGGTTGTGCTTCGAAAAGGGTAAACGGGGCAGGGCCATAAGGAAAACAAACTCAGGAGGAAATGGAGGAAAAGTGGTTATGAAGAACATTTTGGGGTTTGTAAAAACAAGAGATCCGGACCAGAGGGAATTTCATCAGGCGGTCCAGGAGGTCCTCACATCGGTCCAGCCGGTCCTGGATCGAAATCCCCAATACCGGGAATCGGCCATTCTGGAAAGAATCACCGAACCCGAGAGGGTCATCCTGTTCCGGGTCCCCTGGATGGACGATCAGGGACAGATCCGCGTGAACCGGGGATTCCGGATCCAGATGAGCAGCGCCCTGGGACCCTACAAAGGGGGCCTGCGCTTTCACCCCTCGGTGAATCTGAGTATCCTCAAATTTTTGGCCTTTGAGCAGGTCTTCAAGAACGCCCTGACCACCCTGTCCATGGGCGGGGGCAAAGGCGGCTCTGATTTCGACCCCAAGGGGAAATCGGACAACGAGGTCATGCGCTTCTGCCAGAGTTTCATGACCGAGTTGTTCCGCCATGTCGGTCCGAATACGGACGTACCGGCAGGGGATATCGGCGTAGGCGCAAGAGAAATTGGGTATCTCTTCGGCATGTACAAGCGGCTCAGCAACGAATTCACCGGCGTTCTGACAGGCAAGAGTCTCGGATGGGGAGGCAGTCTCATCCGGCCCGAGGCCACCGGTTACGGGTGCGTCTATTTCGCATCCGAAATCCTCAGCAGTCGCAATGAAAGCCTCGAGGGAAAGATCTGTCTGGTATCCGGCTCGGGAAACGTGGCTCAATTCACCGTGGAGAAGATCAATGAATTGGGGGGTAAGGTGGTGACCCTCTCGGATTCTTCCGGATATATCTACGACGAAGAGGGGATAGACAACGACAAGCTCCAATTTGTGAAAAGGCTCAAGAACCTCCGGCGGGGCAGGATCCGGGAATATGTGGACAAGTACTCGGAAACCGTTTACACCGAGGCCGATTCCACCCTGGGCTATAACCCCCTCTGGAACCACAAGGCCGATTGCGCCTTTCCGAGCGCCACTCAGAACGAAATCAATGAAAAGGACGCCCAGAACCTGGTCAACAACGGGGTGAGGGTGGTGTGCGAGGGCGCCAACATGCCCAGTACGCCCGAGGCCGTCAACGTGTTTCTGGAAAACGGGGTCTTTTTTGCGCCGGGCAAGGCCGCCAATGCCGGCGGCGTGGCCGTATCCGGCCTTGAAATGGCTCAGAACAGCATGCGCCTGAGCTGGCCCAGGGAAGAGGTGGACGGTCGACTCCGAATCATCATGAAGTGCATCCACAAAACCTGTCTCGATGCGGCAGAGGAATACGGCAGGCCCGGCAACTACCTGGCAGGAGCCAATATCGCCGGATTCGTAAAGGTAGTCAATGCCATGCTGGATCAAGGGCTTGTCTGAGATCCTGCGGGCACCCTGCAAACGAACATCCGGTCTGTAAACCGAAGATCCGTGTCCCCGGCCCGGGCAAAAACCCCGGCCGGGGGCCCGCCGCAAGACCCTCAACGAATCCCGGATTCGCGTGCTCGGGAGGAAATCCCGGAAGACACGCCGGGATTTCTGAATTCCCCAGTGAAAGTGCTTGATGGAAATCTGAAAGTTCAAGAAATTTAAACGACAGGATCTTCCTTCCGCTTTTGTTCATTTTGAGCGTTTCAGGCCGTGTTGACGCCCTTTCTTTCACAGTGGATTCCCGGGTGTGAGGTTCAGCAGGAACTCTTGAACCGGAAGGCAGAGGACCCCTTTTATTTTCAGGCGCTCCTTGCCACGGTAGAGGAAAAGGACCTGGGCTTCCGGATAGTCTTCTATGAATGCAAGTAGCCCTTTCAGCATCTTGGAATGGACTCTTGCCGTATTTTTGACCTCAATGGCGCAGAAAACATCTCTTCCGTAAATGACAAAGTCGACTTCGTTACCGGATTTTGTGCGCCAGAAATAAAGCGTGCTCCGATCGCCGCCGTATGCATTCCACGCGCGAAGGTGCTGGGCAACCAATCCTTCGAGAGCGGCCCCTTCGATTTCCTGTGCAGAGTCAAGTGGACCTGTGGGCCGGACCGATCGGAATACACCGCAATCGAAGTAATAGAATTTGGGATGGGAAGAAAGATTTCTTTTTGCCCGTTTCGTAAACACCGGCAGGCGGAAGGCCAACAAAAGATCCTCGAGTATGGAAATATAGCCCTCAGCGGTCTTTCTTTCGATCCGACAATCCCGAGCCACATCGGAAAGATTCAAAACAGCTCCGTGACTGAAGCTGATCGACTCCAGGAATCTGCTGAAGCCGCCGATGCTTCTGACAAGTCCCTCCGTTTGGACCTCTTCTTTGAGATAGATGGCCACATAGGAGCGAATCGTTTCTTGCGGGTTCAACGAATCCAAAACCAGCGGGATGAGTCCGACCGCCAGGGCATCCTTTATGGAGAAGCCTTTCCCCAGCTCGGAAGCCATAAACGGATGCAAGGTTCTGACCAAAGCACGCCCCGCAAGGAGGTCGACGCCGGACCGTTTAAGTTTTCTCGCGCTTGATCCGGTCAGTATGAAGCGCAGGGGGTTTTTATTCTCCAAGAGGAGATGAACGACATCCAGGAGTTGCGGAAGCTTTTGTATTTCGTCTATGATGATTGTTGTTCCCGGCTCTTGTGCTTCCGAAACTTCACGCAGCCGCTCCGGCCTTGCCGAGTAAGCCCTGAAAACCTCAGGGTCGAGCAGATCGATAAGGCAGGCTTTGGGGAGACGGTGTTTCAACCAGGTTGATTTTCCCGTTCCCCTGGGTCCGAAGAGAAAAAAGCTCCCTTGAGTTTCCTGGATAAATCGAGGTTTAATTTCCATTTATGCTTCCGTTTTGGAATTGGCATCTTCATAAATACACAACAAAGCCGGATAATGCAAGCCTGAATTCTCCCAAAAGGCTGGCCAGAGACGCGATTTACCCTCTTGCCGTACAGCATCTCCATGCGCTGCATATATCCAAGCTGCCGCACCACCATAAAGACCCGTTGACCGCCTGATTATCGCCCAGGCCATGATTCTGACCCTTTCCGGTCGGCGAAAACGGATTTTCGTATGCTTTCCGTTCGCCTTTTTTGAATGTGAATTCAGTACCCAGCCATAAACCAAAAAATTTTCTGAATAGGTAGGTCTCTTTACAGTTTAATATTATTAAAAAATATTACATGTTATAAATCATAATTAACCTCTTGACATCATAATTAAAATTAAATAGAATAAAAATGTGAAATACAAATTTATTTCGGACTTAATTCACAACGCTGTTCCTTTTCTTAGAAACCGTGGAAACGGTTTTTATCCAGCCTGCGGCGGGCAAGTCCTCCTATAATGAAATCAAAAAATCAACATAAATTCTGAGAGGGTATCGGTCCCTCCTTACGAATCAAAAATTTTCCATAATCTCTGATTTTTTAAAAATACACCCTATTGGGGACGGACAAGAGATAGTAATACCGCCTTTTGAGCTGACAATTTTTTCTCGATCCGCCGGTTGCAAAGTTTCAGGGAACCGGCAGAAACATCGTCGATAAAGTAAAATACAATCAAAAGGAATCAGGGGGTTATATCAATAGCGATCAATATTTTGAAGGCGTCGAAAAAGAAGCCTGGGAATACCACATCGGCGGGTATCCGGTTTGCCATAAATGGCTAAGGGACAGAAAGGGGCGGACATTATCCCTCGAAGAGATTAAACATTACTGCCGGGTCGTCACCGCGCTAACCAAAACGATTGAAATCCAGAGGGACATTGACGGCATCTACCCGGCAACGGAAAAGGAACTCATTGAATTTTAAAGCATTCGTCCTATTGACGCAAGCGATGATCGAATGCCCATTTACAGCATCTCCGATCAAGCCGAAGGAGGAGCAACAATGAGTCAGCCAATCCAAGCATTTCAACCTGAGGTAACGGAAAGTCGCCTGCAGGTGGACCTGTCCAGATACAGGGACCTTGCAATGCAGCTCGGGGCAACGGATGCAAAAATCATCTCTACCGAGGCGGTCATTGTTGACGAACGGGTTCGGGCCCGGTGTTTTTCTCCCCGGTGCCCCTATTACGGAACCAATCTGCATTGTCCGCCCCATGCGTGGGATCTGGACTTCACGCGAAAGACGGTCGGTAAATACAAATGCGGCGTCTTTGCGATGCTGAGAGTGCCGCCGGAAGAACACGCCGGGCCGGATTACGACGACCCGTCCAAACACCGGGTTCCCGGCGCTTTGAAAATGTATGAAATCGTCAGCAAAATCCAGTCCGCTGCATTCTATGAGGGCCATCATTTGGCCGTCGCGTTCGGGGGCGGGCCAGCCTGCAAACGGGTGTTCTGTCCGAAACTCGACTGCCAGGGCCTGCAGGGAAAGGGCTGTCGCTTCGCATTGAAAGTAAATCCTTCGATGCACAGCGTGGGTATGGACGTCTATGCCATGGTTTCCAATGCAGGCTGGGATATCCACCCGATCGGCAAAAAGGCGGAACCGTGCCAGGTTCCTTTTGGAACCGAAGCCGGGTTGGTACTCCTCCGTTGAACGCTGAAATAATACCCGTGGAAAATTAAGGATCAGACAGCCCAAGGCGGCGGATTCGATTCACTGCCGGATTCGGTAAGATAAGCCATTTTGCCCGACACCGACAAAAGAACATTATGACAAGCGTAGTCGCAGAAAGCGAAGGGAGTCGATCAATCTCTTTTTCCGATGCCAGTGGATAGGCTCGACCGGACGGACACGATGCGCTGGATGACGGTCAGAAGCGTCAGGATGCAAAGGAGCACAAGCCCGCCCCAGAGAACGGCCGTATAGGCCGACGGGAAAATAGACAGAAAGAATGCCCAGCCGATCAGATAGAGGGTCCGCCATCCCCTTTCCATTAGACCAATCTCGCACGCCGTACCAAGGCTCTCGGCCCGGGCTTTGACGTAACTGATCATAAAGGAAAAAAGAAACGCAAGAAAGATCAGCGCGCTGGCAAGGATCAGCCGCTTGCTCTCCCAGAACAGGATCCAGAATCCGGTCAGGTAAAAAAAGTCCGCGATCCGGTCCGCGGTCGAATCCATAAAGGCACCGCAGCGGCTTGCAGTACCGGTTTTACGGGCGATGGCGCCGTCCATGCCATCGACGACGCCGGAGGCAATGATAAGCAGCAGGCCGAAAACCGGATGGATGAAAAATCCGAAAGGAACCGCCGCGGCCAGCAGCAGGCCGAGCGCCGTATATTGCCCGGGATGCGGCATCATACGCACGGCCGCCGGAAGCATCCGGTCGACAATCCGGTAAAAATACGGCGCCAAAAAGGTTTTTCTCAGAGACATGGCGACATCATCCGCGCTGTGCCGATCGTTTTTTCTAAAGCGTCGTTTCCGTGGCTTCCGCACGGCCTCCTACGCCTCCAAAAAAGACAGGCATGAAGCCCTTTTGGGGTTTTGTTGTATCATCACCCCCAAAAAACCTCAACAGTTTTGGATATCCAGCGGCGGAAGCCGTGAGACGGGTCATAGATTTTTTCCATAATTTCCAAATACGTTATCGGAATTTCCAAATTGACAGGAATCGCCACCGGATATAGGGAAAAAATAAGTTCAAATCTTTTGTTTTGGGACCATGAATACATAGCAGATAGGAGACGAAGTGCCCGATCAGAATAACCCGCGGTTGACCCAGACGGTCACCGGCGCAGGGTGAGCCTCAAAACTGCCTCCGGGGGACCTGGACAACGCATTGTGCGGCCTCGATTTTCCGGACGATCCGAATGTCATCGTCGGCATGAAGCAGGCGGATGACGCCGGCGTCTACAAAATCACGGACGATATCGCGATCATACAGACGGTGGATTTTTTTACTCCCATCGTCGATGATCCCTACTGGTTCGGGCAGATCGCCGCGGCCAATGCCTTAAGCGACGTGTACGCTATGGGCGGCGTTCCCAGAACAGCGCTGAATCTGGTCGCCTTTCCGATCAAAAAGATGACCCTGTCGGTTCTGCGACGGATGATTCAGGGCGGCCTGGACAAATTGCGGGAAGCGGACGTTGTTCTTATCGGCGGTCACAGCATAGATGACCAGGAACTCAAATACGGGCTCTCCATTATGGGTTTTGTGCATCCGGATCGCGTGCTCACCAAGAAAAACCTTCGCATCGGAGATCGGTTCATCCTGACCAAGCCTCTCGGCACCGGCATCATCAATACGGCCATAAAGGCTGGCCTCGCATCCCCTTCGGCCATCGACACCGTTACGCGACAGATGGCCGCGCTCAACCGGAACGCCGCCTCCATCATGGCTTCCTATCCTGTGCATGCCTGTACGGACATCACCGGATTCGGCCTTCTGGGACACCTTGCGGAAATGATCGACGACGGCGGGCCGGGAATCGAACTCGACGCGGACCGGATCCCGGTTCTGCCGGAGGCGTCGGAGTATGCTGCCATGGGACTCGTTCCAGGCGGCGCCCATAAAAACCGGGAGTTTCGGGAGCATATGGTCCGGTTTTCATCTTCCATAAGCCGCGTTTTCCAGGATATTCTTTTCGACCCTCAAACCTCCGGCGGATTGCTCATCAGCGTGAAAGCGGATCATGCGGACGATCTGCTTCATGCACTCAGATCCGCCGGCATCCACGCTGCCGCAATCGGTCGTGTGGTATCAGATCCTGAGGGTTTGATCCTGGTGCGCTGACGACTTATATTTCAGTCCTGCCTACCCTGAAAATCCTGTCTGAAAATAATGACCCGCCCATCTGAACAAGGTTTCATTGCAAATCTTCAGATTTCTTGATATCGTTTAAAAACAAGTAGTCATACGATTTGGCACAGTATGCAGTTTTTTTTAAACCGATTAGGAGAATCATGGCTAGACTCTGGTCCATTCTCGATTTATTCAATACAAAACGGCACAAAAAAGCCTCTTCGGATCAGGACGAACGGGATCTTTTTATCCAGTATTACAAGGTTTTTCGCGAGCTTCTCGATGCCAACCACCGGGTGCTGACGACCATGGCGGACATGCAGGAGAAGGCGGGCGGCGCTTATGTTTTCGATCAGGCCTATATCCGCACTTCCTGCAGAACACTGCTGGAAGGGGTTGAAAAGATTATCGGGAATCTGAACGTCCTTTCGGGAGACCGATATAAAAACCTCATGTTTCCCTATCAAGCCTGTATGCGTGAAATCCAGGATCGGCTCGAGCCGAAAACGGTCATACCGCAGACGGCCCATACCCTCCATCTGAAAACCCTCGGCCAGGACCATATCGGCTCCGCAGGCGGAAAATTTGCCGGCTTGGGCGAAGTGCTCAACCGGGTGGGGCTGCCGGTCCCTGCCGGCTTCGTCATCACCGCCTGGGCCTATGTGGAGTTCATGAAGTTCAACGATATCGAGGAGTTTGTCCGGAACCAACTCGAACATCTCGATATTCGGGATTATGCGGCGCTTCAGTCGATAACCGACGAAATTCAAAAAAAAATCCTTTATGCCCGTGTGCCTCCAGACCTGCAGGACGCAGTCATGAGCGCCTACCGGTCTTTGTGCATGGAAACCGGCATAAAAGATTTGAAAGTGGCTCTTCGGAGCAGCGCTGTTATGGAAGATATCCGGGCAAGTTTTGCCGGCCAATACCAGAGCGTATTGAACATACCGGCCGATGCGGTTCTGGATAAGTACAAATCCATTCTGGCCAGCCAGTTTTCCCCCCGCGGAATCTTCTATTACAAACAAAAGGAATTTCATATCGAGCAGATGGCCATGGCAGTAGGCGTTCTGGCAATGGTGGACGCCAGAGCGGCCGGTGTCGCTTATTCCCGCAACCCGGAGCGCCCGACCCAGGATCAGATTTTGATCAACGCCGTATGGGGCCTGGGACCGCTGGCCGTGGAAGGTTCGGTTCCTGCCGATTACATCGCCGTCGTTCCGGAGGAGCCAGGCGGCATATCCTATCTTCAGCATAACCGGCAACAGGTCATGCTGATCGGAAACCCCGAAGGCGGAATCGTCGAAGCTCCGGTACCGGAAGAGCTGGCCGGCACTCCATGCCTCAGCGATGCGCAAATTCTGAGGCTTGCCGAACTGGTTCGGAAAATTGAGAGTCATTATGGCCGACCCCAGGACATCGAATGGGCTTTCGACGCCAAAGACCGCCTTTTCATACTGCAAAGCCGGCCATTGAGAGTTTCGCCTTCCACGATGCCCGCAGGAACGAAATTTCCGGTGACGGTAAAAGGCCGGCGGCGATTGATAGATTCCGGAACGGTGATTTGCCGCGGTGTCGGAGCAGGACCCGTGGTCATTGTTCGTGATGACGAGGACATGGCGCGTTTCCCCCAGGGCGGAGTCCTGGTCATTCGACACAGCGATCCTGAATTTGCAATACTTCTGAAAAAGGCTGCCGCCGTGGTGGCTGAAATCGGCACTCCCCTGGGCCATTTGGCCACGGTGATTCGCGAGTACAATATCCCGGCCATTTTCAACGCAACTCATGCCGCGGCCGTCCTTGAGCCCATAGAAACCGTCACTGTGGACGCCGTTTACGCCAATGTTTATGAAGGCATTGTGGAAGAATTGCTGGCCTGCAAACGGGAAGAAGGAGAATTTTTATCCACCCCTGTGGTAAGGCAATTGCGGGAGATACTGGAACTTGTAACGCCGCTGAACCTGACGGACCCCCGCAGCGTTTCTTTTTCGCCCAAAAACTGCAAAACGCTTCACGACATTACCCGATTTTGCCATGAAACCGCCATGCAGACTCTGTTCGACCTGAGCAAAGAGAGCCATTTTTCGGAGCATTCCGCAAAACGCCTGGTTGCCGGCGTTCCGTTGCAGTGGTGGGTGATTGATCTTGAAGACGGCATCCTGCGAGGAGTCAAAGGAAAAACTGTCAAAGTGGATCAGATCGTCTCGATCCCCATGCAGGCTCTGTGGAAGGGAATGACGGCGATTCCCTGGGAGGGGCCGCCGCCCGTGGATACAAAGGGATTTCTTGCCACCGTGCTGTCGGCATCCTCCGATTCCAGCATCGAGCCGGCCGTGGCCAGGCAGTTTGTGGACCGCAATTATATTCTCGTGGCCAAAAATTTCTGCAATGTAAGCACCCGGCTTGGTTTTCATTTTTCCACCCTCGAATCTTACGTCGACGAGCAGCCGAACAACAACTATGTCAGTTTTGTATATACAGGCGGCGGAGCGGCGGACGACAGAAAATCCCGTCGCGCGCGGTTGATATCCAGGCTTCTCGAATATTTTGATTTTCGGGTGGAGGCAAAAGGGGATTCCGTTTTTGCACGCTTCGAAGGACACCCCGGCGAATCGATGGAAAAACGCCTCCAGGTCCTCGGCCATATCATCGTTCACACGCGGCAAATGGATATGGTTATGTATAATGACACAATGGTGGACTGGTATTACAAGGAAATTCTGAAAGCCGTTCATTCTTTTATCGATTTGGGGGCATGAAAGCCCCGGCTCTTGCAAAAACATCTATGGAGGGGATTTGGAAAAACGGCCGGAATATCTTCACATGAAACGAACCGTTCGAGTGGTCGTGGCCGTCATCGTCGTTCTGCTGGCTGCAGGAATTGTCCTGGGCGCTCTGTACGTTCGGGAAATGAAACGGATGATCAGTACAGACTTCAACGCCCAGCAGCTGGCCATAGCCAGGCATGCCTCCATTATCCTGGAAAAAAACTTTAAAATATTGAAAAATGAGCTGCTGACGTTAGCGCTTTCCCCCTCGATTCAGTATGTCGAAACGGTATCCTGGCCCAACAGGATAAAGATATCCCTGGCGTCTGTCCGGGATTACGGCGTTTTTCGAATTATGTTCATCTCTGCGGATGGCAGTCATGCCTATGCCATCGATTACAACAACGCCGTCTATTCGGAAAGCGTCGACTATGCGAAAAGCGACTTTTTTCAGTGGTGCAAGGAGACCTCCAACAGAAACCGCATATATGCCAGCAGCATCTTCAAGGGAATCGTCGAAGACTCGGAGCCGGGCCTGGTTATGCATCTGGCGACATGCATCTATCAGATTTCACCGGATGAGGCCCATCCCGTTCCTACCCAGAAATTTTCAGGAGTTCTGGTTTTCTTTCTCAATGCCGGCGAACTGGCCGGGCAGATCGCCAGCCCGATCCGCTCCGGTGAAACCGGATACGCATGGGTCATCGATCAGCATGGCAACTTCATCTATCATCAGGAAAAAAGCTTTGTCGGGCAAAACGCCTTCGAAGCCAGGCACCTGAAAAACCCCCACATCTCCTTCGATAAAATCAATATCATTCAGAAGGAAAAGATGCTTCAGGGCAAAGAAGGGACGTCGCAGTACACATCGGGGTGGCACCGGGGCAAAGAAGGCTCCATTGAAAAGCTGATCGCGTTTGCACCGGCAAATATAGGCGCCGGAAATACCGATTTCTTCTGGTCCTTAGCGGTGGTTGCACCTGTGAGCGAAGTGCAGGATGCGATCCAGATGGTATATTTCAGGCAGGCCGGGATCCAGATCGCCTTTACCATCGCGGTGCTTGTCATTTTGCTTTTCCTCAGGCACAATGAACTTATATGGATTAAGGCCCTTGAGAAAGAGGTCGAAGAGAAAACCAGGGACCTGTCGGAATACGCCCGCAGGCTGCAAAATTCCGAAAAGAAATACCGGACCCTGGTCGAATCGGCGGATGACCTCATTTTTGTTCTGGATCAAAATTGCAAAATCCTGGCCATGAACCAGAGCTGGTCGCGGATGACCGGTCAAAAAATCGACGATACCATCGGAAAACACATTTCGGATGTTATCCGTTTTGCCGACGAAAAGGGTATTAGAAAAACCATAGAAACGATTCTATCGGAAGGCCAGGCCGCATCGATAGAACAAGAGGCGGTGGTAAAAGAATCGAAATATTGGTTCGATATCCGATACAGCCGCATTTTCGGATTTGAGGAGGATAAAGAGCCCGGGACACCCAATGTTCTGATCATCGCGAGGGATATCACGGAGCACAAGCGCCTGGAATCACGCCTCTTCAACACACAGAAACTGGCTTCGCTCGGAGAGTTGTCCGCCGGCGTGGCCCATGAAATAAACAATCCCATCGCCATTATTCTGGGATTTACGGAAATGCTCCTGGAAAAGGCAAGCCCGGGAACCAGGGAATATGACATTCTTCAGGCCATCGAGCGCCAGGGAGAAAATTGCAAACGGATCGTAGAAAACCTGCTCGCATTTGCCCGTGTACCCAAACAAGGCACCATTATGACGGATGTGACATCAGGGCTCAGAAGGGTCATAGATGTCGTTAAAAATACGCTGCTTACCGAAAAAATTGACTTGAAATCCGATATTCCCGACGATCTGCCCCAGGTTTACGGCGACAGCCAGGAAATCGAGCAGGTTTTTTTAAACATCATCAACAACGCCATTGCGGCCATGAAAGACGGAGGGGTACTCGGCATTTCCGCTGCCCGCGATCACGACAACATCCACATTGCCTTCGAAGATACAGGTCCCGGGATCGCACCCGAGCACATCGACAAGATCTTTGAACCTTTTTTCACCACCAAAGAGGTGGGGGAAGGAACCGGGCTCGGCCTTTCGGTAAGCTATGCGATCGTAAAAAAGATCGGGGGAGACATCCTGGTGAAAAGCCGAACGCTGCCGGTCGACGGTGTAACCGGGGCCGTATTTACCCTTGTGTTGCCCGTCGCCAAGACATAGCGCATACAATCGGGAACATACCATGTGCAGGAGAAGACCATGACCGAACGGATCTTGATCATTGATGACGAACTCGATATGTTGATGCTTCTGAAAATGATCATTGAAGACAGCACCAGCTACCAGGTCAGAACCACCAACAGTCCTACCGAAGCGTTGAAGTTGATCCACAACGTTCACTATGACCTTGTGATAACGGATCTGAAAATGCCCGGCATTGACGGGATGGAACTCTTCGCCGAGCTAAAGAAAGAAGACCCGAAGCTGCCGGTGATCCTCATTACCGCATACGGTTCCCGGGAAGCCGCCGATGAAGCCGTTCGGGAGGGGATCGCCGACTTTATCACCAAGCCTTTCAAAAAAGAACGGATCCTGATCAGCATCCGAAAAGCACTGGAATTAAGCCGGTTGAGAAAGGAAAATCTGGAGCTGAGAACGAAGCTGAAGGGCAGCGAAGAGTAGACCATAAGAGCCATCCAAACCAGGAAAGCCAGGACATCGGGACACCTTGGATCCCGGCGGCGACTTCCGGATCCTTAGGCAATCAGAAAAATTCATTCGATGGGGCTCAAAGACGGGCCGCCTTTGAAGATCTCTTGACGGCAATGCGCCGGTAGATAAAGATGCCGAGCGTAGCGCCGATTGCATCGGAAAGGGCATCGACGGCATCGGCAGTCCGATACGGCACAAAGTGCTGATGGATTTCATCTCCGATGCCGTATACGGCGGCCGATACGACGCTCAGCAGCATCACCCAGGGGATGCCGCCCTTGATTCGAGGTGTCTTTAGATAGGCACGAAAAAACAGGATGCCTAAACCGGCATACAGGGCCATATGAATGATTTTGTCGAGAAAGGGCACCTGCGGCAGGTTGCCGGGCGACGGATACGACGATTGAATGAAAATGGCGGCGCAGTAGATGACAACGGGAAGCCAGTTAAAAAGAAACCGCTTTCGATGCGGCGGTGCTGTCGTTTTTTTTCGTTTCTGCCCGGGACCGCGGCGCCTTTCCCCGGTTACCATCCCGTCGTCGGTCTTCGCTTTCCGAAGATCGCCTCGCAGGGTGCGTTTTTCGTGACATGTTTGCCGAGCTGATTGCACCAGAGGGATTGAAAGGTACGGCAGCTACCATCCAGGCAATCGAGCTTTGGAAAATCCGCATGTTTACAGCGCAGTTCACACCACTTGATCCGGTGTGTCGTCACGCCGGCATTGTCGGTTTTGGATGGCTTTTTCCGCATGGCAGGACTTTTGAGTCGAAAAACGGTTGCAGGCTAGTCGTCGAATAGGTTCGGAACCAGGGTTCTCCTTCGAATATTTTCGAGACTGCGGGAGACAAAGGTATCGTAAGCGATCCCTTGCCGCACCTGCCCTTCCAGCGTTCTCACCGAAAGCGTCCCCGACGCTTTTTCCCGTTGGCCGATGGTCACGATGAGCGGAATTTTTTCGATCTGGGCGTCTCGTATCTTTTTATTGAGGCTTTCCGTTCGGGCATCCAGTTCCACCCGCAGTTCTTCGTTTTCAAGCTGTTCTTTGATGTCTTGCGTATAAGGCACAATCTCATCGTTCATGGCCAGTAGCGCGACTTGAACCGGCGCCAGCCATAACGGAAATTTGCCGGCAAAGTGTTCGATCAGTATCCCCAGGAAACGTTCGATAGACCCGTATACGGTCCGGTGAATCATAATGGGACGATGCTTCTCATTGTCCCGGTCGATATAAAAGAGATTGAATCGTTCGGGCAGAGACATGTCCAGTTGGACGGTTCCGCATTGCCATGTACGGCCGAGAGCGTCTTTGATATGGAAATCGATCTTGGGCCCGTAAAAAGCACCGTCCCCTTCGTTGATTTTATAGGGTCTGCCGTAAGCCTTTAGCGCGGATTCCAGGCCTTCCGTGGCCAGCGCCCACTGCTCGTCGGTGCCGATGGATTTTTGCGGACGTGTGGAGAGTTCCAGATCAAATCCGAGTCCGAATGTGTTGTATATCCGCTCTTCGAGTTGCAGCACCCGCAGAATCTCGTCCTGTATTTGATTGGGCGTCATAAAAATATGGGCGTCATCCTGATGAAACGCACGGACTCTGAAAAGCCCGGAAAGTACGCCGGAAAGTTCGTGGCGATGCACCAGACCGATCTCCGAAGCACGCACGGGAAGATCCTTGTACGATCGGCGTCTGGTGCCGTACAGGAGCATGCCGCCCGGGCAGTTCATCGGTTTGATGGCGTTTTCGATATCGTCGACCATGGCCGTATACATGTTTTCCCTGTAATTTTCCCAGTGTCCGCTTCTTTCCCATAAAGACCTCTGCAGCAAAATGGGTGTTTTCACCTCCACGTATCCTGCGGCTCGATGGGCCTGGCGCCAGTATTCCAGCAGCGCGTTCCACAGAACCATTCCCTTTGCATGAAAAAAGGGCATTCCAGGAGCCTCATCATGAAAACTGAAAAGATCCAGAGCCGTGCCGATTTTTCGATGGTTCCGCTTTTTGGCCTCCTCGAGCAGAACCAGGTAATCGTCGAGTTCTTTTTTGCTGAAAAATGCCGTCCCGTATATCCGTTGCAGCTGTGGTTTGGTCTGATCCGCACGCCAGTATGCACCGGAAACCTTGGTGAGCTTGAAAGCTTTTATAAATCCGGTATGGGGCAGATGGGGCCCCCGGCAAAGGTCGAAAAAATCTCCCTGTCTGTAGATCGATATGCTGCCGTCCGGAAGCTCAATGATCATCTCGGTCTTGTAAGGCTCATCCCTGTAAAGTGACAGTGCCTCCGTCTTCGGTACGACGCGTCGTTCAAAGGGAGTTTGCGAGTGGATGATCTGTTTCATTTCTGCTTCGATCCTTGAAAAGTCGTCATCCGAAACCGGTTGCATGTCGATGTCATAATAGAAGCCGTCCTCTATGACCGGCCCGATCGTCAGTTTGGCATCCGGATAGAGGTGCTGAACCGCCTGCGCCATGACATGGGCGGTGCTGTGGCGAAGGATTTCGACGGCTTCCTTGTCCCTTGTCGTGATCAGCCGCACCCGCACGTTACGATCGATCACCGTGCTCAAATCAACGAGCCGGCCGTCCATTTCCATCGCCACGCAGTTTCGAGCCAACCCTTCGGAGATGCTTTTCGCAATATCCACTCCTGTCGGCGGTTTTTCAAATTGTTTTGTGCTTTCGTCGGGAAGTGTTATGGTAATCATTGATTTTTTGCCGGTATTGTGTTTTTCGATCGCCCGTTCCATGGACAAGAAAGAACATGCCGCTCGGCATATTTTGATAATGTAGGATGTAAATTAGGAAAATTAGGTGAATTAGTTCGTTTGGTCAAGGAAAAAAGTTTTGAATCTTTCCAAAAGGGAATTTTGGTTTGTCGACGATATGCCGGGGCTGCAACGCCTGGCAAATGATTTTATCTCCGAAAAAACGATCGCCGTGGATCTGGAAGCAGATTCCATGTTCCATTTTTCGGAAAAGATTTGTCTGATTCAAATTGCCTCTGCAAAAACCGTCGCCCTCATTGATCCATTAAAAATAAAGGATCTTTCTTGCCTCCGTCCCCTTTTTTTCCAAGAGGATATACGAAAAGTCTTTCATGGCGCCGACTATGATGTGCGGTCCCTTTACCGGGATTTCGGTATACATATCAACAATCTTTTCGACACCGAGCTGGCCTGCAGGTTTCTGGGAATGAAAGAAACCGGTCTCGAGGCGGTTCTTAATAATTTGTTCGATGTCCGGCTCGATAAAAAATATCAGAAAACAGACTGGTCCCGCCGGCCTTTACCGGAAAACATGCTGGAATATGCCGTAAAAGATGTTCTGCATCTGATTCCTCTTTCACAATACTTGACCGGCAGGCTGGAAAATGCAGCACGCCTGTCCTGGGTGGAAGAAGAAAGCCGCCTTTTATCCGGCGTCAGGCCGCTTGACACCGATCACCAGCCGCTGTATCTCCGATTCAAGGGAGCGGGAACGCTTGGTCCGAGAAAACTTGCCGCGCTCGAGGAACTTCTGCAATTTAGAAGACGGATTGCAAAAAAAGAAGATAAACCGCTTTTTCGAATCCTTGGAAACCAATCTTTGCTGAGAATCGCCGGGCTCATGCCGTGCTCTCTCAAAGCCCTCGATGCGTCGGAAATTCTGGGGAAAAAGGAAATGCGAACATATGGCGCCGCCGTCGTGGAGTCAGTCGCCAAAGCCAGAAAATTCCCCCAAAAAGACCTGCCGGTCTATCCGCGAAAAAAATGCTTGATACTCAGCGACGAAGAAAAAAAGCGGATGAAGGCGCTTGCATTCTGGCGGGAAGAAAAAGCGAACCTTCTCAAGATAGACCCTTTTCTGATTTCTTCAAAAGCGCTGATGGTTGCCATTGCAAAGAAAAATCCGCGGTTAAAGCAGGATTTCGAATCGCTCCAGGAGATGAGACAGTGGCAGAAAAAAGAATTCGCCGACGATCTCCTGGATGTTCTTCGGAAAACGTGACTGCTACGCAGTGTCCGCCCAAAAAACCAACAATACGGTAATCAATTTACGAAATGGATCAGCCCTGAACCTATACATCTGTCAGCGCCGGATAAAAATCTGCTTGCCCTGTCTGCCGGCCGCATAGTAAAAAGGTAAAAAAATAATTTACTGATGGCTAAACGAATTGGTATCGGGTTTGTCTGTCTATGTCCGAATCAAAGAAGAAACCGCATGACAAGGAATATCCGCAGATGTCTTCCATTGACGAACAGATCTTGCGGACGGCAAAGGAAATCGCCGTCAAATTCATCGAAACGGGAAGGATTTCACCGGCCGGCTTCCACGAATCATTCAAAAGCATATACAGCACCGTGGAAGAAGCCGTTAAAAGGACCCCGAAAACACCTGAACCGGCGGCTGATGATCAAGCGCGAAAAAAGTGAGCCCCTTCGGGCCGTTTTTGAAAAAACATTGCATTGCTGAAATTTGTGAGGGAAGCCAGATCAAATGAAGGACACGTTTGCCCGTATCGAAACCAAGCTGATCCATGCCGGTGAACCGAGACCAGCCATCCAGGGGGCGGTCAGCATGCCCATATTCCAATCGTCTACGTTTCATTATACAGGACAGAGCAACTATCATGATCTCAAATATATCCGTTTGAACAACACGCCGAATCATATCGCGTTGCACCAAAAGCTGGCGGCCCTGGAAAACGCCGAATCCGCCCTGGTGACGGCCAGCGGGATGGCCGCCATTTCGACCACCCTCCTTTCCCTGCTGGGGCCGGGGGATCATTTCCTTGCCCAGAACTGCCTGTACGGCGGGACGTACGACTTTATCACGAACGATTTGAAAAAGACGGGGGTTTTCGTCGATTTCATCGACGGGGATGATCCGGATTCCTGGCGCGCTTTGCTCAGACCGCAAACCAAAGCCGTTTATGTCGAAACCATGACCAACCCGCTTCTGCAGGTCGCGGATTTAAAAGCCGTCGCAGGCTTGGCAAAAACCAGCGGCCTGATTTCGATCATCGACAACACCTTTGCCAGTCCGGTCAATTTCAGGCCCTGTGAATGGGGGTTCGATATTTCCCTGCACAGTTGCACCAAATATCTCAACGGCCATTCGGACATCGTGGCCGGTGCGGTGATCGGCCGGGCCGATTTGATTGAAAGGATTGCGCATACACTGAATCATCTCGGAGGTTGTCTCGACCCGCATGCCTGTTTTCTGCTGCACCGGGGCATGAAAACCCTTGCCGTTCGAATGAAGCACCAGAGTGAAAGCGCCATGAGGATTGCCGAATATCTCGACGGACATCCGGCGGTTGAAGAAATCAATTATCCGGGCCTAAAAACCCATCCGCGGCATCAGCGCGCCCAAGAGCTTTTCGACGGATTCAGCGGCATGCTGAGTTTTGAAATAAAAGGGGGGGTGGAGGCTGCGGAGCGATTCATACGAAACACCACCATTCCCATTTCCGCGCCGAGCCTGGGCGGCATCGAAACCCTGATCACCCGCCCGGCCACCACATCCCATTCCGGAATGGCGCCGGAGGAGCGGCGGGCACAGGGCATCTCGGACAGCCTGATCCGCGTTTCCGTCGGACTCGAGGCGACAGAGGATCTCATCGAAGATTTTGAAATGGCGCTGCACCGCGTATAATCCATAGTCGCCTGTATTTAAATCAAAACTGCTCCCTGACCCACAGCTCAACGGACAAACCCCGGATCAATTTCACCGCAATTTTAACATCATCATAGGGATGAACAGTGAATAGGGGACAGGGGTGAAAAGTTGAAATAATTTTCATCTTATCCTTATCCCTCCACTTTTCAGCCGAGTATCTTTTCAGATTCCTGCAAAGCGGCGTCAAAAGGGTCCCGGGTTTGGGGTTGAATGGGGCCTTCCGCCGGCCCGGGCATAATATAAAAGTAAACTGTCTGCACCAGGAAAAAGAGCCACAGGGCCAAGGCCCAGGTCAAGGCCGAACCCGGCGCCAGAAGGGCGACCAGACCGGCGCCGCCGGCCATGGCGATGGTTTCGGCCGTCAGCAGGCGCAGCGGCGGCGCTGTGAAACAGATGCCGCTGCGAATCCAGCTCAAGACCCCCAACCCCAGCAGGAAGAAACCCGATCGGCTCCAGGGCCACATCGCTGCGGCCAGTAGAATCCCCATGGGGAAGAGCACCGGCAGCAGGCGGCTGTTGCTCCAGCGCACGAGCAGCACGCTGTAAAGGGCCAGGTCGAGCCACAAAGCCAGTTTGAATCCCAGCCCGCCGCCCCCGTGGTCGGCCAGCAGGCCGACCACGGGGAAGATCAGCAGGGCACTGAGCAGACCAAAAACCACGGTCGTGCGAATGGGTCGGTTCACGGGGCACCTCCCTGGCTCAAGGCCTCCTTGCGGCGCATCAGCTCCAACTCCACCTCCTCTTCGGTGGCCGGCGCCGAACCGGCCGGCTCGGTCCATAGGGAGGCGGGATCTTCTGCCGGCCGCTGTTCGGCTTGCCGGCAATAGACCGCTGCCCTGATCTTAAGCTGTTCGTACTGCCCCTGCTGCTCGCAAATGGTCTGGGCCAGGCGCTGGGCCTCTTCTTCCAGGTGGCGCCGCTGGCCGTCCACTCGGGCGTGAGTCGCCGCCAGCAGCATGCGCTTTCGGATCAGCATGCGGGCGATCTCGTCCTTGTCCTTGCGCACGGCCAGGGTGATGTCGGCTTCCAGCTTCTCCTGCTCCTGGAGGCGGCGCGCATGGTCGACACCGAGCTGCTCGCGGCTCCTATGCAGCTCTGCCAGGCGCGCCTGCTTCTGACGCAAACTGCTCTCCATCTCCCTCTGGCACTGCTTGAGCAGCAGCGCCTTGTCTTCGAGCTGATCCATCACGCCGTGCATATCGGCCTTCCATAGTCGTAACAAACGCGTCATGATAGCCATATTTACCCCTTCCTTTTTATCGGTTCATCCGGTTTTTGCGTACTTGCCGACCTGTTTCGGCAGCAGCACGGGTCGGCAGTTGTTTCGATTGAATAAGGCGCAACTGTTTGAAGACCCTTACGGAGACTTACGAAATCGCTAAAGACGATTGGGTGAACATCTGTAAAACAGCTATGATAGGGCTCTGTTATGAAATAATCCGGTCGGCGATTTCGTTAGGCTCCGTCCGGGTCGAGTTTTGCGCCCAATGAAACCGAAACAACTGCCGACCCCGAATGGCCTATGGTTCGAAAAAAGGTTGCAAAAACCGGATGAACCCTTTTATCTTCAGTCTTGAGGCTTCGGTCCTCTCCCTACTTCTTATCCCGCCGCTTCTGATAGCTGTCGTACTGCAGCGCCTTGGAAGTCTGCTTCTGCTTGGCGGCCACGGCGGCCGGCGGGCCGGCAAAGGTCTCGCTGACGCTTTGGCGCAGGCTCTTGATTTCGTTGTCAAGATGGTCGCTGACGGCCGCCGAACTCACCTGGGCGTTCAGGTTTCGATTACGTGTTTCATAGCTCTCTATGCGCTGCTCGGCGGCCCGGGCATCCCCTATGCGCAGGGCGTCGGCCACCTCTTCCTTGAGCTGGTTAAATTCGTCGCGCACCACCTGCTCGCCCCAGGTATCTTTGTCCATGCTGGCCAGCACCTCCTTGGGGTCGGTGACGCAGGCCACGGTCAGGGCGGGCAATCCCTTCAACGTCTGCTCGCTGCCGTCCTGGACGTAGCGCAGATGAATCTTGCCCAAGGCGAAAGTGCGTTCCTGGCCGGTGGGCAGTTGGAAGTTCAGGAAGAGTTTTCGCGTTTCGCCGGAGACAAGATTGCCGACGGGGATCACCGCCTGATCGCCATCCATCTGGATGGGATAACCGGCGGCGGAAGTCAGGCGCACGCCCTTTTCGAGGGGAACCCTCAGGATCACCCCGGCCGCGGCCACCTGGCGGGCCTGCTGAAACTCCTTTTCGAACACCTGGGCGAAAACCATGGGATTTTCCAAAAAGTAATAGCGGCCCATGCCGCGATCGGCGATGGTGGTCATGAGCAGTTCGTTGAAATCCAGGCCTACGCCCACCGTGCTTACCGCGAAGTGATGATCGGTGGCCGCGGCGGCCATTTGGCCCAGGGCGATGGGATCGGTGATCCCTTCATTGGCCAGGCCGTCGGAGATGAGGATCACTTTACGCTGGCGGCCGGCGGCCGGCGCCTGCAGGAACAGATCGATGCCCTGGCGCAAGCCGCCGCCCAGATTGGTGTTGCCATCGGCGAAGATCTGGTTGACGGCCGCTATCAGCCGATGGCGGCTGCCCTCATCCATGGGGGTCAACGGAGCCACCTGCTGCACACCATCCGAATAGGCCACCAGGGCCAAACGGTCCTTGGCGGTCAGCCGCTCCATCAGGCTCAAAACAGCCAGACGGGCCGAATCGATCTTCTCCCCTTGCATGGAGCCGCTGCGATCCAGCACGATGGTCAAGTCAACCGGCTGGTCGATTTTCTCCTGAGTCGGGGGCAGCGTCGCGGCTGTCAGGGTGAGGGCCATGGCCACCCGACCCTCCGATCCTTTGAGAACTTTTTCCTGGACCAGGGCGCTGCTCAGCGTAACCCGCCTGTCTTTCACCTGAGCAACGGCTCGGGCCGGGCCTTCCACGGATGGTTTTGCGCCGATGATAGCCAGAGCCCCGCTGGTGATCGCGATCAAAGCCAGGATAGCCAGCAATCCTTTTTTGGTTGTACGCATGTTTTGCTCCTTTCATTTAAAAAGTTTTCTCCGAGTAACCGCTCACAGGGATCTGCTTTATGGTCCGCAACCATAAACGATTGCCTTCGCCGACGGCATGTTGTTGTTGCGGGAAAGCGGCTTTATCCGTCCGCAACAAAGAGTTTATGCCCCTGTCAACGGCAGCAATCTTCTGCTAAAAAACCATACAGCCCCCAAGATCCGTCATGGTCAGCGCCGGGGCTCTCTGCCTTTACATGAATAATTCGAAGGCTTGGGGGGCGTATCGCAAGTTCCAGGTTACATGTTGCGAACGGATAAAGCCGCTTTCCCGCAACAACGACCTTAAAATACGGCACCAAGCATCTGCGGCAGTTTCCAAACAGCCCCGAAGGCCGGTAGTGACCAGTAAAACCGACCCTTGTGAACGGTTACTTTTCTGACTTGCTGATGCCGATATTACGGGGGCGACAAAAAATTACAATTCAAAGGATTGCAAAATGTTGGGATCGATTTTTTACAGAACTTTTACTTTGCGGCAAATGTCGGCATGGTGTAGGCTGGGGCCAACTCGAGCCTACCGGCGGATCAAGGAGCCCACGCATGAAAACCCCCAAAGCCCGGATTCTGGTGGTCGAAGACGACCCGGCCATTCTCAATGGATTGCAGGATCTTTTGGTGTTCAACGGCTATGCCGCCGACGGGGCGGCCGACGGAGGTCAGGGATTGGCCGCCGCCCAAGCTGGCGGATACGATCTGGTGTTGCTGGATGTCATGCTGCCCACCCTGGACGGCTTTTCCATTTGCAAACAGCTGCGGCGCGCAAGACCGGCCCAGCCGATCATCATGCTCACGGCCAAGGGCGCGGAAGAAGATGTGATCAAGGGGTTCAAGGCCGGCGCCGACGATTATGTGAGCAAACCCTTTTCCCTGCGGGAGCTGATGGTGAGGGTGGAGGCCCTGCTGCGGCGAAGCGGCAAGCCCCTGGGCGACGAGTGCATCCAACACAAGGACATGTTGTTCGACGGCCGCAATCTGCGGGCCGCCCGCGGCGCACAGGTTCAGGAGCTGACCCGCCGGGAGATGGATATCCTGATCTACCTGCACCGCCACCAGGATCGCATCGTCCCCAAAAACGAGCTGCTTACCCGGGTGTGGCACTATGCAGATGCCGCCATCGAAACCCGCACCGTGGACATCCACCTGCTCAAACTGCGCAAGAAACTCAATCTGCTGGACCCCGACCACGGCTTGATCGAAACGGTTCGGGGAGAAGGATATCGCTGGGAAGATGGAAGTGGAAAGTGGAAGGAAAAATGACTCGCATTAAACTCTATATCCTGCTTTTCTTTTTAGCCCTTTGCCTGCCGCTCTCTTTCGTGATCTGGCGCACCTATGCGGGCGTGGCTCAGGAAGAACTGGGTCAACTGCGGTTTTTCGCCGAGACGCGGCTGGATGAAATGGAGCAGGAGCTGGCCGAACTGGTGCAGCGCGAGGAGGATCGCTCCGTGGAGGAGTACGGCCACCGGCTGACGACGGGGGGAGAGGAAACCCAGCCGTCGCCCCTGGCCGATCTGCCCCGGGAAGCATTCATCCTCGGCTACCTGCAGAACAATCCCGACGGGTCGCTGCAAACGCCTCTGGTGGCCGATTTGCGGCAGGTCCCCCCTTCCCGGCGAGCGCTCGTGGATCAACTCCAGGAGGCCAACCGCATTTTCAATCAGAAGAAATATGCCTTGCCGCCCGCAGCCGCGCCGGAGAAATCGGCTTCGATCCTGGCAAAAAAGGAATCGCCTTCACCGAAGAGTTTTGCCGACCGCTACCTGGCGCCCCCCCGGGATAAAATGGCCAAGGACGTTTTGGGCCAGAAAAGCATCCGGCTGGAAGAGCTGACCCCGGGCCAGGCGGCCAACATTGACAAAGATGAGGCTTGGCGGTCCAGGGCAAGCGGAGCAACCGATCGCATGGCCTCATCGGCAGAGGAAAGGGAAGACAGCCGTCAAGTCCGCCAGGAACAAAGATCGGCAACGGCGCCCGCGCCCATGGCAGCGGAAGCCGCGCCCGCCGGTCAATCGCCGTCCATGGATGCCCAACGGCGCTTTCAGGTAGAGGTCGCTCCGCTCCAATCGGTGTTCATCGACGACGCACGCGTTTTCATCTTCCGCAGGGTGGTGATCAACGACCGGATTTTCCGCCAGGGCTTCGTTCTTCAGTTGGCGCCGTTCCTGGAGCACCTGGCCCGGACCCACTTCGACCCACACCCCATGGCCGACTTTACGCGGCTGCGACTTTCTGTGGTGCATGGCGACCCGGAGGACGGTACGGCGCCCGAGGCGGCGCCGATGGTGGCTGCGCGGACCTTCCCGGCGCCCTTCAATTTCATCCACGCGGCGGTTTCGGGCAACGGCGCGCCGGCTTCGGCCGCCCGCCGGGCGCTAAACGCGGCGCTCATCGCCCTGGGGGCCATCATGATCCTCGGTCTGCTGGCCATCTACCACAGCGTGCAGGCCGTGGTGGACCTGTCCGAACGGCGCTCGCAATTTGTTTCGGCGGTCACCCATGAGCTGAAGACCCCTTTGACCAACATCCGCATGTATGTAGAGATGCTGGAACAGGGCATCGCATCCACCCCCGAGCGGGAGCAGCGCTATCTGGGAATCATCGGATCGGAAAGCGCCCGGCTCTCCCGGCTGATCAACAACGTGCTGGAGCTTTCGCGGCTGGAGAAAAAGCAGCGCCAGGTGCATATGCGACCGGGCCGTCTGGAGGAGGTGCTGGCGGAAGTGCGGGCGGTCATGGCGCCCAAGCTGGCGCAGGAGGGCTTTGAGCTGATCTTCCGGGCCGAGGGCCTGCCCGAGTTCGCCTTTGACCGGGAAGCCCTGCTCCAGATCCTGATTAACCTGGTGGAAAACAGCATCAAATTCGGCCGGACCGAAAGCCGGCGCCGCATCGTCGTCAGCGCCCGGATCGAGCCATCCGAAGTGCGCATCGCCGTGGCCGACACCGGGCCGGGCATCGCCAGGGGCGCGCTCAAAAAGGTGTTCGACGACTTTTACCGCCCCGACAATGCCCTGACCCGCACGACCGGCGGCACGGGCATCGGATTGGCCCTCGTGCGAAAGCTCGCTCAAGCCATGGGCGGCCGCGTGGAGGCCGCCAACAACGACGGCCCCGGCTGCACCATCACCGTGACGCTTCCCTTTAGTGCCGGAGGATCCGGGTCAGACTGACGCTCATGGCCAAAAACAGGCCCATCGCCAGGCAGTTTCAACAGCTTCACCAAATCGTTTCAGAATATTTTACAGCCGCTGAAAAAAATCCTGATAACCCTGCGTATCGATAAATATTGACCGTCGCCCACTACCTCGAACGATGATATGGTGAAGCGTCCCGGAGGCATCAATGCGGGATCTGCGGGCCATACCGTGCACTATTGATTCCTATTCGTCAACTTATCGCCATCGTCCCCTTTATAATGAACGGCTGCATCAGAGCGCCCGCAGCCATTCGGGCTTAAGCGCGACCCGGCCGTCCTGGGCCTCATCGATGAGTCCCAGGACGGCTTCCTTGTCCCGGGGCATCCGGGCCTTGATGGGCAGGTAGTTGGAGGCATGATTGGCGTGGAAAAGCCCCTTTGAAAGATTTGTATGGACGAACATAATTTTAAGCTCCTGCAGCAGTTCGTCCGGTTTCAACAATTCAAACTTGCCCGCCTCATAATCGGCATAAAGGGGAGTTCCGGGAATCAGCATCAGGCTCAAGGCGCCCACATAGTCCGGATCGATTTCGGATAAAACCCTGCCGGTTTCTTTCGCATGGATGGAGGAACGCTTCCGGCCGGCAATCCCTAAAAGAACCGTGATGGATAGTTTGAATCCTGCTTCCATGGCCTTTTGCCCCATCTGAATCATATCGGCGGCGGTTGCACCTTTATGGATGTTTCGGAGCGTTTCATCGTCTCCGGTTTCCATGCCCAGATAGACGATGCCGAGCCCATGCGCGTTTAGCTCCTTTAACTCGTCTATGGTCTTTAGCCGGAGGCTTTTGACATTGGCATACATGCCCACCCGGGTCACCCAGGGAAGCTGTTTTTCAACCTGCGTCAAAATATTCAGCAGCCTTTTCTGGGGGACGATCAGGGCGTCTCCGTCGCAGATAAAGACCCGCCGCTGGCGTCGGCAATACCGGGCGGCAAAGGCGATGTCCGCCATAATGATTTCATCCGGTTTGATGCGAAAGCGCTCTGCCCGGTATGCGCCGCAAAACGTGCATTGGTTGCGGGAGCAGCCGACGGTCGCCTGCAGCAGGATGCTGTTGGCCTCGCTGGGAGGCCGGATGATATTTCCCTCGTAATGCATAAACTGTAAAGACTCCCTTTGCAACCGTTCCCAGGGGTCTGCTTTACCGCCCGCAACATGTTATTGGCGGCTTGCACTGCGCCCCGATCCTTCGAATCGCTGGTTGGCAGGCAATCAGTATGTATCCTGCCGGGCACTAACTGCCTCCGGGGCTGTTTGGAAACGGCCGCCAAATCCTACAAAATTGAACGTGATCCGGGCTGTGCGCCTAGAGGTGGCAGGACGGCGGCAAAAAAATAATTATTCAGACAGGCTCGCCTTGACCGCTTCTCTGAGCGCCTTTTGATCCTTCGGCGGAATCGGAATCCCGGGCCTTTCCACCAGGACGATGGCTTCCACCGGACACCCTGTCGCGCAGACCCCGCAACCCACACATCGATCGGGGTTTACTTTTAGCACTTTATTTTCACCCATCACCAGGGCATCGGTCGGACACCTTTCGATGCAGGTTTCGCAGGCTGTGCACAGCTCGCTGTTCCAGACGGGTTGAAAACCGGAGTTTACGGCTAGGCCGGGTTTGGGCTGGGCAAGGGCCGTCTTTAAAATCATACAATGGCAGGAGCAGCAGTTGCAGAGAAAATCGATTTCCTGCCGGTTCATGCTGGCATGAACCAGGCCGATTTCCTCGCACTTGTTGAGGATTTCAAAGGCCTCGGTTTTGTCGATTCGCCTGCCAATTTTTCTTTCGATGACAAACTGGGCGCCCATACCGAACTGCATGCACACCTCGTCCGGCTTTCCGCAACTGTCGTTTTCATCGATCAGTTTTGCTTCATGGCGACAGAAGCAAGTGCTCACAGCCAGCGGATCGTATTTTTCGATATAGTGGGCCACCTGATCATAGGTATGGATTTTCTGTCCGGCATCGATTTTCCGGTCCACCGGTATTACCCGCATAGTCGGATAGGTTATTTTCTGCGCACCCCTTTTTGCTTCAACCGCTTCTTTGTAGGTGTGGATCAGTTTGGCCAGTTCCTTGTCCCTTTCGGTCCTGGTTCCCCTCATGAATTGATATTCAAATATACCCGGCACAAAGGGAGGGGCGGCGTAATAGGTTGTACCGCCCATGACGCCTGCATTGCAAAGTCCCTTATTCGCCATGTCTTCAAGGACCGACTCGATCTCCGCCTCGCTCTTTCCAACTGCCGTTGCAATAGGGCCCACTGAATTAAATCCTTTAGGGATGGCATTGTAGACCGCGGCCTCATTCGGCGAAAAAAGCGCCTGGACCAGTTCGTAGAATTCCGGAATATCCATTCCCGGATACAAACCGCCCCGCTTGGCCAGAATTTCACACATTTTTCGATACACGGCATCCGTCATGTTCATTCCCTCCCTGGATGATTTTATATATAGCTCATTAAACGTTTGCGTATCGCTTATGAAACGACTCAAACGGAAAAACCGCATTTCGCCCTTTTCCAGGTTTCTCTCAGAATCTCCAAAGTTCCTTCCCTGACTTCCGTCCTGAAGCCGAACAGATGATTGAATTCGTCGATATTTTCCTTAATCCGATCGGTCGAAAGCACTGGAGTTTCAATAATCAAGGACCGCTCATAGGCTTCGAACATCCGTTTGGCAAATTTGATGTTCGAATCCCGAAACTGCAACTGCAGCATCCGCTTCCAGTGCCGCGCAAATCCGGCGGTCATAAAAAACGTCCCGGCGACGCGGCATTGTTCTTCGTAATAACAGTCCCGACCGCCGATCAGCAGGCCCACACAATCGTCAACCGGGTGATCCTCATCCATAGGGAGAAACAGGGGAACACCCGCTCCTGCCAGGAGTTCTTCAGGTTTTTCCAGAGCATTTCCGCACAGGCCGTATCCCAGAACGATCGCATCTGCCGGACCTGCCATTTCATTTACGGCACGGACCAATCCCTCCTGTAAAACTTTTTTACGATTGTGAAGCCCCAGTTGCAGTACGCGAACCATGACCTGCAATTGATCCAAATTTTTCGGAACAAAGTCGTGCAAGCCGGGAATTTTCTCGATCCTCTTGCCGTCCGCATTACAGACCGCCTCAATAAACCCCCGGGAAAATGCGTCATCCAGTACGGTAATCTCAGTAATCTCCGGATCGGATGCCAGGACATGAGCCCACTCCAACTCCAAAATTTCACATGTTACCACGCCCAAAACCGGCATATTTTTCACCTCGGAAATTTTTTAATATTTTCATTCTTTTCACCCTGCGAAGGTTGAAAAATACTTCACCGCAGCCTGCAATACATTAGACCGGTCTATTATTGATGGCGTCGTCAAAAGTCCAATTTCTGCGTTGCACTTCATCCCGTTGTGATGGCGGCGTACGATAAGTACGCCTTATCACACGGGATTCGTGACGCCTTGAACTTGAACTTTTGACTTTGCCATTACATTTTTGACTTTTTACGATTTCATCATTATTCGATAAGGTATAAAAGAAGGGAGATACTCATCCTCCCTGTGCTTTCGTCTATTAATTGTACGCTTTTCGTTTTCTGTTGAATTTCGATATGGTTTCGTGTTTCGAATTACCGGGTTATCCGGGTTAGGTCCTCAACAGGTAGCTAAAAATGAACTTTCTGTGGTTCTCGAGAGGCCCCGAGCTTTTTTCAATCTTCATCCGCAAAAGCGCGCCTTGCCAACTGGAAACGATGAAACCGGCTATGTCCTGCACGTCTAAATCCCCGGATAGTTCCCCTGCCTTTTGCGCCTCTGAAAGCAATGCAGCGTAAATCTTAACCATCGAATCAATGGCTTGCTTGAGCTTTATCCGAAATTCGGGGCTCAAATCACCCATTTCCTGCGATAGATTGCCGATGGGGCACCCGTACGCATAATCCCGGGACTTGAAGAATTCGATAAACCAGCCCAGAATACCCTGTATCTTCTCAAAAGGAGTCAGTGCGTCGTCTTCCAGAAATTTCTTAATCAGCAGAGAAAACTGTTCCACATAAAAGTCGATCACCTGAATCCCGAAATCCTCCTTGCTCTTGAAATAATTGTAAAACGAGCCCTTGGGAACGCCGGCCCTGTCGAGGATTTCCTGAATGCCGGTGTGGTGGAACCCCTTAAGGTGGATGATTTCCGCACCGGATTTTAATATTCTTTTTTTGGTGTCACCCTTCATCGGTCCAATCGCTTCATTATTTGAAAAAATAATTAGACCGGTCGTCTTAAGATGTCAAGAACATTTTTCGGCTGAAAAACAAGAGCCGATGGTATGTCAAAAGGAAAGGATAAGAACCCGCTTTTGCGGGGCAGGTGCTGCCGAACGGTATAATTGTGATTTGTAAAGATAAAAATGGCTATTTTTTGTTACCCGGTCGATGAGTTTTACATTGACAGGGCGTTATCTTACACATCAACGTGAAAATGGAAGCATACCCGTTCATACGCGAATCGCCAGGCACAGGCCGTCTTTTTCCGGTGAATGAAGGGGCAAAAACGAAAACAGGCTGACCGACCTCCATCTCGAATCCCCGAATATTTTTCGGTTGAAAGGGTCCGCATCCCGAAATCCCACATTGTCAACGATCATCAGCCCCCCGATTTTCAAAAGCCGTCCGCAGTGGGCCAAGGCATGGATATAGTCTCGCTTTTCGATATCCATAAAGATCAGATCAAACGGGCCTTCAATTTTCGGCAATTCTGAAAGTGCATCGGCTATCCTCAACTCTACGCGATCTTCAATTCCGGCTTTTTGGAAATTCGCCTGCGCCCTGGCAGCCATATCCCGGTCAATCTCAAACGTGAGCACCTTGCCGCCTCCGGATTTACAAGCCATGGCAAGATATATGGCAGAGTATCCAGCGGCCGTTCCAAGTTCCAGAATTCGCTGGGCTCCGCATGCCCGGACAAGTATATAAAGCAATTCCCCCACCACCGGCCCCACGATGGGCAGATTTTCTCTCATGGCTTCTTCTTCAAGCCGCCGCAGCAGGTCATCTCTTTCAGGAACGAATTGCCTGAAATAGGTTTCCGGATCTTGAACGATGCTTGACATACCGCCCCTAATCCTATCAAACCGCACGGCACAGTGCGAAATGAACAAAACACGAGGTTTTTTGCCGCCTGCCCTGCGCCGTGCGTCTTGCATTCCACTCTTTACGCGTTCATTCGTGCGACAGGATCAATAACCACCTAATTTGGGTCTCGGACCATTAAGTCCTCCGCATCGATAAATTGTGAAAAAATTTGTTCTCCCCAGCTTCTTTGGCTGCTTCTATCCAACCGTCACTATTTAGCGCTGAACGTATCACAGGCACTCACACGGCCGGTTGTCAGACCGGTTTTAAACCATTTCATCCGCTGGGCCGAGGTGCCGTGGGTAAAAGAATCCGGTACGACGTATCCCTGGCCCTGCATTTGCAGGCGATCATCACCAACAGCGTTGACCGCGGCAAGTGCCTCCTCGATATCCCCCTCTTCGATGATTTGGCGCGAGCGGTTGGCGTGATGGGCCCATATGCCGGAAAAACAGTCCGCTTGCAGCTCTATCCGCACCAACAAGGCGTTGGCCTCTTTTGGGGACATCCGGCGCATAGCCTCGTGCGCCTTGGGCAAAATTCCGGTTAGGGTCTGTACGTGGTGACCTATTTCATGGGCTATGACGTAGGCTTGGGCAAAATCGCCCGGCGCTTTGAACCGGTCGTGCAGTTCCTGGAAAAAATTCAGATCCAGATAGACCTTTTGATCGGCCGGGCAATAAAAAGGTCCGGTGGCCGACTGAGCAAAACCGCACGCCGATTCGACCGCACCTGAAAAGAGTACCAGTTTAGGCTCGTGGTACTGACTGCCGCTTTGTTGGAAAAGAGCGTGCCAGGTATCTTCGGTGTCCGCCAGCACGACCGAAACGAACTCGGCGAGTTCTTGCTCCTCAGCCGAAATGTTCTGGTTATCGGACTGCGACGAGCTGTCCACCAGGGAATCGGTGCTTTGCAACAGCATGGAGGGATCAACGCCGAAATAAAGCGCCACCAATATGAGAACAACGGTTCCTATCCCGCCGGCGGCGGCTTTGCGCGAAATATGCACTCCCCGTCTGTCTTCGATATTCGAGCTTCTGCGACCGCTGGTCCATCTCATAACCATACTCCTTTTACAGGTTAATAACCCGTTTTTTCGAGGCAGGGGCTGCCGAACGGTATAATTTTATTTTAGCCAAATGAAAATGGGTATTTTTATATGGAACGGCTGATCCGTTTTAAGGAACCCAGGCGCTGAGTTACACGTTGAAGCGAAAGTGGATGATATCGCCATCTTTGACGACGTACGTTTTCCCTTCGAGCCGGACCGTCCCCCTCTTCCTCGCTTCTTTGTAAGAACCCGCATCGGCCAGGTCCTGGTAGGCGACCACTTCGGCGCGGATGAATCCTTTTTTCATGTCCGAATGAACGGCGGCGGCGGCATCGAGCGCCTCGGTGCCCCGTCGGATCGTCCACGCCCTTACCTCGTCACTTCCCACGGTAAAAAAGGAAATCAGCCCGAGCAGATCGTAGGAATGTCGAACGACCCGATCCATGGCCGACTCGCGGATCCCGTAAAGCTCCAGAAATTCACGGGTATCTTGCTCCGGCATCCGCGATAACTCCTGCTCGAGCCTCCCCCTAACCACCATGCATTCCGCATGGGAAGGCAGGGCGCTTTTTTCAGGAAGGCTTTCGTTGTCATCGTCGTTGTTGAGAAGAACCAGCATCGGCTTTGCGGACAGAAAGGCAAACCCCTTTAAAGCAGGCGCACCGGCGATATCCGGCTGTTCCCTCAAGGGGATTTCGCTTTCAAGCAGGCCGCGGCATTCGGTCAGCAGCGCATATTCTTCATGATCGATCTGGACGCCCCTTTTTTGATCGAGGGCCAAGCGCTCCAACCGCTTTTCCGCAGTTGCCAGATCCGTGAGGATCAGGTCCTGCTCGATTTTATGGAAATCCTGAAGGGGAGAAGGAGGGGCAGAGACATATCCGGAAAAGCATCGGATCACATGAATGAGGGCGTCGCAGTCCCTGACCGTATTCCATGCCGGTTCTCTCCGATGCAAAGGAATGCCCGGCAGTAAATACTCCACCTGGGCATAGGTGGTTTTTTCGGGGGTGAACATCCGCGCGAGGGCGTCCACACGGGTGTCAGGAACGCGAATCGTACCGATGCGACTTTCCTCTTTACATGCGCTCTGTGAAGCGGTTTTTGTCAGGGCGTCAAATATCGTCGACTTTCCGGCTCCGGAAAGGCCGATGATCCCAAGTTTCATCCGCCGTTTCTCCTATTTTCGGGAAAGCCGAACCCCGGCCGGCATTTTTTTCAGGCGTTTGGCACGGATTCCATTCTTATCAGACAGGTTCTATCCATGACGGCCACTATCCTCCCCATGGCATCTGAGAGTAAACCTCCTGTAATCTATCCCGATATTCCCTAAAGAAGTTTTCGTGGCTTTTTTCCCAGCGTGAAAGCATGAGCAAGGCTTCTTTGGCATTTCCTTCGACACGCTGTGCCATCTTTCCGTAAAACTCGCTGAGGTCTTTTTCGATGAGCCAGGCGGTATTGAACACCGTGACATCCGGAATCATGGATTCGTTCACGCATTTTTGCAAAAATTCCGATTTTGCCCGATCATCGAAATAGTTGGTGGGCTGCAGGACGACATCCGCGATTTTTCCGGGTTCGATCTCCGAGCCTTTCCGCAGGTCCTTGAGTATTCGGCTGATAAATTCGATATGGTTCGCCTCTTCCTCGATCAGGCGCTTAAAAGCAGCTACCGCAGCGCCCACACCCATTCGCTGAATGGACACCTCGAAAAAACTTTTGCCGGTTTGCTCCTGATTCAGCGCATATTCGAACACTTTTATGAGATTTTCATTCGCCGTCATCGCCATCTCCTTTCCCTGACGCCTTCAACCTATCATTTTCATTGGAACTATAAAACGCAACCGTGTCGTGTCAAGTATTAATTCATCGGACCCGCGACACGGGCAGGCCGCATGGGCCGGGATTTCGATCTTTCCGCCTTGACACGGTCCGGGCTTTTGATCATATTGAAGAAAAAGCCGGAGCCTTATCGATTATTATAAACCCAGGGCAAAACTTTAGAGCACCATGCTGTCACGGAGGGAATTCATCAAAAAAAGCCTGCGGACCAGCCTGCAGCTCGGCGCCGCCGGGATATCACTGTCGTGTCCTTTACCCCTGATCGCAAAGATCCGGGAGACGCCGGCGGATCCGGATCTTTGGGTCGAAAAAACCATTGAGCGGGCGCCGACGGCGAGATACTGGATTTCAACCGAGTTCAATTCGGTCGGATGCCTGTCCTGTCATAGACCCGCAGAGTTGACCAAAGGGCAACGTCACGACCATGGGCAAATCATCATCAAATGCGAACTGTGTGCGCAAAACTGCATGATCAAAGAGAGACAAAGGGGGGTGTGCCGGGCACGGATGAATCATGGAGGGCAACTCAAAAGCCTGGTATACGGCCGTCCCGTTTCGGTGCATCTGGACCCGATAGAAAAAAAGCCCCTCTATCATTTCAAGCCGGGATCTTCGGCTTTTTCCCTGGCAACTGCGGGCTGCCCCCTTTCCTGCAAATTTTGTCAGAACTGGGAAATTTCGCAGGCCCGCCCTGAAAATTTCAATACCCCGTATGTGCTTCCGAATGCGGTTGTCCAGGCAGCCGCAAGCCGTCAGGCCTCGTTGATCGCATTTACTTACAATGAACCCACGGTTTTTATGGAATACCTGGTGGATATCGCCCGCCTGGCGCGAAATCAAGGTCTTTTCAGCGTGTTGATCAGCTGTGGTTTTATGAACGAAAATCCCCTGGACGAAATGTGCAACGTGTTAGACGCCATAAAGATCGACCTGAAAGGTTTCAGCCGGGAGTTTTACCGAAACGTATGCAACGCGGAACTGGAACCGGTTCTGCGAAGCATCAAACAAGTTTCGAAAAGAGGAGTTCATCTGGAAATCGTCAATCTCGTCGTTCCGACATTGAACGATTCGGTCGAAATGCTCAGCGAGCTGGCAAAATGGATCGCGGGCGAAGTCGGACCGGATGTTCCGGTCCATTTTACGCGATTTCATCCGGATTACCAGATGCTGAACCTGCCGCCGACACCGATTGCGACGCTCGAAAAAGCATACGAAATCGCCGGAGCGGCGGGCATTCACTATCCTTTTGTAGGCAATGTTCCCGGCCACAAAGGCAATCACTCCTATTGCCCGCGGTGCGGAAAAGCGGTGATCCTCAGAAACGGCTTTTTCATCGATGCGATGCACCTGAAGGAAGGCCGTTGCGCCTATTGCGGAGAGTCGATCGCCGGGGTGTTTTAGCCGGAATATGAAGAGAATCGAGGCGAAAAACCACAAACTTTTCCGACTTTTTGTAATTACATCAGAGCCGGAGCCATACGGTATGAAGATCGCTTTCCGCTGCTTAACGGTTGTCACGTTACTGGGCTTCCTGGCCGCAGCCGTCGCCGAGGGAGGCTTTTCCGGCGGGGTTCGGACACCGGTTGCGGCCGGAAAATTTTATCCGCAAGACCCAACCAAGCTCATAAACGCCATACAGGCCTATCTCGATGACTCGGTAAAGGCGTCCGCAAAGCCGCCTGTTGCGATCCTGTCCCCCCACGCCGGGTACATTTTTTCGGGGCAGATTTGCGCCGATGCTTTTCGGCAGGCCTCCCCCTATCCCTATGACGTGATCGTGCTGCTTGGAACAAACCATACCGACCCCGGATTTGCAGGGGTATCGATATGGCCTTCCGGTGGCTATGAAACCCCTCTGGGCACCGTCCCGATCGACGAAATGACAAGCCGGTCGCTGATGCAAGCGGGAGCGGACTTTCTGTTCAAGGAATCGGTGCATCTTCCGGAGCACTCCATCGAAGTCCTGGTACCATTTGTGCAGGTGCTTTTTCCGGATGCAAAGATCGTCGCCGCGATCATCGGCACGGAAAACCCGGACCTGTGCAGCCGCTTTGGCAAAGCACTTGCAGATGCCGTCAAAGGAAAACGCGCGCTTATCGTTGCGAGCTCAGACCTTTCCCACTATCCAGAGTACGAGGATGCGGTCCGCACGGACTTAAAAGTGCTGGAAGCCGTGGTCAGCCTGGATCCGGCGTTTTTCCTGGAAACCGTTTTCCGCATCGAGAGGCAGACCGTTTCCAGTCTGTTCACCTGCGCCTGCGGTAAGGCTCCGATTCTGGCGGCCATGACGGCAGCCAGGATGCTGGGAGCCGACTGCGCCCGAATTGTCAGTTACGCCAATTCCGGTGACACGGCCTTCGGCACCCGGGACCGGGTCGTGGGATACGGCGCCGTTGTTTTCGCTCCGGGCGGCCCGTGCATCCGGCAGAACATCTTCCCTCAGGCCTCCGATGAAAAGCCCTTCAGTGCCCTGAACGAACGGCAAAAAACGGAACTGCTTGCCTTTTCCAGAAAAAATATTCGACAGTTTCTAACCGCCGACACCCTGCCGATGGCCAGGGGATTGGACCCTGCGCTTGATCGAAAACAGGGGGCTTTTGTCACGCTGAAAAATAAAGGACGGCTTCGCGGGTGCATCGGCCATCCGGCAGATGATCTGCCGTTATGTCAGGTGGTGGGGACCATTTCTGTTCAGGCGGCCTGCAATGACCGTCGGTTTCCAGGGGTCACTCTCGAGGAGCTGCCTCAAATAGATATCGAGATATCGATTCTCACCCCCTTTCAACCCGTCGAAGAAGCTGAAAAGATCGTCGTCGGACGGGACGGTGTGATTCTTCGCAAAGACGGACGCTCTGCGGTGTTCCTGCCCCAAGTCGCCGTGGAGCAGGGATGGAACCGCGAGGAAATGCTGGATCGGCTTTGCCTGAAAGCGGGGTTGTCCGAAGGAAGCTGGAAAACAGGCGCGCAGTTCTATACTTTTCAAACCGAGACCATCAAAGAGCCCACCCGGTGAAAAGTACCCAACAGACCGGTTCCGGCCGCAGCGCAGCCGCCCTGTCTCTAACGGCTGTCGGTGTTGTCTCCATTCTCGGGCAGGTCGTGATTCTTCGAGAGCTGAGCGTGGCGTTTTACGGGATCGAACTGATCTATATCCTTGCCATGGGGATCTGGCTGTTCTGGACCGCCTGCGGAGCCGTTATCGGAAAAAAAACGTTTCTCCCTTCGCCGGTCGCCATCGGATATGTCTTTATCTGTGTTTCGTTTCTGCTTCCTGCGGATGTGGCCTTCATTCGCGGAATCCGTATTCTTTTCGACTCGGTCCCCGGTGCGTATCTTTCATTCGAAAAGCAGATGCTCAGCCTGCTGCTCTCCCTGTGCCCCGTCGGACTGCTCCTCGGCCTCGGCTTTCAGTGGTCGGCAAAACTGTACATAGGAATGAGCGGAACCCTTCCGCGGGCTTACGGGATCGAAAGCCTCGGCGGATTGATCGGCGGTCTTACCGCGACGCTGCTGATGACCTGGGGTATGCAGAACTTCAGAATCGCCCTGTTGTGCAGCGGATTATCTGCATCCCTGCCGGTATTTCCCCTGTTCAGCAGAAAAAACAGACGCCTGAAGCACGTCGGGATAATAGGGGTGGGTTTGTGGCTGGCATGTCAGGGATTGGCGCCTGCCATGGATAGGGCCATGACGCGGTGGAATCATTCGAATCTCGTTGTATCGAGGGATTCTCCTTACAGCAGGATTACCATCACGGAACGTGAGGGTCAGTTTGTCGTTTTCGAAAATGATGCCCTTGGTTTTGAGACGCAGGGGACGGCATCGGAGGAATTCGTCCATCTGTCGGCCCTGCAGTGTGAAAGCCCCAGGAACGTCCTGATTTCAGGCGGAGGGGTGGAAGGCATCATTCGGGAGGTATTGAAACATCATCCGACAAGAATCGACTATATTGAATTGAATCCCGTTCTAATGCGGCTGGCGATTGACTATCTGCCGGCTCCGCATGCGGAAGATCTCAAATCGCAGGCGGTTTCCATCACGGTTGCAGACCCGCGGGCTTTTCTAAGCCGGGCCGGCACCTATGACATGATACTGACGGCCATGCCGGAGCCGTTTTCCGGACAATCGAACAGGTTTTATACCCGTGAATACTTTCGCATGTGTGCCGAAAAATTGAACCCGGATGGGATTTTCGCCTTTCGTCTGCCGTCATCTGAAAACATCTGGACGGCTTTTTTAAGCTATCGAAACGCCGGCATTTTTAAAGCCCTGACCGCCGTATTCCACGACGCCCTGTTCCTTCCCGGCACGACCAACACGGTGCTCGCATCCAACGCAACGCTGGTCCGCGACCCGAAACGATTGAATGAACGTTTTTTTTTCCGGCATATCGAGGCGCAATCCATAACGCCCGCCTATATCTCCTATCTATATACGAACGATCGGTTTTTTTCAATCCAGCAGCGGCTGGTTTCCACCGAAGCGCCGGAAAACAGTGATACCCGGCCTCTTTGCTACCAGTATTCCTGTCTGATCTGGATCTCAAAATTCTTTTCAACTCTGATCAACCCGCAAGTTTCTTTTTACCGCCGCGTGGAACAGGCCGAAAGCGTGCTGCTTCCTGCGGCGGTTCTCATGCTCTGCGGTGCGGCATTTCTCTTCCGGAACCGCCCGGCATGGAAGCGTGTGCTGCTTGCGGCCCTTGCCGGGTTTATGGGCATGATGCTGGAAACGATGCTTCTGCTTCATTACCAGTCGGTTAACGGTGTGCTGTTTCAGAACATCGGTCTTTTGCTGATGGTTTTCATGGCAGGCCTCGCAACGGGCTCCGTGCAGGTAGCTGAGATTGCCGTCCGCTGTGAGAATCGAGGAGGCTTGGCTGCAAAAAAAATCGGGCAGATGCTGCTGCTTGGATTCGGATTGCTTCCTTTGGCCTTTTTGTTTTCAATGAAAACCGCAAACGGTTCCATTCTCTTGACCACTGCGGGGTTTCTTTTTGCCTCCGGCTTTTTTGTGGGAGGCGTATTTTCCTATGCCGCCCGTCTGGGTGTCGACAATCAAAGGGGGATCGTATCTCCGGTTTACGCGGCGGATCTTCTCGGAGGATGTTTCGGCTCCCTCCTCGGGAGTCTTGTGATGATCCCTTTTCTGGGCATGGAGCATACCGCCGTCTGGATGACGGTGCTGTCACTTATCGGCCTGCTGATGGTATGACCGGTGGAGCGTTTGGAATATATGGACAATCAAACGGAAACCGGTGCCTAAGAGCGGCTGCAGCGCTGCAACCCCGACAAAACAGTTGATGTTTCATCACCCCCTTGATATCAGAATGAACCAACCGGTGCAGGGTGGCCGGTTCATACCGAAGCGCTTCCCCGTCTGCCGGTTGCGGATGGAGATGGCGCTTGGCTGTTTCGGTTCAACAAAGGCGGAACTCCCGTGCTCAAGGCTTTTTTTCAAACGGCGCATCACACAAACCACGAGCAGTCATCGGCCTGTCTTCAAGCGACGGTGGAGCAAAAAAACCGGTGCCTGTCCTGCGGAACGACCGAGCGCATGAACGGACGGCGGTATTGTTCCATCGAATGCAGAAAGCGGCTTCGGCATGCGCTTACTATTCGAACCGGCTTACTGAAAGCGTTGAATGTGCGGTATGCCGTGTTTCACTTTACCGATGTGGCCGTTGTGTTGGATGTGATTCCATACGGCTGCAGGGAGGTTTACAGCTTTATTCGGACCCGGGCATGCAATCAACTGCCCGCGGATGATTTTCGAAGGATGGCCGACAAGCTCGGGAGGACATGGTGGGAGGAAAAACGGCGGACGAACCGCCGTTACCTCGCTTCGCTTCTGGTTTTAAAAAAAGCACGGGTAAACGGTGTGCTTCCAAATTGCGTTTGTCCGATTGAAACCAAGGTGCCTGCGGTGAAACTCCGTACCCTGTCGAAGTTGAACCTTGACAGGCAGGTACTGGAATCCCCGGGGCTTCGAAGACTTCTAAAGGCCGCCTATCGTGTCGAAGCCAAAAGAAACCATCCAGACCATGGCGGCGATCCTGCGATGTTCAGGAAAATACATGAGGCTTATCAGGAACTTGTTTTCTGGGCGGAAAATCCGACATACCGAAAACGCAGGGGATTCCCCGAAAAATGGTTTTACGACGGCGTTAAAAACAAATGGATCCAGCCGATATCTGCGGACGGAGGGAGATCCTGCCTCTGCGGCGACGGATCGGCTGACCTGTTGTAGGGCCGGGGCTGCCCGCCCGGTCCGCACTCTACTGTATTTCAATACCCTCCTCTACAGCAGGCAGTTCTCTTTGTCAGGGAGATCTTCCTTGCCGTGGCTTCGACATGATGAACGATTTAGCCATATCGGTTGACCGCGTTACAAAGACCTTCAAGGGTTTGATTGCCGTAAACGAATTGGGGTTCGACGTTGAAAAAGCCTGCTGCTTCGGTCTTCTCGGCCCCAACGGCGCCGGCAAGACGACGATGATGAACATGATTTACGGAAAAACCCGCAGAGACAAGCCGTCGGAAGGCCGGATTCAGGTGTTGGGCTTTGATCCGATGTACGAATCTCTCGAAATAAAATTCATCTCGGGAATCGTGCCGCAGGAAAACAACCTGGATCTGGAACTCAGCGTTGTTGAAAATCTCTTGGTCTATTCCAGGTTTTACGGCCTCAACCGCAAAGAATCGATTCCTCGAATCGACTACTTGCTCGAATTCATGGAGCTGTCGGAAAAAAAGAAGGAAAAAATAAAGGAATTGTCGGGGGGTATGCAAAGGCGGCTGATTATCGCCCGTGCGTTGATCAATCAGCCGAAGATTTTGATACTGGATGAACCGACGAGCGGGCTGGACCCGCAGGTGCGTCAGTTGATCTGGGATAAAATTCGCATGCTCAAGAAAGAAGGCGTGACGATACTGCTGACCACCCACTACATGGAAGAAGCGTTTCAATTATGCGACCGGCTCCTCATCATGCACGAAGGGAAAAAGGTTCTCGAAGGCCGACCGGATCGTTTGATCCGGGAGCACATGGAACCCCATGTGCTGGAACTGCGGAATCAGGAAAACACCGGGGAAATCCTGCCGCCGAAAAGTACCCGAATGGAGGCGACCTTCAGCCGCATTCTTCTGTATTCCGAAAGTCTTCATGAACTGGAGCATTTTGCATCCGGATTTAAAAGCGGTGACTACCTGATCCGGCAGTCCAACCTGGAAGATCTGTACCTGAAAACAACAGGAAGAAACCTGAATGAACAATAGCGGATTCCGAGTCCAATCGTCCGCCGGTTCGCCGCCGTCTCTCTGCTTGAGGTTGTACAGCGTCTGGTTCAGGCACTTTCGCGTGTACTCAAAAAATCTTATCAGCAACGGGTTCCCTGCCTTTATCGAACCGCTTTTTTTTCTTGCAGGCATCGGTCTGGGACTGGGGCAGTATGTGGGGATCATCGAAGGGACGCCTTACATCTATTTTCTGGCTGCCGGCATCCTGGCGCCTCCCGCCATGTTTACGGCGTCCTTTGAATGCACCTTCGGCACCTTCATCCGTCTGGAATTCGACAAGGTTTACGATGGGATGGTATCCGCTTCTCTTACGGTCAAGGACCTTTTTATCGGCGAGATGCTGTTTGCAGGAACCAAGGGGCTGTTTTTTTCATTTGCCGTTCTGGCTGTGCTCTTTTCCTTCGGGTTGATCACTTCACCGGTCGGGCTGCTGTCTCCCATCGGCGGATTTTTTACGGGGCTGATGTTTGCCTCACTTTCTCTTTATGTGACCTCGCTGATCAAAACCATTAATCACTTCAATTTTTTCTATACAGGGCTTTTGACGCCGATGTTCTTTTTTTCAGGCATCGTTTTCCCGCTGAGCAGCCTGCCGAAGAACCTTCAGGCGGTGACGGAAATTTTTCCCTTGACCCATTCGGTACGGATTTTCAGAGCCCTTTGTTTCAACCAAATCAATGCGGTTTTTGTTTATGACATGCTCTACATGGTTCTTTGCACCCTTCTGTTCGGCTTTTTCGCCATAAGAAGGCTTGAAAGACGCATCATTACCTGATCGCACCATCGGCGATCAAAAGGAGGGATGGCTTCTGCATGCTGTTTTTTTTATTTCCGGCGGTCGAGGGGGACCGCGTAAAACTTTTTCTTTTTGCCTCGTTTTAATATTTCTTTTTACGGTCGTCGCAACCCTGGAGGCTTTTGAAAAGGATCATCCCTTTACAGCCGGGGAAAAATTAATCTTCGAACTCAAATGGGAATTTGTTCCTGCCGGTCAGGCCGTTCTCGAAGTCCTTCCAACAGATACCGTGAGCGGTGAAAAAGCGCACCATTTTGCAATGAGCGTGAAGACAAACGCATTTGTGGACGTCTTTTACAAGGTTCGCCAGCGGGTGGACGGCTATACGGACCTGTCCGTTTCCCGTTCGCTTTTTTACAGAGATGTTCATACGTACGGTAAAGACGTCCGGGATATCACGGTTTTTTTCGATTGGAAGGAGTCAAAAGCTCAGTATGCGAATTTCGGCAAAAAGAAGAAGCCGGTCTCTCTATCGGCCGGTACATTTGATCTGCTGTCCATTTTCTATTACGCAAGAACCCTTTCTTTCCATGAAGGCGCGGTGTTTGAAAGACCGGTAACGGACGGTAAAAAATGCGTGCTCGGCAGCGCCAGGGTCATTAAAAAGGAGCGTATCGAGCTGGAGATCGGGGCTTTTGACACGTATCTGATCGAGCCGGATCTCAAAGACTTGGGTGGTGTGTTCAAGAAGAGCAAAAATGCAAAAATTCAGCTGTGGGTCACAGCGGACAGCCGAAAGATACCTGTCCGCATTAAAAGCGAGGTTACCGTCGGAAGTTTTATCGGCGATCTTGTATCGATCGAACAATCGCCAAAGTCAACACCCATCAACCAAAACCGATAGCTTGAGCTTCAAGGGGCCACGTGATCAGGGGAAAACCCTTTCTTTATCACTGTCCTGGATCGGACCGGATGGGCATAAGGCGGACATCGTGAATTTAAAATGCCTGCCGGCGTGAAGGTTATGGCGCTTTTTCGAAAAAAAAGATTGTGGACGGCCGGGGGGGCCTGCGTCCTGCTGTTTGTGGTGCTTTTTTCCATACGGCTTGATCTTCTAAAAAAACCGGGGCGCCCTTCCAGCATAAAGACGGACGATTCCGCCCTCTTTACAGAAAAGGAATCATGGATGACGATCTCCCGGCAGGGCCGTAAAATCGGATTCTCCCACACGATCCTCTCAAAAACAGAAAAAGGCTTTCGTCTGGTCGAGATGATCTTTCTTCGAATCAACACCATGGGGATGATCCACGACATCGATATGAAAACTGAAGCGGCCCTCCATCCGGATTTTTCCGTCGCCGGTTTCGATTTCAAGCTCGGCTCCGGCCGATTCGACTTTGAAGTCAAGGGATCATTTTCGGGGGGTATTCTTTCCCTCTCGACACAAAGTGCAGGGGCGCATCCCCTTTCCTACACGCTCGAAATTCACGATACACCCTATCTGAGCGCCGGAATACTGGAGGCGGTTCGAACGGCGAACGTCAAGCCCGGTGATACCATGAGATTCCACGTTTTCGACCCGATTTCCATGGGCCGGGAGCCGGTGACGGTGCGGGTCCTTGATGAGGAGGATCTCGTCAGCATGGGGCAATCGGTTCGCGCGACGGTTGTCCGCTTCGAATTCAAAGGGGTAACGCAGAACGCATGGATAGCAAAAAACGGGGATGTGTTGAAAGAAAGCGGTTTTATGGGTATCGTCCTTGAAAAAAGCTCCCGGGAAGAAGCCTTGGGAGGAGTTTCAGCGGAACCCGGGCAGGATCTGGTCGAGGCCGCTTCCGTTGCGTCCAATATTTCCCTGGCGCACACCGAAAGCCTGGAAAAACTCACGATTCGAATCCGGGGGGACTTCGATATGACCCGGTTGGAAGGGGGGCGGCAATTTATTGAGGCGGACCTGTTGACCGTTCAAAAAGAATCCATTCGCGATCTTCCCGTCGCTCCCATCCAGCCTGCTCCCGGCACCCCGGAAGAAAGGTTTCTGGTTCCCACCCCGTTTATTCAATCGGATCACCCGAAAATCGCCGGTCTCGTCAAAACCCTGGTGGCGGAAGGCGACACGCCCCTTCAGAAAGTCCGAAAAATGATGGACTGGATCGGCGGAAATATTGAAAAGCGGCCGGTGATTTCTCTTCCAGACGCCCTGTCCTGTCTTGAAAACCGGGCCGGAGATTGCAACGAACACGCGGTACTGATGGCGGCGATGGCAAGGGCGGCCGGAATCCCCGCCGCCGTTGAAACCGGGCTGGTTTATCTGAACGGGCGGTTTTATTATCATGCATGGAACCTGCTCCATCTCGGCCGATGGGTAACGGTCGATCCACTTTTTGGACAAATTCCGGCGGATGTCACCCACATCCGACTCGCCGGAGGAGAGGCCGGGGAACAATTGGAATTGACGGCAACGATCGGAAACCTGTCGATAGAAGTGGTCCACCCGAAAAACGACGGATAACCGTTCACAGGGGTCCGTTTTACCGGCCGCAACATGAGACCTGCTGCTTGCGATACGCCCCAAACGTCTTCGAATGATTTACGTGCAGGCAGAGAGAAGTCAAAACGCTGAGATGACCATCTAAGGGGCTGTTTGGAAACGGCCGCAAAGGCCCGCTGCCGTCGGCAAAGGCAAGCGCTTATGGTTGCGGACCATAAAGCAGACCCCTGTGAACGGATACAACGACGGTGCCGGGAGGGATTCCGCACAATGATAGAACTCCGGAGTGTGACAAAAAAATATGCCGACCTTATAGCGGTTAAAGACCTGGATCTTACCGTTTCAAAAGGGGAGATATTCGGGTTTATCGGACCCAACGGCGCCGGAAAAACGACCACCATCAAAATTTTGGGCGGCGTGAACGCGCCCACGTCCGGCAGCGTCTTCATCTGCGGGATAAACATGGGGATCAATCCCGAGAAGGCAAAATCAAAAATCGGATTTATTCCGGACAGACCCTATCTCTACGAAAAACTGACCGGCATGGAATTTCTTAAATTCGTCGCCGGCCTCTATGGCATGACCGCAGCGGATTTTTCCCGAAAGGCCGATGAAAAATTGGGCATGTTTTCTCTCCTTGACTGGTCCCATGAACTGATCGAATCTTATTCCCACGGCATGAAACAGCGGCTTGTCATGTCGGCGGCGCTTCTTCACGACCCCGAAGTCCTCATCGTCGATGAACCCACGGTCGGCCTCGATCCGTCTGCCATAAAACTGGTCAAAAGCCTTTTCATGCGCCTTTCAGGCGAAGGGGTCACGATCTTTATGTCCACCCATACCCTCGGTATTGCCGAGGAGATATGCCACCGTATCGGCGTCATTCACAAAGGGTCGCTGATAGCCACCGGAACGCCCCAGGAATTGATAGGGCAGTCCCACACGACGACTGCCGGCCTCGAGGAGGTTTTTATCCGGCTTACGGAAGAACATGGCGTTTGCTGACACGGACGTTCATACGAAGTGAAAACCATCATCACGCTGCTGACACCGAGGGTGCTGGCATTTAAAAACAGGCGGACTTCGAAGAGCCAACACACCGGCATCATGCGATTTGTGTTGTTCGGAACCATCGGAGCCTTGTTCTGGGGGGGAATTTTTGTCGTCACGTTTCGGGTGCTGCTTTATTTTAAAAGCATCGAGGAGCTCGGCATAATCCTTTCTTTCAAGCTCCTGTCGATGATTCTCGTCACCTTTTTCTCACTACTTGTTTTCAGCAGCATTTTGACGGCTCTTTCCAAATTATACCTGAGCAGGGATTTGCCCCTTGTCCATTCCATGCCGGTAGCCGCTTATACCCTATTCGTTGCAAGGTGGATCGAAAGCACCGTGGACAGCTCATGGATGGTGATCGTCTACACGATTCCGGTTTTTCTTTCCTACGGCATTGTTTTCGGCTGCGGACCGGTTTTTTATGCGGCCGTACCGCTCTGCATGACCCCTCTTGCCGCAATAGCTTCCGGAATCAGCACCCTGGCGGTAATGACCGCCGTGATGGTTATACCGGCCAGCCGAATCAAGAATCTGTTTATCTTATTGTGTTTTGGTCTCTTTTTGGCTCTTTTTTTCGCGATCCGCCTTCTGAGGCCGGAAAGACTCGTCGATCCGGAAATTTTCGCCACCACCCTGCTCTATCTCAAGGCGATGAAAGCGCCGGCACCGCCCTACCTGCCGAGCACTTGGGCTTATGACGGCATTCGATCGGCCCTTTTCGGTTCGATTCCGGAGACCGCGTTCCATGCAGCGCTTCTGTGGACCGGTGCGGCCACGATGGTTTTTATTCTCATCGTAGCGGCGGATGCGCTTTACTTCAAAGGCGTTGTGAAGGCCCAAACAGCCCCGATGCGGTATCTAAAACACGGGGCTGCGACATCCGGAACACACAAAGGCTTCAGCAGCTCTGGGAGTGCGCTCTTCATCAAGGAGATCAAAATCTTTTTCCGGGATCAAACCCAGTGGCCGCAGATTTTTCTTATCGGGGCACTGATCGTCATCTATATTTACAACTTTCATGCGCTTCCGATTGAAAAAGCGCCGATAAAAACCATCTATCTTCAAAACCTGCTCTCCTTTCTGAACATGGGGCTGGCGGCGTTTGTACTGACGGCGATCGCGGCCCGCTTCGCGTTTCCTGCGGTGAGCATGGAAGGGGAAGCCTTCTGGATCATAAAATCGGCGCCGGTTCGGCTGAGGCATTTTCTCTGGATAAAGTTTTTTGTCTATTTCATCCCTCTGCTGGTCATCGCGGAAACTTTGATTGTCGTAACCAATAAGCTGCTTTCGGTAACGCCTTTCATGATGGTTCTTTCCACGGCCACCATAGGGCTGATCGTGCCCGGGATCGTATCCATGGCCGTCGGATTCGGCGCCGCTTATCCGGACTTTCGCTCGGAGAATCCGGCCCAATCCGTCACCAGCTTCGGCGGTGTCGCTTTTATGATGGCTTGCACCGTATACATCGGCACCATCATTTTACTCGAAGCAGGGCCGGTGTATAAGATTTTCATGGCCGGGATTCAAAATAGATCTCTGTCCGTTATGGAATGTACCTGGACGATCCTGTCTTTTTCCATAGCGTTTGCGTTGAGCGTCATGGCACTGCTGCTGCCCATGCGCATCGGAGAGAACATGCTTTCGAAACTTTTGACCTGATTTCACCTTGGCATATCAACGTCGAAGCAGGCTTCTGGCTTTTTCTGCGACAGCGGCGGCGGTAAAACCAAACTTTTCCAACAAAACGCCTCCCGGAGCCGAGGAACCAAAGCCGGTCATGCCGATGACCTTTCCGCCGGCCCCCACGTAACGTTCCCAGCCCATCGATATTCCCGCTTCAACGGCGAGGCGCGCGGTGGCCTGTTGCGGCAGAACGGCGTCCTTGTAAGCTTCAGGCGCTTTTTCGAACAGCTCCCAGCTCGGCATGTTAACCACCCGAACGGATATGCCCTCTTGCTCCAGATGCGCTTTCGCCTCCATCGCCAGATGCACCTCGGATCCGGTGCCTATCAGGATGATGTCTGGTCTTTCGGAATCGGCGAGAATGTATGCCCCTTTTTGGATGCCGTCTCGAGCACAAGGCGCATCGGCGGTCAACAGGGGGACCGCCTGCCGTGTCAGGATGAGGGCCACAGGACCGTCGGCGATCGATACGGCTAGGCGCCAGGCATGGACGGTTTCGGTTGCATCGGCGGGCCGGATCACGGTCAGACCCGGAATCGCCCGCAGCGAGGCGATCTGCTCGACAGGCTGATGGGTCGGCCCGTCTTCTCCAACGGCGATGCTGTCGTGAGTAAAGACATAAATCACCGGAAGTTTCATTATGGCGGCCAGCCGGATCGCCGGCCGCATGTAGTCCGCAAATACGAGAAATGTCCCGCAATAGGGTCGAAGGCCCTTGTGCAGGGCCATTCCGGAAACGATGGCGGCCATGGCATGCTCCCTGACTCCGAATCGAATATTGCGGCCGTCATAGCTGTTTTTTTGAAAATCATGGGACGTTTTGATGAGGGTGTTGTTGGAAGGGGCAAGATCCGCCGATCCGCCGATGAGCTGCGGGATTTTTTCTGCGATTTTGTTGAGTGCCTGACCGGATGCAGCACGGGTGGAGATGGGACCGCCGGCAAATATCGGCAAATCGAGATCCCAACCGTCAGGCAGGCGGCCGCAAACGGCATCCAGGAGCCGGACCGCCAGTTCCGGATAAACGGCTTGGTAAGCAGAAAATTTTTGCCGCCATGCTTCTTCGAAGGCCTGCCCCCTTGTCACGCAATCGTCGCAACAGCGCAGGGTTTGATCCGGAACATAAAAGCATTCCGATTCGGGACATCCCAGATTTTTTTTGGTCAGCACCACTTCCTCTTCCCCCAGGGGTTCACCGTGCGCTGAAGCGGAATCCTGCTTGTTCGGACTGCCGAAAGCAATATGGGTTCGAAGCACAATGAGCGAGGGCCTGCCGGATTCGGCCTGTGCCACCCTCAATGCCTTTTCGATGGCTTCAAGGTCATTTCCATCATCCACCTGCTCGATGTGCCAGTGATAGGCCTCGAACCGAAGGGAGACATCTTCGGTGAATGTGATTTTCGTGCTTCCTTCGATGGAAATCCCGTTGTCATCATAAATAACGACCAATTTGCCGAGGCCCAGATGACCCGCCAGGGAGGCGGCTTCCGCCGAAACGCCTTCCATCATATCACCGTCGCCGCAGATAACGAATGTATGGTGGTCGATGATTTCATGGCCGGGCCTGTTGAAGGCCGCAGCCAGGTGGCGCTCGGCCATTGCCATGCCGATGGCGTTTGCAAAGCCCTGTCCGAGCGGACCGGTCGTCGTCTCCACGCCCGGGGTATGGCCGTATTCGGGATGCCCGGGGGTTTTGCTTCCCCACTGCCTGAAATTTTCAAGATCATCGAGGCTCATGTCGTATCCGGTCAGATGCAGCAGGCTGTAAAGAAGCATGGAGGCATGGCCGCCGGACAGGACAAAGCGGTCCCGGTTGATCCATGACGGGTTTTTGGGATTGTGCTTAAGGATACGGGTCCACAGAACATGGGCTGCAGGCGCAAGGCCCATCGGCGCTCCCGGGTGTCCGGAGCGCGCCTTTTGAACCGCATCCATCGAAAGGGTGCGTATCGTGTTGATACATATGCGGTCCGTCTCGTTTCGCTTCTTGTTGAATCCGTCGTTCATCCTGGTTCTCCTTATGATATTGCCTTCGTAATGCAATGCGTTTCTCCCTGAAACTCACTTTGGTTCGATCGGAAAGCCGGCCATAAACCATTCGCGCCACCCCCCCTTAAGGGCGTAAACCTTGTTGTACCCACTGCCGACGAGCTTTTGCGCCATCCAGGCGCTGGTGTCCTCCTTTGGTCAAGCGCAATACAGAACCAGTGTTTTATCCTTCGGAAACCGGTTTTTCCAGGTGCCGAATTCCTTAGGATCGGCCCGAACAGCGCCCTGGATTTTGAATTCGCCAGCTCTCCAGTCTCGACCTCTCCGCACATCCAGGATGATCAGATCCGGTTCGCCGAGTATCCCCTTGAGCGCTTCCCTGCTCATCATCGGTACATCCTGGGCCATGAGCATCGGCGCGGCAAAAAGGGACGTCACTGCAACGTACCATAGCGCCATCGCCGATAGAAAAAAATTTCCGGCCATTTATTCCCTCCTGTAATGGGTTTTGCAGAAAGCGGAACGGCAAACCGATAATGCCTGAATTTGCAACAGACGGGTATTTCTTCGAAGAACGGCCTGTTGCCTGAAAGTAAACTTTCTCCCGCAAGATACAACGTCGCTTGCAGAAACATCCGGCAGGATCTTTCAGGACAGGCTTGACTTCGGAGTCCCGTGCGGCCATTATAGCCGAAAACCGTTTTGCAATCTGCAAGCTCGGGCCATTTCGGGCCGGCGCAAAGGTGATCGATCCATGGAAAATTTAAGAAAACATGCCATACTGTGTCCAAACTGCGGCAAACTGGTCGGACGAAATGAATCGCGCTGCCCCTATTGCGGCATATCCAATCCGGGCTCCTGGTGGAAAAACAGGCTGCCGGCTCGCGCATTCCTGAGCGGCAACCATCTTATCCGGCTTATTATATACGCCAACGTGGGGATGTATCTCCTTTCCCTTTTGCTTAATTCCCGACCGCCCGGCTTCTCTGCCAATCCGTTTCACGTTCTGTCTCCGGAAAATAGCAGCCTTTTTTTTCTCGGTGCAACCGGAAGCGTTCCGATCGAGCGATACCATCGATACTGGACCCTCATCTCCGCAAGCTACCTCCACGGCGGTCTTCTCCATCTTCTCTTTAACATGATTGCGCTGCGGCAAATCGCCGGGCTGGTCATAGAGGAATTCGGACTCTTCCGAATGTTCACGATCTTTACGGTCGGCGGGGTCATCGGATTCTGGATTTCCTATCGGGCCGGCATCATTTTTACCATCGGCGCTTCTGCCTCCATATGCGCCCTTATCGGCAGCATCATCTATTACGGCATCAGCAGGGGCGGCGCCTACGGCAAGATGATTTATACACAAATCGGCGGTTGGGCCCTGGGAATAATCCTTTTCGGCCTTTTGATTCCCGGCATCAATAACTGGGGGCATGGCGGTGGATTTTTGGCCGGCATGATCCTGGGGTATTTTTTGGGATACCAGGACAAGGGAAGAGAAACCCGTTTCCACCGAATACTGGGCACAGGGCTTTTCGCGCTCACGGCGGTTGTCCTGGCATGGGCGATCATTGCCGGCATTTATTTGCGTATGGGCATCTGAGAAGGCCCGCATAGGAAGTTTTTCTTTGTTATCTCAATGTCTCTGCTGTGGGGAAAGGACCCCGTGAAAACCGTCATTGGTTTTATGAACCGGACTGGTTAGGGTCCGCAATCAGCTCATGCAATACGCATCCGCCATCCGAACGGATCCGCCTTTCTTCCATACTGGATGCCCATGATTTCGTCATAGAGTTTCTTGGACAAATCCCCGGTCTTGCCTCCAGACACCTTGTAATCGCGGTTCTTATAGCAGATTTCACCCACCGGCGATATGACGGCGGCAGTGCCGCTGGCAAACATCTCCCGCAGTGATCCGCTTTCGCATCCTTCCACAACCTCATCGATGGAAATGGAGCGTTCGAAGACCTTTATTCCCCAGTGCCGCGTCAGCTGCAGAACGGAATCTCTTGTGACGCCTGGCAATATGGTGCCGCCAAGAGGCGGGGTCACCAGTTCATCACCGATTAAAAAGAAAATATTGCTGGTGCCGACCTCTTCCACATGTTTATGTTCCTTGGCGTCGAGCCACAGAACCTGCGTATACCCTTTTTTGGCGGCCATCTGGGAAACCAGCAGCGTCGGCCCGTAGTTACCGGATGTTTTGATATCGCCGACCCCCCCCTTTGCCGCCCGGACATATTCATTGGAGACGAAAATCCGCGTCGGGCTGAAACCTTCCGGATAATATGCGCCGACAGGACCGAGAATGATATAGAAAAGGTATTGTTTCGACGGTTTCACCCCCAGGGCCGCTTCCGTGGCAATCATGGTCGGCCGGATATACAGAGAAGTCCCTTCCGATTTGGGAATCCAATCGCGCTCGATAAGGATGAGTTCTTTCAGTGCATGGAGAAACACATCCGGATCGATCTCCGGCATCACCAGCCTTTTGGCCGAGGCATTCATCCGATCGACATTTTTTCCGGGCCGGAATAACCCGACCCCGCCGTTCTGCAAATGGTAGGCTTTGAGGCCTTCAAACACCTCCTGATTGTAATGCAGCACCATGGCGGCCGGATCGAGCTGCAGCGGCTGATAGGGAACGATCCGTGCATTATGCCATCCTTTGTCTTCGACATAGTCCATCATGAACATATGGTCGGTGGTATATTTCCCGAATCCGAGCTCGCTGTCCTTGGGATGCGGCTTGGATCCGATGCTGCCGGATTTTGTTATTTGAATGTCCATAGGCCCACTCCTTTTCTCCAGATCATGCGTATAATTATATAAAATTACTTGAAAGACACCCTCAAAAATGGCTATCGACGATTTGCCTGGCCAGTGATAGGGAACAGGTAAACGCAGGGGAAACCGGGTTCAGGATGTGCAGGGTTTCCCCGTCCCGGGCTACCAGAAAGTCCATGACCAGCTCCTTGGTGTTCCAGTCGACAAGCTGTGCCCGAATGCCGACCTTGCCGCTCGGTTCGATATCCGATGGAGACAGATTCTTGACCAGTTTTTTGGCATCCCGAAAAAAAAAGTGGAACAGATATTTCCTGGGCTCGGAAAGCGCCACGGAGCGAAATTTGGCGTTTGAGAAAAATAGAACGGCATTCGAAGCTGCAATGGGAAAACCCTCGGCATCGATGCCTTCCAGCAGTCCGTAATTTTCCCGGCCGAAAGCGGGGATGGCTGTCGGGCCGATGCCCACATCGCCGTGTACGTGCCGGGTGAAATGAACGCCGAGAAAAGGATTCCGGATGTCCGGCACCGGATATATATTGCCGTTTACCGTAAAAGGGGAGGACTCTTTCAGTTCGTAGTAGATTCCCTTGAAAGGGATCAGGCGATACTGCCGGCCGATACCCAGGGCATGGGCCAGCCGATCGCTGTGGGCACCAGCAGCGTTGACGAGCCTGGAAAAGCCGATTTTTCCGCAGGTGGTCCGGGCGGTTTTGGATCCGTCGATGCCCAGAAAACGACACCCCGTAATCAGTCTTGCCTTTCCCGAATCCGTCAATTCCTTTTGCATTCTTTTCAGCACGGCCTCCGGGTCCACTTGGGCCGTGTCATGGCAAAAAAGGGCCTTGCCCGCCGTTCTGGCATTTGGCTCGATCTTTTCCAACTCCCTTTCGTCGACCATGTCGACCTTTGCCCCGTTTGCCGCAGCCCGACGGTAAAGCTCCTGCAGAACGGCAAGTTCGCCCTCGTTTTGTGCCACGATGACTTTGCCTTTTCCAAGAACGGGCAGGCCGTTTTCTTCGCAATAGCGCCGCATCAACCGGTTGCCCTGAAGGCAAATTTTGGCCTTCAGGCTATCGGGCGCGTAATAAACGCCGGCGTGAAGCACGCCGCTGTTTCGGCCCGAGGCGTGGCATCCCGGTTTGGCTTCCTTCTCGATAATGACGATATCGTCATAATGTCGCGTCACCAGCTCTCTTGCCAGCGTAAAACCGAGAATGCCCGCTCCGATAATAAGAATTTCAGCTTTTTCCGGAAGCAAGGGAAGACTCCTGAATCGGTGGATTTTTTCAAAAGAATGTTTATACTCCGTATGAGTGTGTGTGACAACAAAAATTGAGGTTTTTCTCCCAAGGGGGGCAATCGAGAGGAGAGAAGATGAAAAAAAGGACACACTTGTTTTTTTCAGTTTTTGCAGGATTTTTTCTTGTCGGTGCAGCGGTCGGCTGCACGGCCGGCTTCTTTAGCTCGCGGGGGTCGCTGGTGCAGCAGCAGAACCGTATCGCATTAAAAGAAAAGGGGAGCCAGGAAGGAATATGGCAAACGCGGGACTTACAGATCGAATATGCGGTTCTTCGGGAAAAAAATCGGCTCTCTCTCTCCGGGACCGTCTTGCTGGACCGATATCTGACAACCGGGTTTTCAATCCTGGAGCACCTGTTTCTCGATCTCTACCTTCTGGATGACCAAGGCCGGGTTATCGAAACGAAAAGAGTGAAAAACTTCGGATATCGCCGATGGATACCGATAGATAAAATGATTTTTGAAAGCGTTGCGTCCATCCCCGAAGGAGCCGTTTCGTTTTCTTTCGGCTACCACGGACGTGTCATGGAAGGCGGCCGCTCAGGGAGTGCGGACGACGATTCCGGGGGAACGACCTGGGAATTCTGGGAAGTTCCTAAGTAGTGTCCATCCATTTCCTAAATTCGTTACCGTATTTTTCAGCATGGATATTCTCCCATTGCTCTGTTGAAAAGCAGGCATTCAAATGCCGGGGGAGCAGCGCTGAAGGCAGCCCCCCGGCATGACGATGACCGGTATCGGCGCGAATTCGACGCCGCCGGTCATGACGATCTTTCCCTCAATGGACACCCGGCACCACCTATCTTCCGGTCGCATCGGACGCCATCCGATTCGGAATTCAGAGAAAATGCCGCTAGTCCTGGTCGAAGACCCGGCCGGGATGCCGTATCAATTCCTGGATTTTTGCGTCACGAATTTTTTTGTCATGGCCGGCTTTTCGTTCAAAAGCAGCCCCGATCTTTTGTAACAGTTCCTCGAATTTGACGGGTTTCAGCAGGTAGTCGAAGGCTCCGAGCTTCATCCCCTCGATACTTGTTTCCACGGAGGCATGCCCCGTAAGAAGAATGACCTCCACCGTGGGCTGGATCATTTTGATCTCCCGAAGAACTTCGATGCCGTCCATACCGCCCGGCATTTTAATGTCCAGCAGCACGACGTCGAACAGTTGCTCTTTGATAAGAGCGACGGCTTCCTCTCCGCTTTTTGCTCCTACGGCGTTCAGCTTTCGTTTCAGCAACCGATTTACGATGGTTTCAAGAAAATCGACCTCGTCATCGACAACCAGAATCCTGAAGTAATCCATAGTGTTCTCCTTGTAAACGCGTCGTTGAACAAGATGTGAGGACAAGCCGTGAGGGCGAAACCCCCTGCCTCCGGCACATCCCGTCTTTAAAATTTCTATAACACACTGCGCAGCCGGGTTAAAGAGGACCGAACAGCACAACCCTTTTTCATCTGCGCTTTCTTTTGCCCGCAGCGACGCCCCGCCCCGATTTGCCGGCAGGTGTTTCTCCTATTTCTTTTCCGGCAGGATGATCGGAAGATTCACGACAAAAAGTGCGCCCTCTTTAACCGAGGCATCCAGATAGATGCTTCCCCCCAGCTTTTGAAGGATGCTGTAGGTAATCGACAGCCCCAGGCCGGTTCCCTTGCCGGGTCCCTTGGTCGTGAAAAACGGATCGAAAATCCGGGGTTGAAAATCCAGAGGAATTCCCGGGCCGTTGTCCTTTATGCTCACCGATATGGTGGAATTGCTCTGCCATGTCCTGATTTCGATTTCCCCGTCTTTTTCGACAGCATCGATGGAGTTGGTGATCAGGTTTAAAAAGACCTGCTGGAGCTGGGACTGATCGCTTGCGATAATCGGCAGATTCGGCTGTAGGTCTGTTTTAATTTCGATGTTGCTCATTCTGGCATGGCTCGACAACAATTCGACCGTCTGGTTGATCACCAGGTTCACATCGACATCGTCCAGACGAGGTTCCATCCGTCTGGCAAAGCCGAGCATCCCGTGGGTGATCTTCCGGGCTCGGTCGACGTATTCCTCAATTTTTTGGATGGATTTGTGCATCTCCTGATAGTTTTCGCTTTGTTTGAATTCTTCTTCCTCCAGAAGATCCCGTATCCAGCCGGCTTTTTCTCCAATAACGGCGAGCGGATTGTTGATCTCATGGGCGATTCCGGTGGCCATCTTGCCCAGGGCGCCCATTTTGTCCGCCTGGATGAGCTGGGCGTTGAGTTCGCTGACGCCCCGGTCCGCCTCCTCCAGATGCCGGAATATGAGCCGGGTCGAAAGGATCGTCGTCAGGATAATGATCAGGGAACCGAAAAAAATGATCATGAATTCCAGGTTTCGTGTGGCAACCAGCTCATCCATGTCGCTGCCGGCGTCCTGGCTGATCACCAATAGCCATTCTCTGTTTTTTAACCAGGCGCCGGCAAGGTACCTGGTTTTTTCGCCCTTAAGGCTATATCGGGATACCGTCACTCCTTCGCCGAACCGATTGGTGTCGAGGCCTGATTCCCCCAGGATCTCACCCGAAAATCGCGGCGCGGTCTGATACACGCCGCTTTTGTTGATGATAAAAGCATCGCCCGAGGTGCCGGTCTGGGCGATGCGTACGAGCCGGCTGAAAACATCCGGATCGATGGTCGCTCGAATCGCCCAGGCACATCCGTTCTGGTATCCGCGGACGGCGATGATAAAATGCGGGGTCCGGCGATATCCCGTATATACGTCGCTGACATATTCCCCCTTGCTCATGACCTCCATGAACCATGCCTGTTGCGAATAATCGAGCCCCTCGAGGGAAAAGGGGCCGGCATAGGCCAGATGCCGGCCATCGCAGTCGATGATGCCCAGGTCGATCAGGCCGTAGGTCCGTTTGGTGATGGCGTCGAAGATCCTGGCCAGGTTCTGATGATCTTTCAAATGATCCAAAGAATGGGTATCCGCGATCGCCGAGAGAATGGCCGTGCGTTCCTTTAAAAAGATTTCCAGGGCTTCGGCCTTGGACAGGGCGCGGTACCTGAGCTGGTCTTCGATTCTTTTCATAAAAATCTCGGCGAAACGATGGTAGATCGTCACCCCGAGAAAAATCATCGGAATCAGTGAAAAAATCAGGATAACGAGGACGATCTTTTTCCGCAGCCGCAGGTAGATCGGTTGTCTTACATAAAGTCCCATAGCATATTTTCTGCACTACCCTACACCCAACATAGGGAGAATTTTTTCGATTTTCCTAGTTAAACGACATAAACCGCCAGTATCCGAAAACCGTCCAGAACCAGAGGACAAGCCATGCCAGGATCGTTACCGGAAGGCCGTATTTCACGAAATCCATGACATCCAGCAGGCGCTGGCCGGTCTCGGGGTCCCTGCCCATCCCGAAGACGATGGCGTTGTTCGGCGTGCCCACGACCAGAAAGTTGGCGAAGGAAGACGAAAACGCGCACACCAGTCCCACCTTCCATACATGAACGCCGGACAGCGTGGCCATGGGCAATACAATGGGCCCGAGGGCGGCTACTGTGGCGCCGTCGCTCATGAAATTGGTCATGGTTCCGGTCAGCAGGCTGACGCCGATGACGAGGCCGTCCCCTTTGCTCAGTGCGTCCGGCAGCAGGTTGACGAAAGCCTGCGCCAGCCACAAGGCGCCGCCCGTGAACTTCAGGGCGACCCCCATGGCGCAGGCGGCGGCATACAGCCCCACCACGTCGAAGGCGACGCCTTCCTGGATATCGTCCCACCCGATGATCCGGAAAACGAACATGGCCATGACGGCGTAAAGGGTCGGCCCCCCCAGCCCGGCTTCTTCGCCGAGAATGATCCACGCGGCGACCAGAAGCACCAGGATGACCGCCATGATCGCTTCTTTTCCGCCGAATTTGGGCATGCTCGCCACTTCTCTTCGGACCACTTCACCGGGATTGATGTCCGGAACGAGAAATTTCGGTTTGCAGCGCAGATACATATAGGCGCCGATCACGACGGACATCACCGGCACGAAAGGAATGCCGAGCTTCATCCACTCCAGAAACGTGATCGATTTTCCGTAATCCATCAGATAGCCCACCATGATGGCATTGCGGCCGCCGGCTGCCGGCGACCCGGGGCCGCCGTGGTTGGCGGCAAACGTGATGCCGAGCAGCAGAAAAATGGCCAGTGCCCGGTCTTTTTCTACACCGTGCATCTTGCAGGACACCTTGTAGATGCCCATCAGTACGGGGACAAGAAGGGCGACAAGGGCGTGCTCGGACAAAAAACCCGCGGATAGGGAGATCATCGGAAAGAAAATGAAGGCGAATCCCTTTGCGCTGTTGATCCGGCTGAGCAGAATGAGGCCGATCCGCTTGTCCAGACCGGTCTTGGCAACCCCTACGGCCACGGCCAGGATGCCGAAGATGAAGAAAACGGCATCCGTCATGTAGGCCCGCGAGATATCATTCATGGGCAAAATGGCAAAAAGATAAAGCAGCACACCGACCAGAATATCGGTTGCACCCAGAGGCAGCGCCTCGGTCCCCCATAAAAACGCGGCCAGAAACAATATGGCCACGGTGACTTTCGCTAATCTGGCGACTTCGATATCGGTGAACAGCGGTTTTTCGTGATTTTCGGCCGGCAGCGGCGCCCCCTTTTGGGACGCGTCGAAGGTCTTGGGCCTCAGTTTCTTGTTCACGGTGTCCACGATGTTCGAACAGTTCCGGTCCAGCTGGTAGCCGGATGGATTTTCTGTTTTAACCAGATCGATCAGACCCCTGGTAGGGGGCAGCGCCACAATCACGGCAAAAACCACCGCGGCGATAAGAAAATAAACCGGTTTATAGCCCGGCCTGCTTTTCCAGAAGCCCGAAGGGGTTTCCTGGGTTTGAACCGTCGCATCATGCTTCATCATACAGCCTCCTCATGGGTATTGAACCGGAGACGCAGGTCTTTTTCGATCCGTGCCGAAATCTGTCCTTGCCTCTCGATTGTTCCAGTAATTTGCGTTTTTAGTTGTCGAAAGGTAAAACAGATCATCAGCGTTCGGCGTCTTGGATGATTTCACTCGGTGATTTCATCAGCTTTCGCATCTGTGCGACGCGGATCTTTTCCTCCACTCCCTGGCGCTTATCATGGGCTTCTCTAACTTTTGCAATGATTTCATCGATATCCGCCGGTTTCATCAGATAATCGAATGCCCCGGACTTGAGACCGTCGATCGCCGATTCGATGGTGGCGTGTCCGGTCAGCATGATGACTTCTACGAGGGGAAACTGACGCTTGATTTCTTTGAGCGTCGTGATACCATCCATGCCGGGCATCTTGACATCCAGAACAATTACGTGGACGGTCTGCACCCCCAGCATTGCCAGCGCTTCGCCGCCGCTTGTAGCGGTAAGGACTTCGAGCCCTTTTCTTTCAAGCAGTTTTTTGGTGGTCGATAAAAACCGCTCTTCATCATCGACCAGCATCATTTTGATTTTTTCCATTTTTCACTCCTCTTTTTTCTTATCCGAATTGTAACCGTTCACAGGGGTCTGTTTTACTGGCCGCAACATGTATCTAGCGCCTTGCGATACGCCCCGACCCTTCGAATGGCTATATGGCAGGCAGCCAGTATGCATCCCGCTGGCCGCCACCTGCCTCCGGGGCTGTTTGGAAACAGCCGCAAATACCCGCTGCCGTCGGCAAAGGCAAGCGCTTATGGTTGCGGACCATAAAGCAGACCCCTGTGAACGGTTTCTCCGAATTTCAAGACGGTGAGCGCCGTTTTTATTGCCCACTGGCGGCAGGCGGCAGGTAAACGCTGAACGTCGTGCCCACGTCTTTTTCGCTTTCAACCGCCATGGTGCCGCCCATGGCCTGAATGATGCCGTAACACACCGAAAGGCCCAGTCCGGTACCCTTTCCGACCGGTTTGGTCGTAAAAAACGGGGAAAAAATTTTGTCCACATTTTCCGGACTGACTCCGCACCCATTGTCTTTCACCGTCACGCGCACCATCCCGTTTTCACCCAGGCCGGCCGCAACCGACAATCTGCCTCCGGTCCTTCCTGCGAATTTTACGCCGATCGCATCCAGGGCATTGTTGAAAAGATTCAGCAGAACCTGCTGAAACTGCGTCAAATCTCCGTAAATCGGAGGTATCTCCGGCGATATATCCTGGTCGACGGCGATGCCGGCCACGCCGGCCTTGTTGGATATCATGGCGACGACCTCCGGGATAAACGCCTTCAGATCCATAGGCTTCGGCTTGGGTTCGCCCTGTCTGCCGAACTTCAGGATGGCCTGGGTGATTTCGGCGCACCGGGATATCTGGAGCTTGATTTGATTCATGGAGTCCGTAAGTTCCGCCACAGGTTCGGATTCCTCGAGCTGTCCGGCCTCCTTCATTTCCGACAGGATCACTTCCATCAGGGATTGTTCGTTTTTGATGATCTGAAGCGGATTGTTAATTTCGTGTGCAAAGCCGGCCGCCATTTCGCCCAGTTCCGCCAGGCGGCTCGCACCGATAAGCTGTTGACTGAGCCGGTCCTTTTCAGAATCCATCCGCTCCAGTCGGCCGACGATCTGATGGGTCAGGTAAAAGGCCATGCCAAGGATCGCCGCTGCGCCGATGACAAGGATGAGCATGATCTGGTATGCGGCCGAGTGAAGGGCTCTGAAGGCGTCGGCCTTTTCCTGCCGGACCACCAGGACCCATTTTTTGTCCTGCAGCCATGCCGTGGCGTTCAGAAATTGTTCCCCGGCCGGATTTTCATTGATGAATGTATTAATCTCATTCGAGGATGCGGGATATTGGATTTTATCCGGATGATGCGTCATCAGTTCGCCGCCGGAGCGGGGCTCCGTCTGCAACTGCCCCATGGGGTTGACGATGTAGGCCTCCCCGGTTTTACCGATGCGGACTTTCTCGACAAGGCTGTTGAAGGTGATCGTATCGATGGTTGCCCGGATGGCCCACTTTCGGCCGTTGTCTTCGCGGGCGACGGCGATGATGAAGTGCGGAATTTTCCGGTATCCCAGGAAAATGTCGCTGATATAATAGCCCTGTTTCATGACCTCCTGAAACCAGGGAGCGTCCTTGTAAATTTTTCCGGTGAGCTCGTAGGGGCCGTGATAGGCCACATGGACCCCGGCTTCGTTGAAAATGCCGAGATCCGAAAATGCATGGGATTTGCGCTGAAGATGCTGAAACACGCGCTCGATGGTCTCGGCGTTCGAAAGCTTTTCGAACGAGAACGCATTGCAGATAAAAGACAGGTCGGCCTTTCGCTCGTTCAGAAAGGAATCGAGCAGTTGCCGGTGATCGCCGACGATCCGCCGCATTGCCGATGTTGTTCCGTCTTCGATGGATCTTCTGAAATAGTAATGACCGATGGCCAGGCTCAGGATAAAAGGAATGCTCGGCACAAAGATCATGCTGGCCAGGATGATTTTTCTCATTGCTGCGTGGTGGTTCTGCTTCATAAAATTCCGCCTGAAGATACGGTGAAAAATCATGCTTTCGCCCGACAAAAAGGCATCGCCAGAAGAAAGAGCAATCCACATGCCAGTTTTTTTACGAGAGGCGCTAAAATGAATAACTCCTTTAAATCACGGCTATTGTTCATTTAACGGGCCTGCCTGATAAAAAAACCGATCGAAACAGATGTCGGCATTTTTTACAGGATGTAAAGGATTCCTTAATCTGTGATGCGCAGCGGGTATCCAGGATACAATCTTGACTTAACAACTTGATTGTTCTATAAAAAACAAAAAAGGATATGGGGAGGCAATGATGACCAAAAAACTCTGGGAACCTTCCGAAGACCGGATAAAAGATTCCAACATGGTCCGGTTCATGACGACCATCAATCAGACTGCCGGGCAGCATCTTTTGGATTACGAGTCCCTTTACCGATGGTCCGTTGCGCACATTCCCGATTTTTGGGCGGCCATGTGGGAGTTCGGGGGAATTACATGCTCTCGATCTTACGACCAGATCCTAGATGATCCGTCCAGAATGCCCGGGGCCCGATGGTTTTCCGGCGCCCGGCTCAATTTTGCCGAAAACCTGCTCCGGTACCGGGATGATCGGACGGCACTCGTTTTTAAAGGGGAAAACAGAAATGCCGTTCGAATGACCTACGCCGAACTGTACGGGGAAGTGGCGCAGATAGCCGGATCTTTGAAGGACTGCGGCGTCCAGCCGAACGACCGGGTGGTGGGATTCATGCCGAACATGCCCGAGACCGTTGTCGCCATGCTGGCGGCGACAAGCCTCGGGGCGACCTGGTCCTCCTGTTCACCGGATTTCGGGATAAAGGGGGTGCTCGATCGTTTCGGACAAATACGGCCCAAGGTGCTTTTTACGGCAGACGGCTACTCTTTCAAGGGCAAGCCGTTCGATTCGCTGGCGCGCATGCCTATCATCCTAAGGGAGCTGCCCTCGATCGAACGCGTTGTGGTAGTGCCCTACATCCACGAATCGCCCGATACCGCAGGGATTCCGAATGCGGTTCGTTACGACGAATTCAAATCGTCCTGCGGCAGTGCCGGCATCTCCTTCGAGCAGCTTCCTTTCGAGCACCCCCTGTATATCATGTACTCTTCGGGGACCACCGGGCTCCCCAAGTGCATCGTGCAGAGCGCGGGCGGCATCCTGATCCATCATCTCAAGGAACTCATGCTCCACACGGACGTCAAACGCAATGACGCCATTTTTTATTTTACCACCTGCGGATGGATGATGTGGAACTGGTTGGTGAGCGCCCTGGCCGTCGGGGCGACGGTGGTCCTTTTCGACGGCAACCCCTTTCATCCCCATGCAGGCGCTCTGTGGGAAATGGCCCAGGACGAAAAAATTACCATATTCGGTACCAGCGCCGGATACATCGCCGCGCTGCAGAACGCCGGCGTAAAACCGGCAGACACCTATGATCTTGCTGCGCTGAAAACGGTGCTGTCAACCGGTTCACCCCTGTCCGAGGAGGGCTTTGCGTATATTTACGACGCCGTCAAGCAGGATATCCAGCTGGCATCCATTTCGGGAGGAACGGATTTAAACGGCTGCTTTGCCCTGGGCAATCCCATGGGCCCGGTCTATGCCGGCGAACTCCAGTGCAGGGGACTGGCCATGAAGGTGGAGGCCTTCGACGAGACGGGCCACCCGGTTATCAATCAGAAAGGAGAGTTGGTGTGCACCGCGCCCTTTCCGTCCATGCCGATCTATTTTTGGGATGATCCGGACAACAAAAAATACCTGTCTGCGTATTTCAATGTTTATCCGAATGTATGGCGGCACGGAGACTATATCCTGATCAACGACCGAGGTGGCGTCGTGATTTACGGCCGGTCGGACGCCACGTTGAATCCGGGGGGCGTGCGCATCGGCACCGCCGAGATCTACCGCCAGGTAGAGCAGATGGAGGAGATTGTCGACAGCATCGTCGTCGGCCAGAATGTGAAAAACGACGTGCGGGTGATTCTGTTCGTGAAATTGGCTGAGGGGGTGGAGCTGACGGATGAATTAAAAAACAAGATCAAAAACGTTATCCGTATAAACGCATCCCCCAGACACGTGCCGGCGAAAATCATTGCAGTGACCGACATTCCCTACACCCTGAACATGAAAAAGGTGGAGCTTGCCGTAAAAAACGTCATCCATGGTGAAGCCGTGCTCAACAAGGACGCCCTCAGAAACCCGGAGGCGCTGGCGTGCTTCCAAGACCTTGCGGAGCTGGCGGAAGACTGACGCAACATGATTCAAAAATGAGGGCCTTGCGGCGGGACTTTCCGGGTCGACCGGAAGCCGGCAGGAATCGATCTTGGAGAACAGATTCATTCCTCTTTTGGATGGCGATCCGTATAGGAGGATGCTACTCTTTGTTTGGTTTCATTTTGCTCTCTTTTCGAGATGAGCCAGTATGTAATTCCGAGAGATAGAACGACCACACCCGTGGCCAGAATGTGTTCATGGCTCAATACGGAATAATCGAAAACGATGACTTTTCTTGCGATGGCCATCAGCGCCGTGGCGACAACCAGCTTCACATGGATGATATCTTCCCTTAAGTAAAGGGTAATATTGAGGAAGATTTCAATGGCGATTAGAACCGCAAGAAATGCGCCGAAGGTATCCAGGATATCCGTTATTTTAAGTATCATGAAAGGAGGCTCCACGAGGTGCCGGTAAGTTACCCAGATGACATCCCCGATTCCCCACATGATCACGAGAACCATAAGCACAGCCAGGATTCTGACCCCACCGCGAATAACCGTGTTGAGCACGGTTATCATCCTGTCTTCGCCCGTTTTTACGGACAACCCTTCGTAGCTTTTGTCCTTTACCATGGATAAACCCTCCTCCCCTTTTTCCCCTCAATGCCCTTCCGGCCGGGTATACAAAGCTTCTCCGCCAGCATTCCCATGCGATGTCAAATCATCAATACGAGCCTGTCCGTGCCTCTTGGACCCGCTTTCGGGCGCAGGTGTGCAGCCCGAAACCGAACTCTGATTTCTGAAAGCCCCGGATGTTTGTTGCTGTATTGGGAATCGGCTCGATCTGGCCGATGTCCATTATTATAAACCGGGACGGATCAAGATTTCTGTCCTTTATGTGTCTTTTCAAATCAAGAACGGGATAGCCTGGTGGCTCATCTCCAAGGTGAAACGCACCCCACTGGGTGGGAATGAAATATGTCGCACCGAGGTCACGGAATGCATCGAGTGCTTCTGGAATATTTTTATGCGCATAATGCATAAACCATCGCGGGTGGTATGCCGTGGTGGAGAGCAGCGCGTAGTCTATGCCGGGAAATTTCCTTCCAAATTCCCGGTATCCCACGAAATATCCGCTGTCTGCACCGTAATACACCGTCGTCTCGGGTGTGATGAACATGTAGCTCGCCCATAAGGTGGTGTCGGTTGGCTGGCCAATACGCCGGGACCAGTGCTGCGCCGGAAGGCATATAAGCGTTGTGTCGTGCCCCATATCAACCTTCTCCCACCAGTCCAGTTCGCGCACCGTACCAGTGGTAATCGATTGAATATAGTCGCCAAGACCCAGTGGAACAAAAATTTTCGAATCTCGGGGCAACGAACGGATGCTCTCCTTGTCGAGATGGTCGTAATGATTGTGGGAAATCACAGCGTTCACCTGCGCACCAAGTTCTCTCAGGTCTTCCGCCTTGATAGCCGGCAGCGTCACTCTTTTAGGAAGAAGCGCCCTCTTGGAGAAGATCGGGTCGGTGATCCAGTATTCTCCCCCAAAACGCAGGAGAAAGGTACTGTGACCGATCCAGGCGATGAAATCGCCGGCAGGCATGGACCGAAAATTCGTTCTTTCAAGTTTGGGATGAATTTAGGCCGGTATGCTTTCTCTTCATCGGTGTAGTCGGCCTTCTTTGAAAACTTCCATCTAGCGAGCCGCCAGAAATCTTCGCGGTCCATGGGCATCCACGGGGCAAAAAATCTTCCGTTCTTGAAATGGGGTGCGTAAAGCCCCTCGACTTTTTGGCTCTCCACCTGTTGACGCCATCGGACCTCATCAAAGGACCCGGGGTGTAAACATGATAACGCAGACACGAGAAATAAACTACACAATATGAGTTTGAACCTTCTCATACCCTCTGTCCCGATCCTCCTGTGTTTCGACACGGCCGGCGTATTTCGATACCCGCCAAGAAAGGGTTCTCGAATGTCAAGGATCCCCGGCAGACTGCCGTAACTGTAAATAAAAAATGTTTCACATAGGACTATGTTATAATTGCCGGGTTTTTAACCTATCTGAGCAGGACCTGGTGAATCAGGGCGCCGATCAGCCATACCCCGAAACCGAGGGAAAGCAGGACCGGAAGCGGCAGACCCTTCTGAAGACAAACGAGAACGGTGATAAAAAACAGCACGGTCGGCACAATTCCCCAGAGCAGTCCTCTGGTAAAAGGAATCATGACGCCGGGATCGCCGCTGGAGTCAAAATAAAGCCAGACGAAGATCAGAAGTCCTGTCAGGGGCATGACGGCGATGAGCCCTGCCAGAGAGGAGAATCGTTTCCCGATCTGTGTGCAGATCAGGATGATCGCCAGGGCAATGGTGAGTTTTACGACCGTTTGCATGAAAAAGTTCCCCATGTCAGACTGTAACTTTTGCGGGAAAAGTAATTTGTTCCTGAAGGAGCATCGGATTATTTCTTGAATTCATCAGATGATTTGACTATATTTCACAACCGCAACCGCAGGTTTTGATTCCGAGACTGAAATTTTAAAAGGAAAGCGATTCGTAAAACCATGCCGAATTCCATTATTACCGGAACCGGGAGCTATATCCCCCCATTAAAGATACCCAATACGCATTTTTTGCACAACGACTTTTACGCCGAGGACGGCAGCCGAATCGAAAAGGCGAACATCGACATCATCAACAAGCTCTATGAGATAACGGGCATCAAAGAGCGGCGATATATCCCCGAGGATCTGGTGACGTCCGACATCGCTTACGAATCCGCAAAGCAGGCTCTGAAAGGCGTAGATATCGAAAGCCTCGACTATATTATTGTCGGCCAGAATGCCGGGGATGTCAAAGAGGGCAATATCAGGACCGATATGATCCCCAGCATCGCCTCCAGGGTCAAGCATAAATTAAAGATCAAAAACCCCTACACGGTGGCCTACGATGTACCCTTCGGCTGTCCCGGATGGCTCCACGGGGTCATCCTGGCCGACTGCCATATTCGTACCGGAGATGCCGCACGGATACTGGTCATCGGCGCCGAAACCCTGTCGAGAATTTCAGATCCCCATGACATAGACAGCATGATATACGCAGACGGTGCCGGTGCGACGCTGATTGAAGCCACGGATAGAAGGACCGGAATTCTTTCCCACGTGACGAGATCGGACACCCTGGACAATGCCTACCTGCTGTTTATGGGTGAATCCTACAATCCCGATTACCCCGGAAATGAACTTTTCATCAAGATGCACGGCCATGAAATATATAAATATGCGCTGAAAACCGTCCCCCTGGTGGTCAAGCAAAGCCTGGACAAGGCGGGGCTTACCCTGACCGATGTCAAGAAGGTGTTCATCCACCAGGCAAACGAGAAAATGGATGAGGCGATCCTGAAAAGGTTGTTCGAGCTTTACGATATAGAGGAGATTTCGAAAGATATCATGCCGATGACGATCTCCTGGCTGGGAAACAGCTCGGTGGCCACCCTGCCCACACTTTTCGATCTGGTCAAACGGGGCAAGCTCGAAGGCCATCGGATCGAATCGGGGGATATCGTCGTGTTCGCTTCGGTGGGTGCCGGGATGAACATCAACTCCATGGTTTATCAACTGCCGTAAATTCCAAACCGGAGAGAAAATTGCCGGGCGGTCTTTCAAACCTTCACCATCGGTCGGCGGTCGAAGCCGGAAAAAATCCTCACGAATGTCCTTCAGAGTGCTCGGCCGATAGAAGCGTCTGGATGTCCGAAATCATTTTCGATCGGTAGCACGCAACGACGGCTTCGTTGGACATGATCATATCGAGCTGGCGGGTGTGTAAGGTCAGATAGCCCAGGATTTCTAGACGCTTTTTCATAAATTCCATGTCGTAGCCCTCCATACGCGCCGCCAGCATATCTTCTTTCAACTCGGTCCGGAATCCGTATTTTTCGAGAATGTCTCCGATCAGGTGGACCCGTTTCAATCGCCTGTCGAAATCGGCGGCGCCGCCTTTGAACTGAAAACTGATATAGTTTTCTATGGGCCGATCTCCGACCATCGCCTCCAGTATGGAAAAATGGTACCCCAACCTGGAGCTCAGGCTGCAGTAATTCCTCGAAACCATGAAGTAATTGCGTTCGGCATAGGACGAGGACACCCCGGTGGTAAGGGCCGGATTCGTCGTGGAACGGAACATGACGGTCAAAAATCCTTTTCCGTCGATAGCCGGAGGACCATCCCAGGGGACGGCGGCGAATCCTTTCCAGAAGGCCAGCATGGGGATGGAAACGATGTTTTCCAGCCGGACATATTTTCCTTTCACTTCCTTATCGAATCCATCGTCCAGGTTCAATACCCACCACTGCATCGGAACACGGTAGAGGAGCTGTTTGCTCGATCTTTCGGAAAAGTGGTGTTCTTTACCGAAATGAAACATTTCATGAACCGCTTTTTCGTGCACAAACCGTGTGATGTCATGAAAAGTTTTGCAGCTTGCGGGTCTGAATTCGGGGGAGTCCGGATCAAGCAGGTTCAGGGGAACAATATGGCGGCTGATCTGAAAAAGGATCTCATAAACCGGACTGCCCGCCATCAGGTTTACGGGTTTTTGGGGCCTGTTCAAAAGCGATTCGATCCGCCCGGCATAGATGACGTGGTTGTCGGCATCGACGGTGACCTGCTGACCGTTTTTAAGAATGTCCACGGCCCCCTTTAGTCCGAAGAGAGCCGGCACATGGAATTCCCTGGCTACATTTGCCAGATGACCGGCAAAGCCTCCCTGTTCGGTGACAACGGCGGCCGCTCGATTGAGAAGAGGCGCCCATCGGGGCAGGGCCTGCCGTGTAAGAAGGACGGCGCCTTCCGGAAACTGCAGCACATCCACCCCTTTTTCCACGACGCAGATCTGGCCGCAGGCCGCTCCGCTGCTGGCGGTTGTTCCCCCTTTTATCAAAATGTCGTCGGCGTGTTGAAACCCGTCTTCCGGTAAATTAATCCCATGGATTTTTTGTGCGGCCTGCAGCGGTCTACACTGCAACATCACTATCTCGCCATTGAGGGAAACGGCCCACTCAATATCCTGCGGCGCTCCGTAATGCTGTTCGAGGGTCACCGATATTTCGGCGATCCGCAGGGCCTGTTCGGAGGTTATCGAGGGCTGAACCCCATCTTTTTCCATCGGTTCCTCTCGGCAGACCCCCTCTCCCGGCAGGCAGACGTATTTGACCTCTTTTTTCTTTATTTCTTCCCGGATGATCGCCATGGGGGGGGTTCTGTCGACAACAAAAAGATCGCAGGCGACGCTGCCGTCTACAACGGATTTGGGCAGTCCTAAAACAGCGTTGATAAAAATCGCGTCGTCCGAAAAATCGAGGGGATTTCGGGAATAGGCGACACCGCCTGAAACAGCCTCGACCATCACCATGCATCCCACACTCATGGTGATGTCTTCGTCCCTGAACCCCCGGTTCAGTCGGTAACTGATGGCCTGAAGACTGTATTTGCTTGCAAGGACTTCTTTATATGCCTGCAGGATGTTTTCTTTGCCGACGTTCAACTCACTGCGGTACTGGCCGGCAAAAGAGCTTTCGGCGGTATCTTCGCCGATGGCGCTGCTGCGCATCGCAAGCGTCACGGGTTTGCCTGTTTTGTCCTGAAGGTCGCCAAAAGCCTTATGAACCTCGGAGGCAAGATCATCCGGTACGGGGGCACGGATGATGCGTTGCTGGATTTCGGCGCTGAGGGCGTAAAGCGCATCCAACCTGTCAGCGGTTGCAGACTGAATGATCCGGTCGATCTCGGTCTGCAGATCGTTATCCTTGAGAAATTTTTCGTAACCTGCGGATGTGATGACAAAGCCCTCGGGCACCGGCAAGCCAAGCTGATTCCTTATTTCTCCGATATGGGCCATTTTGCTGCCCACGATATCGGCCATGTCTCTGGTGACGGCCTCAAGGGGGATCACCAGCCGTTTGTCCCGGGTTTCTCTTTTAACTTTCAGGATCCGATCGATCCGATTTTGAATGTCGCTGAAACTGGAAATAAGGTCTCTATATTTTCCCGGCGCCAGATCTTCTATGTTTTTTATCATTCGAAAAACGTTGACCGATACAGCCGTGTAGCTTGCCTTGATAAAAGACATGCCGAAGGGACGCTGACCCTGCAGAGCCGTTTCGATGTCGGCCATGATCTCGAGCGCCTTGTTGTTGGCATTGAGCAGGAGTTTGAATTTATGGTACCGGTCCCTGAAGGCCAGATGCAGACGGTCGACGTCTGCGGGTTCGCGGTCGGATTTCCTGGCGAACAGACTGGTTAGAAAATTTGAGAGTCGACCCATGGTCTTGATCATATGAAAATCCCCCTGCCACCCGTAGCAGGGATGGCAAGGGGGATTTTAACCGTACGATGTATGATTTTTTCCCTCCATTTCCCCAGGATTGGGAAAAGGAACACGCGTCTGGACAAAGAGGAAAACCTTTATATGGCCCGATCCATGCCCCTGAAACGCGTCTTATCCGACAGACTAATGCTCGAGCTTCAGCCCGATCCCGGTGAAAATATACATGATGGAAAACCCGTACCAGACGGTGTAGATCACATAGAAAACAAGGGAGAAGGCGACGATACCGACCCGTTCGGATATTTTCTGGGGCTGAACCCGATAGTAGTTATAAGAGGTTTCTACGGATTTTTCGAGCACCTGTGTTACAGCTTTGGCGGCATCGAAGCTTTCCTGCTTCGTGAGTGCCTTGTTTGTTTTCTTCAAGGCGTTCCACCAGTTGAACAGGACCTGCTTTTCGTCGTAGCCGTATTTTTCCGAAATCGCCTTGCCATCGTTATGATACATGGAATCCGCGTCCGCCAGGCAGTTGGACAATATGCCTCCAAGATCTCCCTCTATTTTCAATTCGGTTCCGGAAACGGCGATCATCGCACCGCTCTTCATGAACAGCAGGGCGGACTGTTCGGCATTTTCCCTGGTTTCCATTTCAAGGAAAACAGAGATCGGGTATCCTGAATACTTGGCGGTTTCCTCTTTGATTTTGGGGATAAAGTATGCGGAACCCTTGGAAATAGAATTATACAGGTCGTCGAGGTACTCAAGACCGTTTTTTCCGTTAAAAACAGGTGAAAATACGATAATCAGCACAACGATAAACGCAGCAAGCATTACGACGCCGATAGTAAATTCTTTTTTATGAACGATCATGGTTATGCCTCCTTTCCCTTGAGCACGCCGAAATTTTTAAGAAATGTACCGATTACCCAGACGGAAAATCCGCCGATCACGATGAAAAAGGCCCATATTCCGATGACTTCTATGGCATTTGCGGTACTTTTCGATATGGGAAGGATGCCCAGGGACCCCAGTTTGGCAGGAAGTGCAAAGAATCGGTTGACAAAGCCGGCAAGCACGGCCATCGCGTAAAATCCCCGAATGGTGATGCCCTTGACGACTTTGGTGACCAGTGCACCCACCTGAACCCCGACCAGCGACCCCAGCAGCATGCCCATGGCCAATGTATAAAAAATAAATCCATAAATGGCGTATTGGCTGATGGAGGCATAGCCTGCCGTAAATACGATCTGGAAAATATCCGTACCCACGGTCGTCATGGAAGAGACTCCCAACATATACACAAAAATAGGAAATGTCAGAAAACCGCCGCCGACGCCCATGATGCCCGCCGCAAGGCCGACAATCGCCCCGCTTATAACCAGAAACACCCATGAAATGCTTCTGCCCGACGGCGTGATGTCGAAATCGAACTTGACCATCGGGGGAATCTTCACGGACTGCAGCTTTCTGGGAAGATTTCCCATATCCACCCCTTCGTCCTTCTTCGCGGCGTCTTCCTGGCCGTGCGGCGCCCTGACTTTTCCAACCTTTCTGGATTTTAAAAAATCCGCCATGGCATATGTTCCCAGCAGGCCGAGAATGACAGAATATATGGTCGTTATGAAGGCGTCGCTCAATATCGGATTGATCTCATAGAGAAACCGGTTGATGACGCCGCCCAGGGTCGCGCCGATAATTGCGCCGATCAGAAAGACTGCGGCCAGCGCCACCGAAACGTTGCCGAGCTTCCTGTGGATGACGCTGCCCATGATGGCCTTGGCAAAGATATGAAAAAGGTCCGTCCCTACGGCCATTATCCCTTTGACCCCGGCGCTCATCAGGGCCGGGGCGATGATGAACCCTCCCCCCGCGCCGATACACCCGGTAATCAGTCCGGCGCCCACGCCCACAAGAATGGAAACAATAAATATCCCGAGGCTGTAAAAGGCGGGGCTGTAAGCCTCTTTTCCCCCCAGTACACCCGGCAGGGCCCCCTGAATCTGATCCGCAAACGCGATCCCTCCCACCACTGCCGGTACCGTCAGCAGCCCGAGCAGAATCAGCCGCTTTTTACTGCCGAGAATCGTTTTTGCCACATCGATCTCCCACTGCGCGTGGGCTTCGGCACCTTTCAAAAACAACTTCGCCGATTGTCTTACCCATTCCATTTCGCCTGTTCTCCTTCCGAAAAATGATTAGCCGATAATCTCTTCGATTTTCTTGATTTTTTCCTCCTGAATTCTTTTTTTCTTATACGCATCCTGCAATTTATAAAAAAGTTCGTCGATGGCCATCGGCTTCATGAGATAATCGAAGGCACCGAGTTCCATGCCGGCGATGGCGGCCTCGACGTCCGCATGGCCGGTGAGCATCAGAACCTCTATGATCGGATCGATATTTTTTATTTCTCTCAAGGTTTCTATGCCGTCCATGCCCGGCATTTTCACATCCAGTACCGTAACATCGATTTTATTTTTCTGAATCACGGACAGCGCATCCCCTCCGTTTGAAGCCGTGTGAATGGTCAATCCCCGTTTTGAAAGGCGCTTGGCGAGAGTTTCCAAAAATTCCGTTTCGTCGTCCACGAGCAGGACATTAAACCGTTCCATAAACGCTATTCCTTGTTTGTCTGTACCGGCCTGATTGTGGTATACTTTTATTTTAATTGAAACAAGGGTCGTCATTGTCGTCCCGCATTCCTGCCTCGGCAGGGCGGGACAACAATCCAGCAAGACACCGGATTCCCCGTACCAAGTAAGGCAGGTTGGGTCAAGCCCGGAATGAGCCCGCCGCGGCGGGGCACAAGACTTCAATCATCAGATATAGTTTCTTCCTGCAATCGTCTTTCGATGCGGTTTACGTCGCGGGCTGGGAGGCTGCCCGGTTTGCCGGCGCGCGGCTGAGTCTTTTTTGGCGTGCTTCCAGGATTTTCTGTTCATGCCGCCGCTTTCGTATCGCCGCTTCTTGGATCTTGGACACCAAGTATTCAATATGACACGGTTTCATCAGATAATCAAATGCCCCCCGCTTAATGACCTCGATTGCCGTTTCAAAGGTCGCATGCCCTGTGAGCACGATGATTTCGACCAGGGGGTGCCGGGTTCGAATTTCCCTCAACAATTGAAAACCGTTCATGCCGGGCATCCTGATGTCCAGAATAACGATATCCACCGTACGGTGTTGCTCTAATTTTTCGAGCGCTTCATGGCCGTTGAATGCACAAAAAACATTTATATCGTGTTTCCTTAAAATCCTGGCCATGCTTTCGACAAAAGGGATCTCGTCATCCACCAGCAGTACGTTTTCAACCACGCGCGGAAGAGGTTTGATCGCTTTTTTCATGAGCCTGCGTCTTTTTCTCCGTTGTCGTTGTTTCGGTTTCAGTCTCCTGGGGGAGAACAGCGGATACGATTTCTTTGAGACGTTCCACGCTGCTTTCATTTTTTTCTACGAAAACAGCCTCTTGAAACAGCAATTCGAAATCCGTGTCGTCGGACGAAAACATATGGATCACCACGGGAAGAGAGGGTGTCCGGGCTTTTATCTTCTTAAAAACCGACGACTTATCCATATCCACCAGGTCGGGGTCCAGTATCAAAAGATCGAGGGATTCGTGATGATAGATCCATTTCAAAATCTCCTGGCCGCTCCTGGCCACCCGCACATAATACCCATCGGCCTCCATTTCACGCCTCAACAATTCACGGACATGGGGATTTCTGTCCGTAACGAGTATGTTGTAGCGTCTTTTCATGAACCTGCCTTACTACAGCACATTAGGTATCGAGAAAAATCAACACCCATCGGCTAAAGTCGATTGCTTGAGGATTCAAGGGCCCAAGGGATCAGGGAAAAACTTTTTCTTTATTACTCTCGAGCCCTGAAATCCTCGACCCCTCGAACCCTTGCGTCGCACAATGAGATCTAACTGAAGTCTCCGCCTAACGGCTTGCCCGCCTAGTATCCGGCGGGCGAGGGTTTTTTCCCCAATTCCCGAGCGGGATAATAAAGAATGAACAAACAGGAGAGCCCCCGGAAAGGGGGCTCGATTTTTTCGGACCAAATCCGGAACAAAGGAGCTATCGAAAAGAACTTTTCCATCTGGTCAGACGATCACCCATACAGCCATATTTTTCGCCTGATGAATGACCTTGTTGCTGACCCGGCCGATGTTGAAGTCTTCCACTTGAGAAACGCCGGTTCGTCCCACCATGATGGTACCGCATTTTGATTTTTTTGCCTCTTCGATCAAGGCTCCGGCCCGGCTGTTGACACCGGTTGCGATTTTAACGGCAATTTTATTTCTGGCCACGCCTGCGGTTTCCAGACGTTTTTTCGCCTCTTCCATCTGCGGCTCCAAAGCCTTCTTCGCATCCGCCCATACCAGCTTTTCAGCTTCCTCGAGCGGCTTTGTTTTTGTAAAACCGATGTGCCGCATGGCATGGAAAAGAATGATTTCCCGCTTTTCGTTTCCTTTAAGCGAGCACAGGTAATCAAGCGCGCGCATGGACCCTTCGGAGCCGTCCATGGCGACGAGCACTTTCTTGTTGGCGGGCTTTCCGGTCACTACACACATATGGGTCTTCGGCAAAGACGCGAGAATCTTGCTGGTGACGCTGCCGATGGCAAGGCCCGGAAGTTGACTGGCACCGGTGCGTCCCATGATTACCGCATGATAGCCTTTTTTGGCCTCGTCCGCGATGTCACGGGCGATTCCCCTGACGCGGTTGTGAATTTCGATGGTGATGAGTTGCTCTCGAAAATCGGCATCGAGCAACGTCTTCCGCGCCCTGTTCATGAAGTCTTTGACTTCTTTTTCGTGCTCCTTTTCCTGAGCCTTGAGTTTTTTCATCCAGGCATCCGATTCCGGATTCTGATCGAAATCCCAGTAACTTTCCGGAATCCTGCTGAATACATGGAAAAGCTTTATCTCGCTTTCAGACGCAAACATCATATTTGCCATGTAATCGACCGTTGCCATCGATTCGTCGGATCCATCCACAGCCACCAAATACTTTTTGATACTCGAGTTGGCCATATCGCACCTCCCTGATGATATTTTGTTATATTGACCCGTTTATCCGTTTAAGCCCCTTATATTTCGCTAACAGCCGGTACCGAAGCCCTTTGCGAGCGTTATCGATCAAAATGCAAAAGCTATTCCAACCTGTACTTGCAGACAGTATGCCTTATAACCAATTAAATATATTATAAAATAAATTGTATTGGGACGAAATGAAAAGGCGGGGTCCGGCAAAGCGCCTGTCAGATTTTTTATCACCCTGTAAAGCGGCAGGGAGTAGACTAGAAGCCATCTCAAAAAAATCGAAGCAGTATTATAGCGCAACCGAGCTGGACCATACCGAGGAAGTTATCGACATGGTATTCATAGCGAACAACGAGGCGTCTGAAGTTTTGAAGCCAGGCAAAAA